>Ga0209488_10000003_pt1 | contig 230658 bp, 197 predicted proteins | sample Rivendell_Oct201_8_FD_188349 | JGI IMG/M metagenome (GOLD analysis project Ga0209488, IMG submission 188349) | Vadose zone soil microbial communities from the Eel River Critical Zone Observatory, Northern California, USA -... | ecosystem: Environmental > Terrestrial > Soil > Vadose zone >...
AAATGGCTCCCCGGGTTGGACTCGAACCAACGACAAGCGGATTAACAGTCCGCTGCTCTACCAACTGAGCTACCGGGGAACCGGAATCAATATCAGCACGGCCGCCGGAAGGGCGGCCCCGAGCGGGCGTGAATTCTCAGGGAAGCGCCCGGAACCGTCAAGGAATGGGATCGCCAATTCGGCTCAGGCGCCCAGGGCTTTACGCATGCGCTCGACGGCCTTTTCCAGCGTCTCGCGGCTGCAGGCAAAAGACAGCCGCACATGCCCTGGCGCGCCGAACCCCGAACCAGGAACCACCGCCACGCCCACCTTGTTGATCAGGTACTCGGCGAAGGCGTCATCGTCCTTGAGCTTGAGGGTTGCGATCGCCTGCCGCACATCGGCAAAGGCGTAGAAGGCGCCGCTCGCCGGCCGGCAGGACACGCCCGGCAGGCTGTTGAGCGCGGCGACGATGTAGTCATGGCGCTCCTTGAAGGCGCGATTCATCTCCACCACGCAGCGCTGGTCGCCGTTCAAGGCCGCAACCGCCGCCTTCTGCGCGATGCTGGAGGCATTGGAAGTCGACTGCCCCTGAATCATGGACATCGCGGCGATCAGTTCGCGCGGCCCGCCACAGTAGCCGAGGCGCCAGCCGGTCATCGCATAGGCCTTCGAGCAGCCGTTGATCGTGACGGTGCGATCATAGAGCCCGGGCACAACGCTTAGGAGGCTCGCAAAGGGCTCGCTCCCCCAGAAAATTTTCTCGTACATGTCATCCGTCCCGATGACGATGCGCGGATGCAGCAGCAGCACCTCGCCCAGGGCGCGCCACTCGGCGGATGTGTAGGCCGCGCCCGTGGGATTGCAGGGGCTGTTGATCAACAGCAGCCGGGTTCGCGGCGTGATTGCTGCTGTGAGCTGCGCTGCGGACATCTTGTAGCCCTGCTCGGGGCCGGAGTAGGGCGTCACCGGCCGGCCGTCGGCGAGCAGAGCCATGTCCGGGTAGGACACCCAGTAGGGCGCCGGGACGATGACCTCATCGCCCGGGTCGAGCAGCGCCATGCACAGATTGAAAATGCACTGCTTGGCGCCGGAGGACACGAGGATCTGATCGCGCTGGTAGGGGATCCCGTTGTCGCGCTGGAATTTGGCAACGATGGCGTCCTTGAGTTCCGGTATGCCATCCACGTTTGTGTAGCGCGTGAAACCCTCTTTGATCGCCTGCACGCCGGCCGCTCCGATGTGCGCGGGCGTGTCGAAGTCCGGCTCGCCCGCGCCGAGACCAATGACGTCCCGGCCCTCGGCCTTCAATCGCGCCACCAGCGCGGTCACGGCCAGGGTGGAGGAGGGTTTGACGCGCTGCGCGCGCCGGGAAACGGCTACGGTCACGAGATTCCTCTCTATAGGGAAGAGTGCGGGGAACCTCGCTATATTAGCCGAGCAACTGTGGAAACTCGACCCTTCGAACTCGTGTCCTCATACCAGCCGGCGGGCGATCAGCCGCAGGCCATCGCGCGCCTGACCGAAGGGCTGGAAGCAGGGCTTTCTCACCAGACGCTGCTCGGTGTCACGGGAAGCGGCAAGACATTTTCCGTCGGTCACGTGATTGCCAACGTGCAGCGTCCGACCCTGGTACTGGCGCATAACAAGACCCTGGCGGCGCAATTGTACGGCGAGTTTCGAGAATATTTTCCGCGCAACGCGGTGGAGTATTTCGTTTCCTACTACGACTACTACCAGCCCGAGGCCTACGTGCCCTCGAGCGACACCTATATCGCGAAGGACGCGTCGACCAACGAGCACATCGAGCAGATGCGGCTCTCGGCGACCAAGGCGTTGCTGGAGCGGAGCGATGCCATCATCGTCGCCACCGTCTCATGCATCTACGGCCTCGGGGACCCGCAGGCCTATCTGGCCATGGTGCTGCACCTGGTGCGCGGCGAGCGCATCGATCAGCGCCGCTTGCTGAGGCGCCTGGCCGAGATGCAGTACACGCGCAATGACCTGGAGCTGCAGCCCGGCACGTTCCGCGTGCGCGGCGACATCATCGACATCTTTCCGGCCGAATCGGCGCGGGATGCGGTGCGGGTCGAACTGCTGGATGACACGATCGAGAATCTCGCCTTGCTCGATCCGCTGCTGGGAAAGGTCCTGGCGCGTGTCCCGCGCTATACCGTCTACCCCGGTACGCATTACGTCACGCCGCGTGACCGGCTGGTGAATGCGCTGGAGCTCATCCGCCAGGAGATGCGCGAGCGCACCGGCGTGCTGCTCAGCTCGAGCAAGCTCGTGGAGGCGCAGCGCCTGGAGCAGCGCACGCAGTTTGATCTGGAGATGATCCGCGAAGTCGGCTACTGCCCGGGCATTGAGAACTACTCGCGCTATCTCTCCGGCCGCGAGCCGGGCGAGCCGCCGCCTTGTCTGTTTGACTACCTGCCCGCCAACGCCCTGCTGGTGGTCGATGAGAGTCACCAGTCCATCCCGCAGCTCGGCGCAATGTACCGCGGGGATCGTTCACGCAAGGAGACCCTGGTCGAATACGGATTCCGGCTGCCCTCGGCGCTGGACAACCGGCCCCTGAAGTTCGAGGAGTGGGAACGGCTCGCCCCGCAGATCATATTTGTATCGGCCACGCCCGGTCCCTATGAGCACAGCCGCAGCGGGCAGGTGGTCGAGCAGGTCGTGCGACCCACCGGACTTCTCGATCCACGCGTCGAGGTGCGGCCCGCGAGCACCCAGATCGATGATGTGCTCGGCGAAATCAGCCAGTGTGTGGCGGCGCGGGAGCGCGTGTTGATCACGACACTGACCAAGCGCATGGCCGAGGACCTGACGGAGTATCTCGCCGAACACAAGGTGCGGGTGCGCTATCTGCATGCCGACATAGAAACGGTGGAGCGCGTCGAGATCATCCGGGATCTGCGCCTGGGAAAATTCGACGTGCTGGTGGGCATCAACCTGCTGCGCGAGGGGCTCGACATGCCCGAGGTGGCGCTGGTGGCGATACTCGATGCCGACAAGGAGGGGTTCCTGCGCTCGACCGGCTCGCTGATCCAGACCATGGGCCGGGCAGCGCGCAATCTCGAGGGCCGCGTCATTCTCTATGCCGATCGGGTGACCGATTCCATGCAGCGCGCGATGGATGAGACGGAGCGTCGGCGCCACAAGCAGGCCGCGTTCAACCAGGAGCACGGCATCGTCCCGCGCAGCATCGTCAAGCCCGTGACGGACATCATGGAAGGCGCACGGGCCGCGCCGGCGCAGGCAGGGCGGGGGAAGGGTGCGGGCCGCGCGACGCCAATCACTGTGCCACGCAATCTTGCCGAAGCGGGACGTGAGATCCACCGGCTGGAGGAATTGATGTACGGCTACGCGCGCAATCTGGAATTCGAGCAGGCCGCCACCGTGCGTGACCAGATCGATGCCTTGCGCCGTCTGGAACTGGAGCTGGGCGCGGAGCCCGCGGCGGAGCCAGCGTTGAGCGCAGCGCCGGCAAAGTCCGCGCGCAAGCGCTGAAAACCCGAGACAAATCCGCGCTTTAGCTTGCCAGAGACGATGCCCTCCGGTATCGTTCCGGCCCCTGCGACAGGCGCGTAGCTCAGTGGTAGAGCATCACCTTGACATGGTGGTGGTCGCTGGTTCGATCCCAGTCGCGCCTACCATTTTCCTTGATGGAGAGCCCGTGCCCACAGTCACGCTGCCCGATGGGGCCCAGCGCCAATTCGACCAGCCCGTCAGCGTGGCGCAACTGGCCGCGAGCATCGGCCCGGGGCTCGCGCGTGCCGCGCTCGCCGGGAAGATCGACGGCCGGCTGGTGGACACGAGCGAGCGTATCGAACGGGACGCCTCGGTCGCGATCGTCACCGATAAGGACCCGGAAGGGCTCGAGATCATCCGCCACTCCACCGCGCACCTGCTGGCGCAGGCCGTCAAGCAGCTGTTTCCCGAGGCTCAGGTCACCATCGGCCCGGTGATCGAGGACGGCTTCTATTACGACTTCGCTTATTCGCGTCCCTTCACCACCGAAGATCTGGCGCTGATCGAAGCGCGCATGAGCGAACTCGCAAAAGCGGACCTGCCGGTCGCGCGGCGCGAGATGGCGCGTGACGCGGCGGTGGAATACTTTCGTGGCATCGGCGAGAAGTACAAGGCGGAGATCATCGCCAGCATTCCCGCCGCAGAGACCATCAGCCTGTACGGGCAGGGCGACTGGATCGATCTGTGTCGCGGGCCGCACGTGCCCTCGACGGGCAAGCTCAAGGCCTTCAAGCTGATGAAGGTCGCCGGTGCCTACTGGCGCGGGGATTCACGCAATGAAATGCTGCAGCGGATCTACGGCACCGCCTGGCCCGACCAGAAGCAGCTGGAGGCCTACCTCCACCGGCTCGAGGAAGCGGAGAAGCGCGACCATCGGCGCATCGGGCGCGAACTGGACCTCTTTCATATGCAGGAAGAGGCGCCCGGCGCCGTGTTCTGGCACCCGAAGGGCTGGAGCGTCTTTCAGCGCCTGATCGCCTACATGCGCGGACGCCAGGGCGCCGCAGGCTTCGTCGAGGTCAGCGCCCCGGAACTCATGGAGCGGAGCCTCTGGGAAGCGTCCGGGCACTGGGAGAAATTCGGCGAGAACATGTATACGACCGTGACGCCTGACGAGCGTGTCTACGCGATCAAGCCGATGAACTGCCCGGGACACGTGCAGATCTTCAAGCAGGGCATCCGCAGCTACCGGGACCTGCCGATCCGCTTCGCAGAGTTCGGCAAGGTCCATCGCTACGAACCCTCGGGCGCGCTGCACGGCCTGATGCGGGTGCGCGCCTTCACGCAGGACGACGCGCACATTTTCGTGACGCCCGGGCAGATCACCGCCGAGTCGGTGGCCAGCACGCAGCTGATCCTGGACATCTACCGCGACTTCGGCTTTGACGAACTAGCCATCAAGTTTTCCGACCGGCCGGCGAAGCGCATCGGGAGCGATGCGGTCTGGGATCAGTCGGAGGCGGCACTGAAGCAGGCCGCCAGGGCGGCCGGGATCGAGTACACGCTCAATCCGGGCGAGGGTGCCTTCTACGGACCGAAGCTGGAATTCGTACTGCGCGATGCCATCGGCCGCGATTGGCAATGCGGCACCTTGCAGGTGGACCTGAACCTGCCCGGGCGTCTCGGCGCCCATTACATCGACGAGCACAGCCAGCGGCAGACCCCGGTGATGCTGCATCGGGCCATTTTCGGTTCCCTCGAACGCTTCTTCGGGATTTTGCTCGAGCACCACGCCGGGCGTCTCCCGGCCTGGCTTTCACCCACCCATGCGGTGCTACTGAGCATCACTGACCGCCAGCATGATTACGTCATGAAGACGGCTGAATTCTTGAAAAAACAAGGGGTTCTCGTCGAATCTGACTTGCGCAACGAAAAGGTGGGCTTTAAGATTCGCGAACATACGCTGCAACGCGTTCCTTACCTGTTGGTCGCAGGGGACAAGGAAGTCGCGGCGAACCTGTTGTCTGTGCGCTCCCGCAGCGGTAAAGACCTGGGCACCATGACTCCACAGGCGTTCGCCGAACGTCTGGGGGTGGAGCTCGAAACGCGCGGGCGCCGAACGTTGGAGGATTGACGCATAGCCATTGCAACCAAGCGCATCCGGCGCAATGAGGAGATCACGTCGCCGACGGTGCGGGTGATCGGGGCGGACGGGGCGCAGGCCGGGGTGATGTCACGATTCGACGCACTGCAGTTGGCACTAGGCGCTGAACTCGATCTGGTTGAAGTCTCGCCCACGGCGGAGCCGCCGGTGGTGCGGGTCATGGACTTCGGCAAGTTCCTCTTCGAGCAGAACAAGAAGGCCCACTCTGCCAAGCGCAAGCAGAAGCAGCAGCAGGTCAAGGAAGTAAAGTTTCGTCCGGGTACGGAAGAGGCGGATTACCAGGTCAAGCTGCGCAATCTGATCCGCTTCCTGACCGAGGGTGATAAGGCCAAGGTGACCTTAAGGTTCCGCGGCCGTGAGATGGTGCACCAGGATATCGGCCGCAAACTCCTGGATCGGGTACAAACCGACCTTGCCGCCGCGGCAATCGTCGAGCAGTTTCCGATGATGGAGGGCCGGCAGATGGTCATGGTGTTTTCACCAAAAAAGAAGTGAGTCGTCGAAGGGTCGCGCAGGCGCCCTGAGTCGATTCCGCGGGTGAGCGGGTGGCGCGAGCCGCCTTGTGAGCCTTTGCTATAGAAATGGAGAATGTTTCATGCCCAAGTTGAAGACCAACCGGGCGGCGTCCAAGCGTTTTCGCAAGACGGCGAAGGGGTTCAAATCCTATTCGTCCGGCCGCCGCCACAATCTCGGCCACAAGGACTCCAAGCGCAAGCGTCATGCGCGCTCCGGAGGCAGCAGCCTGATCCATAAGAGCGACGTCGATCGCATCACCCAGCTGTTGCCCAACCATTAGGCCAACCGGAAAATTCAAGGAGTCGAACCATGGCACGAGTCAAACGTGGCGTGACGGCCGGCAGGCGTCACAAGAAGGTCCTTGGCAAGGCCAAGGGCTATTACAACGCGCGGCGCAAGGTCTATCGCACCGCCAAGCAGGCCGTCATCAAGGCCGGTCAATACGCCTTCCGCGACCGGCGCGCCAAGAAGCGCGATTTCCGCGCCCTGTGGATCACACGCATCAACGCGGCCGCCCGCGCTCACGAACTGTCCTACAGCCGCCTGATCGCCGGACTGCGCCTGGCGGGAATCGAGATCGATCGGAAGCTCCTGGCTGACCTGGCGGTCCACGATGCCAACGCCTTCGGGGTGATTGCGGCACAGGCGAAGGCTGCGCTGGCGGCCTAAAGGGCAGGGCAAGCACCCCGTGTCCGATCTCGCGGTACTGACCGCGGAGGCGCTGGCGCAGATCAGCGCCAGCGAGACTCTGGCTGCGCTGGATGAACTGCGCGTGCACTGGCTCGGGCGCAGAGGAGTGCTCACCGAGCAGCTCAAGTCTCTCGGCGCTCTGCCGGCCAAGGCCCGGCCCGCCGCCGGCGCGCAGATCAATGCCGCGAAAGCCGAGATCCAGTCCGCCCTCGAGACCCGCCGCGCCTCGCTCGATCAGGCGCTCATCGAGCGCTCGCTCGCCGCCGGCGCGGTGGATGTCAGCTTGCCGGGACGCGGCGAGGCGGGTGGGGGAGTGCACCCGATCACACGCCTGCGACTGCGCATCGAGGAGCTGTTCGAACGTGCCGGCTATGAGATCGCCACGGGTCCGGAAGTGGAGGACGAGTTCCACAACTTCGAGGCCCTGAACATTCCGGCCAATCATCCTTCCCGTGCCATGCACGACACCTTCTACCTGGAGGGCGGACTGCTGCTGCGCACGCATACCTCGCCCGTCCAGGTCCGGGCGATGCTGACGCGCCAGCCTCCCTTCGCGCTGATCGCTCCGGGCCGGGTCTATCGCTGCGATTCGGACGTCAGCCACTCGCCGATGTTCCACCAGGTCGAAGGGCTTCTGGTCGACACGCAGGTGAGTTTCGCGAATCTGAAATCCGTGCTGCACCAATTCATGGAGTCGCTGTTCGAGCGCTCCCTGTCGATGCGCTTGCGGCCTTCCTATTTTCCGTTCACCGAGCCGTCGGCGGAGGTGGATATCTCCTGCCTGCTATGCGCCGGCGTGGGTTGCCGGGTCTGTAAGCAGACCGGCTGGCTCGAGGTCGCCGGCTGCGGCATGGTGCACCCCAACGTCTTCCGGGCCTGCGGCATTGATGCGGAGCGCTACTCCGGCTTCGCTTTCGGTTTCGGCATCGAACGGCTGGCGATGCTCCGCTACGGCGTGAACGACTTGCGGCTGTTCTTCGAAAACGACCTGCGCTTCCTGGCGCAGTTTGCGCGAGGCTGAAGGTGAAGCTGCCCGTTTCATGGCTGCGCAGCTGGGTCGATCCGCCCTGGACCGATCGCGAGCTGGCGGACCGCCTGACCATGCTGGGCTTTGAAGTCGAGGCCCTGAGCCAGGTGGCGCCGCCCTTCAGCGGCGTCGTGGTTGCGGAGATCCGCGCTGTCGCGCCGCACCCTCAGGCGGACAAACTGACGGTGTGTCGAGTCTATGCCGGTGGCGCGGAACTGCAGGTGGTCTGCGGCGCGGACAATGCCCGGGCCGGGCTGCGCAGTGCCCTGGCGATGGTGGGCGCGCGACTGCCGGGAGACCTGAGCATCGGCAAGGCGAAGCTGCGCGGCGTGGAATCGCAGGGTATGCTGTGCTCTGCGCGCGAGCTGGGCCTGCCGGAGCAGGGCGAGGGGATCATCGAACTCCCGGCCGATGCGCCACCCGGCGCGTCACTGCGTGAGTATCTGCGGCTCGATGAGTCGCTGTTCGAGATCAGCGTCACACCCAATCGCGGCGACGCCATGTCGGTGTGCGGCATCGCGCGCGAAATCGCGGCCGCCAGCGGCCTGGCACTCCAGCCACCGGCCCTCCATGCGCTCAAGGCCACGACTGCGGAGCGCCACCCCATAAATCTGGTGGCCGGGGCGGGCTGTGCGCGATTTGCCAGCCGGGTGATCCGGGGCGTTGACAACCGGCGTCCCACGGCGCCGTGGCTGCGAGAGCGGCTGGAGCGATCGGGGCTGCGTTCGATCAGCCCGGTGGTCGATGTCACGAACTTTGTGCTGCTCGAACTGGGCCAGCCGATGCACGCCTATGATCTGGCAAAGCTCCGGGGCGAAGTGCAGGCGCGCCGTGCGCGGCCCGATGAGACCCTGGTGCTGCTCGACGGGCGGGAGGTCAGGCTGGACTCCGACGTCCTGGTCATCGCGGACGGGCAGGGCGCCATCGGCATGGCCGGCATCATGGGGTCGGAACGCAGCGCGATCACGGCAGGTACCACGGAGGTGCTGTTGGAGTCCGCCTGGTTCGATCCCAACGTCATTGCCGGAAAGGGCCGGCGCCTTGGACTCCTCACCGATGCCAGCCAGCGTTTCGAGCGCGGTGTGGATCCGGCCGGCCAGGAGCGCGCGCTGGAGCGCGCCTGCGAGCTGCTCGGCGCGATGGCCGGTGGGAATGCGGGCCCGGCCGCTCTGGCGGAGTTGCCCCGCGAGTTGCCGCAGCGCGGTGCAGTACCGCTCCGTGCCACGCAAATTTCAAACCTCCTCGGCAGGACATTCGCGGCCACGGAAGTCGGCGAGCGGCTGCGCGCACTGGGCCTTAAGGTGAGCGCGGCCGGGGAGGAGACGTGGCAGGTCGTCGCGCCGTCGTGGCGCTTCGATATCACGATCGAGGCCGATCTGATCGAAGAGCTGGCGCGCTCGGCCGGACTGGACTCGATTGCCGAGGCCGCTCCCGCGGGCCAGCGAGTGATCAGCGGCAGCAGTGAAGCGAAAATTGGGGAACGCGCCGTGTTGCAACGCCTCACAGCGCGTGGCTACAGCGAAGCGGTCACATTCGGCTTTACCGACCCGGCGCTGCAGGCGCAGCTGTGCGGCGCCATCGAGCCGGTCAGCTTGCGCAACCCCATCGCCGGCAACCTGTCCGTCATGCGTGCCTCGCTGTGGCCGGGCCTGCTATTGGCTGCCCGCGCCAACCTGCACCGCCAGCGTGAGCGGGTGCGCCTGTTTGAGATTGCAAATCGTTTCCTGCGCGGCCGCGACGGGCGCGTCGCCGAGCAGACGATGATCGGCGGCGTGGTGCTTGGCACCAGGCTGCCGGAGCAGTGGGGCGCAGCGCGGGCGAGCGCCGATTATTTCGATGTCAAGGGCGACGTCACGGCCCTGCTGAGCCTGGCGGCCCCGGAATCTGCGTTTCAATTCCTGGCCGGCGCCAGCCTGCCTGGCCTGCACCCGGGACGCAGCGCGCAGATCGTGCGCGATGGGAGCGTGATCGGGCAACTTGGCGAGCTGCATCCGGCCCTGTTGCGCGCGCTGGATTTTACATATGCCCCGTTGTTGTTTGAACTCGACTACGCCGCCGTCACCGCCAGCAGCGCAGTGCGCTTTGCGCCGCTGTCCAGTTTTCCACAGATTCGCCGTGATATTTCATTCACAATCGCGGCCTCGGAGACCTTTGGGAGGATTGCCGAACGTGTTAGTGTTGCAGCGTCAACCCGGTTACATGAGCTGCGCATTTTCGACGTCTACCAGGGGAAGGGTGTAGAATCAGGTCGAAAAAGCGTCGCTTTGGGCTTGATTTTGCAGGATATAAGTCGCACTCTTACAGACGCGGACGCCGACGAGGTCGTCGCCGCGGTGTGTTCGGAATTGCGCTCGAGTCTGGATGCAAAAATAAGAGAATAAGGATGGCTCTCACCAAGGCGGAAATGGCCGAGGCACTGTTCAATCAGCTCGGTCTCAACAAGCGCGAGGCGCGCGAGCTCGTCGATCTTTTCTTCGAAGAGGTGCGCGGCGCACTCGCGACGGGCGAGCAGGTTAAGCTTTCGGGCTTCGGCAATTTCGACCTGCGCGACAAGAACCAGCGCCCGGGCCGCAATCCGAAGACCGGTGAGGAAATTCCGATCAGCGCACGGCGCGTCGTGACATTCCGGCCAGGGCAGAAGCTCAAGGCTCGGGTCGAGGCTTATGCTGGAACCAAAGAACAATAACGAGCTTCCTGCGATTCCCGGCAAGCGCTATTTCACCATCGGTGAAGTCAGCGAATTGTGCGGTGTGAAGCCCCATGTGCTGCGCTACTGGGAACAGGAATTTCCACAGCTCAAGCCTGTCAAGCGGCGCGGCAATCGCCGCTACTACCAGCGCCAGGATGTGATCGTCATCCGCCAGATCCGCAGCCTGCTCTACGAGCAGGGCTTCACCATCGGTGGCGCGCGCAACAAGCTGGGCGGTGACGAGGCGCGCACGGATATCAGCCAGAGCCAGCAGATCGTGCGGCAGGTGCGGCTCGAACTCGAAGAAGTGCTGCGGATTCTCCGCCGCTAAACTATCATTCGGATTGAGTACCGGTCGGGGCGTGGCGCAGCCTGGTAGCGCACTTGCATGGGGTGCAAGGGGTCCCGAGTTCAAATCTCGGCGCCCCGACCAATTTTCTCCAGCGGGAAACCCCTATCGCCAGCGCGCGATAGAAGGGTAGACTCCGCGCCACACAACGCCGCCCTAGGGGTCAGGAGGCAGGCATGAGAGTTCATTCGTTGCGTCTGGTCGCCGTCAGTGCCGCTTTGGTGCTCGCCGCCTGCGGTAATGACAGTCCGACTTCGACGATCGACACCACCAGCACGGCGCGCGGTACGCTGATCGAAGACCCGCCGCTCCGTATCGCCTCGCTGGACGCACCCACGCTCAATGCCGAGCTCATGGCGAGCGCCGCCGGTCAGCAATTGCTCCTGGTAGCAGGAGCGCCCGCCTGCGGCGTTGATTTCAACTATTTTCATTACTGGACCGTGGGCGGCATGAACGAAACCGCCACCGCCTCAGGCGCGTTGATGGTGCCCACCGGTGGCGCCGGCTGCACCGGGGCCCGTCCCATTGTGCTCTACGCCCATGGCACCGATACGAACAAGAACCTGAACCTGGCTGACATCACCGACCCGACCAACAGCGAGGGGGCACTGATCGCGGCCATGTTTGCGGCGCAAGGTTACATTGTCGTGGCGCCCAATTACGCCGGTTATGACACCTCTTCGCTCGACTACCACCCCTTCCTCAACGGCGATCAGCAGTCCAAGGACATGATTGATGCCCTGACGGCGGCGCGCCAGGCCTTGGGCCACGTGCTGGCCTCGACGACGACCGACAGCGGCAAGCTGTTCATCACCGGTTATTCCCAGGGTGGCTACGTGGCCATGGCGACGCACAAGGCAATGCAGGCCGCTGGCATGACCGTCACGGCCTCGGCGCCCATGTCCGGCCCCTACGCCCTCGAAGCTTTCGGTGACTTCGTGTTCCTGGGCCACGTGAATCTCGGTTCGACGATTTTCACGCCGATGATTACCACCAGCTACCAGAGATCCTACGGCAACATCTACGCCGCGACGACCGATGTGTTTGAAGCGGCGTACGCGCCCACGATCGAGGGACTGCTGCCCAGCACGATGACCGTCGACAGCATCATTGGCAATGGCCTGCTGCCACAGTTGGAACTGTTCAACAGCAATACCCCTGGCAACGGCGATGCGAGCAGTGGGAGCGCCTTGCTGGACGCCTATCTGGCAGAGCCCAGCGATCCCAATGATCCGAATACGCCGCTCTTCCGGCTTGGATTCGGGACCTCGAATCTGATCAAGAACAGCTACCGCATCGCCTATGTGGCGGACCTTGCGGCCAACCCTGACGGGGCCGTCCCTCAGACGAATCTGCTGCCGGCCGCGGCACCGGCCAATTCGTTGCGCCAGGCGTTCAAGACCAATGACCTGCGCAGCTGGACACCGGCAGCGCCGGTACTGATGTGCGGAGGCGCCGGCGATCCTGTGGTGTTTTTCCCGGTCAACACGCTCCTGATGCAGGCGTACTGGCAGAACTATGCGCCGCAGCTGCCGCCGGGAGTGGTGACGGTCCTCGACGTCGCTTCGGCCATTACGGGCCCCAACGACCCGTTTCTGCTCGCCAAGGGCGGCTTTGCGCAGGCTGAGGCCGCGATTGATGCGGGGGCGGGGGGGGGTGCCGCGGGCTTCCAGGCCAGGGTGTCCAGCTACCATTCGACGGTGGCCCCGTTCTGCTCAGCCGCGGCGCGCGGTTTCTTCGGTCTGTTCTAGGAGCAGCCACCATGAAAAACACCAAGATTCTTGCTGGCGTCGGTTTGCTGCTGGTGTGCGGCGCCGGGTCGGCGATGGCGGCGGATGCAATCCACGGCAACGAGATTCGCCTTGGCCTTTATATCGTGCAATACGACGCGCACGCGGATGACATCACGGGCCCATTCGTCCCCAAAGGCCTCAACGTCAACGTCAAGAACGTCAATACGGCCTACGTGGCCTACGTCCGCCGTTTGTCGCCGAATTTTGTGCTCGAACTGGCCGCCGGCGTTCCGCCCAAGACCGAGACGACCGGGAAGGGACCGGCGATGCTGGGCTCGGTGCCGTTTGACGGCCAGGTGATCTCGACGGCCAAATGGTTTGCACCGACCCTGTTGCTGAATTACGTATTCCTCGACGAATCGTCGGCCTGGCGACCCTACTTCGGCGTGGGCGCCAACTACACGAAATTCTATGACCGGCAGTCCACCGCGGCGGGCAATGCCGCGAACGGCGGCCCGACGTCGATCTCGCTGACCAGCTCCCTGGGGCCGGCCGCCACGCTGGGCGTGCGCTGGCACCTCCAGGACCGCTGGAGCCTGTACGCCTCCTATTCCTACTCGGTGGTCCGGAGCAATCTGGTTGCCAATACCGCCGGGGTACTGCGCCGCACGCACATCGACTTCAATCCCACGACGCTGGTGCTGTCGGTGGGGTTTGCCTTCTAATGCCGGCACTTCCTTGACTTGAGCGTGCCACACCCTACAATTCCGGCCTTCTTAAGGTGCGGGAATAGCTCAGTTGGTAGAGCGCAACCTTGCCAAGGTTGAGGTCGCGAGTTCGAGCCTCGTTTCCCGCTCCAAATCACTCTTGAAGGCTAGGTGGCAGAGTGGTCATGCAGCGGCCTGCAAAGCCGTGTACGCCGGTTCGATTCCGACCCTAGCCTCCATTGCACAAGCGGACGTGGCGAAACTGGTATACGCAGCAGACTTCAATTGGAGTGCCCGCGGGGAAACCTGCGGTGCAGAACCGCCCAAATTCGGGGAACGCTACCGGTCCCGGCCCAGGCCAATCCCGAGCCAAGCCCCGCGAGGGGAAGGTGTAGAGACTAGACGGGCGGCGCCTAAAGCCACTTAGGGAGGCCAAGGCGAAGGGATAGTCCAGACCACGAACGCCCGCGATCGGCGGGCGGCGGCGAAAGCCGAAGTGGCAGGAAAATCTGCTTCCCTCAAAAGGGGAGTGTGGGTTCGAGTCCCGCCGTCCGCACCAGGAATGAAACTGCTCATCGGCGAAAATCTGCAGCTGTGGCGGGGCGAACTGCACGTGCTGCGCGGGCTTTCGCTGGCCGTGGATGCCGGGTGCTGCCTGCAGGTGACGGGCATCAATGGCGCGGGCAAGTCCAGCCTGCTGCGCGTACTCGCGGGGCTCCTGCCGGCGGAGGAGGGCAGTGTGAGTTGGCGCGGCATCGACACGCGAGGCGATCAACACGCCTATCACAGCGAACTCGCATGGCTCGGCCACGGCACGGCGCTGAAAGCCGATCTGTCGGCGCGCGAGAATCTGCGCTACTCCGCCGGACTGCGCCGCGAACTTGACTCCGCGCAGATCGATGCGGCGCTCGCGCGCGTGGGCTTTGCCCACGCCGACCAGCGCCTCGCTCGGCAGATGTCCGCCGGCCAGCAACGGCGCGTCGCCCTGGCGCGGGTATTGCTGCTCGATTGCGCGCTGTGGCTGCTTGATGAGCCGACATCAAACCTCGACAGCAGCGGCCAGAGGATGTTCACCCAGCTGCTGGAGGCCCACCTGGACGAGGGCGGTCTCGCCGTGGTCGCGACCCACCAGCCCCTGGCGATCGATCCGCAGCGCCTGCAGACACTCGAGCTCGCATGAAAGTGCCATCCGCAGCGGTGGTGTCTCCCGGCAAGGCCGGATGGAGATTGGTGCAGCGGGACCTGCGCCTGGGCTTTCGCCGTCCCGGGGAATGGCTGCAACCACTGGTGTTTTTCCTGGTCGTAACCACATTGTTTCCGCTCGCCACCAGCCCGGAGCTGTCGCGCCTCAGAGACATGGCGCCCGGTGCGCTGTGGGTCGCGGCACTGTTATCCTCGCTGTTGGCACTGGAATTGCTGTTTCGTGAAGACGGTCAGGACGGGACGCTCGAGCAGCTGGCAGTCTCGGGTCTGCCGTTGCCCTGGCTGCTGCTGGCAAAGACCTGCGTGCACTGGCTGCTGACCGGCCTGCCGCTGGTGCTGGCCGGACCGCTGGTCGCGACGGCGCTCGGCGCGCCCTATGCCTCGATTCCAGGCGTGTTTGCGGCGCTGCTGCTGGGCAGCAGTGCGCTGAGCCTCATCGGTGCGGTGGGTGCCGCACTCACCCTGGGACTGCGACGGGGCGGGGTATTGCTGGCGCTGCTGGTGCTGCCGCTGGCCGTGCCGGTGCTGATTTTCGGCGCGCGCGCCACATCGCTCGCCATGGCACAGGATCCGATGACGGCGCCGATGTATCTGCTGGGGGCGATCGCCGTGCTGAGTGCTACCCTGGCGCCGCTCGCCGCCGCCGCTGCTGTGCGCATCAGCTTGGAGTAAGGATGGACTGGACCTGGTTTCACCGCTTTGGCTCACCGCCGCACTTCTACAGGATCGCGGGCACACTGATTCCGTGGTTCGCGTGGCTGGCGGCCCTTTGCGGCCTGGCCGGACTGATTGGCGGGCTGGGCCTCGCGCCCCCGGATTATCAGCAGGGAGATGGCTACCGGATCATCTACGTGCACGTCCCGGCGGCGGTGCTGTCCACCATGGCCTACGCGGCGATGGCCACCGCGGCCGGCGTGGGGCTCATCTGGCGCATGAACGTCGCGCATGCGGTGGCGGCCAGCTGCGCGGCCATCGGGGCTTCCTTCACCTTCCTGGCCCTCGTGACCGGGAGCCTGTGGGGGCGTCCAATGTGGGGCACCTACTGGGAATGGGATCCGCGCCTCACTTCCGAGCTGGTGATGCTGTTTCTTTACCTCGGCTACATGGGGCTGCGTGGCGCCATCGATGATACCGCGCGCGCGGATCGCGCCAGCGCGGTGCTGGCGCTGGTCGGCGTGATCAACCTGCCCATCATTCACTACTCGGTGGACTGGTGGAATTCCCTCCACCAGGGCCACACGCTGCTCAAGTTCGCCAAGCCCTCCATGCCGCCGAGCATGCTCGTGCCGCTGCTGCTGCTGATGCTGGGCTTCGTGCTGTACTTTGCCGCGATCGTGCTGGTGCGCGCCCGCGGCGAGGTGCTGCGGCGCGAACGCAATGCGCGCTGGATCGCCGAACTCCTGGGGGCGCCATCATGATGCAGTGGTTGGCCATGGGTGGATACTGGATGTACGTCTGGCCCTCCTACCTGCTCACCTTTCTGGTCCTGGTGCTGAACGTCGGCTTTGCACAGCGCAGTGCCCAGCGCGCGCGCCAGGAAGCCCTGCGCCGCACGCAGAGCGCGGCGGCGCAACAGGGCCGATCATGACCGCCCGCCAGCGGCGCATGACGCTGGTCGCGGTGATCATCGCGGGCGTCGGTATTGCCGGCGGCCTGGCGTTGCGCGCGTTCCGGGAGAACGTGATGTTCTATTTCGACCCCAGCAAGGTCGCCGCCGGCAAGGTCAGGCAGGGCGAGCACTTCCGCCTCGGCGGCATGGTCGTCAAGGGCAGCGTGCACCGCGCCGCCGGTTCGCTGGACGTGAAATTCGTGGTCACCGACTTCGCGCACAACGTCCCGGTCACCTACGACAAGGTGCTGCCGGATCTGTTCAAGGAAGGGGCGGGCGTCGTCGCCCTCGGCCGTCTGGATGCGCAAGGGACTTTCGTCGCCGATGAAGTACTCGCCAAGCATGACGAGAAGTACATGCCGCCCGAAGTGGCCCGTTCCCTGAAGCAGGGGCAGGCGGCCGCGGCCCTCAAGGCAGGAGCGCCCAACTGATGCTGATCGAAATTGGTCACTTCGCCATGATCCTGGCGCTGCTGCTGAGCGCAGCGCAGGCCTTCTTCGGGCTCGCGGGCGCGGCCCTCAAGCGCGAGCGCTGGCTGGCGGTGGTGCCTTCGGCGGTCGCCGGTCAGTTCCTGTTCCTCGCCCTGGGCACCGCGACGCTCGTGCACGCCTTCGTCGTGAACGATTTTTCGGTCAAGTACGTCGCCGAGCACTCCAACTCCGCTCTGCCTCTGTTCTACCGCATCTCCGCGCTGTGGGGCGCGCATGAAGGCTCGCTGCTGTTGTGGATCTGCGTGCTGGGCCTGTGGACGGTGGCCGTAGCGCTGCGTTCCGATCATCTGCCGCGCGCCTACGCGGCGCGGGTGCTCGGCGTGCTGGGCGTCGTCAGCTTCGGCTTCCTGCTGTTTCTGCTCTCTACCTCGAGCCCCTTCGAGCGCCTCTTTCCGGCCGCCGTCGACGGGAACGACCTGAACCCGCTGCTGCAGGACTTCGCGATGGCAATCCATCCGCCGATCCTGTACACCGGCTACGTCGGCATGAGCGTCAGCTTCGCCTTCGCCTGCGCGGCCATGCTGGAAGGGCGGACCGACAACGCCTGGGCGCGCTGGCAGCGGCCCTGGACCATCGTCGCCTGGGCCTTCCTCAGCTGCGGCATCGCACTCGGCAGCTGGTGGGCCTATTACGAGCTCGGCTGGGGCGGCTGGTGGTTCTGGGATCCGGTCGAGAATGCCTCCTTCATGCCCTGGCTGGTAGGCACGGCCCTCATTCACTCGCTCGCCGTCACGGACAAGCGTGGCCTGTTCAAGAGCTGGACGCTGCTGCTGTCCGTCGGGGTCTTTTCCCTAAGCCTGCTGGGGACCTTCCTGGTGCGCTCCGGCGTGCTGGTGTCCGTGCATTCCTTTGCCTCCGATCCGGCGCGCGGGATTTTCATCCTCAGTTTCCTCGCCCTGATGATCGGCGGTGCGCTCACCCTGTTCGCCTGGCGTGCGCCGAAGCTGGGCTCCTCGGCCGGCTTTGCGATGGTGTCGCGCGAGTCCTTCCTGCTGTTCAACAACATCCTGCTGGTCGTGGCGGCCGCGGTCGTCTTTGGCGGTACCCTGGCGCCCCTGATCGCCGACACGCTCCATCTCGGCACGCTCTCGGTGGGGCCGCCGTATTTCAATCCAAGCTTCCTGGTGCCGACGCTGCCGCTGGTCATGCTGGTGTCGATCGGCATTCACTCGCGCTGGCGGCGTGGCGCGCTCGGGGAATCGAAGCGCCGTATCCTGGGCGCGCTGGCCACCGCGGTCCTTGTCGGGCTGTCCGTCACCTACGGCTTCTACGGCGGAGCGAGTCTGCTGACGCCCATTGGCGCCGTGGTCGGATTCTGGATCATCCTGTCTTCACTCATCGATCCGATCGATCGCCTGCGAAGGCAGCTCACGCTTCCGGCCAGTGTGCTGGGCATGACCATCGCGCACATCGGCCTGGGCTGTTTCGTCCTGGGCATAACCTTCGTAAAATCCAACACGATTGAGCTGGATGTGGCGCTGGCGCGTGGCGCCAGCCACCAGGTGGGCGACTATGTGTTCCGCTACAACGGCGGGGAGAACATCGAGGGCCCGAACTTCGACGGCTTCCGTGGCCACGTGACCGCGTTTCGCAACGGCAAGGTGGTCGCCGAAATGAGCCCGGAGAAGCGCCATTATTTCGTGCAGGGATCGGTCATGACCGAGGCGGCCATTGCCGCGAAATGGAACCGCGACCTGCTGGCCGCGCTGGGTGAGGACGTGGGGAACGATTCCTGGAGCCTGCGATTGCAGTACCGCCCGATGATCCGCTTCATCTGGCTGGGCGCTGCGATCATGGCGCTCGGGGGCATCACCACGCTGTTTGACCGGCGCTACCGCTTCGCCGCGATGGTCGAAAGCGGAACGCAGGTGAAGCCATGAAGCGCTTCCTGCTGCCGCTGGGCGTTTTTACGCTTCTCGTGATCGTGCTGGCCGTGGGCATCGCCAATGCGCCAAAAAACGGCTCGAAGGAAATCATCTCGCCGCTCCTCGGCAAGGCGGCCCCGCAGTTTACCCTGCCGCAGCTGAACAAGGGCGGGGCGCAGGTGGCAAGCACGGCGCTCCTCGGTGGCTGGCACCTCGTGAACGTCTGGGGCACCTGGTGCCCCGCATGCCGCGAGGAGCACGAGGCGCTGCTGCAGATCAAGGGCGAGGGGAGGGTGCCGATCATCGGGATCGACTGGAACGATGAGGACGCCGAGGCGATCGCCTGGCTGTCGCAGTTCGGCAATCCCTACGATGTGGTCGGCACTGATCATGACGGCCGGGTGGCCATCGACTGGGGCGTGTACGGGGCACCGGAGAGCTTCCTGGTAAGCCCGCAGGGCATCGTGGTGGAGAAACTGATCGGGGCCATGACGATGGAGGACTGGAACAGCCGCTTTCTGCCGCACCTGTCAGCGGCGGCGCCGGCGAGTGCCGGGGCGGGCGCATGAAGCGCGTCCGGCGCCTGGCAGCACTGGCGGCGCTCAGCGCTTCGCTGTGGACGACGCCCCTCCTTGCCGTCGACAACACGCCCCCGCTCCCCGATCCCAGCATGCAGCAGCGTTATCTTGACCTCACCCATGAGCTGCGCTGCGTGCAGTGCCAGAACGAGGCGCTGGCCGATTCCAACGTCAACGTCGCCGCGGATCTGCGCCTTGAGATTCACGACATGCTGCTCGCGGGCAAGAGCGACGAAGAAGTTCGCAATTATCTGGTCGCCCGCTACGGCGAATTCATCCTGTTCCGCCCGCGCATGAACTGGCACAACGCCTGGCTGTGGGCCGCGCCCGCCCTGATGCTGCTCGCCGGATTCGGGATCGCCGTGAGGGTGATGCGAAATCGCGCCAGCCTGCCCATCACGGACGACGACGAGCCCACGCCGGCGGCATGATCAGCTTTGTCATCTGGGCGGTGGTGTGCGCCGCCGGCGCGGCGCTGTTCCTCGCCATTCCGTTGCTGCGAGTCCGGTCCGGGACGATTCCGGCCGAGCGCGGCGCGGGAGTCGTGGCGAGCCTGCTGACGATCCTGTCGGCCTTCCTGCTGTATCCGCTGTGGAGCCACTACCCCTGGGGCGCGCTGCCCGCGACGAACAACGAAACCATCGAGCCGCTTCTCACGGCTACCGCGCAGCATCCCGAAGACATCCCCGGATGGCTCAACCTGGGCCAGGCCTACCTAAAGATCGAACAGTGGCCGCTGGCGCGCCGCAGCTTTCAGCACGCGGACCATCTGGCCCATGGCAGCAGCGCCGCCGCCCTGAGCGGGTTGGGCGAGACCATCATGTTCCAGAACGGCGGCAACGAGACGCCGGAGGCCACAAACCTGTTCAACCGCGCACTGCAGCTCGATGCGCGCTCGCCCCAGGCCCTGTTTTACACCGGGATCACGCTGCTGAATGCGGGCGATCTGGCCAACGCGCGGGCGCGCTTTGCGACTCTGCGTGAGCTGGGGCCGCCGCCGGCCGTTGTCGACGCCCTGGACAAGCAGATCGCCGCCATTGATGTTCAGATCGCACGCCAGCATCCCGATCCGGCCACAGCAATTCGCCTGCGCGTGGACTTGGCCCCGGCGTTGGCGGGGCAGGTGCCCAGTGGAGCCTCGCTGTTCGTATTTGTGCGTTCACCCCAGGGCGGTCCGCCACTGGCCGTCAAGCGCCTCATCGCCACGTTTCCACAGGAGGTCGAACTGTCCTCCACCGACTCGGTACTTGCTGGCCACAGCTTGAGTGCCGGCCAGGCCGTGCAGGTGCTGGCGCGAATTTCCGCCGCGGGCACGCCCACGAGCAGCCCCGGTGATCTTTTTGGTGAGCTCAGCGCCGTCGCGGGCAGGGCGGGGCAGCACAAACTGTTGGTCGACAGGCGCAGTCCTTAACTATCAAGCAACTCTGGCGCTGAGTAGGTCGCGTGAGGGCAGGGCGCCGCAGACCCCGGCTACTGCCCCTTCATCATCTCCAGATACTCAGGTTCCTTCCGGATGGGATCGAAGTCCGGGTCGTGCTTGATCCAGCCGTAATTCGTAACGCCGGCGGCGATCGCCTCCCGCAGGGTCGCGACAGCCTTCTTCGTTTCCCCGAGCTGGGCGTACAGGCAGGCCCCATTGTAAAGCATCAGAGAATCGCCTGGACTCATGGCGAGCGCCGCGTCGCCTTGCGCGATGGCTTCTTCCCTGCGGTCCACCTCGAGCAGCGCGATCGCGTAGAACATCTTCGCTCGCGAATCGTCCGGGTTCTGGAGCAGGTAGTTCGGCATGAGACCCACCAGGTGGCGGTTCGTGGCTTCTGCCTCCGCCTTGCGCCCCAGGCCCACATAAGCCTGCTTCAGATCCGCGTGTGCGACGTAGAAGCCAGGCTTGATGTCGATGGCGCGCTGGAACAGCTTGAGGGCATCGGCAAAATTTCCGGTCGAGAAATGAATGCGCCCGAGCGTCCAGTAGGCGATGAAGTTATCGGGATCGAGCTCGATGGCCTTGTTGCCCGATGCCGCGGCTTCGTCGAACTTGCCCCAGATGAAGTAGGACAGCCCCATCGCCGCATAGGCTTCGGGGAGATTGCTGTCATACATCAGGGCCTTGAAGCTGAATTCCTGCGCCTTGTCCCGGAACTTCTCCTGGCGTGAGAAGTACTGGTACATCTGCCCATAGGCGCTGGAACAGGCCGCGTACGCGGCGGCATAGCGGGGATCGAGTTCGATCGCCTTCTCGAACAGCTGGATCGCGTATTCGACACTGCGTTTGCTGAGCCGATACAGATAATCCTGGCCGCGCAGGTAAAAATCGTAGGCCTGGACATTGACGGTCTGGCGCTTGGTGAGCGACAGCTTCTCCGAGAAGCTCAGCTTCAGCTTGAGTGCCTCGACGATCTGCTTGGCAACCGTTTCTTGGATATCAAAAATGTCGTCGAGCTTGCCCTTGTAGGTGTCGCCCCAGATCTGGCGGTTCGTGGCGGCGTCAACGAGTTGCACCGTGATGCGGACCGAGTCCTGGAACTTGCGTACGCTGCCGCCGACGATGTAGCGCGCGCCGAGCTCGCGACCGATGGCCTTGAGATCCTTCTTGGCGTCCTTGAACTGCATCGACGCCCAGCGCGACACGAGTTCGATCTCGTTGACCAGCGACAGCCTCGCGATCAGCTCCTCGGTCAGGCCATCGCTGAAGTAACTGGCGTCGGTGTCGGAACTGATGTTATCGAAGGGCAGCACCGCGAGGGCGCCGGACTCAATCGCCGGCTCAGCGCTCTTGCCCGCCTGCGCAGGAGTCGTGGCGCTGGGCGCCCCGGTCTCCGCGGTAGCGATGGGTTCGCGGCGTGGCTTGGTGATCGTCACCCCGACGCGTTCGAGCGCACGGAGAATGGCCTGCAGGTGCTCGTCGGGACTGCCGTGGTAATACTCTATATGTTGGATGCCCGCGAGCGGGTACTTGAGGCCGGCCGGAATCTGAGTGGGTTCCAGATCGACGGGGAGGATATGCCCCTTGCGCTCGCTCGCCAGCAGAACCTCCTTGGTGACGTTATGCGAGCGGACCGCCGACTCGGACACCATCAGCAGCAGTACTTTGGCCTTATCCAGGGCATTGACGATTTCCTCGCCCCACATCGCGGCGCCGTCGATGCTGCGCACGTCCATCCACAGCGGTACACCCGCGGCGCGGAGCTTGGCGGTCAGTGCTAGAACCTTGTCGTTGTCTTCGCGCGAATAGCTGACGAATACTTCTTCTTGTGCCATGCGCGTCCTTAGGGTGACCGTGCAGGCTAGCCTATCGCCAGCCGCCTGAGAAGAACGGGAAACACTGGCGTTCCGTAGGAGCCGCGCCAGGGCTCGGGCGGGCCAGAAGGGGACGCGGGCGGATGAAGCAGCCGGGATGGAAAGTCAGCTTTGGCCAAACGACATCAATCTGTGACTTAACATAATATACATTATGCGAAGTAGGCCGGGGCTATTGCGACAACGGGCAATACCCGCCAATCCCCGGGCCCAAGTCGCCAAACAGATCACGCCTCACGGCCCCCCCCAAAGATTGCGGGAGCGGACTTCTAGAATGTCCAGGTTATTCCAATCGACAGGAGGTCCGGGTTACCTCCACTGGCGTTAAGCCGTTCGTATTCAAGCCGAGCGGCAACTGCCGAAAATTTCAGCTGCGCGCCCGCGCCGTACGCGAATTCGGTGGTCGATTCGTCGCGGTCAAAAGCCGGAAACGGGAAGTTCGGGGGACAGGCAGTGTTTATGCCGTTGACGCTGCAGACCACACTTGCGTGCACATTGGTCCGCAGGCGTGATAGGCCAACCTTGCCGTAAAGATCGAGAAGCGGTACGGGAAGCGGCGCATGGAGCAATCCAGAGAGTATCGTCGCTCTCGGGTGGGCATCAGCCAGCATATTCGCGTTGAAGATGCCTTGTGGCTGCAAGGGCACTTGTGCCGACGGATGGCCGAAATTCACGTATTCCAATTCTGCGCCGATGAGCGAGATCGGCCTGATACCGACCAGAACCTTCCAGCCCGTCGCGTGTTCGCTGAATCCCAGGGGAGCTACTTCATTCGCCCTGACGTCGGCCTGTCCGACCGCTGCGCCGGCGTAGAAGCCAAGCACATTTGCGGCAGACGCCGAAACGGGGCTACAGAGCGCCAGAACGACTGTCACCAGTGGCGCTAATGCCAACCGCTGAATCATCGTGCTTCGAGTTGGCATAACAGCGCCCTCTAACGCTTCGCATGAGCGCCGCGGGCACTCACGCTCGAGCTTGGCGCTTTATCCTTCCCACGGCGCTCAATGTGGTAGTTAAGTTTTATTCAGGCGTACCGCCGTGGCGCTTACCGCAGCCCAGGGTCCCACTAAGGGGGCTCGCTCGAGTACCGGAGAGCGCATCGCTCGTGCACGCTGCACCCACTGCTGCATCCAAGCGCTAAAGCGCTAAATTCCTGGGCTGGCTACACGTCAGATGAGCAAGTGCATTTTCGCACTGGAATGGGCCTTCATTGGCGTATCGTGCGAATTCGGCCAGCAAGGGGGAAACATGCGTGCAGCCTACCTGGCGCTAATCCTGGGGCTCTACGGGACGGCGGCTTGGAGCGCAGAAGCATCCGGAGATGCTGCATACCGGGAAGCATTCTACAAAAGCATCCTGTCGACGATTAAGCAGGTAGTCTCCGTCAGCCCCGACTTCGCGAAGGACACGCCTCAGGAACGTGAAAAAGCCACAACCGAGATGGCGAAGGCCCTTACGGAATGCCACATGCGGGCAATGGCGGCCTATTCGCCTACCCTGCAGAATGTCGCCTACCGCGTAATTGCCGCCGGCGGGTCGTATGCCGACGCAAAAGAAGCCTTTGATCGCGCTCTTGCCACCGAAGGCGCGGCCGGCGGCGATCGAGCCTGGGCCTTGAAGGCGATGGTCGAGAAGGCCGTCTCCATTGGCCAGGGATGCAATAAGGCGGCGGTGCGCGCGGCCTCCGAGTCCGAGTGATTGCGCCGCCTCCTCCACCCGTCGGCCTGTTGGATGCCCTGCGGCGCCGGCAGGTCCCGAAAATCGCCTGCGCGATATAAAACGTAGCTAAGGTCGGTGCGGACGTGTGGGCTTCTTTGTGGTGGCCTGCGACTCCCCTTCGAGCGCAGCCAGCCAGGATTTCAGGTCCTCTTCCGCGATCGTATCAGTGACGTCACGCTCCGCCAGACGACCGAGCGTCTCGCGGTAGCGCTGTTCCTGCGAACGCGCGCCGAGCCGCTCGAGCGCCGTGCGCCACCAGGGAGTGCGCACCAGACGCGCGGCGATCAACTGATTCTTGTTGCCCTGGTTCATCACCTGATTTGATCCTGAAGTCCCAGTGAAGTTCAGGTTCAGGGTAGCGCACTGCGCCATCCGAGACAGCTACATTTGACGTCAGCTGTATCCTACGCCACGACCCAGCACAGGAGCCACAATTCGTAGCCAACTAGCGACAGGTATAGCAGCGCGGCCGCTACCAGCACGGGCCCGGCGATGTACCGGCTGAATACGGGCACCCTCGCCAATACCACCAGGATGGCGACGCCCCAGGCCGTCAGGGCCAGCTTGACGAAGGCGAACTGACGGCCGTCGTCATTTACAAAGAAGCGCATCAACGGATTGACTTCGATGGCGCCATGATCCACCAGCACGATGGTCAGGAAGGTATCAACCAGCGAAAGCAGCAGCACCAGGAGTGCCGCGGCAAACCATTGCGGCGCGTGCCAATCCACATACCCCAGGCTGCCTCGCTCCCCGCGGCGCAGGTCGCGGCGGCGAGCACGCCAGGCGCCGGCCAGCAACGCCTGCCACACGTGGGAACGCCGCTCCTGACCGCCGCGGCGTTCGCCGTCTGCGCGATCAAGCGCGTCGTGGAGTTCTGGCACGGGAATAACTTTTAAGGCCGCGGTTCAACCCGCCGCGGCTTGCTCAGGCTTGGAATCGAAGTTCTCGAGCGCGGCCGGGATGCTGGCCGCAAAGCCCTGGATGAAATCCACGCCCAGCGCCTGCATCAAGGCCTGGCCCTCTTCGCACTCCACCTGCTTGGCCACGACGTGCACGCCGGCAATGCGGGCCGCCTGGGCGATGGCGGCCACCCTCGCCTGGCGGTTGCGATCGGCCACCAGGTCCTGGGTGAGCCCTGGATCGAGCTTGACGAGGCGCACGCCGGACTGGAGCAGCAGGTCGATGCCCGCCTCGCTCAAGACGTAGTTGTCGATGACCAGGCCCGCGCCTGACTGCTCGAGCTGCCCGGCAAACTTGGCGAACTGCCGCATGTCGCGCAGGCAGGCCTCGTGCTGCACCTCAAAGGCCAGCAGCCCCTGCGGCAGCCCGGCCGAGGCGATCGATTGGGACACGAAGGCCGGGAACTTGCGATCACTCATCGAGGCGGCGGTGAGATTGACGGAGAACTGGGTCGGCTCACCGGACCAGATCTCCTTGTGCTTGGCCAGCCAGTTCACCAGCTCGCCGAGCACGCGCCGATCGAGCGTGGCCCCCAGGCCGTGGGCTTCGGCGCTGTGGATCAGCTCCTGCGGGGCCACGGCCGAGTCCGCCTGACCCGCATCCCGCAGCAGAATTTCGTGGCGGCGGATACGGATTCCGGCCTGGATGGGTGTCAGGCTCTGGCTGTGCAATTCGATTTCGAAGGAGCGCACTCGGGCAGCGACCTGTTCGGTGGTGGCCGCATTGATATCGCCGCCCTGGAGCAACGCCACCACCTGGGTGGGCTTGATCTCGGCACTGGGCGTGGACAATTCCTGCGCCGGGGGCTGCACGCCGCTGGCGAGGGTGATGCCCCATTCGCGCACCGCCCGCACCACCGGGACCGGCAGGTCGGGCGCCGAAGTGCCATTGCCCTTCAGCCAGCGGTCATCGACCACCAGCATGACGAAACCCAGGAATTCATGACTCTCGTCGCCAGTGCGCAGCAGCACCGCGGTGCGATCGCGCTGCAGCGGATGGTTCACGCGGCTGGGGGCGCCGGGGCCCACGAAACTCTCCAGCGCCATGCGCATGGCCTCGCGCTCCGGCGGGCCGAGGACCTCGCCGCGATGCCAGTGAATCCGGCCCCCCGCATCGTGCAGGGACACCAATTTGGCCCATAACAGCGGCAGCGCAGCAACGATGCGCTGGCCACAGGTACCGGCCTGCATAGGTGGGCGCGCCGTGCGCAGCGCGGGGGCTACAGAAGACAGGAACATGGGAGGTCAAATTAGCGCGTCGCGGCCTGCCCGGTCTGTGACCCGGGTCTATAGATAGTCAGGAAACTGCGCTGCGGCAGCCTAAAAACAGCCATTATTGCCACTCAAAGCGATTCAGGGCCGGGTTCTTCCGCACCCGGTCGGCCGGGAAAACCGTGCCGTTTGCGACCACAAAGACACCCGGCGGGCACAGCTGGACGGCCCCGAAAGCCAGGCCCAGATTGAAGGCCGCGTCGCTGTCGGCGAAGCGCCCGGGCTGCAAGGCGCCGGTCAGCACGATGGTCTTGCCGGCCAGTCCGGCCAGCTCGCGCGCCGTTTCGACGATCGTGTCGGTGCCGTGGGTGATCAGGATCTGCGCCGCCGCGCTCTCTGCGACCGCCGCGCGGATCACCTGCCGGTCCGCTGCGGTCATCTCCAGGCTGTCTTTGCGCAGCAGCTCCGTGACCTCGGGGAGCGTCGGCAGCCGCGCGTGGCGGAGCAACTCCAGCACCATCGGCGCCCCGACCTGGTAGCCACCCTTGGCATCGAAGTACACCTTGTCGATGGTGCCGCCGGTGGTAAAAACTGCGATGCTCATGCCTTAACCCGTGCCGGCATCCACCAGTGTTTCCTCGGTCGCGCCGAGATAGCGCACCAACAGGTCATCCACGTTGTCATCGGTGCGCGCCAGGCGCTCATCGAGCTGATCGATCACGGCTTCAGCGGTATTGTTGCCGACGCGTCCTTCCAGTTCCTCCACGGCGACACGCAGCAGGCTGACGATGCGCACTGCGCCAATCGCGGCGAACGCTTGCTGTGCCTGCGCCAGCCTGGCGTGCGGTTCGGGAAACAGGTGTTTCTGCAGGGTCCCGTGCGCGGCGGCGGCCCAGAATTCCACCACGACGAGCAGCACCTGCTCGCGCTCGGTCAGCGCCCCGGCGGGCCCGGAATCACGCTTACGCCCCAGGGCCTCCAGCACAAAGCTGGTGATCGGGTAGATGCCGCGCCAGGTCTCAGCCATATTCCGTCCGTTGCAGTTAAAGCGAATACTATCAGAGTACTTAAGGCAGACTCTTAATGTTAAATTCCCAAACTAGGTTACGCACCCGCTGGCCAGTTTCACAGGCCCAACGGTCTTTTCCATCCCGACCACTGCATCCGTGCCAAAAAGTACGTTGATCATTGCATGCAGCACGCGATATTCTCGCTCTAGGTGTATGAGGCGGAAGCGTTTAGAACGGAATAACAAAACAACTAGGGCAGCAGCGCGAGAGAGGCCAGGAATGTGCAGTATCAGCTCGCCAAGCCGCCGGGACCCATGCCATGGACACGACTCTTTCTCACCGACTTGAAGCGGCCGTAAAACGGCTCGCCGGCGACGGCACTCTCAAGGAGAGGCTCGCCGCGGCGTTTCGTGAACACCTCGATGAGATCGAGGAACTCGAATTGCCCGACGAAGTGCAGCTTGAGTATTCGCAGATGTCGAGGACCATGCACCTGGCCCGTGCCCTTCCAGGCGATAACGTCGTGCGTGCCTCGGTGCGCAAGTTGTCCAACGAAGAGGCGCAGCGCTTCGCCGCCCTGATCGTCCGCATGTACTCGCTGCGCATGCAAAGCCTGACCTCCAGTGCCAAGTCCCCGGCGCGCATCAGCGCCGCGGCGCGCGGCACGACCTCGGTGGTTTCCCTGCTGGCGATCGACGGCGGCAGTGCCGGCGCATCGCGCGGCGGACTGGCGAACACTCCCTAAGGCAGCTCGCCACGGCCGCAGTGCGGCCGTCAATCGATCTTGAACTCGATGGTGTCCCAACGCGTCGTCTCTTCATGGCGCGCCTGGTGCCGAATCGCATCCACGAGCGCGCGTTCATCCCATTTGGCCCGCTCCGCGGACATCTGCATCACGGCGGCCGGGAGCACCACCTCGCGCCCGAATCCGGGCAGCAGCACCACCGGCTTGTCACTGGCCTTGGCGTAGTTGAGCTGGAACAGCAGCAGCTCGCGATGTGTCGTAAACAGACTGGAGAGCGCCACCACGGTTTCGGCCTTCGCCATCTGCTGGCGCAGAGCCTCGTGCTGCCCTTCCACCGATATGTCGACCGGACGCTGTTCCGGGCCGCCGCAATTGCGATAATAGAAATTGCGCGCGCTCTCGAGGAACTCGAAAACGCGCAGGTAGTCATCGCTCAGCTCGAACGCGTGGGTGACGAATACCCGTATGGGATCGGGCTGCGGCATGCCTTTAAGTGTACTGTGACAACCCGGATGAGGGAAACCGTTGCGATTGCTCGTCTATAACATCCGCTATGCGACCGGTGCGGGCCCCGCCTTTCACCTGCCGGTCCCGGGCGCCGGGTACCTGCGCAGCAGCCGAGCCGTGCTGGATGAGATCACCCAGTTCATCCGCCAGGAAAACCCGGACCTGGTCGGGCTCATTGAGGTCGACACGGGCTCGATACGCAGCGGCATGGTCAACCAGGCCGAGCACATCGCCGCCTCGCTGGGCCATTTCACCGCCTATGAGTGCAAGTACGGTTCGCGCTCGCTCAACAACCTGGTGCCGATCGTGCGTAAACAGGCCAATGCCCTGCTGGCCGCCCCCAGCGTGACGGGCCAGCGATTCCACTATTTCGACACCGGCATAAAGCGGCTGATCATCGAGCTGGAACTGGACCAGGTCTGCGTTTTCCTCGTGCACCTGTCCCTGAAGTACCGCCACCGCCAGTACCAGCTGCGCACGCTGTATGACCTGATCGCCGGCTCCCGCAAACCGGTGATCGTTGCCGGGGATTTCAATACCTTCTGGGGCACGCACGAGATCTACCTGTTCATGCGCGCCGCGGGCCTGCACAGCGCCAACACGCAGGGCCTGCCGTCCTATCCGGCGCGCCACCCGCGGGTGGAACTGGATTTCGTGCTCGTCAGTGCCGGAATCGAGGTCACCGGATTCCGCATTCCGGAAGTGCGTTACTCCGATCACCGCCCACTGATCTGTGACTTTGAAATAAACGGGGCCGGAAGGGGTGGATCATGAGCACTGATAAGGCATGGCGTCTGGACCGCGAGGCGAGCGGACTGGCCTGCCTCACCCTCGACCGGCCCGGCACCTCCGCCAACTCCCTGTCCCGCGCCGTGCTCCTCGAACTCGGCGAGCTGTTGCGCATGTTGCAGCGCGAGCCGCCGCGCGGCCTGCTGCTGCGATCAGGCAAGAGCTCGGGATTCATCGCGGGCGCCGACGTGCGTGAATTCACCCGCTTTCGCAGCGAGGCGGACGCGCTGGAGACGATCCTCACCGGCCAGCAGGTCTTCGACCAGCTCGAGGCCCTGCCCTGTCCCACCGTCGCAGCCATCCAGGGCTTCGCGCTGGGCGGTGGGCTCGAGCTGGCGCTGGCCTGCCGCTACCGCGTCGGCGTCGATGATGCCCGCCTGTCCCTGGGGCTGCCTGAGGTGCAGCTGGGGATCCATCCCGGTTTTGGCGGCACAGTGCGCGCGGTGCGGCTGCTCGGGGTGCGCGCGGCCATGGAGCTGATGCTGACCGGCAAGCCGGTGCGCGCCGATCGCGCGCGCGCCATGGGCCTCATCGATCGGCTCGTGAGCGCGGCGGATCTGGAAGCGGCGGCCCGGCAGATCCTGGCGGACGGCCCACCCCGGGGAGGCCCACCATTCCTGGACCGGCTGCTCAACCTGCCCGGCGTCCGCTCCCTATTGCGCTCCTCGCTGGAGGCGCGTGTCGCGAAGCACGCCCGCCGCGATCACTATCCCGCCCCCTACGCCATCATCGACCTGTGGGTCCGCTACGGTGCCCGCGGGCGCGCCGCCTACGAAGCGGAGGCGCATTCGATCGCGCGGCTCTTTTCCAGTGAAACCGCCCGCAGCCTGGTGCGCATGTTCCTGCTGCAGGACCGCCTCAAGGCCCTGGGCGGCAAGCCCGCAACGCCCCTCAAGCGCGTGCACGTGATCGGCGCCGGTGTCATGGGCGGCGATATCGCCGCCTGGTGCGCCCTGCGCGGCCTGGAGGTCACGCTCCAGGACCGCGAACAGCACTTTGTCGATCCGGCACTGAAGCGCGCCGCGGATCTCTTTGCCAAGCGCTTGCGCGATCCGGCCGAACGCTCCGCCGCCCTGGCCCGCCTGCGTGCCGACGTGCCCGGCGCCGGGGTCGGCGATGCGGACATCCTGATCGAGGCGATCTTCGAGAACCTCGAGGCCAAGCGCGCGCTCTATGCGCAGGCCGAACCGCGCCTCGGCGCCGCCGCGGTCCTCGCCAGCAACACCTCGAGCATCACGCTGGAACTGCTGGCCGAAAAGCTCCTCGACCCGGGGCGGCTTGTCGGGCTGCATTTTTTCAACCCCGTGGCGCAGATGCCGCTGGTCGAGGTGATTCACTCGGCACAGACCAAGCCTGAGCCGCTCGCGGCCGCCATGGCCTTTGCCCGCCGCATCGACAAGCTGCCCCTGCCCTGCCGCAGCGGACCGGGATTCCTCGTCAATCGCGTGCTGTTCCCCTACCTGCACGAAGCCCTGTACGCCGCCGGTGAAGGCGTGCCGCTGGGCGTGATCGATCGCGCCGCCGTGGACTTCGGCATGCCGATGGGTCCGATCGAGCTGTCCGACGTGGTCGGGCTCGACGTGATCGTACACGTCGGCGAAATCATCACCCGGGAACTGGGACGGGAAATGCCGCCCTACACACAGCGGCTGCGCGATCTTGTCGCGGCGCGCAAGCTCGGACGCAAGAGTGGCGAAGGATTCTATCGCTGGCAGGAGGGCAAGCCGGTGCGCCCGCCCGCGCCCGCTGCAGCGCCGGAGGACCTTGCCGATCGGCTGATTCTCGCGCTTCTCAACGAGTGCGCCGCCTGCCTGCGCGAGCAGGTGGTGGCCGATGCCGACCTGCTCGATGCCGGCGTGGTGTTCGGCACCGGCTTTGCGCCCTTCCGTGGCGGGCCGCTGAATTACGCGCGCACCCGCGGCATCGGCGCGATCGTAGCGCGGCTCACTGAACTCGAGCAACGCCACGGCAAGCGCTTTCACCCCGACGCGGGTTGGGGTAATTCGCTGTGCTAACATCCTTTGGCTGGCTGTTCCCAAGGGGTTCGCATGAGTGAAGGTCGTCCCGCCGACGTGCCGCTGCTGCGCAAGCTTTCGCCCCTCGGTGGGATGAAGAACGAGAATATCGCCGCCCTGGCGCGCAAAGTGCGGGTCAGCGAACTCGCGGCCAACCGCACCCTCTTCAAGGAAGGCGATTCCGAGCGGCGCTGCTACTGGCTGATCTCCGGCATGCTGGACCTGCGCGAGGGCGACCGCACCGTGGCGATGATCCGCGGCGGCACTCCCGAGGCCAAGAATCAGCTGTCCCCGAAGCTCCCGCGGCGCGCCACCGCGCGCGCCGTCGACGCCGTGGAATACATCGTCGTCGATGCCGACCTGCTCGACATGATGATCACCTGGGACCAGACGGGCACCTACGAGGTGAGCGAATTGCAGGCCCAGTTCGGCACCGGCGGGAGCGACGACTGGATGACAACGCTCCTGCAGACCAAGGCTTTTCACCGCATTCCGCCCGCGAACATCCAGGCGATCTTCATGCGCATGCAGCGCGTGGCCTGCCGCACCGGGGAAGTCATCATCAGGCAGGGCACCGAGGGGGACTTTTTCTACGCCATCGTGAGTGGCAAGTGCGTGGTGACGCGCGAGACGCCCCTGAACCGCGAAGGCATCCGCCTCGCGGAGCTCACGGTCGGTGAGACTTTTGGCGAGGAAGCGCTGATCTCCGAGGCCAAGCGCAATGCGACCGTGGCCATGCTCACCGACGGGGTCCTGATGCGGCTCAGCAAGGAGGACTTCCGTGAACTGATGAATGAGCCGCTGCAGCAGTGGGTGGACTACGCCGGGGCGCGCGCCGTGATCGACCGCGGTGGCCGCTGGCTGGACGTGCGGCTGCCCTCGGAGTTCCAGAACCTCGCGATCGAGGGCGCGCTCAATATTCCGCTGTATTTCATCCGCCTGAAGCTGGCGACGCTCGATCGGAAAATCCCCTACGTCGTCTACTGCGACACCGGCCGGCGCAGTTCCGCCGGCGCATTCATCCTGCTCGAGCGCGGCTTCGATGCCTACGTACTGAAGGGAGGGCTGTCGAGCGCCGAGCCGGAGCTGCGGCGGCCCGGCTGAGCCTTACATCGTGTGCGTGGCTTTGTCGCCCGAGAGGGCGCCCGCCAGGTAATTCTCGATCTTGTGGCGGGTCTGGCCGCGATCCTGTTCACTGAACTGCACGCCGATGCCGGCAGTGCGCTTGCCCTGCGCCCCTTTCGGGGTCACCCAGATGACGCGTCCGGCCACCGGCAATTTCTCATCCTCGCCCATCAGATTCAGCAGCATGAACACTTCATCGCCGAGCCGGTAGTTGCTGTTGGTCGGAATGAACAGCCCGCCGTTGGTCACGAAGGGCATATAGGCCAGGTACAGCGCGCTCTTGTCCTTGATGGTCAGGGTCAGCAGGCCAGGCTTGGCGGAACCGGTACGCCCCAGATCGGAGCGCGGCATACCGTCACTGCGACCGGCCGCCTCGGCGCTTCGGGCCTGGTTGTCCTTTGCCATTACACTCACTCTACCTTAAACGTTCAGCCTGAACCCTGAACCACCTGCGGCGTGCGCGCCGCGCGCACCTGCCACAGGAACTGCTCGACGGCGAGGGACTTGTTGACCGAAGTCGCGGCCAGCCGGCGCAGCTCGTGCAGTGTATCCGCCAGGCGGATCAGGTTGCGCATATTCATAGAGGAATTGACCGCTGGCAAGTGCGCGCCACTGTGCAATTCTGTCATATGGCCTCCCGGGCGCAGGCGCTCTTGCATACAGCGTGTGATCCAGTTCTCAGCGCACAGCAGCCGCAGCTCGAAGCCATCGCGCGCCCAGGCCGCCGCGGCCGCGGGCATGTCCAGCGTGCCGGCCAGGGCGCTGGCGAGCTGCGCGTGCGTCTCCGCGCGCGCGCGCAGCAACTGGGCCGGCTCGACCGCGAGCGCCCGCAGGGGCGCATTGCCGAGCACCTCCAGGACCTCCTCCCATGCGCCCGGACCCCGGTGCCGGTGCAGCCAGGCGGCACTGGCCGCCAGATCGGGGACGCGTACGGCGAGCCGTTGGCAGCGGCTGCGGATGGTTGCCGACAGGCGCGCCGCAGCCATCGTCACCAGCACGATGAGCACGCCGGGCCGCGGTTCCTCCAGTGTCTTGAGCAGCGCATTGCTGGCGTTGGCATTGAGCATGTCCGCAGGATCAAGGATGGCGACCGTGCCGGTGGCGCCGTGCCCGCTCAAGGCCAGCGTGTCGGTCAGCGCACGGATCTGATCGACCCTGATCTGGCGCGATTCCTCTTCCGGGGCGACCAGCCACAGGTCCGGGTGGGCCCGGCGGGCGACTCGCTCGCAGTCCGGGCAGGCCCCGCAGGGGGCGTCCGGCCGCGCGCACAGCCGCGTCTGCGCGGCGATCAGCGCCAGCTGCTCTCCGCCACCGCCCGGCACATCCTGGATGAGCAGCGCATGCGGGAAGCGCCCCTGGGCCCGCGCCTGCTTCAGGGCGGCGCGTTGCGGCGCCAGCCAGAACAGGTCAGCGGCCGCGGCGTCAGCCTCGCTCATGCGGGCAGCAGGTCGGCGATCGCCGCGAGGCAGGCCTGGAGCACCTGCGCGAAGGGAGCCGTGGCATCGATGACCGCGAAGCGCGCGGGCTCCCCGCGGGCTCGCACCAGATATCCGCCACGCACGCGCTCAAAGAAAGCACCCGATTCAAGCTCGAAGCGATCCGCGGCGCCGCCGCGCGCGCGCGCGCGCGCCAGTCCATCGGCCACCGGCAGGTCGAGCAACAGGGTGCGCGCGGGCCACAAGTCGGCATGGACCGCGGCGGCCAGCTGGTCCAGCAGCCCCACGCTCACACCGCGTCCGGCTCCCTGATAGGCAAAGCTGGCGTCGGTGAAGCGATCGCAGATCACCCACTGGCCGGCCGCGAGGGCCGGGCGAATGGCGTTGTCCAGGTGCAGCGCGCGCGCCGCGAACATCAGCAGCGTCTCAGTGCCAGGGGTGATCCGCTCTTCAGCGCCGCGCAGCAACAGCGCCCGCAATTCCTCGGCCAGGGGCGTTCCACCGGGTTCGCGGGTCAGCAGCACCGCGCAGCCCAGGCGCTCCAGCTCGAATTTGAGCGCCACAGCGATCGTGGACTTGCCCGCGCCCTCGATGCCTTCGAGCGTAATGAACTGTCCGGCCATCAGCCGCCGCTCCCGCTGACCGCCGCATCCGGCACCGCCCCGGTGCGCTTTAGGAACTGGTGCAAGGCCTCGTTGTGCTCGGCATAAGTGGCCGAGAAATGGTGGCTCCCATCGCCCCGCCCGGTGGCCACAAAATACAGGGCCTTGATGGCCGCCGGGTGCAGGCTGGCCCGCAGGGCCGCTTCGCCGGGCAGCGCGATCGGCGTTGGCGGCAGCCCGCTGCGGGTATAGCTGTTGTAGGGACCGTCATTTTCGAGATCGCGCCGCCTGAGGTTCCCATCGAAGTGGCTCCCCAGCCCGTAGATGACGGTCGGGTCGGACTGCAGGCGCATGTGCAGGCGCAATCGATTGACGAACACCGCCGCGACCTTGTCGCGCTCATCCTCGCGCGCGGTCTCCTTCTCCACGATCGAGGCCAGGATCAGCGCGGCCGTGGCGTCGGAGAGCGGCAGGTCCGGCTGCCGTGCCATCCAGGCCTGCTGCAGGTGTTCCTCCATCCGCTGCATCGCCAACTCATAAATACGCCGGTCGCTGGTGCCGGCGGCGAACCGGTAGGTGTCGGGAAAAAAGCGCCCCTCCGCCGGCACGCCCGGTTTCCCGAGCGCCGCCATCAGTTTAGGTCCATTGAGAGTACGCCACTCGTGCGTCAGGGCGCTGCTGGCATCAAGGGTCTGACGCATCTGCGCGAAGCTCCAGCCCTCGACAATGGTCAGCTGCTCCATCACCACCTGGCCGGCGTTGAGCTGGGCCAGGATCTGCCGCACGCTTTCACCCGGGGCCAGCTCGTAGCTGCCCGCCAGGGCACGCAGGCTCTCGCCATGGAGCCGCAGATTCCACTCCACCAGCCGCGGGTGCGCGACGCCGCCCACGCGCGCCAGTTCACCGAGTACCGCGCGCAGGCTCGCGCCCTGGTGCACCTGGATGCGCGTGCCCGCGGCGACGCTCGCGCGCTCCTCCAGGCTCGCCTCCAGCCGATGTCCTGTATAAAGCGCACCGGCGCCCAGCGCCACCACCACGGCGGCCAGCTTGGCGAGGATCCTTCCGCGGCTACGGTTCTGCACGATCGATCAACTCCTGCAGCGCTAATCCGCGGGCGTCGGGCTGAAGCCGGCGCCCTTCGTACCAGTGTACGGCCTGCACGCCCAGGCGCACATTCGTCACGAACAGGGCCGGTGCGAGCGCCACGGCCTTGGGCGAGAGCGGCTGCACCCGCACCGCAATTCCACGCTGCGGCGCCAGATCCAGCACCAGGGAGCGCATGACTCCGGCGACACCGCCCTCCTCCAGTGGTGGGGTCAGCAATGTTTCATCCTGCACCACGAACAGGTTCGACATGCTGCCACTGATCACCTGGCCGCTTCGCGCGCACATGAGCACCTCATCGACGCCGGACGCGGCGGCGCCCTGCTGCGCCAGCACCTGCTCGAGTCGATTCAGATGCTTCAGTCCCGCCAGCAGCGGATTGCAGGCCAGCGGCACCGGCGAGAGACCCAGGCGAAATTCCGGACGGCCCGCCGCGGGCCAGGGATGGACACTGAGGATGCGGGTGGCCTGCTCATCGCCGGCCGGCCGGTAACCCCTGGCCCTCGCCACGCCCCGCGTCAGCAGCAGCTTCACGAGCGCACGCGCCTGACCCGCCACCAGCGATTCGGCTTCGCGCCGCAGCACTTCTCCGTCGGGTCGTGGGATCCCGAGCCGTGCGCAGCCCGCGCCGAGGCGCGCCAGGTGGCGCTCGAACCAGCGCACCCGCCCCTGCTCGCAGCGAAACGTCTCGAACAATCCATCCCCGTACTGAAGCCCGCGATCGTGGACCGAGACCACGGCCTGCGGCAGGCCGTTCACCAGCGCCGCAGTCTCGCCCGCATTCACGCGAGCGCTCCTTCCGCGCCACCGCCGAAGGCGCGCAACATGCCGCGCGCCTTGGAGCGCGTCTCGGCCAGCTCCCGCTGCCAGTCCGAATCGGCCACGATGCCGGCACCCGCCCGGAATTCCAGTTCGTGACCGCGCAGCGTCGCCGTCCGGATCAGGATGTTGAAATCCATGTCGCCGTCACAGTTCAGATACCCCAGCGAGCCGGTGTAGGCGCCGCGCGGGCCGTCTTCGAGCTGCGCGATGATCTGCATGCAGCGGTACTTGGGACAGCCCGTGATCGTGCCTCCCGGGAACACTGCGCGCAGCGTGTCCCCCGGCGTGACGCCAGGACGCAGGCGCCCGCGCACGTTCGAGACAATGTGATGCAGGTTCGGGTAGCTCTCGGTCACCATGAACTCATTGACCTCGACGCTGCCGGCCTCGCAGATGCGGCCCAGGTCATTGCGCTCCAGGTCAATGAGCATGACATGCTCGGCGCGCTCCTTGGGATTGGCGAGCAGCTCCAGGCGTTCGGGCGGATCCGCGTCCGGCGTGCCGAGCCGGCCCCGCGTTCCGGCGATCGGCCGCGTCTCGACCAGGTTTCCCGCGACGCGCACCAGCCGCTCGGGCGAGGAACTCAACAGCGTCATGTCGCCGATGCTCGCCAGTGCTGCAAACGGTGCCGCGTTCGCCAGGCGCAGGCGCTCGTAGAGCACACCGGCATCGGCGCGATCCTGTAGGCGCACACGCCAGTGGCGCGACAGGTTCGCCTGGTAGACATCGCCGCGACCGATGTGATCCTGGGCCTGAAGCACGGCGCGGCGAAAATCCTCCGGATCCTGCTCGATGATCGCGCCGGGTGCAAACGGAGCCACCGCCGGCTCGGGTGTCGCCTCCTGCAGCTTCGAGCACACGGACTCGAACTCCGCGGCATCACCCGCCGCGGCGGCTTCGCTCACCAGCTGGCAACGCTGCTCACCGTGATCGTAGATGAGCGCGCCCCCAACCCGAATCGCCGCGGCACAGATGGCCTCGCGCGCCAGGGGCGGAAGGCTCAGTCCGGCCTCGATGCTGCCGGCGAGTTCGTATCCCAGGAACACCACCCAGCCGCCGCTGAAGGGCAGCCCGGAGCGGCCCGGAGGCTCGCGCTCTGAATGCCACCATTCATCGAGCGCCGCAAGGAAAGTCTTTCCTCTGAGCTGCACGCCGTGCTGCTCAAGCGAGCCGTCGCCGCGCAGCAGCAGCGTGGCGCGTGGCCAGGCGGCGAGTATCGAGTAGCGGGACAGGACGCCGGGCGCGGCGCTGTCAAACAGCACCGGGAACTGGCGGGGATGGCGTGCCGCCAGTGCGCGCAGCTGCGCATGCGCGGCCCGCACTTCGCGCACCTTCAGGCTGCGCGCGTTCATGGCGACTGCCCGGATAGGTCAGCCCGGCAGGCGGCGCAGCACCAGCGTGCCGTTGGTGCCGCCAAAGCCAAAGGAATTCGAGACGGCGATGTCGATGCGCATCTTGCGCGCCGCGTTGGGCACGAAGTCGAGGTCGCAATCCGGATCAGGAGTCATGTAGTTGATCGTGGGGGGCGCGACCTGATCGCGCAGCGCCAGCACGCAGAAGATGGCTTCCACCACGCCCGCTGCGCCCAGCAGGTGGCCGGTCATCGATTTGGTGGAACTGACCGCGAACTTGTGCGCATGATCCCCGAAGGTCGCCTTGATCGCCGCCGTTTCGGCCCGATCGCCCAGCGGGGTCGAGGTGGCGTGGGCGTTGAGATACTGCACCTCGCTGCCGTTGATGCCGGCATCGCGCAGCGCATTCACCATCGCCAGGCTTGCGCCCGCGCCATCCTCGGGCGGCGCGGTGATGTGGTAGGCATCGCCGCTCATGCCGAAGCCGGCCAGCTCGGCGTAGATGCGCGCGCCGCGCCGGCGCGCGTGCTCGTACTCTTCCAGCACCATCGCCCCACCGCCATCGCCCAGCACGAATCCATCGCGATCCAGATCCCAGGGACGGCTGGCGGTGGCCGGCGAATCATTGCGGGTGGACAGCGCCTTGGCCTGCGCAAATCCGCCGACCGCGGTGGGCGTGGTGCCCATCTCGGCACCGCCCGAGATCACCAGGTCGGCATCGCCATACTGGATGCTGCGCATCGCGAGCCCGAGCGCGTGGGTGGAGGTCGTGCAGGCGGTCACGACACCGAGGTTCGGGCCGCGCAGCCCGAAGCGGATGGACAGGTGCCCGGCCAGCATATTGATGATCGAGCCGGGGATGTAGAACGGCGTGATCCGGCGCACGCCGCCGGCCAGGAAGGCGTCGTGTTCGGACTCGATGGTGCTCAGCCCACCGATACCCGCACCCATCACGACCCCGCAGCGATCACGATCCAGGCGCTCGAAATCCGCGCCCGCGTCCGCGGCCGCCTGCACCCCGGCGGCCACGCCGTAGTGCATGAAGGGGTCCATGCGCCGCGCCTCTTTGGCCGGCAGGTAGGTGTTCAGGTCGAATCCGCGCACCGCGCCGCCGATGCGCACCGGGAAAGCGGTGGTGTCAAAGCGGGTAATCGGTCCGATACCGCTCTCGCCGCGCAGCGCCGCGGCCCACGCGTCCGTCACGGTGCTGCCCAGCGGACAGACCATGCCAAGACCGGTAACGACTACGCGACGTTTACTCACAAGCAAACCTGGCTACTTGAAGTCCTGGCGCCCAGGTGTCCCGCGGCGAGCCGGCGGCCGAGCGGGTCAGGCTCAGGCCTTGCTGCGGCGCTCGGTGATGTAGTCGACGGCCTGCTGCACCGTAGTGATTTTTTCCGCGTCCTCGTCAGGAATTTCGATTTCGAATTCCTCTTCCAGGGCCATGACCAGTTCGACCGTATCGAGCGAATCAGCCCCCAGGTCGTCCACAAAGGAAGCAGCGTTGGTGACCTGCTCGGCCTTGACACCTAATTGTTCGGCAACTATCGCCTTCACTTGCTGTTCAACGTTGCTCATCTTAGTTTGGACCTCTGTTCGTATGGCAATGCGGCCCGGCAGGCCTCCCGTACGCGCGGCGTATTGTAGGGGAACACCTTGCGCACCGCCACCAGCCAATTTTGCGAGTTCTTGATTTTTCTGATGATTTGCCGTTGCAAAGAAGCCTACGCCCTACCCCATGTACATCCCGCCGTTGACGTGCAGGGTCTGGCCGGTCAGGTATTGGCCCTGCTCTCCGGCGAGATAAATCACGGCGTTAGCAACGTCCTCGACCGTGCCAAAGCGGCCCAGCGGAATCTGCGCCTGGTAGGCCTCGCGTTGCGGCTCGGGCAGAGCGCGCGTCATGTCGGTCTCGATGAACCCGGGCGCCACCGCGTTCACCGTGATGTTGCGGGAGGCCAACTCCCGGGCCAGCGAGCGGGTAAATCCGATCAACCCGGCCTTGGCCGCCGCATAGTGCGCCTGGCCCGGATTGCCGATCGCGGCAATGACCGAGCTGATGTTGACGATGCGCCCGCGTCGCTCCTTGAGCATGCGCCGGAGAGACAGCTTGGTCAGGCGGAAGATCGCAGACAGATTGATGTTGATCGTCTGGTCCCATTCCTCGTTTTTCATTCGCAGCAGCAGGCCGTCCCGCGCCACCCCCGCGTTGTTGACCAGGATGGTCGGCAGCCCTTCGTGCGCTTCAAGGTCCGCCAGCAGCGACTCCGGAGCCTCCGGGTCGAGGGCATTGTAGAGCGCGCCGCGTACCGGGAGACTCCGCGACCCAAAAGCCGCCGTGATGGCCGCGGCGCCCGCGCCGGTCGTTGCCGTGCCGATGACACGCACACCAGCGTTTGCCAGCGCTGAGGCGATGGCCTGCCCTATCCCACGCGAGGCACCGGTCACCAGCGCCACATCCGTTGCTGTCATGAACTGCCACTCCCCGCGGCACTGAGTGCCGTTTGCAATGAGGCGCCGTCCTCGACGGCGCAACAGTTGATGTCTGGACGCCGCTCGATGCGACGATTCAGTGCCGTCAGCACCTTGCCCGGTCCGCACTCGACCAGCACTCTTGCGCCCTTCCCCGTCAGGGCCTGTACGGTGGTGGTCCAGCGCACCGGGCTTGCCAGCTGGCGCACCAGCAAAGAGCGGATCTCTTCCGGATCCCGATGCTCGTCCGCATCGACGGCGCTGATGTAGGTGTAAATCGGTGCCTTGAGGACCAGGTCGCCGAGGCGCTCCTGCAATCGCTCAGCGGCCGCTTTCATCAGCGAGGAATGGGCCGGTACACTCACGGGAAGTGTCAGCGTACGCTTGGCACCGCGCGCCTTGGCCGCCGCCATCGCACGTTCGACGGCGGCCAACTGGCCGGCGATGACGATCTGGCCCGGCGCGTTGTAGTTCACCGCTTCGACCACTTCGCCCTGCGCCGCCTCGAGGCAGGCCGCTTCGGCCGCGGCGTCGTCCAGTCCCAGGATGGCGGCCATTGCACCCCCGCCCTTGGGCACCGCCTCCTGCATGTAGCGGCCCCGCTCGCGCACCAGCCTGACGCCGGCGGACAGATCCAGGCTTTCCGCGCAGACCAGGGCGGTGAATTCGCCCAGGCTGTGACCGGCCACCAGCGCCGGAGCCTCACCCCCATGCTCTCGCCACAGCCGCCAGGTGGCGATCCCCGCCGTCAGCATGGCCGGCTGCGTGAACTCGGTGCGATTGAGCTGCTCGGCCGGGCCGCTCGCGACGAGCTGCCAGAGGTCATACCCGAGGGCCGCTGACGCCTCCTCAAAGGTGGAGCGCACCACCGCATGGTTCGCGGCCAGCTCCCCCAGCATGCCCACCGACTGCGACCCCTGCCCGGGAAATACCAGCGCCAGCATGCCTTTCCCCGTATGCGTTGATTGCGGCGCGGATTATAGCGGCTTGCGCCCCAGCGCCAACGCGGCGATCACGACCAGGCCGCCGACGGCACCGTACCAATGGGAAGTGGTCACCACAGGAAATGCCTCTGTGACCATGCTGCCGCCGCTGGCCTGCTCGACGCCGAGCTTGACGGCGAGTATCACGAGCATCAGATAGCCGAGGGGATTGCGCCGCAGGGCCGCCCCGGCGGCGCCTGCCGACCAGAAGGCGTGCAAAAGACCCGAGAGTCCCAGGTACCACGTAATTTGCGGCTCGCCCCACCACAATCCGGCATCGATCACGCCGGTCGCGCCTGCGAGGACGAGCAGCCACGTGAGCGGGCGCAGTTCGCGCGCGTACAGCACCCACAGCAGCACCAGGCCCGCCGCATCCAGGAGCAGATGCCGCGCCCCGAGATGGACCCAATGTGCCGTGAGCAGGCGCCACCACTCGCCCGCGACGATCGCCGAACGCTCATACTGAAGCCGCGCGGCCCAGGCCGGCCCCCCGGCGGCCAACAGGCCCAGGAACCCAAGAGCCGCCAGCAGGGTCAAACCGTAGCGAGCGTCGCAGTTCAGCGGGCGCAGGAAACTGCGCACCGGCCTGGCCGGGCTCTCGCGGGCATTTGTTATCATCATCCATTGCCATGCTAACGCCTAAGCCGGCACGGAAGCACCATGCGTAGACGCGCGCCCTCAGTCTGGAACCCTGCGCAACCGCTGCGGATACACCAGAGCGGATTCACGCTCATTGAAATCATGGTGGTGGTCATCATCATCGGATTGCTGGCGGCGGTGGTCGTCCCGCAGTTCCTGGGGCGCGTCGACGATGCGCGCATGGCCAAGGCCAAACAGGATATCCAGGGCATGCAGACGGCGCTGACGATGTTCAAGCTCGACAACTACGTCTATCCAACCACCGAGCTGGGCCTGCAGGCGCTGACGCAGAAGCCTGATTCCACGCTGATCAAGAACTGGCGCCCGGGCGGCTACCTGCAACACGTCAACAAGGATCCCTGGGGAAATGCCTACCTGTATGAGGTCCCCGGCAAGCACGGCAACGAGTTCGACCTGTACTCGCTCGGCGCCGACGGCCAGCCCGGCGGCGAGGGCATCAACGCGGACATCGGCAACTGGAATCTGGATCAGTAAGTCTGCGTGCGATCCATCGGGCCCGCCGCGGGTTCCCGTCCGTGAGCCGCTCCCGCACTGCCCGTCCTTCCCCGGCGGGCTTCACGCTGGTCGAGCTCATGGTGGTGATCGTGATCATCGGCCTGCTGGCCGCCACGACCTTGCTGTCGCTCGGCGGCAGCGGCAGGGACAGCCAGCTCGAGCAGGAACGTGACCGGCTCGGTGCGCTGATCGAATACGTGCGTGAGCGCGCCGCGCTGCAGACGGTGGAGTACGGCCTGCGCTGCGAACAGGGCGTCTACCGTTTTCTCATGTACGACAATCGCAAGGCACTGTGGCTCGAAGATCCGCTGGATGATTCCCTGCGGGCGCGCAAGCTTCCCGCCGGACTGGAGATCGCGCTCGTGGTCGAGGATCGCGCCATCGTCCTGCCGCGGAGCGCCACCGCTCCGGGCGCTGCCGCCCCCACTCCGCGCAACACCCCGATGCCGCGCGACGCCTCGGCAACATCGCAGGACACGGCCGCCGAGCTGAAGCCACAGATCATGCTGTACTCCAGCGGCGATCTGACGAGTTTCAAACTGACCCTCTCGCGCGCCGGCACCGGCCGCAGTGCTGTGCTGAGCGGCACCAGCGCCGGCAAGTTCGAAGTGGGCGCAATCGTGGAGAAGCCCACGTGAGCGGCGGGCGGCAGGCGCGCGGCTTCACGCTGATCGAAGTGCTGGTGGCGCTGGTCATCGTGGCTCTGGGGATGGGCGCGCTGATGACAGCCCTGACAGGCGCCGCGCAAAGCACCATGCAGCTGCGCGAGAAATCCTTTGCCGAATGGATCGGGCTCAATCAGCTGGCGACCGCACGCCTCAGCCACGCCCTGCCGGCGAACGGCAAGAGCGAGAAAGATGTGGACTTTGCCGGGTCCACCTGGCACTGGCAGCAGGAGGTCACCGACATGGCGGTTCCAGGGCTCAAGCGCATCACCATCCAGGTCCGGCACGCCGGTGACGATGTGCCGAAGGATCATTGGGTGGCCACGGTCGTGGGCTTCCGCGGCGATGCGATCCGCACCGCGCAGGGCGTGATGTCGTACTGGGACAATGCTGTGATCCCCGGCGGCGGTGGTGGCCCCGGTGGCGGGCCTGGGCCCGGTCCGGGCGGCGGCGCGCCATCCAATCCCACGGGCAAGCCCAACTGATGCGGCCGGCACGTCAATCGGGCTTCACGCTGGTGGAATTGCTGGTGGCGCTGTTCATCACCGCCATATTGTTCGCGATGGGCTACGGCGCGCTGTCACAGGCGCTGGGCAATCGCAAGGGCGTCGACGAGCAGGCCGCGCGCCTCAATGCCGTGCAGCAGGCACTGCGGGTCATGGAGCAGGATTTCGAGCTGTTGCAACCGCGGCCGGTGCGCGATCCGCTCGGCAGCGGCTACGAGAATGCCGTTACCCTGAGCCAGACCGGGATCCTGACCTTCACGCGCGGCGGCTGGGCCAATCCGGCGGGGCTCCCGCGCAGTGAACTGCAGCGCGTGAGCTATCTGCTGCGCGATGGCAAGCTCATCCGGCGCGACCTGCAGGCACTTGACGCCACCGCCGCGTTGCCCTTCGAGGAGCGGGAGCTGCTCGCCCAGGTGGAAGCGCTGAGTTTCCGCTACATGGATGGCGGACTGGTCTGGCAGAGCACGTGGCCCACCCCGATCCTGCTCAACGGCCCGCCGCAGGATCTGCTGCGCGCCCGGCCGGTCGCGATTGAAGTCACGCTGCAGCTCAAGGACTGGGGAAAACTGCTGCGCGTCTTCGAGATCGCAGGCTGATGGGCAGCCCACGGAGCCCGTTGCGCGAGCGAGGCGTAGCCCTGCTCACGGCGATCATCCTGGTGGCGCTCGCGACGATCGTGGCCACCGCCATCGCATGGCAAGCTTCCCTGTCGGCGCGCCGCGCGGCGGCCGTCTTCACGATGGCTCAGAGTTTCGCAATTGCAGAAGCCGCGGAGGGCATGGCGGGCTACACGCTCCGCGACAATCGCCAGAAGAATCCGCAGCTCGTGGCCCCCAATCAGGATTGGGCCATACCGTTCGGGCCGACGGAAATCACCCCTGGTGTGGTGCTGGAAGCCTTTCTGGAAGACGAGTCCGGCAAGTTCAATCTCAACAGCGTCGTGATGGCGGCAGCGGGCCCCGGCGTGCCGGGCTCAACGGCCACGGGCGCGCCGGCCACACGCCCTGCGGGCCCCGCGGGTCTGGGCGCACCGGCGCCGGCGCCCGCGACCAGCGGCGTGCTGGTGCGCAATCCGACGGGTGTGGCCCAGTTCGAAGCGCTCCTGCAGTCCCTCGATCTGGACATCAGCTATGCCGCGCGCCTGGTGGACTGGATCGACAGCGACGATCAGCCGATCTTTCCCGGTGGTGGCGAGGACAGCCTCTACCTCGCGCAGGAGCCCGCGCATCGCGTGTCGAATCTCCCGCTGACCAGCATCTCAGAGCTGCTGGCGATGGGGATGGAACGGGCCAGTTACGACAAGTTGGCACCCTATGTCACCGCCTTGCCGGCGGCCACCCGACTCAACATCTGCACCGCGCCCGGTTTAGTACTCGACGCCGTGGCCGGCGGCCAGCGCGCCTATGCGATCGATGCCAAGGAGATGGCGCTGCAACGCCAGCACAATCCCTGCTATCCGGACATGGCGGGCTACATGAGCGGGCTCGGGACCGCGCAGAAGGCGGGTCTCAACATCGGTACCACCTCTTCCTATTTCCGCCTGCGCACCTGGATCACTATTGGCACCACTCGCTTCACCTTGTACAGTCTGCTCGAGCAGGACCCGAGCGGTCAGACGCGCCCGATTTTCAGAACGTTCGGCACGGAATAAGCATGGCGGAATGGCTCATCGTACGCATGCCCCGCGCCGCCGAGACCGCGGCCGCATGGCTGGCGATCGACGCCACCGGCCTGCCCCTCACCTCGCTCCAGGAAGGCCCGCTCGAGCAGGCGGCCGCCGAGGCCCTCAACCGTCGCGTCGCGGTCGTGTTGAATCCGGCCGACGTGCTGTGTCTCGATGTGGAGCTGCCGCCCCGCTCCGGCGCGCGCGCGGCCGAACTCGCGCCATTCGCGATTGAAGAGCGGATCGCCTCCGACATCGAGGCGCAGCATTGTGCCCTGGGTACGACCGACGCCGCCGGCCGCACGCGCGTCGCGGTCGTGGCCCGGACTTTTCTTGATGGGTGCCTCGAGCAGCTTGGCGGCGCGGGCCTCGATCCGGAACTGCTGTGCAGCGAAGCGGAGCTGCTGCCGCGCAGTCCCGCCTACGCCGTGGCGCTGCTCGACGGCGAGGCCCTGAATCTCAGCACCGGTGAGGCACCGGCGCTGAGCGTCTCGGCGCCGCCGGGCGGATTTGCCGCCGCCCTCACCATCGCCTTTGGTGAAGCCATCGCCACCACCCAGTTGCTGCTGTATATGAGCTCGGCGGAGTGGCAGCGCCGCTCCACCGAGATCGAAGACACGCGCGCACGACTGGCCGGTCTCAAGGTGCAGCTGCTGGGCGCAGGTCCCCTGCCCTGGCTGGCGGCGCAGCTCCCGGTCGCGGCACCCATCAATCTCCTGCAGGGCAGCTACGCACCGCGCGGAAACCTCAGCGCGCACTGGCAGCGCTGGCGCGTCGCGGCCGCGCTGGCCGGAGCGTTGCTGCTGCTGCACGTTGGGGCGCAGGCCTGGTCGCTGTGGCGATTGAACCGCGCCGATCATGAACTGGACCGCATGATCAGCCAGCTGGTCGATCCGCAGTGGGCCAGCGGCAGTGGCTCCATACGCGAGCGCGTCGGGCAGGCCCTGCTGAGCGCGCAGTCCACCGGCGGGCGCAGCGGATTGCTGCCGGCACTGCAGGTCCTCGCCCAGGCCATGAGTGCGGTGCCGGGCTCGCGCATCCAGGCGCTGAGCTTCCGTGACGGTGCGCTGCAGCTCAAGGTGCGCGCGGGCGATGCCCAGAGTCTCGATCGCATCAACCAGTCGCTGCGCACCGCGGGATGGCAGGCAGAAATCGTATCGGGCAACCAGGCTGGCGATGCCTTCGAGGGCAACGTGCAACTGCGCGCAGGGGCCTCCTGATGCAAGGGCTCGTCAATTGGTTCCTGGGCCTCGCGCCGCGCGAGCGGCGCGTGCTGCTGATCGGATCGGCCACCGGCGCGGCCGTGCTGCTGCTCGGTATCCTGCTGCCCTTCGAACGCCACGTCGCGCGCCTCGAGCAGCGGGTGGAAACGCGGCGCGCGGACCTCGCCTGGCTGCAGTCGGTGGCGCCGCAGCTGGGCGTGCTGCGGGCAAGCGCTCCGGCCGCGGGCGGCACCTCGCTGGTGGTGCTCGTCGATCGAGTGGCGCGTGAGACCGGCATCGCGCGCGCACTCACGAGCCAGTCCAGCGGCGGCGGTGCCTTGAGCGTGCGCGTCGAGCAGGTGGCCTTCGACAGCCTGCTGAACTGGGCCGCGGCGCTCGTGCAGCGGCACGGGGTGCGCGTGATGTCGGCCAGCATCGACGCGGGCAACAATCCAGGCCTCGTGAGCGCCAGCTTCGTGCTCGCGCCGCCCTAAGGGTTGCACCCCGATGCCGTGGCGATCAATGGCGGTCCTGGCAGCCTCGCTGTTCCTGCTCACCGTGCTGATCAGGGCGCCCGCCTCCTGGGCGCTGAAATTGGCCCCGCCGGGTGTCGATTGTTCGCTGCCCTCCGGATCCCTGTGGCACGGCTCCTGCGCGCGCCTGCGCGCCGCCGGAGTGGAGCTGCAGGAGGTGGGCTGGACCGCGCACGCCTGGCCGTTGCTGCGCGGGCACTTCGACGTGGAGGTATCCAGCGCCGATGCGCGTGCACCGGGGCGCGTGCGGCTGTCGATCGGATTGGGCGGACACCTGGAGTTACGCGACCTGCAGGCGCAGCTGCCGGTGGGCACGGAATTTCTGCCGCTGTTTCCCACCACCTGGAAGGGCAAGCTGCGCCTCGATCTGCGGCAGGTCGAATTCGAGCAGCATCGCCTCCAGGCCCTGATCGGCACGGTAACGGCCCTTGACCTGGAACAGCGCAGCCCGCCCATTGCCTTTGGCAGTTACGAGCTGAACTTCGGGCCCGTGAAACCGGGCGACGACGCCATCGTGGGAAATCTGCGCGACGTGGGCGGCCCGCTGGCCGTCACGGGCACCCTGCGGCTGCGCAACGGGAGCGAGTATGAACTCAATGGCCGGGTCGCGGCGCGGCCCACAGCCAGTGCCGAGCTGACGAAAACCGTGGAATTCCTCGGTGCCAGCGATGCGCAGGGGCGCCGAGAATTCTCACTGACCGGTACCTTGTAGCGCAGTCAGTGCAGGGAAAGAGCCAATTCTTGCTTTAGTTCCGATTGCCTCTCTTGTCCCAGGGTCGAGCCATGAATAGAAGAAATCTGTTGCGTTCGCTTGGGGTGCTACCGCTTCTATACGCTCCCTTCGGGGATACATGTGTTCCAGCGAGCGCGGCAAGGGCGGCCATGCCGCGGCCGAATCGGCGCGTGCGTCCCTCCGATCGGAATTGGCCCGACGCCGCGAGCTGGGCGAATCTGAAAGAGGAATTGGGAGGTCAACTGATCGAGCCGCAGGCCCTGTTTGGATCGTGCGCGGCGGAGCCGAATGGTTCGGCTTGCCTCGATGCGCACAAGAACATCGGCAACCCCTTCTGGATCGGAGACCAGCCCGCAGGCACACAAGTCTCCGGATGGCTCGATGCGTGGACGCCCGCGCCGAGTGCCTATGTGATCAAGGCACGAGGCGCAGCCGACGTGGCCGCCGGCGTGAGCTTTGCCAGGGAGAATAATCTGCGGCTCGTGGTCAAGGGTGCAGGCCACAGCTATTTGGGCACATCCAACGCATCGGACTCCCTGCTCATCTGGACAAGGGCAATGAACCAGGTCAGGTTGCACACGGCTTTCGTCGGCAAAGGTTGCGAAGGCCGCGTCACGCCCGTACCCGCTGTCAGCGCCGGAGCGGGTGCGGTGTGGATGGACCTCTACAACGCCGTAACGGTGAAAGGTGGCCGTTACGTGCAGGGCGGTGGCTGCACGGATGTGGGCGTCGCGGGTCTCGTTCAAAGCGGAGGATTCGGTTCGTTTTCGAAAGGCTTCGGCACGGCGTCGGCGGGACTGCTCCAGGCCGAGGTCGTCACCGCCGACGGCCGCGTGCGCATCGTCAACGCCTGCAGTGATCCCGACCTTTTCTGGGCGATCAAGGGTGGTGGTGGAGGCACTTTTGGTGTCGTTACCGAGCTTACCCTTCGCACCCACGATCTTCCGGAGTTCTTCGGTGCGACCTGGGGAAAGATTAGAGCTCCCTCTGACGCGGCATTCCGTCAACTGATTGCACACTTCCTCACCTTTTATCGCGAGCAGCTACTCAATCCGCACTGGGGCGAGCAGGTGTCCCTCTGGCCTGATAACTCGCTCGAGATCTCGATGGTCTGTCAGGGGCTCAGCGAAGAGCAGATGATCGCCGTGTGGAAGCCGTTTATCACCTGGGTGAACGCGTCACCCAAGGATTTTGTGATGACGCCGCCGCTTCGCTCCGCTGCAGGAGATGCCAGAAGCTGGTGGCAAATCGAAGGAAACCCTTCGATGATCCCCGATACCCGCGAGGATGCACCCAAGGGCCGTGGCTGGTGGCATGGGGATCAGGACCAGGTCGGCGCCTTCCTCCACGGCATGGAGTCGATCTGGCTGCCGGCGTCGCTGTTGCGGGAAGATCGGCAGAGTTATTTCGTAGGCGCGCTGTTTGCGGCGAGTCGCCACATGAGGGTGCAGCTCCATATCAACAAGGGACTGGCGGGTGCGCCACCCGAGGCCCTCGCGTCCGTGCGGCAGACGGCGACCAACCCGGCGGTGGCGGAGGCCTTTGCGCTCGCCCTTATTGCCGATGGTGAGGCACCGGCTTATTCGGGGCTCTCGCGCCCAACCATTGATCTCGCCGCTGCGCGCCAGGATGCTCGAGCTATCGATCTCGCAACAGCGGCGCTACGCGACATAGTTCCGGATGCTGGCTCCTATGTCTCGGAGAGCAACTACTTCAACCGCTCCTGGCGGCACGCCTACTGGGGAAAGAATTATTCGAAATTGCGGGCCACCAAGACGAAATACGATCCCGACGGGCTGTTCTTCGTGCACCACGGCGTGGGGAGCGACGATTGGAGCGCGGACGGCTTTACACGCCTGAGCTGAGTGACCCGCTCACAGTACCGGCTGGCACCGTACGGACCTTCCTGGCGTGCCGAAGGGCGTGCGTCGCGTCTGGACCTCACTTACCCGAACCGTCCAGGGCCACTTCGCGAAACTCCCCGAGCAGCGGAAAGTACAGGGCGGCGCGCACCGGACCTGGCGATGCGGCGCGCACGAGCGCGGCGTAGCGCTGCAGCTGCGGCCGGTAGCGCAACTCCTCCTCCGCCAGGAAGGCCGCCAGCTGGCCGCCTTCGTGCGTGCCGGTCTTGTAGTCCACGACCCAGCGCTGCCCGTCCGGTTCGATGAGCAGCCGATCGATGACCACGTTTACCACGCGGCCGGCATGACGCCCCGTCAGGCGCCACTCGCTGTGCGCGGCGCGATGCTCTCCGCCCAGCAGCCAGCGCCCGCGTGCATCGCGCAGCGCGGCGCTGAGCGCGGCATGAATGCGCGCCCCCGCCGCCGCGCGCTCCACCGCTGCGACGCCCTGCTCCTCGAGCCAGCCGTCATAGTCCTCCGGCACCGTATCGAGGCGCTCCGGGAGCGAAGCCTCCTGCGCCAGGCGCTGCAGTTCGGCGTGCACGATCGTGCCCACAGCGCGCGAGGCCAGCCGCACCCATGAATATTCCGGCTCGGTGGTGTCTTCGCGCAGCGAGTGCTCCAGGCGCGTGGCCGGCGCTGGTGGCGGCAGATCGCGCGGCTCCCAGTCCGCACTGAGGCGCCGGCCCGCCACAGGCACATCGCTTGATTCCTGCGGCCGCTCGGCGACGCCCGCGGCGTGCGCCGCCTGGAATACCTCGCTGACGCTCGGCCACAGCAGAGCGAGTGCCGTACCCGGCCGCGGCGCGAGCTCGCCGGCGCTGTTCACCGGCGCGGTGCCCAACCAGTGCAGTTCGCGGCGTGCGCGCGTCGCCGCCACGTACAGCAGGCGCACGCGTTCCAGGCGCGCGCGTGCGCGGCGCAGATGCCGGATGTAGCCGGCCAGCGACCGGGACGGCGCCACACCCGCGGCGCCGATCGGCGCCAGGAGCAGTTCGGGCCTGGCGCCGGTGCCCGGCAATTCCAGCCAGTGCAGCAACGGTTCCACATCGTGGCGCTGGCCCAGGCCGATGCCGGGCACAATGACGATGTCCCATTCCAGTCCCTTGGCGCCGTGCATGGTCAGGATCTCGACCGCGTTTTCGGCGGCCGCCGGCGCGGCATACAGGGCCGCGGCAAATTCGTCGAAGGCATCGCCGGACAGTTCCTCCGCGCGCGGCTCCGCGGCCAGCGCACGCAGGAATTCCCGTGCATCAAGCAGTTCGCGTTCCTCCTCGCAGGCCGCCGGCCCGCCCAGGCGCAGCCAGGCCCGATCGACCCGCTGCCACAGCGGCAAGGCCCGTTCCGGCCCCCACAGGGCCGGTTGCAGGGCCAGGCACACGCGCGCCAGCCGGCGTTGCGCATCGGCCGGAAGCAACGCCCTCCGTGACGGCTCGGTGGCAAGCTCCCAGAGCGTCGCCCCCTGCCCTTCACTCAAGAGCTGCAGTTCCGCCAGCGACAGGCCGCAGTACGGGGCGTGCAGTACCGACAGCCAGGCGTTGCGATCGCCGGGGTGCTGCAGCGCGCGCGCCAGGGCACACAGGTCACGCACCACAGAGGCGTCACGCAGCGGCTCGAGCTTCAGGCCGCGGACGGGGATTCCCGCCGCCAGCAGGGCCTCGGCGATCGGAGCCGCCTGCTGGCGCGCATTCACCAGGACTGCGATTTCGAGACCGGGCTCGCGCGAGCGGCGGGCGCGCACCAGCTCGACGATGCGCGCCGCCTCCACTTCAGCCCCTGGCGAGCCCAGCGCATGCACGGCGACGGCTCCGGTGAGCTCGGTGCGTGCCGCGACCGCCGGCAGATAACGGATCGCCGCCAGGCGGGCGTCATCGCGCGCGGGAAACAGCGCCCCGCAGCGCTCATTGACCCAGTCGATGAGCTGCGGTGCGGAGCGAAAATTGCGGTGCAGCTGCAGTGACTCGAGCCGCACGGCGCCGATACCCGAGGCGCGCGCGCGCAGGAACAGCCCCACTTCGGCCTCGCGAAACTGGTAGATCGACTGCATCGGATCCCCGACCGCGAACAGGGTGCGCCCGTCGTGGGGCTCCCAGCCGGCCGTAAGGGCCTGCAGCAGCTCGAACTGGTCGAGCGAGGTGTCCTGGAACTCATCGATCAGGATATGGTGGATGGCGCTGCCACAGCGCAGCGCCAGATCGGTCGGTTCGCCCGCCTCCGTCAGCGCGGCGCGCGCGGCCGCGGCGATGGCGGCGAAATCGACGCGCCCCTGGACGGCAAATTCCAGCTGCAATTCTGCCGCCGCGTGACGCAGCAGCAATGAGAGCGCGCCAAGCGCCTCGGTGTCTTCGGCGCTGATGATGGTGTCCGGGAGGAGCAACAGCCCATTGATCGTGGCCCGCGCCGAATCGAACCCCGAGAGGGCCTTGACCCAGCTCTCGAGCGCCGCTTTGTCCGGGCTCGGCGCCGGATTGACACCCAGTGTCTTGTTCCAGGCCCGGCGCCATTCACCCGCGGAAGTCACGGCCAGTCGCGCCATGAATTGCCAGCGCGGCAGATCCTTGGGGTCGGCACGGAGCGGAGTTCCTGCGGGCGCGGCGGCCCAATCCCGCGCGCCGGCCTCGAGCGCCTCAGCACGGCCGGTGGCCGCGGCCAGGAGATTGCGCGCGGCGCGCGCGGCGAGTTCAGCGCCCTGCCGGAGCTGCGCCGCGGGCAAGGCGTCCAGCGCCTGGCCCAGCTGCTCGGCCACCAGCACCGCCAAGCTCGCGACGACGCGTGCGCCGAGTTCCGGTCCCTCACTCGCCAGCACGCGCGGCAACCAGTGGGCGCGCTGCTCCAGCATCAGGACCAGCAGTTCCTCGAAGCGTGACCAGTCGTTGTCCAGGCGGCCGAAGAGCAACTGTACTGGCGTTACCAGTTCTGCATCCTCGAGGGCGCGTTCCAGCAGGCGCCGTGCCGCCGCGGCGTACAGTGGGCGGGCGGGCGCGGCAATTTCGAGCCGCAATGCGCTGCGCGAAGCGATGGGCAGCTGCGCGGCGAGCGTCTGGCAGTAGGCGTCGATCGTCATCACGCGCAGGCGCGCTGGCGTTTCAAGCAAGCGCCAATCGCGCTCGCGATCCCGGCGCAGCGCGGCGGCTGCGAGTGGCGCCTCCAGTGCGCGCCCGGCCTCGCCCTGCTGTGCGGCGCGCAGCGCTTTCAGTACCCGGGCACGCATCTCGGCCGCTGCCTTGCGCGTGAAGGTGATGGCGAGGATTTCCTCCGGCGCATCGACATGCGCCAGCAGCGCCAGCAGGCGGCAGCTCAGCACGGTGGTCTTGCCCGAGCCCGCCGGCGCCTGCAGCAGGAAAGAGCGCTTGGGGTCCAGCGCCGCGGCGCGCGCCGCGATGTCCGCCTGCAGCGCCTGCTCCGTGGTCAATGAGGCCGGATCAGGCGCCATCGTTCGCGGGCCCCTCAGTTTCGACTTCTGCCGGCGGCTGCTTTGCCGCGGCGATCCGGCACAGGCCCGGCAGGTGGCAGTTCCGGCAGGCTCCGGGAAGGGGTTGCACGTGGGCCACGCCAGCCGCGAATTCCCCGGCCAGCCGCTCGATGACTTGGCGCCAGTGCAACAGCAGCTCAGGCCACGGCGCACTGGCCGCGCGCGCGGGCCTGAGCTCCGGCAACAGGGCAGGATCGGCGGCGGCACCGCGCCAGCGGATTTCTCCGGCGCGCAGGTGCACGGCGGCCACGGCGGCCAGCGGCGCGGGCGCGAGCGTCGCATAGGCGAGCAGCTGGGCCTGCCGCGGGCGCTCATCCAGGGGACTGAACGGCTGCGCCGCGCCGCTCTTGTAGTCGAGGATGACGAGGCGTCCATCCTCCAGCCGGTCCACGCGATCCATGCGCACGCGGATCGGCCATCCGCCCAGCTCGGCCTCCTGCGCCTGTTCGAGCTGGCTGACGGTGAAGTCCGCCGCCTCGGCACGCGCCAGGTCCTGCCTCAGCAGCGCCAGGATCAGCGCCTCGAGGCGGCGCTGCTCATTGTCCCGCAGCACCCGGGCCAGGGGCCGGATGCGCCGTGACAGGCGCGCGTCGAGCGCTCGCGCCACGGCGCTGCGCACCAGGACTCCCAGGGCGCCCGTCTCGCGCGACTGGGCCTGCAGCTCTCGTGAGCCCTGCAGCCCGCCCCAGAGCAGTTCGAGCGCCTGGTGCAGGATCTGGCCGCGCTCGAGTGCATCGATGCCCGGCACGGGTTCCGCCACCGGACTGGCCGCGAGCCGTAATTCGGCGAGCGCGCGGAACGGACACAGGGATTGCAGCTCCACGGTCCGCGTGCCCCGCGGCAAATGTTGTGCGCGGGGCCAGGCGATGGGCTGTTCCACCGGCCGCGCTTCGCGTCGCGCCGAGCGATGCAGGGCCTGTACGAGCGGATCAGGGCACAGGGGCACGGGCGCCCGCACTTCGGTTCGGGACTTCGGCTCCGGTGCCGGCCCGAGCAGGTGGCTCGGTTCGAGCCTCACCTCCCCGTCCGAGGCCGGCCAGCTGTAGACCAGTCGGGCGGCGCAGCGCTCCCAGGCGGCCATCGCCCTCTTCCCAGCCAGCAGCTGCCCCTGCGGGCTGGCCGCCGGACAGCCCAGTTCCCGCTGGGCGGCGATCGGCAGGAAGGGATCGGGCCGGGGCGGCGCGGGCCAGCTCTCTGCGCCCAGACCTGCCACCCAGATGCCCTCGTAGGCCACCAGGGGGTCATCCAGGGACGCCGTCAGGGTTACCGGCACATCGGCGCTCTCCGGCTCAAAGGCGGTCTGGTGGGCGAGCGCCTCAAGCAGCTCGAACGCCTCCGCCGCACGCAGCGGCTCGCCCTCGGCCTCGAGCCGGTCCAGTTCACCGAGCAGTTCGCGAAAACGGTCGCGCTGCTGCAGTTCCTGGCTGCCCAGCGGTTCGGTACCGCACCAGCCCTGGACCTCCAGGATTTCAACATAACGTCGCGCCCACCACCCTGCCCCGTGGCGCTCGGCCCGCGGCAGATCCATCGCGGGCGCGCTCACTTCCAGGGCGGCGGCAAGTCCGGCCAGCAGGCCCGGCCTCCCGGTCCGTGCCACCTCCCGCAGCAGGGCAAAATCCGTCCGGTGTACGTTGCGCTCACGGAGCAGCAGTTCAAGCGCCGCGCGCTCGGCCTGCGATCCACAGCTCAAGTATGGCGAGCGCAAGAGCGCGGCGGCCTGGCTGAAACTGATGGGCCCGCTGGCCAGGGCCAGCAAGCTTAAGGCCACCGCCACCAGTGGGTAGCTGCTCAGGGCTTGCCCGCCTTCCAGCGCGAACAGGGCGTCGCCCGGCGCGGCCAGCAGCGCTCGGCCGTGCAGCGCGTGCTCGAACGCCTGGACGGCGCTCGCGCGCTGCTGCTGGAGCTCCGGGATCACCACCAGAAGCCGTGCCGCCGGATCCTCTTCGAGCCGCTCCCGGCACCACTGTGCCGCGAGGCGCAGTTCATCGCTCCGGTCGGCACCCGAGCGGACATGAGGGAGTGCGCGCTCCGCCGGCGCTGTACCCGCAGCGTCTTCTGCGAATGACGCGCCCCACGCCCGCAGGCGAGCCTGGAGAGCGCCGCCGAGGGGCGGGAAGCCGGCGAACAGGAGGGGTGAGCGCGTGGGCCGGGCCTCTTCCAGCACGACCGTCCAATCGCGGGCGGAATACGCTCGCAGCGCCCGGCAACGGCGCGCTAGGGCCGCCCGGGCCCGCTGCAGCACGCCGTATTCCGACCCGTCGGCGCCCGATGAGTGCAACCCCCAGGCGTCCTGCAACAGCGAGGCGCGGTGCAGGGCATCGCCCAGGCTGGCCGGACTCATGAGCGTCAGGCCTTCGCAGGCTTCCAGCGCCGCCTCGCGCCAGAGGAGCCATTCCTCTCCCCGCCCCAGCCGGCGTCGCCCACCCAAGGATCCGCGCCGCGCCCGCTCCGCGCAGCGCTCCAGCCAGGTGCTCCAGGTGCAGATATCAGGGGAAGGCCAGGCACCGGCCCCGGCGGCAAGCTGCGCGCGGGTGTGCGCCAGGCGGAGGGCCACCTCGCGCTGCCGGCTGGGTACGACGAGCGTTCCCCCCTGCTCCAGGGCGGTCGCAATCCGGGAATGGATTAGTGACAAATCAAGTCACTAGCCGCCGCTCTTAGAGCTGGCTCAGCACATGCTCGGCCGTCGATACCTTGAATTCACCCGGGGCTTCGACGAACACCTGGGTCGCGACGCCATTGTCGACGACCAGGGCAAAGCGCTGGCCGCGCACGCCCATGCCAAAGCCGCGGGCATCGAGCTCCAGGCCCAGCGCCCGTGCATATTCGCCGTTCCCGTCCGCCAGCATTTTCACTGCAGTCCCGACGTTGGCGCTCTTTCCCCAGGCGCTCATGACGAACACGTCGTTGACGGCCATGCAGGCGATGGTGTCGATCCCCTTGGCCTTGAATTGCGCCGCCTGGCTGAGGTATCCGGGCAGGTGCTTGGCGTTGCAGGTTGGGGTAAAGGCACCGGGGACGGAAACCAGCACCACCCGCTTGCCATTGAACAATTCGGCGGTGCTCAGATCCTGCGGGCCCTTCTCGCCCATGATCCTGAACTTGCCCGCGGGCATCCGATCGCCGGCCGTGATGGTCATGGTTTAAGTCCCTCCGATCTCACTCGGCCTCCGGCCACGCCGATCCCCTCCGCGTGTCGGGACCCCGCCGGTCAGGAACGGGCCTCGAGCACCCAGAGCCTGGCGAGGCGGGCGTATTTCGGATCACTGGTCGCCCTGCCAAAGGCCTTCACGGCCTCGGCTTTGTTCTTGGCCCGCTCATAGGCCATGCCCAGCAGCAGATAGGCTTCATCCTGGTGCTTGAGCTTGCCCTTGGCGATGCCGGTGCTGATCGCGGTGACCGCCTTCTCCGCGTCGCCGAATCCGAGATAGGCCGCACCCACCTGCACGTAGCCATCCCCGGTGGCCGCAGAAGCCGCATCCTTCTCACTGCGTGCCATGCTGGCGCGATCTTCGGTCGCCTGCTTGCGCACCTTGTCGAGCAGACGTTGCGTGCGCTCCTTGTCGTGCGCGTCGGTATACAGATTCTTCGCCAGGGCCTGCTCCAGCACGGTCTGTGCCTCACCCGGGTTGCCCTGGTCGAGCGCAATCTGCGCCATCTCGGTGAAATCACCGCCCTTCTTGAGCACGCCCACCTGCGCCATCAGGCGATAGGTCATGAGACGCAACCGATCATCGTTATCGGTGGTCTTCATCTGCACGCTGACCATGGCATTGGCCCAGTAGTCGGGTTTCGGATAATTGAGGATCAGCTTTTCCACCACCCGGGAGGCCGCGGCGTCGTCCTTCACCTTCAGGGCGCAGGTCCAGATCAGGCTGAGGGCCTTCTCGGCCGGTTTGCGTCCGGCCTGTTCATCACGCTCGACAATGGACTCCATGCCCGCCAGTGCTTCCTTGTACTTGCCATTCAGGAAGTAGGCCTGTGCGATGGTCAGCTCGGTATCCGAGCTGGAATCGCCCGCGTGCCGCGCTCGCTCGCCGTACTCGATGGCCTTGTCGTAGTCCTTGTTCTGGTATTCGATGCTCATCAGCGTGCGCAATAGCTGCGGCTTCTGGGCGGCCGGCAGATAGGGCGAGTCGATGATGGCCTCGATCGCAGTTCCGGTCTGGGTGTAGTCGCTCTGTGCCGCGTAGACCGCCATCTGCAGTTCGTGAATGACGAAATCGTCGTAGGCGTTGCGCGGCGTGACGGCCATCGCTTCGCGGGTCTTGGTGAGCACTTCGTTGTAGTTCTTCACCGCCAGCGCTTCCTGCGCGGCCTTGAGCATCTTCGCCGTGCCCTTGCTCACCTGCGGGGGCTCCTGGGCGCCGGCCATGCCATTGCACAGGGCGAATGCGAGTACCGCAGCGAGCGTTAATGCAACACGAGTCATGGTCAACCTCTGTGCGGGCTTAAGCTTGCGCTGACCCGTTATCCTGATTTGAGCGTCGGGCTGCACGATCGTTCCCGGCAGCGGCAGTGGCTATGCACCCTGGCAAGCGCAACCCGGGAGCTATTCCGCGAATTCCGTCGTATTCACAAAGCCAATTTTCAGCATCTGATTGCGCTGCGCCGAGGCGAGCACCTTGGCGGTCGTGTCGTAGTGCGAGCGCTTGTCGGGACGCAGGTGAATCTCGGGCTGGTCAGGTTTGACGCGTTCGCTGCGAAAGAACCCGTCGAGCTGCGACATATCCACCTTGTTGCCATTCCAGTAGATGCTGTCGTCGAAATCGATGTCGAGATTGATGACGTCGGGCAATATCTCTGGCGGGATCGCGTGCGGATCCGGTGGCGGCATGTCGAGCTTGACGGCATGCGTCTGGATCGGCAGCGACATGATGAGGGTCACGAGCAGCACCAGCATGACGTCGATCAGGGGCGTCGTGTTGATGTCGCACATCACACCCTGCTTGTCTCCACCCACGCTCATCGACATGTTTGCTGACTCCGCCTGCTGCTAACGGCCAAGGCCACGGTCGGGTTCGATGATGAAGCCGATCTTCACGACGCCCCCGCGCTGGATGGAATACAGCGTCCGGCCGATGGCTTCGTAGCGTACGCCGGCATCGCCGCGGATGTGGATCTCCGGCTGCGGCACCTTGACCGCCTCGACGATCACCTTTCGGATCAGCGTATCCCGGTCGGCCACCAGCTTGCCGTTCCACCAGGTTTGGCCGGCCAAATCCACCGAGATGGTGATGTTTTCCGGCTTGGTCTTGGTCGGGATATTCACCGCCTTTGGCAACTGGACCGGCACCGTCTTGGTGATGATGGGAATGGTGATCAGGAAGATGATCAGCAGCACCAGCATGACGTCGACCAGCGGCGTCGTGTTGATATCCGACATGATGCCGTGCTCTTCCGCGTCCGAAGACTGGACATTCATTGACATGTTGGAATCACCCGCGCTTGCTTCCTGATAGTCCTGCTTTGCCGCTACTTGCGCGCACCCGCGGGGCTGCTCTCGCCGACGCGCGCGCCGCCGACCAGGTAGGCATGCAGATCGCCGGAGAAGTTGCGCAGACTGTCCTGCAGGCCCTTGTTACGGCGCAGCAGCCAGTTGTAGCCCAGCACCGCCGGGACCGCCACGAACAATCCGATTGCCGTCATGATCAGCGCCTCGCCCACCGGTCCTGCGACCTTGTCGATGCTCGCCTGGCCGGCGACACCGATGGCAATCAGCGCGTTCAGGATGCCCATGACCGTGCCGAACAGGCCGACGAACGGCGCGGTGGATCCCACCGTCGCCAGGAAGGCCAGGCCGTTGGAGAGCTTGCCGTTGACCAGATCGGTCGCGCGCATCAGCGCCATCGTGATCCACTCGTGCAGATCGATGCGGTCGGTGAGCCGGCCCTCATGGTGCGAGGCCGCGCGCAGCCCGTCTTCGGCGATGAACCTGAAGTCATCCCCCTTGGGCAGGCGCTCCACGCCGTCCTTGATCGACGGGGCCGTCCAGAACTGCTTCTCGACGATGCGGGCAGACTTCTTCATGTTCCGCTGGTCCCACACCTTGGTGAAGATGATGAACCAGGAACCCAGCGACATGATGACCAGCACGATCAGCGTGGCGCGCGTGACAATATTGCCGTTAACCCACAGGGGGATCAGGCCATAGACCTGTTGACTGGCGGCGGCGGCGTTATCCATGTTTATTCCTCATTGCTTTATCTTGCTCTTGCTTTATCTTGAGTCCGCCCTTCGGGCCGGATTGAATCGCAAACCTGAAACCTCAAGGACCCTCAACTCTCCAGGCACCGCGCCCACGCGGGCCCCGTCCGGACTATTCCTTCACCTGGAATTTCACCCTGTAACTCTTGCACGTGGGTGCCGGCTTGCCCTCGATGGTGCCGGCTTTGTAGCGGCCCGCCGCCATGCACTTGCCGGCGGCTTCATCGAGCAGCGGGAAGCCGGAACTGGTGATCAGTTCCACCGGGCGGTCAATCTTGTTGTTGACGCCCACGCACAGCTTGACCACCACCGTTCCCTCCTGGTTGAGGCGTATGGCCTGCGAGGGGTAGTAGTCTTCCTTGCAATCGGGCACCTGCACGGTCACGACCGCCGTGGAGGCGACCACGGCAATCGGGCGCGGCGGCGGCGGCTGGGCGGTCACCACCATCGGCGGCGCCTCGATGGGAATCGTGATGTTGACGAGCGGCGGCGGGACCGATACAGGCGGCGGCTTGTCCAGATTGGGCTTCGGTGGCGGTGGCGGGGTCTCCTTGACCTCGTCGGGCTTGATGATGCTGACCTGCACGTCCTTGACGATCTGCGCCACCATGGCCTGGCCAAAGCCGGTGATGAAGGCCCAGGCGATGATCACGTGTAGCGCGACAATCGCCCCGAACGCCATGACGCGGCGCTGGTTGTAACCCGAATCGTGCATGTACCCCGCCATATTTTTGTCCAACCTTACAGCTGGGCGCCCGCCCTACGGGTCCCAAGGGAAATTGATCACCCCGGGAATCCGCCGGGCTCTTGCGCCTAATGGTGCGCGAGTAACCTCTAGCCGTCCGAACTTTAGCCGCAACGACTCGCGGTTACAACTCTAAAGAATCGGCCTTCACTCGGCCTGGTCGGTGACCGCGCCCAATGATGCGCTGCTTACCACCCGCGCATATTTGGCCAATACGCCCTGCCGCGCAAAGGGCTTGCGCGGCCGGTGCGCCCTGGCACGCCGCCGCAGTTCACTCGCCGGCAGCTCCACTTCGATCCGTCGCCGCGCCGCATCGATGCTGATCCGATCGCCGTTGCGCAGTAGTGCGATCGGTCCTCCCACGGCGGCCTCCGGCGCCACGTGGCCGACGACGAAGCCGTGGCTGCCGCCGGAGAAACGCCCATCGGTGATCAGTGCCACCTTGTCGCCCAGACCACGCCCCATGATCGCCGCGGTGGGGCTCAACATCTCGCGCATCCCCGGCCCCCCCTTCGGCCCCTCATTGCGAATGACCAGCACTTCGCCCGCCTTGACGCGGCCGGCCAGGATCGCTTGCGTCGCGCGCTCCTCGCCGTCATAGACCCTGGCCGGCCCGGCAAATCGCAGCCCCTCCTTGCCGGTGATCTTGGCCACGGCACCCTCGGGGGCGAGATTGCCGTAAAGCACAACGATGTGGCTGCTCGCCTTGAGCGGATTGCCCAGCGGCCGGACGATGTCCTGGCCGGCCGGATAGGGCTGCACGCCACGGAGGTTCTCCTCGAGGTTCCGGCCCGTGACCGTCAGGCACTCGGCGTGCAGGAGACCCGCCTCGAGCAGAGTGCGCATGAGCGGCTGGACGCCGCCGATGGCGATGAGCTCTGACATCAGATAGCGGCCGCTGGGTCGCAGGTCGGCCAGCACCGGCACCCGCCGGCCGACGCGCGTGAAATCATCGAGGCGCAATCGGACGCGCGCGGCCTGCGCGATGGCCAGCAGATGCAAGACCACGTTGGTGGAGCCGCCGAGCGCGATGCTCACGGCGATGGCATTTTCAAAGGCCTTGCGTGTGAGGATATCGGCAGGCCTCAACCCCTGCTTCAGCAGCGCCACCACGGCCGCGCCGGCGCGCCGGCAGTCCTCACGTTTCATCTCGCCCACCGCCTCCTGTGCCGAACTGCCCGGCAGGCTCAGTCCCAGCGCCTCGATCGCGCTTGCCATGGTGTTGGCGGTGTACATGCCCCCGCAGCTGCCGGGGCCCGGGATCGAGGTGCGTTCGACCTCGTCCAGCTGCGCGGCGGAAAGTTTGCCGGCCGCGCGCGCGCCTACCGCCTCGAAGACCGAAACAATGTCGCGCCGCTGCGCGCCCGGCCGGATGGTGCCGCCGTAGACGAAGACCGCGGGGCGATTCAGGCGCGCCATCGCCATGGCGCAGCCCGGCATGTTCTTGTCGCATCCGCCGATCGCGACGAAACCATCGAAGCCTTCCGCGGCGACGACGGTCTCGATCGAATCGGCGATCACCTCGCGCGAGACCAGCGAGTAACGCATCCCGGGCGAGCCCATCGAGATGCCATCGGAGACCGTGATGGTGTTGAAGGGCACGCTCTTGCCTCCGGCCGCATCGGCGCCGAGTCCCGCCTCGCGCGCCAGGTCCGCGATATGCATATTGCAGGGCGTGAGGTTCGACCAGGTCGAGGCGATGCCGATCTGAGGCCGCGAGAAATCCGCGTCGCTGAAGCCCACCGCGCGCAGCATGGCGCGCGCCGCCGTCTGCTTCAGCCCATCCACGACTAGGGATGAATATTTCCTGATATCATATGGTTGAGTCTGTTTCTTCATGTTTTTTCTCGCACGTCGCGGCGCATCCTGAGAAAGCCGATGGCCCCTATCGTGACCAGCCCGAGGGGCAGAAGCATCGCCGCCGCGCCCCATCCGGCGCGCTGCCGCTCGAGCAGTTCATAGCAGGCCATGCCGACCGGCGGGGCGATGAGGCCACGCACGCCGGTGAGCGTGACGTGCACGCCCATGTAGTGCTGCGTGCGGCCCAGCGACGCGAAATCATTATGGCCCAGATTCCAGCCGAGGTTCGCGCCCGCGTAGCTGACCCCCACCAGCACGGCCCCCGGCCACAGCAGCGCCGGCGCCCGTAGCATCACCGCCAGCGTCAGGATCGCGATCGCCCCGACCAGGGCCCAGCATTGGCGCGAGCGATACTCGATGATGTGACCACGATCGAACAGGCGCGCCCACAGCGGCAGAAACACCGGCGTCAGCATCAGCGGCACCACCGTCAGCAACAGGATCTGCCTCAGGCTCCCGAGGTGCAGCCGGTCGGTGAACAGCACCACCAGTTGAGCATTCATCATCAGGTTCCCCGAGCCGTAGAGGCTCAGCCAGAACATGTAGCTGCGAAAGCCCGGATCCTCGCGCAGGATTTCCCGCAGCATGGACAGGCTGAAGGCACCGGACCCCGCCCCGCTGCCCGCTTCGGCGGCGAGCAGCTGGTACTCGCGCCGCACCCGCACCGCGCGATAACGGAGCGCCGCCAGCAGGCCGCACAGGGCCGCCAGCAGATACAGCCAGCGCGCCGCCGCAGTGTGCCGGTCGAGGATCCAGCCGGCGAGCAAGGCGACGGCGGCAACGCCCAGCGATCCGGCCGTCACGATGCGCCCGGTGATGCGCGCCATGATGTGGCGCGGATAGTTGGCGCTCCACACCGCGGCGCGCACCGTCAGGATCCCCGCCCACAATACGCGGGCGATGATCACCATGACGATGGTGAGCACCAGGCCCGCGGGGGCAAAGGGCGCCAGCGCGATCAGTCCGACCGCGAGCGCAAAGGCGCCCTGCAGTGCGGCCAGCACCCCGACGCGCGCCCGTCCGTGCGCCAGGTTGGCCCAGGCAAAGCTCGAGATATTGGCCAGCGCCGGTGCGCCGCTCACCAGCGCCACCGCGAAATCAACCCAATGGGGTGCCACCAGGCCCGCGAAACCCTTCTTCACCAGCACGGCGACGGTCCCGCCCTCGACGAGCCCGCTGGCGAAGCCGAGCAGCGTCCAGGGCCACAGCTCGCGGGCGTACATCGCTTCGACGAGCGAGCTGGGGCGCGCCGCCGCCCCACCGGTGCCGGTGCTGTGCGGCGCCTCAGCCAAATTTTCTGCGTATCAGCGCGTACAGGGCGCGCAGCCCCTGCGTGTCGGCGCCCTGAGGCCGGCCGGGGCGATCCTTCAGGTTCCAGGCATAGAGATCGAGGTGCAGCCAGTCGGGGGTGGCGGTCACGAAGCGCTTCAGGAACAGCGCCGCAATGATGGCCCCGGCAAAAGTACCGGCGGAGACATTGTTGAGGTCCGCGACCCGGCTGGACAGCTCCTCGTCGTAGCCCGCCCACAGGGGCATGGGCCAGAGCGGATCCGCGACGCTGTCCCCCGCTTCCTGCGCCTCGCTGGCCAGTGCCGCGCGACTGGCAAACAGCGCCGGCAGATCCGATCCGAGGGCCGTGCGGGCCGCGCCCGTCAGCGTCGCCAGGTCGATCAGCAGATCAGGACGCTCAGTGTCGGCGTCCGCGAGCGCATCGGCCAGCACCAGTCGCCCTTCTGCATCGGTGTTGCCGATCTCGACGGTCAGGCCCTTGCGCGAGACCCACACATCGCCGGGCCGGTAGGCGCCGCCCCCGACGCTGTTCTCCACTGCCGGAATGAGCACCCGCAGCTGCAGCGGGACCTGCATCGACAGCAGCAGACGCGCCAGGCCCAGGGCGCAGGCCGCACCGCCCATGTCCTTCTTCATCAGCAGCATGCCGGCCGAAGGCTTCAGATCCAGCCCGCCGCTGTCGAAGCACACGCCCTTGCCGACCAGCGTCAGCCGCGGTGCCCCGGCCTTCGGCCAGCGGCAGTCGATGAGGCGCGGTGGCCGCTCGCTCCCCTGGCCGACGGCGTGGATCAGCGGATATTGCCGGCGCAGCTCCTCTCCGGTGCACTCGAGGAACTGCCCGCCAAATTCCCCGGTCAGGGCGCGGGCGGCCTGCGCCAGTTCAGCCGGGCCCAGTTCGTTGGCCGGCGTGTTGATCAGATCGCGCGCCCAGCCGATCGACTGGGCGGCGGCCTCGGCGAAAGCCGCATCGGCCTGACTCGGCCTGACCAGGTGCGCAGCGCTTGGGCCCTTGGGCTGGCTGCGAAAGCGGTTGAAGCGGTAGCTCCCCAGGAGCCACCCCAGGGCAAACTGGGTCGCCACGGCTTCCGGCAGCTCGGTAGCGAGCGCGTAGTGGCCGGCCGGCAAGCGCTCCGCGCAGGCGGCGGCGTCCCAGAGGGAAAGCTGGGAGGGATTGGCGAGCGTGCCCAGGCCGCCCACCGCGGCCGCGATGCCGCCCTGCCCGCCCGGAATTGTCATGATCCGGGCCCGCTCGGCCTGGAAGCCGTGGCTGCGCAGCCAGGCCGCGGCCGGCGGATCGAGCTGTGCCAGGAACTGCGGCAGCTGGCCTTCGGTAACCAGCCAGAGTGGAACGGCGGTGGAGCGGCTTTCGGAGCCCAGCAGCATGCGAATAGCTTAACCGTTCGGCGCCGCAGGCGGCGCCTTTAGCGCCCGCTGCATTGACAAGCACGGCATGCCATGGTGTCATCCGGGGGCGTTCACACATTGTCCGGGGATTCATGCGACCACAGGCAGTTTCGAGCATTTCCGATGAGGTCCGCCGCGAGGCCCTGGGCCTGCTGCTGCTGCTTGGCAGACCATGCGGGTGCTGCATGTTGAGCTGAAGTCCGAGGGACCAAACAACAACAGAACCCCGCACCGGCCGCCGATGCGGGGTTTTTTTTAGCGTACTGGAGGTTTGCACATGCAGTTTTACTCGCAGCGGGATGTCGACAGGAAGGCGCTCAAGGGCGCGCGCATCGCCGTCCTGGGCTTTGGCAGCCAGGGCCGGGCCCATGCCCTGAACCTCAAGGACAGCGGCTTCAACGTCGTCGTCGGCGTCCGCAAGGGTGGCCCCAGCTGGAAGAGCGCCCGGCGCGAGGGACTCGCCGTCGCCGAACCCATCGCGGCCGTGAGCGGCGCCGACCTCACGGCCATGCTGGTGCCGGACCTGGCGCAGAAGCTGCTGTACACCGACATCAAGGCGGAGCTCGGCCGGAATTCAACGCTGCTGTTCGCGCACGGCTTCAACATCCACTTCCGGCAGATCCGGCCGCGCAAGGACCTGGACGTCGTGCTCATCGCGCCGAAAGGTCCGGGCGATCTGGTGCGCCGCCAGTACCAGCAGGGCTACGGGGTGCCCTGCCTGATCGCCGTGGCCCAGGATGCGACCGGCAAGGCGCATCAGCGCGCCCTCGCCTACGCCCACGGGATCGGCGGCACCCGCGGCGGAGTACTGGAAACCACTTTCTCAGAGGAAACGGAGACCGACCTGTTTGGCGAGCAGGCGGTGCTGTGCGGTGGCGCCACCGAACTGGTGGTCCAGGGCTTCGCGACGCTGGTCGAGGCGGGCTACCAGCCCGAGGTGGCCTACTACGAATGCCTGCACGAACTGAAGCTCATCGTCGACCTGCTGCACGAGGGCGGCATCACCAAGATGCACAAGTACATCAGCGATACCGCGAAATTCGGCGACCTGACGCGCGGCCCGCGCATCATCAACGAGCGCGTGCGCAAGGAGATGCGCAAGATACTCCAGGAAATCCGCAGCGGCCGCTTTGCCCGCGAGTGGATCCGCGAGAGCGAATCGGGCGGCGCCAACTACCGCCGCCTGCTCAAGGCCGACCTCGAGCAACCGATCGAGAAGGTGGGCGTCAAGCTCCGGGCCCGCATGCCCTGGCTGAAGGCGACGCGCTGATCGCACATCCCATGAATCAATCCAACCCCCTGGAGGCCGTCATGGCTCCCGACCCGGACCGAGTGCTGATATTCGACACCACCTTGCGCGACGGCGAGCAATCGCCCGGCTGCACCATGACGCAGCCGGAAAAACTGCGGCTGGCGCGGGCGCTGGCGGACCTGGGCGTCGATGTGATCGAGGCGGGATTTCCGGCAGCTTCCCGTGGCGACTGGGAATCGGTCCACGCCGTGGCGCGCGAAGTGCAGGGCCCGATCATCGCGGCCCTCGCCCGCTGCACCCGCGATGACATTGAGAAGGCGGCACGGGCACTGGAACCCGCGCCGCGCCGGCGCCTGCACCTGGTCCTCGCCACCAGCGCGATCCACCGCCAGTACAAGCTGAACATGGCGCAGGATGAGATCGTGCGCAGCGCCGTGGCGGCCATCCGCATCGCCCGCGAGTTCTGCGAGGACGTGGAGTTCTCGCCCGAAGACGCCTCGCGCACCGAGCTGGATTTCCTGGCGGAGGTGGTCGAAGCGGCCGTCGAGGCCGGTGCGACCACCATCAACATTCCCGACACCGTCGGCTACACGGTGCCCGATGAATTCGGCGAGCTGTTCCGCTATCTGCGCCAGAACGTGCGCGGCATCGACAAGGTCTGCCTCTCGGTACATTGCCACGACGATCTGGGCATGGCGGTGGCCAACAGCCTCACCGCGGTCGTGGCCGGTGCCCGCCAGATCGAATGCACGATCAACGGCATCGGCGAGCGTGCCGGCAACTGTTCGCTCGAGGAAGTCGTGATGGCGCTGGCCACGCGTTCGCAGTTCTTCAACCTCAAGACCGGGGTGCAGACCAACCGGCTCTATCCGGTCAGCCGCCTGCTGGCGAGCATCACGGGCCAGCCGATTCCGCGCAACAAGGCCGTGATCGGCGAAAACGCGTTTTCCCACGAGGCGGGTATCCACCAGCACGGCATGCTGCAGAACCGCAGCACCTACGAGATCATGCGGCCCGAGGATGTCGGCGTGCCACGCAGCAGTCTCGTGCTCGGCAAGCACAGCGGCCGGCACGCCTTCCGCGAGCGCGTGCGCGAGCTGGGCTTCGAACTGGAGGAGCTCGAGCTCAATCGCGTCTTCGAGGAATTCAAGGCGCTGGCCGACCGCAAGAAGGAGCTGTTCGACGGGGACATCGAGGCCCTCGTGTTGCGCGCCGAGGGTTCGGCGCACGGGCCCTGGTCGCTGGCGCAGCTGGAAGTGAACTCCCAGCTCGGCGCCCCCGCCACGGCATCCGTGCGGCTGCAGCATGCCGACGGGCGCGTGATGAACTGCCAGAGCAGCGGCGACGGACCGGTCGATGCCGCCTACAAGGCGATCGAGAAGGCCACCGGGCTGGTGGTGAAGATCCGCAAGTTCGAGGTGCACGCCGTAACGGTGGGCGAGGATGCGCAGGGTGAGACGGTGATCTATGTCGATTACAATAACCGCAGTTACCGAGGTTCGAGCGTCTCCACCGACATCATCGAGGCGAGCTGCAAGGCGCTGCTCGAGGTCATCAACCGCATCCTGCAGTCGCAGCAGGGTGGCGCACGCCTGGCCTCGGCGGAGGCCGCCGCGCTGGCCGGCCACACCGCGCTCTAGGATCAGCGGCTCTATCTTTCAAAGCGCATCCCGAGGAACTCATGCCAATTCCAGCAACCGACTACATCTGGTTCAACGGCAAGCTCGTGGCCTGGGACAAGGCGACCGTGCACGTGCTGGCGCACGCGCTGCACTACGGCTCCTCGGTCTTCGAGGGCATCCGGGCCTATGCCACCCCCGGCGGCGTCGCCGTTTTCCGGCTGCGGGACCACACGCGGCGGCTGTACGACTCCGCCAAGATCTACCGCATCCAGATCCCCTACGAGGCGGCGCAGATCGACGCGGCCTGCCGCGAGGTCGTGGCGGTCAACCGCCTCGCCCGCGGCGCCTACCTGCGCCCGGTGGCGTTTCGCGGTTATGGCGAGATGGGCGTGGTACCGAAGATCGAGCCGCCGATCGATGTGGCCGTGGCGGCCTGGGAATGGGGCAAGTACCTGGCGAATGAAAGCGACGCCGAGGGCGTGGATGTCTGCGTGTCCTCCTGGCAGCGCATGGCGCCCAACACCCTGCCGGCGATGGCCAAGGCCGCGGGCAATTACCTGTCCAGCCAGCTGATCAGCCTCGAGGCCAAGCGTCTTGGCTTCGCCGAGGGCATCGCGCTCACAACCGATGGCGTGGTCAGCGAAGGCGGCGGTGAAAACGTGTTCCTCGTGAAGGATGGCGTGCTGCTGACCCCGGCCCTCGCACACTCGGTGCTCGGGGGCATCACCCGCGACTCCGTCATCCGCCTGGCCGGCGAGCTCGGACTGGAAGTGCGCGAATGCGCCGTGCCACGGGAACTGCTGTACCTGGCCGATGAGCTGTTTTTCACCGGCACGGCCGTCGAAGTCACGCCGATACGATCGGTCGACCGGATCACGATCGGTGCGGGCCGGCGCGGCCCGGTCACGGAGCGGATCCAGCAGGCGTTCTTCGGGCTGTTCAATGGCCGCACCGAGGACAAATGGGGCTGGCTGGATCACGTCGACATGCGGAGCGATGCCAAGGTGGCCGCCGCGCGCTGACGTGAAAACCATGTTCCAGAAGATCTGGGAACGACATGAGGTCGTCCCGGAGACGCCCGAGACCCCGGCGGTCCTGTACATCGACCTGCATCTGCTGCACGAGGTCACCACCCCGCAGGCCTTCACCATGCTGCGTGAACAGGGCCTGCGCCCGCGCCGCCCCGATCTCGCGCTCGCCACCATGGACCACTCCACACCCACGCGCACCGAGCAGGTGTTCGGCGGCGCACCGATCGCGGTGGAATCGGCGGCGCTGCAGATCGCCGAGCTGGAGCGCAACTGCGCGCAGGCCGGCATCGAGCTGTTCAATCTGCGCAGTGCTTCCCGCGGCATCGTGCATATCGTGGGACCTGAGCTGGGGCTGACGCAGCCGGGCAAGACCGTGGTCTGCGGCGACAGTCACACCAGCACGCACGGTGCCTTCGGCGCCCTCGCCTTCGGCATCGGCACCACCGAGGTGGCCCATGTGCTCGCCACCCAATGCCTGCTGCAACGGCGGCCGAAGACCTATGCGATCGAGGTCGGCGGCGCCCTGGGCGCCGGCGTCACCGCCAAGGACATGATCCTGGCGATCATCGCCCGGATCGGCGTCGCCGGCGGCAGCGGCCACGTGCTGGAATATCGCGGCAGCGCCGTGCGCGCGCTCGGCATGGAAGAGCGCATGACCGTGTGCAATATGTCGATTGAAGCCGGCGCCAAGGCGGGCCTGATCGCACCGGACGAGACGACCTTCGAGTACCTGGCGAACCGGCCGCGCGCGCCGCAAGGTCCGGCCTGGGAACGGGCGATGGAAGCCTGGCGTGCCCTGCCCACCGACCCGGGCGCGCGCTTTGATCGCGAGGTCCGCCTCGATGCGGATGCGATCGAGCCGATGATCAGCTACGGCACGCATCCGGGCATGGTCATGCCCATCGGCGCCTGCATTCCAGGGCGGAGCGATGATCCGGTGTTCGACAAGGCGCTGGCCTACATGGGCTTCAGCGCCGGTGCGCCGATCCGCGACCAGCCCGTCAACGTGGTGTTCATCGGGAGCTGCACCAATGGCCGGCTCTCCGACCTGCGTGCCGCGGCCCAGCTGCTGCGCGGGCAGAAAATCGCGCGCGGCGTGCAACTGCTCGTCGTCCCTGGCTCGCAGCAGGTCAAGCGGGCCGCCGAAGCGGAGGGACTCGATCGCGTCTTCATCGATGCCGGCGGCGACTGGCGTGAATCGGGCTGCTCCATGTGCATCGGGATGAATGGCGATACGGTTGGGCGCGGCCAGTACGCGGTGAGCACCAGCAATCGCAATTTCGAGGGCCGCCAGGGCCCGGGCGCCCGCACGCTGCTGGCCAGTCCGCTCACGGCCGCGGCGAGCGCCGTGCGCGGCCGGGTCACCGATCCACGCGAACTGCTCGGCGGCTAAACCCCCCATGTCTCCCATCCGCCAGATCCGCTCGCGCACGGTCGTGCTGCCCTACACGAATATCGACACCGACCAGATCATCCCGGCGCGCTTCCTGCGCACCACGGCACGGGCCGGTCTTGGCCGGCACCTGTTCTCCGACTGGCGCTACCAGGCCGACGGCGCCGAAAAGGCCGACTTTCCGCTGAACCAGGCGGCCGCAAGGGGCTGCGAGATCCTGGTGGCCGGACGCAACTTCGGCTGCGGTTCCTCACGCGAGCACGCCCCCTGGGCGCTGCTCGACTATGGCCTGCGCGCCGTGATCAGCGCCGGAATCGCGGACATCTTCTGCAACAACGCCCTCAAGAATGGCCTGCTCCCCATCGCGGTCACCGAGGGCCATGCGGCCTGGCTCCTGGATCACCCCGGCATCGAGTTGCTCATCGACCTGGCCGCCAGCCGGATCACGCGACCGGATGGTGCCCAGCTGCCGTTTCAGATCGAGCGCTTCGCGCGCTATTGCCTGCTCAATGGTGTCGATGAACTCGGCTTCCTGCGCTCACAGGAACCGGCGATCGCGCGCTTCGAAAGCACGCGGGCATGAAAGCGCTCATTGCGGTCCTCCCCGGCGATGGCATCGGGCCGGAGGTGACGGCGGAGGCAGCGGCGGTTCTGAAGGCGGTGGCCGCGCGATCCGGCCATGAGTTTGCGCTGCAGGAGGCGGCGTTTGGCGGCATCGCCATCGACCAGGGCGGCGAACCCCTGCCGCCGCACACGCTCAAGTTGTGCCTCGGTGCCGACGCCGTGCTGCTGGGCGCGATCGGCGGACCTAAATGGTCATCGCCAATGGCCGCGGTGCGCCCCGAACAGGGCCTGCTGCGCCTGCGCCAGGAACTGGGCGTGTACGCCAACCTGCGCCCGGTCACGGTGCACCCTGCCCTGCGCCACGCCTCCACGCTCAAGGCCGAGGTGATCGAGGCCGTCGATCTGCTGTTCGTGCGGGAGCTGACCGGCGGCATCTACTTCGGCGCCAAGACGCGCACCGCCGAGATGGCCACCGACCTGTGCAGCTACTCGGTCGCCGAGGTCGAGCGGATCGTGCGGGTCGCCGGGCGCCTGGCGCGCGAGCGGCACCGCAAGCTGGTCTCGATCGACAAGGCCAACGTGCTCGAGACTTCGCGCCTGTGGCGCGAGGTCTGCGAGCGCGTGATGCGCGCCGAATTTCCCGACGTGCAACTGGAGCACATGCTCGTGGACGCGGCCGCCATGCACCTGCTGCGCCGCCCGCGCGATTTCGACGTCGCGGTGACCGAGAACATGTTCGGTGACATCCTCACCGACGAGGCCTCGATGCTCGCCGGCTCCCTAGGGCTCCTGCCCTCCGCGTCCCTCGGGGAAGGCCGGCGCGGGCTCTATGAGCCCATCCATGGTTCTGCGCCCGACATCGCCGGCCGCGGCATTGCCAACCCCTTCGGGGCCATCCTCAGCGCGGCCCTGCTGCTGCGCCACTCCCTGGGACTCAGCGCCGAAGCGGCCGCCGTGGAAGCGGCCGTGTCCGCCGTCATCATCGCCGGCGTGCACACGGCGGACATCGTCGCGCCGGGGAAGTCTCCCGCCACCACGCAGGCAGCCGGCGCGGCCGTCATCGCCGCACTTCGCTAGGGGCCCTCGGCCCCCAGGTGCGCGATGGCATTGGCGTAGTAGCGAAGCAGTTCGAGCTCGGCAGGATTCGCGCAGTAGCGGCCGCCCTCTTCCAGCACCAGATTCCTCAGCCTCAGCATCCTCAGGCCCACCAGCACGGAATACTCCGGATCGCTCCGTGGCACGTAGACGTGTGCGCCAAGGCCTTCCAGAAGGCGCTGCAAAGCAAGCGCCCGGGTGTTGATCTCGCCCTCCGCAAGCAAGGCGCCCGAAGCCGCATCGATGAAGACGCGCGCCACCAGGGAAACGGGCAGCACCGGCACCACGCGGCCGACGGCGGCCATCAGTTGGCCGGCCAGCTGCACCACGCGCTCACCGCGGGCCTCGCGATCGAGCGTGAGCGGATTCCACCCCGCATCGGCGAGGTACTGGCGCAGCGAGATCGGTGCACCGAAGTTGGCGCGGGCATAACCGTATCGGTACCAGCGTCCCCGCAGGCGCAGCCAGAACTGGGATACCAGAAAGCCCAGGGCCACCGCGATGGCCGCCGATGCCGAGCGGCGCTCGCCCCCGGCCGTCCCCGCACCGAGCAGGCTCCGGTCCTCGAGCACGCGGTCGTAGTTGACGCCGACCGGCACAAAGGCGATGTCGCGCTCGCCCCGTGGATCGAAGCCACGCAGCATGTAATCCAGCAGCCCGACCTTCGGGGCGCGCAACAGCCCGTCGCGGCTCAAGGCCCCTTCCGGGAATATGGCCTGCACCGCTCCGCCCTCGATGGCCATCTGCACGTAGCGCTCGAGCACGCGGCGGTAGATCTCATCGCCGCTGCCGCGCCTCACGAAATACGCGCCCAGCGAACGCACGATCTGCTGCAACGGCCAGACGCGAGCCCACTCGCCCACGGCATAGCTTAAGGCCACGCGCTTGCTGGCGAGGTAGGCGACCAGGACATAGTCCACGTTGCTGCGATGATTCATCACGAACACGACACTGGTGCTTGGAGGCAGCAGGCGCAGCGCGCGGCTGTCGGCATGGCCCAGCCGCACGCGGTACAGCAGGTTCACGAGCGCGCGCGCCAGGCGATTGCCCACGCGGAAGTAGAGGTAGGCGTTGAAGGCCGGGACGATTTCGCGCGCGTAGTGGCGCACCCGGCGCAGCGCCACCGCCACCGGAATCCCGCTGGCGGCCGCGTGGGCGCTCACTTCGCGCAGCACCTTCGGATCGTAGACCAGCCGGTCGATCAGCACCGCGCGGCGCGTCATCGCGATCGGCGGAATTTTCAGGTGCAGCCGCTCGTTGAGGGCTGCGGTCAGGCGGTTGATGCGGCGGCGCAGGAACCAGCGGGCGCCGGGCAGCAACAGCAGCGTAAGCAGGAGCCAGATCAGTGCGGCGCCGGCGGCCAGCGCCAGCCACAGCGGCAGAATGACCATCCGGTCCATCCGTTCAATTATATGGCCCGCCCCCCGGCACCATCGTTATAGTTGAACCATGTCGGCAGTTCATCCAGCGGGCGCATCACCGTGGTAACGGGCCGCGGGCCGATTCGCGTGGCGCTCATCGGACACGGGCTGGCCGGCGCCTATTTCCACGCGCCGCTCATCGAGGCCGAGCCCGGCCTGAAGATCGTCGCCGTCGCGACCTCCAACCAGGAGTCGCTGCAGCTGCGCCGTGACGCGCCGCGCATGGTGGCCGATCCGGCCGCAGCCTGCGGCCTGGACGATGTGGAGCTGGTGGTGATCGCATCGCCGAATGAAACGCATTTTCCACTGGCCGCGCTGGCCTTGCGCGCCGGCAAGCACGTCGTCGTCGACAAACCCATGGTGCTCTCGACCCTGGAGGCTGATGAGCTCATCGCGCTGGCGGCCCGGCAACGCCGGCTCCTCACGGTGTTCTTCAACCGGCGCCTGGACGGCGATTTCCTGTACATCACCGATCTGCTGCGCCGCGCCGAGCTCGGTGAGGTGATGCTGTTTGAGGCGCGCTGGGACCGGTTTCGACCCGAGGTCGGCGCCGGCTGGCGCAACCAGCGGGTACCGGGCGCGGGCCTGCTCTGGGATCTCGGTCCGCACCTGATCGACCAGGCGCTGTGCCTGTTCGGCTCGCCTGACCGGATCGATGCGGACATCGCGCAGCAGCGCAGCGGAGCCGTGGTCGATGATTACTTCGAACTCACGCTGCACTACGGACCGATGCGCTGCATCCTTTCCGCCTCGACACTGATCGCACTGCCGCGAGCGCGTTTCGCCGTGCACGGCACGAACGGCAGCTGCCTCACTTTCGGCGTCGACCCTCTGGAGGACGCCCTGCGCGGTGGCAGGACATCAGGGGAGACCGCCCTCCGGGACCGCCTCGCGAGAATGAGGGGCGTACGCGTGGACGCCGCGGGCCGGCGCGAGGAGTTGCAGTTCGAGGCCGGGCGGTGGGAGCAGTTCTATGCCGAACTTGCCACGGCCATACGCAACGGCGCCCCGCCGGCCGTCGACCCGCTGCAGGCGCGCGCCGGCATCGCGATCATCGAGCAGTCGCTGCTCAGTTATATTCGACGAACACGGCCGTCGTCCGCGCCGGAACAGTAAAACTCCCGGCCGTGGCGTCGGCGCTGAAATTCCATCCGGCCTGCAGCACGCCATCCGTCCCGCTGACTTGCCCCGGGTGCAGATAGACATTGCCCGCGGCGGTGCCCTTCAGCCGGCTGGCATAAGCGGCGATCGCAAAGGACTGGGCTGTACTGCTGGCGTTGAAGAGCACGACCACACTGCGGTATGCCGTGCCTGGGCAGGAGGCGATGGCACCGTGGCCGAGGATCCGTTCCACGATCAGCCCGTGCACCTGCGCGCCCTGATCGGGAAAACTCACGCAGTTGTTGATGTCCGCCGCGGTCGTGAGCCGAAACAGATCGGTGTCCCGGCGCACACGCAACAGCTCGGTGAAGGCGGCGCTGGCCGCAAGAATGGTGGCCTGCTGGCTGGCCTGGCTCGGCAGCGCCCGATCGAGGATCGGCGTGAGCGTCGCGGCGTTGGCCCCGTTGTTGCCGGTGTTGTCCGGGGGCAGGCCCACCGCCCAGTTGTTGGCGGCACCGTCCCAGTAAATGCGATTGAAGTAGTCGCCCGAGTTGTAGCTGTTGCTGTCTCCTGATTTCGAGCGCAGCAACTCGTCGCCGGCATGGATAAAGGGTACGCCCTGCGCCAGCACGGCGAGCGACAGACCCACGACCTGCGCGCGGCCCACATCGGCGTAGGCCGTACCCGCCGGGTGTCGGTACTGGCTGACGTCGAAGAGCGTCTCGCTGTCGTGGACGGAGACATAGGCGATGTTTTCCTGCGGCGTGCCGGTGTAACCGATACCGCCGAAACCGGCGACCCCGCCCACGCCGGCAAAACTGGCAAGATTCCCCGCCAGGCCTATGCTGATGCGATTCTGTTTGTCGAAGGCCACGTCACCCGCAACCCCCGAACAACCCGCGCTGCCCGCGGGGTCGTAACAGAGGCCATTGACGAAGCCCTGGTTGCTGACCATCGACGCCCCGCTGTCGAAGGGGCTGCCACCGCGCACGCCGTCGCGCAATCGATCGTTGAAAGTCCCGATGCCGGTGCCGGCCAGGGCCGCCTGGATCGCCGGTGCGATGACCGCCGACACTTCGGGATCGGGCGTCCAACCCTCGCCGTAAAAATAGGTGAAGCCGCGGCCATCGGCGGCGGCGATCGCATTCACCGCCGTGCGCGCCCCGGTCACGGCGCTCATCGGGATCATGCCCATGACGTCGAAGCGGAAGCCATCGACTTTGTACTGATCGGCCCACCTGACCAGCGTATCGGTCATGAGTCTGGCCATCATGGCCCGCTCGGTGGCCGTATCGGCACAGCAGGAGTGCGTCTCCACCGCGCCGCTCCCGTTCAGCCGGTGGTAGTAACCCGGCACGGCGCGATCCAGGACGGATTTGGGATCCTGACCACTCGCGGAGGTGTGGTTGTAGACCACGTCCATGATCACGCGCAATCCGGCGGCGTGCAGGGCCTGCACCATCTGCCGGAATTCCACCACGCGCGCCAGGCCATCGTCCGGATTGCTCGAATAACTGCCCTCCGGCGCCCCATAGTGCAGGGGGTCATAGCCCCAGTTGAAGCAATCACTGTTCTGCGTGGCCTTGACGTCGGTCTCGGCGGCTATGCCTGACCCGCTGCTGGGGGTGATGGTGGGCACTGTGCAGGCACTTTCATCCACCGAGGCGATGTCAAAGACCGGTAACAGGTGGACGTGCGTCAATCCCGCCGCGGCCAGGGCGCTTAAGTGCAGCATGCCGGCGGAAGCCGCGGCGCTGAAGGCGAGATACTTGCCCCGATACGTGGCCGGCAGCACCGTACTGTCGCTGACGGAAAAATCGCGCAGGTGCAGCTCGTAAATCACGCTGTCGGTCGGGGTCGCCGAGGTGGGAATCAGGGTGCCGGGCCAGCTGGCCGGCCTGGTGACCGGATCGGCGAGATTGAGCACCATGGAATAGCGGCTGTTGGCGTTGAGCGAGACCGAGTAGGGATCCGTCACTTCGTTCGTGACCAGCGCGCCGCCCATCGCACCACCGCTGCCCGCCCCGCGGCTGAACACGTTGACGCTGTAGGTGTAGTAGGCGCTGTTGGTCCAGCCCGCGTCCGGCGCCGTATAGGACCAGATGCCGGAGGCGGCGTCTTCCACCAGGTCGAAGGAGGTCGCGGTCGTGGCGCTGGCGCTGGCATAAATATTGAGCTTCACGGTGTGTGCCGTCGGCGCCCACAGCCGGAATGTCGGCACGTCGCCGGCGCTGAAGCTCAGGCCCAGCGGGACCGGCGCCGCTGCGGCGGCGTACAGGGCATCGAGCACCGGCCCGATCTGCACGGCGGTGCCTGCGGTCGGCGTGCTGCCCTGGTACTGAACCACTGCCAACTGGTCGCGGAGGATCGCAGCGATCTGGGCCTGGGTCGCGGCGGGGAACTGCAAAGCCGAAGTCGTGGCGTACTGCGGGAACTGGCTCTGGAGCGCGGCGCTTAAGGCTCCGACGCTCAGCGCATCGCCCGATGGATTGTCCGCTCCGGAGACGCCGCTGCTGACCGGAGCGAGCGCGGCACTCGCCGAATAGTAGAGCCGGTAGCTGTGGGAAGAGTCCGTTCCGGGCCATACGAGGGTCGTGGCATCCAGCCAGACCGCGCGCGCGGTGCTGAGGATCACCGGACCCGAACCGCCACCACCACCCCCGCCGCCGCCACCGTACCCGCCGCCACCGCCGCAGGCGGCCAGCAGGACCAGTGAGAGGATGGCACCCCACCTGCGGCGTGCGCCGGAAATGACCCGCAACCCCGGCCTCAGCATAAGCCCGACCCCCGTGCTAGAGCCTCACTGTAGTTCGGCCTCCCAGGGAATGAGAACCGGCCGCATACGTATTCACGATCAAGGTGCGGCGGATTTGAGCACCTCGGCGGTCACGCTGTAGTCGGCCATCGAGACCTGATGCGGAATGCAGGCCGTCCGGAATTCGGCGTTGCGCAGCGTGAATCCCTTCTGCAGCATGTCCTTCATCTGCTCCACCAGCTCACACTCGCCCGCGCCCATGAAGTCGGGCCGGTGCGGTGCGATCTGCACCTTGGCCCAGGCCGACTTGACCGCAGCGGTGGCCGCGGGATCCGTGGCCGGCGCCAGGGTGTTGAATTCGGCACGCACAAAGGCAAAGCGGCTCGGCCGGCTCGCCCCTTCATCGCAACCCGTGGCCCTCACCTTGAGGTCCTTGCGCGCGCCGAAGGCGAGGAGGATGTTGCGGACCTTGTCTTCAATGCCATCGCAGGAATACAGCGTCGTGAAACCGCTGTAATTGAACGTCATCTGCTGGGGATGCCACTCGGCCGCCGTAGTGCCGGTGTCCGCGCCCGCCGTCGCACCCTGCGCAGCCGCGGCCAGGGACAGGCCGGGGCTTGCCAATCCCAGGACCATCAGACAGGTCGTCAGCAAAGAGGCCGGAGCGATTCGGTTCATGATCCACCTCCATCCAGCTACGGGAACGATAAATCTTGGACACGAGCGCTGGCATATCGTTCGCGCCAGCCCGGTGCACACCGCTCAGCGCTTCCCGGGGTTCCCGCCAGCGCTCGACACCGCGTGGCCGCCGAAAGCCTGGCGCAGGCGGGCCAGGATGCGGGCGGTGAAATCCCCCCGGCCCTGGCTGACCAGGCGTGCGTGCAGCGCGGAGGCCATCACGGGCACGGGCACGCCAAGTTCGAGGGCCTCGCGGATCGACCAGCGTCCCTCCCCCGAATCGGCCACCACCGGCGCGATGCCCTCGAGCGCACCGTCCTGGCGCAACGCGCCGGCGGCCAGATCGAGCAGCCAGGAGCGAATGACCGTCCCCGACCGCCACGCCTCGGTGACGGCGGCGAGGTCGTAGCCGAAATCCGACTTGGCGTGCAACAGTGCCAGGCCCTCGGCATAAGACTGCATCAATCCGTATTCAATCCCGTTATGGACCATCTTGGCGTAATGTCCGCTGCCCGTGGGACCGCAATGCACCCAGCCGCGATCGGGAGCGGGCGCCAGTGCCCGAAAGATCGGCAGCAGAGGCTCAACGGCTCCCCGCGGGCCGCCAAACATGAGCCCGTAGCCGTTCTCCAGTCCCCACACGCCGCCGGATACGCCGACGTCAATGAAATTCAGGCTCTTTGCCGCCAGTTGCGTCGCACGCCGCAGCGTGTCGAGATAGTCCGTGTTGCCACCGTCCATGATGGCGTCCCCGGGTGACAGGAGCGCGGCGAGCGCACGGACGGTGCCGTCGGTGATTTCACCCGCGGGCAGCATGATCCACACGGCACGCGGGACGCTGAGTGCGGCCACCGCCTCCGCCAGCGTCGCGGCAACCTGCACGCCCGGCTCTCCGGACAGCGCGGCGCCGGCCGCCGCCGAGGCGTCGTAGCCAATGACCGGGATCCCTGCGCGCGCCAGGCGCCGCAGCATGTTCGCGCCCATGCGCCCCAGGCCGATCATTGCCAGCGCCGGCTTTGCGGCGCTCACGATTGCAATTCCATGCGTTCAACCTCATGCCAAAGGCGCGTTCAGCCATTCTACGCGCCGGGCTCATCGCCATGCCCGTGGCTTTCGGGCGCGTGACTGTCAGGCGCGTGGCTGTTAGGCCATGCTACCGCAATGGTGACGAGGCCCCCCGCCGGCAGATCGCGCCCACCGCGCCACGGCGTGGCGCGCGCGATTTCAAAGCGGGGCCTGGCTTCGCGCACCCAGGCCACGCGGTGGGTGCAGGAGGGACGCGTCCGGGTAAACGGCAGGCGGGTGCAGGACGCAGAATTTCCGGTGCGGCCCGGCCTCGACCGGGTCGAACTCGACGGGCAGGAATGCCTTCCGGCGGAGCGGCTGGTGCTGATGCTGAATAAGCCGCGCGGCCTGGTCACGACCCGGCAGGACGAGCAGGGCCGTGACACGGTCTATCGCTGTCTGGCCGACGCGGCGCTGCCCTGGCTTGCCCCCATCGGCCGGCTGGACAAGGCGAGCGAGGGACTGCTGCTCTTCAGCAACGACCCGGCCTGGGCTGCCCGGATCAGCGACCCGAAGACCGGGCCTGAAAAAACCTACCACGTGCAAGTCGATTGCCTGCCGGACGCTGCGATGCTGGCGGCCATCCGCCACGGTGTGGTCCTGGACGGGGAACGCCTGAACGCCATTTCAGCGCGGCTGCTGCGCAGTGGAATCCGGCATGCGTGGCTCGAACTGGTGCTGGGCGCCGGCCGCAACCGGCAGATACGCCGCCTGTTGACGGCACTCGATGTCTCGGTGCTGCGCCTGGTGCGGGTGGCCGTGGGCCCGCTGTCGCTCGGCGCCTTGCCAAAAGGCCGGTGGCGAAGGCTCAGCCCGAAGGAAGTGGCCGCCCTGTAGCTGCGGCCCCTACTGCATGTGCTGCCCGCCGTTGATGGCGATGTTGGCACCCGTCACGAATGCGGCTTCCTCGCTCGCCAGGTACGCCACCAGCCCGGCAACCTCCTCCGGCTTTCCCAGGCGCCCCATGGGGATCTGCGGGATGATCTTGGTATCCAGCACTTCCTTCGGGATCGCCATCACCATCTGCGTGCCGATGTATCCGGGCGATATCGTGTTCACCGTGACACCCTTGCGTGCCACCTCGAGCGACAGGGCCTTGGTGAAGCCGTGCATGCCGGCCTTGGCGGCGGAGTAATTGGTCTGCCCGAACGCGCCCTTCTGGCCGTTGACCGACGAGACATTGATGATACGGCCCCACTGGCGCTCGACCATCCCGTCGCAGACCTGCTTGCACATGTTGAAGCAGGAATCGAGATTGGTGTGAATGACCGCGTCCCAGTTGACGCGATCCATTTTCCTGAAAGTCATGTCGCGGGTGATGCCGGCGTTGTTCACCAGCACGTCGATGGGACCGACTTCCGCCACGACTTTCGCCACGCAGGCCGCGCAGGAGTTCCAGTCCGTCACATCGCAGGCGTAGGCGTGGAAACTGAAGCCGCGCACTTTCATGCCGCCGAGCCATGCGGTGGCCTTGGTATTGCCGGGCGAATAGGTGGTGACCACGATGTCGCCCAGGGCCGCCAGCTTGATGCAGATCGCTTCGCCCAGTCCGCCCATGCCGCCCGTTACCAGTGCTATGCGTTTCGTTGCCACAATCAGCGCCCCCGTTCAATGTTGATGAAAATTAGCCGGCTGGCGGCCCGCCCCTAGCGTTCCACCGCCAGCGCGACCCCCATGCCACCGCCGATGCACAGGCTCGCCAGCCCCCGATGCGCATCACGCCGCACCATTTCGTGCAGCAGGGTGACCAGGATCCGGCAACCGGAGGCGCCGATCGGATGACCGATCGCGATCGCGCCGCCGTTGACGTTGATCTTGGAGGTGTCCCAGCCCATCTTCCGGTTGACGCCGATGGCCTGGGCGGCGAAAGCCTCGTTGATTTCCATCAGGTCCAGATCCTTGTGCGTCCACCCCGCCTTCTGCAGGCACAGCTGGCTGGCCGGCACGGGGCCCATGCCCATGAGTTTCGGATCCACGCCGGCCGAGGAGTAGGCCTTGACGCGCGCCAGCGGCGTGAGTTGCAGTTCCCGCGCCTTCTTGGCCGACATCATCAACACCGCCGCCGCACCGTCGTTGAGACCTGAGGCATTGCCGGCGGTCACGGTACCCTCCTTGCTGAAGGCGGGCTTGAGTTCCGCCAGCGCCTCGGCCGTCGCGCCCAGGCGGATATATTCATCGCTCTCGAAGCGCACCGTGGCCTTCTTCATGGCAATCTCGACGGGGACGATTTCGTCCTTGAAGCGCCCGGCCCGCTGCGCGGCCTCGGCCTTCTGCTGCGAGGCGGCCGCAAACTCGTCCTGCTCGCGCCGCGAGATCCCGAACTGGCTGGCGACGTTTTCCGCTGTGATGCCCATGTGGATGTTGTTATACGCATCCCACAGCCCATCGACGATCATGCTGTCGATGAGCTTCGCCTCACCCATGCGAAAACCGTCGCGCGAGCCCGGGAGCACGTGGGGCGAGGCGCTCATGTTCTCCTGGCCACCGGCAATCACGACCTCGGCATCTCCGCACCGGATCGCCTGGGCCGCCAGATGCGTCGCCTTCAGGCCGCTCCCGCAGACTTTGCCGACCGTCATGGCCGGAACGCTGTCGGGCAGGCCGGCCCGGATGGAGGCCTGGCGCGCCGGATTCTGCCCGCACCCCGCCGTGAGCACCTGTCCCATGAGCACTTCGGAAATCTGGCCGGGCGCCACGCCGCTCTGTGCGAGCAGGGCCTTGATGACCTGGGCTCCGAGATCCGAGGCGGCGATGCGGGCGATGCTGCCGCCGAACTTGCCTACCGCCGTGCGCAATGCCGCGACAATCACCACTTCTTCCATGCGAGCTCTCCTGGCTACACCACCGGACCGCTACTTTATCGGCAATATTACTGTGTTACGGTCCAGCGCGCTGAGCTCGGGCGAGCCCGTCAGAATCATCGTGGTCCGCATTTCCCCCGCCAGCAGTTCGAGCAGTTGCGTGACGCCGGCCTGCCCGCGAGCCGCCAGCGCATAGATCCAGCAGCGACCGATCAGCACGGCCCGCGCGCCGAGCGCGAGGAGTCGCACCACGTCGGCGCCAGAGCGGACGCCTGAATCGGCGAGCACGGTCAACCGGTCACCGACCGCTTCGGCAATCGCGGGCAGCGCCCGCGCCGTCGAGGGCGCGCCATCCAGCTGGCGGCCGCCATGGTTCGAGACCACGATGCCCTCGACGCCCGCGGCGGCAGCGGCCCGCGCATCCTCGACTTCCAGGATCCCCTTGACGATGAGCGCTCCGTCCCAGTGTTCGCGAATCCATTCGAGATCGCGCCACTGCAGCACCGGATCGAGATTCGCCCCCAGCCAGGCGACGTAGTCCTGCAGGCCGCTGCCAGGACGGAGCGCGGAGGCGATATTGCCCAGGTTGAGCGGCCGCCCACGGAAGGCCACGTCCCAGGCCCACCTGGGGTGGCCGATGGCCTGCAGGTAGCGCCGCAGGGACGCGCCCGGCCCCGACATGCCCGAGTGGCCATCGCGATAACGCACGCCCGGCAGCGGCAGATCGACGGTGAAGGCCAGTGCCGTGCAGCCCGCCGCCTTCACCCGCCCCAGCAGCTCGCGCATGAAACCGCGATCGCGAATCATGTACAGCTGGAACCAGATGGGCGCGGCCGCCGCCGACACTTCCTCCAGCCCGCAGACCGAGAGCGTCGACAGGCAGTAGGGGATGCCCGCAAGCTTGGCGGCACGCGCGGCCTGCACTTCCCCGCGACGGGCAAACATTCCGGTGAGACCCACGGGGGCCAGCACCAGCGGCAGCGCCTGCGCGCGCCCGAAGAGCGTGGTGGCCAGCTGCGGCGCGGCGACGCCAGTCAGGACTCTCTGGCGCAGTCCGATTTCGGCCAGGTCGCCGCTGTTGCGAGCCAGGGTCAATTCCTGGCCCGCACCGCCGTCGATGTAATCGAACAGGAAGCGCGGCAGGCGGCGGCGTGCCGCCGCCCTGAAATCACCGGGAGCGGAGATGATCATCGTCCGCACGGGCGCTGCGCCGCGGCCACTTCAGGCCTCGACGATGCGATTGCGCAGTTCGCCAATGCGATCGATGCTCGAGACCACCAGATCGCCTCCCTTGAGGGCCTGCGGCGGATTCATCGCAAAGCCGACTCCGGCCGGCGTGCCGGTCGCGATGACATCGCCGGGCTCGAGCGTCAGGCCCGCCGACAGCGAAGCGATGATGGCCGGGATATCGAAAATCATCTGCGCCACCCGGGCGCGCTGGCGTGGCTCGCCATTGACCGTCAGGGAAAGCTCCAGCGTGCCCGGATCGCCGATCTCGGCCCGATCGACGATGCAGGGGCCCAGCGGGCAGCTGCTGTCGAGTGATTTGCCCTTGAACCACTGCTCATGCCGGCGTTGCAGATCGCGCGCCGTGAAGTCGTTGGCAACCATGTAGCCAAAGACATGCTCGAAGGCCTGCCCGGCCGAAATGTCGCGGCCACCCGCGCCGATGACCACGGCCAGTTCCACCTCGTAGTCGAGCAGCCGCGTGAGCTGTGAATCGAGCCGTATGTCGCCATGGGGTGCATTCACGGCGCGGGTCGCCTTGGTAAAGAACTGCGGCGCGGCCGGCAGTTTCGTTTCCTGCCCTCCGCGGGCATAGCCTTCCCGCACATGATCGAGGTAATTGCGGCCCACGCAGAACACATTGCGGACCGGATTGGGAATGGGCGCGAGCAACTCCACCTGGCCCTCCTCGATCCAGGCCTCGGGAAAATCCTCCGCGCGCTCCTGCAAACGGCGGACCGCCGCGAGGGCACCGCCCCCGCCGCGCACGATGGCCAGCATGCTGCCGAGGTCGGTCGCTTCGTTGGCCCGCCGGCCGGCCACGGCCAGATCCAGCACCTGGCCGGCCTGCCACAGGCCCGTCAGGGTCCGGCCCTCGTGGACGCAGGTCACCAGCTTCATCGCCTCACCCTCCGCAAAGATCGCTGCCGGAGATTATCCCTCATGGCGGCGCTTGGCTTCCCGGCGTCGTGCATGCAGCACCCACTCGGTGTAGCCATTGGGCTGCTTACGGCCCTTGAACACGAGTTCACAGGCGGCCTGGAAGGCCAGACTCCGGCCAAACTGGGGTGCCATCGGCCGATACTGCGGCTCCCGCGCGTTCTGCTCATCCACGATCCGGGCCATGCGCTGCAGGGCGGCGAGTGCCTGCTCGGGCGTGCACACCCCGTGATGCAGCCAGTTCGCCAGGTGCTGGCTGGAGATGCGCAGGGTGGCGCGATCTTCCATGAGGGCCACGTTCTGGATATCGGGCACCTTGGAACAGCCGACCCCCAGGTCCACCCAGCGCACCACGTACCCCAGGACCCCCTGGGCATTGTTGTTGATTTCGTGTTCGATCTCCGCGGCGCTCCACCTCGGCGCGGGCGCGAGCGGCACCGCGAGCAGCTCGGACAGCGCCGCGCGCGGCCGGCCGCGCAGCCCGGCCTGCACCGCCGGCACGTCCACCGCGTGGTAATGCAGGGCATGGAGCGTGGCGGCCGTCGGTGAGGGGACCCAGGCGGTGCTGGCGCCGGCGCGCGGCTGCGCGATCTTGCTGGCCACCATCTGCGCCATCAGATCCGGCATCGCCCACATGCCCTTGCCGATCTGTGCCCGGCCCGCCAGCCCGCTGCTCAGCCCGATATCGACGTTTTGCCGCTCGTAGGCATCGAGCCAGCGGGCCTCTTTGATTTCCGCCTTGCGCAGCATCGCCCCGGCCGCCATCGAGGTGTGGATCTCATCCCCGGTGCGGTCGAGAAACCCGGTATTGATGAACACGACGCGCGCGCGCGCCGCGCGGATGCACTCGGCCAGATTGAGCGTCGTGCGGCGCTCCTCGTCCATGATGCCCATCTTGAGCGTGTTGCGGTCCAGGCCGAGCAGATCCTCCACCCCATCGAACAGGCGCGCCGCCAGGGCCACCTCCTCCGGTCCGTGCAGCTTGGGCTTGACGATGTAGACGGACCCGCGGCGGCTGTTGCGCCGCGCGCCGCTGGCACGCAGGTCGTGCAGCGCGATGAGAGCGCAGATGGCCGCATCGAGCATGGTTTCGGGCACCTCTTCGCCATCGATGCGCACCATGTCGCTCATCATGTGGTGCCCGACGTTTCGCACCAGCATCAGGCTCCGCCCCGGCAAGGCGAACTCCCTGCCATCCGGGCCCTGGTAGCGACGATCCGGGTTCAGGCGGCGAGTGAGCAGGCGCTCCCCTTTCTGAAATTGCGCTTCGAGCGTGCCGCGCATCAGGCCCAGCCAGTTGCGGTACGCCGCGACCTTGTCCGCGGCATCGACCGCCGCGACCGAGTCTTCGAGGTCCTGGATGGTGGAGACCGCGGACTCCAGCAGCAGATCGCTGATCCCGGCCGCATCGGCGCGGCCGATGGGATGAGCACGATCAACGCTCAGCTCCACGTGCAGGCCGTGGTGTCGCAGCAGCAGGGCGCTGGGCGCCGCGGGAACGCCCCGGAAACCCACGAAGGCGGAAGGATCGGCGAGCCCCTGCACGCCGGATGCGGTCGCCACGGCCAGCGACCCCTCCTCCACACGGTAAGCGCTGGCATCGCGATGCGAGGCAGAGGAAAGCGGGAAATATTGGTCGAGAAATTCCCGCCCGTAAGCCACCACCCGCGCACCGCGCTTTGGGTTGTACGCTTCCCCGCGCGCTGCACCGTCGCTCTCCGGCAGCACGTCCGTGCCGTAGAGTGCGTCGTAGACGCTCCCCCAGCGTGCGTTCGCGGCATTCAGGGCGTAGCGCGCGTTGCTCACCGGAACGACGAGCTGCGGGCCGGCGACGCTCGCGATCTCCGCATCGACGCCCGTCGTCTCGATGCTGAAAGGTGGCCCCTCGGGCACTAGATAGCCGATTTGCCGCAGCATCGCTTCATAGGGCGCGCCCAGGCCGCCCTCGCCCGGCCGCGCGGCGTGCCAGGCATCGATGCGCTTCTGGAGCTCATCGCGCCGGGACAGGAGCGCGCGGTTGATGGGCGCAAGTTCCCGCAACAGGCCAACGAGGGCGCTCCAGAACGCCGCCGGATCGATTCCGGTGCCCGGGATCGCTTCCTCGTTGATGAAATTCAGCAGCGCCGGCGCGATCTCGGCGCCCGTGCCCTGCGTGCCCTGCTTGTCACGCAGATCGGCGTACTCCGGGTGCTCACGGATGAACCAGGCCACAAAGGAACAGGCTGGCACGAGCCGCTCCCCGCGGCTGCGGATCAGCTCCAGGGCCTGCCGGACCAGCGTGCTGCCCACACCGCGGCCGCCCAGTGCCAGTGGCACCTCGGCATGATTCAGCCACAGGGTGCGGCCCACGCGCCGGTAGTCGATGAACGCCAGCCCACCCTCGAGTTCCAGCTCGAAGCGCGAGTTCGCGATGTTGTCCCGCAAGCCTTCAGCCATGAGGAAGAGCGCGGCCGCGCGGCCCGGAACGTTCGTACATCCGCCGATGGTACAGCCAGGCGCCAGCGCCGGTGAGGTGACAACAACATAACCGCTCTGTTATCGAATTGATTGCCGCCCTGGGAGATCATGGCAGTTTCAGGGAGACTGCTTCGCATGATCCGACGCCGAACACTGATCACCCGCATCGGCTGCGCGCTGCTGTCCTGGGCCGCCATGGCCGCTCCGGCGGCCGCGGCCCGGGTCACTCTGCTCAACGTATCCTACGATCCGACCCGTGAGTTCTACGTGCAGTACAACGCCGCCTTCGCCGCGTATTGGAAGCAGAAGACCGGCGATACGCTGATCGTGCGCCAGTCCCACGGTGGCTCGGGCAAGCAGGCGCGCTCCGTGATTGACGGCCTCGAGGCGGACGTGGTCACGCTGGCGCTGGCCGGCGATATCGACGCCATCGCCGCCAATGGCCAATTGTTGCCCGCGAACTGGCAAACGCGCCTGCCCCAGAACAGCGCACCCTACACCTCGACGATCGTGTTCCTGGTGCGCAAGGGCAATCCGAAGCGCATCCTCGACTGGAATGACCTGATCCGTCCCGGCATCGGCGTCATCACGCCCAATCCCAAGACCTCCGGCGGAGCGCGCTGGAACTACCTGGCGGCCTGGGCCTGGGCGCTGCGCCAGCCGGGCGGGAGTCCGGCCAGGGCCGAACAGTTCGTGGGCAAACTCTACCGCAATGTGCCGGTACTGGATTCCGGTGCGCGCGGCTCGACGACCACTTTCGTGCAGCGGGGCCTGGGCGACGTGCTGCTCGCCTGGGAAAACGAGGCCCATCTGGCACTGAAGGAACTGGGCCCGGGCAGCTTCGACATCGTTTATCCGTCGGTCAGCATCCTGGCCGAGCCGCCGGTGGCCCTGATCGACAGGATCGCCCAGCGCCACGGCACCACCGTCGTGGCCGGGGCCTACCTGCAATACCTGTACACCCCGGCCGCCCAGGAAATCATCGCGCAGAACTATTACCGGCCGCGGGATCCGGCGATCGGGGCGAAGTATGCCAGCCACTTTGGCGCCATCGCTCACCTCGCCACCATCGGCGATTTTGGCGGCTGGGCCCGGGCCGAAGCCGAGCATTTCGCGGACGGCGGCAGTTTCGACCGGATCTACGCCGCGCACTGAGTCCTGATAAAAGCCGCGCATGTCGATCAGGATCGAACAGGTCACCAAGCTCTACCAGGCCATCCCGGTCGTCAATGACGTGACGGTCGAAATCGAGACCGGGGAGTTCTTCGTGCTGCTCGGACCCTCCGGCAGCGGCAAGAGCACGCTGCTGCGGGCGCTCGCCGGCCTGACGCACATCGATCACGGTCGCATGTCCCTGCACGGGCGCGATGTCACCGAGATGCCGGCGCGCGAGCGCGGCGTCGGCCTCGTGTTCCAGAACTACGCCCTGTTCCGCCACATGACGGTGGCCGACAACATTGAATTCGCGCTGCGCGTGCGGCGCTTGCGGGCCGCGGAGCGACGTCGCCGGCGGCAGGAGCTGCTGCAGCTGGTGGCCCTGGAGGGCTACGACGAGCGCTACCCGAGCCAGCTCTCGGGCGGACAGCAGCAGCGTGTCGCCGTGGCCCGCGCGCTCGCCCACGAGCCAGCGGTGCTGCTGCTCGATGAGCCCTTCGGGGCACTCGATGCCAAGATTCGCGTTGAACTGCGTGAGACGGTGCGCGCCGTGCAGCAGCGCATCGGCATGACCACGATCCTGGTGACGCACGACCAGGAGGAGGCGTTCGCGCTCGCCGACCGGATGGGTGTCATGCAGATGGGGCGATTGCTCGAGACCGGTTCACCCGAGGAGCTGTACCGTCACCCGGCAACGCGCTTCGTGGCGCGTTTCCTCGGAGCGGCGAACCTGTTCCTCGGCGAGGTCTCGGACCAGGGTCTGCGGCTCGGCACCGCCGTCCTGGCGCCGCAGCGCGCCAGCGTTGCGGCGACGTTGGGCAACGAGGCGGTACTGCTGGTGCGGCCCGAGGACATTGAAATCGCAGCCCGGAGCGGCGCACCGCTCAGCCCGCCATTTGCGGGCGGCAAGGTCCGGGCGCTGACCTTTGCCGGCCACCAGCAGTATGTCAGCATCGAACTGGACGAGCTCAGCGGCGTCGAGACGGCAACCGCTGACGGCACGGGAGTGGCCGTGACGGTCGAAGCGCTGCGCTCGGCGGCAGAGCAAAGCGCCGTGGCCCTGAGCGTCGGCACCGCGGTCAATCTTGGCGTACGCCGGCTGCACGCCCTGCCCACTCCCATCTCGAGCTTCCGCCTCCTGACCACCGACGTGGCCCAGAGCGCCGCGCTGGAGGCCAGCCCGCTGCTGACGCAGCTGCTGCGCAGCATGCAGGCGCGCGTCACGCGCCCGCGGGCCAGCAAAGCGCATCCCGAGCGGCTGGACGCCGGCATCTGCGTCCTGCCGCTCGAGGCCAATACGGTGGCCGCGATCGGCGCTGCGGTGGCGCACGGTGCGCGCCGCCTGCTGTGCGTACCACCGCTCGCTGCGCTGCCGGCGCGCATGCTGATTTATGCGGGCGATGAAATGCGCAGCAGCGACCTGCTGGCGCTGGTGTCGAGCGCCATGCGGCACCTGCCCGTGCCCACGACCGCCGTCACGGTGCAGCGCGCGGAAGCCAGCCGGAGCGAAGTCGTCGAGGCCCAGCGCAGGCTGCTCGACACGCGCGCCGATCTGCGCGGCGCCCACGGTCTGGACCTACGCGGCGAGCGTTTCATGGGCGACCTGCGCAGCTGGCTGCGCGAGGTCGCCGCCCAGCCCGAACCGGTGCTGATCGTGCTGGGATTGCCGGCGGCACCTGAACGCCTCGCCGAGGCGCTCAAGGGTGAGCTGGCGCCCCTGTTCTCCCCTGAGAGCCGCGCGGCCGTGCTGTTTGCCGTCGAGGCGCAACCGTGAAGATCGGCGACGCGGCCCGGCTGCTCAGGCGGCCGCGTCGCCAGCAGATCCTGCCGGGTTTTGGACTGACCATGGGCTACACGGTCACCTACCTCAGCCTGATCGTGCTCATCCCGCTCGCCGCCGTGGTGCTGAGCGCCTACGGCCTGCCGCTGGCCCGGTGGGTCAGCGTCCTGGCCGCCCCGCGTGTCCTGGCCTCCTTCCGGCTCAGCGTGGGCGCGAGCCTGATTGCGGCGCTGGTGAATGCCGTCTTCGGGCTGCTCATCGCCTGGGTACTCACGCGCTATGATTTTCCAGGCCGGCGCCTGCTCGATGCACTGGTCGACCTGCCCTTCGCCCTGCCCACGGCGGTCGCCGGCATCGCCCTGACGACGCTTTATGCGCCCGGCGGCTGGCTGGGCCGGCTGCTCCTGCCGCTCGGTATCAAGGTCGCCTTCACACCCCTGGGCGTCGTCGTGGCGTTGAGCTTCATCAGCTTGCCCTTCGTGGTGCGCACCCTGCAGCCGGTAATCGCCGATCTTGACCAGGATCTGGAACGCGCCGCCGACACGCTCGGGGCCGGTCCGCTGCTGGTATTTCGCCGCGTCATTTTCCCGGCCCTGCTCCCGGCCCTGATCACCGGCAGCGCCCTGGCCTTTTCCCGGGCCCTGGGTGAATACGGTTCGGTGATCTTCATCGCCGGCAACATACCGCAGGTCTCCGAGATCGTGCCGCTGGTCATCATGACCAAGCTCGAGCAGTTCCAGTACCGCGAAGCGGCCGTCGTCGCCGTCGCCATGCTGCTGTTGTCCTTCGCCATGATGTTCATGGTCAATGCCGCGCAGCTGGCGCTGCAACGCCGCCATCTGGGGAAGCGATGAGGCCGCGCGAGGATTTCCCCGGCAGCTCCGGCGCGGCCCGGACCATGGGGCGCGTGTTCCTGATCGGCGTGGCGGTGCTCTACCTGGCCGTGTTTCTGCTGCTGCCGCTGATCACCGTGTTTGCGCAGGCCCTGGCGCATGGCGTCGTGGATTACTGGCAGGCGCTGGGCGATGGCGACGCGCTGGCCGCGATGCGCATGACACTTACCGTGGCGGCGATATCCGTGCCCCTCAATACGGTCTTCGGCGTCGCGGCGGCCTGGGCGATCAGCAAGTTTGAATTTCGTGGCAAGGGCTTCCTGCTGACCCTCATCGACCTGCCTTTTGCGGTATCCCCGGTCATCGCCGGCCTCATATTCGTGCTGGTGTTCGGCGCCCGCGGGTGGTTTGGAGAATGGCTGAGTGACCACGATTTCAAGGTCATCTTCGCGATGCCGGGCATGGTGCTGGCCACGACCTTCATCACCTTTCCCTTCATCGCACGGGAGCTGATCCCGCTGATGCAGGCGCAGGGGCGCGATGACGAGGAAGCCGCGCTGTCGATGGGCGCCGGCGGCTGGCGCATATTCCGCGTCGTGACGCTCCCCAACGTGCGCTGGGGGATGCTCTACGGAATCCTGCTGTGCAATGCCCGCGCGATGGGGGAATTCGGCGCCGTTTCGGTGGTCTCGGGCCACATCCGGGGCGAGACCAACACCCTGCCCCTGCATGTGGAAATCCTTTACAACGAGTACAATTTCGTCGGCGCCTTTGCCACGGCCTCACTGCTCGCCATGCTCGCGCTCCTGACACTCGCCCTCAAGACTTTGCTGGAAGGCAGCCATCCGGAGCTGCGCAGCGCACGGACCCGGAAGGCCAGCGCCGTGCCGCCACGGCTGGCGCCGCGGTGAGCACGCCGCCAGCCCGCTCACCAAAGTATCGGCTGGCCACCTGGCTGAGCGCGGGGAGCCTGCTCATCGTCCTCGTGGCACTCACCGTGATGGCGCTGGCATCATCGGTCATCGTGAGCCAGTTCGTGGCGCGGCAGGCCCTGGCGCGCAGTGAACTGGCCGCCAGCGCGGCGCGCGAATATTTCCGCCGCCTGGGCGAGAGCAACCTGGTCGCCGCGCGCACCCTGGCGGGCAACCCGACGCTGGCCCGGCTGCTGGACTTCCCGGCGGCCCCAGCCCTGACCCTGTTCCTGCGCAACTACTGCGAATCGGTGCGCGCCACCACCTGCCTGGTGCGCCAGGCAGACACCGTTATCGCCAGTTCGGCGGCCGTTCCGGCGTGGCCCGAGATCACCGCCGCCCGCGCCGAACAGGGCGAGCACTTTGCACTCGGACCGCGCAGCGGCGGCCCGCCACTGCTGGGCGCGCTGGTGCCCGTGGCCACACACGCCGGCTTCGAGGTCCTGATGCTGCAGGCGCTCGCCGGCGGCGCGCTCATCGAGGCAGGCCGGCAGAGCGGTGCGGCGATCGGGGTGCAGAACCTGGCCACCTATCGCGCGCCCGATGACGATCCCCTGACACCCCTCCATGCCGCCGCGCTGACCAACGGCGTGCACGCCGCGGCGCGCGTGAGCGCCCTGGACTCCTACGCCGCGAGCGTCGTCATGATCAGCGGCACAGGCGAGCCGGTGGCGCTGCTCGACGCCCGGCTCCCGGCGCAGGACTTCGATCGTCTGGCGGCCGCTTACCGCCACGTCGTGATCCTGATCAGCGTGCTGGTCGCAGCGCTGGCCGGCCTCGCCGGGCTCATCTCCGGTCGCTGGCTGGCCGCGCCGGTCGTGCGCCTGGCGGAGATGGCGCGCCGCATCGGCCAGGGGGATTTCAGTCCGGCCGTGCCAACGGTGGTGCCGCGCGAACTGGATGCGCTGGCGCACGCGATGGATGAGATGCGCCAGAACCTGATCGAGCTCACCGCGCGGCTGCGCAGCCGTGAGGCGGAAGCGCAGGCCGTATTGAGCGGGGTCGTCGAAGGGGTATTCGTCACCGACGAGCAGCGCGTCATCGTCTACGCCAATCCCCAGTTCACGCGCAGCGCTCCGGGGGCAGGTAGCGGTGCGGTCGGAAAATTCTGTGGCGATGTATTGCACCCCCACCTGACAAGCGCCGAGCGGCCCTGCGAGCGCCACTGCCCGATCATGGGCGCGCGCCAGGGCCGGCCGGCACGCGCCGCCGAACAGCTCAAGGGCGCAGACGGACTGCTCCGGTCCACCATAGTCGTGAGCGCGCCGCCGGCCGATGGCCGGCAGGTGCAGCTGCTGCGCGATGAGACGGAGCTGGAAGGGGTGCGCCGCGCCCGCGACAGCGTGCTCGGCAATATCTCGCATGAATTTCGCACCCCGCTTGCCGCGCAGCTCGCGGCCATCGAGATGCTGCGCGATGGCATCGACAGCATCGATGCGGCCGGACAGCGCTCACTGCTGGCCAATGTCGAGCGCGGCGTGCTGCGCCTGATGCGCCTGATCGACAATCTGCTCGAGAGCGTGCGCATCGAGTCCGGGCAGCTGGAGCTGCGGCGGCAGGAAGTGTCCCTGGAAGCCACCGCCCGCGAGGCCACGGAACTGATGCGGCCGCTGCTGGCGCAATCGGAGCTGGTGGTCGCCCTGGATTTCGGTGCACTACAGGGAGAGCAGGTGCCCGGCGACGCGCTGCGCCTGCAGCAGGTCTACGTCAATCTGCTCTCGAACGCGGCCAAGTTCGCGCCCCGTGGCAGCACGATCCTGATCGGTGCCTCACGCGCCGGGGCCCGGGTCGAGTCCTGGGTCGAGGACGCGGGCCCTGGAATCCCGCCCGGAGATCCGGGCGCCATTTTTGAGCGCTTCCGGCGCGGCGATAATGCCGAACCGGATGCACCCGGCCTCGGGCTGGGCCTGTGGATCGTGCGCTCGATCATTGAGCGGCATGCAGGCACCATCCGCGTCGAGCGCACGGCCGATGCGCACACGCGCTTTGTGCTGAACCTGCCGGCCGGTGCCCCGCCATGAAGATCCTGCTCGTCGACGATGATCCGGACATGCTGGCGGTAACCAGCTTCGCGCTGCGGCAGGCGGGCATGCTGGTCGTGGAGGCCACTACCTACGACAGCGCGCTGGCAGTGTTTCGAGCGGAGCAGCCCGACCTCGCGATCCTCGACATCAATATTCCAGGCGGCAGCGGCTTCGAGCTGTGCCAGGCCCTGCGGCGCGAATCGAGACTGCCCATCCTGATGCTGACCGTGCGCAATGAGGAGGCGGACCTGGTTCGCGCCCTGGAGCTCAGCGCCGATGATTATCTGGGCAAGCCCTACAGTCCCCGCACCCTGATCGCGCGGGTCAAGGCACTGTTGCGGCGTACCGCCAGCGCCGTCGACGATCACAGCAGTGCCGGACCCTTTCGCCTCGACCCCGCCGCACTCGAGTTGCGGGTGGGCGAAGTCGCCTATCGACTCACACCGCTGGAATCCAGGCTCCTGCAGTTGCTGATCGCCCATGCCGGGCAACCGGTCACGACGGAGCGCCTGCTGAAACACGTCTGGGGTCAGCGCGCCGGGGGCGATCGGCAGCTGCTCAAGCAGCTCGTGCATCGCCTGCGGCAGAAGCTGGGTGACACGCCACCGCCCGGAGGTGGTATCGAGACCCTGACGAACGTGGGGTATCGGCTGCGCATTTAATTTGCTGCGGTGGGCGCGAGTATTATGTCGCCCGCAGCCGACAGCTCCCAAGCTTAAATCGCGCGCCCTACCATCGGCGCCCCCCCGCAGAGTTGAGAGCAATCAGCCCAGGCAGTCCAGGACGGCCGTGCCGCTGATGCGCCCGGCGCGCAGATCGCTCACGGCCTGGTTGGCATCGGCCAGTGCATAACGCACCGTCGACACGTGGAGGCGGGTCCGCGCGGCGACCTCGAAGAACTCGCGCGCGTCGCGCCGCGTCAGGTTCGCCACCGATCGCAGTACCCGCTCGCCCCAGAGGATCTGGTAGGGAAAGGCCGGAATGTCGCTCATATGTATACCGGCGCAGATCACGGTGCCGCCCGGACGCACCGCGCGCAGTGCCTGCGGCACCAGGGCGCCCACCGGCGCAAAGATGATCGCGGCGTCCAGGCTTTGGGGAGGACGCTCATCCGAGCCGCCCGCCCACACGGCGCCCAGCGAGCGGGCGAAATCCGCCGCCGCGGCATCGCCCGGCCGCACGAAGGCGAAACACTCCTGAGCGCGCGCGTGCGCGAGCTGCGCGACGAGGTGCGCCGCGGCGCCGAACCCGTACAGGCCCAGGCGCGGCGCGGGGCCCGCCGCCTTAAGCGCTCGCCAGCCGATCAGTCCGGCGCACAGCAAAGGAGCGGCCTGCTCGTCGCTGTAGTGCTCGGGCAGCGGCACCGCGAAGCGCGCATCGGCGATGGCTTCGGTGGCAAAACCGCCGTCGACATGCTGGCCCGTGAATTTCGCCCGCGTGCACAGATTCTCCTCGCCGCGGCGGCAAGGCTCGCACTCGCCGCAGGTCCAGGCCAGCCAGGGCACGCCGGCGCGGTCCCCCACCTGCCATCCCTTCACACCGGCGCCGAGCGCCAGCACGCGGCCGACGATCTCATGGCCTGGCACGCGCGGCAGGGTGGTGCCCGCCAATTCACCGTCGATGAGGTGCAGATCCGTGCGGCACACCGCGCAGGCCAGCACCGCCAGATGCAGTTCGCCCGCGGCGGGCGCGAGGCCCGGGCGCTCCCGGAGGCGCAATGCCTCGCCCTCACGCTCCAGCACGCAGGCGCGCACGCCCGGCGCCTCAGGCCTTCGCGCGCCAGAACTTCAGGCGCCAATCGACCCAGCGGGTGTGCACGTCCAGATAGACTTCACGGTAGATCCGGGCGATGTGCTCCTCGGAGGGGAATCCCTCCGCCAGTGCCGGCTGCTCGCGCCCTCCCGCCAGGGCCGCTGCGCGCCGCAGGTGCTCGAGCAGGAAGCGCGGATCCTCGTCCCCGACACTGATGCGGACCGCGCTGGGCACGATGCCCGCCTGGCGCAGCGCCTCGTCCGACATCTCCGAATGACTGGTGAGTGCCGGACAGAGCACGACCGTGTTCACCTGGCCCAGGCTCACCTGCAATCCGAAGGCAGGCTCAAGGCTGTCAAAGAGCCGCTTCATCATGGGCCGCGACACCGCCGCGGCCTGGCGCTCGAAGTCGATCGTGAACAGCGGTGCGGGCAGCCCCAGGGTCATCAGCTGCGCACACAGCGGCGCGTTGCGATGACCGGGAAGCGCGCCGCAATGCACGTTGATCTGCGGGTGGAGCGCGAGCGAGCGGGCCAGCACGATCGTGTTGATGCACTTGGTCAGCAGCCGCAGTTCCACGGTCCGCAGGCCGCTGAGCACCTCAAAGGCCTTGTCGGAATCCAGGAAGGCGCCCTTCACGTAGTAGACATTCCAGAACATGGTCTCGTCCCAGCGACACTCGCGCTCACGCCCGTCATGGCCCCGCGCCCGCACCGTCTCGCCCTTGGGCAGGAACATGCGCTCACCGCGTGCGATCACGACGCCGGCGGTGGTGTTGCCCGAGCCGCACAGCTCCTTGGTGTAGGAGTGAATGACGAAATCAGGCCGCTCGGCCAGATCCGCGCGTCGCAGCGTGGGCTGCAGAAACGGCGTGGCGATGGTGGCATCGCAGATCACCGTCAGTCCGCGCGCATGCGCCAGCCGGCAGATGCCGGGCACGTCCAGCACATAGCCGTGCGGATTGCAGGGGGATTCGAGGAAAATGAAGATCTGCCGGCCCGCGGCCAGGCGATCGGCATGCCGCGTGGTCACGGCATCGAGTTGCACGGCGAACTCGGATGCCGACTCGCCATCGAACCATTCCAGCGCCACATCGAGGTTGGCCTTCTTGCCGTACCAGTCGTGCAGCAGCTGGTAGGTGCCGCCGTAGACGTTGCGGCTGGCGAGGACGATATCGCGCGCGCCCAGCAGGTGCGCCAGGGTGGTATCGATCGCCGCCATGCCGGAGTTGAAGTTCCAGGCAAAATAGGCGCCGGCCTCCGGGCCCGCCTCCAGGTGCACGATGTGATTGGCGAGGCAGATCGAGGTGGGGTTGAGCAACCGCGAATAAATCTCGTGCAGCAGTTCGCGGCCCTTGAAAGCATCCTCGATCCACTCCGTGCAGGCGTAGACGTAGGTGGCCGTGCGCGTGATCACGGGCGTCGCGCTGAACAGGGCCGTGACATTGTCGAACAGGGGGTTCGGTCCCTTGGCCCCCGCCGTGCTCATGTCATCGATCAACGCCTGGTAGGTGGAGCGCAGCGGGTTCTGCAGCGTGTCGAGCACCTTGGCGAGCTGGAAGCAGGCGAAGCGCTTGGCGTTGAACCAGGCGATGCGATCCTGCCGGTCAAGGCCCCCGAGCGTGCGCACGGTGAGCTCCCACAACTCGTGCGCGGCGCAGTTGGCCGCACCGAGCTGCTGCACCAGCCGCCCGAGCACGCGCCCGCCTTCGGAATCCGGATCGACACCGAAATGGCGCAGCTGCTCCTCCACCAGCCCGGGCAGCGTGGTGGCGGCACTGCTGTGGCGCCGGGGGCTCAGCTGCAGCGCATGCTGGAATTCTGCTTTGCTGTCCATGGATGGCGCCAAAGTACTCATTCGATCCGTTGGCGGCAACTGAATTGCATTGAGAGGGGCCTGCTGGCGGCGGTATGCTGCGACAATGGGAAGAGAACCGGGACTGAAGAATTCCATGCCGACCCGCTCACGACTGCACGTACCCGCACCGCCCGCCCGACCGGGACAGCCGCCGGACTTCAGCTACCTGAAGCTGTCCGCGGCCGGTGCCATCGGCCGGCCGGAAATCAGCGCCTCGTGGCGCGAGCTGGGCGACCAGGCGAGCGGCCTGGTGCGCGTGCTGGACGATAAACACCGCGCGGTCGGACCCTGGAACCCGCGCCTGGATGCGCAGGAGTTGCAGGTGGGCCTGCGCCACATGCTGCTCACGCGGCTGTTCGACGATCGCTCGGTGCGCATGCAGCGGCAGGGAAAGCTCTCCTTTTATATGAAGAGCACGGGCGAAGAGGCCGTGTCCGTCGCCGCCGGCATGGCACTGCAGCCCGGCGACATGCTGTTTCCCGCCTACCGCAATCAGGGCCTGCAGGTGGTGCGCGGCCAGCCGCTGGTCGGGCTGATGTGCCAGCTGCTGTCCAACACGCGCGATATGTGCAAGGGCCGCCAGCTTCCGGTCATGTACCACTCGGCGCAGGCCAACCTGTTCTCGATCTCCGGGAATCTCGCGACGCAGTTCCCGCAGGCGGTCGGCTGGGCAATGGCGGCAGCCATCAAGGGCGAGGATCACATCGCGGCCACCTGGACCGGTGAAGGCAGTACGGCGGAGGCGGACTTCCACCATGCCCTGCTGTTCGCCTCGGTGTACCGCGCCCCGGTCATCCTCAACGTCGTCAACAATCAGTGGGCGATCTCGACCTTTCAGGGCACCGCTGGCGGTGAGCAGAGCTCATTTGCGGCCCGCGGCCCCGCTTACGGACTGCCGGGGCTGCGCGTCGACGGCAATGATTTTCTGGCGGTTTATGCCGCGACCCGCTGGGCCGCGGACCGCGCCCGCACCGGCGGCGGGGCTACCGTGATCGAACTCGTCACCTACCGCGCGGCGGCGCATTCAACCAGCGACGATCCGGCCCGCTACCGGCCGCGTGACGAATACCAGCTGTGGCCTCTGGGCGATCCGGTCGAGCGCCTCAAGCAGCACCTGATCGCGCTCGGGGAATGGTCGGAGGAGCGTCACCAGGCCTTAAGCGAAGAACTCGATGCCCATGTGGCCGCCTCGTGGAAGGAGGCGCTCAGCTACGGCACCATGAACGATGGGCCCCGCCTCGATCGCGACCTGATGTTCGAGGATGTGTTCAAGGAGATCCCCGAGCATCTGCGCCGGCAACGCGAACTGCTGCGCGCTGAATTCGCCGCGCAGGGCTGAAGGTCTGCCGGTGGCGCAAATGAACATGATCCAGGCGCTGAATTCCGCCATGGATGTCTCGATGGGACGTGACCCGACCGTGGTGGTGCTCGGCCAGGATGTGGGCTATTTCGGCGGCGTGTTCCGCTGCACGGACGGCCTGCAGCGCAAGTATGGCGAGCATCGGGTGATCGACACACCCATCGCCGAAGGCGGCATCATCGCGGCGGCCATCGGCATGGGTGTCAACGGACTGCGGCCCGTGGCCGAGGTGCAGTTCGCCGACTATGTCTATCCGGGCTACGACCAGATCGTCAGTGAACTGGCTCGGCTTCGCTACCGCAGTGCCGGCGAGTTCTTCGCACCTGTCACGGTGCGCATGCCCTGCGGCGGGGGCATACGCGGCGGGCAGACGCATTCGCAGAGCCCGGAGGTGCTGTTCGCGCATGTGTGCGGGCTGAAGGTGGCGATGCCCTCGAACCCCTTCGATGCCAAGGGGCTGCTGATCGCGGCCATCGAGGATGATGACCCCGTGATCCTGTTCGAACCCAAGCGCATCTACAACGGGCCGTTTGACGGCGATGCCAACAAACCGGCGGTGCCGTGGAATTCGCATCCCAAGGGTGAAGTGCCAACGGAGCATTACACCGTGCCCTTCGGGCGCGCCGAGATCGTGCGCAGCGGCTCGGCCGTCACGATCATTGCCTACGGCACGATGCTGCACGTGGTCGAGGCGGCGGCGGCCTCCATGGGACTCGACGCCGAGATCATCGACGTGCGCAGTCTCGTGCCGCTCGATGTCGACACGCTCTGCAATTCCGTGTGCAGGACCGGGCGCTGCCTGATCGCGCATGAAGCCACGCGCTTTGCCGGGTTTGGCGCAGAGCTGGCGGCGACCGTGATGGAGAACTGCTTCTGGAACCTCGAGGCGCCGATCCAGCGCGTTGCCGGCTGGGACACGCCCTATCCGCACGCCTTCGAGTGGGAGTATTTTCCGGGCCAGGCGCGCGTGGCACTGGCGCTCAAAGCCGTCATGGAGCCCCGATGAGCCGCCAAGTCTTCAAGCTTCCCGACCTCGGCGAAGGTACGGTGTCCGCCGAGATCGTGGCCTGGCACGTCAAGCCCGGCGATGTGCTGGAGGAGGACCAGCCGCTGGTCGAGATGTCGACCGACAAGGCGGTCGTGGAGATCCCGGCGCCCTTCAGCGGCCGGATTCTGACCATCACCGGCAAACCGGGCGATGTGATCGCCGTCGGCGCCGAACTCGCCACTTTCGATACCGGCGATACCGCCGAATCGCCCCTCATCATCCTGGCCCCGGGCCCGGCCCCCTCCCCCGTGGTGCCCGCGCCGGCCGCCGCGAACAGCCGGGAGCGCGGCCCGGTGCGCGCTTCGCCCGCCACTCGCCGCCGCGCGCAGGAAGCCGGAGTCGATCTAGCCACCGTGGCCGGCAGCGGCGTGGGCGGCCGCGTGATGCCCGAAGACCTCGGACGCGCCCTCCCATCCCAGAGTGTGGCCGCAGCGCCTGCGGCCGCCGCATCGCCTGCCGGCGGTGTGCAGGAAGTGCCGGTGATCGGCATCCGCCGGGTCATCGCCCAGCGCATGAGCGATGCGTCCCGCAGCATTCCGCACTTCTCCTACGTGGAGGAAGTGGACATCACCGAGTTGCAGCGGCTGCGCGCCCACCTGAATAGCCAGGCACCCAAGGGCGCGGCGCCCATGACGCTCCTGCCCTTCATCGTCGCGGCCCTGACCCGAGCGCTGCCGAGCTATCCGCAGTGCAACGCCCACTACGACGCCGCGCGCGAAATGCTGGTGCGCTACCAGTCAAAGCACGTCGGCATCGCCACGCAGACCGCTGAAGGCCTGAAGGTACCGGTGGTTCGCGATGCCGAGCGCCTGGGGCTGCGCGCCCTGGCGGCCGAGATCGTGCGCGTCACGACCGCCGCGCGGGATCGCAGCGCGCGCCGCCAGGAACTGAGCGGCTCGACCATTACGGTCACGAGCCTCGGCAAGCTCGGTGGCATTGCCAGCACGCCGATCATCAACATGCCGGAAGTGGCGATCATCGGCGTGAATCGCGCGGTCGAGCGTCCCATGGTCGTCAATGGCACGGTCCAGGTGCGGCTGATGATGAACCTGTCCTCCTCCTTCGATCATCGCTTCGTCGATGGGGCAGATGCCGCAGGACTCATCCAGGCCCTGAAGGACCTGCTGGAACATCCGGCGACGATCTTTACCGCCCCGTAGCGGGCGCAGCGGCCCGCCTCCGAAGTCCCGGTCTTGAGTCCTAGCCCGCCTCCAGGCGTGGACTGGAGTGCTCGAAGGCCTGCACGCAACCGATCAGCGCCGGATATTTTGCCGTGATGACGAACACCGGCAGGGTCGCCAGGAACTTGGCGTAGCGCCCTTTCGCCTCGAAGCGCTGGCGGAAGGGCGAGGCGGCGAAATATCCGCCCAGGCGCGGCACGATGCCGCCGCCGATGTAAACACCGCCACGCGCGCCCAGGGTCAGCGCGAGGTTTCCGGCCACGTTGCCAAGCCAGCCGCAGAACAGATCCACGGTCTCGCGGCAGCGTGGATCCGTCCCAGCGAGCGCCTGCTCAGTGACCTCTCCGGCGGGGAGCGGTGCCACGGCGACGCCATCCAGCTCGGCGAGCGTGCGATACAGCAGCTCCATGCCGTCGCCGGACAGGATGCGTTCGGCAGACACATGCGAGTACTGGCGATGCAGGGCGCTGACCACCGCCATCTCGCGCGGATCGACCACGGGCAAGGTCGCATGCCCGCCCTCGCCTGCCAGCGCCAACCAGCGGCCGCCTTCACGCAGCAACCCGGACACCCCGAGCCCCGTGCCCGGTCCGATCACCGCCATGGCCGCTTCGGCGAGCGGCGCCGCCCCGCCCACCTGAAAGCGCTCCGAGGCCGCCAGCTGCGGCACCGCCAGTGCGAGCGCCGTGAAATCGTTCAGCAAAATGAGTCGCTCAAGTCCCAGCGCATGGCGGGTCGCGGCGGCAGAGAAATCCCAGTTGTTATTCGTGAGGACGACGCGATCGTCGAGTAGCGGACCGGCAATCGCAAAGGCCGCCGCGCGCGGAACCGGCAGCGAGCTGTTGGCGCGGATCTGCTTCAGGTAAGCCGCCGCGGCCTCGGCCGGCCCGGGATAGCTGCCGCACTTGTAGACCTGCTCGCTGTGCAGGGCCGCCTTGTACCAGATGCCAAAGCGGGCGTTGGTGCCGCCGATGTCAGCGACCAGCAGCGCCTCGCCCTGGGTTCGGGGTTTTTTCATCAGAACATTGAGTTGTCGTTCGCAGGCGTTTCCGGAACGCTCTCGATCACATCCCAGTGCTCGACGATCTTGCCGTGTTCCAGGCGGAAGATATCGACGACCGCGTCGCCGCCGCTTCCGGCCCGCTCGGCGGCCCCATGCGTGTAGCGGGAATGCACCGCCACCAGATCGCCCTGCGCCAACGTGCGCTTCACATCCTGGCGGAGTTCGGGATAGACCTCGCGGGTCAGGTGCGTCAAGGCCGTAATCGCGCCATCGACGCCGTCGGGCACGTGCGGATTGTGCTGGCGGTAGTAAGGACCCACGTAGAGCTTGAAGGCCTTCTCGACCTCATGTTTGTTGAACGCGGTGTCCAGGAAGCCCAGCACCACCGCCGTATTCTGCTGCGCCCGCAGCGCCCGCGCCGTGGGACCGTTGGTCGCGCAGGCCGACACGGTGCAGGCCAACAACAGCAATGACCAGTTTCGCATCGGACTTCGGTCCCCCATCCCGCACACCTCCCAACCGCGAGGATTACCGAATCATCGCGCTCCCGCAACCTGAAAATGATAGCGCGCCAGCCCGGCCAGCGACCCGGCCTCGTTCCAGCTCCACTCGGCAAAACTGGCCGTTCCGTCCACCGCGATGGTAAAGATGGTGGAGCAGCGAGTACCGTAGCTCTCCCCGCGCACGAAGGCGCTTGACAGCATGCGCTCGAGCTCCAGGCTGACACCCGTCCGCGGCAGCTCCCCGTCGGCGGCCGTCTCGTCATCGCGCAGCAGGTCGAGCATCGCGGCCGCCTGCGGCAGCTCATCCAGGGCGGCGCGCAGTTGTGACTTGGCCTGGCGCACCTTGGGCCAGGGCGTGTCGAGCAGGTGATTTGACAGCGCGTAGACGCCCGGCTCCAGCGCGCGAGCGCGCCCGATCGTGCTCTCATAGACGCCTAGGGTCTGGCCATCGCTGCACATCAGGTTGAACGGATTGCAACGCGCACCGCGCCGGGCGAGTTCCTCGAGCCCTTCCGCGGTGGACCAGGTCGCGGTCAGAAAGTCGGTGACCAGCGTGCCACGACTGGGCGCGTCCATGCTGAACACGGCCGGATCGCGATAATTGGTGAGCGCGGCGAACCGTCCGCTGCGCGTGACGCCGAGCCAGGTGCCACCCGCCTGCAGATCGCGGCCGGCGAGAATGCCGCTGTCCCCGGTCCACCAGTCGGCGCTCGCTGTGGGCCGCTCAAAATACTCGTCGCGATTCGCGGCAACGACGCAGGGAAAGTTCGGGTGCACGCGCCAGGCGAGGAGAATGAGGCACATCGCAGGAAACCATCCTTGTGGGACGCGGGCGTACCGGCTCATTATACGGTTGCGGCCGCCGCCCCGTCGTGTTGCGCCCCGGCGGGAATCGCGCTATACCGGCCGCCCCACAATCAGCCTTCCCAAGAAGGAGTTCCCCATGTTTGCCGACTATCGCAAGGCCACTTGGTTCTGGCTGTTAGCCCTGCTGCTGATGCCGCTCGCCGCCGCTGCCGCCGACGCGCCGAAGCAAACGGATGCACAGTTGATCAAGAGCGCCCTGTCTGCCGCACCCGCCGGCGTCGCCAAGCACGCGGCCGTGGTCGCCATGGACGCCAACGGCGGCATGCGCACGCTACGCGCGGGCACCAACGGCTTTACCTGCATGCCCGACGAACCGAGTACGCCCGGCCCTGATCCGATGTGCCTCGACAAGATGTCGATGGGCTGGGTCCACGCCCTGATGACGCATGCCACGCCCGAGGGCGGCAAGGTCGGGCTCATGTACATGCTGGCGGGCGGGACGGATGCCAGCAACACGGATCCCTACTCGACCAAGCCCTCCAAGGCCGATCACTGGATCAGCACCGGGCCGCACCTGATGATTGCCGGCGCCGACGCAGCCTTCTATGAGGCCTACCCGAAGAGCGCGGATCCTGACACCTCCGCTCCCTACGTCATGTGGGCCGGCACGCCCTACCAGCACCTGATGGTCCCCGTTAAATAGGCGCCCACCCGCTGCCCTGGAAGTGAGGCCGCGGCGACCGGCCGGTGGCTCCGGGCCTACCGGCCGGTGCCGGGCTGTTCTGGACCGACGAGGCCCTGGCGCATGGCATAGACCGTGACTGCGGCGGTGTTATGGAGTCCGAGTTTCCGCATCAGGTTCGAACGATGCTTTTCCACTGTCTTCACCGAGATGCGCAGCGCCCTGGCGATGGCCTTGTTAGTATGGCCCTGGCCTATGCGCGCCAGCACCTCGCGCTCCCGAGCCGTGACAGGCGCGGCCGCAACCTCGAAGCGCACCGCGATGCGTTCTGCATATTGCTTGAGGATCGTCGATTCGACGCAATCACTGAAGGAACGCCGTCCTGAATACACCGCCCGCAGTGCATCGAGCAGTTCGTCGTAGTCGTCCTCCTTCAGCACATAGCCGCTGGCCCCCGCCGCCATGGCGATGCGCATCTGCGTCTCGCTCGCCTCACTGCTGAGCACAAGGACGCGACTGTTGCAACCAGACTGCCGTAATGCACCGAGCAGGTCCGTGACGCTTTGTCCGCAGAACGGCACTTCCGCGACTATGAGTTCAGGATTGACCCGTCCCGCTACGGCGAACGCACTCGCGGCCGTCCGCGCGACGCCGACCACCTGGATGTCGCTTTCCTGCTCCAACGCAGCCTTGAGCCCATAGCCCAGCAACTCGTCCGAAATGGCCAGCAATACGCGGATCAACTTCGCCTCGGATAGTACGGCACTCATGCAGCCAGCCCTCCCGTCAATTCACGCCCGTCGGTGCCGTGGGCGTGCACGGAGAAGGGACATGCCGTCGTACCGCCCGAGCGCATCTTCGGATCAATGACTCGTGATCTCCGATGGGCACGAGTCTCATGCCCCCTGCACTTCCAGTACGTGATCAAGCTCCAGACTGTTCACCAGTCGATGGCCGACGGCGAAACGCGTCACCGCCGCGGAACTCTTCAGTGCCAGGCGCCGCATCAGTTTTCCCCGGTATCGTTCCGCTTCCTTTACGCCGTAGCCCAGATCCCGCGCGATGCGCCAGGTGGGCACACCCAGGGCAATGTAGCGCAACATCTGCCGCGCCTGCTCATCCAGATCCGCATCGAACGCGGGCTCGGCCGGCGGGCAATGCTCGAGCCAGTCTCCGATTACCGCTTCGCGGACCGAGCCGCATACCGTGCGCTGCCCGCTGGCGGCACGGCGCACAGCACGCGCCAATTCACGAGCCGGAGCATCCTTGCATACAAAGCCGACAGCGCCGCTGATAAAGGCCGCGCGCACGTATTCCAGGGAGTTGTGGACGGTCAAGACCAGGATGGCGGCCTTGGGTACCTCCTCGCGAATCGCCTGTACGGCCTGGCCGCCGGATACGCCTGGCAAATTCAGGTCGCAGACCACGACCGCGGGCTGCGCGGCTCTCACCAGCTCGATCGCTGACGCGACATCGCCGGCGCATCCGACAACCTCCAGACCCGATTCAAGGGCAAGTAGCGCCGCGATGCCTTCACGCACCACGGCGTGATCGTCCACCAGCACTACCGCGTAGCTGGGCCGCGCCTTTCGGCTGGCCCACTGTGGCCAGACGGGAGCGCCGGAGGCGGTCGAGGACTTGGGGTGCGATCGCGCGCGTGCCGCGCGCGCCGTCACGGACTGCATCCCGTTCCCCGGCTCGTATGCGCGCTCATATTGGCCCAGCCCCTCCTCGTGGAAGGAGAGACCTTCACTGCTCAGCGCAACCTGCTTGGGGCAATCAGTGCTCATAGATTATTCTCCGAGAAGCGATCCGCATGCATCCGGCGTCGCAGCTCGCGGGATCGCGAGATTCGGGCGCCGTCGGGCGATCGCAGGGTCGTGGATCGATCGCGCTGCGGACAAGCTGAGTGTCGCGATGCACCGCGCCTCGACACAACCCATGGCGGAGCGCTGGGCGTCACCGCCGAAAATAACAAGCAAAAAGGAGTTCATATTTTTCTTCTTGGCTACCGTGGCTCGACCCGTTGTTCCCGTTCATTTGAGGCAGCGCCGTGGATGGAGAAACTACAGGGCCGTCATGAAAATCGAAATTCAGGCTATCTGGTAATCAACTACCCCTTACCCGGTAGCCACGGATAGGCCGCGCGAGAGCGATCGGAAGTGATTTCAGCTCTGGATGGCCGCCTGCCGTCGCGTGCAGCAGAGCCTCCTCAGGCTGGCCAAGGCCACCCGGCGGCGCGCTCCGCGCGGGCCGGTCAACCAACGATTCCCCGCCCTGGGGCGCGACCAGCGCGAGCGCGCCATGCGCATCGTCCTTTCGGGATCCGGCACTGCTGGCAGGCAGGCCGCGCGGAAGATCGCCATAAAATGCGGTATGGTCCGCAGTACAGATGGCCGAACCCGCGCTGAACGAAGCAATGCCCCGCGACGCCCTACTTCCTCGATCTCCTGGGCGGCGGCGCGTTGGGCCGTGCCCAATCCCGCGTCTGGGCCCGCAGCTCCGCGAGAATCTGCTCCGCTGGCATGGACGGGTCGGGATCGTCAAGCAAGGCATGAATCGTATCGTCGAACAGGCGGCGACGCACCTCAGGGTGCCGATCGAGCTCGCGCATGTCCTGAAATGCCAGTAGCGCGGCCTCGCGGGCGTCCCGGTACACTCCGTGCGTTATCTTCTCCCGCAGCCACGCCGCCAGGTCCTCAGGTAGCAGGATTTCGAAGCTCGTCGCGCCGACATGAGCTGGCGCAGGAGGCCACTCCGGCTCTTCCGTCCCGTTTTGACCCTTATCTGCCATCATCGCGCCCTGGCGCGATTTCGCGCGCGATACTGCCGGCTCCGCCACTGTCCAGGCCCCACGCAAAGTGGCTCCCGAAATGAGCACCCGCCGCTTTCTTTTTCTCGTTCATGCTTGGCCTATCTCGAATGGCGGGCTCCCGGGAGACCGTGGCAGCGGCAAGAGCATGGCGCGTCGCTGCTTGTTCGAAAATTCCCGCTTCCCTGTACCTGCGCTACCGGAAGTCCGGTAGCCACTCTGGCGTGTCATGCGGCAACGACCAACCGGGCGTTTCGCTGGCTCGCCAAGGTCGGTCATTCCACGATCAGGCCGTCGGCGCGAAATTCGCCGATCACCACACTGACGCGGTCTCCGCGTCTGGCGACACCGCCTTTGTTCGAAAACACAATCCAGTAGATCTTGCCGTTCTCGGCGGGCTGAGTCTGGCGCAACTTCCCGATCTGATCCATGACCGGGACCACCAGGATCGCGTGCGCCCGCTCGTCATAGAGATTCGGTTCCGCGGATCTGTCCGTCAGAACTCGTCCCTTGGCGGCATCCGCGACCCGGTAGCTGAAGCGCAGCAGCTGGCCCGACTCGAGCATCCGCACCTGCAGCGCCTCGACACCCCAGGCCAGCAGGTCGTGGTCCCTGGCGCGATCACTGCGCGTGATGGAAGCGTAGGGCGATGGCGCGTTCAAGGGCCGATCCACGGCCTGCGCGGCGGATACCGCGGCCAGGCAGACCAGCAGGCCGCGCGCCCGCCGTCTCGTCGATCCTGTTAAATCCGCGTTCGAATCAGAACGTGCGCCCATTGGATCCTCCTAGTGCGCCCGCGGCGCCGTGCCGGACTTCGAGCCCAGGGGCCGGGCCGCCTCGTAGTCTGCGGGAATTTCAAACCAATCCGCCCATTGCGGACCTTCCCTGACGTTGCGCAGTTCCGCCTCCGTAGCGTCTGCGCGCCACTTGATCACGTATCTGAGATTCACATCGATCCAGACGTAGTCGCGCCGGCCGTTATCGCCGGTGCGTTGGTACTTCACGGCCGCTCGCCCATCGACCTCTTCAGGCCCGACGCGTTCGCAGCTGATCGGCCGTCCCACCGCCTGCTCCCAATCCGGGCAGGCATGGTCGGCATCGGCGACCCGGAAATACTCCGCCGGACGGGAGCCCAGCTGCTGGTAGGTTCGCCGTGCCCGCGTCAGCACCAGCGTCTCATGCCGCTGGTCATCGACAATCAGCGTCTGGCCGGCGACGTCGGCAAAATCGAGTCGCATTTTCTCTTTGCGGACAAACAGCCGGGCGGGCGAAGCCGGTACCATGCTCCTGGACATACCGGCGACCGGCGCGTAGACAACGTCGGCCGCAAATTCCTGCGAAACGCCGGTCGCGGGTCGCAGCAGCAACGCCGCGGCCGCCAGCAGGGACAGTAAATGGCGGGGGGGCACGGGTACCGCCCTACTTCGACTGACTTGCGCGCAACCAATCATCCAGTTTGTCCAGGCCGTGAATGGCCGTACTCTCAGTGGATCTGGCCGGGATGTAGTGCTCCTTCTGCTCATCGGTCAGCAAGGCACGAATCTGTCCTTCGGCCCGCTCATTGATGCCCCGCATGACGGAGACCCGGTACGCTTGCGGAACGGATTCCTGGCTCCACAGGTTGCGGATCTGCTGCTGCCGATGCTGCAATATCCGGCTCACTTCGGTTCGCTGCGCCTCATCGAGGCCCAAGTCTCTGGACAGCCTTTGGGCAGGATTTTCCCGGGCTACCCTCTGCTCCGGGCGCGCGGCCGGCGCCTGCGCGTGTAGGGGCGGCAGGGCGAGGCCTGCCACCGAGCAGGCCACCAGCACCAGCCGCCCCACGCACCGCGGCCAGCGCCGGGATCGCCGCTCCGGACCCTTTGTCGGCGCGGCGGCTCGCGAGCCGTCTCGCGAGCCGCCGCCGGTTCCAGCATCCATCGGTAGTTCGTGCGCGGCCAGATGTTCGCTACTGGGCCACTCCGCTTAACGTAGACACCTGCGTGCCCGCCGCGTCCGTCACGGTCAGCGTGGCGCTCGTCGCAGTGCCGGCCGTATCGCCCGCCAGCGGCCGGAATTGCACCGTGATGACGCAGGCGGAGCCCAACGCCGGTGCCACGGCCAGCGTCGTCTGGCCCAGCAGCTGGCCGCCGCCGGCCGGTCCGCAGGTCGAGAGCAACCGGGCTATGAAGTAATCAGCGGCATTGGGACCCCCGAGTACGGCCTGCGTAACGCCGGTCAGCGGTGCGGTGCCGGTATTCGTCAGGACGAACACCTGGACCGGACCTGCCGTGGTCGTTCCGCGTGCCACGGAGCCGAAGTCGTGGGTCGTCGGCGTCAGCGTTGCACTTGGGCCACCGCCGCCACCGCCGCCGGCCATCTCCACCGCACCAATATCGAAACCACCCCCCTGCGGCCTTGAGTTGCCGAAGAAGTCGTGGGTTGGTGCGCCGGGCGCCGCGCCCGCGTTGACGGCTGGACCGCCATTGATCGAATAGTTGCCGAGCGTGGTGGTGCCGGTCGGGTTCGCGAGCGAGAGCGGCCCGTAGCTCATATTAACCCAGTTGTTCCCTTCATCGACCGTCGCGGAGGCGGTCAGGCTGAACACGGGGTTGGGCAGCGTCGCATCGGCCATGCCCGGCGGCACGTTGTAGCCCATCCCGCCGTTTTCAGGCGGCACGCGGGCCCCGTTGCAGTAGACGCTGATCAGGCCCGGGTTCGCGCTGGACTGGAGGTTGCCCGGGTACCCGGCGTTGCTGGTCAGGATCGAGTTCGCCGGCGCGAGGGTAAATCCCGTACCGCTGTGGTTGGTCGGACTCGTATCGCCCCGATAGCCGATATCCCAGTAGCTGGCGCCGCTGACGCACTGGCCGGTCGCGGTCTGATTCAGGGTCGGCAGCAGTGTCACGACGTTCTGCTGGCCGAGCAGACCCGTCCCGGGGGTCGGGTTGCCAATGTGGAAGGCGCGATTGTCCCAGAACAGGTCATTGCGAATCCGCGGTGCCGAGGCCTGCTTGCAGGCGATCGCGGCCCCCGCCCCGCTCGGGCTGTAATCGGCCGGGCAGTTCACCGACAAGGGCGCCAGGGCCTGTGCCAGGTTCGAGCTGTGAGCCTGCACCGAGAGACCGGCCGGTTGCGGAGTCGTCGGCGCCAGCTGGTAGAAGCAGTTGGCATTCTGCGGCGCGTTCGGATCCGGGTTCGGAGTGCAGCCCGGCGGTGGATTGTTGGCGTGCGCGGCGCCCAGGGTGTTGAACAGCACGCCCGCGGAAGCCGTCGTGTCGTTCGAGACCACGGTATTGTTGATGAAGTCGGCTCGCAGCGCGTCCTGGATGGACACGCCGCCACCGTCCCATCCCGCGACGTTGTTGGCGATGATGTTGTTGGTCACGGTGACCTGCCACCAGTGCGCCGCGCTGTTCGGATTGTTCACCACGTCGGTACCGTTGATGTTCGACATCCGCAGGCCGCCGCCGCTGCCGCTCTCGGCCGTGTTGCCGACGATCAGGTTGCCATCGAAGATGAGATTGCCGCCGATGCCGTTAGTCAAATCCGGCGGGCAGTCCGTGTCGGGCGTCAGGGCCTCGCAGACCGGTCCATCGGGCAGATCGCCGATGATCGTGACGCCGCCGCCATGGGTCGGAATCGTCGGATTCGAGCTCTGGTTGAACAGGAACTGGTTGTTCGAGATGTTGCCATTGGCGCTGAAGCCGAGGTGCGCAAAGCCGCCGCCGTCACCGGTGCTGAGGTTCCCACAGACCCAGTTGTGATTGAATTTGTAATTATCGGCGCCCGTGCAGAACGTCACGCCGCCGGCCGCACTCGGCGTGGTCGAGTTCAACTCATCGCCGTACGCGGCATTCTGGGTGACGGAATTGTGGTGCACCTGCACGTTGTCGTTCAGGTGCAGCGGCTGCGCGTCGGTGCCGACGACGGTGGGATCGGGGGTCTCCGGCTGACCAATGGTGATGCCACCCGAGAGTGTTCCGGCGTTGGCGTAGGCGCGGTTGTTGGACACCTCGGTGTAGTGGTTCCAGCCGTGCAGGAAGATGCCACCACCACCCTGGGAGCTGTCAAGGAAACTCATGCCATCGATGCGCGAGGGGTTGCAGCGGAAATTGCTCTTCCAGGCGCAGTCCTGTGCGTTGGCGGTCAGCGGTATGCAGCCGTTGGCATCGATGGCGTCGCAGACGCCCGGCGTGTTGTTGTTCCTCAGACCCTTGCCCACGACCGTGATGCCTGCGCCCTCATAGGCGCCCATCAGCGTGGGCTCCATCAGCAGTTCGGCCAAATTGCCGTTCAGCGTCGGATCCCAGCCGACCAGGGGCTCGAGGGGGATCGGATCCACCTGGCCCTGCATGGCCGTGGGACAGGTGAAGTTGCCATTCGGGTCGAATGGATGCCCGGAACCGATGAAGCCGCCGTTTAGGGACAGGCCAAACAGGCAGGCCACCTGGCGGCGCCAGGCATCCATCTTGCCCGAGGGATGGGTATTCGCGTTGACTTTGACCGCGCCGCTACCCACACCCTGCAGCCGGACTGGCTTCCACATCACGAGCATCTCGTTGTAGTAGCCCGGCCCGACAATGATCAGATCACCCGGCGTCGCGTTGTCGAGCGCCGTCTGGATCGCGTTATTGGCGGCGTTCTCCCCATTGACATAGCCTGGGGCCTTGCCGCCGATCGTGACGGTGACCGTGTCGATCGACTGCCGGCCGTTGCCCGCCGTAATAACGAGTTCACCGCATCGCGTGGCGGCCGTCACACCGCTTTGCTGCATGGTGCAGCTCGATTGTGCCGCCGACAGGTTTGGCACGGAGACGGTGATGTGGTCATTCGCCCAGGCCGACACGGCGGCTGTCGCGCCACCGATGGTGACCGAGCCGCTCCCGCGACTGGCACCGAACCCGTAGTGCCGCGTGATGAATTTCTGGTTGTAGGGCGCCACCGTCGCGGCGGGCCCGGAATAGGCGTTGTTCGGCACCTGGACCCCGACGTCGGTCGTACCCGTAAATCCAAGCGCGTTGATCGTCAGCGAATGCCCCGCGGCGCTGACCCAGGGTCCGGCGCCGCCGCCGCTGGAGTCACCGAGCACGGACGCGATCGCCGGGGTGGCATCGGGGTAGGCGCAGTCCGCCGGGTTGTAGCCTTCCGCGAAAGCGGCCGTCGGCACCACGGGCGTATCCATGTACTGCGTCTGCCCGGGCATGTACGGGATCTCGTAGCAGAACTGGCTGTAGGCCGGGTTGTACAGCGGGTCCGGGGTCGCGCCCGTGCCCGGATCGTTCATGCAGGCGACCATCATGGTGGGCGCGTAGCCGGTCGGATTGGGCGGATTGACCTGCCAGGTGGAATAGTTCAGGCCGTTGTACTGGCCCCACTGGTCGGCATAGACGCGCTCGATTTCGTTGCCGTCGAAGTCCTTGATCGAGACCGGCAGGTTCGGGACCGCAAATTTCTCCCCGAACTGCGGCGAGAAGGGATCGAACTCGGAGGAGAAGTCATCGAGCATGAAGCCGGTGTAATGGGCGGCGACGTGCGTGGAGCTGAACACCCAGAACTTGGCCAGCGCCTGGGTTTGATCCTCCAGGGTCACCTGCTTGCGATCGCAGAGGTGACGGGCGGCACCGGCAAAGGGCGCCACCTCCTGTGAGTAGGGGAACAGGCTGATGTAGTCCGGGACCGTGCGCAGCTGACCGACGCAGGGCCAGAAGGTCTCGATGCTGCCCGTGTCGCCTTCATGGCGCGGCTGGGAGTTCAGATTCATGGTCGGGTTCTGCGCGTTGTTGGCGTTGTACTGGCCGGCGACCTCCGCCTGGTCCGGCAGGATGAAGATGCTGCCCAAGCCGCCAAACTGTTGCGTCACCGGCGCGATATAGTTGTCGCCGATCAGGATGTTCTTGTCCTCTTCCTTGACCAGCTCGTAACCGGGCGGCACGATCATTTCGACCGTGTACTTGCCGGAGGGCAGCATGGGCGTCCCATCGACCGGATTGGCGATGCAGATGGTGCAGTTGCTGCCCGGACGGGAGCCGCCGCCGGCATTAATCGCCGTTCCCGTCCCCGTCGGCACACCCGTGGTCGGATTGCGGCCGACGATGCTCGGGAACTGGTACATCCCGTCGTAGGGGGCAGGCTGCACCTGGTTGAAGGCATGCATGCCGTCGTAGCACTTGAACTGCGAATTATTGGGCAGCGCCGTGGCCGGATTGAGCCACTGAGTGCTGCCCGCCAGCGTGAAGAAGAACAGATCCCCGGCCGCGGTCGCCGTCGGCCCGGGCAGCTGGCCCGGGCAGTTCATATTCGGTGTCCCCGGGGTGGTCGCGCTCCCGGCCACCCGAAACCCCTGCGCCCAATCATCCCAGCTCGAGGTCTTGGTGGTGTCCACCAGCGTCCGGCTCAGCGTGCCATCGGCCGCCACGCCTTCCCGGTAGAGGTTGATGGTCACTCCCGGCACATCCGGCGTCCAGCTGGTGTGGATCAGCAGCGTCGGATCATCGAAAGGCCGCGTCGAGGCGTAGATCACCTCGCCCTTGATGCCGCCATTCTCGGCCGGCCGTGCCGCCGCACCGCCGCTTGCGGCGACCGCGGGCGCATAAGGCGCCTTGCCGAATTCCACAATCCCGCTGCCGCCGATAAAGCCCTGCACGCCTTCGCTCGTGACCCAGGGCGGATCGATGCGGCCCGTCGAGGGGTTCGCGGAACTGCTGCCCAGGCTCCTGATCGATGCGCCGGTGCAGTCCGCGTTGGCGCAGTAGACCGAGCCCGGAAAGCGCAGGTTCGTCGGCAGATGCACCGTCTCGATGGTGTTGACCAATTCGCTGCCGATGCTTGAGTTGCCACCGCCATTACCGTCGGCGGGCCCGCCGGCGTCATAGACCACGTGCACGCCGGTCTGCTTGTAGCGGTTGGTGTCGGCCTCGAGCACGTACCAGTTGAAGAGCGGGAAGATTTCATTGAACCCGGCAAATCCATTGAGGTCGGTGTTGTTGAAGTTCGAGTAACTCCCGTCCCGGAAGCGAACGTTGGTCGGCACCAGTGTCAGTCCGGGCTCGAGATTCCCGCTGGCGTCATTGTCGGACACCCCGTTCCCGTTCAGATCGAAGAAGGTTCGGGTGTAGAGATTCGTGTGCCACTGCTGCTTCGACAGATCCCCCATGTTGCAACGGGTCGCAGTGGAGCCTGTTCCCGGACACAGTGCGGTGCCGCCCAGGGCCACGGGCGTGGACAACCCGTCGACGATGAGGTCGTTCCACTGATCGAATGTGGTGATGCGCCAGTTGCCAGCGGGCAGTCCGGTGAGGGTAAAAGTGCCGTCCGCGTTGCACTTGGTGAACGCGAAGTCATCGTCATCCGGATCGCCCAGGCTCACGTAGCAGTTGGTGAACGCGTTCGCGGCCGCTGAACCGCTCGAATAGACGCGCTGATCCGGGCTGCGGCTGATGCGCATGTTCGTGACGGTGCCCGTGACGGAATTATTGCAGCTCAGGCCGCCACCGCCGGTGTTCACGCCATTGACCAGTTTCACCGGATCGCACATGCCGGTGCGTGCCGAATTCGTCCGCCGGTTGTTGATGACGTCGCCATTGGCAAAGCCGACCGCGACGTGATAGCCGGCCGGCCCGAATTCCTGAAAGTACGCGGGGCCGCCGACCCTGATGAACGCGTCGTGGGCCTTTTGCCCGTCAAGCGTATTGGTCTGCAGCCACTCCTCCCCGCGGGCGATGCGGTCCGCTCCGGGCGTCGCGACCACGCCGTATCGACCGGGCATCAGGTTCGAGATGACCGCCTGACCGGCGAGCGGCGAAGCGCTCACGCCGTCGGACTCCAGGTCCGGGCAGGTGACGATCATGCCGAGCAGATGGTCGGGCGCCGGATGGGACGCCGTGTTCGGCGTGGAAATCGGACAGGCGTCAAAGCCCGTGTTCTGGTCGATCGTCCCGGCCAGGCTGTTTGAGAGCGGCATGTTGAACATGTCGTAGGTCATCTGTCCGGTCGCATCTCCGGTGCCGCCCGCGTCGTCGAACAAGGTGATCTCGAATCCGCCGAGTCCCGGCTCCTTGTTGTTGAGACCGGTCAGATCGTTGCCGCCATGGCTGTCGTGTTCGCCGTTGACCGGGCTGTCGTCTTCGAAGGCGAATACCACGACCTTGGCCGTGGGCAGCGGGGTCGGCTGCAGCAGGACCGTGACCGGTGCGAAGGTGGTGGCGGGCGCTACCACCGCCGGTATGGGCGCGCCGCCCATGGTGTGGCCGCAAGTGCCCGTCCCCGGCGCGTAACTCGCCGCATTCGGGCAGTCCCGCGCCAGGTCAAACACCCGCCCATTCACCGGTGCGCCGGCGCCCGCCGTAAAGGAATTGCCGGCATCGCCCGGCAGCACCGAGATGTAGTAGCGCTTGGTGGGATCGAGGGCCACCTGGCTGGGATTGACGGCGGTCTGCTGCGCGGCCGTGGTCCGGCAGGCCCCGTTGCCCACATCGCACACCGTCGGCACATGGGCCCCGGTTCCAGCCGGATCGACGATCATCTGCCCCGATTCACAGGCCGCACTACCGACGCAGCCGGCCGCCACCACCGGCATGTAGCTGGTGTGAAAATTGGTGCCGAGATTCTGCACCTTGGAGGGACATCCAGCCGGCGGTACCGCGCCCGTGGCCAGCGTGGTCGTGCAGGCCGGGTTGATGTTGAAGGTGCGGTCTTCCTCGATGATCCACCGGTAATCGCTGATGGCCGTGCCCTTGGGCGCGTCCTTGACCGTGACCACCAACCCGCTGGCCCGCCCGAAGATCAGGGTGGCCGTCGCGCTATTGCTGGGCCGGTTCTGCGAGTTCTTGGCCGTATACTGAAAGCTGTAACAGGCCGCGCCGGCCGGCGAACCGGCCGGACAGGCACCGCCGGCGCCGGATGGCGCTGCAGTGAAGGAGCCATCGGGGTTCAGCGTCACGTTCAATCCCGCGTGCGCCCCGAGCGCGTTGACGCTCAAGGGGTGCCCGGACGGATCGCGGTCGTTGGCCAGCACGCCAGGCGCGCCGACCTGCAGGAAGGTGGCGATATTGCTGGTGTAGGAGTCCGCATTGGCGGTCGGCGCGGCCCCGAGGGCGGCGCAACCGCTGGTGCTGGCGTCGCACTGTGTGATCGTGGCAGTGCCCGTTGCGCTGGCCAGGCCATTGACCAGATAAGTGAATGTCCCGCCGCAGGCGGCCGGAGATGCGGGCGGCGTGTAGGTGAAGGTCCCATCCGACCGGAACGCCAGGGCGGTAATGCCGCCCTGCAGGCTGACGGTCCCGATGGAGGCGCCGTTGGCGCCCACATCATTGGCAAGCACACCCCGGCTCAGATCCGACACGACCAGGGGCGCGCCTGAGACGCAGTAATAGGTCTCACTGGTGGCCGCAACGGCCACCGCCGGGATCGGACCGGTGCTCGCGGCATTGGCGCTGAGATAGGCCTGCATGCCGCCATCGCGCTGGTTGTTGGTGGACAGGCTCAACTGGCGGTCGAAGACGGCCAATACCGCCGGCGCCGCGGCGCCCGCTGCGGCCACGGGCGCATTGATCAGCACGTCGTTGGTCTTGCCGGCGGCCATGAACACTTCGTTTTGAATCTTCGGATTGCCAGGCAGCACATTGCCGTCTTCCGCGATGATCGCAAAGCCGGCGGCCCCGCTCGCCCCGGTCTGCGCGCCGACGATCGATGGCACATGCATGCGCAGTCCGGCGTTCACGAAGCGCACCAGGATGGCGCCGGTGGCCGGCGCCGGCGTCGCGGTGAAGATCGAGCGCGCGATCATGGTCCGATCGAAGGACACGCCGTTCACCAGGTAGTAGCGCGGATCGTAGTTCACGGCCGGCGGATAACAGGTGTGGTACGTCGTCGTGTTCGGGGTGCCATTGGCGTTGAAGGCATTGCCGCACTGGCCCGGCTGGCCGGACCAGACGGTGGTTTCGTTGAAGCCCGGGGTGATCACGGCGGTCGCCACCGCCGTGTTCTGCACCGCGTCGATCTCGCTGAGCAGCAGCGGGACTTCCGCGTTGTATGACACGGCGCTCGCCGTACCCACCGTGCCGTAAGCCGTGCCTCCGGTCGCCGCCGCGGCGTTGGGCGCGGTGGTCACGACCAGCACGCCGTACAGGCCCATCGGGCCCTGGATGGACGGATGCGTGCCCGACTCGATCAGATAGGTGCCTACTTTGAGATTGTTCCAGGTGAGGACGGTGGTCGCCCCATTCGCGACCTCGGTCGCAAAGGACTGGACGCGATCCACCTGGGCCGGCGGCGTGAAGGTCGCGTTGCCGCTGGTGTCCGCGGTTCCGGTGTCCGGCGGGCCCGCGATCGGCCAGGTTGCGCCCTGCGGGGCATGCGTCGGACTGGGCACTCTGGTCGGCGACAGGCCCAGGCCGCCGCCGATCTGGCCTACGATGACCAGCGAGGTGGGAACCGGCGCGGGCAGGCTATTGGTCAGCGTGACCGTAAAGGCGGGCGTCCCTGCGGGGACGGTGATGATCACCGGCGACCAGCCGGCGGGCGCCGTGGCGGTCGCTGCCGGCGCGGCCGGATTCAGATTGGCGCAGGTTGAACCCACGGCCGCCGTAGTCGCGCTGCAGGTATAGCCCCACATGGGCACGACCTGTCCGTCCGGAAGCGTGGCCGTGGTCGCCGCCGCGGTCAGGCTGACGCTCTGCGCGAGGGCGGCGCCGCTGCACAGGAGGAGAATGGATGCCGCGAGTCCCGAGCGGATCAGGCGCGACTTGATTGTGTTGGATCGCATTGGGTTTCTCCTCGACCTTAATTCGATTCGTCGATCACGAATTCACGCGAATCGACGAGCATCATCATCATCATTCCGCCGGGAAAGATATTGTTGGTGGTGATCTCGCGCTCGTTATGCGAGTGCCACATAAAGGCAAAGCCCGCCTCATCCGTGGGCGAGTTCGCGATGGTGCCCGAAGGCGGCGTGGTCCCGGTAGGACCGCTGGCGCGGACCGTGGCATTCGGGCCCAGATAGGGACTGCCACCGTACCAGGCACCGTTCGCCAGGATGTTCGCGTCCGGCAGTGTCATCGGCCCGCCACTGGCCACCTGACCGAACGGCGCTTTCTCCAAACCGATTTTGTGATCGGCACACCATTCGTAGTAATTGAGCGCCAGGGGATTGGCGGTGTAATAGCCGTTGGCATCCGCCGTGCAAGCTGTGGTGTCGCCCGCAAACCCGTGACCGTACGCATCCCAGTTCAGCCCCTTGCCGGTCCAGTAGAAGATTCCATCCATCGCCACCCCCGGGGTCGTGGTGGTCGTGAACAGCAGCGGCCCGGCGAGCTTCGTCCCGGTCGTGTCGTTCTGCGCGAGCAGCAGATTGCCGTCGCGGGCCAGGAGGCGAACATGGTTGCCGTGCTCGTGGAACGGGTGCTGCCAGCGTCCGGTGCCGACGACGCGAAGCAGCGTCAAATCCCCCGGGTGCATGTGCGGGTTGCCGTTATAAGGTTGGTGCGGGTACTGGGAGGCGTAGTTCGTGTCCATGTTGTCGGGCATGGAGCGGCCATTGATCATGAAATAGGCCGGATGGTAGGGCTCCGTCGCCACATCAAGCCTGCAGGTCGGCGATGTGGCGGCGCAGTTGCCCAGCGCTCCCACCTGCTCCTCGGCCTGGCGGTGGATGAGCGGGTCGATCTCGGAAAACTGGAACAGATACTCGCGGTCATAGCAGCTGCCCGCGACGTGATAGGCCGCGCCCGTCGGTGACAGGCGGAAGTCGTTTTCTCCGTTCGCGACCAGGGCGCTTCCGGACGCGTTGGTTCCGGCCGCGCGGTTGTGCGGCGGGCAGGCGGTGGTGGGAGCCGCATTGGGCAGGACGATGACCACGCCGTACAGGCCCATCTCCACTTGCAGATCGCCCTGCGTGCCGCTGTAGTAGACGTGAGTGCCAGGTGCGGCCGCCGTGAACCGGTAGGTGACAGTCTGGCCGTTGGCGGCTTCCTGGGTCAGCAGACCCGGCGTGCCGTCCGTGAACGCCTGCAGGTTAAAGCCCGGGAACAGAATCGAAGTCTTGCCCGCTGAGGTCGGCAGGTTGTTGGTGAGGGTAACCGTCACCGACTGGCCCTCGGTCACGATCAGCGTCGGGCCCGGAACCTGCATCGTCGGGCATGCCGCGTGGGCTATTGTGGCCGGCTGAAAGCTCGGCCTGAAGCTGCTCGCACAGCCATAGCCCCACGAATAGACCGCCGCGCCATCGGGCTGGCTGATGTAATTCGCCTGGGCCGTCAGACTGAAGCTGGTGCCGGCGATGCCCGGGGCCGCCGCGTGTGCGGCGGCCGCAAACAACAGCGTCACGGCGACCGCCATGAACGGGCGCAGCTCGCTGACCGCACTCCGCACTCTCGTATTCCAGTGCCTCATTGCCGCTCTCCTACAGAATATTGACTTCGGTCATCAGGCCACCGAAATTCTCGGCGTCGTTCGACAAGTGATCGAGATTGGGCGTGTACAGGTAGTACACCTCACCCCGGGTGTATGTGTGGCCGTCCGGGGCGGGAATGCTGGTATCGAGAATCACGTCGAGCGATTCACCGCCCCCGAGCGTGATCGAGTTCGTGGTGTAGTACAGGTTGTTGCCGGCCTGGTCACGCAGCAGCTTGGCGTTATAGCCGACCACCTGCATCGGAATGCCCAGCGATGCCAGCGTCTGAAATTCGGTCACATCCAGGTCCGAAATGCGCAGCAGCGCGCGCTGCCCGGCGACGATGTTGATGACTGTCGGGAGCGGTTGCGAGACGTGGGTGGCGCCATCCGCGGACTGCGTGCTCATCGGGCCGGGGACCACGGCGCCCGAGGAACCGACGCTTCCGCCGACGGTGTCCGGGTAACTGCGGCCGTTGAGCAGGAAGTACTTGTCCTTCATGTCCGCGAATTGCTCCGGATTGAAGGTCATGCCCACAAAGTGGAAACTCGGATCGAAGCCGTGGATCTGGATCGGGTACTCCACGTCGTAGTGCGTACTGCCGTCGCCATCGTTGTAGGCGTACAGGCCGGTGGCGGCCCGCAGCGCTGCCGTCGCCGGCGCCACGGGTACCGGCGTCGAGCACAGGACATCGGCGACGCAGTTGGAGGCGGTGCGCAGATTGGTCTGCTGATTCACAAGCCCCTGGTAAAGGTCGGCGCCGGAAGAGAGCCGGTTCTGCCGGGGCCGCACGTACAGTTGCCCCACCATGCCCATCTGCAGGTGTTCGGGCGGCGTAATATGGCAGTGCCAGAAATAGGTCCCGGCGTCCGGCGCCAGATAGTAGTAAGTGAAGCTCCCGCCGATGTTGATGGCCACCGATGCGTCTGGCACGCCGTCGTAGTAGGCCGAGGCGTTGGGGTAGCCATGGAAATGGACCGTATGCTGCTCGAACAGATCCGGCCGCATGATCATGCCGACATTGGTCAGCGTCAGAAAGAATTCGTCGTCCTCGTCGATGGCCATGAGCGGCGCCGGGATATTGCCGTTCATGACGCCCACGTCCATGATCGGCCGGGGATCGACGTGACCGGTTAGCGCGCCGCCCGCATTGGGATCCGGCTCCAGTCCGACGGCGCCGTTAAAGCGGGGATTGCCGGTGGCATCGCCGACGGTGTTGAAGACGGATGCCGACTGGGTACCGGGCAGGCCGCTGCGGATATCAGCCATGCCGGAGAGCGGTCCGAACGAGAACATATAGGTCTGCGTTCCGTCGGCCATCGTGGCATAGCCGTCGCCGCCAGAGATCTGCTGACATTTGATCGCGCCGCCCGCCGGATGCGGCGTGGACTTCGGGCACTGCACCCGGAAGCTCTGCGCAAAGGCGGGAACCGCCAGGCACAGCACCAGGACTCCAAACCAGGCAATTACCTGGCGATGCGGCTGATTGAACATAGGGCCTCCGTCCAGACTTGCATGCGGGTTGTTCTTCACTGCAACTCCCGGCTGCAAAGATGCGCTTTTCACCAAGCGCTTTTTCAAGGGTAATGCTGCATGTCGGCGCGGGAATCACCGTAGGCGACGCGCAGTGGTGATTCGCGCAAGAGCGCTCACCGTCGTACTGCGCCAGGCCGCAGGACTAAGGAGAGCCGGGCGTTGCCGGTAGTTCGGCCGCGGGCCGGCGCTTAATTATTAGTGTTTCCCGGCATGCCGCGGGACTACGGGATCGGGCGGCAGCGCATTTCGCGCTGCTCGCACGCGTGAACGCAAGGATGCACAAGTGCGCCACATGGGGCCGGCGTGATCGCGGGCCGATCGTCAGGGCTGCTTTGGCTCCGCGGCCGGATCGGCCACTGTCAACAGCGACGCGACGATCTGCTGCAGCTCCGTCGCGCTCAGCGCGCCACGATTGGCCCTCAGGCTTGCGGCGATCGTACCGTTCCGTGCAATCACGTAGGTCATCGGCAGCACCTGCGGGGCGCCAAAGCCATTGACCGTCGCCTCGCTGAGCAGGCCCGTCGGGTAGCTCACGGCGCGCGCCGCCTTCACGGCATCGGCGCGGTCATGCCGATCGTCGGCACTCAAGCCGATGACCGTCACGCCCTGCTCCGCTTCGTCCCGGTACAGTGCGTCCAGCACCGGCATCTCCTGGCGGCAGGGCACGCACCAGCTGGCCCAGAAATTCAGCACCACGACCTTGCCACGGAGCGCGCCGAGGTCTATCGGTTCGCCCGAGAAGGACCGCGCCAAAAGCGCCGGCGCGTTCTGCCCCGCCCGTGGCGTTCCGCCGCCGAGCGCCGGGGATCCCAGCAGCGCACCGGCCAGCACCGCGAGCGCCACGCCGGCTACACGCTGTTGGCAGGATCCGCGGGTGCTAGAAACGATAGCTGGCATTGAGCTTCCACATCTCGTTCGCGAACAGCTGATTGCCCCGCGCGTTGGTATACAGCGGCACCGCGACGTCTGCATACAATTTGAATTTTCCGATCGCCAGCTCAGCCCCGGGTGAGACCAGGACTCGCGCATAGCCGGTGTCGTTGGGCAGGGAGTCGGCACCGCCGTCCGGCCGCCGATACACCGCGCGCAGTTGACCGACGGGTGAGAATTTTGCACCGGAAGCCAACGCCCATCCTTCGAAGTACGCGCCGAATACAGCCACAACTTCCGCGCCTGGACGATAGTTGTCATGGTGCGCGACGGGTTGATCCCACTGTCCCTGCAGGAAATACGACCAGCGATTGTCGGCGCTCAGTCGCCCGAGACGGTAGGCGCCGAGCAGCAGGTCAGTGCTGCCGCTGCCGATCTCGGTATCGGCATCGAAGTTGGGATAGCTGCTGTCGCCGTTGGCCAGCTTCAGTCCCAGGCTCAGGCCGCTCGACATGTCCGCCGAAAGACCGGTGTAGGTGGCCTTGATGCGTATGTCGCCGACCGCGCCGTGGTTGAAGGCCACGATCTGGCCCGTATTCTCGTCCGTGGTCTGAAAGTAACGCTGCCAGTACGGCAGCTCGGCAGACACGCCCCAGATCCGATTGAACTGGTATTGCCCGCCTACCGTCATGAAGTTCGAGCGAATCGCCTTGTCGGCGTTGTTGGCCGCCGGTGCGCTCGAGGTGCCGCTGTAATTGTGGCTCTGGTCCAGATAGTCGTATTCGACGAACAGCATGCCGCCGGCGTGATTGGCATACATCGCGCTCGTGCCCACGTCAAAAATGCCGCAGCCGCAGGCGCAGCCCAGGCTGAGGCCCGGAACCACGCTGGCCATGGCCAACGCAACCCATGAAATTTTCACGAAAGTCTCCCGAATGAAGATCAGTACAGGCAGCGCGGCTGAGGCCGGGCGCTGCGCCCAAAGGCTGATTTCAGACGAGAGCGGGTGGACCTCGAGGGGCGAGATAGCGCGGCGGCGGTTCCGCCGGCAAGGAAAGCATGACGGCCGACCGCACCTGCTGCAGACGGATGTCGAAAGGCAGGACCGGCGCCGGCGCCGGCAGCATCAGCGCCGCGGCGCCCGCCAGTGCAAAGGCGCAGGACGAACCGCTCGCCGCGGCGTGACCGCCGACATGCACCATGCCCGACATCGGAGCGCCAGCCATCGAATGCGCGGCCACGGATTGCACCGGAGCCACGCCCGGGCACAGCACAAGACGCGCCTGGCCGCCGCTGACGCCGATCATGAAGCCCATCGGGACGGCCGCGTGCAAACTGAAGGCGCACAGCGCCAGCAACGCCAACCAGCGTCGTCGAGACGGTTTGTTCAAGCGTGCAAGGAGCAAGACTCTAATCCCGGTTGCGCCGAGCCGTGCGGGCCAGACCAGACCAACAGTGTCAATGCAAGCCCATCAAAGTACAAGGGACATTCCCGGCCGATGCTCATGCTGGTTTTACATAAACTCCGTAGCCGGTTCGCAAGTTCGTCAGCACGATCCTTGCCAGACCGCGGCGGTCCCGTGCAGGCCGAGCCTGCGCGTCAGGACGGATAAAATCCACGATCTCGGTCGATCGGACTCAGGGTACGATCCACCCGCCGTCCTCAACGAGCCGGGTGCCAGTGGGTTCCGCAAACTTTGCCAAGTATCCGCCCTTGGAAGCGAAGCGCTGCCCGGGCGCGAGTGCCAGTCGCGGGTAATTGCCGGTCAGGATGCGGTGCGCGAGCATGCTCTCGACGCGCTCCACCAGATAGTCGCGAAAGAACGAGTCCACCATATGGCTCAAGGTCTCGGAAACGAGGCCACAGGCCAAATAGGTGTCGACCTGCACGGGCTCGTCGACCACGGGAATGTGACGGAGCGCAAACCAGCTGCGGGCATAGTCAATCCTGACGATGCGCTGGCTGGACATGTCGAAGGGATAGGCCATTCGTGTCACGCTCCGCCAGGCGCCCGGCAAGGGCGCGCCTGCAAGTCCGCCCATCAGGCCTGAAATGAAAACCGTCGCGGAGGGTGGAGCGGCAGCGCTCAGGGCGGCGATGTCCGGCGGCCTGAGCCACAGCACCAGGGCATCGGTGGCACTGACACCCTCCAGTGCCCCGGCGAGTCCTTTGCCGACGCTGCCCGCGGCGACGGCGCGGGTAACGACTTCGAGCCCGGATTGCCGCAGTGACGAGGCCAGAGCCCGGCTCGCGGCTTCGCCGATGTCACCGGTGCGAAATACCTGTACGACGCGTCGCGGCTTAGCCTGCTCGCCAGACAGGCGATGGGCGATGAGCTCGGCCTCCAGCAGCACGCCCTTGGAGAAGTACAGGGGGTAAAAATCCTGCTCCGCGACTACCGGCAGCTGCACATTGGGAAACAGGCAGGGCAACTGCGCACGCTCGCAGAAATGATGCACCGGCGCCCAGGTCGCGCCGCCGACTCCCGAAATCACCGCAAAGACCGGCTCCCGGGCCAAGTCTTTCTCGAGCTGGCCCTCCCAGCTGCTGGGCGCCCCCTTCAGTTCCCAGACATGCAGCTGCCAGCGGCTGTTGACCTTGAACATCATGCGGCGCGAGGAGCGCAGCCGCGGGCTTTGCGCGCGTGCGTTGGCGTTCTTGTCGGCAAAGTACTGCTGCAGCACGTTCAGCATGCCCTTGCGCTGGAACCGGTTAGCGTCGGGTGTCACGATGGTCGCAAAGTGCAGCACGTTCTGATCCACGCCGGGTACGGGAACGCGCGTTAGACCTTTCAGGTAACCGATCAGCGCGGCCATGTCCTGATCGCCGAGCGCGTAGCGCGGCATCAGGTAATTGAAGGGCCGCCCGTCCACGCCGACGCCCTCGCGGATGGCTCGAGCGAGAGTGGTGTCGGTGTACGGATCCCGATCGGCGCGCATGCCCTCGACGAAGGGCAGATTCAGATCATCGACCGTGGTCGCGCGCGGGTGAAACAGATACAGGCCGCTGATGGGCGGCACGGTGTTCCGCCCTTCCACCATCCCGAGTCCACTGCGGCGATGGCAATTGACGCAGGCCGCCGTGGCGCCCTGAATTTTCAGATCAGGATCGCGCCTGCCCTCCAGGCTCAGGCCCGAAGAGAGCACTCCGTTCAGATAGATGGCACGCCCTGCGGCATCCGTGTCGGACGCCGCCCCCGCTCCGGCCGCAGTCCCGGCGGCGAGCAGTACCAGTAACAGGCCGACCGAACTGCAGCGAACAGGGATTTCGATCGTCATCTGGTAATTCTACAATGCTCCGGCAAAGGAACTTCGTCCGCGGCGCAGAGATTGCCCAGCCCCAGCCCCGCGGCCTTGAGACGGACAATATGCCTGGCACTGGCGATTGAACAATTCGATCAGTCCGCTTCAACCTGGCGGCGACACTGTAGATTGCGGGTGGGAATTACTGTAGTCGCCCTTCCGTGCGTTGTGCGCCAAAGCCAGGGCCGCTAGGATTCAGCAGTTGAACGTTTGACGGAGGTCGACAAATGCCCGCAGGGCGCAACCGGAATCATATGCCCGCACTGCTGTCATCGCTCGCCGCCGGATTTATCTTCCTCACCGGGATCTCGCCGGTGTCCGGAGCCGATGACGAGATGATGAGCGAAGCGACGGAGAGCGCGGCTTTCGCCGCGGTGCGCGCCAGCGTTGTGGACGTTGACTTGCCGGTGGTGCAGCTTACGCGCGCCGACGGCCAGGCTGTCACCCTGTCAAAGGCCTTGAGCGATCGGCGCCCCGTCGTGCTCAACTTCATTTACACGAGCTGCGGTTCGACTTGTCCAGTACTCAGCCAGATGATCGCGGAATTCCGTGCCCGCCTGGGTGCCGCGCGCAGCCGGGTACACGTCGTCTCGATTTCCATTGACCCGGAACAGGACACACCCGCGGTGCTGCGCAGGTATGCCAGGCGCTTTCACGCCGGGCCGGGGTGGGACTATTACACGGGTACGCTGAGCGCCAGCGAGGCGGTGCAGAAGTCTTTCGGCGTCTATCGCGGTGACAAGATGTCCCACCCGGCGGTCACTTTTCTGCGCGAGGGTGGCGGCACCCGCTGGACGCGCGTCGATGGCTTTGCCACGCCCGTTCAACTCATGGGCTACTATCAGCGTTTGCTGGCCGCCGCGCCCGCCAAGAGCACCTGACGGCGAGCGCCCACGCCCTGGCGTGCAGCGGCAGCCTCAATTGTCCGTTCGAGCCGGCAGGATCTCAGCGCCCATCGAGCCCGGGCCTTCGCTCGCGACCAGATGGTGATTGAGCGCGAAGCGCGTAATATCGGCCGCGTTGCGCAGGGAGAGCTTGCGCATCAGGTTGGCGCGGTGCTTCTCGATAGTCTTGACACTAAGATTGAGATCGCGCGCCACGTTCTTGTTGGACTGGCCGCAGGCGATGCGGGTGAGCACCTGGCGCTCGCGTCCCGTGATGCCGTTCAAGGGGTCCCGGGCAGAACCGCGCGCGCCGCGATGCACGTAGGTCGCCAGCACCAGCGACGACACCGCGTCGCACAGATACTGCTTTCCCGCGGCGACCGTGCGAATCGCCATCAGCAATTCGCCGTGTCCGGAATCCTTGAGCACGTAGCCATCCGCCTCGGCATCGAGCCCGGCGCGGATGTATTCCTCGGTGCCATGAGCCGTGAGCAGCACCACACGCGTGGTCGGGCACACCCGGCGTATTTCACGCACCAGCAACAGGCCGGATCGGCCCGGCAGCCCGATATCCGATAACACGACGTCCGGTTGCAGTCGGGCGGCGCATTCGAGCGCCACCTCAAAAGTACCCGCCTCGCCGACGACCGTAAGATCGCTCTCCAGTTCGAGCAGCGCCCGCAGCCCTTCCCGGAGGATGGCGTGATCGTCGACCAGCAGCAGCGTGAGCCGCCGCACCACTTCCGCGCCGCCCTGCGGGCCACCGGCGGTCGCAGGATCACCGCCCGCCTTCTCGGTCTTGCCCGGAACGAGCGCACGGAACGTGCCAGTGTTGGAGGTTCGCGCCACGGACCTTCAAGCCTCCCCGCCAGATGCCAACCGAGTGTACCGGAAAACATCGGCGCCGAACGTGCGCGGCTCAGCATATCGGAGTTTCATGATCTCGTGCCTCGCGCGTCAGCCCGCTGCCCCCGACGCGGGGCGCAGTTCAGTGTCCGGGCGGGCGGGCCCCGGGAGGAGATTCCATGTTGACCAGAGCGCCGCGGCGGTGTTTGCTCGGTACGTTCGGCTTGGAGAACTGCGCTGCATCAACTTCAGGATTGAGAGCGATCTTGTCGATGATCATCTTGTCCGTATCCGTTGCCGTTGGACCGCCCGTTTCGATCAGCGCCGGGATGACGAGGCCCTCCAGAGTCTGGTAATTCCTCAGATACACCGGGACGATACCGCGCACGCCGGCGGCACTGAACGTCTCACGGTCATACCTCAATTCCAGGAAACTCTGTGTATCGATCCAGGCGTCATGCACATGCCCAGTCTGCAGCGTAACCCTGAGATGGTAGGCCCGGTGGCCTTCCACGGAATCCACGCCCAGCAACGCGACCTCGATCCCCTTGGCCTCTGAATCGATGAGGGGGCCGTCGAGCCCACCGGCATCGAGCGCAAAACTGATTTCCTCGGCGCTGTAGTCCTGCAACTCCGGTGGACCGGCGGTGGTGGACCGCAGTTTCCAGCCCTGCGTGCCATCGAAGATCCGCACCGAGCGCTGGCCCTCCGCGATGATCTCAAAGCGCGTCGCTGCGGGTCGCCGAAACATCAACAGGAAGGGCCGCTTGGAGATTCCCCGGGGCCCCGACTCGATGCGCCCCGTCCAGGCCATGGTCTGGATCTTGTGCCAGGCCGCAGCGCCGCCGCGGGCCGCGACATGACGCTCCAGGATCTGCTGCACCGTGAGCTCGGCTTCTGGCTTGGCGTTTGCGCCGGCATCGGCGGCCGCTGGGCAGGCGGCGCTCCCAGTGAGCGCCAGCACTGCAACAGAGACCGAGCCCAACCATCGAGCGATTCGATTCATGACCCAGACTCCTCTAAGCGGTCGCAGGCGGGACGTTCCGCACCGCTCAGCGCCCCACGATCCGCGCTCCGCGGCGCGGTGACCGGCCCTGAAACCCCAATGATATAACGCCAGCGGCGGTGCCGGCCCGGCACCCTCGCCCTCGGCCGTGCCTTCACTGAGCGGGTCCGTTAAACCGCTCACGGATCCGGCGTCGGCGAGCGCGTCCCGGTCGTTGTATCCGTAGCTGAGCGATTCCCGGAACGGCAGGTCGCTCCGGCGGGGCCCGGCGGTCCATGGCTAGAATCCGAAGGCCTTGTGCATCCCGTTCGGGCCGACCACGCCGCCTTCCTGCGCCATGAGATGGTGGTTCAGGGCAAAGCGAGTGACGTCCGCGGCGTTGTGGAGTCCGAGCTTGCGCATCAGGTTGGCGCGGTGCTTTTCAACCGTCTTGACGCTGAGGTTCAACTCGCGCGCCACGCTCTTGTTGGAATGCCCCGAGGCGATGCGCGTCAGAACCTGCCGTTCGCGCGACGTGACCGCACGCAGCGGATCCTGACTGCTGGCCGGATCGTCGCCGCGCACGTAAGTGGCCAGTACGCGGGAGGCCACGGCCTTGCACAAGAAGTGCTGTCCAACCGCCACCGTGCGGATCGCGGCGATCAGCTCGGCATGACCTGAATCCTTGAGGACGTAGCCATCGGCCCGTGCGTCGAGCCCGGCGCGGATGTATTCCTCGGTGGCGTGCGCCGTGAGCAGCACGATGCGCGCCGCCGGGCAGACCTTGCGCAACTCGCGCACCAGCAACAGTCCCGAGCGGCCCGGCAGACCGATATCGGTGAGCACGATGGCAGGCTGGAGGCGCGCCGCCAGCTCAATGGCTTCCTCAAAGTTGCTGGCTTCACCGACCACACGAAGGTCAGGCTGCAGCTCGAGCAGCGCGCGCAGACCCTCGCGCAGTATGGTGTGATCGTCGACCAGCAGGAGCGACAGCGGCCCCGGCGCGTCGCCCGGCTTCAGAGGTATCCCAGCCGGCTCACGCAAGTGTCCGGCCACCGCCACCGGTGCGGAACCCGCGACTTTTCTCGACAAAGTATCGGCTTGGCCGTCTGTCACGGGTCTATCCGCTCCCACTCCACCTGCGATCCGGAGCTCTATTACTTTTTGGTGAACCGCGCATCATCCAGGCCCGGGTTTACCGCAACGTGTTCGATTGTGATCTTCTCGCTCTTCGCGACGCCTTCCACGACCGTCTCCTGAAGGTGCGGAATCATCAGGTTCTGATCGCGCTTGAAATCGCGCAGGTACACTGATACGGCGCGCATCTTGCCATCGAGCTTGCGCGGCTCGCCGTCGAGCTTGATGTCGAGAAAACTCTGCCCGTCGACCCAGACATGCCGTACCTGGCCGTCTTTGCGCGTCACCTTAAGCTTGTACGCGGCATGGCCCTCGACCATATCGCTGCCATCGGCCTCCACCTTGGCGCCCTTGGCGGCGTAGTCGATGAGAAAGCCGTCGATGCCGGGTTCCGCAACCGCCTGCTTGAGCTCGTCGGGGGTATAGGCATCCCAGTTGTCACGCCCAAGATAGGGGCGCAGCTTCCAGCCCTTGACGCCGTCAAAAACCTGCACCGCAGTCTTGCCGTTGAAGTCTAGCTCCAGTCGCGATTTCAGCGGCCGCTTGAACTCGAGCCGGAATGGGAGCTGCATTTCCTCCCGTTCTTTCTGCTGCAACCGACCCTTGGCGGTGACCGTCATATAAGTGGTACCGCCGGCACCCATCATGCCCTTCCAGGACATGGTCTGCACCGCCTGCCAGGCACCCAGGCTGCCGCGCGCCGCAACGTTCCTGTCGACAATCTGGGAGACGCTGAGCAACGGCAACGCCGCCGGCGCTGCGTGCTTGGCGACCGGCGCGGACCTGGCCGCCGGCGCAGCTGCGGGCTTGGCCGTGGGCTTGGCGGCCGGTTTGGCGGCGGGCTCTGTGGTCTGCTGTTGCGCCAGCGCGGCGGAGCCGGCGGCGAGAAACAGCAGTGCGCAAAAGAGGGTTCTTTGCAGTGCCATGGTCGACATTATTCCTTCACTCCTGAGCGGTCTTGGGTGCGTGATTGTAGATCCTGCGTTGCTGATCCGTCAGCAAGGCCCTGATCTGCAAGCCTGCATTCTTATCGGTTGAGCGTTGCAGCGCTGTGTTCAGTTGCGCTTTTTGGGCAACTGACAAGGCCAATAATTTATCGAGCTGCCTGACTCTGGCCTCGGTCTTCAGCTGCCTGAGGTGCTGCGGGTTCTGGTAGCCTCCCCCTCGGCCCGAGAGCGCAAATGCGTTGCCCTCCAAGCCGATGCAACAGAATATCACGAGCGCCAGCAGTGCACCTGACCGCCCGACAGCTGCGGGCACGCTCAAAGATCCATCCATAGACCCCCACGCCGAGCCAGGTCAATACCGGGCAGCACAATGCTTCAGGCACCGTGCTCCGGTCAATACAATCCGCCGGATTCAGCCTACCGTGCTATTCGAAGCGGAATCTCTAGGGGGCCGGCTGATCCGTCATGATCTTCACGCAGGCCTGGATTGCCCAGGCCGGCGTCGCAGCGCTGAGCGCACTGCCAATCTCGGCATACTTTTGCTTGTAGGCCGCACTCTTCACGGCGAGCGCAATGGAATCGGCCGACTGCTGGCTGATGAGTGATGCGCGGTACGTCTGGTAAGCGTGCACACCGGTCGGATTGATCTGGCCGCAATAGTTCAATACGGCATCTGCGGCGCCGAGTCTCGCCGGATTGATCGGCCCGACGGCCCAAGCCTGCCATGTGGCCGCGAGGCCGAGTCCAAGGACGAGAATCTTACGGGTTTTCATTGCAATCGCTCGCTGTTGCTTCATGGTAGGTACGGCAAGATTACCTGCGATGGGGCCGCGACGAAAATGACCTGGCGCAACTCCACGAGGCCTGTCCTGTGACGCAGTTCGCATATTCACGCGAATGTTTTGCGCCCCGTGCGACGCATGCTGACGACATAATCGCGCTCGAGCGGCGAGCCCATCAGCAGTTCTTTTGATACTGCCGCGGCCGCGGCAATCCGGCGCTTCAGCGGCGGTTATTGACCGGTGCTGCTCTTGGCGCTGCCAGAGCTCTTGGCGCTCTTGGCGGGCTTTGTGGTCTTGGTGGTCTTGGTAATCTTGGTGGTCTTGCCACTCGTGGCGGTGGCGTGCCTGGCCGCCTGGTGCACACGAGGACCGAGCGATCCCGCGAGCTGGGTGCAGCCTTTGAGTGCCGAATCACGCGGCTCCGCTTCCGCTTTTTCACGCGCCGAATCGTAAGCCTGCTTGTATTCCGGAGTCTGCGTCAGGGCCGCCAGCGTGCCTTCCGGTTGCTCGCCGAGCATCCCTTCACGCAGCGTGTCGTACGCCGCCTTGCCACCTGGATTGACCTCGCGGCAGGTGGCCAGCATGGCATCGATGTTGCCCAGCGCTGCCGGATCAATCGGGTCCCCTGCCCACGCCGAGCAGGACACTGCGATGCCACAGAGGACGGCGGGAAATGCGCGGGTCTTCATTGCGATCACCTGCTTGGTGCACATGCCTGGTCCATAGATTAACGCCATGGGCCGCAGCGATACGAGGCAACCGATCACGATTACTGTGAGTTCGTCGCCTTCATCCACGCTTCGACGCTGGGCGCGTCGGAATGTTCCGTGGCCGCGCGTGGCTTCCGGGGCTGATTGTATTTCGCCTTCTGCTCTTCGGTCAGCACGGCCCTGATCCGATCGCCCGTCTGGTCGGAGATGTTCCGGGTCGCATTCACCCGATAGGCCGCCGGCATGGCAGTGTCGTTCCAGACCTTCGCGACCTGCTGGCGCTGGTCTTCGAGGATCCCGCGCACCTCGGCCTGCTGCTGCGCAGTGAGGCCCAGTTCCGCCGCCAGCAGCGTGACGCGCTGCTCCAGGGCGGTCGCGTGGCGCTGCGGCACCGGCGCCGCACGAACTGCGCTGATCCCCGAAGCAGGCTCGTCCGCAGCCCTGATGGGCAGCGCCGCGAGGCAAGCGGCGCAGGCCAGTGCCACCCGCCAGGAGCTTGAGCGCGGAACGATGCGCCCGCCGCCTTGAATCATCGCCGTATTAGAGGCTCTCACTTCCGGCCACCTGCTTGCAGAACCGCTCGCGGGACATCCCGCGAGCGGTTCTCAAGCAGTATCAAGCTTCGGTCACGGGGTTGCAAACCCGCGCAGAGCTTCAGTCGCCGTGGCTGATGCCGCTCCATTGAGGTTGAAGGTGATGGTGCCGGCACGGTTTGCACCGCGCGGCGACAACACATTCGTGAAGCTGACCTGGACCGAACAGGTGGCCTGCGGCGCCAGCGTGTTCCCGGTGCAGTTGTCGCCACCTGAGATCGGAGCAAAGAAGAACGTCAGAGCCGTTCCACCTGCCACGGTCACGCTGTTCACGCCGATCTGGGCACCGCCCGCCGGCGCGGTGTTCGTCAGCGTGACGACCCCGCTACCCGTAGAGCTACCCGTGGGCAGCGTGATGGTCAGCCGAGTCGTCGGCGCGACCGCCACCGTCGCAGCGGATGCCACGCCCGCGCCCGTCAGCTGTACCACCGATGAGGGCGACAGGCTGACCGCCGCTACGGTGAGTGTCCCCGTGTAGGCCACGGCCGCCGTGGGTGAGAACACCACATTGATCGTGCACGAATCGCCGGCCGCCAGGGAATTCGCCGCCGCCGTCGGGCAACTGCCGCCCGCGCCCGGGTTCAGCAAGGTCGCCACCGGCCGCGTGAACTGTGCGCCCGCGAACGTGAAGGTCAGGTTCGACAGCGGCACGTTGCCGGTATTGACCGCCGTCAGCACCAGCGGTGTGCTGGTCTTGCCGGACGCCCAGTTCCCGAAGGCCAGCGGGGTCGGACCCACGCTCAAGGTGCGCACCAGCGCCACGGAAGTGCCGCTCACCGCGACCGGCGAGCCGGACACCGCAGTGCTGCCCGTTACGGTCACGGTTGCCGTCGAGGTCGTCCCTACTGTCGCAGGTGCGGTGTATTGCACCCGGATCTTGCAGACGGCGCCTGCAGCCAGTGTAGCGCCGCAATCGCCCGGAGCTGCGACTCGGGCGAAGTCACCCGAAGGCAGGCCAGCCACGGTCAGGCCGGTAAAGCCCGCGGTGCCGTTGTTGGCCACGGTCAGATCGCGCGTCACGACGGTCCCGGCGGCCACCTGGCCGAATGCCAGGGGCGACGGACTCACTGATACCAGGGCGCCCGATACGTTACCCGACTTGAACTCCACGGCCCCGATGTCGGCCGCGTCGCCGCTCGTCAGGGCGCGGGTCTGGCCGAAGTAGTCCAGCGTCGGCGCACCGGCATTGGCGCCGTGGTCTCTTGCGTCGGCAGAAGCCGAGCCGATCGAATAGGCGCCGGAGGTCACCGCCGAGGCGCCACTGGCCACCATGGACTGCGCTGCAGTGTTGAACAAGGACAGCGGCCCGTAGGTCAGGTTGATCCAGTTGTTGCCTTCATCCACCGTCGCGGCGGGTGTGATGTTGTTGAATACGAACAGAGTGCTCAGGCCCGTGGTCTCGGAGCGGCCCGGAGGCGCCAGATATCCGTGACCGCCGTTCTCGGGCGGCACACGCGAGCCATTGCAGTACTGCGCGTTGACCGGCGAGGAACTCGGGGTGCGGTTGTTGCTGCCGTTCACCGATCCCGCCTGGTTGGTCAGGATGGAGTTGTTCAGCGTCAGCGTTCCGCCGCCATTGTGGTTGGTCGGGCCCGTATCGTCACGGACGCCAACGTCCCAGTAACTCGCCCCGGCTGCGCACTCACCCGTGACGGTCTGGTTCAGTTGCGGCAGCAGGGTCACAAGGTTCTGCTGCGACTGCAGGCCAGTGCCTGAGCCCGTGATCTCCACGTGGAAAGCGCGGTTCTGCCAGAACAGGTCATTGGTCAGCTGCGGCAGGGACAAGCTGGTGCAGTTGCCGTTGATGCCCGCCAGGCCGCTGTAGCCAAAGCCGCTGGGGCAAACCACCCGGGCGCCAAGGAGCGTGGGCAGGCCATTGAAGGCGTCCACCAGGTTCGGAGTGTTCTTCTCCGTCACAAACCCAGCGGGCTGCGGAATATGCGGAGCCGTCGTGGACAGGCAACCCGGATCCTGCGGATTCGTGGACAAGTCGGTGGTCGGATTACAGCCCGGGGGCGGCGAGGCCGCGTTGGGGGCGTTGAGCGCCTTGAAGAGCACGCCAGCCGAAGCGGTCGTGTCATTCGAGACGATCGTGTTGTTGACGACCGATACTTTCAGGGCGTCTTCCAGCGACACGCCCGCGCCGTCCCATCCCGCGACGTTGTTCGCGATGATGTTGTTCTTGAGCGTGACGCCGTACCACTGGCCCGGTGTGAGGTTATACGGGAACGTGGTCGCCTCCGTGCCGTTCACCTGCTGCAGGCGCAGACCGCCGCCGCTCCCGCTCTCGGCACTGTTGCCGACGATCAGGTTCGAATCGAGCAGCACGTTGCCGGTGCCGTCGCCGATAGCCGGCGGACAATCCGAGTCGGTCACCGTGCCGCACTCGTTGCCATTGGGCAGCAAACGCGTGCCATTGGCGCCGATGATGCCGATGCCACCGCCGTTGGTCGGAATGGTTGGGTTCGTGCTCTGGTTGTAGAGCACGAAGTTGTGGTCCATCGTGCCGTTGACGTTCAGGCCCAGCTGCTCGACACCACCGCCATCGCCCGTGCTCAGGTTACCGGCGATCCAGTTGTGGTCGAGCCGGTAGAAGTCGGCACCACCGCTGATCGTGACACCGCCGGCGCCCGAGGGCGTGGAGGAGAACAAGGCGTCGCCGAGCCCAGCATTGTTATACACGTCGTTGTGGTGGACGCGGATATTCTTGTTGAACTGGTAGGGAATGGCCTGGTTGGGCAGGACGCCCAGGCCGGCCGTCGGCGGGCACAGAACCACCACACCGGCGCCGCAAATCGTGCCGTCATTCACGAAGACGGGCGGAACTTCTCCGTTGCCCACGTTGATGCCACCGGTGAGTGTCCCGTGGTTGGCATAGACGCGGTTGTTGGAGACTTCAAGGAAATGGTTCCAGCCGTGGATGAATATGCCACCGCCGCCCTGTGAGCTGTTGGTGATCGAGAAGCCGTCGATGCGCGACGGGTTGCACTGGAAGTTGCTGGTGCCGTAGTCGCGGCCCGTCGTATCCGACGTGCTGCGCGCGCAGCTATTGCTGCCCAGCTGCGAACCGGTCTGCAGGTAGACGCTGCCGTCCGGGAAGGCACCGGCGGTCCCAACCTGCTGCATTCCCCAGAAATCGGTGCTGGCGGTCGGGATCTTGATGCCGCGGCCGAGCACGGTGACGCCCGCGCCCTCATAGGCACCCATCAGTGTCGGCTCCTGGAGGAGCTGTGCCAGGTTGCCGTTGCCGGTCGCGTCCCAGCCCACGATGGCTTCGAAGGGGATGCGGTCGGCACGCAGGTACTGCGAGGCCGGGCAGGTGTAGGTACCGGACGGATCGAAGTCCGGGTTGCTCGGGCCGCGCGGCACACCGTTGATGGCGAGACCGAACAGACACACGACCTGCCGGCGCCACGGGTCCATCTTGCCCGACGGATGCGCATCGGCATTGATCGTGACGGAACCGGCGCCCGCGCCCTGCAGGCGCACTGGCTTCCACATGATCACGTTCTCGTGATAGGTGCCGGCCGCAACGAGGATCAGGTCGCCAGGGATGGCGGCATCGATCGCCAGCTGGATGGCGTTCTCGGTGGCGTTCTCGCCATTGACGAACTTCGGATTCGGGCCGGCCACGGTGACCGTGATCGCATCGATCGATCGCTTGCCGGTCGAGCTCGTGATGACCAGCTCGCCGCAGCGCATATTGGCGACAGCGGTACTGGTCTGGAGAGCGCCGCCCGCCGCGCGCAGCGGAGGCACCTGTCCGGCCGTGCCGGTGGTATTGGTGCTGGTGCAGGTGGATCCGATACCCGTGGTCTGATCGAGATTCGCGGGAATGCTCGGCACCGGGCAGGTGATCACGGTGTTGCTCCAGGAGCAACCCGTAGCCGTGACACCGGCGATGGCGACCGTTCCGGCCGTGCCGCCAAATCCATAGTGACGAACGATCGTCTTCTGGTTAAAGGGCGCGGTCGTCGCGGCAGGCCCTGAGAAGGCCGGGTTCACTACGACTCTGCTGCAAGGATCAGTGGTGTTCTCGATCCCGAGGCAGCGGATCGTGATGGACTGGCCGCTGGCGCTGACCCACGGTCCACGCAAGGCAGCCAATGGGCCCTGGGCAGTCGTGTTCACGACGGAACTGACTGCGGGCGTCCCATCCGGGTACTCGCTGTCCGGCAGGTTATAGCTGTCGGCGAAGGCCTGCGTCGGGATGACCGGCGTATCCATGTACGCGGTGAAGCCCGGCATGAACGGTGTTTCGTAGCAGAAGTTGCTGTAGGCCGCGTTGTAGGACGGATCGGTGATCTGCGCGGCCAGGTCGGCCGTCGGCACCGGCGTGCCGGCCGCATTGACGTACAGTCCAGCCGCATTGGTCTTCGCGATTGGGCCCGGATCGTTCATGCAGGCGATCATCATCTGCGGCACGTAACCGGTCGGGTTCGGCGGGTTGACGCCGTAGGTCGAGAAGTTCATGCCGTTGTAGACGCCCCACTGGTCGGACCAGACGCGTCCCATCTCCTTGCCCGTGAAGTCGCGGAAGGCGACCGGCAGGTTCGGAGGACCAAACTTCTCGCCGAATTGCGGCGAGAACGGGTCGAATTCCGAGGCGAAGTCGTTGGTGATCGTGCCGCTGAAGTGGCCCGCGATGTGCGCCGAGGTGAAGACGTAGAACTTCGCCAGGGCCGCATGCTGGTCTTCCAGGGTCACTTCCTTGCGATCGCACAGCGGCCGAACGGCGCCCGCGAACGGTGAGTTCTGGCCCGCAGTCGGGTACAGGCTGTTGTAGTCCGGCACCTGGCGCTTGGCGCCGACGCAGGGCCAGAACACCTCGATGCTGCCCGTGTCACCCTCGTGGTGCGGCAGACCAAAATTGGTGGTCATGTTCAGACCGCCGGGGCTGTTCTTGTTGTAGTAGGTACTCACGGCCGCCTGGTCGGGCATGATGAAGATATTGCCGAAGCCGGCAAATTGCGTCGCGACCGGCGCGACGTAGATATCGCCGAGCAGGATGTTCTTGTCTTCTTCCTTCACCAGCTCCAGGCCGGTCGGAACGATGACTTCAACCACGTACTTGCCCGCTGGCAGCATCGGCGTGCCAGCGCGGAACGGATCGGTCGTGTCCGGGTTCGCTATGCAACCCCAGGGCTCCGCCACCGTCTTCATGTGGCAATTGGACAGCGTCGCAATGCCCGTCGTCGGATCCGTTGCGGTGACGCTGGGGAATTTGTACATGCCGTCGTACGGCGCAGGCTGCGCCTGGTTCAGCATGGCCCAGCCGTCAAAGCACTTGAACTGGGCGTTGTTGCTGATCGGATGCGTGGTATCGAGCCACATCGTGCTGCGCTGGAGCGTAGCAAAGAACGGGCTGGTCGGATCCTGTCCCGGGCAGTTCATGTTGGGGACATAGGAGGTCACCGGAAGCCCGTTGGCATCCGTGGAGCCGGCGCCGGCCACCAGGGTGACGCCGTCAGCACCCTTGCGGAAGCCCTGCGCCCAGTCATCCCAGCTGCTGCTCGCGGTCGTATCGACGAGCTGCAGGCTCGTCGTGCCGTCCGGAGCGGTGCCTTCCTGGTACAGGTTCAGCTTGACGTTCGGCACGCCCGGTTCCCAGCTCAGCTGCAGGAGCAGCGTCGGGTCATCAAACGGACGGGTCGAGGCGTAAATGACATGGCCCTTGATGCCACCGGTCTCGCCGGGAGCGAAGGGCTTCATGCCGAATTCGATGAAGGTGTTCTGCCCGAGCAGTCCCTGCCAGCCTTCCGTTGTGGTCGGCGCATCGATACGGCCTGAGGACAAGCCTGAAGCTGGCCCGCTGGATCCGCCGATGACCGGACCGGTCGATACGGAAGCGCCGGCGCAATCCGCCGTCGCGCAGTAGACCGCGCCCGGCACCCGGAGGACGGCCGGGAGTGAATTCGTCTCGGTCGTGTTCGCCAGACCGCCGCCGCCAAACGCGTCGGTGGCACCGCCCGTGTCGACGACCACATGCGTGCCCGTGGATTTGAAGCGCGAAGTGTCAGTCTCAACGACCAGCCAGTCCATGAACGGGAAGACTTCGTTGAAGCCTGCGTAGCCGTCCAGGTCGGTGTTGTTGAAGAACCCGAAGCTGCCGTCGCGGTAACGGATGTTGGTCGAGACCAGCGGCAGGCCCGGCTCATCGGCCTGCGACACGCCGTCACCGGCGCTGCCCGCGGTGCCATCACCCGTATCCAGGAACGTGCGGGTGCTGAGGTTCGTCCGCCACTGCGTGACCGGGAAGACGATCGGGTTGCCCGCGCTCGAGCCGGCACCAGACGTCCCCGCAACGTGTATGGGGTTGACCAGGCCGTCGAGCATGATGTCGTTCCACTGGTCGAACACGCTGAGCTTGTAATCGCCGACCGGGACGTCATCGAATTCAAAGCTGCCGTCTGCGGCGCACTTGGTAAAGGCGAAATCGGCGCCGTCCGGCGGGCCCATGGCCACGTAGCACTGCGTGAAGCCGTAGTTATTGTAGTCGCCGCTGCTTACGGTGCGCTGGTCAGGCGTGCGGCTCATGTGCGCATTCGTGACCTGGCCGAAGACCTTCTGTGTGCAGCTCAGTCCGCCACCACCCACGTTAGAACCGAGGTCCGCCCCGGTACCCGCAACAGGCGCGTCGCAGATACCGACATGATTGCCCGTGGTCGGATCGACCGCGTGCCTGCGGGCATTGATGGTTTCGGGATTCGCAAACCCGATGACCACGTGGAAGTTGCCCGGCCCGAACTCCTGGAAGTAGGACGGCTCATCGGCCTTGAGGAAGGCTTCGTGAGGCGGGCCACCGTCAAGAGTGTTGGTCTGGAGCCATTCCTCGCCCCGGGAAATGCGGTCCGCGCCCGGGTGCGCCACGATTTCGTAGAGGCCCGGATACAGATTGGCGACGATCGCCTGGCCGACGAGGGGCGACTCGTGTACGCCGTCCGACTCGAATTCCGGGCAGGTGGGGATCATGCCCACGAAGTTGTACTGCATGTTCGTCGAGGTCAGATCGTCTCGCCCGGTGATCGGGCAGGCGTCCAGACCCGTGATGGGATCCTTGGTGCCGGCCAGGGCATTGGAGACGGGCTGGTTGAACATGTCATAGGTGATCTGTCCGGTGGCATCGCCGAGGCCGCCTGCCTGGTCGAACAGTTCAAGATTGAAGCCGCCGAGTCCCGGCTCGTTGGCCGCGAGGCCCGTGGTACCCACAGAGGCGCCGCCGGCATCGGCTTCACCGTTCAGCGGGTTGTCATCGGCGAAGACGAACGCCGTGATCTTCGCGGTCGGGAGCGGAGTTTCTTCCAGATTGATGCGGATGAGGTTCTGGCCCGCTGCAATCAGCGCGCCCGAGACCTGCTGGCCGCCCATGGCGTGGCCGCAGGCGACATCGCCGTCACCATAGCCGGCGGCCGGGCCACCGGGTATCCAATGGACGCTGGTCGGATTGTAGGTGCCGCAATCGAGCGCAATACTGAACGGGCGGGACCCGCTCGGCTTGCTCGCATCCGGCATCGGGCCACCGCCGCCCGCCAGCGTCGGATTGACGCCATCGCCCGGCAGGACGGAGATGTAGTAGCGCTTGGCAGGGTCGAGATAGACCTGGTCCGGAGTGACCGAGGTCTTCTGCGAGGCCGTGTCACGGCATACGCCATTGCCCACATCGCAGGCCACCGCAGTCGTGCCGCCACCGAAGGACTGGCCGTTCTCGCACGAGACCGCGCCGACGCAGCCGGTCGCCACGATCGGCATGCCGGCACTGTGCATGTTATAGGCCAGGCTCTGCACGGGCAGCGCCGGGCAACCGGCCGGACGCACCAGGGGATCGGTCGAGTTGACCTGGCACTTCGGGTCCACGTAGAAAGTGCGGTCTTCTTCAATGATCCAGCGATAATCGTTGATCTTGCCGGTATCCGTGCCGCCCGCCACCGCAGGCAGCGGCATCTTGGCATCGCGAACCACCAGATTGAGGCCTGAGCCCGGCAGGAAATAGACGCTGGCGTCCGCCGTGTTGCTCAGCGTGCCCTGTGAATTCTTCGCCTGGTATTGAAGGTCCAGGCAGGTCGTCCCGGCAGGAAGCGCTGGAGTCAGTTGTGGGCACACGGCAGCAGTCGTCGCCCCAAGGGGACCGCCCGGGCCGGCCGCGATGAAGGATCCGTCCGCGTTGATGGCGGCGGTCGCAACGGCGCTCAGGGCCAGCCCCTTCGGATCCGTGACGCCGGCCAGTACGCCGGGCGGAGACGAGGTGAAGCGCGAGTTCAGGTGGCTCATGAACGAGATATTCGTGGCGACCGGCGGGCCGCCCAGAGCGGTGCACGAGGGAGTCGAGCTGTCGCACTCCGTGATCGTGGCCGTGGCACCGGGAAGCAGGCCGTTCACGAGGTAGGTGAACGTGCCACCGCAGGACGTCGCCGAGGCCGGCGTGTAGGAGAAAGTACCGTTGGAATTGAAGCTCAGTTCCGTACTCGCAATATTAGTGAGCACGCCGATCGCAGCGCCGTTGGCGCCCGGATCATTGGCCAGCACGCCCTTGGCAGGGTCGCTCACGGTCAGAGTCGCGCCCGCGGCGCAATAGTAGGTTTCGCCGGTGGCCGCAAAGATGGGCGTACCGGACGGCACCGTGCCAGACGCACGGTTGATATTGGCCATCATGCCACCGCCGCGACGATTGTTCGTCGACAGACTCAACTGGCGGTCATACACATTCAGGCCTGTGCCGATGTCATCGATCAGCACGTCATAGGTCTTGCCCGCGGCCAGGAATACTTCGTTCTGGACCTTGGGGACGCCCGGCAGGACGTTGCCGTCTTCCGCAATCAGCGAGACGCCAGGAGCGGTCCCGGTCACCGCGTTGACGATCGAGGGCACGTGCATCCGCAGGCCCGCGTTCACATAGCGCACCAGCACCGTGCCGGTGGCCGCGCCCGTGGTTCCAAACTGCGAGCGCCAGGTCGCGCTTGCATCGAATGACACGCCGTTGATGAGGTAATACAGCGGGGTGTAATTGACCGCAGGCGGATAGCAGGTGTTCGCCACGCCGGGCACCGCGGTCGGAGACGGCGGCACATCGCCGCACATGCCGGCTTGCCCATTCCACACGTTGGTTTCAAGGAAACCGGCCGTCGCCACGGCCGCCGCGACGGCCGCGTTCTGCACCGGGTCAATTTCGCTCAGTACCAGAGACAATTCGGAGGCGTAGTTAACCGGCAGAGCCGTTCCCACGGCCGGGTAGGCAACGCCCGCGCCGGCCCCAGGGGCCTGCGTAACGACCAGCACGCCGTACAGGCCCATGGGGCCCTGAATCGAAGGGTGCGTACCGGATTCAATCAGGTATGTGCCTGGGCGCAGAGCGGTCCAGGTCAGGGCCGCCGTGTTGCCGGCAGCGACTTCCGTCCCGAAGGACTGGACACGGTCAGGCTGGGCCGGCGGGCAATTCGTGCCAACGGCGCCTGCAGTAGCGTGGTTGTCGGTGCAACTCGCAATGCTGGTATCCGGGCCGCCCGAGGCGGGCCAGGTCGGGCCTTGAGGGCCATGCACCGGGCTCGTAGTTCTTGTCGGTGCGCCACCCAGGCCGCCGCCGATCTGGCCGACGATCACGAGCGAAGTCGGGACCGCGTTGGCACCTGACAGGAAGGAAAGATTGTTGGTGAGATTGATCGTCAGGCCCGTCGTGCTGACGCCCAGCGCCTCCGTGTACGGAACCGTGATCACCACCGGCGACCAGTTCGGTACCAACGTCGTGGCATTCACACCCGCATTCGGGTTTGCCGGCCGGCAGTTGCCTGCCAGGACACTCGCGCCATCGCAGGAGTATCCCCACATCGGCACGGCTTGCCCATCGGGCAATGCCGCCGTGGTGGGTGCCGCCGTCAGACCGACGACGGTCTGCGCGTACGACGCCGTGGCCGCTACCAGGAGAACGGCAGCCGCAAGTGCTGATTTCATCAGACTCGCCTTGGAATTAATGGCTCTCATCGCAGTTCTCCCAATTACTTCGATTCGTCAATTTGATAGGCACGCGGGTCGACGAGCATCATCATCAACATGCCGCCGGGGAAGATGTTGTTCGTGGTGATCTCGCGCTCGTTGTGCGAGTGCCACATATAAGCGAAACCGGCTTCGCCAACCGGATCGTTGGCCACAGTGCCGGAAGGCGGAATCGGCGTGGCGCCCACGGCGCGCCCCGTGGCCTCGCCGCCCAGATACGGGCTACCGCTATACCAGGGCCCGTTGGCCACGATGTTCGGATCGGGCAGGGTTGCCGGACCACCACCGCCAACCGCGCCGAAAGGCTTGTTTTCGAGGGCCTTGCCGTGATCGCCGCACCACTCGTAGTAGTTCGGGGCGGCCACGACACTGTTATATCCATTGACATCCGGCGAGCAGACGGCATCGACATCGGTAGCGCCGTTCCGGCGGTGGCCGAACACATCCCAGTTCAGGCCCTTGCCGGTCCACTGGAAGATGCCGTCGAGCGTCTGGCCCGGGGTGGTGGTGGTCGTAAACAGCAACGGGCCCGCCAATGGCGTGGTCGGACCAGGCGCAAGATCGGGGGCCAGCAGCAGGTTCCCGTCGCGAGCCAGCAGGCGTACGTGGTTGCCGTGCTCGTGGAACGGGTGCTGCCAGCGTCCCTGGCCGACGATCCGCAGGAGCGTCAGTTCACCGGGATGCATGTGCGGGTTGCCGTTGTAGGGCTGGTGGGGATACTGAACCGAGTAATTCGGGTCCATGTCATCGGGCATCGAACGCCCGTTGATCATGTAGTAACCGGGGTGGTAAGGCTCCGTGGCGACCGTATCCATGTTCGTCGGACAGGTCACGCCAGCGGCCACGACGCAGGTTGCAATCTCCTCGGCGGCGCGGTGGATTAGCGGGTCCATTTCAGAGAACTGGAACAGGTATTCGCGATCGTAACAGGACGCGCCGTGATCGTAGGCTGACGCGGCCAGGCGGAAATCCACTTCCTGGGTGTTGCCTGCGGCGGTGTCAATGTAATGTGCCGGAATGGCGCCCAGCGCCGTGCAACCGGTGGGAACGCTCGTCGGCAGAACGATGATGGCGCCGTAGAGGCCCATCTCGACCTGCAGATCGGCCTGCGAGCCGCTGTAGTAGGAATGCGTACCGGGCTTGGTGGCAGTGAACTGGTAGCTGACGGTACCGCCGCTCGCGGCGGCTTCATTCGTCAGCTGGCCCGGGAGACCCGTGACGCCACCCGTGGCGGTGACGGCGAAGCCCGGGAACAGGATTGAAGTGCGGCCGGCCTGCGCCGGCAGGTTGTTGGTCAGATTCACGGTGACGACATCGCCCTCGTGGACAATGAGTGTCGGGCCGGGAAGCTGCATCGTGGGGCAATTGGCCCCGGCGATACCCGCCGGGAGCAGCCCGCTCGTCGTTGCAACCGTGCAACCATAACCCCAAGAATAAAGGGTCGCCCCGTCCGGCTGCGTGATGTAGGCCGCAGAAGCGTCGAGGTTGAAGGTCGTTCCGGTGATACCGGGGGCGGCCGCCTGTGCGGCGTTACCCAGCAGCGCAACGGCGGCCACCGCAGTGACCCGCACGAGCTGCCGAACCAAGGTAATTGTCTTCATGGCGCGCATCGCTGCTCTCCTAGATCCCGCAAGCTTTGGTCGTCGGGTCGACCGTGGAACAGATATTGACCTCGGTCATCAGGCCGCCGAAGTTCTCGGCGTCGTTCGACAGATGGTCCAGATTGGGCGTGTAGAGATAGAACTTCTGGCCCGCTGCCAGCCCGGTCGCGTCGAGAAGAACGTCGAGCGACTCGCCGCCCGCGAGTGTGATCGAGTTCGTGAAGTAGGTCATGTCGTTGCCGGCCAGGTCGCGCAGTAATCGGGCGTTATACCCGATGACGTGCATGCGGACACCGAGCGATGCCAAAGTCTGGTACTCGGTCACATCCAGGTCCGAGATGCGCAGCAGCGCTCGCCCATTGGCCGGAATGTTGATGATCGTCGGCAGCGGCTGCGAGGCGTGCAGTGTGCCGTCGGACGACTGGGTGGTCATCGCTCCCGGACTCACCGTATCGGGGTAGCTGCGACCGTTCAGCAGGAAGTACTTGTCCTTCATGTCGGTGAAGGACTCCGGATTGAAGGTCATGCCGACGAAGTGGAAGCTGGGATCGAAGCCGTGAATCTGGATCGGGTACTCGACGTCGTACCGGGTCGAGCCATCGCCATCGTTGTAGGCATACATGCCGCCGCCGGCGACGCCCGAGCTGCCGGTCCCCTGGGCGCTAACCGGTGCCGGGGTCTGGCCCGTGCAGAGGATGTCCGAGCAGGACAGGCCGGTGGCGGCGGGGTTGACCGCGGCATGCTTGTTGGCGGCGATCAAAGCGGCGCCCAAGTCGCCCGCGACGCGGTTCTGACGAGGACGTACGTAGATCTGGCCGACCATGCCCATCTGCAGGTGCTCGGGCGGTGAAATATGGCAGTGCCAGAAGTAGGTGCCGGCGTCTGGAGCCAGGTAGTAGTAGGTGAAGCTGCCGCCGATGTTGATGGCGATCGAGGCATCCGGCACGCCGTCGTAGAAGGCCGAAGCGTTCGGATAGCCGTGGAAGTGCACCGTGTGCTGCTCGAACAGGTCGGGTCGCATGACCTGACCGACGTTCGTGAGCGTGAGGAAGAACTCGTCGTCCTCATCGATGGCCATCAGCGGCGCAGGCTCGTTGGCGTTCATGACGCCGACGTCCATGATCAGGCGCGGGTCGACGTGGCCGTCAATCTTATCGGCGACGGTCGCGGGCAGTGTCGGGTCGGGAGCCAGGCCAATGGCGCCGTTGAATACATCAGACACGATGGTGCCGTCTAATTGGTTGACCGGCGCGCCGATGAAAATCGGATCGAAGCCCAGCGAGGTGTTGTCCTGGTTGAACACGCTCGGCACCTGGGTGCCCGGCAGTCCACTCGCCATGTCGCTCAGGCCCGAGAGCGGACCGAAGCCGAACAGGTACGTCTGCGTACCGTCGCCCATGGTCGCGAAGCCGTCGCCGCCCGAGATCTGCTGGCACTTGATGCCACTGCCGTCGGCATTGACCGTAGTCGGATGTGTTGGCGTCGACGTCGGGCACTGCACTCGGAAACTCTGCGCCGCTGCGGGCAGCGCGAACAGAGTCAGTATTGCCGCGGCGATTCCGCCCCCGAAAAATCGTGTACTAAGCATAAAGCCTCCGTCCGGAACTTTCGGCGCGCGCGCCGCTCCAAAACCTAGCGTAAGGAAAATCATGCACGGATTGCGGGACGCGTTTATCACTTGGCGTTCTTCTGTAAAGCACCCTGCTATTCAATGCCGGCCTTGTCGAAGCGCCCGGCAGTTCTCCCCGGCAAACTCGCAAACTCGTGTGGGACTATCCCGTGGCGTGGACTTTGCCGTTTATACCGGGCGGCACATAGTCGGGAGACACTTGCTGCGTGCATGGGGACAATACGGTAGATTTGCGTTAAGTAAATCAGGGCAGACCCAGTTCCTTGACCGGGCCAACCGGTTACAGCAATGTACGGGCCGATCGCCAATTTCAGAGGTCTTCTATATGCGCACGACCCGCTTTCTCGGTACCTTCTTGTCTGGGCTGCTGGCTGTCGCGGGTCTGGCGTGGGCCGAAGGGCGCGACCAGGCGGGCGCTCACCCGCAAGCGGCCAAGACCTCCCCCTATCTCAGCCGCAGACACAGTGACCAGGCGGGGCTGTATATCGCCGCCACCTGGGGCGTCGACCACCTGCGGGTGCAGAAGACCTCCTCGGGCCAGCTGATTCGCTTCACCTACCACGTCGTGGACGTCAACAAGGCCCAGGTGCTGCACCTGAAGAAGGCCGAACCGCATCTGGTCGGGCTGCGCACCCACGCCATGCTGTCCGTGCCAACGCTCGAGAACGTCGGCCAGTTGCGGCAGACCGAGGCGCTCCAGGCCGACAAGGATTATTGGGTACTGTTTTCAAACAAGGGCGACCTGGTGAAGGTTGGCGATCGCGTGGATGTCGTGATCGGCGATTTTTACGCCAGCGCCCTGACGGTCGAGTAAGTAGCGAGGAGCATGGAGATGTTGCGACGGGTATTGTCGACGGTTGGGCTGCTGGTCCTCTTGGCGCCGGGAATGGGCGCTGCGAGCAGCGCCGAAAGCGCTACCGATCACGCCGCTGACGGCATGGGGGCGATGAATGGTGTCACCGTCTCCACTTTCAACTACACGATTCCGCCGGTGCAACTCGTGCGTGAAAATGGCCAGCGCGTCTCACTGCCGCAGGAATTGGACGACGGGCGGGCCGTGGTCATGAATTTCATCTTCACCACCTGCGAGACCACCTGTCCGCTGTCCAGCCAGACTTTCTCGGCATTCCAGAGCAAGCTAGGGGCGGAGCGCAGCCACGTGCACATGGTTTCGATCTCAATCGATCCGGAGCAGGACACGCCGGCGCGCCTGCGCGCCTACGCGAAGAAATTTCACGCCGGCCCCCAGTGGCAGCACTACACCGGCACACTGCAGGCCAGTCTCGCCGCACAGCAAGCGTTCGGTGCCTACCGCGGCGACAAGATGAGCCACACGCCATTGACGCTGCTGCGCGCGGCCCCGGGCAGGCCCTGGACGCGCATCGAAGGATTCGTGACACCGGACCTGCTGCTGCAGCACTACCGCGAAATGCTTGCCTCGCGGTGAGCGGAAGACGGCGGTGAGCATTGCGACCGTCGCGTGCTCACTGCTGCTGTGCGCCCTGGCACCGGGCGCGGTGAGCCTGGCCAGCGAATCCAGCCGGCACGCGACCGTGCCCGCCGCGTCGGCCGGAGAGTCCATCTACCGCTTCGGCCTGTTGTCCGCGGGCAAGCCGGTGCGCGGCGAGCGTGATTCAGGCGTGGCGGTGGAAGGCGCCGCCGCCGCCTGCGTCAACTGTCATCGCCGCAGCGGCCTGGGCGCAGCCGAAGGGCGCGGCTATATTCCGCCCATCACCGGCCAGTTCCTGTTTCACGCCTACGGCAGCGGAGAGGGCGTCGACAACTCCGATCTGCCCTACGTGGAAGGTGCGCGCATCAACCGTGTCCCGTACACCGAGGAGAGCCTGGCCAAGGCCATCCGCACGGGAATCGCCGTGGATGGCCGGCAACTCAGCGTGCTGATGCCCCACTACGTGCTCGACGATGCCGCAATGGGCGCGCTCATCGGCTATCTCAAGCAGCTGACGCAGATTCAGGTGCCCGGCGTCAGCGATACCACGCTGCAGTTTGCGACGATCATCACGCCGGATGCCGATCCGGTCAAAGTGAAGGCCACGCTCAGCGTGCTCGACGATTATTTCGCCGAGAAGAACGCGGCGGCAAGGGCCGTGACCCCGCGCCAGCACAGCTATCACAAGATGATGTTCCGCGCGACGCGCAAGTGGCAACTGCACGTCTGGCAGCTCAGCGGCCCGGCCGATACCTGGGAGGCGCAGCTCAGGAAACACCTGGCCGCTGAACCGGTATTTGCCATGCTCTCCGGCGTCGGGGGCAAGAACTGGGCGCCGGTCCACCATTTCTGCGAGCGGGCCGCCCTGCCCTGCCTGTTCCCGAACGTCGAGCTGCCGGTGGTGGCCGAAGACGACTTCCACTCTCTTTACTTCAGCAAAGGCGTGCTGCTCGAAGCCGGCCTCATCGCCCACGAGCTGCAGCTGGGGGAGGCTCAGGGCGCTGGACACCGTCTGGTCCAGGTGTACCGGGCCGACGACATCGGCGCTGCGGCCGCCAGGGCGCTCGCGCAGGCCTCCCGCGGGCCGGGCCTGCCCGTCGTCGATCATGCGCTCAAGGCCAGTGCACCGCAGAGCGAACTGCGCTCGGCCCTGCGTGATATCCGCCCCGGCGATGAGCTGGTGCTGTGGCTCAGGCCGAAAGACCTCGCGGCGCTCGAGGGCCCGCCCCCAGGCGCCGCTGGCTTATGGATTTCAGGGCTGATGGGCGGGCTGGAGAATGCGCCCTTGCCTGAGAGCTGGAAGAGCGTCGCGCACCTGGCCTACCCGTTCGACCTGCCCGACAAGCGGCGCATCCGCGTCGACTACCCGCTGGGGTGGTTCCACGTGCGCAACGTGCCGCTGCTCGATGTACAGGTGCAGGCCGACACCTACCTGGCCTGCGGCCTGCTGTCGGAGACGCTCAATCACATCGTCGACACCTTCGTGCGCGATTACCTCATCGAGCGCATCGAGAACATGCTCGAGCATCGCATCATCACCGGCTATTACCCGAGGCTCACGCTCGCGCCTGGACAGCGCTTCGCCTCCAAGGGCGGGTACATGGTGCACTTCGCCGATCCGAAGGGCACGCGCATCGCCGCCGATGGCGAATGGATCGTGCCCTAATTCCCTGCAGCGGCCGGTTTTGCCGGCGACCTGGCCACCGGCGGCTTGGCGCCCTTCTGCACCTTCGGCAGCTTCGGCGATTGCGGGCTCATGACGGCCGCCGGCTCGACCTGGAGCAGTTCCACGTCGAAAATCAGCATGGATCCCGGCGGAATGGTCGGTGGCGAATTCAGGTCGTAGCCCAGCTCGGGCGGAATGAACAACCGCCACTTGGCGCCGGGCTTCATCATCAGCAGCGCCTCTCGCCAACCCTTGATGACCGAGTTCACGCTGAATGTGGCCGCCTGGGCATGAGCATCGGAGCTGTCGAATTCCGTACCGTCGAGCAGCCGGCCGCGGTAATGCACCGTGACCCGATCGGTCGGCGCCGGTGAGGCGGCCTTCACATCCCCCGCGTCGATCACCTGGTACTGCATGCCCGAGGCGGTCGTTATGACGCCCGAACTCGCGGAATTCTTCGCCAGGTAATCCTTCGCTGCGGCGTGGTTGCGTGCCACCAGGGCATCGCGTCCCGACCGCACCAGTTGCATCGCATGGTCCTTGTCCTCGGGGCTCAGAGCCTTGCCTGCAAGGCCTTCCTTTAGGCCGCGGATGACGTCCTCCAGGGTCAGGGACTGCTCCAGTCCCGCACCACGCAGCTGGTTGCCGAAGACGAGGCCGACGCTGTAGCTGGAAGATTCTTCCGGCACGCTCGTCGGGGCGGCCGCGGCAGGCACTGCCGCCGTGGTGGCCGGCGGCGGGGTATTGGCCGGCGCCGGGGCGGTCCCCGCCGCCGGGCTCTGTGCCTGGCTCACGGAGGCCGCTGCAGCAAGGACTGCGAGCGCGCGCGGCAGCCATCGGGCGATGCGAAAATTCATGTGGATTCCTTAACGGTACGGGAAAACGGGGCGCCTCAGGGCTGGGTCTGCGGCAGGGGTTGCGGCTGAGGTGCAGACTGCGGCAGAGACTGGAGTATCGATGTGGGGAGCTGCGGCAGCACCGGCGAGTTACCGCGGCGACGGCCTCTGGCGCGCGGCGCATAAATGAACTTCCAGTCGCAATAGCATTCCGTCTTTTCAAAGGCCGAATTAACGGCCAGGAAACCCGCTACCTTGATCGGCTTGCCCTGTGAGCGGCTCACCACGCCTATGATACCTCCGGCGGGCGCGAGGATCAGCCCCCAATCGGCACTGTTGGTCATTGGATCGGGATAGAGGCGGCGCAGATAACGGCGCGCAACCGGAAAGCGCTTGTCGGCAACCAGGTCCGCAAGCTCCTGCGGATATTGCCCGCCGCTGCCGACATAGCGGCCAATCGCCGCGCGGTACTGATTGCCGATGTACAGCAATTCGGCTTCCCGATCGCGCTGGATCTGCGCGCTCCAGACGATGCCGATGGTCGCGAGCGTAATGCCAAGAATTGCGATCGCGAACAGCAGGCCGAGGTAGGTGAAGCCGCGCTGGGGAGCCCTGCCGGTGCGCCTGTGGGTCCCGGCCGGCATGGCCGCCACGCGCACGGCTACCACTCCTTGAAGGGCGTGCCATCGCTGGCGTTGCCCTCGGCCGAGCTGTGCACATCGCGGATACCGGGGTGATCGGTATCCTCCGAGACCACCATTTGCCAGCTGTCGGCATTCTTGGTGAAGGGGTCGATGGGCACTGCGCGGATGTACTTGCGCTCCACCAGGGCGGCGAGCGAATCTGGATACTGGCCGTAGTCGCCCAGATGCTTGTCGATCGCCTCGCGCATGACGCTCAGGTCCTGGCGCAGCACGGTCTCGCGGGAGCGCTCGAGCGTCTTGAAATAGCGCGGCACGGCAATGGTGAGCAGTACCGCGATGATGCTCATCACCACCAGCAGTTCGATCAGGGTGAAGCCCCGCGAACGCGGCCTACCAGTCATGGTAAGGCACTCCGTTCAGCCCCTTGCCCTTGCTGAGCGAATAGACGTCGAACACGTCTTCACCGGGCTGGGGATCCTCGGGTGGACTGGCGTAGCTGCGCAGGCCCCAGGTGTCCTCCGGGGCGGCGGCGCCATCGGGAAAGAACGGATCGCGCGGCAGCCGGCGCAGGAAGTAGATCTTCGCCTTCTCCGGATTGGAGGCGTCGTCCACGCCTTCATACAGCAGCTTCAGTTCGGTGGGGTAGCCCGACTTGTCGGCCTCCGCCGTGATCCGGCCCTGGTCCCCGGCATCCTTGTAAGCGTCGATCGCGGAGCGAATCTCGCGCAGCGCGGAGCGCAGTTCGCTCTCCTTCTCGCGCTGGATGGCCATGCTGGCCAGTGGCAGGGCGGCGCTCGCCAGCAATCCGATGATAGCGACCGTGATCACCAGCTCGATGAGCGTAAAACCGCGATGGCGCACCGGACCGAGCACGACGCAACCGCCCTTCAGTCGCTCACCGAAATCGTCAGCGGCGTTGGCGTGGCCGAGCCCACGATCACTCCGCTGCTGCCCATGGCCGAGACCTGCGCCGCGATGGCCGTCTTGGGCCGCGCCTGCAGGGCCTTGAGCTTGAGGACTATGAGATCTCCGCTGCCGGTGAGCGGTTGATCGGTCGAGGTGACGTCAATCTGCGCGCCGCCTGGCCGACCGATGACCTTTGCGCCCAGCGAGCCCGGCACCATGGAACCCGGATCGCCCGCCTGCAGCTGGAAGGCCGAGGAGTCGAAACGCAGCTGCGCACGGACTCGCCCCACGCCCTGGTCGGTCTGCATCTGCAGCGTAACGGTGAATTCATCCCCGACCTTGACTTCGGAAGGGCCCAGGATCGTGGCGGTCGGATGGGGCGGCGGACCGTCGCTTTCGGAGCCCTTGGCCGAGGGCACATCCGTAATGCCCTGGAGCGCTGCGAGCCGCGCGGAGGGCGCGGCCGCTGGCGCTCCACCCCCACCGGGCATTCCCGTCACCGCACCGCTCGCCGCGCCAGCGCCCGTGGTGTCAACGTTAACCGGCGTGCGCTCCACGGGCGCCGCCACGCTCGGGGCGGGTGTAGCAGGCGCACCCAGGGCCGGCACCGAGGCGGCACCCGCGGGCGCTGGCGGGCCTGAAGGGCCAGGGGCCGCGGCTCCGGCGCCTCCGGCGGGGACGCTCAGCACGGCAGGCGCGGCACCGAGCGGGGCCAGGCCACTGCGCGACTGCGTGCCAAACCAGAACTCGGTGGTGTCGCTCGAGGGCCGCGGCTTGGCTCGGATAATCCGCGGCGTGATCGACAGCACCACTTCGGTCTTTTCCTTGTCGGTGTTGTGATCCGAGAACAATCGTCCCACGATCGGTATATCGCCCAGGCCCGGGACCTTCGAGGCGCTGTGGGTGTCGCTGTCCTTGATCAGCCCGGCGAGGATCTGCGTCTCCCCGTCCTTGAGCTGCAGCAGCGTCGAGACGTTGCGAGTGCCGATCTCGTAGGCGCGCGTATCGCCCACGTTGATCGTGTTGACGATCGAGCTGACTTCGAGCTGCAACTTGATGGCCACGTCGTTGTCGGCGTAGATCGTGGGTTCGACATCCAGAGTCAGGCCGACATCCAGGTACTGCACCTGCGTATTGGCGATCGAAGTCTGTCCGATGCCGGCGGAACTGACCGCGGTCGTGATGACCGGCACGCGGCTGCCGATCAGGATCTTGGCCTTTTCCTTGTTGCGTGCGCGAATCCGCGGGCTGGCCAGCACATTGGAATTTCCGGTCGTCTTGAGGGCGTCCAAGGTTACCGACAGCGAAGAGACCGAGATGGTCGAGCCGTTCTGCTTCGACAGATCGTTGACCACCAGCCCGCTCGGCATCGAGAGCTTCGCCGATGAGGGATAAGTGATGCCGAGCTGCTGCATGCGGGTGCGGGTGATTTCGAGCACCTCCACTTCCAGCATGACTTCGGGCTCCACCAGGTCGACAGAGGCCACCAGCTTTTCAGCCATGCGCACGACTTCCGGGGCGTCGCGCATGATGATGGCGTTGGCGCGCTCATTGATCACCAGCGTCTTGGCGTCCAGCACCGTCTTCAGCAGGCTCTCGACGTCCTTGGGTGCGGCGGTGTTCAGATAGAAGGTCCGGACGATCTGGTCCTGGTAGTCCTTCTGTTTGGCATCCGTATTGGGATAGATCAGCACCATGTTCTCGGAGAGCACCTGGCGCGCGAGCTGGCTCTGGCCAAGCACCAGATCGATCGCCTGCTCGATCGGCACGTCGGCGACAAAGATCGTGGTCTTGCTGTCGCTCTTGACGTCCTTGTCAAAAATGAAGTTGATGCCGGTCTGGCGCGACAGCACCTCGAATACCATCTTGGTCTGCGCGTCGCGGAATTGCAGCGTGACCGGGCGATTGTCGCGGGTGCGCAATCTGGGCGTAACGGTGACGGGCCCGCGGGCCGCGTCCAGTCTGGCGCGCAAAGCCACGGCCGGCGCGTAGCCGGGATCCTCGGTCAGGACACTGCGCAGCAGCGCGCTGGCCTGATCGAACTCGCCGCCCTGCAGGTCCGCTTGCGCCTCGTTCACGCGCTGCGCATGGCGCATGTCATCGGCGACCCCTTGCAGGCCCCGCGTGGCGCGATCGTTGCCGTTCTCGATGGCGAGCACGCGATGGTAGGTCGCCTCGGCGGCGGTGGCATCGCCCGCCGCGCGGGCGCGGTCCGCCTCGGCGATCAGCTTCTGCACGGCCTGGTCGTGGCGGCTGTTCAGATCGAGCCGGTAGCCGAGATTACCCGGGTCACTGGCCACCGCCCGTTGAAGTTTCTGCAAACCGACTTCGTACTGGCCCTGGTCGAAGTCGTCGAGGCCCTGCTGGTGCACCCGGGAGCTGGCGCAGGAAGCGAGCAGCACCGCCGCGGCCAGTGCCACACCCATCCTGCTCAGGCTGAAATTCACTGCGACTCTCCCAGCGGCAACGTCTGTTGGATGTTCAGGGGCTTGTAGGTGAGCTGCAGCAGGCCGTTGGCCGCGCTGTCCACGCTGTAGGTGTTATCGATGGTATCGCCGACATGCACGTCGAAGACCCGATCGCCGCGCGTCAGGAAATAGACCGTGGTATCACCCGGGCGCGCATAGCTGCCCATCACGGTGAACGGCAGCGGCGGCGCGGTGGGCGGTGGCGGCGCGACCTCCACCACGGGCGCCGGCGGCGGCGCGGGCGGGGCCACGTACCAGGATTGGGTGTGGAACAGGGAGCCGACCGTCTTGCTCGACGTAACGCGGTGCGCCAGCCGGGCCAGCAGGCTCTCATTGTCCTGGCCGCTGGCACGCGGGGCCGCGTGCGCCGCGCCCGCGGCCGGCGCGCCCAGCGCGCCCCTGGCGCCCGGGTCAGCGGTGCTCACCCCCGCCGCGCCCGGATCGGGCCGCGAGAGCACGATGTAAATGCCAATCGCGGCGGCGGCCGCAGACAACAGCTTGAGCCGCTTGGTGAGCACCATCATTCCTCACTTCGCACATAGGCCGAGAGCTTGAGTTCCGCATCGACGGTGTCATCACCGACGTTCTTGCGCTCGATGCGCAAGCCGTCGACGGCCACCGCCGGGAGCGCCAGCAGCGTCCGGTCCATGAACTCACGGATCGCCGGATAACTCGCGTGCAGGGGGAAGGTCATCTTGTAGCGTGCCGCGACCCCATCACGCGCCGGCACGTATTCATATTGGCCGCGGGGCAGCTGGACGTTGGAGGCGTTGGCTTCCTCCAGAATCTTGCCCACCACAGCGGGCGCATCGCCACGCGGCGGGAGGGAGGCCAGGCTCAATCCGCCCGTCGCCGCGACCGGCGCTCCTGGCCCGATTGGAGTCAGGCGCAGCAGCTGGCCCTTGAGGGCTGCGACGGCCGCGCTCTGCGGCAGGTTGCCGGCAATGAACAGCGTCGCGGCAAGGACCACCGCGGCGATGCCCGCCGTGGCGGCCAGGCCCAACCGCCGAATTTGATAGGCGACCTCGGCGATGGAGCGCGAGGCCGACTGCTGCAGGCGTTGCAGGGCAAACGATCCAGCTACCTCCGCCGGGACCGCCGTGGGCGTCCGGGCCGGCGCGGGCGCCGGCACTTGCGGCAGGGCCGCGGCCGGCGCTGTGACAACGGCCGCCGCCAGCTCCCGCGGCGCGCCGGATCCACTGGGTGGGGCGCTCACGAGGCATCGCTCCAGTCGGCCGATATCTGGAAACGGACTGGGTGATCCTTGTCATCGCTCCGGAGTTCATGGTTGTCGAGCATCGGATAGCGCAGCACCGCGGTCTTGCGCAGCCGTTGCACATAGGCGAGCGCCAGATCCAGGGAGCGCGCCTCTGCGGTCACCCGCACCCGGTGCTTGGCCTGGTCCGGCTCGATCGCGAGCACCGCCACGTTGCCGGCGGTATCGCCGCTGGCGGTTTCCAGATCTGCGAGCAGCTGCGACCAGGGCGTGGCCAGGGCGCGCACAGTCTTGGTCGCGTCCAGGGCATTGAGCCCGGCGATCGAATCAGTGCTCTGTCCGCGATGGCGCAGCCCCAGGAGCGCCGCCCGGCGCAACTCGAGGCCGGCGCGCTGATTGCCCAGCGTATGCTGTTGCGCCAGTACGCCCATCAGACACAGCGCGCCGAGCACGGCCACCGCAATGCCCACCGGCCCGCCGCGCGAGCGCTTGCCGGAAAAATCGAGCAGCAGGCGTGGCGCGCTCACGCCTGGTGCCTGCGCATGAATTCAAGCTTGCCGGCCGTGGATTCACCGGCAAGCTCCTCATCGAGCCACACCAGGTCCGCGCCGCTGGTGCCCGCCGCGATCCGCAACGCCGCGGGCGCATCCACATAGACGCGGCCTTCTTGCGCCGTGGTGCTGGCGAGGCGCCCGAAGGTCTGCAGCCGGCGCAGTTCCACGGTCCAGTCCGCCCCGATCCGCACACTATGCACGCGATCCCATCCGCCGGGCGCCAGGCGCGCGGCGGCCAGCGAGCCCTGCTCGATGGACACGAACCAGGCGCCACCGTCCGGCAGCTTGCTGCGCCAGTGATTGTAGGCCGACACCAGCTGCGGCTGCAGCGAACGCAGCGGCACGCGGTGGCGCGTGAGCACCAGCTGCAGCTCCTCGAGCAGATTGGCCGGCAGCGCACAGGCGACCTGCGGTGAACCGGGCCGGCTGTCGCTTAGCGTGACGCTCCAGTGACTGACCACTTCGCCATAAATGCCGGTGAGCACGTGGCGCGCATGCGTCAGGCGCTCCGCCTCGCCGCTCAGGGCCGCCGAGTAGGGCACGATCGCGTAGCGCACCCACTGGTCGGAGATCACCATCCGGGCCACGGCCCCTTGCCATTCCTTCTTTGCGAGCAGGCCATCGAGCGCCGTAAGCGGCGCGGCCCAATGCGTGTCTTCTAGGATCTCGTTCGCCCAAGCGGACTCCCCGGCGCTCCGGGGCCGCACGCCGCGGGCCATGCGGGTCAGCGCCAGCTTGTGCGGCGCGAGGAAAATGCCGATTTCATCACGCCATAGTGGTGACACGATTCACCTCTTCGAGCGTGGTCTCGCCACGGCGGACCAGTTCCAGCGCGGACTGGCGGATCAGGCGCACGCCGGAGCGCTGTGCCAGCTCCTTGAGCTGCCGCACCGGGGCGCGGGCAATGATGGCCTCGCGGATCTCATCGCTGAGCACCAGCAGTTCGCCGACCGCCTTGCGGCCGCGGTAGCCGGTGCCGCGGCAGTGCTTGCAGCCCCTGCCCACACGGAACTCGTAGCCGGCGTGGCTGGAGACCTCTAGCTGCGATTCCTCGAGCAATCGCCGCGAGGGGGTGTAGCTGTTGGCGCACTGCTCACACACGATACGCACCAGGCGCTGCGCCAGGATGGCGCTCAATGCGGCCACGAAGCTGTAGGTGTCGACACCCATGTGTACGAAGCGCCCCATCACGTCGAATACGTTATTGGCGTGCACCGTGGTGAACACCAGGTGGCCGGTGAGTGCCGACTGGATGGCGATCTGCGCCGTTTCCGGATCGCGGATTTCGCCCACCATGATCTTGTCCGGATCGTGACGCAAAATAGAACGCAAACCCCGCGCGAAGGTCAAGCCTTTCTTCTCATTGACCGGGATCTGCAAAACCCCTGGCAGCTGGTATTCGACCGGGTCCTCGATCGTGACGATCTTGTCCTGACCCGTTTGTGTCTCCGATATGGCGGCGTACAGCGTCGTGGTCTTGCCACTGCCGGTAGGACCGGTCACCAGCAGCATGCCGTAAGGCAGGCTGCTGAGACGGCGCAACTGGCTCACCGATTCGGAATCGAACCCCAGGGAGTCGAGCGTCAGTCCGTGCACCTTTTCGGTGAGCGACTGCTTGTCGAGTATGCGCAGCACCGCGTCTTCTCCAAAGACGCTGGGAATGATGGAAACTCGGAAATCGATGGCGCGTCCGTCGATCGCGACCTTGAAACGGCCGTCCTGCGGCACGCGGCGTTCGGAGATGTCGAGCTCGGCCATGACCTTGATGCGCGAGATGACCTGCTCGGACACCTCCGCTCCGGTCACGGAAGCCATCTGCACCAGCACCCCGTCGATGCGATAGCGCACCACCAGGCCGTTGGCGAGGGTCTCGAGATGCACGTCGCTCGCCCCGGCGCGCAGCGCGTCGTAGAGCGTCGAGTGCACCAGCTTGACGATCGGGCTGGAGTCCTGGCTGATCGAGGCCAGCGAGAGATTGTCGACCGCGCCGTTCGCCGATCCTTCCGAGCTGCTGCCGGCCACGGCGGCGTCGAGCGCCCGGAGCGACTGCTCGTGGCGCGAAATATAGCTGGCAATCTCGGCGCGCGGCGCCAGCACCCATTCGAGGGTCTGCGGCACGCGCACCTCCAGCCAGCTGCGGGTGTCGGCATCGAAGGGATCAGCGATGACGGCCAGGAGCTTCCTGCCGTTGCGCGCCAGCAGGCACACGCGCCGCGTCGCCTCGGCCGGGGCCAGCAGGTCGAAGGCCGGTTCGAGGCGCGCCAGGTCATCGCGCGTCAGCACGCGATAGTCGAAGGCCTCGGCCAGCGCCCCGGTGAGCTCCACCGGCCCGAGGCCGGAGTGCTCCTCCAGGTAATCGAGCGTCGAGCGGCCGCTGGTCTGGGTCTGCGTGACCGCCGCGGTGAGCATCGCGTCGTTCAGGCCAAGACCGCCGGTACTGCCGGGGAGTGCGCTCATTTGATGCTCCCGGCCAACTCGAAGATCGGGAAGTACATCAGCACCACGATCCCGCCGATGATGACACCGATCAGGCTCATCAGGGCCGGCTCGATCAGGCGGGTCGCAAGATTGACCCAGCGTGAGAGCTCCTCGTCGTAGAAGGCGGCGATTCGCTCCATCATCTCGCCCATGTTGCCGCTGCGCTCACCGACGCGCAGCATGCGCGCGGCGACCGGGGTGGTGAGCCCGTGCTGCTCCATGGCATCGCCGATCGAGCGGCCCTCGCGCACCGACTGCGTGGCGGCGGCGAAGGCGGGACGCAGGTTCGCCGACAGGAGTCCGGCCGACATGCGCATCGCGGTCACCATCGGGGTGCCGCCCCGCTGCAGCATGCCAACGGTGCGATACAGGCGCGCCAGCTGATAGATGTGGAGCCGGCTGCCGAGCGCCGGAATGCGTGCGATGCGCGCCCCGATGGCGGCACGCACGGTGGGCCGCGTGAAGGCGTAGGCGATGCCCGCCACCGCGGCGATCGCTCCCAACGCGACGGCGTAGCCATGGGCATCGAGAAACTGGCCCCAGTGCATCAGCATCCGTGAGGCGAAGGGCAGTTCACTGCCCAGGTCCTCGTAAATGGAACTGAAGCGCGGCACGACGTAGCCCATCAGGAAGGCCACGACCAGGAGCCCGGCCACGCACAGCACCGCCGGATAGATCGAGGCGTTGATGAGGCTCTTGCGCAGCACGTCGACCTGCTGCTGGTACGCGACGTAGCGCGTGAGTGCCTCGCGCAGTGCGCCCGTGCGCTCAGCGGCGCGCACCGTGGCGACGTACAGCGTCGGAAAACTGACGGGGTGCTCGGCCAGCGCGGCGCCCAGGGTCTGGCCCTCGCGCAGGCGCACCAGCACCTGATCGAGGGTACGCCGGACGGCCGGACTGGCTTCTTTTTCCCCCAGCGTCTCGATCGATTCGACCAGCGACAGGCCGGCATCGAGCAGTGCCACCAGCTCCTGGCTGAAGGTCACCAGCGCGATGCGCGTGGCGCGGCCCCCGAAACTGAAACTGCGTTCGCGTGCGATGGAGATGAAGGCCAGGCCCGCACCGGCCACCTGGCGGCGCGCGTCCGCCTCGTCGATGGCATCGAGCACGTAGGACAGCACATCCTGGCTGCCGCCCATGGCCTTGACCCTGAAGCGCATGCTCACCAGTTCCCCAGGTCAGCGCTCTCACCCGTGCCGCCTGCCCTGCCGTCCTTGCCATAGGACATCAGGTCATAGTCGTTGTTGTGCGTACCGGGCTCGCCATAGACATAGGCATTGCCCCAGGGATCGAGGGGCACCTCTTTTTTCAGGTACGGGCCCGCCCAGTTCTGCTCGCCCTGCGGCTGCGTGTTCAGTGCCGTGAGCCCCTGCTCCGTGGTCGGCAGGTGCCCGACATCGATGCGGTACTGCTCGAGCGCCTTGTCGAGCGCATCGATCTGCGCCCGGGCCGCCTTGACCTGCGACTTGCCGACCTGTGCGAAGTAGCGCGGCGCGACGAATCCGGCGAGCAGACCGATGATCACCATGACCACCAGCAACTCCAGCAATGTGAAGCCACGTGTGCGTTTCATGATTCGGTGTCCGCGGCGGCCAGCAGGGTCTGGGCCCGCAGGGCCTGGTACATTTTCAGCACATTGGGCACGTAGGCGCGGGTCTCGCGGTACGGCGGAATATGCCGCCCGTACTTTTCCACGGCGTTTTCCCCGGCGTTGTAGGCGGCCAGGACCAGCTCGAGTTTCTTCTCGCCAAAGCGGGCGATCAGATCGGCCAGGTACAGCGCCCCGGCACGAATATTCTGTTCCGGATCAAAGGCGTTGAAGGCGCCGTAGCGCCGCGCCGTTGTGGGCAGCAGCTGCATCAGTCCAATGGCCCCGCGGCGCGAAATCGCCCGTGGATTGAAGCCCGATTCCACCACGATGACGGCGCGCACCAGCTCGGGATGCACATTGGCGCTCTGGGCGGCGCGGGCAATCGCCGCGTCGTAGTCCGAGGAGCGCGCCAGCCAGGCCGCGGCACGCCTGGCGTCCGGGGAAGCCGGGCGCGCCAGCGGCTCCGGATCGGTCCGTACGATAAGCCGGTAGCGGGCATCGTCGGGTACATTGCTAAAATGAGTGGTGCCTGCCGTATCGGTATAGGCGTAGATGTCGGCCTTGCACACCGGGGTATGCGCGACCAGCGCCACGACCAGTCCAGTGGTGACGAACATTTTCATCATCCAAGCACTCTACGAGTCCCCACCCGCACCGTAAGGTAGGCAAACTCCGTATGCCCGGACCCGTCTTGCGGGCTGGTTCTCATTTGACGCCGTTACACTTTACATTACTCACCCAAATTTGTGATTTAAATCACGTTTTAGCCCGGAGCCAATCCCGCCGGGTATGATCAGACCAAGGATTCTGCCGATAACATGTACACCGACTGGTTCAAGCTCCAGAGGCTGCCCTTCCGGCTCCGTCCTGACCCCGATTTCCTGTACCAGGCGGGCGAGATGGGCCAGATCCTGGAATCGCTCCGCGCCGCGGTGATCACCGGCCACGGGGTGGCCTGCCTGACGGGCGAAGCCGGTGTGGGCAAGACGACGTTGCTCCACGCCCTGGCCCAGCAGAATCTCGGCTCGATGACGGTGGCGAGGGTCCAGCAGCCGAGCGTCACGCCCGAGGAGCTCATCGAGGCGCTCGCAACGCAATTCCGCCTGCCGCCGCAGGCGTCCCCGGGCCGCGAGGCCACCGCCCGCCTGACGCGCTTTGTCGCCGAGGAAAACGGCCAGGGGCGCTCGGTGCTCATCCTGGTCGACGAAGCCCATCGCTGCTCGGCTGGTACGCTGCGCGAGCTGCTGGTCCTGGCCGCGCGCCACCCCGCCCCTTTCATCGTGCTGGCGGGGGAGTCCGGCTTGCTCGCCACGCTGGCAGCCCTCGAGGGCCAGGGCGTTCCGGTGCGGCTGCAGGCCTCGCTCCGGCTGCCGCGACTGACGTCCGAACAGATCGAGGGTTACCTGGATTTCCGGCTCCGCGTGGCGGGCAGTGGCGGCCGCACGTTGTTCGATTCGGACACGACGCACGAGATCCTGCGCTATACGGGCGGCACGCCGCAGCTGATCAACGTGCTGTGCGACAACGCCATGGCGCTGGCCGAGGTGCACAACAGCCCGCGCGTCAGCACCGCGGAAATCCGTGACGCCGTCCAGGAACTGAAGTGGGTGGAGTTTTCGGCGCGCACGCCCGCCGCCCAGCTCGACGCGACCGGCGCCAGCCGGGTTGCCGCGGTGGGCCGCACCGTCGTCATGGAGCTCGAAGTGCAGCAGAGCGGGCGTTTCGTTGAGCGGCAGACGCTCAAGCCCGGCCGCCTCATCGTCGGTCGTGCCGAGGACGCCGACATCCGGCTCAACAGCCCATTCGTGAGCCGCCAGCACTGCCAGATCATCACGACCGCGGACCAGTGTTTCGTCGAGGACATGGGCAGCACCAACGGTATCCTGGTCAACGGCCGGCGCCGCCGGGTGCACTGCCTGATGCCCGAGGACCGGATCGTCATCGGCGATCACACGCTGCTGTATACGGAATCGCCGCTCGCCAGCGCCTGAAGGCCGGCCCGGCGGGCGGGCGCCCACGGCTCCCTCAAGCCGTGGCCTGCTCCGCGCCTTCCAGGCGCCAGCTCAGCTGAGCCAGGGTGCCGCGCCCCGGCGCCCGGGCGATATTGAAGGTCCCGCCGGTCATCTGCGCCCGCTCGCGCAGGTTTCGCAGGCCCGATCCGTGGCGGCGCGACTCCGCAGTGGCGTGGTCGAGCCCGACGCCGTTGTCGCGCACCTGCAGCATCAGCACCTCCTCCTCGAGCCACAGCTTGACCAGCACCTGGCGTGCGTCGGCGTGCTTGGCGACATTGTTCAGCAGTTCCTGCACGCAGCGATAGACCACGGTGGCGAGCCGGTCCGGGACCTCACGATCGGTCGCCGAGAGCTCGGCGACGATGGCGATCGAAGGATAGATCTCGGCGAAATCGCGGCAGAACCATTGTACCGCCGAGGCCGCCCCCAGATCGTCGAGGATCTTGGGGCGCAGGTTCATGGAGATCGCGCGAATGCCTTCGGCGGTCTCCTGGATGCGCCGCACGGCCAGCTCGAAGACCCCGGCTGAATCGCCGCGCCGCGGCTGGCGGAGCAGCTCCAGGCCGCGCTCCAGCGTGTACTTGACGGCGCTCAGGGACTGCCCGACCGAATCGTGCAGCTCCACCGCGATGCGCTTACGCTCGCCTTCCTGCGCCCCGATGAGCTGCTCGGACAGCGCCATCAGTTCATTGCGCGAGGCGCGCAGCGCCACCTCGGCCTGCTCGCGACGGATGATCTCGTTGCGCAGGTCACGGTTGGCATCCGCCAGGGCCTGGGTACGCACACGGACCCGGGATTCCAGGCTCGAGTTGAGCCGCTCTAGGGCGTCCTGGGCCCGGTACAGTGCGCTCAGGTCGTTGACCACCAGCACCGCGCGCGGGTCGCCGCGATCGGCTTCCATGCCCTGGCGCAGGCGCATCGGGCGGATAGTGAAGTGCAGGAAGCGGACACCGATCTGCTCCTGGAGCTCGAACTGCTGGCGTGTACCGCTGCGGATCTCGCCCATGGCGTTGGAGAAGAACCCGGTGAGTGGGCAGCGCTGGATGCGGCAACCCGGATGCAGCAGGGCGTGGGCGCTTTTCCCGATGACGCCGGACACCGTGCCCAGCGACCAGTCTTCAACCACGCGATTGGTGCGCATCACCTGGCCCCTGCGGCCGAGCAGGCAAACCAGCGCGGCCAGCGCGTCGGCCGTGCTTTCCCAGTCCAGCTTGGCCTTTTCGATCGCGGCCTGGCGGCCCCGGCCCTCCACCGCCACCAAAGAGGCAGGCGGCCTGGGCCTGGGCTTCACCTTTGACTTGCGGCGTGGCCTCACGGCGGTGCCGCCCTGCGCTGTCTTGCTGGCCGTGGCCATGTCACTTCCCGTGCGCATCATGCGTCTCCTCCCCTTTTAAAGAGTGCCACAAGTAGCGCTTCCCTACACTTCGCGGCCGGACATTTTTCGCGGCCGCACAATTATGGACAATTTTGTCGTCGCTTCCAGACAGGGCACGCCCACCCCGCAAATCAGATACCGTATCGAGCCAAACACACAAGGGGAGGATACCTATGGCTCTCTGGAAAGACCCGCTCGCACCGACGCCGGCGCCGGCCCCGATGACCCCCCGCCCCGCCGTGGAGTCCGCGCCACGGGTGGACCGGCCGGCCTCCGAAGCGGCGAGCACCCACAACACGTCCGCTGTGCGCCCCAAGGAGCGGGTCGAGCTGCGCGAATCGCTGATCGCCTCCGGACTGTCGATCGAGGGCAAGATCACCGGCACCGGCCATGTGCGCATCGCCGGCTCCTTCAAGGGCGACGTGCAGGTGGACGGCAACCTGGGGATCGAGCCCGGCGCCAAGCACCAGGGTGAAGTGCGTGCGGCCACGGTCACCGTAAGCGGCGAGCTGACCGGCAATATCGCCGCCAAGCACATCGATGTGACCTCCACCGGCATCATCATCGGTGACGTCAAGGCGGACACCATCACCGTGGCCGCCGGCTCGCGGATGCGCGGTCATGTGGAATTCGGCTGGGCCGAGGGCGCGCCGGGTACCACCCGGGTCGAACACAAGGGAAACGGCGTGGTCTCATGAGCGCCGTCCGTCCCATGACCCTCGGCGCGACGCGCACTTGCCCGCATTGCAAGTCCACGGTGCTGGCGAGCGCCGGGATCTGCCCGGCCTGCCAGCATCACCTGCGCTTCAGCCCGCCGAACTCGGCCGCGGCGCCGACGGGCTACGCGGCCCTGCAGGTCGAGGGCACGGTGCGGCACAAGCAGCCTGATGAACCCTGCGAGTTCTGCGTGGTACTCTCGATCGCCAATGAACGCGGCGAACAGATCACACGCCAGGTCGTGGGCGTCGGGCTGCTGCAGCCCGCGGAAGCCCGCCGATTCAGTGTCTCGGTCAACCTGGTTCCCGCGCAGACGTCCACGGACCGTAGCGAGCACTAAGCCCGCCGAGGGGCCGGTGAGGAGCCGGGCGTGATCCGCCTGCGACCGGCGGCCGAGCGCGGCCACGCCCAGCACGGCTGGCTTGACTCCTGGCACAGTTTTTCCTTCGCGGACTACCACGACCCACAGCACCTGCACTTCGGCCCGCTACGGGTCATCAATGAGGATCGCGTCCAGGCGGGTGGCGGCTTCCCGCCCCACCGGCACGAGGACATGGAAATCATCTCCTACGTGCTGGACGGCGAACTCGAGCATCGCGACTCCCTCGGCAACGGATCGATCGTCCGCCCGGGCGACGTGCAGCGCATGAGCGCCGGACGCGGTGTATCCCACAGCGAATTCAATCCCTCCAGGACCGCGGAGCTCCACTTCCTGCAGATCTGGATCATCCCGCGGGTCCGCGGCATCGCACCCGAGTACGAACAACGGCACGTGAGCGCCGCCGAGCGGCGCGGCCGGCTGCGCCTGGTCGCCTCCGCCGAGGGTTCGGACGAATCCCTGCGCATCCACCAGGACGCACGGATGTATGCCGGACTGTTCGACGGCACCGAATCCTCGGCACTGATGCTGGCTCCAGGACGCCTCGGATACGTGCACCTGGCACGCGGGGCACTCAGCGTGAACGGGCAGGCGTTGCGGGCGGGCGATGGCGCCGAGCTGAGCGACACCGCGACACTGAGCCTCGGGGCTGCGGACCGGGCGGAGGTGCTGGTATTCGACCTGCCGGAGGGCTGATATGCCCCGCGCGTGTAAACAGGTGCAGGGCCCGGGCGCGCGGTTTCACACCGGTGGAAAGTGGAAAGGCGGCATGCATGGGTTCGGGAAGGCAACGCCCGGGGCCTAGAGCGACGATTGATCCGCTGATGTCCGCGGGTTGAGTACCGCATGGCTTCGATCCGTCGCGGGGCTGCTTCGCTCCAGCGACGGGGATCATCGCAGAAGGTTGCCCACATGGCCCTTGCGAGGATTCCCAGGGCAAATTCTCCTCGACTGTCACGGTGGTGGCGGCAACTGCAGCCGCGCAAGCTATAGGGTTACCACCGCACGGGGTCGAGTGAAGCCGCGGATTTGGGATGAGTACTTCCTAAATGGCCGGACTCGAGACCCCGTAGCCGCTGACGGCCTTGGACGTCGCCAGTAAACCAAATCAATCGGAGTCACTTTAATAAACTCCTGCGTGGTGATTCGTTCGGCAATATACGGCACATGGCGCAAGCGAAACAGCAACAGTTGATTCACAATCTCACCCGGTCTCAGGCTTTGCCCGCTGCTATTAGATGCCTAGAAGGGTGACGGATACGCGACTGGTTGCCGCGCGCGCCGAACAGGCACCGCCTCTCAGCGCCCTCGAGCGCGAATTGCTGCAACTTATCGGCGCAGGATGCTCACTACGAACAATGGGTCGTCACCTGGAGCTTTCGCACACCGCAATCGGTTCACGTGCGCAGCAGCTACGGAGGAAATTGCAGCTGCCATCAATGGAGGCCCTGCGCATTCACGCCGCGGCGCAGGCCGCACCCGCTCGAGCGCATGCGCCACGCCTGTCCCGCATGCGCTTGTATTCCCAGAGCCGCTGGCTACCCGATGTCGCCTTGCGGACTTCCGCTCCTCTGGGTAGCGCATGCCGACAGGCGTTTAATGGCCGGACCCTGCGCGACGTTGCGGACTTCCTGCGCGATTGCGGGCAGAACCCTGGCCCCTTGCCGGACGATCCTGGTGCGGTGGTCATGCATGCGACTGGCACGCTGGGCGCAAAGCAGGCCCTGCTCGCGGCACTGGCCGCCGAATGCGGACGCAACGACGTGCAATTGATTGTAGCCTGTCACGAACTCGAGGTGTCAGACAACAACGCAGCGGGTAACCGCCTTCCAACATTGCCGATGGCCGTATGTTATCTGCGCTGCGGAGCGCGCGGGATCCAAATCGCAGCGCTCGGCGCGGGCTCGGTCCTTCACGATAAGGCGGTGTCCGCGATGCGCGTCGACCCTTTCGGCCTGGCCAACGAACGTGTTCGCCTGTACCAGAAATTTGCGGTGGACTGGTGTCGAGCCCTGGATATGAGTCCGGCTGAGTTTGCAAGGTACCGCGCCGAACAGCTACGCCGCCCGGAACGTCGCTCCGTGTTTGAAGACCTACTGGGATATCACCTGCCGTCGAGCTATGCCCCCGTACTCTGAAGGGGCACCGCACTCTGATAATGCAATTTGCCGAGCTGGATCAGCAGTGCTCGAGACCATGTGGATCGCGGCGGAGGCGCCTTCGCGAATCGAGCGTTCCCACTGTGCGCTCGCGCTGCCCAGATCATTGTTGTCAGATCTTCGATCACCGCGGACAGATGCCCTGGTGTCCCAAGACAGGTCCGACGATATACTCCGGCTGATCGCAAAAAACTCGGGCATGGCCTTGCCACGCCGCTCGGTGAGCTGCCCGGTAGACTCATGTTTGCTTACTCCCGGCGCGGAACGGCGACAGGATGCCAGAGCACTGTGAATCCCTCCTTCTATGAGTGATCCCATCTGCGCCGGAAACCCTGGCCTTCCAATTCGCTTCTATCTCGCCCTCCTCGCTCCAGAGAAGAGCGGTGTCCATACCATCTGCCCGGTTGATTCGGGACTCTGGACCCGTCTAAGCTCGTAGCCCTGGTCGTGCAAAGGCGATCACAGGGTGTACGAAGCGGATCGCACATTGGTGGCTCGGATGCGTGCCGGAGTGCAGCGCGCATTCGATGAATTCTATGAAGCCCATGCGGACCGTCTCGCCGCGTTTGCGGCACGTCGCTCAGGTTTAGATTCGGCCAGCGTGGAAGACATTGTCCAGAACACCTTGGTCAAGGCCATACGGAACCTTTCGGGCTTCCGGGGCGAAGCGGCGTTGTTTACCTGGCTCGCCAACATCTGTCGCAACGAGCTGGCAGACGCGCACCGAAAAGGGCTGCGGCGCCCGCAGCACGAGAGCCTCGAAGGAACGGTTGCGGCCGAGGTGGCTGAGCTGCGGATTCCGCCGGAGCTGGAGCCCTCTGCCGAGTTGGAAGCGCTGGAACAACGACGCGCCATAGTCCAGATCCTGGATACCCTTCCGTCCAACTACGCGCTGGCTCTGGAGGCCAAATACGGAGATGGCCTGACCGTCAATGACCTCGCCTGTTTGCTGGACCTCACGCCCGTCGCGGCGCAGTCGCTCCTGGCCCGTGCCAAAGGCGCATTTCGTATTGCGTGGCAAAAGCGCGCGAATGAGATGACCGTGGAGGAACGCAGCCCATGAACACATCGCATCCTCCCGAGTTCGATCCGGATGACGTGGCGAATCTCGAGCAACGGCTGCGCGAGTCATTGGTTACGCAGCCGTGGGAAGCGGCCGTTCACTCGCGAGTAAAAGCAGCCGTCGAGCGCGAGTGGCAAGTGAGCGCAGAAATCGCCCGGGATCGACGCCGTCGTGCACGCCATCAGCGTGCGATAGGATTTGCGGTGGCCGCAGGCCTCGCGATTGTTGCCTTGATGGTCATCGCGGGGCGGCCGAGCAAATTGGGGACTGCGATCGGCATCGTAACGCGAGTCAGTGACGGAGGCCTCGACGAGCGTACCGGATTCTTCCGGCACCGCGCGCTCGCGATTGGGGAAGCGGTGCGGGTCGGCAATCGCCTGAGCACGCCGGGTTCCGCGCTCGTTTCCCTGGCGCACGGCGGGACCCTGCGTATTGCGGGCGGCAGTGCCCTAGTCGTGTCCGCAGCGAGTCTGCTGACGCTCGATCACGGCTTGATTTACGTGGATATCCCGCCCGCGCTTTCCGGAAACTTGCGCGTGGCAACGCAGGCCGGTGTTGTTGAGCACGTTGGAACCGAGTTTGAAGTCTTGAGCGATGCACGGGCGGTGCGAATTCGCGTGCGGGAGGGAAGCATCCGATTCATCAGTCCGGCCCAGACGTTATTGGCGGAAGCAGGCACCGAGGTGTTCGCCACGCCTGGCGGGCGGATCGCCCACGAATCCGTCGCCACGTTCGGGCGCGAGTGGATGTGGACCGAGGCGCTCGCACCGGACTATGACATCGAGGGTCATTCGCTCATTGAATTTCTGCGCTGGGCGAGTCGCGAACTGGGTCGATCCCTGGACTTTGCGGATCCGCGCGCGCAGGAGGTCGCCCGCCACACAATTCTCCACGGATCGGTGAAGGGCGAAGCCCCGCTCGATGCCCTGGCACAAGTTCTGGCGACCACCTCATTGAGCCACGAAGTGGCCGACGGCTCGATTCGGGTACACTCCGGTCCTTAGTGCGGTGTACCGACCCGCCCTGGGGCCTGATGGGTGCCAACACGCTGCCGGCGCATTGCATTTTGTAGCGCGGCGCTGATCCTGATCAGCGTAGCCGGGGTTACGGCGCCAATGGCGCCACGGACCACGGTCACCGATCTGTTGCGCGCATTAATCGCGAGCGGCGTAAATGTGCTGTATAGCTCGGAGCTCGTGCCCCTCGGGCTCGAGGCCCCGACTTCTCTGCGCGGCACTGATCCAATGTCCCAAGCAGTGGAAGCCCTGAGCGCTCATCAGCTGCAACTTCGCCGGATCGGTGAGCGGCGATACGTTGTCACCCGCTCCGCAACTGCCGCTAGGCCAACAGTTAGGCACGGCGTCACTACGCCACGCGCCGACCCTGAGTCAGAGCCGTCTGAAGAAGTGTCTGTCTTCGCGAGCCGATACCGCTACGACACCCAAGCGAGCGGCCAACCCGTCGGCTTCGACGAGCGCGGTTTCAGGGACACGCCGGGCGCTCAAGGTGACAGCATTCGAGCCGTGCGCACGGCGCCGGGACTGGCGACCAATCTGTCTGCGCGACCATTCATTCGTGGGGCTATGCTCGATGATGTGCTGATCCGCTTCGACGGCATTACCTTGGTTGATCCTTTTCACTTCAAGACTTTTCAAAGTCTGCTCAGCGTCTTCGATCCCCTAGCCGTAAGTCACGTGGATGTCTATACGGGTGGCTTCCCGGTGAGCTTCGGAGATCGTTCGGCCGGAGTCCTGGATCTGACGCCCCGTTCGATCGATGCAGGATCGGAATACGCCGTGAGTACCAACCTGCTCAGCACTGATCTGGCAAGCGTCGGCCGCGCCAATCGCTGGCCCCTCGAATGGCTAGTCACGTTGCGCCATAGTACCGATAAGCCCGTATTGCAGCCGATCGATGGGGAACACGGCTATCCGTCCTTCCTTGATGCGTTAGCTCGAGTTCGCTGGCAGACGGGCGCCGCGTCGGCGGTGACTGTGGGTTGGCTTGGATCGCACGATCAATTTGAATTCGCCTCGGATGCCCGAGAGGAATCCGCCAACGTACGCTCCCGAGACGGAACCGCGTGGTTCAGTTGGGATTACGGGCCCGCCAGTGCGCTGTATGCGCACACCTCCCTCGCCCTCACTCACTCAGAGCGTACTCGCTCCGGAAGCGAAAGCCTCTCTAGCGTCGGAACCGGCAATCTGTATGAACGGCGGGATTATTCCATTGCCGAATTTCGCAGTGATTGGACCTATTCGCCCTACGCGGCGCTCACCTGGACCTTTGGCGCGGAACTCGGCCAGGAGAGGGCGCACCTGACCTTCGCGCGCCAGGAGCAGTTCGCACACCTCATTGCCGTCGCCTTTGCCTTGCCCGCTGCCGTGACGGAAATCGCGGATCAGGCACCGCGCTCCGCTACCTGGGGTCTGTTCGCCTCTTCGCGCCGGCGATGGCGTAGATTCGAGGCCGAAGTGGGCGTGCGAATCGATCATCAGGCGTATGAATGGTTTGAACGCCAAACCCAGGTCAGTCCTCGCGTCAACCTGCGCTTTGATCCCACAAAGGTTTGGCATCTGTACGGATCGTGGGGCCACTTTGTGCAGGCCCAGCGCGTGGATGAGTGGCGCTCTGAAGAAAATCAGACCAAACCCGATGCGGCCAGTCGCGCCACTCACTTGATCGCCGGTACAACCTACGAGGGCGCCAGCGGCCTTTACTTGAGGATCGAGGCCTATCGCAATCACTGGTCAGCCATCAGCCCGTACTTCGACAACACGCTGGATACCGTGTCGCTGGTACCCGAACTGGAACCGGACCGGTTACTTATCACGCCCACGGATGCTGAAGCCGCGGGGATTGAACTCAGCGCCAGAAGTCCCGTCGGATCTGACTACAGCATTTGGGGCACGTACACGCTGTCTCAAGTCACGGACGATCTGCTTGGCCATTACATCTCGCGGAGCTGGGACCAGCGCCAAGCCTTAGGCATTGGCCTGGCGTGGTCGCATGCACGGACCTCCTCCTCCCTACTCATCGGCTGGCACAGCGGCTGGCCGCGAACTTCCCTATCGCTGGTGCCCGCTACGGCAAGCACGGCGTCCTACCTGGTGGTGGGCCCGCGCAATGCCAACCGGTGGGGGGACTACCTCAGCGCCGACGTTCGGGTCTCAAAGACCGTGCCGTTGCAATACGGCGAGCTGTCGCTGTGGCTCGACGCCACCAATGTCTCGAACGACTCCAACGAGTGCTGCCTTGAACTCGGCCCCACGAACCCGGCGACCGGGATCCCATTGCCGACCACCCGATATTGGTTCCCCCGCCTGATCAACGCAGGATTCACTTGGCGCATGCACCGGCCTGGCTAGCCGCCAGGCGCAGCGCATCGATTGATATACCAACCCGCTGACGTCTATTTACTGGGCGTCGCTGCCCTGCCAATTGGACAGGCCAGATGCCCCACGACGGTATTACCGACTCAGACCTGCAGTCGGTCGTTGCTTACTACGGACAATTCATCGCCCGGCGGGCAGGGCCCGGATTCGACATGGCTTGCTCCGACGTTCTCGAGCGCACAGCGCTTGACTACACGCTGGACAGCCTGCGCGCAATTGATGGGTATTTGCTGACGGTTCATGGCGCGCTCGAAGACATCCCAACCATCGCCTACGCCAACACCATCATGGGCGTGGCCGTTTACGTCGGCGAGGTCATCCGGCGCAGATCGCCTTCGATGGCATACCGCTGGGGCCGGAAGGCCGAGACTCAGGGCGATGACCCCGCGTCCGGCCTGGCCTTTGGCGACTTGTTGGACATCGTTCTTCTGGACCCTAACACTGGGGCCGCCCTTTCTCCCGTTAAGCCCATCCTGCGCGTCTTCCTTCACGGCCAAAAGGCGCACACGGTTCACTCGTTTGCCGTCACTGCGACCCGGAGCGCGTGGGTGGCCGCAGTGTCTGACGACCATCATCGACCATGAATTCCACGCCATGCGCGGGATCGTGACAGACTGCGGAGCCACTGTGCTTCGCGGAGCCTGCAACGACATCCAGGTACATCCGTCTGCGGCCCACATTGATGACTTCGTTGATCCCGGTCATGGCGCTAAGCAGGCTGGCGAATCAAGCTGCGCACGCGGTGCTCATCAAGGCAGCCCCGCGCTTCGGTAAGTCATCGTAACCGGTTGATTTATTGGAGCACCTGGAGAGACTCGAACTCCAGACCTTCCGGCACGAATGCGATGGCTATCGACTCGGCATGGCCATCCGATCCGACAAGTCCCGTGATAATCTTGTCCATGGTCTGCTTGCTGTGCTCGGTGTAGATCACGCCCAAACGCGCTCTACATGTGGCTCGGCGCATAAAATGCGCCACCCACGGTACTGCTGGAGGCCGACCTCCCCTTCTCACCCCTGAAGGCCCGCTTTCTCTGCGTGGGCCATGATGTAGTGAGGCTCTCACGATGATCCGCACGGTCCAGATCCTGCTGCTCCTGTTCATCGTGATTGCGGCCGTTGGCGTGGCTGCGCGACGCCTCAAGGTCCCCGCCGCCATACTGCTGGTGCTGGCGGGCATTGGACTGGCCCTGATCCCGGGCCTGCCCGAGGTCAGGCTCGCGCCTGAAGTCGTGCTGCTCCTGGTCCTGCCCCCCATCATTTATTCCTCCGCGGTGGCTATGAGCTGGCGCGAATTTCACGCCAACCTGCGCCCCATCTCGCTGCTCGCGATCGGCTGCGTGGTATTCACGACCGTGGCGGCCGCGGCCTCGGCACACTGGATCCTGGGATTCTCCTGGCCGGTGGGCTTCGTGCTGGGCGCCATCGTCTCCCCGCCCGATGCCATGGCGCCCCTGTCGATCGCCCGCCGGCTGCGCCTGCCCAAGCGCCTGCTCGTGATACTCGAGGGCGAAGGGCTCGCTAACGACGCGACGGCCCTGATCCTGTATCGCTTCGCAGTGGTGGCGGTGGGCGCCGGTGCGTTCTCCTACAGCCGGGCGGCGGGTCTGTTTGCCGCCATCGTGGCCGGAGAAATCCTCTGGGGACTGGGCGTGGGCTGGGTGATGCTGCGCCTGCGCCGCTGGGTCCGCGACCCGCAGGTCGAGATCGTACTGTCGATACTGACGCCGTTCGTCGCCTACTGGCCGCCGCAGCATCTCGGGGGCTCCGGCGTGCTGGCGACGGTCACGGCCGGGTTGTATGTGAGCTGGAACGGCGTATTCCTGATCAGTGCGGCGACGCGCCTGCAGGGCATCTTTTTCTGGGATGTGCTCGTCTACCTGATCGAGGGCCTGGTGTTCCTGATCACCGGATTGCAGGCCCGCGCGCTGAGCCACAGCATGCGCGAGTTTTCGCTCAGCGACCTGGCCACCTCCGCGGCCGTGATCAGCCTGGTCGTGATCGTGGCCCGATTCGTCTGGATCTACCCGGCGACCTACCTGCCGCGGCGCCTCATTCCCGCGGTCGGGCGCCGCGATCCGGCGCCTCCCTGGCAGTGGCCCTTCGCGCTGGCCTTCACCGGCGTGCGCGGCATCGTGTCGCTGGCCGCGGCGCTGGCGCTTCCCATTGTCGCGGCCGACGGCCGGCCGTTCCCGCACCGCGATCTGGTCCTGTTCCTGACCTATGCAGTCATCGTCGTCACCCTCGTCGGGCAGGGCCTGCTGCTGCCTACCGTCATCCGGGCCCTCGGCCTCGTGGACGCCGGCGAAAGCGAGCGGCACGGAGAGCGGTTGGAGGAAATCGACGCTCGCCGGCTGGCCATCGAGTCGGCGATCGCCCGGCTGCAGCAGATTGCCGCTGAACAGGAGCTGCCGGAGGACGTCCTTGCGGGCCTGCACACGCACTATCGCGGCCGGCTGCAGCATTTCGAGCAGGACCATCGCCGTGGCGAGGGTCCGCCGCAGGCCGCGGAGGTCGAAGACCAGCTCGAGCTGCTGCTCATCAGCGCCGAGCGCGACCGCATCAACGAGCTGCATCGGAGCGGTGCGCTGAAGGACGAAGCGCGCCGCCGCATTGAAAAGGAACTCGACCTGCGCCAGGCGCACCTGGCCAACCACTCGCACGAGCACTAGGGCCTCAGGCGCGCCCCACTTTCTGGTCGATGGCGCCAAAGATGGACGCGCCGGCAGCGTCGAGCATTTCGATGCGCACGCGATCGCCGAAGCTCAGGAAGGGCGTGCGCGGCGCGCCCGAGGCGATGGTCTCGAGCATGCGGGTCTCGGCCAGGCAGGATGAACCGCGCGAGCGCTCGGCGTTGGAGACCGTGCCCGAGCCCACGATCGTGCCGGCGCCAAGATGGCGCGTGCGCGCGCAATGCGCGATCAGCGCCGGAAAATCAAAGGTCATGTCGACGCCCGCTTCGGGGGCGCCCAGCCTCTGGCCGTTGACGTGGCTGTGGAGCGGGAGATGCACCTTTCCGCCATCCCAGGCCGAACCCAACTCATCGCTCGTCACGGCGACCGGCGAGAAGGCCGTGGCCGGCTTGGACTGGTAGAAGCCAAAGCCCTTGGCGAGCTCGGGGGCCGTGAGGTTGCGCAGCGTCCAGTCGTTGACCAGCATGAACAGGCGGATATCGTGCCGGCTCCGTACCTGCGCCGCGGCCGTGCCCATCGGCACGTCGCCCACGATCACCGCCACCTCGGCCTCCAGATCGATGCCCCACTCCTCGGACAGGAACGGTGCTTCATCGGTGGGCCCGAGAAAGGCGTCCGAACCGCCCTGGTAGACCAGCGGATCGGTCCAGAACGAGGGCGGCAGGGTCGCGCCGCGCGCCTTGCGCACGAGCTCGACGTGATTCACGTAGGCCGAGCCGTCCACCCACTGATAGGCCCGCGGGAGCGGCGCGGCCACGCCGCCCGAGCCCACCGGAAAGGCTTCGCCATGACGTCCCGCATTCAGTCCCTGGGATACCTGCGCCAGGCGCGGGGCCAGTTCCTCCCAGCGATCGAGCGCCTGCTGCAGAGTCGCGGCAATGTCGGGCACGGGCAGGCAGCGCGACAGGTCACGGCTCACCACCACGAGACGCCCGTCCCGCCCTGCCTTGAGGCTGGCGAGCTTCACGTGCCCTTGCCCTTCCAGGAATCGACGTAGCCTGCCCACTCGACCGCCGCGGCCGCCGCACCGATCTCCAGGGCATCGCGGCAATCGACCATGACCGCGATCTCATCCGTCGCGGGCTTCGCTTGCACCAGCATGCGCTCGAGCGCTTTGGGATGCGGTCCGTGCGTGAATCCACTGGGGTGGAAACTCAGCATCCCCGGATGAATATTGTCGCGGCTGAAGAAATCCCCGGCGTGGTAGAAGATCACCTCGTCGTAGTCGTCGTTGTTGTGGAAGAACGGCACCTTGATCGCCCCGGGATCGGTCTCGAAGGGGCGCGGCACGAAGGTGCAGACCACGAAGCGGTTGGCCACGAAGGTGCTGTGGACCGAGGGCGGCAGATGGTAGCGATGGCTCATGACGGGCCTGAAATCCCGGACGTTGATGCGACAGGCGCACAGATCACCGTGCCAGCCGGTGGCATCGAGCGGATTGAAAGGAAAAGTGGCAGTCGAGACCTGTCCGCGGCACTTGATGCGCACCTGCCATTCCTGCTCCGTCTGCTGCGCGCGAAAGGCGTCGTCGATGGCCGGAATGTCGAGCATCGCCGGATCGAACAGGGCGTGCGGGCCGAGCAGGCCCTTCTCGGGCAGCTGGTAGGTGGAATTGGTCGCCTCGATCAGCAGCAGCGCGGCGCCGTCGGGGCATTCGAGCCGCCACATCGTGCCCCGCGGGAGCACGAGGTAATCACCGGTCGCAAACGCCAGGTGCCCGAAGTCGCAATACAGCTCGCCCTGCCCGCGGTGCACGAACAGCAGCTGATCGCCATCCGCGTTGCGCGCCAGGTGGTCCATGCTGGCGGCGATCTCCCAGTAGCGCAGCTGGCAGTGGGCGTTTGAAAGGATGAGCGGCGCCTGCCACGGCGTATCCGGCGAGCGGCCGAGTTTCGCCAGGTCGAAAGCGTGCGGCCGCAGCGGCCCCTCGAAATGGCTCCAGGCAGTCGGCGGGTGGCGATGATAGAAAAAACTGGCCGGTCCGAAGAAACCTTCCTTGCTCATCTCCCGCTCGAAGGTCCCCTTCGGCAGGTCGGCGTGGGCCTGGCGGCTCGCGCTGCCGGCGAGGCGCGGATACTGGATGTATTTTTTCATCAGCGGTGCACTCCTCAACGTTCCGCGTCGGGCTGGCGCGCGGGCGCGGCGCGCTGGAAGGCCGCGATCGAATTGCAGGCCTGCTCGATGCGGGCGATACGCGGGTAGCTGGCTGGATCGACGCCAAAGCGCCGCGCGCTGGCGCACTGCGGCACCAAGCACACATCGGCCACCGTCGGCGCCTCACCGACGCAAAAGGCGCCGCTCGCGCTTTCCTGGCCCAGCAGTTCCTCGAAGGCGCCCATCCCACGGCCGATCCAGTGGCGCAGCCAGTGCTTGAGCGCCGCCTCATCGAGCCGCAACTCGCGCTGCAGGTAGCCCGTCACGCTCTGGTTCTGCAGTGGCTGTACATCGGCGACGAGGATCTGCGCCAGGGCGCGCGCGCGTGCGCGCAGGCGCGCCGTGCGCGGCAGGAGCGGCGGCTCCGGATGCGTCTCCTCGAGCCACTCGATGATCGCCATCGACTGCGTCAGCACGCCGTCCGGGCTCTCCAGCGCCGGAACGCGCGATTGCGGGTTGAGCGCGCGATAGGCCGGACTGAACTGCTGGCCACCGCCCTCAAGCAGGTGCACGGGAATGTATTCGTAACCCAGGCCCTTCAGTTCGAGCGCGATGCGCACGCGGTAGGAAGCGGAACTGCGCCAGTAATTGTAGAGGCGCAGCGCGCTCACACCACACCGCGGCGGATCTGGTCCAGCTCGATCGACTCGAACAGGGCCTTGAAATTGCCCTCCCCGAAGCCCTCGTTGCCCTTGCGCTGGATGATCTCGAAGAAGATCGGGCCGATCACATTGGCCGTGAAGATCTGCAGCAAGATGCCATCCTTGGCGGATCCGTCGATCAGGATGCCGCGCCGCTTCAGCTCGGCGAGCTTCTCCTGGTGGCCAGAGACGCGCGCCTCGACGCCGTCGTAGTAGGTATCGGGTGTGTCCTGGAACACCACGCCACGCCCGCGCAGGCGATCGACGGTGCCGTAGATATCGGGCGTCGACAGGGCGATATGCTGGATGCCCTCGCCCCGGTACTCGCGCAGGTACTCCTCGATCTGGGACTTGTCGTCCTGCGATTCGTTGATCGGGATCCGGATCTTGCCGCAGGGGCTGGTCATGGCGCGCGAGAACAGGCCGGTCTTCTTGCCCTCGATGTCGAAGTAGCGGATCTCGCGGAAGTTGAACAATTTCTCGTAGAAGCCCGACCACAGGTCCATGTGGCCGCGCCCCACGTTGTGGGTCAGGTGATCGATGAGCTCCAGGCCGGTGCCTGCCGCCTCCGCCACCGGTCCGGTCGGCAGGAAATCGACGTCATAGATGCTGTTGGCACCGTACCGGTCGACCAGGTAAATGAGGCTTCCGCCGATCCCCCTGATCGAGGGGATGTTCAGTTCCATCGGCCCTGCAGTCACCGGGCCGGCCTCGGCTCCGAGTTCCAGGGCGCGCTTGAACGCGTAGCCGGCGTCCTTGACCCGAAAGCCCATGGCGCAGATCGAGCCACCGTGGGCGCGCGCGAACTGCTGGGCGAAGCTGCCGGGCTCGGCATTGATCAGGAAATTGATGTCGCCCTGGCGGTGCAGCGTGACGTTCTTGGAGCGGTGCCGCGCCAGGGCGCGAAAGCCCATGCTCTCGAACAGCGTGCGCAGGGACTGCGGATCCGGCGCCGTGTATTCGACGAATTCGAAGCCATCGGTGCCCATCGGATTGTGTTGCGCGTTCATCGTCGCTCTCGCTGGCGGACCGGGAGCCCGCTACAGTAGCGCAGGGCGATGGCGAGGGCCAACGGGCGGCAAACGGCTCATGTCGAGCGGCTCAGGGCGAGCGCGGACCCGCCCCGCCCTTCCGGTCCAGGAGCCGCGCCGTCGGCAGTGCGATCAGCGCGCACAGCAGCAGCACGCCTACGGTCAGGTTGATCAGCAGGCCGTAATCGTCGTGCACGAGCAGCGCGCCGGCGGCTTTTGGCCCGGTCGCCAGCCCCATCTTGGAACAGAAGCCGGCGAGCACCGTGAGCCGGCCGCTGTGGTCCATCTGCGCACACATGCCGAACAGGTACGGAACCACAAACGCCCAGGCCATGGACGTGAGGCCATTCGCCGCCGCATACACCGCCCCAGCGGCGCTGTGCTGGAACGCCCAGGTACCGGCCAGCGCCACCACCATCGCAGCCAGCAACGGCCAGAACCGGCCGACGCGCGTGCCCAGAACCACGCACAGCGCCGCACCCAGTACGCCGATCCAGGTGGCGTAGCCCACGGCATCGCTGGCGAAATCCGCCGCCAGGCCTGCGTGGCGCGCGAGCCCGAAGACAAACGCGCCCAGGCCCATGTTGCCCGTCTGGAACAGGAACATCGCCGCCAAGGCGCCGATCACCAGCAGCAGTGGGCGGCGCTCGACCGAAGCCCTTGCCGCCGCGCTGGCCTGCGCATCGCGCGGCGGATAGGCCGGAATGAAGGCGAGCATCGCCAGCGCCACGGCGCTGAAGGCGGCGAGCGCGAGGAACAGCACGCCGGCACCAAACAGCGGCACCAGCGTCGGCAGCCACATCACGCCGAGTCCGCCGAGCCCATACTGCACCACGAGCAGCATGCCGAAGGCGCGATCGGGGCTCTTCAGGCGCGCCATCACCGAATAGCTCACCCCCACGAGCAGCCCGCCCAGCAGGCCATGGAAAAAACGCACGGCCGTCAGCAGCGTCGCGGCGTGCACGCCCGTCGAAGCCAGATCGACCGCGATCAGGCCGATGAGCAGCAGGAACGCGGTTGGACGCCAGCGGATGCGCGTGACGATGAAGACCGCGAGCAGCGCGCCACAGGCGGCCCCATAGACATTGGCCGCCGCGACGTTGCCTGCCTGGGCGTTGCTGAATCCGAGGCCGGTCACCAGCCCATCGACAAGGGCGGACATGATGTTGACGTAGAAAAGTCCCGCGGTCGCCAGGAAGGCGAGCAGGGTGCTGGCGATGAGCCCCTGCGGATTGACGCGCGCGTTCAGCCCACTCATGGCCCGCAGAATCTCCGGATGTGATTGGATTCGGCCGCGGCCGCGGCCCAGTGAAATTCATCCCCGTCGCTCACATAATAGTAGGTTGTGCCGTTCGGCAGCAGCACCACCTGCACGCCACCGAAACCGGACATGAAGGGCGCCCAGACCTCGCCGCGGCACCCGAGGAGCCGCGCGAGGTTGTAGGCCCAGAACCCGTGCTGGTAGCGAAACTCCGCCGTGCTCGCCTGCAGCCCGCGATCGGCGGGCACGGACTGCAGGGCCGCGCCGAGCATCGCCGGATCGAGCATCGGCTTGCCGCCGATCCGTCCCTGGCCCGTCCCAAGGAACCCGGCGAGCCTCACGATGTCGTCGCGATGCAGGGTGAGCCCGAAGCCGGTGAAGGGCTGTGCAACCGGATCGTAAGTGCGGCGGGTGACCATGAGGGCCGGACTCAGGGCCAGCGGCCGCCACAGCGCTTCGGCCAGCAGGTCGCGATAAAAATCCGCTCCCGCTCCGCGTTGCTTCCTGAGAAAGGCGTTGAGGGCGGTGCCGAGCACGTAGGTATCGGAGCTGTGGTAGACCCAGTGCGTTCCCGCAGGGGAGCGGCGCGGGTATTCGCGGCAGGCAAAGCGAATCTTGTGGGCGTGATCGGACGGGAAGAAGAACCGGTCCGTGGCCCGGTCGTTTTCATCGGCCTGATCCACCTCCGACGCGTACAGCCCAGTCGCCATGTCGAGCGCATTGGCGAAGCTCACGCCGGACCAGCGCTCATCGGCGGCGCACTCGGGAACATAGTCCCGAACCAGCTGCCGGGAGGCGCCCGGGTACAGCAATTCGAGCCGCATCAGGCCCAGTGCGCCCACCAATGATTTCGCGAGCGAGTAGGACGGCAGGTCGAGCACCTCGCAGAACGGGTACTCGCCGTGGCGCGTCTGGCAGCCTCCGGCGTAGTGCACGCCGTCGATCACCAGGCCATAGACGCTCATGTTGGCGGGCGACACTTCGCGCGCCGCACCGAAGTTTTCCGGCACTGCGCCCGGATGATCCACGGCAAGCTGTGCGATGGGTTTCACCGGCAGGCGCGCGGCCACTTCGCGGCGGAATGCCGCGACGATGGCCTCGCGACCCTTGATCACGCGCGGCGTGTAGCGGGCGGCCAGCCAGCCCCAGGCGTCGAACTTCTCGTAGCGGCAGGTCTCGCCCGCGATCTGCCAGGCGGCGTTCGTGATCCTGCCATCGCTCCGGTACAGGAAGCTGAGCACTCCGTTGTGCATGCAATTCTCGTTGCGCTCCTCGAGGGTGAAGGGCAGTGACGCGCGCGAGTAGCCGCCATCTTCCTCGCTGTCCCAGGCGCGGCCCGGCTCGAGGATGAACTCCCAGGAGGGATGCCGGCTGGGGATGGCGCCGCGCCGCACCGGAATGAGATCGGAGCCGGACTGCAGAAACTCGAAATCGAATTCCGGCAGGTTGTGGACCTCGCGGTGACGGGCATCGAAGAAGCCCGGGTCGAAGACCAGCGAGCGGAAGCCATTCTGGCCCTTGCGGGTGAGCCTCAGCCGGCCGTTCAGCTGCTGGCGGGGCGCGCGCGCGGTGGGCGGCGGCGCAAATTCCGAGTAGTCGACCGGCACCGCAAGGCCGGCGCCGCGGGCGAGCGCCTCGCGGCTCAACTCGCGCGCCACGCCCGCGCTGGCCAGGGCACAGCCGCCCAGCAGCACAAGGATTGCGACCCGGCGCACGGCCGGCGCTCTGACTGCGCCGCTCAACAGCTAACTCATCGGCCCGGCCGTCAGCCGGCCAGGCCAGCGACGCTGCCGCGTGTCACCACGCGGTCGTCGGCAAGCAGCACCTCCGGCGCTATGCCTGGCCGGTCGCCGATGCGATCGTACAGAGGGCCGAAGTCCGTGTCATAGCTGGCACGGAACAGCTGCTCGAAACTGTCGATGACGAAGTACATGCGCTGGAAGGTGTCGATGCGGTAATCCGTGCGCATCACGCGCTCGAGATCGAAGGCGATGCGGTTAGGCTCCGGGCTGTTCACCGCGTAGGGCGTCTCGCCCTTCGAAGACAGGATCCCCGCGCCGTAGGCGCGCAGTCCCGCGCCCGTGCGCAGCAGGCCAAATTCCACCGAGTACCAGTACACCCGTGCCAGCAGGTGCACCGCCTTGTGGGCGCGCGCTTTCTGGCCCGCGGCGCCGTAGGCCTGCATGAAACGGGCAAAGACCGGGTTCGCCAGCAGCGGCACGTGGCCAAAAAAATCGTGGAACAGGTCGGGCTCGGACAGGTAGTCCAGCTCGTGCGGCTCGCGTATCCACACCGAGACCGGAAAGCTGCGGGCCGCCAGATGCGCGAAGAACTGCTCTTCGGGAATCAGGCCTGGCACCGCGACGATGCGCCAGCCGGTCGCCGCTCCGAGCAGGGCGTTGACCGCGCTGAAGCGCGGGATGTGATCCACCGCGATCCCGAGGCCCGCCAGCCCCGCGGCCACTTCGGGCGCTGCGTACTGTTCCAGGAGGCTCCGCTGTCGGGTAAAGAGAGTGCGCCAGATGTCGTGCTCTGCGGCGCTGTAATCGTCCCAGCGCTGCTCGACAGTGTAGTCGGCAGCGGCCTGGTCATAGGCACCGCGCAATGCCAGCCGGCCACGCGTGGGAGCCGTTGGAGTCCTGCCCATGGCTGTCCCCAGTAACCTCGAAGCGGCGGCTATGTTAACCCGCCCGCGCCGCGCCGGCTCAAGGCTCGAAGGGCGCGCGCAGGATGATCGTGTGGTCCCGATCACTGCCGGTCGAGATCAGGTCCAGGGGCACTCCCACGAGTTCCTCGACGCGCCGGAGGTAGGCGCGCGCCGCACCCGGCAGGGCATCGAATTCGCGCACTCCGGCGGTCGACTCGGACCAGCCGGGCATTTCCTCGTACATCGGCTCCACGTCCACGAGACCATCGGAAAACACCGGCGGCTCGGTGCTCAAGGCACCGCCCGCGCGATACCCGGTGCAGATGCGGATGGTGTCGAGGCCGTCGAGCACGTCGAGCTTGGTCATGCACAGGCCCGATACGCTCGAGTTGACCACCGTGCGCCGCAGCGCCACGGCGTCGAACCAGCCACAGCGGCGCCGGCGTCCCGTGACCGAGCCGAACTCGTGGCCGACGCGCGAAAAATGCTCGCCGTACTCGTCGAAGAGCTCGGTCGGAAACGGTCCGGCGCCCACGCGGGTGGCGTAGGCCTTCACGATCCCGAGCACATGGTCGAAATACAGCGGCCCGAGCCCAGTGCCGGTCGCCGCCCCTCCGGCGGTGGTATTGGATGAGGTCACGAACGGGTAGGTCCCGACGTCGACATCGAGCATGGCGCCCTGCGCGCCCTCGAACAGCACGTTGGCGCCGGCGCGGCGCAGCTGCGCGAGCGTGCCGGTGACGTCGAGCATCAGGGGCCGCAGGCGCTCCGCGTAGCCCAGCATGGTATCGAGGGTGTCCTGGAAATCCACGGCGGGCAGGCTGAAATAGCGCTGCAGCACGAAGTTGTGAAAATCCAGCACCTCGCCCAGCTTGGCGGCGAAGCGCTCGCGCTGGAACAGATCGGCGACTCGCACCGCGCGCCGCGCCACCTTGTCCTCATAGGCGGGACCGATGCCGCGACCGGTGGTGCCGATGGCATTGGCGCCCCGCGCACCTTCGCGGGCCCGGTCCAGCGCGATGTGCGAGGGCAGTATCAGTGGACAGGATGGCGACAAGCGCAGCCGCTCGAACACCGGCACGCCCTTGTCCAGCAGCATCCGGGCTTCCCGGAACAGGGCCTCCAGCGAAATCACCACGCCGTTGCCGATCAGGCATTGGACCCCGGCCCGCATGATTCCCGAAGGGATCAGCGAGAGAACGGTCTTCTCCCCGGCGATGACCAGCGTGTGGCCGGCGTTGTGCCCTCCCTGGAAGCGGGCCACCGCGCTGGCCCGTTCGGTCAGCAGGTCGACGATCTTGCCCTTGCCCTCGTCGCCCCACTGGGTGCCGATCACTACGACGAAACGGCCCATGGTTCAGTGCCGCGCCGGGCTGTGCAGATACTTGTAGAAATCGCCTTCGGGCTGGATCACCAGGATATCCCCTTCACGTCCCAGCGCCGTCCGGTAGGCCTGCAGGCTGCGGTAGAACGCGGCGAACTCCGGATTGGCGCCGTAGGAGCGCGCATAAATCGCGGCGGCCTGCGCATCGCCTTCGCCGCGGATGCGCTGGGCGTCGCGGTTGGCGCTGGCGAGGATCTCGGCGCGATTGCGCTCCGCCTCCGCGCGGATGCGATCGGCCTCGGCCGCCCCTTCAGCCCGGACCTGCCGCGCCTGCGCGCTGTACGCCGACTGCATGGTGGCGTAAATGGCATTGGCCATCTCGTCGGACAAATCGATGCGCTGCACGCGCGCATCCAGCACCGTAAGGCCCAGGCTGCTCGCCGTCACGCCGAGGCGCGTCAATATGGCCGCCGACAGTCCGCCGCGCTCCGCGCCGACGATCCTTGCCAGCGGCTGCTGCGCGTAGAGCGCCTTCAGCTCACCGCGCAGGGTATCGGCCAACCGGGCGGAAGCCAGCCGTTCGTCACCGGCGCTGGCGCGCAGGAAGATGGCCGCATCGCGCACCCGCCAGCTCAAGGCCACATCCACCACCAGCGCCTGTTGCTCGGCGCTCAGGAAGGACTCGCCCTGCAGGCGTTGTCCGATCGCGCGCCGCTCGATCCTTGTGATCCGGTCGAACGGCAGGCACCAGTGGAGCCCCGGCGCATAGGTTTCCGGCTGCAGCCGGCCAAAGCTGCTGCGCACCGCATATTCGTTTTCGCTCACCGTGAACAGCGAGAGCGACATCAGCACCGCCACCGCGGCTGCGGCCCCGGCCCGCAGCGGAGCTCTGCCACTATTCTTCATCGGCGCTCCCCGCGCTCGCGCCCGCGTTCATCGCCGGTCGCAGTCTCGGGCCGCGCCGCCGCCGGGGCGGACGCTGCGCCCGCGGCCGGTCCGGCGCCCGTCGGCGCGACTCCACTAACGCCGGCGGCGCGCTGTGCGCCGGCATCGCCAAGCCGGTCCAGTGACGGCAGCACCAGGGTATTGCCGCCCTTGCCATCGATGATGAGCTTGCGGGAGCGCGCGAGGATAGTCTCCATAGTCTCGATGTACAGGCGCGTGCGCGTCACTTCGGGAGCGCGCGCGTAGGCCACGACGAGCTGATCGAAACGCGCGGTGTCGCCTTCGGCCGTGCCCACGGTCTGCAGCTTGTAGCTCTGCGCATCCAGGCGCTGGCGCACGGCCATGGCCTGCGCCGCCGGCAGCAGTTCGGCGGCGTAGCCTTGCGCTTCCCGCGCCATCTTGTCCCGTTCCTCGCCGGCCTGCACCAGGTCGCGCTGCGCCGGCAACACCGCCTCGGGCACCTGCACGTCGGTGAGATCCACCGCCAGCACGCGCACGCCCGCGCCCAGCTCATCCAGCGGCTGCTGGAGCGAGGTGCGGATCGCGCTCGTGAGCGGCGCACGCGCGGCGCCACCGAGCAGCTCGGCGACGCGGCGCTGGCCGACGCGCTCGCGTGCCGCCGCCTCGCCGAGCGAGCGCACCACGGCATCGCTCTCGCGCACCCCAAACAGCGCCGCGCGCGCGTCGGTGTACTGGTAGTGGATGCTGGCGGTGACGTTGAGCAGCACCGCGTCGGCGGTGAGCATGTGTGACTGAAAGTCGGCGCTGTTGATGCGATCGAGATTGACGTTGGTGACCGTCTCGATCGGCCACGGCAGGTGCCAGCCTGGACCGCTGGCGCGCAATCCGGCGTAGGCACCGAAGCGCTGCAGCACCCCGCGCTCTCCGTCTTCGACCTGGTAAAACCCGCTCGCCAGCCACAGCGTCAGCGCCACGCCCGCGGCGACGGCGTAGAACGGGCCACGCTCGCGCGGCTTCGCCGACCAGCGCTGGCGCCAGCGGCGCAACCGGCCCGCGAGCGTGGGGGAGCGCGTGCCGCCGCGGCGCGGCGCGCTTCCCTGCTCCTCACTGCTCTGGTTCCAGGCCATGGTTGCTATGCCACTGATGTGCTGCACGGCGCGCGCCGCCGGGCCGCTGGATTCTAGGTACGCCTAGGCGTGGGCACAAGGCAGCCCGGCCGGCAGCAGCGTGAGCTGGACGCCCGGATTGCGCGCGATCGCCGCCATGGCTTCCGGCGGCAACTCGATCAGCAGGCGCATCGCGCCATCCTCGTCGGTACGCTCCTCGCGCACCGCGCCGCCGGCGAACAGGCGGGCGCGCAGCGCACCGGCCGCCGCCGGAAGCTGCAGCCAGCCGCGCTGCGCCCGCAGTTCCAGCCGTTCGGTGATCGCCTCCTTGAGCAGCTCGATGCCGCGGGACTGCGCGGCGCTGATCCACACCTGGCGCACCGCGCCCGCGGCGTCGCGTTCGATGCGTGGTTCGAGCTCCAGCCGGTCGATCTTGTTGTAGACCAGGAGCTGCGGCAGCTCGCCCGCGCCGATCTCGGCGAGCACCGCGTTGACCTGCTCCGCGTATTCATCGCGGCGCAGGTCCGCCGCGTCGATCAGGTGCACCAGCAGCTGCGCGCTGCGCGCCTCCTGCAGCGTCGACTGGAACGCCGCCACCAGCTCGTGCGGCAGTTCGCGGATGAAGCCCACGGTATCGGCCACCACGATGCCGGCGCCGCCCGGGAGCGTGAGCCTGCGGACCGTCGGATCCAGCGTGGCAAACAACTGGTCCGCGACGTAGGCGTCCGCACCGGTGAGCGCCCGGAACAGCGTGGACTTGCCCGCGTTCGTGTAGCCCACCAGCGCCACGCCCGGCACCGGTATCTCGGCGCGCGCACTGCGGCCCGTGTCGCGCTGCTGGCGGAGCCGGGCGAGCTTGCGTGTCAGGGAGCGCACCCGCGTGGCCAGCAGGCGCCGATCGGTCTCCAGCTGGGTCTCGCCTGGACCGCGCAGCCCGATGCCGCCCTTCTGCCGCTCCAGGTGGGTCCAGCCGCGGACCAGACGTGTCGAGAGGTGCTTCAGCTGCGCCAGCTCGACCTGCAGCTTGCCTTCGAAGCTGCGCGCGCGTTGCGCGAAAATATCGAGGATCAGGCCATTGCGATCCAGCACGCGCCGGCCCGTGAGCTTTTCAAGGTTGCGCTCCTGGCTGGGCGAGAGCGGGTGATCGATGAGGATGACGTCGGCCGACTCGGCGGCGGCCACGGCGCCAATCTCCTCGGCCTTGCCGCTGCCCACGAAATAACGCGAATCGGGCCGCTCGCGCCGACCCGTCACGGTGGCGACCGGCGTGGCGCCGGCCGATCGCGCCAGCTGCTGGAATTCCTCCAGGTCCGCCGCCCGCAGCGGCTCACCCAGCCCCAGGCGCACGAGCACCGCACGCTCGCCGCTGCGCGGTCGTTCAAACATGCCGCGGGGCGCGAGCTCGCATTACTCTGCGGCGCTCTCCATGCCATCGGCGCTCGGCAATTGCACGGCGCGCGCGGGGACCACGGTCGAAATCGCGTGCTTGTACACCATCTGGCTGACCGTATTCTTCAGCAGCACCACGAATTGGTCGAAAGAGTCAATCTGACCCTGCAGCTTGATGCCATTGACCAGGTAAATTGAGACCGGAATATGCTCCTTGCGCAGAGCATTCAGGAACGGATCCTGAAGGGATTGGCCTTTGGCCATGTGACGTTCTCCTTATTTTTCGGCGTCGAAGAGCGCTCCCGCGGGCCTGTCAGCTTGGGGCGCGCCTGCAGTCTAGCATCCGGGCGGCGCGCCGGCCACGAAACCCGCCTCGCGCAGGGCCGCCAGGAGCCGCGGGAATCCCGAATCGGACGCCGGGTCGAGCGGCTCGAAGGAAGGATCGCCCCGCAGCCAGCTCATCTGGCGCTTCGCCAGCTGCCCGGTGGCCACCACCGCCTGGCGGGCGGCTTCGGCCAGCGTGCACTGTCCCGCGCAGTGCGCCCAGAGCTGGCGGTACCCCACGGCGCGCACGGCCGGGAGTTCCGTGTGCAGGTCGCCACGCGCGTACAGCGCCTGGACCTCGGCCAGCAGGCCCGCCTCGAGCATCGCTCCAAAACGGTGCTCCAGCCCCGCGCGCTGCGCGGCCCGGTCTGCGGGCATCAGTGCAAATCGCAGCCAGTCCATGCCCCCTTCCGGAGCCGCTGTCGCCGCCTGCCATTCCGAGATGGGCCTGCCAGTGAGCCGGTACACCTCGAGCGCGCGCTGGATCCGCTGCGGGTCGTTGCGATGAATTCTGGCGGCCGCCCGCGGGTCAACCAGCGCCAGCTCCGCGTGCAGCTGCGCCCAGCCCTGCTGCGCGGCGCGCGCCGCCAGTTCGGCGCGCAGTTGCGGCGAGCGTTCGGGCAGTTCGGCCATGCCACGGAGCAGTGCACGCAGGTACAGGAGCGTGCCACCCACCAGCACCGGCAGGCGCCCGCGCTGCTGGATGGCCGCGATGGCGGCGCGTGCCTCACGCACGAATTCGCCGGCCGAGTAGCGCTCGGACGGGTCGCGGATGTCAATGAGATGATGCGCGACACTTTCCCGGACCGCGGCCGTGGGTTTCGCGGTGCCGATGTCCATGCCGCGAAACACCTGCGCGGAATCCACGCTGACGATCTCGATCGGCATTTCCCCGGCCAGGCGCAGTGCCCAGTCGCTCTTGCCGCTCCCCGTCGGGCCGGTGAGCACCAGCGCCATGGGCGGGGCTCCCCGGATCATCGGCCGCGCAGGAACAGCCGGTCGAGTTCCACCAGCGAGAGTTGCGCCCAGGTCGGCCGCCCGTGATTGCACTGGCCGGAGCGTTCGGTGGCTTCCATCTGCCGCAGCAGCGCATCCATTTCCGGCAGCGTAAGGCGCCGATGGGCATGAATGGCGCTGCGGCAGGCGAGCGTCCCGAGCACGCGATGCGCCGCGCCGTCCAGATGGTGCGCGCCGCGTTCCCCGGCCAGATCGCGCAGGACCTCGCGCAGGAGCAATGGCAGATCGGCCCCGGCGAGTATGGCGGGCACCGCTCGCACCGCCAGCTGCGTGGGCGAGAGCCGGTCGAGTTCGAACCCCAGGCGGGTGAAGTCTGCGGCCGCGGCCAGGAGCGCATCGATCTCATGCTCGGCGGCATTGACCGCGATCGGCTCCAGCAGGCGCTGCGCGGCCGGTGCGCCGGCCGCAAGCTGCGACTTGAAACCCTCGTAGAGCACCCTTTCGTGCGCGGCATGCATATCCACCAGCACCAGTCCGGCGCGGTTCTGCGCCAGCACGAACAGCCCGTGGAGCTGCGCGATGGCGGAGCCGAGCGGACGCTCCTCGGCACTGTCGCCGGGAAAGCGCGGAGCGGTCTCCGCCGCGGCGGTGGCATCGGGGGTGCCCTCGCCCACGCGCAGCGCTGCGGCCGCACCGAAAACGCTGCGCGACCAGGCCGCGGCGGCAGCTGGAGCTTCGAAGTTGAAGCGCTGTGAATGAGCCGGCGGCGCCGCGCTCGGCAGCGCTGCCGAAGCGCTGCCCGCACCGGCCGCGCTCGCGGCAAGCGATCGTTCCACCGCACGAAACACATAGTCGTGCACCGCACGGCTGTCCCGGAAGCGCAGCTCCAGCTTGGCCGGATGTGCATTGACGTCAACCAGCCGCGGATCGAGCCGCAGGTCGAGCACGTAGGCCGGGTGCCGGCCGTGATAGAGCACGTCGCGGTACCCTAAGCGGGCCGCGCTGCCCAGCAGCCGATCGCGCACGGCGCGGCCATTGACGAACCAGAACTGCCCGTCGCTGTTGGCGCGTGCCGCCGTCGGCAGTCCCAGCCAGCCGCGCAGTTGCATGGCGCCCTCCTGGAGCACCGGCAGGCAGCGCGCCAGGAAATCGGCGCCGAGAATTCGCGCCACCCGATCGTCCCGTCCGGCGGCATCGTGCGCGGCCGGCAGCTCCAGGGTTTGCCGGCCGTTGTGGCGCAGCCGGATGGCGACGGCGGGGGCCGCCAGGGCCAGCCGCTCGACGGTGCGCGCAATGTGTCCGAATTCGGTGGGCTCGGTGCGCACAAACTTGCGGCGCGCGGGCACGTTGTAGAACAGGTCGCGCACCTCCACGGTCGTGCCCGGCGGATGCGACGCCGGCCGCGGCTCCCCTGTCGCCCCGCCCTCCACCTGCAGCTCCGTGCCGGCCTGCGCCTCGGCCGTACGGCTGCAGAGGCGGAGCCGCGCCACCGCTCCCATCGAGGGCAGTGCCTCACCGCGGAATCCGAGACTGGCAACGGCCTCGAGATCCTCCAGGGTGGCGATCTTGCTGGTGGCGTGACGCTGCACCGCCAGCGGCAACTCGGCGGCGGCGATGCCCACGCCATCGTCACGCACGCGGATCAGGCCCAGCCCGCCCTGCTCGATGTCGATCTCGACTCGCCGCGCACCGGCGTCCAGGGCGTTCTCGAGCAGCTCCTTGACGACCGAAGCCGGGCGCTCGATCACCTCGCCGGCGGCGATCTGGTCGATGAGCGTGGCGGACAGTAGGCGGATCGGCATGCGCGCAAAGCCCTGGAGCGGCTGGCCGCGCAGTCTACACGCCGGAGTCGTCCTCGACAGCAAGGGCAATATTGGGGGCGCGGGCGTAGCGCGTGCCATCGGGCGGATGGCGCTGGAAATAGGCCACGACGCCCGCTTCGATCGCGCTCGCCAGGCGCTCCTGGTAGCTGCGGTTCGCCAGGTTCCGTTCTTCCGCCGGATTGGAGATATACGCCGTCTCGATCAGCATGGAAGGCGCGTCGGGTGACTTGAGCACCATGAAGCCCGCATGCTGCACGATCCGCTTGCGGATGGCGCCGACCCGATCCAGCGCCGCCAGCACCTCGTCCGCCGCCTCGACGCTCGCACCCATGTTCTGGGACTGCGCAGCATCGACCAGCACGGAGGCCAGGCTCGCGTTCACGTTCGCCAGCGACACCCCGCCCTTCATCACGGCGGCGTTTTCACGGTCGGCCAGCCAGCGCGCCGCCTCGCTCGAGGCGCCGCGGTCCGAAAGCGTATAGACGGACGCCCCGGTGATCGCCCGGTTGCGAACCGCATCGGCATGGATCGACACGAACAGGTCCGCATTCGCCGCGCGAGCCCGCTCGGTGCGCTCGCGCAGGTCGATCAGCCGGTCGGAGTCCCGCGTCAGCACGGCGCGCATCCCGGGACGGGCATTGATGCGTGCGGCGAGCGCCCGGGCAATCGCCAGGGTCACATCTTTTTCGTGCGTACCGCCCGGACCCGAGGCGCCCGGATCCTCGCCACCGTGCCCGGCATCGATGGCCACGACGATGTCGCGGTCCAGGCCCACCGGCGCATGCGCGGGGGCCACGACCCGCTGTATCGCCACCGTGGGCACCGCCGCCGGGGCCAGTGCGAGAGGCGGAGCCGGCGCTTCGCCCAGACTGATCTGCAGTTGATAGCCCGCGGCCGTCTGGAGCACGGCGAACCTCGGCGTCGCGGCCGGCGAATCACGCAGTTCAAGCACCAGGCGGTAGTCGTTGCGAGCACGTGCGGCGCCGCGGATCGCCGCCACCAGCCCAGCGGCTGTGGGCAGACGGAGCGCCGAGGCGCAACGCGTTCCGGGCAGGTCGATCACCACCCGGCGGGGCGCGTCGAGTGTGAATACGGCCGGCCGCACCGGCGCGGACAGAGCCAGGTTCAAGGTCAGTCGCGAGGAATCGGCATCGAGCGCTGCGGTTTGCAGCAGTGCACCGGCCAGGCCGGCGGCCGGGCCGGCCAGCGCCGCCAGCATGGCCAGCACTACCGGGGCCGGGATCCGATAGCGGGACATTTCAAGTGCCTGGAGCTTCCCACGGCCCGCACTCTAAGACGATGCAAGAATTTATTCAATGCTAATCATGAGCCTAGCGAATTAAACTCGATTCATTTCTGCAACTGCCGGATCGGCACGGAGCGCCGCGAGCCAGGCGGCCCCAGAGGCGCTCATCCCCTCAAGCCGCACACGGCGGCCCACACCGAGGATCGACAGGGCCAGCTTCAGGTCCGCCGGCGGAAGGGCTTCCGCGGCGCGCTCCGGCCACTCGATCAGGAACAGGGCGCCCGGCCGCAACTCATCGCGCCAACCGAGCATGGCCAGCTCGCTGGCGCCCTTGAGGCGATACAGGTCCAGGTGGAATAAGCGCCGCCCTGCCGACTCATAGGATTCCAGCAGGGTATAGCTGGGGCTGCGCACCACGCCGGTCACCCCGAGCGCGCGCAGCAGCCCGCGCGCCAGTGTCGTCTTGCCCGCACCCAGTTCGCCCTGCAGGTAGACGATCAGGGGAGCGGCCGGGGAAGGCGGCCCGCAGCCTGCCAGGGCGGCGCCCAGCCGTTCCGTGTGCTCGCTGTCCGGCAGCGAGAGCTCAAGGCTCATCGCTCCGTACCGGCGCGGCCGACGTCGACCCAACGAGACAGGCGCGCCGCCACTTCCAGTGCGAGGAGGCTCCGGCCCCCCTGGCGTGCCAGCTCGTCCCCGGCGAGCGCGTGGGCCATGACGCCCGCCCGCGCCGCCAGCCAGGGATCACCGCATTGGCCAAGAATGGCGGCAATGGCGCCCGTCAGGACATCCCCCATGCCGGGCGCCGCCATCGCCGGGTTGCCATAAGGGCAGATCGCGCTGACGCGACCTGATGCACCGATCAGGGTACCGGCTCCCTTGAGCACCACGACGGCGCCGGTGCTCTCGACCAGGCGCCGCAGCGATTCCAGCCGATCCGCCTGGATGGCCTCGGAACTCAGGCCCAGGAGGCGCCCGGCTTCCCCGGGGTGCGGCGTCACGACGGAGCCTGCCGGCGGGCGCTGCCGCGACGCGGCCAGCAGATTCAGCGCATCGGCATCCACCACCAGCGGCTTGCCCCCGGCGAGGGCGGCATCCAGCATTGCGCGCGCCCAGACGCCGGTGCCCAGCCCTGGACCGATCGCGACGACCGTCGCGGCGGCCAGCGGCGCGTTGAGCGCCCCGGCGGAATCGGCGCCAAAGCAGATCAGCTCCGGCCGTTCTGCGACGATGGCCGTGACGTTTTCAGCCGCGGTCGCGACACTCACGAGTCCCGCACCACATCGGAGGCAGGCCTCCCCGGCCAGGCGCGCCGCCCCCGCCATCCCCGGCCCGCCGGCGATCAGCAGCACGCGGCCGAAGTCCCCTTTGTGCGCCGAGCGGGCGCGGGCGGGCAAGGCAAGCGCAATGTCAGTCTGGTCCAGGCATTCCAGCACGGGCTGTGCGGCCGCGCGCGTGGGCAGCGCCAGTTGCAGAGCGTCGCAGTACAGGCGGCCCGTCAACTCTGGCCCATCGCCCAGATACAGCCCGACCTTCGGGGCCACAAAGCTGATGGTGGCATCCGCCCTCACCGCTTCTCCCAGGACGGAGCCGCGATCGCCGTCGAGTCCGGAAGGCAGGTCCAGGGCCAGTATGGGCCGGCCCGCCGCATTGAGCGCGCGGATCGCCGCCAGGAAATCCGGCCGTGGCTCGGCGCGCAAGCCGGTACCCAGCAGCGCATCGACCAGTAATTCTGACTCCGCCAGCGCCGCGGCGGCAAAGGGGCGCGCCGGCGCCCCGCTCGCCAGGTACTCATCGGCGGCGCGCCGGGCATCGCCACTGAGTTTTTCGGGCGCGACCAGCGCGAGCAGCTGGACCCCCATGCCGGCCGCGCGCGCCAGGCGTGCCAGCACGTAGCCGTCGCCCCCATTGTTGCCACCGCCGGTGGCGATGCCGATGCGCCTCGCGGCAGGCCAGCGCTCGCGCAGCACGCGCAATGCCGCGGCGCCCGCCCGATTCATCAGGGTGTAGCCGGGCACGCCGAGCTCATGGATCGCCCGCTCATCGAAGGCGCGTACCTGTGCGACCGAGTACAGTCCGCGAGCCTGGCTCATCGCGACAGTATACTGGTGGGCGATTATGCCGACGCCGGCTCCTGCAACAGCACGCGACCTGGGCGCCGTCCGCACGCGGCTCGCCGAGCGTGCGCGCGAACTGGGATTTTCGGGCCTCGGCGTCGCCGGCGTGGCACTTGAAGAAGATGAGCGCCATCTCGCGGCCTGGCTCGAGGCCGGACGCCACGGCCAGATGCACTACATGGCTCGCCATGGCCTGCGCCGCAGCCGCCCGCAGGAGCTCCTGCCGGGCACGGTGCGCGTGGTGAGCGCTCGCCTGGATTACTGGCCCGCGGCCTCGCAGGCCGCCGAGGCGGTGCTCGCGGACCCGCGCCTCGCCTATGTCTCGCGCTACGCGCTCGGCCGCGACTACCACCGGCTCATGCGCAAGGCGCTCAAGCAGCTGGCGGACTTTCTCGCCACGCTGGCCGGAGCACACGGCCATCGCGTCTACACCGACAGCGCACCGGTGCTGGAGAAGGCACTGGCACGCAACGCCGGACTGGGCTGGATCGGCAAGCACACCAACCTGATCGCGCGCGAGGCGGGCTCCTATTTTTTTCTTGGGGAGATCTACACCGACCTGGAGCTGCCGCTCGATGAGCCCGCCAGCGCGCATTGCGGAACCTGCAGCGCGTGCCTGCCCGCCTGTCCGACCGGCGCCATCGTCGCGCCCTGGCAGCTCGACGCGCGACGCTGCATTTCCTACCTCACGATCGAGCTGCACGGACCGATTCCCGAGCCGCTGCGCCCCGCCCTCGGCAACCGGATCTACGGCTGCGATGACTGCCAGCTGGTATGCCCCTGGAACCGCTACGCCAGCGCGGCGGCGCATCCGGACTTCAAGGTCCGCCATGGACTCGACGCGCCGCGCCTCAGCGAGCTGTTTGGCTGGAGCGCGGCGCAGTTCGACCAGCGCATGCGCGGCTCGGCGATTTTCCGGATCGGCTATGCGCGCTGGCTGCGCAACATTGCCGTCGCGCTCGGCAACGCGCCCGGCGATGAGGAAGTGCTGGCCGCCCTCGAGGCGCGGCGCGATGACCCCTCGGAACTGGTGCGCGAGCATGTGCGCTGGGCGCTTGCGCGCCACGGTCGCGCCCCGGCCTAGCCCCGCGTCCCCGTTTAGCGCAGCAGCGCCAGCCGCAGATTGTCGATCAGCCGCGCCTTGCCGAGCCGCACCGCCGTCAGCACCACGAGCTCGCGCGAGCCGGCGCTCGGCGCCTGCAGGTCCGCCGCGTCCCGCACGGCAAAGTAGTCGGGCCGGAGCCCTGCCACCGCGAGGGCCTGCCAGCCGGAACTCTCGATGCCGATGAAATCGCGATCGCCCGCCTCGAGGCGCTCCACGGCCGCGCGCAGCGCCCGGTAAATCGCCGGCGCAGTGGCGCGATCGGCGGGCGAGAGGAAACGGTTGCGCGAGCTCAAGGCGAGACCATCGGGGGCGCGCACGGTCGGCGCGCCCACGACCTCCACCGGCAGCAGCAGATCGCAGGTCATGCGCCGGATGATGAGGAATTGCTGGTAATCCTTCTCACCGAACACCGCGACATCGGGCGTCACGATGTTGAACAGTTTCGCCACCACGGTCGCTACGCCGGCGAAATGCCCGGGGCGGAACTGGCCACAGAGGATGCCTGACAGTCCGCGCACCGTGATCACGGTGGGCTGGGCCCCGCCGTCGGGGTAAATCTCGGCGACCGGCGGCGCGAACAGCAGATCGCAGTGCGCCTCGCGCAGCAGCCGCTCGTCCTCATCCAGGGTGCGTGGATAGGCCGCAAAATCCTCGGCCGGCCCGAACTGCATCGGATTCACGAAGACGCTGGCGATGACACGATCAGCACGGCTCCGGGCCGCCGCCAGCAGGCTCAGGTGACCGGCGTGCAGATTCCCCATGGTCGGCACCAGGGCCACGCGGCTGCCCGCCGCGCGCCAGGCGCGCACGCGCTCGCGCACGGCGGCCACGGTGGTCACGGCCTCCATGATCGCCTGCGCCTCAGAAACAGTGTTCCGGTGCCGGATAAGCCCGCGTGCGCACCGCTTCCACGTAGCGCGCGACCGCCGCGCCGCAGTCCGCCGCGCCCGTCATGAAATTGCGCACGAAGCGCGGCTTGCGCCCCGCGGTGATGTCCAGAATGTCGTACAGCACGAGGATCTGGCCGTTCGTGTCCGGGCCGGCGCCGATGCCGATGACCGGCACCTGCACGCCCTGCGTGATGTCGCGGCCGAGGGAGGCGGGAATGCATTCCAGCAGCAACAGGTCGGCCCCGGCCGCCTCCAGCGCCCGCGCCTCGGCCAGCATGCGCACCGCGCCCTCGCGTTCCCGCCCCTGGACGCGAAATCCCCCGGTCTTGTGCACCGACTGGGGCTTGAGCCCCAGATGCGCGCACACCGCGATATCGTGGCGCGCCAGGTGCTCGACGATCTCGAGCTGCGAGCCGCCGCTCTCGAGCTTGATCATGCGCGCACCGCCCTCCTGCATCAGCCGCACGCTGTTGGTGAGCGCATGCTCGCGCGAGGTGTAGCTCATGAAGGGCATGTCCGCCACCAGGAAGGCGCGCCGCAGGCCACGCCCGACCGCGGCGCAGTGATACACCATCTGATCCATCGTCACCGGCACGGTCGTGTCATGGCCCTGTATCACCATGCCGAGCGAATCGCCGACCAGCACCACATCGACGCCGGCGGCCTCGACGAGTACGGCGAAACTGGCGTCGTAGGCGGTGACGCAGGCGATTTTCTCGCCCGCGGCGCGCATCTGCGCCAGCGTGTTCAGCGTCACTGGCTGCTGCTCGGAATCACGCTGCTGGAGTTGCGTATACATGGGGTGCCGAGGATGACGGACTGGGGCCTGACAAGCAACCAGCGGCCGGGCTGCTTCAGATCGCGCGGTTGCGCAGCGGGTTGTAGTAATGCCGGCCGCGGCGCATGCGCCGGATCGCGGCCAGCAGTTCCTGGTAATCCGGTTCGTTGTGCAGCGGATCGATGGCCCCGGCATTGACGATCAGGAGTGGAGCGCCGTCGTACTCATGAAAAAATCGGGCGTAGGCATCGTTGAGCCGCTCCAGGTAGGAGCGCTCGATGTAGTGTTCGTAGCGAAGGCCGCGCCGGTTGATCCGATCGAGCAGCACATCCACCGGCGCCTGCAGGTAGATCACCAGGTCCGCCTTGGGCACCTCGACGGCCAGTCGCGTGTGCACCTGTTCGTAGAGGCGGAACTCCTCTTCCTCGAGCGTCAGGCGCGCGAACAGCCGGTCCTTGTCGAAAAGATAGTCGGCCACGCGTACCGGCGCGAACAGGTCCTGCTGGCGGAGCGCGGCGAGCTGCTGCGCGCGCTGAAACAGGAAGTAAAGCTGTGCCGGCAGCGCTCCCGCGCGCGGATTGCGATAGAAGCGCTCCAGAAAGGGATTCTGGTCGGCGTGCTCGAGCAGTGCTTCGGCGCCCAGGCTGTCGGCGATGCGCGTGGCCAGGCTGGTCTTGCCGACACCGATCGGTCCCTCGAGCGCAATGAAGCGGTGCCCGCCCGGCTTGCCCGCGGCGGGCGCGCCGCCCGTGGGGGTCACGCCATCCTCCACAGGCCCGTGGCCGGGAGCCTGGCGGCCAGTTCCGCCACCCGGCCGAGCCCCGGTATCAGCAGCTCCGGCGCGATCTCACGCCACGGCTGCAGCACGAAGTTGCGCTCGGCGATGCCGGCATGCGGCAGCGTGAGCTCGGCATCGTTGCGCCGCTCATCGGCGTACATCAGCAGGTCCAGGTCAATCACCCGCGGCCCCCAGCGCTCGCGCGAACTCTCCCGGCCCAGCTGCCTTTCCAGATCGCGCAGTGCCGCGTGCAGGCTCGAGACCTCGAGCTGCGTAAGGAGTCCTGCCACGGCGTTGCAATAGTCCGGTTGCGCCACCGGACCCATCGGCGCCGAGCCGTAAAGCTCCGAGCGGCATTCCAGGCGCGTGAGCGGGAGCGAGGCGAGACGGGCAAGGGCGGCGCGGACACGCTCGGGGGGATCACCAAGATTGCTGCCAATACCCACATAGGCGGGGAACCAGCGCACCGGCGGACCGGTATCAGGCCCCACCGCGCGAACGGCGCCGGCGTCGACGCCGAGGCGGCCCGGTGCCGGTGCCCGATCCTGCCCCGCCGCCATTGCCGCCGCGCGCGATCGGAGCCGCCTCCACCATCTGTTCGCGCTCGTCGGGACTGGCGGCCTGCAGGGTCGCCCACCATTGCGCAATCTCCGGCACCGCCAGTCCCAGCGTGCCGCGCAGCGACAGCAGATCAAAGGCGGCGCGAAAACGCGGCTGCTCGAGCAATCGCAGCGCGCGCCGCCCGCGCGGGCCCTCGAGGCGCGGTTGCAGGGCATACATCTCGCGCACGCCGAGCGCGACCCGGCGCGGAATGGTCACGCGCTGCTGCGCCTCGCGCAAGGCGCGATCGCAGGCCTCGAGGATCGCCCGCGGCTCGTTCCAGCGATCGGGCGGCAGGGCCTCGATCGCCCCAGCGATCGGGCCATACAGCAGGAGTGCAAACAGAAAGGTCGGTGTGACCGGTTTGTCTTCGGCGACGCGCGTGTCCGTGTTGCCCAGCCCCTGCACCAGCAGCTGCTCCACGATGCTCCCCGGATGCTGCTCCAGGTAGCGATCGACCGCCGGAAACAGCGCCGCGAACAGCCCACGCCGTCGCAGCACCTGGAAGCTTGCGGCCCCGTGGCCCGTGAGGAACAGCTTTGAAGTCTCGTCGAACAGTCGCGCGGGCGGCACCGCGGCGAGCAGGCCTCGGAGCTGGGCGATGGGCGCAGCGCTGGCGGCATCGACTTCAAAGCCGAGCTTCGCCTCGAAGCGCGCGGCGCGCAGCATGCGCACCGGATCCTCGCGGTAGCGCGTCTCGACGTCCCCGATCAGACGGAGGCGCCGCGCCTGGATGTCGGCGAGCCCGCCGACATAGTCCCAGATCGAAAAATCGGCGATGTTGTAGTACAGCGCGTTGACCGTGAAGTCGCGCCGCCACACATCTTCATCGATGCTGCCGTACATATTGTCGCGCAGCAGCCGGCCGTGATCGTCGTGCACCCGATGCCTCGCCCCGCCGGCCCCGCCCATGGCGCCACGCACGGCGTCTTCGAAGTCCGGTACTTCGAGGGGCTGGGTGTGATCCAAAGGCAACGTGGCCTCCAACGCATCGGCCACCCCGACCTCGGCGTCCTCTTCCAGCAGGTCGGCTTCGTCCTCCTCGCGACTGGGTACCGGTTCCTCGCTGGGCGGCGGCGCGCTGGCGGCGCGAAAGGTCGCGACCTCGATCACCTCGCGCCCATAGACGATGTGTGCCAGGCGGAAACGCCTCCCGACCAGCCGGCAGTTGCGGAACAGCCGGCGCACCTGTTCGGGCAAGGCGTCGGTGGCGACGTCGAAATCCTTCGGATGGAGACCCAGGATGACGTCACGCACGCAACCGCCCACCAGAAAGGCCTGGAAGCCGGCCTCTTTCAGGCGGTAGAGCACCCGCAGGGCATTGGGGGAGATATCTGACCGGGAGACCGGATGTTCGGAGCGCGGTACGACGCGCGGCGCATGCGGCGTCGCCGGAACGACCAAGTTCTGGTTCAAATCAGGCCTGATTTAAGCTTGAGCAAACGAAGAGGCCGCCTATAATACCGCGCCTTTTCGCCTCACCCGCCGGAGATTCGCTCCCTTCGTCTAGAGGCCCAGGACACGGCCCTCTCAAGGCTGGAACACGAGTTCGAATCTCGTAGGGAGCGCCATATTTTTCAATACGTTACATCGTTTATGTAACGTTTATTCACGGTAGCGTTGGAGCGCATCCCCGAGGGCTTCGCGCAGCGGCCCGAGCCAGGGTTCGTAGTGGCGCCACTGATCCACGCCCTCGCGATAAATGGGTTGGCGGACCTGCTCCGCGCTGGCTGAGTTCACTCTCCGCTCGGTCCTGTGAAACTCGACGCAGCCGGGCTCGAACTCCAGATCGCAGTAATCGAGCATGCGGCGCACGCTCCCCTCCAGGTCCTCCACCACCTCTTCGTGTTGTACCCGCAGCACGTGTCCCGGAAGCACTGAGTTCCAGTGGTGCATGAGTTCCAGGTAAGTACGGTAATAGCGCGCGATGTCCTCGATGCTGTAGGTGAATTCCTGTCCGCGCGCGAACAACTGCTTGAGGTTGCCAAAGCAGCAGGCCATGGGCTCACGCCGCGCATCGATGATCTTCGCGTTGGGCAGCATCAGGTGGATCAGACCCAGGTGCCGGAAATTGTTCGGCATCTTGTCGATGAAGCGCGGTTTGCCCGTCCGGTAGACCTGCGTATCGTGCAGATACTTCTCACCCAGGCGCCGATAGTCCTCCGGCTTGTGCTCCGCCAGCGCAGCGGGGTAGCGCGGATTCTCCGGGTCCGGCCCGCGCCCTCGCAGCTCCGCCACCATGCGCGGTACGTCGGCGAGTTCGTGCGTGCCCTCGACCGCGGAATGCGAAGCCAGGATCTGCTCGATCAGGGTCGAGCCTGAGCGCGGCAGGCCTACGATGAAGATCGGATCCGCATCCGGTGCGCCACTCTTCAGATGGCGGGCAAACAGCTCCGGAGTGCACACGGCAATCTGCAGCCGGGTGTTGCGCTCGGGCAGTTCCGGCTGGTAGCTGCTCTCGGCGCGCTTGAGCGCATTGCCACGCGCGTAGTACTCGAAAGACTCCGCATACTGTTGCCGGTCCTCGAGCGCCTTGCCCAGCGCGAAGCACAGGTGGTAGCGGTCAACGGGCGGCGTGTTGGCCGCGCTCTCGGCGGCGCGCATCTCACGGAATTCTTCTTCGGGGAAACGGTAGGTCTTCAGGTTCGCCAGGCTCCAGTAGGCATCGCCGAAGCCGGCACGCGCGGCCGCCGCGGCGCGATATTCCGCGACGGCCTCCTCGCCCCGTCCGAGGGTCTTGAGCGCGTGGGCAATCGAGAGGTGAAATTCCGCCGGCTGCACGGCGCCGATGAGCAATCCGCGGTAGAGCTCAATGGCCCGATCGAGCTGCCCCAGACCCACGCAGGCCAGGGCGTGGAGCGTGCGGTAGTTCCGGTCGGCCGGATCCACCGAAAGCAGCCGTTCGGTCTGCTGCTGCGCCTGCAGGTACAGACGCCGTTCGTTGAGCACCTGCGCATACTCGAACCGGGCCTGGGAGTAATCGGGCGCCAGGTCGAGCACCGCCTCCAGCAACAGCTGCGCGTCGTCAAAGGTTTCCCGCGCGATGCCGATGCGTGCGAGCAGCCGCATCGCCTCGATGTGGTGGCCATGCTTGAGCAGGAATGCACGCACCAGCGGCTCGGCGGCCGCCAGGTCACCGTCCGAAAACAGCGCCGTCGCGGTCACGACCTCCGCGGGCAGTTTCTTCAGCGTCGCGACCTGCCTGGCCGCCTGTGCCGCCTCCTCGGCCTGCCCGGTCATCCGGTACAGACTCTCGAGCATGCTCCAGCTGGCCGGCAGAGCCGCATTGATCTGCACGGCGCGCACAAAGGCCCCGATCGCCTCCGGCGCCCGCTTCAGGGCGACGTAGCACTGGCCCCGCTCCTGGAACAGGAGGCTGTAGCGGGGATGATGCTGCTCGAACGTCGCCAGCGTCGCCAGCGCGGCCGGGATGTCGCCGAGCCTCCGCTCCGTCAGCGCGCGCAGATACAGGACGTCGCGATTCTCGGGGACCTTGAGCTGCAGCGCCGCAGCCGCCTGCAGCGCCTCATTGAATTGCCGTTTCGCGACGAGCCCGCGAATGCGCTCGACTTCAAGCTCAATGGCCGAAGTGTGGTTCATGTTTCTAGAAGAACGGGAGTGCGCGCCCGCCCTTCCCCGGCCCCAGCTGAACGGCGCCGCCGCGGCTGCTCAGGGCACCGTCACATCTTGTACCCGAACGAGACGCCCATCACCCGCGGCCGGAGCGGCGTCTGCGCGACGATGAACTGCTGGGCGCTGATGAAGGTGCTGGCGTTCGAATCGCCGAGATTCTCCCCGTACACCGTCACGGTCCAGTTATCCTTTGCGACGCCGAAGGACGCGGCATAGGTTGTGTAGGCGGGATTCTCGAACCGCAAGTGTGAGGTTGTGAGGCCTCCGGCCTGCGCGATCGTGGGATTGGATCCGGCCTGAGTGAAAGAATGCCCGTTGTGGGTCGCACTCACCTGGACAAACGGCGAGTAGCCGTTCATGTTCCAGTCGTAGCGGCCGCGAAAGCTGTATTGAAGGGGCGGCGCATTGGCCGTCGGTGAGCCTATCGGGCCGTAGGGATTGGTGACCATGGCGCACACCGTCAGGTAGATGTTGCACGCCTCGGTGATTGGATGTCCGAAGCTGATGGGCTCAGCCGGGTTGTTGCCGATCAGCTGCGGAGAATTGGTCTGGCGGCTCTGGAGCCAGGAGGCCGCGACCTGCACCGTCAGACCGTTCGTGATCCGGGCCAGCAGGGACGTCTCGATACCCTTGATCAGGAAATTCTGACCGTTGGCGTCGTAGAAGATATTGCCGACCACGCCTGGGTCAAAAAAGAAGACCTGGGCATTGTCCCAGTTCTCCTGATAAATGGCTCCGTTCCACTGCAAGCGGTGGTTGAACAGTTCGGTCTTCCAGCCGATTTCATTGTTCGTCAACTGATCGGATACGTACGACTTCCGGAGAATGAACTGAGACACTCCGCTGGTGTTGTAGCCGCGGAACGCACCACCGTTCTGGTTGAAACCGCCCGGGCGGAAGCCCTGCGAGAAGGTGTAGTAGACCATGACATCCGGCGTGACGTGCCAGGTCAGGTTCGCACGACTCTTGAAGCCCGACTCGGTGTCGTGCAGATTGTTCGCGTTAAGATCGAAACTGTAGATGGGATAGACGGTGCTGTGGCACCCATCCGGCGGCGCACCGGCCTGGAAGCAGAAGAAGCTGGACAGCACGCTGCCCTCTAGCGAGTTCTCGAACTTGAAATGCCGCGTGCCCACCGTCGCCGTCAACACCTTCGGAATCACATCGAAGTCGACAGACGCAAAGATCGCCGTCTGCTTGGTGTCGCGCACCTGGTCCTGATAAAAGGAGGTGTTCGGGCTCTGCACTCCGGGATGCTGCACGGTCGAGCCAGGGAAGGTGCCGACCGGCGTGAAGCAGTCGGTGTTGCCCGGATCCACGGCGGCCAGGCCGTCCGTCGTGCACGCCGGGACGCTCTTGTAATTCCAGGCGGTCACGTCGTAAAGCTTGTTGTCCTCGTAGTACACGCCTGCGATCCCGCGCACGCGCCATTCATCCGGCGTGCTCAGGCGGAATTCGTGCTGCCAGTGTTCGTTGCGCTCCGACTCATGCCAGCTGGACCTGGGCGAGAAGCAGGTCGGGATCGTTCCGGCCGGGGTGTAGGCGTCAGGTCCAAAGCACTGATAGTAATCGGCGTAATAGCCGCGGGCGTAGTTGGTGTAATCACCGGTCTGCTCGACATTTCGCTCCAGGTAGCCGCCGGTATAGACGGCCTTCAGATTGCCGAACTTGCCGTTTACCGTCCATGCCGTATTCGAGAACTTGTCCAGGTCGCTGGTGGGGTTGAACAGCGTGACCTGCAGCGGTTGGAGAGCGGCGCCATCCGAGGCATTGGGCTGCTGGTAGAACACGCCCTGGGCATCCATGTCCTGGAAGGTCTGCGAGATCAGCAGGTCCCAGTCCTCGTTGAACTTGTAGAGTACTTCGGCACGAATGCCCCTGTACCTGATGGGATTGATATCGTTCCCGACCACGCCGCTATTGTCGATAGACGGGTTGATCGCCGGGACGCAGTAGCCATTGTTGGGCAGTCCGTCCGGGCATACGCCGTTCACCGCCGGGAAGTAGGCGTAGTGGATGCCGATGTCGGTGTTCTTGCGCGTGAAGGTCGCGGGCACGTTGTCGATGTAACCGCCGCGCTTGTCCTGGTAGATCGCGGCGCGCACGGCCATGGTGTCGGGCACCACCGGGAAGTTGAGCACCGCCGTCAATTTGCTGTTGGGCGCTCCGTGAGCGGTCACGCCGTAGCCGGCTTCAACGTTGAATTCAGTCTTGTCGAGCTTCGGTTCGTTGGTAATGTAGCGGACCGCGCCCGCCTCGGCACCGGCACCGAATAACGTGCCCTGAGGGCCCTCCAGCACCTCGATGCGATTGAGGTCAATGGCATAGATGTCGAGGTTGCGATTGGGGAGCTGGCCGGACTGGTTGTCCAGATAGATCGCGACGTTGGGCCACAGGCCCGTCGAACCGCTCCCCTGGCTGGCCTGTGAACCGGCGCTGAGGCCGCGCATGAACACTTCGTTCTGACCCGGCCCGTTGGCGGCGGAAGTCACGGCCGGGAGGAATTTGATGTAGTCCTCCAGCGTCGAGACGTTGAGCTGCTGCAGCGCCTGCCCGGTAAAGGCCTGCATGGAGATCGGCACATCCTGCATGTTTTCCGAACGGCGTTGCGCCGTGACAACGACTTCTTCGAGGGTGTCGGCGCCCGCGCCGGTGGTGCTGGCCGCCGGTTCGGCAGGGTGTGCCCCAAGGGACGCGCCCGCGAGTACCGCCGCTACGGCATAGGAAATCTTCGAGTTCATTAAATGGTCCCCCTGGAGCCTGGTACGCATCACCGTGATGGCACGAGGCTCTTTAGTACCCGTTGGCGGAGCACTGCGGCTGCAGCTTGCACGTCGCGCGCGGGGCTATTCTGCGGCGCTATATTCCATCATGCCGCCGGGAGACGCAAACCACGGACCTTGCCCGGGCGCCCGGAATCGCTTCCGAGGTGCTTCAGGACGCGTTATTAAATCAATTGGTTAGGGAGCGGTGCGCCACATTGCCCTATGATCGGCCCGCCCTCCTCTACTATAGCCGGCGGTAAACATGAACGAAGTGCTGCCAACTTCACGTCGCCGCGGGGGCGGCCGTGCGACGCGATCCATGGGTCCATCGCTCGCGCCGATTCCGCGACTGACCGTTCCCTGGGCTCCGCTGGAAATCCTGAGCGCCGAGCAGGTGGAGAGAATCCTGCTGGCGGCCTTTCGAATCCTCGAGGAAGCGGGACTCGAGATCCGCAGCCCCGCCGCGCGCGCCATCTACCGGCAGTCCGGGGCGCTGGTCGATGAGGAGACGCAGGTCGTGCGTCTCGGACGCGACATCGTCGAAGCGCAGCTGGCGCGGGCGCCCGAGCGCTTCATCCTGCACTCCCGCAATCCGGAGCGGCACCTCCATGTCGGTGGCGATGTGGTCAATTTCGGGCCGGTCAGCGGGGCCCCGAACATCAACGATCGCGAGCATGGCCGCCGCTATGGCGACCTGGAATCCTTCCGCAACATCCTCAAGGTCACGCACCGGCTCGGCATATTGCACTGGCAGGGTGGCGTGGTGGTCGAGCCGATCGACGTGCCCGTGCCCGTCCGTCATCTGGCGATGTACCAGGCCCACATCGAGCACTCGGACATCGTGTGGGCGGCGCGCGGCATCGGCGGCGTACAGGCCGAGGATGCGATCGCGCTCGCGGCCATTGAGCACCGCTGTTCCATCGAGGCACTGGCGGCACGGCCCACGCTTCTGAGCGTGACCAACGTCAACTCGCCGCGCCGCGTCGATGCCGAGCTCATCGAGAATGTCATGGTCCTGGCCCGCCACGGCCAGTGCGTGGTGATCACGCCCTTCACGCTGATGGGCGCCATGGCGCCGGTCACGCTTGCCGGCGCGCTGGTGCAGCAGACGGCCGAAGCCCTGTGTGTCATCGCGCTGTGCCAGATGATCCGCCCGGGAGCACCCTGCGTGATGGGCGGCTTCACCTCGAACGTGGACATGCGCACCGGTTCGCCCGCCTTCGGCACACCCGAGTATGTCAACGCCGTCCTGGCGAGCGCCCAGATCGGGCGTCGTCTGAAGATCCCGGTGCGCACCAGCGCCGTCAACGCCTCCCCGGTGGTCGATGCGCAGTCGACCTACGAGACCGCCTTTGCGCTGCAGGCCGCGATCCTGAGCCACAGTCACCTGATCAATCATGCGGCGGGCTGGCTGGAGGGCGGATTGTCGGCGTCGATGGAGAAGATCGTGGTCGATGCGGAGCTGCTCCGCAACTGGGCCGAGTTCCTCAAGCCGGTCAGCTTCGATGATGACGACATTGCCGTCGATGCGATCAAGGGCGTTGCGCCAGGGGGGCATTTTTTTGGCGCGCCGCACACGCTCGCACGCTATGAGAAGGCTTTCTACCGCCCGCTCCTGTCCGACTGGTCGAACTTCGAGAACTGGACCGAGAGCGGCGCCCGCACGGCGACCGAGCGTGCGACCGGCATCTGGAAGCAGATGCTCGCCGACTACCAGGCCCCGCCGCTCGACCCGGCGGTCAAGGAGGAAATGGACGCCTACGTTGCCCGGCGCACGGTAGAACTCACCCGTTCATGACCGAGCGGATCCTGAACGCGCGGATGTATGCGGTCACCGCTGCGGTCGAAGCCGGATGGCGCACCCTGCTCGAGCACATCGCGCATTCTGCCGGGGTGAACTATCACTACGTCCCCTATCCGGCACCGCAGCCGCTCGAGCAACTGTGGTCACGGCCGGACCTGGGCTGCGTGTTCATGTGCGGCTATGCCATTGCCCTGGACCTTGCCCCGGTCACGCCGCTTGCCGCCCCCCTGCCCCGCGCCCGTTGGGCCGCGGGCCGGGCGGTCTATCGCTCCGATCTCATCGTAAGGGCGGAGGCGCCCTACCAGAGGCTGGAGGACAGCTTCGGCGCCCGCGCCGGCTGGACCGTGGAGCACTCGCATTCCGGCTTCAATGCCTTCCGCCACCATCTGCTGGCTTACCGCACGCGCGAGCGGCCACGACTCTACGGGCAGATGCAAGACCACCTTTTGACCGCAAGGGCCATCCTCGATGGCGTGCGCGAGGGCCGCATCGACATCGGGCCGCTCGATGCCTACTGGCACCTGCTGGTTGCGCGCCACGCGCCGCAGCTGACCGAGGGCATCCGGGTGCTCGCCTCGACCGAGCTCGCGCCGATACCGGCGTTCGTGACCTCGGCCGATGCACCGGAGGAACTCGTGGCGCGCCTGCGCGCGGCCTTCGTGGGTGCCGCGAGTCAACCGTGGTTCGCGCCGCTGGGCGATCTGCTGCTGCTCGATGGATTCACGGCGGCAAGCGCTGCGCAGTACGCGCCGCTACTGGCCTGGGACCGGGAGGCGAAGGCCGCCGGCTACGGGCTGCCGGCCTGAGCGGCGCGCGGCACCCGGCCCGTCGGGTGGCGCAGCACATCGTGCGGGCGAAACAGGAAACGCCGCGCGACATCGAAATAGGTCGAGTAGACGAGTCCGGCGTTCTCGGCGACGAGGCGCGGGCGGATGAGCCGGTAGCGGGCGTTGTATTCATACCAGGGCATGGCCGGCTCTTCGTGGTGCATGGCGTGCAGGTTGTTGAACAGGAACAGCGGTCCCAGCAGCCATGAGCCCTCGACGATCGCGGTACGCTCCAGCACGCCCGGGCGCGCCCGATGCTCGGCAAAGGAGCGGATCAGGAGGATCCCGTTGCCCGGGACCACCATCGTCAGCACGTAGATCCACAGCGGCATGTGGCAGATGAATGTCAGCCACGCGAGCACCGGCAGGCACCACAGCAGATGCTCGAGCCAGATGGCCCGCTTGCCCTCATCGTTTCGCAGCACGGCGCGCAGCTCCCCGCGCAGAAAGCGGGCGATGCGCCAGAATGATCCAATCAGGACGCGCCCGGCGAGCGTTTGCTGCAGCTGCAGGATGGTGCGGCCCGCGGCACTCAGGTGCGACCAGCTCTCCGGGGTCAGGTAGTAGGACTCCGGGTCATCGAGCGGGTCGGTGAGCCGCTCATTGTTGTGATGGACCAGGTGATTGCGCCGGTAGCGATCGAAGGGCAGCCACAGGGACAGAGGCACCATGCCCAACAGGCGATTGAGGGCTCGCCAGGTGGTCGGATGACCATGCACGATTTCATGTTGCATCGAGCTGTGCAGCGTGAGCAGCGGAGCCGTAAGGGAGGCGACAAGCCACAGCGGCCAGTGCCCGTAGCGGTCGGTGAGCGCCAGCCAGGCGCCGTATATCGCCCCGATCAGCAGCAGCGTGCGCACCTCCACCGCGGCGCGCGCGGGGCGTCCCGTCCCCGGATGGGTCATCGGCTCAGTCAAAGCGGGTTTCTCCGGCTCGGCAATCATCATGCGTGTGATTGTAGTCAAACTCACGCCGCCACGCTGCGGGATGGCTCACAGTGGAGCGCCGGGAATCACGCTCATTTCAGGCTGGAACCGTCCGCAACAGCCGCCGCTCGAGCGTCACCATCGCGTCGTAGATCAGGATCGCCATCAGGCCGGTGAGCAATCCGCCCTGCAGCACGAAGGCGGTATTGTTGGACAGGAGCCCGGCGATGATCACCTCACCGAGTCCCTTGGCGGCCACCGTGGATCCGATCGTGGCCGTGCCGACGTTGATGACCAGGGACAGCCGGACCCCTTCCAGGATCAGCGGCATCGCGAGCGGCAATTCCACCGCCAGCAGGCGCTGGCGCGCGCTCATCCCCATCCCATTCGCCGCCTCGATGACCGCGGGCGGACAGCCCTGGAGTCCCGCGATCGTGTTCTCGAGGATCGGCAGCAGTCCGTAGGCGAAGAGCGCGATCAGGGTCGGCGTCTGGCCAAACCCGACCAGCGGGACCGCAACGGCCAGCACCGCCACGGGCGGAAAGGTCTGCCCGATGTTGGCCAGCGTACGGGAGAGGGACAGGAACTGCGCGCCGCGCGAGCGCGTCACCAGGATGCCCAGCCCGACGGCCACGAGCGTGCTCGCCGCCGCGGCGACAAACACGGTGCCCAGATGCGCCAGCGCCAGGGAGAGCAGATCACCCTGATCGTAGATCGGCGGTGCGCCATATTCGGTCAGCGGCGCGAACAGCGGGGCGAAGCGTTGTGGCGCCCCCAGGAAGGCCACCAGCAGCACGATGGCCGCGACCCGCAGGATCGTGGACGCGCGCGGCATCAGCCCTGCCGCCCGTGCGCGAGCAGTCGCGCCACGGTCAGGCGTCCCGCGCTCGATCCGTCGGGGTTCAGCACGGTCGCGGCATCGGCGCCGCTCCAGATCAGATCGGAGAGTACTTCGCGAAGCGAGGCCGCCGCGGCCACGGTGCGCTTTTCGGTCGGACCAGGCTCGGCCAGTTCCCCCGCCGTCGTGAGCGAAAGGAGCTTCAGGGCGCGGTCCGCCGTGCCGCTGAGGCGCGTGACGAAGGGATCGGCCGGACGGGTCAGCAGCACACCTGGCCGGTCGTGCTGCAGCACGCGACCCTGCTTCATCACCGCGACGCAATCGCCAAGCCGGAAGGCCTCGTCCATGTCGTGGGTGACCAGGACGATGGTCGTGCCAAAGCGCCGCTGGATGTCGAGCAGGTCGTCCTGCGCCTTGCCGCGGATCACCGGATCGAGCGCTCCGAAGGGTTCGTCCATCAGCAGCAGCGCAGGTTCGGCGGCCAGCGCGCGGGCCACGCCGACGCGCTGTTGTTCGCCACCCGAGAGCTGATGAGGAAACTTGCGCCCAAAGCTGGCCGACTCGAGCTGGAACACCCGCAGGAGTTCCTCCACACGCGCCGCGACGCGCGACCTCTCCCATCCCAGGAGGCGCGGCACGGTCGCGATGTTCTCGGCCACGGTCCGGTGCGGAAACAGCCCATGGCCCTGGATCACGTAACCGATCCGGCGCCTGAGCAGATGTGCCGGCGTCAAGGACGTGTCAGCCCCGTCGATCAGGACCCGCCCCGTCGTGGGTTCCACCAGCCGGTTGATCATGCGCAGCAGCGTCGATTTTCCGGATCCGGAGGTGCCCACGATCACCGTGATCGAGCCGCTCGCGATCGACATGGACACGGCATCAACTACCGTGGTCGATCCATACCGCTTGCTCAGGCCTTCGATGTTGATCATTGCGCCGCCCGGTTCATCAGGTCCACGAGTGCATCGAGCAGGACCGCGGAAGAAAACGCCAGCATCACGATCGGGATCGCGCCAAGCAGCACCAGATCCATCGCCGTCTGCCCGATCCCCTGGAAGACGAAGGCACCGAACCCGCCGCCGCCGATCAGCGCGGCCACGGTCACGAGCCCGATGTTCTGCACCAGCACGATGCGGATGCCGGTGAGGATGACCGGCAAGGCCAGTGGAAACTCAATGTGGGCCAGGATCTGCCAGGTCGTCAGCCCCATGCCGCGCGCGGCATCCACCGCGGCCGGCGAGACGCGGCCGAGCCCCACGACGGTATTGGCGACAACCGGCAGCAACGAATACAGAAACAGCGCCACCACCGCCGGGGCGGTGCCGATGCCGCGGATGCCGTGTTCGGCGGCCCAGGGGAATGCCGCCGCCAGCGCGCCCAGCGGTGCCATCAGGATGCCAAACAACGCAATCGACGGAATGGTCTGGATGAGATTGAGCGTGCCGATCACCCCTGCGCGCAGGCGCGGGACGCGGTGGCAGAGTATGCCGACGGGGAGCGCGACAACCACCGCCGCGCCGAGCGATCCAAACGCCAGCAGCATGTGCTGGCGGGCCTCGCGAGCGAAGCGATCCGAGTTCACGGCGTACTCCCGCATGATCGACAGATGGTCGAAGGCGCCGCTGGCGAAGGCCAGCCCGGCCGCCACCGCAAAAATCAGCAGCAGGAGAACGCGCAGGGCCGGTCCTGGGCGCAGCCGCGTGATGGCATCGGTGGTCATCAGCCCCAGAGCGATCAGCAGCACCCAGAAGCCCGCCCCGGGCGCGACGCGAACGACCTTGTTGCCAGGCGGAGTCAGGGCATTGCCCGCGGCGGCGACGGCGATCGCCAGGGCGATCACCCCGAGGAGCGCACAGGCGAGGCGCAGCCTGGCATTGGCGACGAACAGGGCCGCGCCCGCCGCCAGTGCCAGCATCAGATAGAAGCCGAACACCGGCCCCGCGGGAAGAAAGTCCAGCAGCGCACGCGCCTCGCCCGGAACGATGCGGTTGGACTTGAACACCACGAACGGGAGGAACGCCAGCGCCGCGACGCCGACCGCACCGAGCAGCGCGCCCAGCGGATCTAGCGCTGGGAGCCGACGCACGGTCACGGCAGGAGCCTGCGCGACCGCAGATAGTCTTCGGCGACTGCCGCGGCGGATTCGCCGTTGACCTGGACCCGCGCGTTCAGCGCCTGAAGGGTCGCGGTGTCGAGGCTCGCCATCAGGGGCGAGACGATCTGGGCGATGCGCGGATTGGCCTTGAGTATGGCCTCGCGTATGGTGGGGACCGGTGCGTAGACCGGCTGGTCATGCCGGTCATCGTCCAGCACCTGCAGGTCGGCGGCCACGATCCCCCCATCCGTGCCATACACCATCGCGGTGTTGGTGCCGTTGGTCCGTGCGGCCGCCGCACCGATGGTCGCCGAGGTCTCGCCACCGGCCAGCACGATCAGCTGTTCCGGACGCATCCTGAAGCCGTAGGTCTTTTCCAGCGAGCGCAGCGTTCCTGCGTTCGCAAACTCCGCCGAACAGGCGAGCACGACTTTTCCTCCGCCACTGACCCAGCGGGCAAAATCACTCATCGTGCGAAGATGGTTGGTCCGCGCCAGATCCTTGCGCACCGCGAGCGCCCAGGCGTTGCTGGCGTTCGCGGGTGCCAGCCAGACGATCCGGTTGGCCTCGTAGTCGAGGCGCGAGCCCAGCTCGTACCCCGCGCGCAGCTCCTTCCAGGCCGGATCCGCACTGCGGTTGAAAAAGAAGCCCGCGTTGCCGGTGTATTCGGTGTAGATGTCGATCTCGCCGGCGATCAGCGCCTTGCGGACCACCGGCGTTGCGCCGAGCGCGGTCCGGTCCACCGTCCTGATCCCGGATGCGTTGAGCAATAGCCGGATCATCTGCCCGATCATCACCGATTCACTCGAGAGTTTGGAGGAAACGACCACCGTCGCCTGCGACGCGCTCATTCCGCCGAGCACGAGCAACGCAAACACCAGCAGGGACTTCAACCGCTTCGGCAAGTGGCGCCTCCATCGCGACCCATCCGCACAAGTTGTCGGTTGTTGCCGCGCGCGTCAAGCCCGCTGCAGGCCTGCCGCGTACTTGTCAATGCGGGTGGGCCATGCTCAAATGCGGCGACAGCGGACAGGCGATCGCCTTATTCACACGAATGCGCAGCGCGCAGCGAGCGGTCGGTATTCCGCCGCGCGACTGATCCTTGAGGGGCTCACAGGCCATCGCGGCTGGTCGCGCGCGTGGCACAAGGCGAGTCCGCGCCAGCGCTACCGGGTGGTGATCGTCGGCGGAGGCGGCCAGGGCCTCGCGACGGCTTACTACCTCGCCACCGAGTTCGGCATCCGCGACGTGGCCGTGATCGACAAAGGGCCGATCGGCCTTGGCAACGTCGGGCGCAACACCACGATCATCCGCTCCAACTACTTCCGTCCGGAGAACGTGGGTTTCTACGACTACTCGCTTCAGTTGTGGGAAGGGCTCGAGCGGCGGCTGAACTTCAATGCGATGGTCAGCCAGCGCGGCACGCTGAACCTGTTCCACACAGAATCGCAGCGCGACCTGTTTACGCGCCGCGCCAATGGCATGCGCCTCCTATCGGTGGACGCGCTGGCTCTCGAGCGGGACGCTGTCAAGGCGCTCGTCCCCCTGGTCGACCTCGACAATGGCCGCTACCCCGTGCTCGGGGGATTTCTGCAGCCGCGCGGCGGCACCGTACGCCACGACGCGGTGGCCTGGGGCTATGCGCGCGCGGCCTCCGCGGCTGGCGTGGACATCATTGAGGAGTGCGAGGTCACGGCCATCCGGCGTGAGGGCAATGCGGTCCGTGGCGTACAGACCCCGCGCGGCCCCATCGAGGCGGATGTGGTGTGCCTCGCGGTCGCGGGACATTCCTCGCAACTGGCCGGGATGGCCGGATTCCGGCTGCCGATCGAGACCCACGTCCTGCAGGCATTCGTGAGCGAGCCGGTCAAACCCGTGCTCGATGTCGTACTGACCTACGGTGCGGGGCATTTCTATGTCAGCCAGTCGGACAAGGGCGGGCTGGTCTTCGGCGGCGGCATCGACGGCTACAACAGCTACGGCCAGCGCGGTACCCTGCCGATGGCCGAGGATGTGGCGGCCGCGGGCCTGACCCTGATGCCCGCTCTGGCGCGCCTGCGGGTGCTGCGCCAATGGGGCGGCGTCATGGACATGAGCATGGACGGCTCCCCGATCATCTCGCGCACCCCGCTGTCGGGCCTGATCATCAACTGCGGCTGGTGCTACGGTGGCTTCAAGGCGATTCCGGCCGGCGGCATGGCCACGGCTCACCTGATCGCGCGCGGCGAGGCGCACCCGCTGGCGGCACATCTCGATCTGGAGCGCTTTGCCGCGGGCCGCACGATCGACGAGCGCGGACTCGGTCCCTTCCCCTACGCGCACTGACGGGGCCACACCGTGCTGCGAATCGAATGTCCCTGGTGCGGCCTGCGCGACGAAACCGAATTTCACTATCGCGGCGATGCCTCGCTGCGGCGCCCGGATAGCGATGCCCGCCTGGCAGAGTTCTGCACCCAGACCTACCTGCGCGAAAACCGGCGCGGCTGGCACCTCGAGTGGTGGCTGCACGTAGGCGGCTGCCGCAGGCTCCTCAAGATCGTTCGCCACACCGACACGCACGAGATACACGCCGTCGGTCATCCGCAGGATCCGCTCACAGTACCGATGGAAGCCCCGGCGCCGTGAGTGGTCCGAGCCGCATCGGCGCAGGCCTGTGGACGCGTCCGGACGAGCCGGTCGAATTTCGCTTCGACGGGCAGGCGCTGCGCGGCCTGCGCGGCGATACGCTGGCCTCGGCCCTGCTCGCCAACGGCGTGCAGCTGGTCGGGCGCAGCTTCAAGTATCACCGGCCGCGCGGCATCGTCACGGCGGGGCCGGAAGAGCCCTGTGCCCTGGTTGATGTGCTCGGACCGGACGGACGCGAACCGAACCGGCCCGCGACCACGCTGCCCTTGCGGGAAGGCCTGATCACCGAGAGCCAGAACCGCTGGCCCTCATTGCACTTCGATGTCGGGTCGCTCGGCAATCTTGTCGCTCGATTCCTGCCGGCAGGTTTTTACTACAAGACCTTCATGGCGCCCGGCTGGGCCTGGGAGCGTCTCTACGAGCCGGCGATCCGCCGCGCGGCCGGTCTCGGCCGCCTCGGACTCACCGCCACCGACCATCCATCGCCTGCCGAGACGGTGCACGATCACGCGGACGTGCTGATCGTCGGCGCCGGGGCGGCAGGCCTCGCTGCCGCACACGGCCTGGGCCGGACCGGAGCGCGGGTCATGCTCCTCGAGCAGGATGCCGCGCCCGGCGGCGGCACACTGCTCGACCGGCGCTGGCAGGCCTGGCAGCAGGGGCTGTCTGCTGCCCTTGCAGGACTCCACAACGTACGCTGCCTGCCTCGCAGCTGTGTCGTGGGCGCCTATGGCCACGGGGTGTACGCGGCGCTCGAGACGCTCTCGCCCGAGGAGTCCATCGCCTTTGGCGGCATCCGCGAAAGGCTGCGGATCATCCGTGCCCGGCGCCTGCTGCTCACCACCGGCGCGATCGAGCGGCTCATTGCCTTTCCCGGCAATGATGTTCCGGGGGTGATGCTGGCCGGAGCCGCGCTCGCCTACCTGCGCCGCTACGGCGTTGCCGCCGGCGGGCACCCGGCCTTCTTCCTGAACTCGGACGAGGCGTACCAGACGGTGTTCGAATTCGCGGCGGCTGGCATCGCCTGCGCCGGCGTCATCGACGTGCGGCCGGAATCGCGGGCGGCCGATCACGCCCGCTCGCTTGGCATCCGCGTGCAGTGTGGCGCGATGGTCGAGCGCGTCGAAGGAGCCCGCTCGGTGCGGCGCCTCCGGATCGCATCGCTGGCCGGTGGCGCCACAGCGCTGGAGGCCGACGCTCTCCTGATGTCCGGAGGCTATTCGCCCGCGTCGGCGCTGGCGAGCCAGCTGGGAGCAAAACACCTCTGGCAGGAGTCCATCGCTGCCTTCGCGCCGCTCCTCGATCCGCATATCGGGCGCGTGGCAGGCGCCGCGCGGGGTCGTTGCGGCCTTAAGGTCGCGGCGCTCGATGGCGCGGCGGCCGCAGAATCGATCGCCGCCGAACTCGGCTTCGCCGCGGGAGCGGTCTCGCCCGCCTGGGAACTGCCCGCGGATGCGGAACAGACCCCGTTGACGCCGTTATGGGAAGTCCGCGGCCGCGGCAAAGCCTTCGTGGATCTGCAAAACGACGTGACCACGGCGGACGTGCGGCTCGCGCACCGCGAGGGCTATGAGCACGTCGAGCATATGAAGCGCTATACCACGCACGGCATGGCCACCGATCAGGGACGAATCGGTGGACTGGTCGGCAGCGCCGTCCTGGCCCAGGCGCGTGGCCTGCCGGTGTCGGAGGTCGGACTGGCGAAGATCCGCCCCTACGTCCAACCCCTGCCCTTCGCGGCGCTGGCCGGACCTGAGACCGGCCAGCACTTCAAGCCGCGCCGCCGCCTGCCGCTGCACGACTGGCACGAGGCCGCGGGGGCCAGCTTCGTGTCCATCGGCCTGTGGCTGCGGCCACTCGTCTATGCGAGGGAGACAGGCTGGGACGCGGTGCTCCGGGAAGCGCGCGCGGTACGCCGATCGGTCGGGATCACCGACGTGTCGAGCCTCGGCAAGATCGACGTGCAGGGGCCCGACGCGGCGCGATTCCTGGACTATATCTACGCCAACAATTTCGCAACGCTCCCCGTCGGCCGCGCACGCTACGGCATCATGCTGCGTGAAGACGGGATGATGCTCGATGATGGCACCACTTCGCGTCTCGGGGCGGAGCATTTCCTCATCACCACTACCACGGCCAACAGCAGTGTGGTGCTCGAGCACATGGAGTTCCAGCTGCAGGCCGTCTGCCCGCATCATGATGTGCTGCTCAGCGATGTCAGCGATCAGTGGGCTCAGTTTGCAATCGCCGGTCCGCGCTCGCGCGAGGTGGTGGCGTCGGTCGCATCGGGGCTGGACCTGTCCAACGCGGCTTTTCCGTTCATGGCCGCCTCCGCCGCGTTGCTCGCCGGCGTTGCCGGGCGCGTATTCCGCATCTCCTTTTCGGGTGAGCTGGCCTTTGAACTCGCTGTGCCCGCGGCCCACGCCCTCAGGCTGTGGACGGCGTTGCTCGCGGCCGGCCAGGCCTTCGGCATCGCCCCTTATGGGCTCGATGCGCTGAACACGCTGCGCATCGAGAAGGGGCACCTCACCGGGGCGGAGCTCAACGGCAACACCACCGCGGATGACTTGGGGATGGAGCGGATGCTGAAGAGCAAGGGCGACTTTGTGGGCCGGATGCTGGCGCAGCGGCCGGGACTGCGATCTCCTGAACGGCTGCAACTCGTCGGAGTGCGGCCCATTGACCGCAGCCAGCGCCTGAGAAATGGGGCGCAACTCATCGTCCCTGAGGCGCCCTCGAGGAGCCTGGGATACATCACCTCCTCCACGCCCTCGGTCGAACTGGAAGGTTGGGTGGGCCTGGCGCTCCTTGCCGGTGGCCGGGAGCGGATGGGCAAACACCTCATCGCCACTTCGCCGATTCATGGCGAGACGACGACCGTTGCGATCCTGAGCCCACACATGATCGATCCGGAGAATTCGCGTGTCCGCGCCTGATCCCCGCCGTCCGCTGCACGATCCAGCGGGCCTGCGATGGGGCCGCTGTCCGGCGGACATAGTCGAGATCGCCGCCCGGCGCGATGGCACGGCCGCCGTGGAGGCGCTCGCCGTGCGGCGCGATTGGCCACTGCCGGCGCTGGGACACTGCCTCGCGGCGCCGGGACGGATCTCGATCAGCGTGCGGCCCGGGCGTTGGCTGCTCATGAGTGTGCCGGCAGCGCCAGGTGATGCGGCAGCCGCCTGGGAACGCGATTGCAGCGGTCTCGCCGCGGTCGTCGATCTGTCTTCGGGCCTGACGGCGTTGTGGCTCGAAGGCGCCGCGTGGCGTGAGGCGCTGGCCCGTGGCTGCCGGCTGGACCTGCATCCCGGCATGTTCCCGCCCGGCCGTGCGGCCGCGACGATCATCGCACAGGTCGCGGCCTTCCCCGTGGCGCTATCATCAGGCGTGCTCCTGCTGACCCCTTCCACCACGGCGCGCCATTTCTCCGAGTGGCTCGCCCACACCGCAGCGCCTTTTGGACTCGAGGCGCTTGCGAGTGCATCGCTGGCCCACTTGACGGGAGATCCGCGTTCATGAGGACGAGCGCCCGGGCGGTGGTGATCGGTGGCGGGGTCGTCGGCGCCAGCACGCTGTATCACCTTGCAAAGATCGGCTGGACCGAGGTGCTGCTGCTTGAAAAAAGCGAGCTGACGTCCGGTTCGACCTGGCACGCCGCCGGTGGCATGCACACTTTCAACGGCGAGGCCAATATCTCCAGGCTGCAGAAATACACCATCGACCTGTATCGCGAGATCGAGGCGCTCTCAGGGCAGTCCTGCGGATTGCATCCCAATGGCGGGCTGATGCTGGCGGCGACACCGGGCGAACTGGACAGCCTGAAGCTCATCTGCTCCCGCGCCCGTTATCTGGGCATGGAGACCGAGATGATCTCGCTCGATGAGGCGCTGCAGTTCAATCCGCTGATCGACAAACGTCATTTTCTCGGTGCACTCTGGCGGGCCGACGGGGGTCACTGTGACCCCTCCGGGACCACGCACGCCTACGTCAAGGCGGCACGGCTCCTCGGCGCGTCGGTCGAGCGTCATACGCGGGTGCTGTCACTGTCACAACGGAGCGATGGCTCCTGGGACGTGGTGACCGACAAGGGCACGGTCCACGCCGAGCACGTGGTCAATTGCGCCGGCCTGTGGGCGCGCGAGATCGGGCGCATGGTCGGCATTGAACTGCCCGTGCTCGCGATGGAGCACCACTATCTCATCACCGAGGATATCCCGGAGCTCGTGGGCCGCCCGCGGGAGTTTGTCAACACCACCGACTACGCCGGCGAGATCTATGTGCGCCAGGAGCGCGGCGGGGCCCTGATGGGGACCTACGAACCGCAGGGCGTGATCTGGTCGCCCCTCAAAACACCAGATGATTTCTCCATGCAGCTGCTGCCCGACGATGTGCCGCGGCTCGCGCCCTGCTTCGAGCTCGGATTCCAGCATTTTCCGGCGCTCGGCCGCGTGGGCATCCGCAAGGCCGTCAACGGCCCCTTTACTTTCGCGCCGGACGGCAACCCGCTGGTCGGTCCGGTGCGGGGCCTGAGGAATTTCTGGGTCGCCTGTGCCGTGATGGCCGGCTTCAGCCAGGGCGGCGGCATCGGCCTGGTGCTGTCGCGCTGGATGGCGCAGGACGATCCCGGCCAGGACATTCTATCCATGGATGTCGCGCGCTTCGGTGCCTTCGCGACGCCGAAGTACACCTCCCTCAAGGTGCCGGAAAACTATTCGCGCCGCTTCCGCCTCGCCTATCCCAATGAGGAGCTGCCCGCGGCGCGACCCGTGCGCCGCTCCCCGATCTACGAGCGGCTGAAAGCGGCCGGCGCCGTCATGGGAGCGAACTTCGGGCTTGAGCATGCGCTGTGGTTCGCTCCCTCCGGCATCGCAGCGGTGGAGACGCCCAGCTATCGGCGCTCCGAGGCCTTTGACCATGTGCGCGCAGAGTGCCGGGCGGTGCGCGCCGGTGTCGGCCTCTATGAGACCAGCAATTACGGCAAGTACGAAGTCAGCGGCCGTGGCGCGCGGATCTGGCTCGATCACGTCTTCGCCGGGCGGATTCCGCGCAACGGGCGTCTGGCGCTCGCCCCACTCCTCAATCCGGCCGGTCGCCTGGTCGGGGACCTGTCGATTGCCTGTCTTGCCGAGGATCGCTTCCTGATCGTGGGTTCCGGTTTCGCGGAGGAATTCCACTTGCGTTGGTTCTGGCAATGCGCTCCGCCCGCCGATGTATTCGTGCGCTCCGTCGCCTCGACCCTGATGGGCTTCTCGATCGCCGGCCCGAGATCACGCGAGCTGCTGGCGCGGCTGGTGAATGTGGACCTGTCCGCGGCGGCTTTCAGACTGTTTGCCGTGCAGGAAACCGCCGTCGGCCTGGCGCCCGCCATCCTCACCCGCGCCGGCTTCACCGGCGAACTCGGGTATGAGGTCTGGACCACACCGGACTATTTCGCGACGCTCTATGACGAACTGTGGAACGCGGGACAGAGCCTCGGGCTGGTGCATTTCGGCGGACGTGCCCTCTCGTCGCTCCGGCTGGAGAAGGCCTACGGCTCCTTCAACAAGGACTTCCGCCCCGATCACACGCCTTCCGAAGCCGGACTGGAACGCTTCGTCGATTTCAGCAAGGCGGAATTCATCGGACGGGCTGCGGCCTTGGCCGAGCGCGAGGCCGGCCCGAAACGGCGCTTCGTGGTCATGGAAGTCCAGGACGCGCAGACCGAGGTGATCGGGTACGAGTCCATCCTGAAGGATGGGGTGGCGGTCGGCTACGTGACCTCAGGCGCCTACGGCCATTGCATCGACCGGAGCCTCGCGGCCGGCTATGTGCCCTCGACCCTGGCCGTCGAGGGTGAGCGATTCCAGATCGACATCTTTGGGGATTTGCACACCGCCATCGTCCGGCGCGATCCGCCCTACGACCCGCAGGGCCTGCGCTTGCGCTCCTGACGGCCGCAGCGCCGCGGTTCGCTCCGGGACCGGCCTAGCGTCCCGCGCAGAAGCGGCGTATCCGGACGCAGGCCTCCGTGATGTCGCGTTTCTCCATCGCAAAGCACAGGCGCACGAAGCCTTCGGTGGTGTGCCCGAAGACGGCTCCATCGAGCACCGAGACCCGTTCGGCATCGTACAGGCCGCGCACGAATTGCGCCCCGCTCAGGCCCGAGCCGCGGATATCGGCCAGCATGAACATGCCGGCGTCGGGCAGATAGGGCCGCAGTCCCTCGATACCGGCGAGTCCGGCATGCATGAGATTGCAGCGCCGCTGGCAGTACTCGCGCATGCTGCGCTCGGACTCGGGCGCGATCTCGAGGGCGGTGATCGCCGCCTCCTGGACGAAACCGGGCAGCCCGTACAGCATGCACGCGGCGACATCGTTCGCCGCCTGCACGAAGGCCGTCGGACCGACAATCCAGCCGGCGCGCCAGCCGGTCATGGCGTGCGTCTTGGACAGGCTCGACACCGTCAGCACCTGCTCGGGCAGGCGGGCCCCCAGGCTCGGCACCCGACCGCCCTCGGCGAGGCCGGCATACACCTCGTCCGACACAATCCACAGTCCGTGGCGCCGGGCGATGTCGCCGAGCCGCCGCACTTCGTCGTCGACAAGCACGATTCCGGTCGGATTGTTGGGACTGGCCAGGAAGATCGCGCGCGTTCGGGGCGTGATCAGCGCTTCGAGGGCCGCGAGGTCGGGATGAAAGTTCGAGGCCGCTGGGGCCGGAGCGTGCACCAGGGTGGCGCCGGACGCCTGGATCGTGGCCGGATAGGTCACGTACATCGGATCGATGGCGATGATCTCATCGCCCGGACCGGCGAGCAGGAGCGAGGCAACGAACAGGCCGTTCTGCGCACCTCCAAGGAAGATGACATTCTCGCCCGTCACCGCCTGCCCGGTGCGTGCGGCGTGGCTGCGTGCGATCGCCGCGCGCAGCAGCGGGCGACCGGCCGTCTCGGTGTAGTGCGTGTCCCGTTCCCGCAGCCGCTCGACCGCCTTGTCCACCACCGGCACGGGCGTGTCGAGGTCCGGATCGCCGGCGCTGAGCACCAGAACATCTTCGCCCGCGGCGTGCGCGTGCCGGGCCTGCCAGTGCAGCACCCAGGGATCGATGCCTGAGGGCGCCACACGGCTGGCGAGCGCCGAAAATTTCATTGCATTGTGCTCACTCACTCGAATGCCTCCGCCTTGATCTCGAATATCACCACCTGGCGCCGTGCGGCGAAGCTGCGGCACGCCTTGCGAAGCGCCGACAGGCTCCCGAGGCGCCGATGAGCATAGCCGTAGGCGCGGGCGAGCAGCGCGAAATCGGGCGGCACCACCTCGACTCCGGACGGTTCGATTCCGGCGGCCACCATCGAGGTGCGGATCTCGCTGTAGCCGCGATTGTTCCACACCACGATCGCGACCCAGGCGTTGACGTCGCGCGGCACGCCGAGCTCGCCCAGCGTGAACTGCAGTCCGCCGTCGCCGACCAGGCACACCACCGGGCGAGCCGGAGCCCCGAGGCTCGCGCCCGTCGAGGCGGGCAGGGCGTAGCCCAGGGAACCGAATCCGGTCGCCGAGTTGAACCAGGAACCGGGTGTTGCGGCGGCGAAACCCAGATTCCCCGCGTACACCGGCTGGGTCGAATCGCCCACCAGCAGCGCGCCGGGCACGTTTTCGCGAATCACTTCCAGAAAACCGATCTGCGCGCGCATCGCCCGCGTGAGGGCCGCGACGGACTTCGCGCAGGCCGTGGCAGCCCGGCTCGCGCCGCTCCGGCGGCGCGCCCCGCCCAGCTCGCAGCCCAGAATTGCCTCCAGCGTCGCGCGCGCATCGCCGCGTAGCGCGACTGCGGGCGCGGCGTTGCGACTCGTCTGCGCCTCATCAATGTCGATGCGCAGCAATCGCGCAGGTGGGGGAAACGGCCGCAATCCGTACATGTCGTAGTCCGTGGGACCCAGCTCGGTGCCGACCGCGAGCACAACATCCGCGCCCGCAATGAGTGCGCGCACCGGCGCGAGGGAGGGACTGTAGGGCACCGCGAGCGGATGGCCGGGCGGCAGGATGCCGCGCCCGTTGACGGTCATCACCACCGGCGCATCGAGAAGTTCGGCCATGCGGCGCACTTCAGCCGCGGCGCCGATGGCACCGCCCCCGACGAGCAGCACCGGACGGCGTGCTTCGTTGAGCGCCCCTACGGCGGCCGTAACGGCCGCCGCGGCAGCAGGGCGCGCTCGCGCCTGGGATCGGACTTCCGGAAGTGGCAACCCCCGCACACGGCTCGCGAGCAGGTCACGCGGAATTTCGATATAGGCCGGGCGCGGACGGGCCAGCGCAAACATTCTGAAGGCCTCCGTCAGCGCCTCCGGCAATTCCGCAGGAGCGGCAATCCGGCGCGCCAACCCGCTGACTTCGCCCGCGATCGCCGCCTGCCCGGGCAGCTCGTGCAGGAAGCCGCGCCCCTCGCCCGATTCGTCGCGGCGGTTCTGACTCGAGATCACGAGCATCGGGATCGAGTCCTGGTGCGCCTGGCCCATCGCCGTTGCGATATTGGTAAGTCCGGGGCCGGTGATGGTAAAGCAGACTCCGGGGCGGCCGCTGGCACGCGCGTAGCCATCGGCCATGAAACCCAGTCCCTGTTCGTGGCGGCCGGTAACATGGCGGATGCGCGATTGCGGCAGCGCGCGGTACAGCTCGAGATTGTGCACGCCGGGAATGCCAAATACATGGCCGACACCGAGCGACTCAAGCGCTTCGACCAGGTACTGACCCAGTGTCGTCATCCCGTCCTCCCCGAAGATCCTGCCGGCCGCGTAGATATTATGATTGAAATAATAAGATGCAGTCGAAGCTGAAGGAATCCGGACCACCCGGACGCCAGTCCCACGGCGAAAAGACTAACACGGCGCACTGGGCCCTGTTTCCACGATCCTAGGGGCATCACACATCCTTTGCTTTGGCTGTCCCGACAGTAGTAACGTTGTCTATGATTTTCACTCCCCGTGACGACTCCAGGTAGGCGATGAGCAGCGCGCAGGAACCGGTCGGGACCGTAGACATGGCAGTCCAGCATGCCGCGCGCCTGTTGCCGAGCGCTCCCCACATGGCCGCGGTGCAGGCCCAGGAAATACTCAAGGTCGCACCAGATCATCCGGCCGCCCTGCTGCTGCTCGGCGTGGCCCGGCGCAATGGCGGCGAATTGGCCAGCGCAGTTGAAGTGCTTTCCTCGCTGGCGCTGACGCATCCGCAATGGCCGCTGGCGCACTATGAACAGGCCCTGGCACTGAGCCTGACGGACCAGCATCCACGGGCTATCGAAGCCCTGCAGCGCGCGACGCAGTTGCGTCCACAAATGGCGGAAGCCTGGCGAGCGCTCGCCGATGAACTCTTGATCAGCGGCGACAGCGCCGGGGCGGACGCCGCCTCCGCGCAGAGTATCCGGGCGTCCACCCAGGACCCGGAGCTGCTTGCGGCCGCCGCGGCGCTCTGCGAGAACCAGATTCCCGAGGCTGAAGCGCAGCTGCGTCAGATCCTCAGGCGCCGCCCGAACGATGTAGCCGCCATGCGCATGCTGGCGGAAGTCGCCGCGCGGCTGCGCCGCCATCACGACGCCGAGACCTTGCTGCTTCGCTGCCTCGAGCTGGCGCCCGGATTTTCCGGCGCGCGCCACAACTATGCCATCGTGCTGCACCGCCAGCACAAGTCGGCCGCCGCACTGGGCGAGCTGGAGACGCTGCTGGCGCAGGAGCCGCGCAATCCGGGTTACCTGAATCTCAAGGCGGCCGTGCTGTCCCGAATCGGCGACTACGCCGACTCTATCGACGCCTACCGGGAGGTGCTGCAGGCGCACCCGCGTCAGCCCAAGATCTGGATGAGCTACGGCCATACGCTCAAGACGGCCGCAACCGCCGAGGAGAGCATTGCCGCCTACCGGCACAGCATCGAACTGCAACCTTCGCTCGGCGAAGCTTACTGGAGCCTGGCAAACCTGAAGACTTTCAGATTCTCGCCGGCCGAGCTTGCCGCCATGCGCGCGCAACTGAGCCGTGCCGACCTGGCCGACGAAGACTGCTACCACCTGCACTTTGCCATGGGCAAGGCGCTGGAGGACAGCGGCCAGTATGCCGAATCCTTCGAGCATTACAGCCGCGGCAACGCACTGCGGCGCAAGCAAATCCACTACGAGCCGGGCGAGGTATCAGGCAGCGTGCGCCGCGCCAAGGCGCTTTGCACCGCGGAATTCTTTGCCAGCCGCAAGGGTTTTGGGGCACCAGCCCCCGATCCGATTTTCATCGTCGGCCTTCCGCGCTCCGGATCCACATTGCTGGAGCAAATCCTCTCCAGTCACTCCCAGGTCGAAGGCACGATGGAGCTGCCTGAGATCATCGCCGTCACGCATCTCATGCGCGAGCGGGTCGGTCGTGCCGAGAATCTCGAGTACCCCGAAGGCCTGGCGCGCGTGGCGGCGGCGGACTGCCGCGAGTTCGGTGAACAGTACCTGGAGAGGACGCGCATTGTGCGCAAAAGCGATGCGCCCTTCTTTATAGACAAGATGCCGAACAACTTCCTGCACCTGGCGCTCATCCACATGATCCTGCCCAACGCCAGGATCATCGATGCACGCCGGCATCCTCTGGGCTGCTGTTTCTCGGGATTCAAACAGCACTTTGCCCGCGGGCAGCATTTCTCCTACCGCCTGGAGGACATCGGCCGCTATTACCACGACTACGTCGAGCTGATGGCCCACATCGACAAGGTACTCCCTGGCCGGGTCCACCGCGTCTTCTATGAGCGCATGGTGTCGGACACGGAGAGCGAGATACGCCGGCTCCTGGATCACTGCGGGCTGCCGTTCGAGGAGCAGTGCCTCAGGTTCTACGAGAATGAGCGGCCCGTCGCGACACCCAGCTCAGAACAGGTGCGCCAGCCGATCTACCGCCAGGCCGTGGACCAGTGGCAGCACTACGAGGCCTGGCTCGGACCGCTGCGGGGAGCGCTGGGCGAGGTGCTGACTCGCTATCCCGGGACACCGGAATTCCCGTAAACCGGCCACGCACGCGAGCGCGACCGTGCGGTCAGCAGCCTGCCCGCCTCAGAATTTCTGGCTGATCGTGACGCCAATCGTGCGCGGCTGGCCCGGCACGGTGTACACGTGGCCCGGATACCCGTACGGCACCAGCGAAAACCCGCCCACGCCTGTCGCGCCACCGCAAACCGCCTCGGTGCATTCGGAATATCGGTAGATGTCCTCGCGCTTGTCGAACACATTATTCACGAACAGTTCGTAGCCCAGACCGTTGCGATCCACGCCGAAACTCAAGTCCAGGAGACCGAAGGGCTTCTGCTTGCCCAGTATGTCGCGCTCCGCCGTCCGCAAGTCCTCCCAACTGTAGGTCTGGTAGACGTACGCGGCCTGGGCGTGCGCCTCAAAGCCCCCCAGCGCCCAGTTGTAGCGGCCCTCGAAATTGCCCTTGAACTTCGGCGTCGTGGGCAGCATCTGCCCGGACGGCGCCTGCGGCGGAACGCAGGGAACATTGCTACAGAACCCGGAATAGTCCTTGATCAGCTTCGCGTCCGTATAGGCCAGCCCGCTCGAGAGGGTCAGCCCGTTGCTGACGGCCCAGTCGACCTGGGTCTCCAGGCCATTGACCCGCGCATCCCCGGCGTTGGCTACCTGGGTCACCGAATTGGGCCCGAGGAAGGCAAACTGGAAGTCCGACCATTTCTCCGTATAGAACGCGCCGTTGAAGCGCAGGCGGTTATTCATCCAGCTGGTTTTCCAACCCAGCTCATAGCTGGACAGGTAGTCGGCCTTGTACGGCGGGAGCGAGCCGACCCGGTTGATGCCCCCGGGCCTGAATCCCTTGGCGTACGTGACGTACACCATGTGCGTGCCGTCAATCTTGTAAGTGAAATTGAATTTCGGCGTCCATCCTGAGCCCTTGGTCTCGATGCCGTCGTGGTAGGGCACTTGCTGCCCATTGGCATCCAGAACGGGGACAAACGCCTTCACGCCGGGCGTGCCGTCATACCTCACTCCGCCGGTGTGGATGTCGTCGCAGAAGTTGCCGAGAACCGGCGCTGCGAGCGTAAATCCGGCCGCAATGTTCGCCAGGCACTCCTTCTCGCCGGTATGGCCCGACCAAGCGTTGCCCTGGCCATAGCCATAGAATCCCTGCAGCGTGTTGTCCGACCAATAGCGCCGCACGCCGGCCGTCGCTGTGAGTTGCGGTGTCAGGTCGAAGCTCAGTTCGGTGAACAGGGCCGAGTCGCGATTGACGCGCTGTTCGTTGGTGAGCCAGAAGTCCGGAGCCCAGCCCGTGACGCTCACCTGGGGCCCGAGATCCGGACTGCCGTTGACGCCAAACAGCTGGTATTCCTGGCGGATGTCGTGCGTCTGGCGTGACACGAAAGCCCCGGCCACGAACCGGAAGCGGTCGGTCTTGGGCGATGCGATGCGCAGTTCGTTGCTCTGCATCCGGTACATGTCGGTGCCCAGGACGCGCTGCACGGCCTGGATAGGCGTGCCCGCGCTGTCGACGTTGTAGCTGCCAATGCTGTTGTACGAGTAGCCGTAGGCGGCGTTGTAGCCGGCGTAATAAACCGAGTAGGCCTGGGAGTAGTCGGAGTAGTCGGAATGCGTCTGGTCGTGGCGCGCCAGGTAACCGGTGGCGTAGGTCAGATCCAGATTGCCGATCTTGCCCTCGACCGTCGCGGCGGCCTGCACCCAGCGATCATCGGCGAATTCCGGTGAGAAGTGCTTTACCGCCAGATCACCCACGCTTTCGTCATACGCGAACAGACCTCGTGAAATCGTCTTCTGCGCCTGCAGGACGGGCGTGACAGTCCAGTTGTCCGAGAACAGGATCTTGAGTGCGGCGCGGCCTCCCGTCGTGTCGACGCTGTTGTAGTTGTCCTTGACGTAGGGAGCGTTGTCGAGCGACCAGGCGGGTAAGACCACGCCAGTGTACGAACTCGCCGCTGCGGGAAAGTTGAGAACTCCGTGCTTGTTGTCGATGTAGCCGGCGTCGTGTTCCGCCCAGCCAACCAGCCGCACTGCGGCGTTGGCGCCCAGTGGCACGTTCAGGAAACCTTCGATGACCCCACCCTCATCGCCGTGGGACACCACATTGCCCTGCAGCTCGTAGCCGGCCGAGAACTTGTTCAGCTCCGGCTTGTTGGTGATGATGCGCAGCGTGCCCGCCTGCGAGCTGGCGCCGTACAGTGTGCCCTGCGGACCGGCCAGCGCCTCGACGCGCGCAATGTCATAGACGTGTATATCGAGCGGGCCCTGGATGGTCGTGATCGGCTGTTCGTCCAGGTACACGCCGACACTGGGGAGCGGGCCGGTATGATTCGGCGTGCCGCCGGTCGAGATGCCGCGCATGTAGACCTTCGCCAGTCCCGGTCCGAACGTCTGAAAGGTGACGCTCGGCAGAAACTTGGCGTAGTCATCAAAACTTTCCACGTGCAGCTGCTCGAGTTTGGCGCTGCTGATCGCATCGACACTAATGGCGACGTTCTGCAGACTCTCACTGCGCTTCGTGGCGGTCACGATGACTTCCTCCAGTCCCGCACCCGCGGCAGTGGTGTCATCGGCGTGCGCCGCCGGCATGCAGGCCAGGACGGCCAGGGCCAGGGGCGTCGCTTTCATGAGGGCTCGGCCGGTCTGGGTGGTGCCGCAACGCCGCAGTTTTCTCTGTCGACTCCGGGTCATTTTTCTTGCTCCCCTGGAAACGGTGTCAAACCATCAGCCCAGCCCGCGCGCAAAGATACCACATGCACCGGATTGGCCGAAGTGCTAGCAGGACCGCAACCTGCCCTGGGTGCGCAGCCCACCGTGGTTGCAAAGCGACAGCGTCGCTCGTCGGTCAAGGTGCAGATTTGGGTGGCGGCGCGGGTTGCTCATCTGGCGCCGCCGGTGGAGGCGGGTTGCCGGGCGGCAGGTACCCCCAGGGTTTCGGTCCTTCCTGGCCGGGCGCCATCTGCACCGGGCAGCCGTGCATCCACATCATGCTGTGCATGCCTCGCATGTGCGCAGCCATGAACAGGCACGCCAGCACCAGCAGAGCCGCCAGCGTAAAGCTCCAGAAACCGAGAAACCTGCCAAAGGCCTTCAGGTTTCCTTCCGATCGATGCGCCAGATATAAGACCGCATACCCAGCCACGGTCAGCATGGTCGCGGGAACGAGTGCCAGTAGACAAATCATATTGCCCCCTCCTCCACGCCCGGGCGCGCGCTACGTACTGCCCTTGCCCAGCAACGCCGTCAACTCCGGCACGATCTTGAACAGGTCTCCGACCAGGCCGACATCCGCCACTTCGAAGATGGGCGCCTCGGCATCCTTGTTGATGGCCACTATTGTACGCGCGTCCTTGATCCCCGTGAGATGCTGTATTGCGCCCGAGATGCCGATCGCCATGTAGAGCTCCGGTGCGATGATCTTCCCGGTCTGTCCAACCTGCATGTCGCTCGGTACGTAGCCGGCATCGACCGCGGCGCGCGAGGCGCCGACCGCGGCGCCCAGCCGGGCGGCCAACGTATAGATGAGATGAAAATTCTCCGAACTCGCCAGTGCGCGGCCGCCGGAGACCACACGCGAGGCGGACTGCAGTTCAGGCCGATCGGTCTTGGCCGCGTTGATGGAGACGAAGCGGGTGTGCGTCGGCAGCACCGCATCGGTGCTCGCCGCTTCGATGGGCGCACTGCCGCCACTGCCGGCCGCCGCGAAGGAGGCGGTGCGTATTGTCGCCACCAGTTTGACATCGGGCGGCGATTCGATGGTCACGATGGCGTTGCCCGCATAGGTGGGCCGGCGGAAGCGGTACGCCGATTCCACGAACATCAGATCGCTCACCTGCCCCACGCCCAGCAAGGCCGCCACGCGTGGCAGCAGGTCCTTGCCAAAGGTGTTGGCCGCCGCAATGACATACTCATACCCCGCCGCGAGCTTCACCACCTGCGGGGCGAGCACCGCGGCGAGCTGATGTGCATTTTCCGCGCGTTCGACCACCAGCACCTTGCTGACGCCCGCCAGTTCCGCGGCCTGGGCGGCAATCCCGCCGCGCGCCGCGGCCAGCACCGCTACGTGCACTTCCGCGGCGCCGAGTTTCACGGCGGCTGTGACGCAGCGCGAAGTCCCCGAGCCCAGCTGGCTCCCGTCATGGTCTGCGATGATCAGCACGCGGCTCATGACACCACCCCGCGCTTGCGCAATTCCGCCACCAGTTCCGGCACGTCCTTGACCATGATGCCGCGTGCGCGCGGCACCGGCGGCTCGGTCTTCACCACGCGAAACTGGGGCACGACGGTCACTCCAAGCGCCGCCAGGTCGGTCAGCACCAGTGGCTTCTTCTTGGCCTTCATGATGTCCGGCAGCTTGATATAGCGCGGCTCGTTGAGCCGCAGGTCGGTCGTGATGACCGCGGGCAAGTCGATAGACAGCGTCTCGAGCCCGGAATCCACCTCACGCGTGACCTGCGCCGTGTCGCCCTGCAGCTCCAGCTTGGAGGCGAAAGTCACCTGCGGACGCCCCCACATGGCCGCCAGCATCTGTCCCGTCTGGCCCGCGTCATCATCGATCGCCTGCTTGCCGAGAATCGCGAGCCCGACCTGCTCCCGGGTGATGACCGCCAGCAGCGCCCGCGCCACGCCCTGCGGCTCGAGCGGCTGGTCGCACTTCACCAGGATCGCGCGATCGGCGCCCATGGCCAGCGCGCTGCGCAACTGCGTCTGCACATCCTCCGGTCCGATGGCAACCGCGATCACTTCACTCGCCTGGTTGCGCTCGCGAATGCGCAACGCTTCCTCCAGCGCGATCTCGTCAAAGGGATTGATGCTCATCTTGACGCCATCGAGCGCCACGCCGCTCCCGTCGGGCTTGACCCGCACTCGCACGTTGTAATCGACGACCCGCTTGATACCGACCAGAATCTTCATGCCCTTAGGCTCCCGCTGAGCTAGTCCTGACCAGAATATTCATGAGTTCATCGACGCGCCAGTCATCGAGCGCGGCCGGGTCTGCGAAGCTGTCCACGATGCGCCGCGCCCGCGGCTCCCCGTAATGCGTGCGCACGCTGTGGCGGAATTTCTCCACCAGCAGCGGCATGCCCTCGGTGCGGCGCCGCCGATGGCCCACCGGGTAGTCGATCTGCACGCGTTCGGTGGCGCTGCCATCCCGGAAAAACACCTGCACCGCATTGCCAATGTAGCGCTGGTCGCGCTGGTAATAGGCGCGAGTGAAGTCGGCGTTCTCCCGGACGCTCATTCTGGCACGCAGCGCGTCGATGCGCGGATCGGCGGCCACGCCGTCCTCGTAGTCCGCGGCGCCCAGGCGACCGAGGATCAGCGGCACGGCGGTCATGTACTGCAGGCAATGGTCACGATCCGCCGGGTTCGCCAGTGGCCCGGTCTTGTCGATGATGCGCATGCCCGGCTCCTGCGTCTCGATCACCACCCGCTCGATCAGGTCCAGGCGATCGCGCACCTGCGGGTGCAGCTTCATGGCGCACTCGACCGCGGTCTGCGCATGGAATTCGGCCGGATAGCTGATCTTGAACAGCACATTCTCCATGACGTAGCTGCCGAAAGCCTGTGGGGCGACCAGCCTCTGGCCCCTGAACAGCACGTCCTGGAATCCCCACGTCGGCGCGGACAGCGCCGAAGGGTAGCCCATCTCCCCGCTGAGTGCGATCAGCGCAAGACGCACGCCGCGCGCCGTGGCGTCCCCGGCGGCCCAGCTCTTGCGCGAACCGGTGTTCGGCGCATGGCGGTAGGTGCGCAGCGCGCCTCCGTCGATCCAGGCGTTGGAGACGGCGTTGATCACCTGTTGCAGCGTGCCGCCCAGCATTGTTGTCGCCACCGCACTGGAGGCCACGCGCACCAGCAGCACATGATCGAGCCCGACGCGATTGAAGCTGTTCTCGAGGGCCAGCACGCCCTGGATCTCGTGCGCCTTGATCATTGCGGTGAGCAGGTCCCGGACCCGCGGCGCCGCGGCCGGATCCGCCGCGTGCCGGGCGCGGTAATCGGCGATCGCCAGGATGGCGCCCAGGTTGTCCGACGGGTGCCCCCACTCGGCGGCCAGCCAGGTGTCGTTGAAATCGAGCCAGCGCACCATCGCACCGATGTTGAACGCCGCCTGCACGGGATCGAGTTCGTGGCCGAGTCCAGGAACGCGCGCACCGCCCGCCAGTGTGGCGCCCGGTACCACCGGTCCCAGGAGCCTGGTGCAGGCCGGGAAACTGAGGGCCTGCAGTGCGCAGGCGAGGCTGTCCATCAGGCAATAGCGCGCGGTCTCGTAGGCCATCGCGCTGTCTATCGCTGCCGCGTGTGCGTATGAGGCAATGTCCACCAGCAGCGGGTCCGGATCCGGCCGCTGGGCGGATTTGTGGTCGTGGCTGCTCATGGCGCGCTCAGGTCCGCAGCCGCAGGGGCAGGAATTTCAGGTTCTCGGGACCCGTGTAGTGGGCGCTGGGGCGGATGATCTTGCCGTCCTGGCGCTGCTCGATGATGTGCGCACCCCAGCCGGTCGTGCGCGCGATCACGAACAGCGGCGTGAACATCGCGGTCGGCACGCCCATCGCGCGATAGCTCACGGCGCTGTACCAGTCCAGGTTCGGAAACAGTTTCTTGATCTGGCCCATCACGCCTTCCAGCCGCTCGGCAATTTGAAACACAGCGGGATCGCCGTCTTCATCCACCAGCGTGCGCGCGACGCGCTTGATGACCTCATTGCGCGGGTCGGCAATCGTATAGACCGGGTGACCAAAGCCGATCACCACCTCGCGGTTGGCGACCCGCCGGCGAATATCGGCCTCGGCCTCATCCGCGTTCCGGTAACGCAGCTGGATCTCCAGCGCTGCTTCGTTGGCTCCGCCATGTTTTGGTCCGCGCAGCGCACCGATCGCCCCGGTGAGCGCCGAATACACGTCGGTTCCCGTGCCGGCTATGACGCGCGCGGCAAAGGTGCTGGCGTTGAATTCATGCTCGGCGTACAAAATCAGCGAAGTGTGCATCGCACGCACCCAGGACTCGCGCGGTTTGGACTGATGCAGCAGATGCAGGAAGTGCCCGCCGATGGACTCATCGTCGGACTGCACACTGATCCTGCGGCCCGTGCGGCTGAAGTGATGCCAGTAGCACAGGACTGAACCCAGGCAGGCAATCATGCGGTCGAAGATGTCGCGCGCACCCGCATCATCATGATCGGCGCCCTCGGGCAGCAGGCAGCCAAAACTGGACACGGCCGTGCGCAGCACGTCCATCGGATGAGCGCTCGCGGGCAGCAGCTCGAGCACCGCGCACAGCGCCGGCGGAAGTCCACGCAGCGCGCGGAGCTTGTTGCGGTAGCCGGCCAGCTCGGCGAGCGTGGGCAGCTTGCCGTGGATCAGCAGATAGGCGATCTCCTCGAACTCGCAGCTCTCCGCCACGTCGAGGATGTCGTAACCGCGGTACTGCAGGTCGTTGCCGGTGCGCCCCACGGTGCACAGGGCGGTGTTCCCGGCCACCACCCCGGACAGGGCGACGGATTTCTTCGGCTTGAAGGCGGTAGTCGTGACCGGATCAGTCATGCATCGCCTCCCGCAGATTCAGCGGACGTCCTGCTGTTGCTTGCCGCTTGCAAACAGGGCATCGAGTTTCTCTTCGTAGGCATGGTAGTCGAGAAAACGGTACAGCTCGTCGCGCGTCTGCATGAGGGGCAAGGCCTCGGCCTGGCTGCCGGTGCGGCGGATGATTTCATAGGTGCGCAACGCCGCGGCATTCATGGCGCGGTAGGCCGAGCAGCAGTACAGCACCAGATCGACGCCCGCGGCGCCCAGCTCCTCGCGGCTGTAGAGCGGCGTCTGGCCAAACTCGGTGATATTGGCGAGTATCGGCACCCTGACAGCCGCCTTGAAGCGCGTATACATCGAAAGGTCCGTCACCGCTTCGGGAAAAATCATGTCGGCCCCGGCCGCGACGCAGGCCAGCGATCTGTCGATGGCCCGCTCCAGGCCCTCAGTGGCCAATGCGTCGGTCCGGGCCATGATCACGAAATCCTCATCGTCGCGCGCGTCCACGGCGGCCTTGATGCGATCGACCATCTCTTCCTGTGGGACGATTTCCTTGCCGGGCCGGTGACCACAGCGTTTGCTCTGCACCTGATCCTCGATATGCAGTCCCGCCGCGCCGGCCTTGATGAAGCTCCGCACGGTGCGCGCGATGTTGAAGGCCCCGCCCCAGCCCGTGTCCGCATCGACAAGGAGCGGCGCACGGGTGGCGTCCGTGATGCGGCGGATGTCCGTCAGCACGTCTTCCGGATTGCTGATGCCCAGGTCCGGAACGCCGAGGGAGTTGGCGGCAACTCCGCCGCCAGACAGATACAGGGCGCGAAACCCGACCGCCTCGGCCAGGCGCGCGGCGTAGGCGTTGATGGCGCCGACGACCTGCAAGGGCCGCTCAGCGTCCAGTGCCTGCCGGAAGCGCTTGCCGGCGCTGCTGTGCGAAACCATATGCGTAAGTGTCCTTGGGAGCGACTCTGGCGTGCGGCGCGAAATCCCCGGCGGCTGCAGAGTTTGCCATAGCACGGCCGCTATCGGGAGGCTAATATGCCGGCGACCTGTGCGATCCGGTGGATGCCGATCTGCGGGGAATCAAGCATGAACAACGATCTGCGCGGCAAGACACTCTTTATCAGCGGCGCATCGCGCGGCATCGGGCTGGCCATCGCGCTGCGCGCGGCCCGCGACGGCGCCAATGTGGCGATCGCCGCCAAGACGGACCAGCCCCACCCACGACTGCCCGGCACGATTCACACCGCGGCGGCACAGGTCGAGGCGGCCGGCGGAAAAGCGCTGGCCCTCGGCTGCGACATTCGCGACGAACAGCAGGTGGAGGCCGCCGTGGCGGCAACCGTGGCCCGATTTGGCGGCATCGACATCTGCGTCAATAACGCCAGTGCCATCAGCCTGACGCCACTGCTGGATACCCCGCTCAAGCGCTTTGATCTGATGCATGGCGTCAACGCACGCGGCAGCTTCCTCGTGACCCAGAAGTGCATGCCTCATCTGCTGAAGGCGGAGAATCCGCACCTGCTGACGATCTCCCCACCGCTGGCGATGCAGGAGCGCTGGTTCGCCCCGCACGTTGCCTACACGATGGCCAAGTTCGGCATGAGCATGCTGGTGCTGGGAGTGGCCGGCGAGTACCGCGGGCGGGTGGGTGTGAATGCGCTGTGGCCCCGCACCGCGATCGACACCGCGGCGATGGCGGCACTTGCCACGTTCATGCCCATTGGTGCGCTGAGGTCCTCCCGCATCATGGCCGATGCGGCCCACCTGATCCTGACCTCCGAGGCGCGGCGCACCACCGGCAACTTCTATATCGATGACGAGCTGCTGGCCGCCCATGGGGTGACGGACCTGTCCGGCTACGGACCGCCGGGCGTAGCAGACATCGATATCACGCCCGACATCTTCGTGCCGAGCCTGCGCGAGCTGCGCACCGCGCCGGCCACCGGATCACGCTAGTGGCCTGTACCAACTGATTGTGTACCGATGTGGCGCGACGGATCGGCATATTTCCACTTCACGGTTCGAGGCGACTTGTTGTAATAACGGATGT
>Ga0209488_10000004_pt1 | contig 213858 bp, 190 predicted proteins | sample Rivendell_Oct201_8_FD_188349 | JGI IMG/M metagenome (GOLD analysis project Ga0209488, IMG submission 188349) | Vadose zone soil microbial communities from the Eel River Critical Zone Observatory, Northern California, USA -... | ecosystem: Environmental > Terrestrial > Soil > Vadose zone >...
GCGATGGTGCACACGGCGGTGGCTTCCTTGAGCTGCGCGAGCTGCCACAGCCTGAACCAGACCGATTCGGGCACGCCGCCCACCAAGACGCTGCCGGCGGCGGGGCACGTCCCGACCGGCGCGGCGTCCTGCGGCGCTTGCCATGTCACCACCGCCTTCATGTTCACGAACGCTTCGGGCACCGCGCCGCCCGCCATGGTGCACAGTGCCGTGTCCGGCACGCCCTGCTCCACCTGCCATGAGGCGGGCAAGAGCTGGCTGGGTACGCCCGCCACCAAGGTGCGTCCGCTCCTCAAGGCGGACGGAACGGCCCACGTGGCTGCGGGCGAATGTTCGACCTGCCATACGAACACCACGAGCTTCAAGGGCGCCACCGATCTGCCCGTGAATCACATTCCCATTCCGGCCGCTGACGTGGGAGGCTGCGTGCTCTGCCACACGACGGTGGGCAACTACAGCCTCGCCGTGATGAATCACGTGAACATCACGAGCAACTGCATGCAGTGCCACGCCTATGGCCTGAGTTTCGCCAACATGGCGCCGCCCGCACTGGTGCAGCCGCCGTCCGGACCGCAAGGACATATCCCTTCGAATCCGCCCAATGGCACCCAGAATTACGCCTGCGAGCTGTGCCATCTGCCCACGGTGTTCACGAGCTTTGCCGGCACCATCATGAAGCACGCGACGGTGCGCGCCATGACCTGCATGAGCTGCCATGAAATCGGCATGAAATGGAAGACCAACACCGGCGCGCGGCTGTGGGTGCGCGACAGTGCGAATCACTACAAGGGCCAGGATTGCGGCAATTCCGGTTGCCACAGCACGCGCGACAAGTTCGCCGCGCGCCGCTCGGTGGCGTTGAGCGCCGCACAGAGAGCGGGTGCGACCGCCACGCCCTCGCTGGGGGGCACGGCGACGGCGCTCGGGCACGCCATCGGCTTCGATCACCGGCGCGTCGCGGGCACCGCCTGCGTCAGCTGCCACGGGCCGGGCAGTGGCATCGGCAAACCCGCCAGCCACATCGCGACCACCGACAGTTGCGAGAGCTGCCATACGACGCTGGCCTGGCTGCCCGTGACACGCGTCGATCACCTGCAGGTCAGGGGCGCCTGCGCCACCTGCCACAATGGCACGGTGGCGAGCGGCAAGGGCAGCAATCACATCGCCAGCGGGAATGATTGCGAGACCTGCCACACGAGCAATGCCTGGACGCCGGCGCGCTTCGATCACGCCGGCGTGGCCCCGCACAGCTGCAGGACCTGTCACGATTCGCTGCACGCATCGGGCCTGCCGGTCAACCACGTGCCGACCACTGCGCAGTGCGATACCTGCCACGGCACGCTCAGCTGGAAGCCGGCCAAGCTCGATCACACGACGTTGACGGCCAGCTGCGCCAGTTGCCACAACAACAGCACGGCGCTGGGCGTGCCGCCTACGCACATGGTCATGACGCGCGACTGCGCCACCTGCCACAGCTATCCGGACTGGACCGTGCTGCATTTCGTGCACGCGTCGGCGGCCTATCCGGGCGAACACCGCGCGGCCCTGGTCTGTACGAGCTGTCATACGACCAACACCGACCAGATCCCCTGGCGCTCCGCCGCACAGGCCGGAAGCTGTGCCGGCTGCCACGCCAGCGATTTCAAACCAGATCTGCATCCGAAGTCCATGAACGGACTGAAGTACACAGCAGGCGAACTGCGCGATTGCACCGGCGCCTGCCACGTGTACAAAGATGCGACGCTCGGCACGATCGCCAAACCCATGCCGGGGCCGTATCACCGGGTCTCAGATGCTGCGTTCAAGCACTAAACGCAGCGACCGACGGGCAGTAATTTGTGTTGCGCTGCTGGTGGCCCTGGCCGCCGGCGCGGGCGCGCGCGCGCAGCCGCTGACCAGTGGCCCGGGGCGCTTCATCGACATCGTCGAGGTCAACGACCACGAGGACCAGGTCGACATCGTGGTGCAGTTCACCTGCTCGCTGCGCTATCTCACCCACCAGCCCTCCTCGGAAGGGAAGGAACTGCGCGTGCAGCTGCAACCGCAGGGCGACTGTGGAGTGGCGCCGGGCAGCCTGATCGAGGGCGAGCTGCCGCCCGTCTCGGGTGGCGCACACATCCTCGAGGCCACCCGCATCGAGTCCGACGTGCCCGGTCAGGTGACGCTGGTGTTCAGCTTTCACAACACCGAGCACTTCGTCCTGGCGCAGGGCGTGGATCCGCGCGGCCTGCGCCTGCGTCTCATCGATCGCGCCCGCGGCCACGGCAAGGTGATGGTCAACGAACCGAGCGGTCCGGCCACCAGCTACGCCGTCAACCTCGAATCGCAGCCCAGCGATTATCCGCCCGAGACCGTGCAGCTTGCGCGCGACCGGCTCAAGGTGCCGGTGTTCGTGAGCCAGGCGGTGGTGGATGAGCAGACCTGGTACCGGCTGCGGGCCGGCCCCTTTGAAAAACGCGCTGACGCCGAACGGGTGCTCAATCAGGCCCTGGCGGACTATCCGCGCGCCTGGCTGGCGATCGGCGATGAGGTCACGAGCGCCGCCGGGCCGGCTGAAACCCTGCCCGCGGTCGAACGCATCGGCTCTGATCCGGCCCTTGATCCGGCCGCTCTGGCCAGTCTCGTGGCGGAGGCGCGCGCGGCCATGACGGCGCGCGATTATACGAAGGCGATCGCCGCGTTGACCAAGCTGCAGCGCCAGCCGGAATTCCCCGAGCGCTCCGCGATGCAGGAACTGCTGGGCCTGGCGCGGGAGCGCTCCGGACAGCTGGCGCACGCCAAGGCCGAGTACGAGGAGTATCTGCGCCGCTACCCGAGCGGCGAGGCGGCCGAGCGCATCACGCGACGCCTGGCAACGCTGCGCGCCGCCTCGCTGAGCGCGCGCACCGGCACCGGCGGTGGCGGTGCCGCGGCGACCGGCTGGACCGTGAACGGCGGTTTCTCGCAGACGTACCGCAACGATAGTACGAGCGTGAGCAATACGGTGAACGGCCCCACCGGCGCGGTGCCCAACAACAGCCCGACGCAGCAGCAGAATGCCGTCTACACGGACGTCGATCTGCTGGCGCGCGACCGCGGCGAACGCTTCGACCTGCTCGCGCGCGTCAGCGCGGGATATGCCAAGAATTTTGCCGGCAGCTCCGCGACCAGCAGCAGCGACTCCACCAAGCGTGTCAGCGTGGCGACCATCGAACTCGACGATCGCAAGTGGGGCCTGCTCGGCCGCTTCGGCCGTCAGTCGCGCAACAGTGACGGCGTGCTGGGCACCTTTGACGGTGCCTTTGCCTCCTGGCAGATCGTGCCGGCCTGGGCGATCAACGTCAGCGCGGGCTATCCGGTCGAGCAGACGAACCTCGGCATCCAGCGGGCCCGGAGTTTCTGGGCGGTCGCGATCCCCTATACGCCTCCCGGCGCCCATTGGGACGCGAGCGTATTTTTCGCCCAGCAGCGCTTCGAGGGCGAAACCGATCGGCGCGGCACCGGCCTCGAGGCGCGGCTGCTGCTGCCCAAGGGATCGCTGACCGCGCTGGTGGACTACGACATCTATTTCAAGTCGCTGAACGCCGCAGCCTTGCTGGGCACTCTGCAGCTGCCGGATCGCTGGAGCCTGAGTTTCGATGCCGAGAAGCGCAACGCTCCGGTGATCTCGCTGCGCAACTCCCTGATTGGGCAGCCCGATACCACGCTGGACGAGATGCGCCTGATCTTCACAGATCCCGAGATCCACCAGTTGGCGATCGATCGCACCGCGGTGACGTCCAACTACAGCCTCACAGCCACCCGGCCGCTCGGCCAGCGCTTTCAGTTCTCGACGACGGTCAGTGCTACGGAAATAGGCGCCACCGTGGCCTCAGGTGGGGTGCCGGCCCAGGACGCCACCGGACTGGACCTGTCCTACCAGGCACAGATCTATGGCTCGAACCTGTGGCGAACCGGCGACTTCAACGTGCTGAGCTTCGCCTACGCCAACACGGAAGCCGGCAAGATCGCCTCGATCGCCGCCACCAACCGCATGCCGATCGGCGGTTCCTGGCGGCTGGGGCCGAGACTCACGATCGATCATCGGCAGCTCAGCAGCGACGGCAGCACTGAACTGTCTTTGGTGCCCTCCGTGCTGCTCGACTACCAGCACGGGCAGCGCCTGCTGCAGTTCGAGGCGGGCGGGCAGATCGGCAAGCGCGACAACTCCCTGCAGACCCAGAACACTAAGCGCTATTATGTGAGCCTGGCTTACCGCCTCGGGTTCTGATGGTGCTGCTCCGTTGTCTTCCCGCGCTGCTGGCCGGCGCGCTGCTCCTCATTGCCGGGTGCACCAGCGCGCCGGCAATTCCACAACCGCATGAGTACCTGGACGAGCAGACCGGTGCCACCATCACCTCGGTCGACGCGCCCCTGGTGTTTGCGCGCGATCGGAGCGAGCGGGCCGCCAACCTGCGCGATTACGTGACCGTGGTCGCAGCCTCGGTCAATCGTGGCGGCAAGCTCGAGTACGTGCTCATCGTGTACGTCTGGTCGACGCTCGATCCGCAGAACGCGCCGGCTGTGGCGCTCGCGGATTCGCTGCTGCTCATCGCCGATGATCGCCGCATCAGGCTCAACGCGAACGGCAAGACGCCCGCCGAGCTCGGCATCGCGCGTGCCGTTCACGCGCCGGCGGGGCAGGACGCAAAGCCGCTGGTGTTTCCGGCCGACCTCGACACCCTGCGCTTCATTGCAGCCGCCCGCAGCCTCGCCGTGCAGACCGCGCTGGGCGCGGACGCGGTCAGCTATGAACTCTGGGACGATCAGCGCCCGGCGCTGGACCGGTACGTCCGCTTCCTGAAGGGCGAACGCTAAAGCCGGCTCAGTAGGCGACGTACGGTCCGAGCCCCGCGCTGGTGCTCTGCCCCTCGATTGCCACGTACACGCGCCGCCCGTAGAGAAACGGCAGGCCCCAGTCGAATGATGACGGCAGCGTGTTGGTGCCGGCAATATTGGGCAGGGCGCTGAAGGTGGGATTGTTCCTGGTGAGCGCATCCGCGTCGGCCACATCGAAGGACACGTTGCTGACGGTACCGTTCTTGCCGGTGTTGACCGCGGACAGCGTGGTCCTGGCGGGGCAGTAGAAGCCGACATTTGTCACGCAGGCCGGCATCGCGCTGTCGTTGAAGAAATAGGCATTCGAGCCCGAGTCGATGAAGCTGTAGGTCAGCGTCGTGCCCTTGTAGGCGGTCGTAAACTCACCGCTGGTGCCGACCGTCAACACGGTGGCCGCGCCCAGCTGATTGTTGGTTTGCGTGCCGATACCCAGGATGAGCGAGCCGCGCGCACTCAACTGGCCGGCCGAACTGATCGTGGGCATTTCGACGGCGACCCCGTTGTTGTTGGTGGCAAAGTGGTAGACCGGATTCTGCACCTGGGCCGCCTGGGCGAGGGTGCTGCCGATGCAGCCGCTCGCCGGACAGTCGTAGTAGGCCCCGCTGCCACCGGGATTTGCGATCGTCGCGCACGCGGACCCGCAGTCCTCGCGAAAAACGCTCACGCCCAGTACTCCGTTGGCGCCGAACGCCACCACCGTATTTTCAGGCGGACCGCCGTTGGGGCAATCCAGAGGGATGCCCGGTACCAACGGATCGCCGACGAGTTGAATCGGCACGTTCAGGGCGGTGCCGTCCGCGACCTGCACGTCGGCCGTGCGTACGCTGCCCCAGGTAAAGCCGTCGGCGAACTGGAAGCACTCGTCCAGCGGGTTGCCCGCCAGCGATTGCGCCTGCGGCAGAGAGATCGGGGAGGTTCCCAGTCCCTCGTAGATGATCCGCATCCCGGTGGAACCCGTGTCCAGCAGCACGTGATCGATCGTCTGGCAGGTGCTGGTGCCCGGCACACAGACCGTGACCGTGACGAAGGGCAGGTTGGCCGATGTCCCGCCTGGGCCGGCATCGACGATCACCGCAGCCACATTGGTGCCGGTCGGTGGGGGCGTTCCACCCCCGCCCGAGCCGCCGCCGCAGGCGCTCAGGGCCAGCACCAGCAAGGCCGCCGCCAGAGAGCGCGCCACTACTGCAGCTCCCCGGGGACCACCCCGGCAGGCACCAGCGTCGGCACCCAGGCCACACCGGAAAACGCCCGCATATGGCCACCGGCGCGCACCACCAGGGCCGGCTGGTCGACCGCCAGTTGCGTCCGCGTCGAGCCGGTGCTGCGCGGCGCGCGGGCGTACAGGTCGAAATAGCCGCCCAGCAGCAGGCGCAAGTCCGGTTTGAATGGGCCACGCCAGGCCACGGCGAAGACCGTGCCGGCCGGCGTCACGAATTCCCGGATCGCGGTGCCTTCCGCCGTCGTGAGTTCATGGACGCTGTAATTCGCGCCGCCGCTGACACGCAGGACGGCCCTGAGCCGCGCCGTGTCGGTGCTCACGGAGGCGATGGTATCGCCGAGCGCGGCCCTGGCGGGCGCTGCCGCCCACCACAGCGCCGGCAGCGACAGCGCCGCAAGCAGTGCGAGGCGCGGAGAATCACGCAGGAAAGCGGGTCGGTGTCTTTGCACGGGACGCTCCGAAGTGGAGCCGCTATTTTGCCGCGTCCGCGGCAGCCATGTTGCTGTCGCCGCCGGCCGACAGAAGCAGCGGGAATTTAACGGACACCAGATTGTCCCCGAGGCGGGCGAGCGCTCAGCCCAGGGCCGCCGCCGACTCGCTGCGCGCCGCGCGGCGGCGATCGTGCTCGCGCAGGGCGCGCTTGCGGATGCGGATGCTCGCAGGCGTGACCTCGACCAGCTCATCATCGGCAATGAATTCGACGGCGTATTCGAGCGTCAGCTTGATCGGCGGTGTCAGCAGCAGCGCGTCGTCCTTGCCGGCGGCGCGGATGTTGGTCAGTTTCTTGGTCTTGATCGGGTTGACCACGAGGTCGTTGTCGCGGCTATGGATCCCGATGACCATGCCCTCGTAGACTTTTTCGCCATGGCTGACGAACATGCGGCCGCGCTCCTGCAGCGCGAAGATCGAATAGGCGACCGCTTCGCCATTCTCGTTGCTGATGAGCACGCCGTTGTGCCGGTCAGGAATGATGCCCTTCACTTCGTCGAAGCCGTCGAAGATGTGGCTCAGTAGTCCATTGCCACGCGTCATGGTCATGAACTCGCCCTGAAAGCCGATCAGGCCGCGCGCGGGAATGCGGTATTCGAGGCGCACACGGCCCTGGGCGTCGATCACCATGTCGGTGAGCTCCGCGCGGCGCACGCCGAGCGCTTCCATCACGGCGCCCTGGCATTCCGTGTCGATATCGACGGTGAGGGCCTCGAAGGGCTCCAGCGTACGGCCATCGACGACCTTCTTGAGCACCTGCGGCTTGCCGACCGCGAGCTCAAAGCCCTCGCGGCGCATGTTTTCCACCAGGATCGTCAGGTGCAGTTCGCCGCGGCCCGAGACCCGGAACACGTCGGGCTCCTCGGTCTCCTCGACGCGCAGCGCGACATTGCTCTGCAGTTCGCGCATCAGGCGCTCGCGGATCTGCCGGCTGGTGACAAACTTTCCCTCGCGCCCTGCGAACGGCGAGGTGTTGACCTGAAAATTCATCGCCAGCGTCGGTTCGTCGACCTGGATGGGCGGCAGGCCCTCGGCCAGCTCCACATCGCAGACCGTCAGGCCGATGTTCACGCCCTCGATGCCGGTGACCGCGACGATGTCGCCCGCCGCCGCTTCCTCCACGCTCTCGCGCTGCAGCCCCTTGAAGGCGAGCACCTGCGCGATGCGGGCGGTACCGCGGTCCTCGGCGCCGTAGCGCAGCGCCACCTGGGCGCCGGCGCGCAGCGTGCCGCGGCGAATCCGGCCGATGCCGATGCGGCCGACGTAGGAGTTGTAATCGAGCGTCGAGATCTGCAGCTGCAGGGGGCCCTCCGGCTCGCTGCGCGGCGGCGGCACGTATTGCAGCACCGCCTCGAACAGGGCCGACATGTCGGTCTCGACCCGCGTCGGGTCGAGGCTGGCCCAGCCCTGGAGCGCCGAGGCGTACAGCACCGGGAAGTCGAGCTGTTCATCGGTGGCGCCGAGCTTGTCGAACAGGTCGAAGGTCTGATCCACGACCCAGCCCGGCCGCGAGCCGGGACGATCGATCTTGTTCACCACGATGATGGCCTTGTGGCCCAGCCCCAGGGCCTTGCGCGTGACGAAGCGCGTCTGGGGCATCGGGCCTTCGACCGCATCGACCAGGATCAGTACCCCATCGACCATCGAGAGCACGCGCTCGACTTCACCGCCAAAGTCGGCGTGCCCTGGCGTGTCGACGATGTTGATGCGGGTGCCGCCATATTCGATGGCGCAGTTCTTCGCCAGGATGGTGATGCCGCGCTCGCGCTCGATGTCATTGGAGTCCATCACCCGCTCGGCGATCTTTTCGTGCGAGGCAAAGGTGCCCGACTGCTTCAGCAGGCAGTCGACCAGCGTGGTCTTGCCGTGGTCGACGTGGGCGATGATGGCGATGTTGCGGATGGGGCGCTGCATGCGGAACTCAGGGTCTCAAGGCCGGGGAGGGCGAAAAAAGGCCGTGCAGGGTACCAGAAGCGGCCGGCGCCGGCTAAACCGGTGTCCGGAACTGATTAATCACGCTAGACTAGCAAATATATCAAGATTTGTTTATATATTGAACATGGCGGAAGGCGGAGTCAAAGTGCAGCTTGCCGTGCGGGCCCTCAAGGGCCTGGCCGAGCCCACGCGCCTGCGCCTGCTGGCGCTCCTGGGTCACGGCGAACTGACCGTGGGGGAGGTCTGCCGCGTCTTGGGCCAGAGCCAGCCGCGCGTGTCCCGGCACCTGCGTTTGCTGACCGAGGCGGGCTTCCTCGACCGTTTCCGCGAGCAGCAGTGCGTCTACTACCGCACACCGGCGACCGGCGCCCGCTCGCGCTGGGTGCACGAATTGCTGGCCGCCATTGATCCGGAGGATGCGGCGCTGCGGCGCGATCGGGTGCGCCTGTCAAACGTGATCGGCGATCGGGGCCGGGTGGCCGCCGGTGAGCTGGCCGGCACCGTGCCCGCCGATCCCGAAGATCTCGGCCTCAGTGCGCTGCTGCGCGATGTGCTGGGTCCGGTGGCGGTGGGCGAACTGCTCGACATCGGTACGGGCACCGGACGGATGCTCGAGATGCTGGGGCCGCTGGCCCGTCACGCGGTGGGGATCGACCTGTCCGCGCCCGCCCTGCGCCTGGCGCGCGCGCGCGTGCACGGCCGGGGGTTTGCGCACTGTGAATTTCATCGCGGCGATATGTACGCACTGCCCTTCGAGAGCGGCGCGTTCGACACGGTGACGATTGCGCACGTCCTGGCGGGGGCCGAGCGTCCCGCCGAGGTGCTCGGCGAGGCGGCGCGTGCGCTGCGCAAGTCCGGGCGCCTCGTGGTGGTGGAGCGTTTCGATGACATCGAGGCCTGCAGTGGCGCCAACCCGCTCCACAGCCTGCGCCAGTGGCTGGAGCTGGGCGGCCTGCACCTGGCGCGCCTTTGGCCCTGCGATCTGGCCAGCGGCCACCATCTGCTGGCGCTCGCGCATCGGGCGCACTGAAGGCACGAGGCCAGGGCGCATGCCGGCGGACACCCCTCGACATGAAGAGTTTGGCAGCCTGCGGCGGCCGCTGGCGCGTGCGGTGGCCGTCACTTTCGAGTTCTTTCCCCCCGCCGATGTGGCGATGGAGCAGACCCTGTGGCGCTCCATCCAGCGCCTCGCGCCGCTCCGGCCGCGGTTCGTGTCCGTGACCTACGGCGCGGATGGCTCGACGCGCGAGCGCACCCACCAGCTCGTGACGCGCGTGCTGCGTGAGACGACGCTGACGCCCGCGCCGCACCTGACCTGCATCGGGGCGCGGCGCGAGGCGGTGCTGGACATCGCCCGTGACTACTGGCGCCAGGGCGTGCGCCACATCGTCGCACTGCGCGGCGATGCGCCGCAGGGCGCGGCGGGCTATGTGCCCTGTGAAGGCGGCTTTGCGCACGCCTCCGATCTGGTGCGCGGCCTGCGCAGCGTCGGGGACTTCGACATCTCCGTGGCCGCCTATCCGGAAAAGCATCCCGAGGCGCCGAGCCTCGAGCGCGATCTCGACGCGCTCAAGGCCAAGATCGACGCCGGGGCGAGCCGCGCCATCACGCAGTTCTTCTTCGACACCTCGGCCTTCCTGCGCTTTCGCGACCGCTGTGCGGCCGCCGGCGTGCGCGCCAGCCTGGTGCCCGGCATCCTGCCGATCACGCGCATGCCGCAGATGCTGCACTTCGCCGAGCGCTGCGGGGCGACGGTGCCGCAGTGGCTGCGGGAGCGATTCGACGGCCTCGAGGAAGACGCGGAGACGCGCCGGCTGATCTCCGCCGCCTTCGCCATCGGGCAAGTCGAGGCGCTGGCGCGCGAGGGTGTCGATGAATTTCATTTCTACACGCTTAATCGTGCCGACCTGACCTACGCCATCTGCCATGCCTTGGGAGTTCGAACATGACACGGAGCGAGCGGGTCGCGGCCTTCCGCCAGCTGCTGCAAGAGCGCATTCTGGTGCTCGATGGCGCCATGGGCACGATGATCCAGTCGCTGCGTCCGACGGAGGCGGATTATCGCGGCGAGCGCTTTCGCGACTGGCCCGCCGACCTGAAGGGCAACAACGACCTGCTGACGCTCACGCGGCCCGGGCTGGTGCGCGGCATCCACGAGCGCTTCCTCAATGCGGGCGCCGACATCATCGAGACCAACAGCTTCAATTCCTCGGCCCCCTCGCAGGGCGACTACCGGCTGGAAGGCCTGGTGGGAGAGCTCAACCTGGCGGCGGCGCAACTGGCACGCTCCGTGGCGGACGAGTTCACCGCGCGTGACGGACGGCCGCGCTTCGTGGCCGGCGCACTCGGTCCCACCAACCGCACGGCCTCGCTCTCCCCGAGCGTCAGCGATCCGGCCTTCCGCAACATCAGCTTCGACCAGCTCGTGGCGACCTATCGCGATGCGGCCAGCAATTTGGTGGCCGGTGGCGTCGATCTGCTCCTGATCGAGACTATTTTCGATACGCTCAACGCCAAGGCGGCCCTGTTCGCCGTGCGCGCTGTGCTCGATGAGCAGGGCCTGGACCTGCCGATCATGGTCTCCGGCACGATCACCGACGCCTCCGGGCGCACGCTCTCGGGCCAGACCGTCGAGGCCTTCTGGAATTCGATCCGCCATGCGCGGCCCGAAGTCGTGGGCCTGAACTGCGCGCTCGGTGCGCGCCAGCTGCGCCCGCATATCGAGGAGCTCGCCGGCATTGCCGACGTCGCGGTCTGTGCCTATCCGAATGCCGGGCTTCCCAATGCCTTCGGCGAATACGACGAACCGGCCTGTGAGACAGCGGACCTGGTGGGCGAATTTGCCCGCAGCGGCTTCGTCAATATCGTGGGCGGTTGCTGCGGCACGACCGCCGAGCACATCGCGCATATCCGCCAGCACGTGCAGGGCCTGGCGCCGCGCCGCCCGCCGGTGCTGCCGCGCCGCTGCCGGCTCAGCGGCCTCGAGCCGCTGACCATCGGTCCGGATAGCCTGTTCGTCAATGCGGGGGAGCGGACCAATGTGACCGGCTCGGCGAAGTTCCGCAAGCTGATCGAGGCCGGCGATTACCACGGCGCGCTCGATATCGCCCGGGCGCAAGTCGCCGCCGGTGCACAGCTCATCGACGTCAACATGGATGAGGGCATGCTCGACTCCGAGGCCGCGATGGTGCGCTTCCTCAATCTCGTGGCGACCGAGCCCGATATTGCGCGCGTGCCCGTGATGATCGACTCCTCGAAGTGGTCGGTGATCGAGGCCGGGCTCAAGTGCCTGCAGGGCAAGGGCATCGTCAATTCAATCAGCCTCAAGGAGGGCGAGGCCCTGTTTCTCGAGCAGGCGCGCAAGGTGCGCGCCTACGGCGCCGCCGTGGTGGTGATGGCCTTCGACGAGCAGGGCCAGGCGGACACGGTCGAGCGCAAGGTTGGCATCTGCGAGCGCAGCTATCGGCTGCTCACCGAGGTGGCCGGGCTCGCGCCCGAGGACATCGTCTTCGATCCGAATATTTTTGCGGTCGCCACCGGCATCGAGACGCACAACCGCTATGCGCTCGATTTCATCGAGGCGGTGAGCCGGATTCGCGCTGCCTGCCCCTACGTGCTGGTGAGCGGCGGCGTCAGCAACGTCTCCTTCGCATTTCGCGGCAACGATCCCGTGCGCGAGGCGATGCACTCGGTATTTCTCTACCACGCGATCCGCGCCGGCATGAGCATGGGCATCGTCAACGCCGGGCAACTCGCGCTCTACGAGGATATCGAGCCGGAGCTGCGCGAACGCGTGCTCGATGTGATACTCGCGCGCCGTACCGACGCCACCGAGCGGTTGCTGGAGATCGCTGCCCGTTTCCAGGGCGAGTCGGGCATGAAGCGGGTGGCCGACCTGGCCTGGCGCGACTGGCCGGTCAACCAGCGGCTGGCCCACGCGCTGGTGCACGGCATCGACGAATACGTCGTGGCTGACACGGAGGAAGCGCGGCTCAAGAGCCCGCGGCCGCTGGATGTGATCGAAGGCCCGCTGATGGATGGCATGAACGTGGTGGGGGACCTGTTCGGGAGCGGCAAGATGTTCCTGCCGCAGGTGGTCAAGTCGGCGCGCGTAATGAAGCGCGCAGTTGCGCACCTGGTCCCGTTCATCGAGGCGGGCAAGGCCGCCGGCTCAGCCGCCCACAGCAACGGCCGGATTGTCATGGCCACGGTCAAAGGGGACGTGCACGACATCGGCAAGAACATCGTCGGTGTCGTGCTCCAGTGCAACAATTACGAAGTCATCGACCTGGGCGTGATGGTGCCCTGTGAAAAAATACTGGAGACGGCGCGCCGCGAGCAGGCCGACCTGATCGGCCTGTCAGGGCTGATCACACCGTCGCTCGATGAAATGGTGCACGTGGCCCGGGAGATGCAGCGCCAGGGATTCACCGGACCGCTGCTGATCGGTGGCGCCACCACCTCCCCGGCGCACACCTCCGTGCGCATCGACCCGCAGTACCAGGGCGCGGTGGTCTACGTCAAGGACGCCTCGCGCGCGGTGGGCGTGTGCCAGCAGCTGCAGACGAGCGCCACCTGCGCCGCCTATGTGGCCGGGATCAAGAAGGATAATGCGCTGCGCCGCGAGCAACACGCCGGCAGGCGCGTCAAGGGTCCACAGTTCTCGCTGGCCCAGGCACGCGCCAATCGCTGGCGCTGCGACTGGCAGGCCTACCGGCCGCCGGTGCCGCGGCGCCTGGGCGTGCACCGCTTTGCCGACTACTCACTCGAGGAGCTGACCCGCTACATCGATTGGACGCCCTTCTTCCAGGCCTGGGAACTGCGCGGGCGCTTCCCGGACATCCTCACGGACCCGCAGTACGGCGAGCAGGCTTCCAGTCTCTACGCCGACGCGCGGCGCATGCTGCGCACGGTCATCCGGGAGCACTGGCTGAGCGCTCGCGCCGTGGTCGGCCTGTTTCCGGCCAACTCGGTCGATGACGACGACGTGGCCATTTACTCCGACGCGGCACGGGGCGCCGAGCGGCTGCGGGTGCATTTCCTGCGCCAACAGAAGGACCTGCCCTCGGGCAAGCCTCATGGCTCACTCGCGGATTTCATCGCGCCCGCCGGGGCGGCGCCGGACTACCTGGGGGCCTTCGCAGTCACGGCCGGCATCGGCATCGAAGCGCATCTGGCGCGCTTTACGCAGCAGCACGATGATTATTCGGCCATCATGCTCAAGGTGCTCGCCGATCGGCTCGCCGAGGCCCTGGCCGAGCGGCTCCACGAGCGTGTGCGCCGCGAGTTCTGGGGTTACGCGCCGGAAGAGCAGCTCGGCAACGAGCAGCTGATCCGCGAGGAGTATCGCGGCATCCGACCGGCACCCGGGTATCCGGCCTGTCCTGACCACACCGAGAAGGCGGCACTGTGGGAGCTGCTCGACCCGCCAGCTGCGGCGGGCATCACGCTCACGGAATCCTATGCCATGTATCCGGCCGCGGCGGTCAGCGGCTGGTATTTTTCGCATCCCGAGACGCGCTACCTCAGCGTTGGCAAGATCGATCGCGACCAGGTCGAGGACTACGCGCGCCGCAAGGGCTCGCCGCCGGAGCAGATCGAACGCTGGCTGGCACCGAACCTGGGCTATGAACCGGCCCCGGCCCCGGCCTCAGCGCCGGCGGCAGCGCCCGCGACCGCGCTCGCGGTGGCGGCCCGAGCATGATCTCCCACGGGCCGGCACGGCCGCCGGCGGCGGCGCCGCAACGCCGCGTCAGCGAGGCGCTGCGCGGCTTTTTCAGCGTGTTCCGCTACAGCCGGCACGCGGTGCGCCTCGTCTGGGACACCAATCGCCCGCTGCTGTTCGTGGCCGCGGCGCTGACCCTGGTCGGTGGCCTGCTGCCCGCCGGCGTTGCCTGGGTGGGCTCGCGCATCGTCGATGCCGTGGTGACGGCGATGCACTCAAGCACCCACGCCGTGGACGCCGTGCTGCGACTGGTGCTGCTGGAGGCCCTGCTGGTCGCCACGCTCGCCGGCGTGCAGCGCGGGCTGTCGCTGTGCCAGGCCCTGTTGCGCGCACAGCTCGGCCAGCGCGTCAACGTGATGATCCTCGAAAAGGCGCTCACCCTGGAGCTGCAGCACTTCGAGGACTCGGAGTTCTACGACAAGCTGACGCGCGCCCGGCGCGAGGCCTCGAGCCGGCCCCTGAGCCTGGTGATGCGCACCTTCGGCCTGCTGCAGAACGCGATCTCGCTGCTGAGCTTCGCAGTGCTGCTGGTGCGCTTCTCGCCCTGGACGGTGGCCGTGCTGCTGCTGGCCGGAGTCCCAGCCTTCGTTGCCGAGGCCAAGTTCTCCGGCGATGCCTTTCGGCTGTTTCGCTGGCGCTCGCCCGAGACGCGCATGCAGATGTACCTCGAGACGGTGCTGGCGCGCGAGGATCACGCCAAGGAGGTGCGGCTGTTCGGGCTCGGCGCGCGCTTCCTGCAGCGCTATCGCGACATCTTCACGCGCCTGTATGGCCAGGATCGGGCACTGTCGATCCGCCGCGACAGCTGGGGCTTCGCCTTGAGCCTGCTGGCCACCGCGACGCTGTACGGCGCCTACGCCTGGATCGCGCTGAGCACGGTGTACGGTGCCATCACGCTGGGCCAGATGACGATGTACCTGCTGTTGTTCCGACAGGGACAGGCCGCGGTGGCCGCGATGCTCGCGGCGATCGGGGGCATGTACGAGGACAACCTGTACCTCTCCACGCTCTACGAGTACCTGGACACTCCCGTGCAGCCACCCCGGGGCGATGCACGCCGCGGGCCCGTGCCGGCCGACGGCATCCGCTTCGAGCGGGTGAGCTTTACATATCCGGGGGCGCAGCAGCCGACGCTTAAGGACATCTCGCTGCAGCTGCCGCCGGGCAGTTCGCTGGCTCTGGTCGGGGAGAACGGCTCGGGCAAGACGACGCTGATCAAGCTGCTGACCCGGCTGTACGCGCCCACGGCGGGGCGCATCCTGTTCGAGGGCATGGACATCCGCGACTGGGATGAGGTGGCGTTGCGCGAGCGCATCGGCGTGATCTTCCAGGACTTCGCGCACTACCAGATGCTCGTCGGTGAAAATGTCGGGGCGGGCGACGAGCCGCATTTTGAGGACGAGGCGCGCTGGCGCCGGGCCGCTGACCTGGGCCGCGCGGCGGACTTCATCGAGGAACTGCCGCAGCGCTACCAGACCCAGCTGGGCAAGTGGTTTCACGACGGCCGGGAACTCTCGGGCGGCCAGTGGCAGAAGATTGCCCTGTCGCGCGCCTTCATGCGCACGGCGGCCGACGTGCTGGTGCTCGATGAGCCCACCGCCGCGATGGATGCGCGCGCGGAGGCCGAGGTGTTCGAGCATTTCCGCCAGCTGGCCCGCGAGCGGATCACCATCCTGATATCGCACCGCTTTTCCACGGTGCGCATGGCGGACCAGATCGCGGTCCTGGACCGCGGCCAGATCATCGAGCGTGGCACGCACGCGCAACTGGTCGCCGCGGGCGGGCATTATGCGCAGCTCTTTGCACTGCAGGCGCGGGGCTACCAGTAGCCGGCGCAAAGTTTAGGTACAATGCCCGCCATGGAAGAAGTCGCAGATACCTTTGATTCGGCCTTCACCAAGGCCGTTGATCTCGGCAATCGCCTGGCCGGCAAGGACCAGGAAGCGGACCTGTGGGACATCGCCGACGGCCTGCTCGCCGGGGCCGTGCAGTACTGGCTCTATGCCCGCCAGCCCTGCGGCGATGCGCGCTGCGAGGATTGCCTGCCGATCAACACGGCCGAAGCCCGGCTCACCGAACTGAGGCGCCTGATCGGCCAGCTCGCCGCCGAGAGCGAGTACTTTCACGCCCCCACGGACGTCAACGTCGGACGGGCCTGAAGCGCGTCAGGCGATCCGCTGGGCAGGCGCGGCCTGGGTGGCCGTCACTTCAGCCAGCGCGGCCTCGAGCTTTTCCAGGCCTTCGCTGAGCAGCGCGTCGGAAATCGTCAACGGCGCCAGAAAACGGATCACATTGCCGTAGATGCCGCAGGAGAGGATCAGCAGCCCGTGGCGGGCCGCGGCCTGCACCAGCGCGCGGGTCAGCTCGGCCTCAGGTTGCGCGGGGTCCTTGCTGCGCACCAGCTCCATGGCCACCATGGCGCCCAGGCCCCGGATTTCACCGATCACCGGATGGCGCAGCTGCAGCGCGCGCAGCCGGCTCTGCAGCAGCTCACCGATCCGCAGCGAGCGTTCGAGCAGTTTTTCGCCGGCCATCACCTCGAGCACGGCGAGCGCGGCGGCACACCCCAGGGGCGAGCCGGCGTAGGTGCCGCCGAGACCGCCGGGCGGTGGTGCATCCATGATCTGTGCCTTGCCGATCACCGCGGACAGGGGCACGCCGCTGGCGATGCTCTTCGCGACCGTCATGAGATCGGGTTCGACGCCAGAGTATTCGATCGCGAACATCCGCCCGGTACGCCCGAAGCCCGACTGGATCTCGTCGATGATGAGCACGATGCCGTGCCGGTCGCACAGCTCGCGCAGCGCGCGCAGAAACTCCGGCGGTGCAATGTAGAAGCCGCCCTCGCCGAGCACCGGTTCGATGATGATGGCCGCGACCTGGGCCGGATCGACGTCCACCTTGAACAGCTGCTCGAGCGCCTCGAGCGAGTCCTGGCTGCTGACGCCGTGATAATTGAGCGGGTAGGGCACGTGATACACCGCGGGCAGGAGTGTGCCAAAGCCGGATTTGTAGGGCTGCACCTTGCCCGTCAGCGTCATGGCGGCGATGGAGCGGCCGTGGAAGGCGCCGCCGAAAGCGATCACGCCCGAGCGCCTGGTGTGATAGCGGGCGATCTTCAGCGCATTTTCCACCGCCTCGGCGCCGGTCGAGAACAGCATGGATTTCTTCGGCGTCGGGCCCGGCGCCAGCGCGTTGAGCTTTTCCGCCAGCTCGATGTAGTTCGCGTACGGCGTGATCTGAAAGCAGGCGTGCATGAGGCGCTCGAGCTGCGCGCCAATCGCCTTGACCACGGCCGGATGGCGGTGGCCGGTGTTGAGCACGGCGATGCCGCTGGCGAAGTCGACGTAGCGGCGGCCCTCCACATCCCAGAGCTCCGCGTTGGTGGCGCGCTCGGCATAGATGGGCAGGGAATTGGCGACGCCGCGCGGCACGGCGGCGACGCGGCGCTGGTGCAGCTCTGTGTTGCTGGTCATGGATGTCCTTGCGGGGGATATGGCTGATGGCGCATAAGGTTTGAATCAATTGTCCACGTATTTGCGTTTGCTGACTAGAGGTCGCATCGCTAGAATTTGCGGCTCTATTTCTCCAGGCAGCAGGTAGTGCGCGACCCCATCACGGCCGAAGTGGTCATCATCGGTGCCGGTCCGGCCGGACTCTTCCAGGTCTTCGAGCTCGGGCTGCTGGGGATCAAGGCGCACGTGCTGGATTCACTGGCGGCCGCGGGCGGGCAGTGCACCGAGCTGTATCCCGACAAGCCCATCTACGATATTCCCGCGCTCCCCGTCTGCGGTGCGCAGGAGCTGGTGGATCGCCTGCTGCTGCAGATCAAGCCCTTTGGGGCCCAACTGCACCTGGGCGAGGAAACCGTGGAACTCAAGAAACAGGACAGCGGCCGCTTTCGCGTGGTGACGAGCGCCGGCACCGTGTTCGATGCCGGTGCGGTGATCATCGCCGGCGGCGTCGGCTCCTTCCAGCCGCGGCGCCTGCACGTCCCGGACGCCGAATCCTTCGAGGGCCGGCAACTGCACTACAAGGTGGGCAGCGCAGCGGACTTCATCGGGCGCAAGCTCGTGATCTTCGGCGGCGGTGACTCGGCGCTGGACTGGACCATCGAACTCGCACCGAAGGCCGCGTCACTGGCCCTGGTGCACCGGCGCGCCGAGTTCCGGGGCGCACCGGCCTCGGTGGCGCGCATGCGCGAGCTCGGGGCCGCGGGCAAACTGCAGTTCATCGAGGGCGTGGCCCAGGCGCTGCGCACGGATTCCGGGCGCCTGCTGGGCGTCGAGGTCAAGGCGGCGGACGGCGGCCTCCAGGTGCTGGAGGCCGAGCAGCTGCTGGTGTTCTTCGGCCTGGCGCCCAAGCTGGGGCCGATTGCCGAATGGGGCCTCGAGCTCGACAAACGCGCGATCCGGGTCGACACCGAAAAATTCCAGAGCAGCATACCCGGCATATTCGCGATCGGTGACATCAACAGCTATCCGGGCAAGAAGAAGCTGATCCTGTCGGCCTTTCACGAGGCGGCGCTGGCTTCCTTCGCCGTGCAGCACCACCTGTATCCGGCCAAGAAGCAGTTTCTGCAGTACACCACCACGAGCCCGATCATGCAGAAGCGGCTGGGCGTCGCCGGGAGCTAGAGCCCATGGATCAGAGGCTGGCCGAGCTGCTGCGACTCCTGGAGCTCGAGCGCCTCGAGCTCAATGTTTTCAGAGGCGAGAGCCGCGACATCGGTAGTCCGCAGGTCTACGGCGGCCAGGTGCTGGGACAGGCCCTCAAGGCCGCTTACGGGACCGTGGACGGCGGCCGGGACGTGCACTCCCTGCATGCCTATTTTCTGCGGCGTGGTGATTTCAACGCGCCCATCATCTATTTCGTCGATCGCAGCCGCGATGGCCACGCCATCAGCAGCCGCCGTGTCACGGCCATCCAGCACGGCGAGCAGATCTTCAACCTGTCCGCGTCGTTCCAGGCCCCTGAGCCCGGGCTCGAGCACCAGCAGCCGATGCCGGAGGTGCCACCGCCGGAGGGGCTGCCGGAAGCCCTCCCGCTGAGCCAGGCCCGGCTCGAGCGGCTCTCTCCGCGCCTGCGCGAGTTCATGCAGAAGCGCCCGATTGAATTTCGTACCGTGTCGCGGGCCTTGCCGGACGGGCAGCCGGGCTCGCCGCGCCAGCAGCTGTGGATGCGCACGGTTGACCGCCTGCCGGACGACGAGCTGCTGCACCGCTGCCTGCTGGCCTACGCTTCCGATTTCAACCTGCTGGGCACCGCGCTCGCCTCGCACGAGCGCGAGCTGGCCGCCAGCAAATTCCTGATCGCCAGCATCGATCACGCCATGTGGTTTCACCGCTCGGTGCGCATCGATGACTGGCTGCTGTACGTGACCGACAGCCCCAGCGCCTCCGGAGCACGCGGTTTCACGCGCGGCAGCCTCTACGCGCGCGATGGACGCCTCGTGGCGAGCACGGCTCAGGAGGGCCTGATCAGACAGCTTCCACCCACCGACGAGCAAAGGAGTACGCCATGAACACTGAGCAGACATCCCGGCGCGGCTTCCTGGTGAGCAGTGCCGCGGTTGTGACCAGCATCGCGATGGCACCGGGATTCGCCGCCGCAGCACCCGCGGCCGGCACGCTGCGGGTTGGCGATCGTACCGTGAACCGCCTGGGGTTCGGGGCCATGCGCATCACCGGCGATGGAATCTGGGGCCAGCCACGCGATCACGGCGAAGCGCTGGCGGTGCTGCGCCGTGCGATCGAGCTCGGCACGAATTTCATCGATACCGCCGACGCCTACGGGCCTTACGTCAGTGAGCTGCTGATCAAGGAGGCGCTGCATCCGTACCCATCGGATCTCGTGATCGCGACCAAGGGCGGGCTGGTGCGGCCGAGCGCGTCCGCCTGGGTGAGCGACGGGCGTCCCGAGCACCTGCGCGAAGCCTGCGAGGCGAGCCTGAAACGCCTGGCGGTCGAGCAGATCACGCTCTACCAGTTCCACCGGCCGGACCCTCATGTGCCCTTCGAGGATTCAGTCGGCGAGCTGGGCAAGCTGCAGCGCGAGGGCAAGATCCGGCATATCGGCCTGTCGAACGTCGATACCCAGCAGCTGGCGGTGGCGCGTGCGCTGGTCAAGGTGGTGTCGGTACAGAATCGCTACAACGTGGCGGACCGGGAATCGGATGATGTGCTCGAGGTCTGTGAACGCGAGGGCATCGCCTTCCTGCCCTGGGCACCGCTTGCGGAGCGCGAACAGGGCGCCGCCGCGGACCCGAGAATCGTGGCACTCGCCGCGATCGCCCACGAGCAGCAGATCGACATGGCGCAGGCCGCGCTGGCCTGGTTGCTGGCAAGATCGCCGGTCATGCTGCCGATCCCCGGCACTTCGCGCGTGGCTCATCTTGAGGACAACGTCGCGGCGGCGGCGATCCACCTGGGCAAGGAGGAGATGAAGCGCGTGGGCTAGCTCGGCGCCGCTCCGCCGCTGGCCAGTACCTTGCCCGGATTCATGATCCCCGCCGGGTCCAGGGCCCGCTTGATCTCGCGCATCATCGAGAGCTCCGCGGGCGAGGCGTAGCGCTCGAGTTCGCCGACCTTGAGCCGGCCGATGCCGTGCTCAGCACTGAAGCTGCCGCCGTGCGCGGCGACCAGATCGTGGAGCCACCTGCGTATGGCCGGCTCGCGCGAGGCGACCTGTGCGCTCGCGGTGCCCTTGAGGAAACTGATGTTGAAGTGCAGGTTGCCATCGCCGGCGTGCCCGTAGGCGACGAGCGTCCCCTCCGGAACTTCGCTCTGCACCCAGACAGAGGCCTGGGCGACGAACTCCGCCAGCCGCGCGACGGGCACGGAAATGTCGTGCTTCAGGCTGGGCCCGGCGCGGCGCTGGGCTTCCGGAACGCTCTCCCGCAGGCGCCAAAGATTCGCGCGGGCACGCTCGCCGGGCGCGAAGGCGGCATCGAGCACCACGCTGGCCGCGCTCGCTTCGGCCAGCGCCTGCTCGAGCAGCGCGTCGAGGGGCTCGCTGGCAAACGAGCTCAGCTCACACAGGGCATACCACTCGTGCGGCGTGCCCAGCGGATCGACGGCGCCCTCGATGTGGCGGAACACCAGCTCGAGCGCGGCGTGCGGCAGCAGCTCGAAGGAATTGACCCGCTCCGCCGCGACGCTGCGCAGTCGGGCCAGCAAGTCCACCGCGGCGGCGACGCTGGGCACGGCCACGAGCGCCGTGGCCGTGCTGCGCAACTGGGGCCACAGCTTGAGCGTCGCGGCGGTGATGATGCCGAGCGTGCCCTCCGAGCCGATCAGCAGTCCGCGCAGGTCGTAGCCGGTGTTGTCCTTGCGGAGCGAACGCAGGCGCTGGAACACCCGGCCGTCGGGCAGCACCGCTTCGATGCCGAGCGTCAGTTCGCGCGCCATGCCGAAGCGCAGCACGTTCAGTCCCCCGGCGTTGGTCGCCAGATTCCCGCCGATCTGGCAGCTGCCCGAGGAGCCGAGCTCCAGCGGGAAGAATCGCCCCGCCTGCGCGGCCGCCTGCTGCACCCCGGCGAGCGGGCAGCCGGCCTCGACCGTCATCGAGAAGTCGGCCGCGTTCACTTCGCGGACGCGATTGAGACGCTGCAGGCCGATCACGAGCTGCAGGCCGGATTCATCCGGCGTGGCGCCGCCGCAGTAGCCGGTGTTGCCGCCCTGCGGCACCACGCCGATCCGGTGCGCGTTGCACCAGGCGAGCAGCCTGGAAACCTCCGCGACACTGCGCGGCAGCGCGACTGCCAGCGCGCGGCCCTGGTACTGGCGGCGATGGTCGATGAGGAAGGGTGCGGTCTCGGCGTCCGCTTCGAGCAGCGAACCGGGCTCAGCCAGCGCGCGCAGCGCATCGCGCAATCTCGCCGCCTCGGCGCTGGCGTCCATCCGGTACGGGCGGTTCAGGCGGGCGCGATGACGGCGCGCCGGCAGCCAGGCTTGGTCAGCAACATCTGCACGTCGCCCAGCTGCCGCTCGGCAAATCCACCCTCGCAGCTGCACAAGTAGAATTCCCACAGGCGGATGAAGGGCTCGGAGTAGCCGAGCTTGCGTACCGCGCCCAGGTGCTCGAAGAAATTCCGGCGCCACAGCGCCAGCGTACGCGCGTAGTGCGGGCCGATGTCCTCGAGATGAAACAGCTTCAGGTCCGTCACCCGACGGAGCGAATCGGCAATCGCGCTGACCGAAGGAATGAAGCTGCCCGGGAACACGTAGCGCTGGATGAAATTGACCGAGCGCAGCGCGGTGCGGTAGTCCTGGTCCCGGATGGTGATCGCCTGCAGCAGCATGGCGCCGCTCCGCTCGAGGAGCGCGGAGCACTTGGCCAGGTAAGTGTCCAGGTACGGTGCCCCGACGGCCTCGATCATTTCTACCGACACGAGCTTGTGATAACTCCCACGCAGCTCGCGGTAGTCCTCCAGCAGCAGCGTGACGCGATCAGTGAGGCCCTGACGCGCGATTTCCTCGCGGGCATAGTCGTACTGCTGGCGCGAGATCGTGGTCGTGGTGACGTGGCAGCCGTAGTGGCGCGCCGCGTGTATCGCCAGGCCACCCCAGCCGGTGCCGATTTCCAGCAGCTGCTCGCCGGGTTGCAGCGCCAGCTTGCGGCAGGCGAGGTCGAACTTGGCGCGCGAGGCCTCGGCCAGGGTGGTGGAATCGCCGGCAAAGATGCCGCAGGAATAGGCCATCGTTTCATCGAGCATCAGCCGGTAGAAGTCATTGCCCAGATCGTAGTGGGCGATGATGTTGCGGGCGCTCCCGTCCCGGCTGTTGCGATGCAGCCAGTGGAACAGGCGCAGCAGCGGGCGGCTCAAGGTGGTCCAGCGTCGATCGAGCTGGTCCATGAGTTCGCGGTTGGCATACATGATGCGCGCCAGCCCGGTCAGGTCGCTGCAGCGCCACAGGCCGCGGATATAGGCCGTGCCCGCGCCCACCGTGCCGCCAAAGACGGCGTCGGCGTAGAAGCGTGGATGCAGCACTTCAACCGTCACCGACAGCGGGCAGCGCTCGCTGCGCGCGCCGCACAGCTGCTCGGTGTCGCCATCGACGATACGGATCTCGCCATGACGCAGGCGCCGGAAGCGGGACAGCAGCAGTCTGCGCCCCAGCGCCGCCAGGGGCCCGGGCCGCGCGTCTTCAGGAATTTCCAGCTCGACCGGGACTATGCTCGGTTTCACAGCCTGCACCCCCTGCGATGACTCCGCCTGTGATGACCCGCCGCCCTCAAGGGCAGGCGAGGGCCGGGCGCTTCAGCCGCGAGCGCGCAGGCGGCGGCTCGGATTCTCGCGGACCGCAACCGGGATGGCCTTGAGGTCCCAGATGATGCCGCACCAGCTCAACAGCTTCAGCACGTAGTAGGTCATGTCGTATTCCCACCAGTAGAACCCCTGTCGCACCGAGTTCGGATAGTAGTGGTGGTTGTTGTGCCAGCCTTCGCCCAGGGTGAGAATCGCCAGCAGCCAGTTGTTGCGGCTGGTGTCGCCGGTGCGGTAGCGCTGGCCGCCAAAGACGTGTGACAGCGAATTGATGGTGTAGGTGGCGTGCCAGCAGAACACCGTCGAGATCACGAAGCCCCAGACCAGCATCTGCCAGCCCGTGGTGCCCAGCTGCGGCGCGACGTTGTGAAGGATCACGCCCAGCAGGAACATGCCGACGCCCAGGAAGACCGGCACGAAGATGTCGAAGCGGTCGAGCCAGCGCAGTTCCGGAAACTTCAGCAGGTCGCGCACCAGCTGGAAGTCGGGCGCAAAGCCCTTGATCGTCAGGAACCAGCCCATGTGGGAGCGCCAGAAGCCGTGCTGGCTGGGGGAGTGAACGTCGGTGGCGCGGTCCGAGTTCGCGTGGTGATGCCGGTGATGCGCGGCCCACCAGACAGGGCCGCGCTGCACGGCCGAGGCGCCCAGCAAACCGAACACGAACTGTCCGACCCGCGAGGTCTTGAAGGTGCGGTGTGAAAAATAGCGGTGGTAAAAGCCGGTGATTGCAAACATGCGCAGCAGGTAGGCGATGATCGCCACGACGACGGCCACCGGGCTGACACCGGTCCAGATGGCCGCCAGGCAGGCGAGGTGCATCAGGAGGAAGGGCAGGCTCCGCGCCCAGTCGATGCGGTCCGGCAGCTGCGCACGGGCGGCCACCAACCGGTCCTTGCTGCCGTCGAAAAAGCGCAGCATCGCGGACCAGATGAACGAGGTCAGTCGGAACGAGCGCTGATCGGCAGGGGCGGTCATGGGTTTCCTGCGGTCGCTACCGCGACGCGCGTACTGTCAAGTGGTGGGCGACTGTACTGAAGAGATTCCGCCCTTGCAATCGACTATTTCAAATTCAATGAGTTATCGACGATTTTCAGACCTGGGCGCGCAGAGCTGCGATGCGTTCCTCAATCGGGGGGTGGCTCATGAACAGCCTCTGCCACCCCCTGCCGTCGCCGCCGCCGATCCCGAAGGCCGCCAGTTGCGCCGGCAGGGCCGGCCCGTGACTGGCGCGGAGCCTCTCCAGGGCACCAATCATGTTGTTGCGTCCGGCCAGGCGCGCACCACCGGCGTCGGCCCGGAACTCGCGCCGCCGCGAGAACCACATGACGATCATGCTGGCGAGGATCCCCAGCACCAGCTGCGCCACCATCACGGTGGCGAAATAACCGATGCCGCCCCGGCCTTCGCGATTGCCCGAGAGCGCCCGGTCGACGATGCTGCCAATGATGCGCGCCAGGAAAATCACGAAGGTGTTCACGACACCCTGAACCAGCGTCAGCGTCACCATGTCGCCGTTGGCCACGTGGGTGATCTCATGGCCGAGCACGGCCTCCACCTCGCTGCGGCCCATGGTCTGGAGCAATCCGCTGCTCACCGCCACCAGGGCCGCATCGCGCCGCGCGCCAGTGGCAAAGGCATTGGGCTGCGGAGAATCGAACACGCCGACTTCCGGCATGCCGATGCCCGCCTCGCTCGCCAGTGCGCGCACCGTGTTGACGAGCCACTGCTCGTTCGCGTTGGCCGGCTGAGCGATGACCCGGACACCCATCGCGCGCTTGGCCATCCATTTGGACATGGCCAGCGAGATCAGTGCGCCGCCGAATCCGAACAGGGCGGCCATGACCAGCAGGCCGCTGTAGCTGGAACCGTTCACCGCGAGCCATCGGTCGAGCCCGGTCAGGCGGGCCACGACCGACAGGATCAGGAGCACGGCCAGGTTGGTGGCCAGGAACAGCAGGATTCTTTTCATGGGGATCGATCGCCTCTGGGGCTCCAAATGGGGATTAGCGTCACCGCTTAGATGATAGCAATGGCGCGGAGTTCAAGGGCCCCAGAGGACAAATACCTTTGAAAACAAGGCGGATTTCCCCGCCCTGGCTAGCTGAGCGCGGCGCCCGCCGCATGCCCCACGGCCCAGGTGCAGGTGGCCGCGGCGGCGCCAATCAGCAGCATGCGCAGGGCGCCACGCCAGGCGCTGCGGCCGCTGAAGAGGCTCAGGGCCATGCCCACGCCGAACAGCGCCAGGCCGGTCAATCCCGCCGACCACCCCATCGCGTTGCGGCCGGCGGCGTGGACCAGGAAGGGCAGCAGCGGCAGCAAGGCGCCGGTGCCGAAGGCGCAGAAGGAGAAAATCGCCGCGGCCCAGGGCGAGGCCAGCTCGTCGGGGTTGAGCCCCAGCTCTTCCCGCGCCAGGGTGTTGAGGGCGTGCTGCGGATTGGCCATCAGGCGGGTCGCGATCTCACGGGCCTGCTCGAGCTCCAGGCCGCGCGCCTGGTAGATCAGCGCCAGCTCTTCGGCTTCCTCAGCCGGGTATTCCGCGAGCTCGTCGCGCTCCAGTCCAATCTGGTATTCGTACATCTCACGCTGCGAGCGCACCGACACATACTCGCCCGCGGACATCGAGAGCGAGCCGGCCAGGAGACCGGCCAGGCCGCTGGTCAGGATGACCTGGCCGCTGGCGCCGGCACCGGCGACTCCGAGAATCAGGCTGATGTTCGAGACCAGCCCGTCATTCACGCCAAAGACCGCGGCACGCAGGTTGTTCCCGCCGGTGACGCTGCGGTGCCGTTGGCCCACATCCTGCACCGTCACCGGCATCAGGTGGCCGGCCACGGCCGTGGCGGCGCCGTAAGCTGAAAGACCGCGCAGCTTCATCGCCGCGAGCACCGGCTTGAGGGCGCGCGGGCCCAGGCGGCGTACCAGCCAGGCGACCAGGCGCGAGCGCAGCTGCGGGCGGAATTCACCGGGATTCGCGATCTTCGCCCAGTGCAGGGCCTGCTCTTCCGCGGCCTGGCTGAGCGCGCGGAACAGCTGCTGCAGGCGGGGATCGGATTCGGCGTCCGCGACCACCCGGTACAGCCAGGCGGACTCGCGCTCGTGGTACCAACTGTCGAAAGGGTTGCTCATGCGCGCAGGCTAGCAAACATCGCCGCCTGGTGCCGGCAGCGCTCAGTAATTGCCGTCAGCCTCCTCGTCGAGGTCGTCTTCATCCTCATCCTCGTCATCGTCCCAGTCATCGTCCTCGGCCTCGTCCTCCTCTTCCTCCTCCTCGCCCGCCTTGCCGATCTCCTCGCCCGACCAGCCTTCCGGCTGCTCGATCTTGTCGAGGTCGAACTCGGCCCAGGTGTCGAGGTCGATCTCCTCGATGTCCCCATCGAGGTACTCGATTTCGATCAACTCGGCGTCCGCGTCCACGGACAGCACGCGAAAGCTGTCGTTTTCATCGATATTTTCGTACCACTGGCCCACCACGGGCTCGAATTCTCTGGCCACCGCTCTGATCCTCTCGAATGCAACCGCCGCGTGGCGCGCGGCCGGGCCCCGATATTAGGGCCCACGCCGCGCCTAAGGCAACGCCGCGCCACGGTAGGTACACTGGAGTCCCGGCACCCTTTAATCTACTAAACCCACAAGCCGCCATGAGCCCCGTCAAGACCGCCAGCAACGCCGCGCGCTCGCCCCTGGCGACGGCGCGCCGCGTGGTGGTCAAGGTCGGCTCGGCGCTGCTGGTCGATGCCCGCAGCGGCCATCTCAAGCGGGCCTGGCTCGAGGCCCTCATCGAGGACCTGTTGCGGCTGCGCCGGCGCGGGCAGCAGCTGATACTCGTGTCCTCGGGCGCCATCGCGCTGGGCCGCCGCCACCTCGGCCTGGCCGCCGGGACACTGCGGCTCGAGGAGAGCCAGGCGGCCGCGGCCGTGGGGCAGATCCGGCTCGCGCATGCCTACAAGGAGCTGCTCGAGGCCCACGACGTCACCGTCGCGCAGGTGCTGCTGACGCTCGAGGACAGCGAGCAGCGCACCCGCTACCTGAATGCGCGTGCCACTCTTGAATCGCTCCTGGCGCTGGGCGCGATACCCGTGATCAACGAGAATGACACGGTGGCGACCGCCGAGATCCGCTACGGTGACAACGACCGGCTGGCGGCGCGCGTCGCGCAGATGATCAGCGCCGATTGCCTGGTGCTGCTGTCGGACGTCGACGGGCTGTACACCTCCGATCCGAATCGCGCCGGCGATGCCCGCTTCATCGAGCAGGTGGCCCACATCACGCCGGCGATCGAGGCCATGGCGGCCGGTACCGCGTCGGGGGTCGGTTCGGGCGGCATGGCGACCAAGATCGCCGCGGCGCGCATCGCCGTGGGCGCAGGCTGCCACATGTGCATCGCCGCCGGTGACGGGCACCATCCCCTGAAAAGCATCGAGTCCGGCGCACGCTGCACTTGGTTCCTGCCGGCCTCGACACCCGTCGCGGCGCGCAAGCAATGGATCGCCGGCACGCTGCGTCCGGCCGGCGCCCTGCGCATCGATGCCGGGGCGCTGCGCGCCCTCGCCGCCGGCAAGAGCCTGCTGCCCGCCGGTGTGACCGGGACGATGGGGCGCTTCGATTCGGGGGACACCGTCAGTGTGCTGAGCGCCGAAGGACAGGAGGTCGCGCGCGGCATCGCCGGCTACTCGGATGCCGAGACGACGAAGATCATGGGCAGGCGCAGCTCCGAGATCGAACAGCTACTGGGGTTTCGCGGCCGGGGGGAGCTGATCCATCGCGACGATCTGGTGATACTGGCCCGCGAGGGACCCGTGCCGGTGGTGGGTGAAACGGAGGGCGCTCCGTGAGCGCGGTGCAGGCGCTGATGCGCGAGCTCGGCCAGGCCGCCGTGGCCGCCGCGGCGCCCTTGGCGCTTGCCGATACCGCGGTGAAGAACGCTGCGCTGCTGGCCGCGGCCGCCGCGCTGCGTGCGCGCCGCGCTGCGATCCTGGAAGCCAACGCGGATGACATGCGTGCGGCGCGCGCGAGCGGACTGGGAAGCGCGCTCCTGGAACGCCTGGAGCTCGATGCCGGGCGCGTCGAGGCCATGGCGCACGGTCTGGAAGAGATTGCGCGGTTGGCGGATCCCGTGGGCAGCGTCAGCGCGGAATGGACGCGCCCGAATGGGTTGCGCATCCAGCGGGTGCGTGTACCGCTCGGCGTCATCGGCATCATCTACGAGAGCCGGCCCAACGTCACCGCGGACGCCGGCGCGCTGTGCCTGAAGGCCGGCAATGCCGCGATCCTCCGCTGTGGCTCGGAGAGCGGGCGCTCGAGCGCGGCGATCCACGCCTGCCTGCTGGCGGGTCTCGCCGCCACGGGCCTTCCTGCTGCTTGCATCCAGCTCGTGCCCACGCCCGATCGCGCGGCGGTGGGCGAAATGCTCGCGGGCATGAGCGAGTACCTCGACGTGCTGGTGCCGCGCGGCGGCAAGAGCCTGGTCGCGCGCGTGCAGGCCGAGGCGCGCGTCCCGGTGATCGGGCACCTCGAGGGCAACTGCCACGTGTATGTCGACCGTGAGGCCGACGCGCACATGGCCCGCTCGGTGGTGCTCAATTCCAAGGTCCGCCGCACCGGCGTGTGCGGCGCGGCCGAGACGCTGTTGCTCGATCAGGCGGCGACGCCGGAGCTGCAGCGCTCGCTGATCGTCGCGCTGCTGGACGCGGGCTGCGAAGTACGTGGCGATGAGGCGGTACGCGCGCTCGATCCGCGGGTGCGCGAGGCCACCGAGCAGGACTGGTACACCGAGTATCTGGGGCCCATCATCGCGGCCCGCGCCGTCGCGGGCGTCGATGCCGCCATCGGGCACATCGCGCGCTACGGATCGGCACACACCGAGGCGATCGTTACCGCCAACAACGCCACCGCGCAGCGCTTCCTGGCCCGCGTCGACAGCGCCATCGTGCTCCACAATGCCTCGACCCAGTTCGCCGACGGCGGCGAGTTTGGCATGGGCGCGGAGATCGGCATTTCCACTGATCGGTTTCACGCCCGCGGGCCGATTGGCCTGGAGCAGCTCACCACCTACAAGTACGTGGTGCGCGGCGAGGGCCAGGTGCGGCCTGGATGAAGGGCCGCGGCCGGCCGCGCGCCGGCGTCAGCCGAGCGGGCGGATTTCCCGAGCGCGATAGCGGGAGAGGAGTGCGTTTTTGGGCCCGCGCGCGGCGTGCACCAGCACCTTGGTCAGCGCATCGGCCAGTGCCGCGCTCGGCGCCATGACGGCGGCCGCGCGCGGCCCTGAGCGCGGCGCAGACCCGGGCGCGTAATAGCCCCGGTGTTCGGCCGGTGGCTGCGCGGAGCCGGGATCGCTCCCCGCGAGCGCCGCATCCCGCAGCAGCAGTTGCCGCGGTTCGGCGCCTCCCAGGCGGATCCACAGCGGCCAAGCCTCGCGACCAAACACGCGCAGGTCACCGCCGGCGTTGACGAGTCCGCTGCTGGCGCCCGCCTCCTGCATCGCCTCGATCGCCCGGTCGACTGCGAAGCCCTTGGCGATGCCGCCCAGGTCGACGTGGGCCGCGCGGCGCACATGAACCGACCGCGGCCCCACCGGTAGCCACTGCAGCACGGTGCCACAGGCGGGCAGGGCCGGCTCGAAGCGGCCGGCCGACAGCAGGCACAGTTCCCGGCTGAGCCGCAGCAGCTGGGCGGTCCAGGGGTGCACGGCGATGCGGCGGCCGGCCACAGCGGCGTTGAGGCGGGCCAGATCGCTCCCCTCTCGGACCGGATGCAGCAGGGCCTCGACGCGGCCCAGGGCCGCGTAGCCCGCGGCAAGCGCCCGCTCGGCCTGCCGCCGGGATGGCGCCCGCGCTTCGATCCCGGCGAGGGTTCCCAGGGCAGGGCGGAGCCTTGCGACACGGTACTCTTGACACATAGCTAGATCTTAGTAAGAATCATTCTCATTTACAAATAGCGCCTGAAGGAGGGAACTTCATCTTGAAGCCACGGATTTTATTGATATTGTTGGCCGGCAGCCTCCCGGCGCGGTGTCTTGCTGCAGCGCCAGAGGTTGAGCCCGCCCTGTCCTGGTGGGGCTATGGCGAACTGACCTATGACCGGCCGACCGACCATCCCGAAGAGGCGCGATTCGACCTGGCGCGATTCGTCATCGGCGCCGGTTACCGTTTCGACGAGCACACGCGCCTGCAAAGCGAATTGGAGGTCGAGCATGCCGTGTCCTCCAGCAGCGATCCGGGTGAAGTGGAGATCGAGCAGGCCTACATTGAACATGATTTGCGCGACGACACCTTCCTGCGGGCGGGGTTGTTCCTGATCCCAAGCGGCCTGCTCAACGAGAATCACGAGCCGACTCGCTTCCACGGCGTGTTCCGCAATTTCGTCGAGACCGCGATCATTCCGAGCACCTGGCGCGAGGGCGGGATCGGCGTACAGCACAGCACGGCGAATGGTCTGAAGCTGCAGGCCGGATTGACGACCGGGTTTGACCTTTCGAAGTGGGATGCGGCCAGCAGCGAAGGCTCGGACTCACCGCTCGGCTCGATACACCAGGAGCTCGCGCAGGCGCGAGCCGTGGACTTTTCCGCTCACCTGGCGGTCAACTACACCGGTACGCCGGGGCTTAAAGTGGGCGCATCGCTGTTCACTGGCGGGGCGGGGCAGGGCCAGGCCGGATTTTCAGGCGCGAAGGTATCGCTGTGGGAAGGACACCTGCGCTGGGAAGTGGGCGACGTGGAACTGTCGGCCCTGTATGCGCGCGGCCGCATTTCCGGCACGGCCCCGATCAATCTGCGGCTGCTCGGCAGCGCGACCCTGATCCCGCAAAGCTTCTACGGTGCCTACCTGGAAGCAGCGTGGCGTGGCCTCGCCCAACGCGACCTGCCGCTCACCCCCTTCATGCGCTATGAACGCTTCAATACGGCCGCCAGTTACGCGGATCTCGGACCGGGACTGACCCCGGCCGCCCACCCGGAACGACGCGCCCTGACCGTGGGTCTCGACTGGCTCTGGACACGCGGCGTAATCGTCAAAGCCGACTACGTCGATTTTACCGACAGCGGCGGCGGCGATCGCCTGGCCCTCGGCCTGGGCTATGAATTCTGAGCGGGAAGGGTCATGAACCGGCAGCTGGCCACGGCACTGTTCGGAGCCCCCATGGTGGTGCTGCTGGCGCCGGCCGCTCCGGCGGTGGCCGCCGATTACCTGACGGTGGGACAGGCGCAGCAGGCCATCTTTCCCGAAGCACGCGCCTTCGAGCCGGTGACGCTGCAGCTCGATGAGAGGCAGCGCCGCGCTCTGAGCGCAGCGGCCGGCCCGCAGCCGCCGCACGGCCAGCTGCGCGCCTGGCGGGTGCAGGGTGCGACAGGGCCGCTCGGATTTTTTTTCACCGATGAAGTCGTGGGCCGCCAGGACTTCATCGACTACGCGCTCGGCATCAATGCGGACGGCACGCTGCGCGCGCCGGAAATCCTGAGCTATCGCGAGAGCCACGGCGGGGAGATCCGCAACGCCGCCTGGCGCCGCCAGTTCGCGCGGCGCGCGGATGGCACACGTCTGCGCAACGCGATCGACATCCGCAATATCGCCGGCGCGACGCTGTCCTGCGAGCACCTCACGGCCGGCGTGCGTTATCTCGCGCTGCTGTGGCAGCTGGCGCTGCAGCCGCCCGGAGCGAGCACGCCATGATGCGCCCGCCGGCCCGCGGCCCGATGGACTTCGCCGTGGATTACGGTACGCGCCTGTCACAGCGCATCAGCGCCGCTCTGCTCGCCGTGCTGGGTGCGCTGTGGCTAACGGGGGTGGGGTGGCTCCTGGTGCACTATCTGTACGCGCGGCCGGGCGAATTTGGTGTCGCACGCCAACCGCTCGAAACGCCGCTGTTGACGATTCACGGCGTGCTCGCGCTGCTCGGGCTGTTCCTGCTGGGCTGGTTCGCCGGGCGCCACGCCGGGGTCGCGGCGGGCCGCCAGCGCCGGGCCAGCGGCTGGTGGCTGACGCTGTGGATGGCGGCACTCGTGCTGGCCGGCGGCGCGCAATTTTTCCTGTCGAGTGAGCTGTGGCAGGCGCGGGTCACGCTCCTGCACGAGATCCTGGGCGCCGCGCTGCTGCTTCCTGTGCTCGCGCACGGCTGGTATTTCAGCGTCGCGGCCCGTGCGCGTGACCGTGCCCGTGGGGTTCAGGGGTCGCAGGCGCCGCGGCACCGGCGCCGGCATGGTCCACCGGCGCCGCGCAGCGCTCGCAATTGACCCAGCCGGAGTCCCCGCCCTCGTAGTATTCCTTTTTCCAGATCGGCAGGCGGTGCTTCACTTCATCGATGACGTAGCGGCAGGCGCGAAAGGCCTCATCGCGGTGTGGCGCCGAGGCGCCGACCCAGACGGCGATTTCGCCCAGCGGCAGCGCGCCGATCCGGTGCACGCACAGTGCGCCATGCAGGCCGTAGCGGCTGATCGCCTCCGCAATGACCTGTTCACCCTCGCGTGCCGCCAGCGGTGCGTAGGCTTCGTATTCCAGGCGCGTGACGCGCTGACCCTCATTGTGGTTGCGCACCCAGCCCTCGAAAGCGGCATAGGCGCCGCAGCCCGGATCGGTGAGCTCGGCACGCAGTGCCGCCATGTCGAGCGCCACAGCGCTGAAGCGAAAGGCGCTCAACCGCCTGCCACCGGCGGCAGAAATACCACCGTGTCGCCTTCGCTGAGCGGCTGGGACCAGTCGGCGAAGGATTCATTGATCGCCACCCGCAATTGCTCGGGCCTGAGTTTCAGTCCCCGCACCGCGCTCAGCTCGGCATACAGCGCGCGCGCATCCACGGCAGCGCTCGTCACGGTCTCCTCACGGCGCCCTGCCTGCTCGCGCAGCAATGCGAAATACTGGATATTCAACCGGCGCCTGGCGCCCGGACTGGTCGGGCCGGCGCCATTCCCGGCTCCCGCACCGCGCTCGGTGAACTCGCCGCGCGCCTGCAGGTATTCCGCCGCAGTGTTGACGTTGTCGAGCGCGCGGGCATCACGCAGCTCGAGCAGTTCGACATCAGAGTGCGCCAGGAAATCGCGCGGGCAACGCTGGCCAGCGGCGATCCACGCCTCGATCAAATCCCGGCTGGTCGGCTCGAAGATCGCGCACAGCGGCTCCGGCTTGCCATCGTGGCTGCTGCGAAACGCGGTGGCCAAGCGCTGCGGTGCGCGTGCCGCGATCAGCTGCTGCAGGGTCGCGGCATTGAGAAAGGGCAGGTCACCGGCCAACACCAGCCAGGCCGCCTCGGCATGGGCGCACAGCGCCGCGTGAATGCCGCCGATCGGGCCGATCTCCGGCAGCACATCGGTGATGCAGGGAAAGGCGGCGCGCTGTGGATCATCGCGCTGATCGGCGCGCACGGATATGAAGCTCCGCTCCACCAGCGGTTCGAGCAGGGCCATGGCGCGCGCCAATTGCGGCTGGCCGCCGTACTCGAGGGCGAGCTTGTCGCGTTGCATGCGGCGGCTCCGGCCGCCGGTCAGCAGCAGGCCATAGAGCGGCGCGCTCATGCGACCCTGGCGCGGCGCGCACCGGACGGGCGCCCGACGCGACGGCGTCCACCGGACTTGTGCAGCAATCGCACCTCGAGGATGCGAATGTCGTGCGAGAGTGCCTTGCACATATCATAAATCGTCAGCGCCGCGACGCTCGCCCCCGTGAGCGCCTCCATCTCCACGCCGGTCCGGTGGTGAGTCTCCACGCGGCAGCGGATGCGCAGCTGTCGGCCCGCGGCGCGTCCGATGCGGATCACGCAGTGCTCGATCGGCAGCGGGTGGCAGAAGGGGATCAGTTCCGCGGTACGCTTGGCGGCCAACACGCCGGCCACGATCGCGGTATCGAACACCGGACCTTTGGCGGTGCGGTGGCCGCTGGCCCGCAGGGCGCGCGCCACCACGGCGGGCAGGCGCAAGCGCGCCTCAGCCTCAGCGATGCGGTGCGTGATGGCCTTGTCACCCACGGCCACCATGGTGGGGCGGCGGGCCGCATCGAGGTGGCTGAGCCTGGCGGTGGCCTTGCGCTTTGCCATGGAGCGTTCCGGGGCGACCTATCCGCCCACCTGGTTCATCTCCACGCGCGGCACCGCTGGGCCCGCGACGTGGCCGCGCAATTCGCTGTAGCGATCGGTGCGCGCCTGCCAGCAGCCGCGGATCGCCTCGAGCAGTTCCTCGTCGCTCGCGCCGCCACGCAGCGGGCCGCGCAGATCCAGTCCATGGGTGGCAAACAGGCAGGTGTAGAGCACACCCTCCGAGGACAGCCGGGCGCGGGAGCAATCGCTGCAGAAAGGCTGCGAGATCGAGGAGATGAAGCCGATCTCGCCCTGGCCATCCGCGTAAGCGTAGCGCTCGGCCACTTCGCCGGTGTAATTGCGCGCCAGGGGATTTAGCGGCCAGCGCGCCTGAATGAGCTGGAGCAGCTCGATCGACGGCACGACCTGCTGCGGTTGCCATTCATTGCGGTTGCCGACGTCCATGTATTCGATCAGGCGCACCGTGATGTCCGTGCCGCGGAAATGCTCCAGCAGCGCCAGTACGGTGTGATCATTGACGCCACGCTGCACGACCGCATTGATCTTGAGCGGCGCCAGCCCGGCGCGCTGCGCGGCCGCGATGCCTGCCAGCACTTCCTCCGGATTGCCGAAGCCCCCCGCCAGTCGCGCGAACACTTCCGGGTCCAGGCTGTCGAGGCTGACCGTCACGCGCTGCAGGCCTGCGGCGCGCAGCGCAATCGCCTGCTGTCCGAGCAGCACGCCGTTGGTCGTCAGCGCGATGTCCTCCATGCCGGGGAGCGAGGTGAGATCGCCGATCAGGTCGGCGAGCCCGGCGCGCAACAGCGGCTCACCGCCCGTGATGCGAAGTTTTCGCACGCCGAGCGTCAGGAACAGGCGCGTCAGGCGCACGATTTCCCCGAAGTCCAGGCGCTCGCCGGATTTCAGGAAGCGGTAGTGCTCATGGTAGCGCTCGCGCGGCATGCAGTAGGGACAGCGGAAATTGCAGCGATCGGTGACCGAAATGCGCAGGTCCCGCAACGGGCGTCCGAGCGTGTCCCGTGGCCGTCGTGGTTGCAGCGCCGTCAGCGCCGTGGAACTCGTGGCACTCATGGCGCTAGGCTACCAGCGATACAGCCGGGTGAGAAAACCCTTGTGCAGCTCGGCCGGGCCCGGCGGCAGTTCCACAAAACCATCGGTCAGGGCCAGGGAGGTGAAGTCTCCGGAGCCGTTGGTGGGGCAGGGCGTTGCCCAGGGGCGGCCCCAGTCGTCATGGCTCACCCGCACCGGCATGAATCCGGTCAGCGGCGGTGTCCACTCGAGCGCGCTGGCCAGCGCGATGCGTTCGGAGCGCTGGGTGCGCACGCCCATCGCGGCGAACAGTGCGGGCAGGACATAACGCGCCAGGCACACCAGCGTCGAGACCGGATTGCCCGGCAGTGCGAACACGGCCCGCCCCTCGGTCGTGGTGCCAAACCACATGGGCCGGCCCGGGCGCTGCGCGATGCCGTGCAGGATGCACTGCACGCCGAGCGCCTCCAGGGTCTGCGGCACGAGGTCGAGCCGGCCCATCGACACACCGCCGGAGAGCACCAGCACCTCGTGCGTGCGCAGGTGACGGCCGAGGCGCGCGTGCAGGGCCGCGGCGTCATCGCCGATGTGATCTTCGGAGACGCGCTGAAAGCCGTGCTCGCGCAGCGCCGCGGCGACCGCGTAGGCATTGGAGCGGCGCACCTGGTGCGGAGCGATCGGATCGCCAGGCTCCACCAGTTCATTCCCGGTTGAGATCACCACGATGGCCGGCTGGCCGCTCACCCGGAGCCGTGCCATGCCGGCGGACGCCGCCACGGCGATTTCCGGCGCGTGCAGCACCGTCCCGGCGGCGAGCAGCAGCGCACCCTGCCGCTGATCACTGGCGCGCCGGTGCACATTTTTCCAGGGTGTCGCGACTGAGGGTGACTGCAATTCGGCCTTGCCAGATTCCAACTTGATGCGTTCGATCGGCACCACGCAATCACACCCCAGCGGCAACATGGCCCCCGTCATGATTTCGATACAGTGCTCCACCGATACCAGGGTCAAGGGCGCGTCGCCAGCCGCCTGCATGGCCTGGATGAGAAACTTGCGCCGACCGGAGGCCGCACCGGCCGAAGCCAGGGCGATGCCGTCCATGGCCACGCGATCGAAGGGCGGTTGGTCGCGCTCCGCATAGACATTCTCGCGCAGCACGGCGCCGGCGCACTGCGCCAGGGGCAGTGATTCGATCGGCAGGCACACCAGGTGCTCGTCGATGAGCCGGCTGGCCACTGCCGGGTCGACTTCTGCTGGTTTTGCCGCTACACCCTGATCCATAAGGGGGATAGTACATCCAGCCTTGATAATCAGTGCTATCCAGTAGTGTGGGGCGGCAATTCGTGACACCATCAAAATTCGCCGCGCCCGTAGCTCAGTTGGATAGAGCACCTGGCTTCGAACCAGGTGGTCGGCGGTTCGAATCCGTCCGGGCGCGCGAAATTCAAAGGGTCTGTTCCGGTCACATGGGTAACGTTTTATACCGGCCGGAACGATCTGTAACCTATGTGCCGGTAAGCACAGAGTGGGTCTTATCCGGGGAAATCGCCCGTAATCGAGCCACGACCAGAAACCACGACAGCTGGCTGCACGCGATTCCATAAGTCGCGGCCCGGTGGTACGTTTGACTGGCACCTCCATTGAACCAGAGTTGGCTACCGCCTCGAAATGTGCCGGTCCGCATATGAACGAAGCTAAAAAATCGACAGGAAGCCGCCCACGCGCACATACACGCGCGATGAGCCACGAAGACACGGGCGGCCTTGGACACAAGCAGCGAGTGCGGCGCCTGGGAGCCCGATGGGAGCATCCCGCAATTTTCCTGGCTCTGCTTTTTCCGCTGTCACTCGCTGCGCAGGTGTCACAAGAGTTCTCTGAGGTCCATGTCGGCGCGTTCGATGCGGATGCGTGGAACGGAATCGTATTCGAGTCCAAAGTACATGAGCAAAGAGTGCCCTTTGCCATTCGTATCGGTTCCAAGACCGGCACCTTTCTCGACGGCAATCGCATCTTTGATGCGGTTAGTTTGGTTGGCCCACACGCGCCGGATGGATCCTACTCACTGCTCGGTTGGCGACACCGTCCCCGCGCGGCAACCATCACCCTTGAATGGTCCCGCATTGACGAGACAACAGTGGTGGGGAGGCTCAAGGCTCCGGAAGATGTGCAGCTCGTGCTGGAGGCCTACAGTCCGGGCGCCGGCGATTTCGCGGGAACCTACAGCGTCCGCCCAGAAGACGGTCAAATCGATGGGGAGCATTTCGTAGACGGTGTATTCGGTGAGGCCGCCCACTTCGTTGTGGCTGTTGATCGGCCCGTGGTCGGCGCCGGGCTATTTTCCGAGGTAACGCAGCTGCAAAAAATGATGGATGCCGGCCAATTGGCAAGCCCCTCGAAGCAGAACGGAGCCGACGTAGTTGGCGTTCAATCCGCAGTTGACAGTCATCAGTCGCATGGAGCGGCGGGTCTGCAATTTTCGGCGTCAGCCATGTCCAGCGCTCATTTCGTCGCCAAGATCGGCGAGAATCCTGCGAAGATATCGGAATACGTTCATCAACTGCTGACTTCGGGGCAGGTCGATTCGATTCTTGATCACCAGGCGGAATCTTATGCCGGCCGCCGGCCTCACATCACCGGTCTCTTTGCGGGCGCCCCGGAAGCGATCGGCAATTCCCTGTTCTGGAACAGCCTGTACGTTCCATCACTTGGCCTGGAGTTTCCCAGTATCAGTCGCAATTGGGCTCATGGCTTTGGCGGATGGGTTGTTGGTGAGTGGGATTGTTTTTTTGGCTCGCTTCTGACCAATGTTGAAGATTCGCAGCAGACAGCGGCTGGTGTGCGGGCAATTCTCCTGGCTCAATCTCCAAACGGAGTTGTCCCCAATGTCGATGCCGCTAACGGCATCAGCCCAGATCGATCGCAGCCCCCGGTCGGCGCCTACATCGTATGGAAAAACTATGCGCGCAACGCCGACATAGAGCAGCTGCGGTGGGCGTACCCCAGACTGAAGAAGTGGCACGAATGGTGGCTCGCGAACCGCGGCGATGGGCAGGCCTGGCGAGATGGGAACCAGGACGGTTTGCTTGAGTGGGGCAGTGACCGAGGCGCGACCTTCTCTGTTGGCGGGCGTGGCTTCCTCGTCCAGGCCAAATGGGAGAGCGGCATGGACGACAGCCCAATGTACGACGACGTTACCTACAATCCGAAGACCTACACCATGGAACTCGATGATGTCGGCCTCAACTCTTTGTATGCCCTGGATGCCGAATGTCTGGCCAAAATCGCCGCCATTCTCGGCGATGAGGATGACCACCGGCGTTTCGTGGCTGAGTACGACAGAGTTAAAAGCCTGGTGCGCCAGCTCCTTTGGAACGAACAGGATGGCATCTTCGAGAACCGGTATTGGGATGGCCGTTTATCGAAGAGACTTTCACCCACGAACTTCTATCCGCTACTCGCCGGTATCGCGACAAACGCACAGGCAAAACGCATGGTGCGAGAGCACTTGCTCAATCCCAAGGAATTCTGGGGCAAGTACGTCATTCCAACGGCTTCTCGGAACGATCCGGCATTTCAGGATCAATACTACTGGCGAGGCGACATCTGGGGGCCTACAAACTACCTCGTGTATCAGGCAATCAATCGCTACGGCGAAGACGAAGTAGCGCTGGAGTTTGCCGAGAAGAGCTATGACCTGTTCATGGAGGACTGGCAGGCCCATCAGCGAACCAATGAGCAATACTATGCCTGGGGAGGGAGCGCTGGAGGAGACGTTCACTACACCTGGGGCGCCCTCTTGTGCCTCATCACGATGGAGCAGTTCATCGACGAGAATCCCTGGGACGGGCTTCGCTTCGGGGCACTGCAACCTCGACGCGAGGGTCAACTCCTCGGTGTCAAATGGAAGGAGCATCGCTATGACGTGACGATCGGCCCCGCTCTCACTTCAGTTAGGCGCGACGGTCAGGCTCGCTTTGCCGCCAATGCGGGTGTAGTTGTACGGAACTACGGCGTTACGTCCGACGGCCTGTCGTTCTCGATAAAGACGACTCGCACTACCCGGATAGAGACTATGGAAACAAAGTCAGGTTCCGTCTCACTAGTGGTTGATGGTGGTTCCGCGCGCCATCTCCCCGTACGGGATGGAATTGTTGCATTTGCGGTTCCCGCCGGGAGCCATAGCATTTCGGAAACCTGGGGCGATCGCCCCTGAGTGTCATGAGAAGCGGCAAGCGACCGAGTCGCGCACCTCACCGACGCCGCTCCGCCCCATGATTCACGATCTTTCTGTTGAACATCACCCCCTCAGTTCGCTTTTTCCTGAGGTGAATCATCGAATGCTGGCGGAGTACCAGCTGCACTCCAGGCAGGTCGACTTCTTTCACGAATATGGCTACTTGAGCGGAGTCCGCATTCTCTCGGACGAGCAGGTGGAGGCGCTCAGACAGGAGCTGGCTCGGCTGCTGGATGCGTCACCGGAAGAACGAGGATTGTTTTACGAATACAACTCGAACGAGTCGACCGATCCTAACCATGTGCTGTTCCATGCGCTCGGCGCCTGGCGCATCGCGCCAGGCTTCCACGATCTGCTCTGGCACCCGGCATTCACCGTCCCGGCAGCGCAACTGTTGGGCGGCTCCGTTCGCTTCTGGCACGACCAGCTGTTCTGCAAGCCCGCTCATCACGGGGGAGTTGTGGCCTGGCACCAGGACTACTCATACTGGACCAGGACTCAACCGCTTGCCCACCTGACTTGCTGGATTGGTCTCGATGATTCGAACCGGGAAAACGGCTGCGTGCATTACATCGCTCGCAGCCATCGCTGGCCGGACCTGCCCATCACCGGGCTGGCAGGAGATATGAGCGCTATCAATGCAGTCCTGAACGAGGAACAGCAACGTGAGTTTCAACACCCCGTCGCGGTTGAATTGAAGAAAGGCGAAGCCTCTTTCCATCATCCACGTCTTGTGCATGGATCGTTTGCAAACCTTTCTGATCATTCCCGCCGAGCGACCGTAATTAACGTCATGAAAGATGGCGTGCGCTCGGCAAGCAATGACCCTCTGCTTCAAGGCGTACCGGCAATCCCAGCCGGCGAGACGGTCGGAGGGCGATTCTTTCCGCTTCTGTATGCTCCAGCCGCGCGGTCCTGAAATGTGCGAAGCAAATCGGTTTCTTCATAGACGGTCTTACCTCGCAATTAATGAATTGAATATCTCTTGTGTGTCTGCCGCCGGGATGGCGATCGCCTAGTGAGGTCGACGGACAGCTTCTCGCCGACGGTGTGCCGCGGACACATCGAGCGCGCCGAGGGGATGCACTGTCGGAAAGCCGGGAGCCGCGCGTGCGCGACCGCTACGCGAAGGGGCGGGGACGATGACACAGTACAATAGGTTACTCGTCACTGGGCTGACCCTTGTCGCTACGCTGGGGGGCCTGCTATTCGGCTATGACACGGCGGTGATCTCAGGCGCCGTCAGCGCCATTGACGCGAATTTCATCGAGCCATTGAATCTGTCCGAAACCGCGCGCAGCAGCCTGTCGGGCTGGACGGTCTCGAGCGCGCTGTTCGGTTGCATCATCGGTGCGGTGATCGCCGGTTGGGTGGCCAACCGACTCGGTCGCAAGGGGGGCTTGCTGGTCGCGGGCGCGCTCTTCCTCCTGTCGGCGGTGGGCTCGGCTTATCCCGAGCTCGGCATCGGGCCGATCGGCGGAATGGGGCCGCGGGCGCTGACGCCATTCATTTTCTATCGGATCCTCTGCGGCGTCGGCGTGGGCATCGCTTCGATGCTCTCGCCGCTGTACATCGCCGAGATTGCGCCGAGCCAGATTCGCGGTCGGCTGGTTTCCTTCAATCAATTGTCGATCGTGTTCGGCATGCTGCTGGTCTATTTCGTCAACTGGGCGATAGCGTCCCAGGGCGACGACGCGTGGATTAAGAGCACCGGGTGGAGACTGATGCTCGTATCGGAAGCTGCGCCGGCTGCGCTGTTCGCGGGGCTGCTGCGGTGCGTTCCCGACACGCCCCGCTGGCTGGTGATGCAGGGACGCAGCGCGCAGGCCCTGCAGATTCTGAATCGTTTACAGGGCCAAGGCGCGGCGCGGGTGACGGTGGGAGACATCGAAGCTTCGCTTCGGGCGCAGACCGACAGGGTGGCACCCAGCCTGTTCGCTTTTGGTTCACGCGTCCTAGTGGCCGGCGTCATGCTGTCCCTCTTCCAGCAGCTGGTCGGCATCAACGCGGTCATGTACTACGCACCGCTGATGTTCAAGAACATGGGTGCGACCACGGACGCGGCGCTCTGGCAGACGATCATCGTCGGTCTCGCGAACGCGCTGTCCACGATCATTGCCATCCTGACGGTCGATCGCTGGGGACGAAAGCCGCTGCTCATCGTCGGTGCGCTGGTTATGGCCGTCGCGATGCTGGCGCTAGGCTTCCTGTTCCAGGTCCGGTTGGTCGGAGCAGGTGCCCTGTGCGCGGTGGTGATTTACAGCGCCGGGTTTTCGCTGTCGTGGGGACCGGTGACCTGGGTGCTGCTCTCGGAGATGTTTCCGAACGCGATCAAGAGCCGTGCCCTTGCCATCGCGGTCGCCGTCCAATGGATCGCCAACCTGTTCGTTTCCTGGTCCTTCAAGGTCCTCGACGGAAATTCGGTCCTCAACGGCTTGTTCAATCACGGTTTCGCCTACTGGATATACGGGGCGATGAGCGTGCTCGCCGCGGCCTTCGTTTGGCTGTATATCCCGGAGACGAAAGGCCACACCCTGGAGGGCATCCAGAGCCTGTGGTCGCGCGGCGGCTCCACCGAGTGAGAGTCGTGACTGTACTCGGCAAATTAATCGTCCGACTCAGACAGGGGAACAGCGAATCCATGGCGCTGGTGCCGGCAAGGCGGTCCCTGCCGTCGCGGTCGATGTGCCGCGAACGTGCCGAGCCCGGTGACTATGACTCATCCCGTGCGGTTTGCTAAGATAAATCGGAGGTACGGGCACTAGCGCGGAAACACCGCATGAGATTCCTTCCGCTCATCTGGTCCGGCATTTGGCGTAAGCCCGGCCGGACGGTGTTGATCTTTTTGCAGGCGACCGTCGCATTCGCGCTGTTCGGCGTGCTCCAGGGCCTGAAGGCGGGCGTCGATAATGCGGTCGAGGAGGCCAGGGCGGACCTGCTGCTCGTACACGGCCGCGCAGGGTTGTTCTCGTTCCCCCTGCCATTGGGTCTGCTCACGCGGATTCAGGCGCTGCCCGGTGTCAAATTCGCCGATCCGGTGGAGCTCTTCGGCGGGATCTACCAGAACCCCTCGCAGAAGATTGGCATAGTCGCGGTCCGTCCGGACCCCGGTTGGCTTTCGACTTTCACGTTCCAGGTTGCGCCACAATACGCCGAGGCGCTCCGCCAGACGAGAACCGGAACTCTGGTCCGTGTGCATCTCGCGAAGAAATATGGCTGGAAAATCGGCGACCGGATTCCGCTCCAGACCAACCTTGCGCAGAAGAACGGCTCGACCAACTGGACCTTCGACGTCGTGGGTACCTACACTGACAGCGACGTCGGCGGCGGAAACGACACGATCCTGGTCAACTACGATTATGTCGACGAAGCGCGGGCCACGGACGCGGGAACCGTGCAGCATATCAACGTCTCGGTGACTGATCCGAAGATCGCGGACACTGTGGCCGACGCCATCGATCGCCAATTTGCCAACTCGCCCAATGAGACCGAGACGAGCTCGCTGCGCGATTTGGCCCAGCAGCAGGTGCAGTCGATTGGCGATCTGAATTTCCTGATCCGCGCAATCGTGGGCACCGTGTTCGTAGCGCTGCTGTTCGCGACCACCACGATGCTGATGCAATCGACACGCGAGCGCACGCCCGAACTCGCGATCCTGAAGACCCTTGGGTTCAGCGATTCCACCGTGTTTGTGCTGATTCTCGCCGAGGCGATCTTCATCTTTTGCGCGGCGGCGCTCGGCGGGCTCGCGCTCGCGACGCTGGTGTTCCCGTTCGCCGCACGCTTCGTACACGGCGTCTCGCTGCCCGGCGTCACGGTCGCGATCGGACTCGCGTTCGCCGCACTTGCGGCGTGCGCGAGCGCGGCGCTCCCGGCCCTGCACGCCGCGCGGCTTAGAATCGCGACCGCGCTTGCAGCGCAGTAGCCTGCCGATGTCCTTCATCCGACAATTCGTGGCGCTGTTGCAGATTAACCTCGCTGGCCTTCCGCATCGTGCCGGGTCCGCGCTCGCGATCATGGTCGGTGTGACCTGTGCGGTCGGCGTGCTGGTGTCGATGCTCGCAATGGGCGCCGGCTCGCGCCAGCAGGAGTTCGGCAACGTGCGGGCCGATCGCGTCGTGATCTCGAGCGTCGGCGACCGCGGCATGGCCGGCAATATCCCGAGGGACGAGCTCGCGGCAGTGCAGGGTCTGCCGTACATTCGCAGGTCGTCCATGGGCGAGCCCATCATCGTGCCGGAAGCCTTTGTGCCGATGCAGGGGCGGCGGCGCGTGACGGGCGTGCGGATATTCTTTCCGCTCATTGGCGTCGGCGGCGAGATCGGCGCAGACGAATCAGAGCTCCATATCACCGCGGGGCGAATGTTTCGACAGGGCCTGCACGAGCTGGCCGCGAGCGCACCGTGCGCACGCCAGTTCACGGGATTCGACATCGGCGACCATCGCTCGATTCGCGGCACTGACTGGACCGTCGTCGGGCATTTCGAGCAGGGCAAGTCCCAAGTCTGCGTCGTCTATGCCGACGTGGACACGTTGATGTCGGCGGTCGGTCAGAACAGCTACCAGCGGATCTCGTTGACGCTGAAATCCCCGGCGGACTTCGCGGCGTTTCGCGCTGCAGTTCGCGCCGATCCCTCCTTGCACCTTGAGGTGCTAAGCGAGCGTGAGGCGACCGAGGATGATTTCAAGCCGCTCAATGGCTTGCTGAACTTCGTGAGCTACTTCCTCGGTGGAATCATGGCGATCGCCGCGACGTTCGGATCGGTGAACTCACTCTACTCGATCGTCGATTCGCGCCGGCGCGAGCTGGCGACACTCCGCGCAATCGGCTTTCGCTCGGCTACCGTGATCGCGACAACGCTCTTCGAATCGATTCTGCTCGCATTGCCCGGTGCGTTCCTCGGCTGCGCGCTCGCCTGGGCATTGTTCGAAGGCATGTCGGTTAGTCCGTTCGGCTACAGCTTTCATCTGGTAGTGACCCCATCGCTCGCGGCGCTCGGCGTCGTTTGGGCGCTGGCGATGGGCCTGATCGGAGGTCTCCTCCCAGCGATACACGCCGGACGGGCGTCAGTGGCGGGCGCGTTGCGCGCAGTGTGAGTACGCGGGCGGTCAGCTCTCATGGCGTGGCCGCCGCGACACAGTCGTCGGCGGCCGCGGCGGAGCGTGCGTGCCTGTCGTAATCCCTATTGCTCGAGAATCGCGCCGTAGTGTCCTTGGACGGTCACGGTGAGATTGCCGTTGATGACCTGATAGGTAGTACTCGTAAGCAGATCCGTCACCGACGATCCATTGGTCATGCTCAACTGCCACGCGGGGATCGTCACGGTTTCCGTATTAGGAGTGTTGTTGAGCGCTACCGCGATCCGGTGATTGGCATCCCACCGTCCGAATGCGTAGATGTGGTTGGTCGTGTCAACCAACAGAGTCTTGTATGAGCCAGTCCGCAGCTGCGGGTACTGGTTGCGGATCGAGATCAACTTCTGCGTGAGCGCTACGGCGGCATTGCTGGTGGTCGCCTGCGTCCAGTCGAAGGTGCGGCGATTGTCCGGGTCGTTGCCGCCCTGCATGCCGTACTCGTCCCCATAGTAAATGGTGGGCGTGCCGACGTAGGTGAACTGGAAGATGAGGCCGAGGTAGGTCTTCCAGATATCGCCACCGCAGCTCGTCGCAAACCTCTCTGTGTCGTGCGAACCGAGCTCATTGGTCCAGGTCTCCTGCACGTTGACCGGAACGTCTGCGCGGGTGCCGAGCAGCCAGCTGTCGAGCGAGCTCTCGTTGATCGAGGCGGCGTTGCCATGATAATCCACGCCACAGATCCACTCCGACACTGGCTGGGTGAAGCCGTTGTAGTTCATGACTCCGTCCCACTCCGTGCCGTCATCGAGCCAGGTTGAGGCGTCACCCCAGTACTCGCCGAGGATGTCGGCACTGGCGTTGACGGATTTCACCGCAGTGCGCATTTCCTGCGTGATCTGGTGGTTGGTGGCATCGCTGCCGCCGTTGCCGCCTGCATCGAGCGCCTGCGGAAAATCCAGACGCCAGCCGTCAATGTTGTAGGGGGAGGAGAGGTAGGTCTTCATGACCGAAGAGACGCTGCCGTAGACCTGGTTGCGCGCCGCCGAGCCGCTCGCACCGTAATCGAGCTTCGGCATGCCGCCGAAGCCAAAGAAGGAGGAGTAGGTGTTGGGCCACGACTGGAAAGTGTAGTAACCGTAATAGGGGCTCGACTGCGACTGGTAGGCGCCCTGGTAGGAGCAAGTGAGGGAGCCATAGAGCTGCTTGTCGAACCAGCAATTGCTGTCGCCGCTGTGGTTGAACACGCCGTCGAGGATGATGAAGCCCGTCGGACCGTTGGTGCTGCCGTGGATGTCGCCGATCAGCTGCTGCAGGGCGGAACTCGTGCCGAACGCGGGGTCGACGGTGTAATAGTCCTGTGTGTCGTACTTGTGGTTGGTGGGGGAGCTAAAGATGGGATTGAGGAAAATGACGTCCGCACCCAACGTTTGCTTGATGTAGCTCAGCTTCTGGTCGATGCCCGCGAGATCGCCTCCGAAAAACACCTCGGTCTGGCAGCCGCTGACGTTGGGCGTGACGCTCGTGCCCCACGCGTGCTTCTCGGTGGCGCAGCCGGCGTAAGTATATTGGCCGTTGGTGACGTCGTTGGACGTGTTCCCGTCATAGAAGCGATCGGGAAAGATCTGGTACATCACCCCGTTCTTCATCCAATCCGGCGTCTTGAAGCCCGGGATGACGAAGTAGTCGCCCGAAGAGGGCTCGGCGGATGTAATTCCCGCGGCGTTGAGCCAGGCGGTCGCCGCGCCGTCGTTGACCTGGAAACGGTAGTACTTCTCCGAGGAGCTGGCGGGCACGGTGCCCGACCAGTAGTCGAATGCGCCGGTCGGATCATTGGCTACCCAGACCATTGATACCCAATGGAAAGCGCTGTCAGCCGTATCGTAGTACTTGAGATTGGCGCTGGTGATGTCGGCCTTGCACGTGCGCAGTTTGACAGTTACCGAAGTCGTTGCGGTGGGCTCCGGATTGCTGTCGAACATCGGTCCCTGGTCCGAGAACAGGTAGTTCCATTCCACGTTGTTGTCATTTGAGCAGGCCTGCGCAAGGCCGGGGCCGCACAGCAGCGCTCCGCCAAGCAGGATCCATGTGACTAAGGGCGCTCGCCGCACCCACGCGCCGCTTTGATGCCCGTATTGACGATTCATCGGTTGATTCCTCCGTCTTACCTTCCTTCGGCCTTCCCGCCCGGTCGTCCCGCCTGGGCACATATCGCTCGGCAATGCTGGCGCGACCTTATCGCGCGGTAAGCCGCCGGGCAGCGCGCCGGGCTCCTAGCGCAGAATGCGACGCGGCTCGCCGTCTTCGCAATAATCCGCATACGTATTCAGGTAACAGTGCGCATCGCTTCTGTCCGGTTGAACGTTGGACCTGAACGCGGAAAATATTGATTTCACACGGAGATTCTCGACTCTCCCGGCCACGTACCGGCGAGTTTCTCGCGCGCTGGGCGCCTCATTCTGGTGTCCACGCCGCCTCGCCAGTTGGATTGGCGGCATCGGGACACGCACCATTGTTGGTAGCATGTGCCGAGAGGCAACGACCCTGTCAGGTAACTTTGAAATTGAGGCAATGCGCCAGTTGCAATCGGTCCTTTGATCCGCCTATCCTTATAAAAGGTGCGTACCGATCGCGCGATCGCGCAGTGCAGACTTCCCGGCAGCACCGGTGTCAGTGTCTGCACTATGCGGCCAGGCTCGGCGTGCCGGCCCCGATTTCCACGCCCTTTAGACGCGTAGTTAATGCGGGCAGGGGTGATTATCATTGTCTCCGTTGCGGGAATTCCGATAATGTCTACGTGATTCTTGCGCGGCGACAATACAAGAATAATGACAACCGCAAATCAGAACTCCGGAACCGCCGCTAACGGCGTCGTCGCGAAGTTCGCGTGGCTGCCGATTCCGCTTTTTCTGGCGGCGATCATCGCCTTATGGCTGGTGAATCCGCCGCGGGCCTACGAATCACCTGGCTTGGTGTTGACTCTCAACCTGGTCTTCCGGACTGCGGCCCCGTTCCTCATCGCGTACCTCGCGGGCCGCGCATTTCTGGCACAAGGTTCGCCGGGGTTCCTACTGATGGGATGCGCTGCGCTCTTCTGGGCGATCGCGCCCGCGGTCGCCGGAATCCTGGTGGCTCGAACTGCCAATGTTGGTATCACCATCAGCAGTCTCGGCTTGTGGATCGGAGCGTTGTGCATGCTTGCGAGCGTGTCGCTACTGACTCGGGGCTTCAGGATTCGGCAGCGGACCCGGTGGCTGCTTGTCAGTGGCGTAGCGTGCGTTAGCCTGGTCGCAGCATTGATTGCGGCGACATTTGCCGGCTGGACGCCGGTTTTTTTTATTCAAGGCGAAGGCGGAACACAGGTCCGCCATTTTGTGCTTGGCTCGGCAGCTGCGATGCTGGTGCTTAGCGCATTGGTTCTCCGAAGTCCCCAGGCGAACCGGTCGATCATCGTTCAAGCACTGGTACAGTCTCGCGATGCTGCTTGGCGCGATCGGTCTGCTGGGCCTCGCGCTTGAAGATTCGCGCGATGGCTTGCTCGACTGGACGAGTCGTGGGGTGCAATACCTCGGTGGCATCTACCTCGTCATTGCGGCATTTGCGGCGATGAATGAGTCTGGAGCCGAGACTCTCTCACTTGCCGCGTCGCGACCGAGCGCAAGAACGCGCTATGCGTCGGCCGTCCTGTTCGTGGCCGCGTCGGTAGCGGTACGCTTGCTATTATTGCCGTCCCTGCAGATGCGGGCGGTGCCGGTTACATTTTATCCGGCGGTAATTCTTGCCGCTCTCTACGGCGGCCGAGGGCCGGCCTTGCTGGCGACAATTCTCTCCTTGCTTGCGATGAACGTGTTCTCGACGGAGCCTGTGGGCCAGTTGAGCATGGCTGGCTTTAGCGACTGGCTGGTCCTGGGGATATTCTCGGCGAGCTCGGCGCTTATTATTTGGACAACTGGAGCGATGCAAGGGGCACAGGCGCGGTCCCGTTCGGCTGAGTCTGACGTGCGGCTCGCTGTTGAGCGGGAACGCGCGCAGCAGGTGCGTCATGAGGGCGAGCGGCGCGTCTCGAACATCCTGAACAGCGTTACCTCAGGCTATCAGATCATCGATCGCGACGGGCGCTTCATCGAGTTCAACCTGGCCGCCCAACAAATGTTTGCCGCGCAAGGCGTGAATGCGGGCGCGCTCGTCGGCAAGCACATCTTCGACGAGGCGTTTCCCGCCGCGCGCGAACGTCCCAGCGGTCAGGCCATCCGCCGTGCGCTCGCCGAGCGCGTGCCCACTGAGGCGGAAAGTTATTATGGGCCGTGGCAGCGCTGGTTTGCTGTTCACAATTATCCGACTCCGGAGGGCGGCGTGGCGACGTTCTTCGAAGACATCACCGAGCGCAAGCGTGCGGAGGAGGACTTGCGGCACAGTGAGGAACGCTATCGCTCACTGGTGTCGATCCTTACGGACGTGCCTTGGCGGACAAATGGCGATGGCGAATTTGTGCAACCGAACCCGGGGTGGGAGCAGTTCACAGGTCAGACCCCGGAGCAAACTCGAAGCGCCGGCTGGTCAAATGCGCTGCATCCGGACGATCGTCCGCACATCATGGAGATCTGGAAACGCGCCTGCGAGACACGCAGCTCGTATGAGTCTCGCGGGCGAATCTGGCACGCACCGTCGCAGAGTTATCACCACTACATTGGCCGTGCGACGCCGCTGCTTCACGCCGACGGCAGCGTAAGGGAATGGGTGGGCGCGCTAACTGATATTCACGAGCAGAAGGCGGCAGAGCAGGAGCTGCTCCGGTTTGTCGGCATGGTGGATGCCGGATTCGATGCCATTGTGGTTCGGGACGCGCAGGACCGCGTCACTAGCTGGAATCGCGGCGCGGCGGAACTGTACGGATGGACCCGCGATGAAGCGATCGGTCAGGTGACGCATTCACTCCTCAAAACCGAGTTTGCCAAGCCGCTGGACGAGATTCTCGGCGACTTGCTCCGGAATGATCGCTGGGAGGGCGAATTGACTCATACCAGCAAGGCCGGTGCGCGATTCATTGTGAGCAGCCGGTGGACGCTGGAGCGCGATGCGCACGGGCAGCGAGCGTCCATTCTGGAAACGAACAGGGATATCTCGGAGCGCAAGCGCGCGGAGCAGGCAGTGCGCGAGCATCAAGTCCTGCTGGAGGCGGCGCTGGAGCACAGCGGGACGGTGGCCCGCGCCAAGGACCGTTTTCTGGCCTCGCTCAGCCATGAACTGCGTACGCCCCTGACGCCGGTGCTGATGACCGCCTCGATGCTGCTGGAATCCGACGCATTGTCGCCGGCGGTGCGCCAGGGCCTGGACATGATCCGGCGCAACGTGGAAATCGAGGCGCGCATGGTCAATGACCTTCTCGATCTCTCGCGGATCATCAACGACAAGCTGGAAATCAATCTGCAGCATTGCGACATACACGAGGTCATCCGCCGTGCGCTGGAAGTGTGTCTTGACGGAGGCAACCCCAAGAAGCTGGTGGTGGCGACGCGGTTGGATGCGCGCGGCCGCGACGTTTGCGCGGACAGCACGCGACTGCAGCAGGTTTTCTGGAATATCATCCAGAATGCGTTCAAGTTCACTCCGGAGGGCGGCCGGATCAGCATTCATTCGCGCGATGTGAATCGAGAGGTTCACGTGGAGATTTCAGACACGGGCTGTGGCATTGAGCCGCCGTTGCTGGCCAGGATTTTCGACCCGCTTCAGCAAGGTGACAGCGGCCACAAGGAGAGCCTGCGTGGGCTGGGCCTGGGGCTTGCCATCGCCCGGCGGATCATGAGCGCCCACGGCGGCACGCTCACCGCTGCCAGCGACGGCAAGGATCGCGGCGCGACATTTACGGTTGCATTGCGGACCGTCAGATCAACAACAGCCGTTTCATGAAGGGGGGAACGTGAACCGAGAAGCCCAAAGCAAACCGCCTCTGACCATTCTGCTGGTGGAGGATCATCCGGATACGCTTGAGGCGATGGGCAACTGGCTGCGATCCAAGGGTTACCAGGTTGTGACGGCCACAGACATGAAGTCCGCCTTGAAGGTCGGCCGCGAACAGGGCTTTGATCTCTTGCTCAGCGACTTGCAATTGCCCGACGGGGATGGGTGGACGCTGCTGGAGAAACTCCGTGGTGAGCGCGAGATCCTGGCCGTTGCGATCAGTGGGCACGGCGCTCCAGCGGATCTGGAACGCAGCGAACAGGCGGGTTTCCTGGCGCACGTTCTCAAACCCTGCTCCCCCACGGAACTTGCCGCGGTGCTGGCCGGCGTGGAACGGAGCCGCAGAATCGGGACGCCGCCACGGCTGCGCCGCAAGTCTTCGGCGGGGGCGGCGGCGACCGGTGGAGCCGCAAACGGGGGCGCATTCGAGGCGCCCTGAATTGCTAAATCCGCTCCGGACACGCGGCAACAGATTGTGCCGCGGGCAGACAAACGCTACCCGAGCCGGCGATCAGCGCTGTTACTCCGACTATGAGTCTCTGGGGATCAGGATATTGAAGTGGCCACCGGGGAGGACGGTTGGGTGGCCATCTGGGTCTCCCAGAGTCTCGAGCTGCCGAAGGCGCTGCCCAACACCGCGCCGTAGATCCAGTGCAACATCAGCGTCGCCGTAGGCGACACGAGGCCCAGCTGCAGGCCAAACAGACCCGCTCCCTCGACGGGCATGATGATGAGCATCACCCCCAGCCACACCAGGCTCGCGAACATGATCCCGTTAAACCAATGTGGATAGCTCGATTTGGGATCGATCCAGGCGTACAGCGGGCCCCACAAGATGACGCCCACAAAGAAGTGCACAATCCAACCCACCGCAAGGGATTGGTAACCCACCATTTGCGCCAGCACCGAAATCGTACTGAGCTGTGGAAGTACTCCTAGCGCCTGTTTCAGGAGTATCACGAGCGACAGTACGACCGTCGCGACGAGGCCGGCGCCGAGACCGCGGCCGATTAAGATCCGTTGTCGCTTCATGGCAAGTGCTCCGATGGGTGCTACGGCTGCGCCTGAATTCCTTTCAGCGAACGCTTGATGCAGGAATCACGCTACTCCTGCCCGATTTGTGCGCCAATGCGTAGAACTCTGTAGAAACCCTGCAGAAATCGGGGCCGCACGCCTGGGTAGCAGATTCTTGCGGCGGGACATTCTGTCAACAGCGGGCTCGAAAGGGCGCCCCGGGGCCAGACCGCCCGGGCCTGTGCCGGGGAGAAGCCCATACCGGGGCGTGTCGGGACCACGGTCGGGTGGTACGCTCATCCGGGTTTATCATCGTTAAAAACGATAGATATAATCTAGAAATATAGGCTTTTAAGATACAGCAGCAGCGCCTATCGTCTGCCCATCGGTACTCGTGGAGCAGGAAATGGGCAAGCCAGTCACCGTCGCAGAGCTCGAGGACCCGGGCCTTGAGGTTTCGACCTTTTGGAGCGGGACCCGCAAGACCAGGCCGCGAGGCATCGTTCTCAGTACCTATGGTCGGCGGCACGGCCCGGTCACGCGCCTCGTCAGCCCGTCCGATATAGGCGAGCTGATCAAGCCCTTCGTGTTCCTGGATCACGCCGAGGTGCCCTGGACACCCGAGCCCTTTGGCAGCATCCACCCGCACTCCGGAATCGCGACGCTCACGACGGTGCTGAAAGGAGGCCTCGCCTACGAGGACACGACCGGCAAGCAGGGTCAGGTCCGTGCCGGCGGTCTGGAGTGGATGAAGGCGGGCAACGGAGTCTGGCACGACGGCGGCGCCCTGAAGGGCGAGCCGCTGCGCGCCTACCAGTTGTGGATTGCACTGCCCGCTGCGCTCGAGAACGCGCCGCCGGAGAGTCAGTACGTCGCGCCGGAGGCGGTGCAAGAGGTTGGGCCCGTCCGTGTGATCCTTGGGCGGTTGGGCCCTGCGCGCAGCCCCATCCGCGCTCCTGAAGGCATCAACTATTTTCATGTGCGATTGAACGATGGGCAGCGGTGGCGCTACACGCCGCCTCAGGGCCACGACGTCGCGTGGTTGGCCGTTGATGAAGGAAAACTTCATGCCGCCGAAGCGATCTCCGCCGGGCAGCTGGTCGTGTTCGAGGAATCTGGCGCTGTCATTGACCTGCAGGCTGAGGGGCAGACCTCGTTCGTTCTCGGCTCAGCGATCAAGCATCCGCATCCTCTGGTACTGGGCTACTACTCGGTTCATACGAGTGCTGCGGCGCTGGTGACGGGTGAAGCGGAGATCCGCCGCATCGGCCAGCGGCTCAGCGCGGAAGGACGATTGTCGCGCAACGCAGCGATCGAACGGCTACGGAACAATTTCAACACTCAACAGGAAAAGTCATGAACATTCTGCAGATCAACAGCAGCATTTTTGCCAGCGGTGGCCAATCGACGCGTCTCGCTGACGCCTTTGTCGCGCAGCTCGCGCGCGGGCAGGCGGCCCAGGTGACGGTGCGCGACCTCGCGCAGGAGCCCCTGCCGCACCTCGACGGCGAGCGCTTTGCCGCCTTTCTGACTAAGCCCGCCGAACGCACCGTCGCGCAGCAGGCGGACGTCGTGTATTCCGACCGGCTCATCGAAGAGCTGCGCGCCGCCGACGTCATCGTGATCGGCGTGCCGATGTACAACTTCGGAATCCCATCGCAGCTCAAGGCCTGGTTCGACCACGTCGCGCGTGCCGGCGTCACCTTTCGCTACACGGAGACAGGACCGGAGGGATTGCTCAAGGGGAAAAAGACCTACGTGTTCTCAACCCGCGGTGGACAGTACGCCGGCACGGAGCGCGACAGCGAGACCACGCACGTGCGCGATTTTCTGGCACTGCTCGGATTGACGGATGTGACCTTTGTCTATGCGGAGGGACTGGCCCTGGGCGAAGCGACGCGGCAGGCAAGGCTGACCGATGCACAGGCAACGATACAGCGGCTTGCTGCCGCACGCCGGGAAGACGGGCACTCCGGTCCGCGGCATCGAAGCGCGACGTCGCAGTCCTCACCCGCTTAGTGCGAGGAGCATTTGGTGTTTTCCGCCCTGATTCGAACCGCCGTCGTCGTGCCGCTGCTTGCCGTGGTAGTTCTCGTATTTGCGCTGACCCTGCTTCTGGAATCGCTCCAACAGCCGGACCTGGCTGAGAAACAGGGAACGGCTGTCGACAGCAAGTCTTGGCCGTGAATGGACACGGCGAGTCCCCTCCGGACCCATGGGTGAGGCGGCCAAAGCCGGCGGAGACATCGGTTGCGCGCCAGCTTCGAATTGTCCGGCGCCGCTACTGCATGGCTGGGCGATAAATGTATATGGCGGCTGGCTGGCCGAGGTTGGCGGGTACCGCGAGGTACAGGCGATCCCGCCCTGGGTCGAACAGCGAGGTCCTCGCACCCAATCGGGTGGCGATTTTCCCCAACGCCCTGAACTGGCCTTCCCGCCACTCCAGAACATCAATCTCTCCGGCGCCGCAGCTGACGTAAAGCCAGGAACGCTTGGCGTCCAGCGAGATGTCGTCGGCGTCAGCGCAGGTCCTGAGGGTTCCAATTGGCGTGCCCGTCTGCGTGTGGTAGGCCGAGATCTCGGCCGGACTTCGAAACGCTACCCAAAGTTCGCTGCCGTCGCCGCTCATTGCCATCGGAAAGTTGCTGGCAAGTTCCCGCGTGGGCCAGCTCAGCGTCTGCCGGCCTGCAGCCAGATCGATGACTGCGATTTCATGGGTATCGGGCACATTGACAAAGAGTAAGTCACGCCGCGGATCCGGCTGGAAGTTCTCTGGATGCGCTTTCAACGGGACTTCCGCAATTTTTTTCGCGCGCGCGGCATCAATTACGGCAATACCGCCAGTGCCAAATCCAACATAGACGCGCTGATCGGTTCGATCGACAACTATGTTGTCGGCGTCCTCTCCCAATTCGATCCGTCCCACGCTACTCAGATCAGCACCGCGCAGCAGCCGAACGGATCCATCCCCACCGTTTGCGACGTACAGCGTATCCGTCGACCGCACGTAGCCGAGACCCTGTGGTTCCCGCAGACCACCTACCGTCTGCAGCACGCTCCCGGTCTTGAGATCGACGACACCGACGCTGTCATTGCCGAACTCGGCGACGTACAGGCGCTGCCGTTGTGGATCGATCGCCAGGTGGTCCAATCGCCCGCGGACGCTTTTCAGGATGATCGTCGATTCGAGCACCAGCGGTTCGGCCTGGGCGGCGGCAAGGTTGCTCTGGTGGGCCCCGAGCAGGGCAATGGCCACAATCAGCTTTACCGGCCTGTATCGAGGGAAATGAGGTCCCGCCGTCTCCATATTCGTCACTTCAACATGAGCCAGGTCGGATGAAGCAGCGGAAATGCGACGATTCCAATGATGGCGGTGAGGAGCATCAACATGGGATTGCTGAGCTTCCAGCGAAACAAGGCTACCAGGGAAGCGACGGCGATCAGTACGGTCAGCCAGTCGCCGACGGCAGTTTTCCCGAGCAGTACGCAGGCGCCCAGAATGGTGCCTATGGCTGCGCCGTAAGTGCCCTTGACGAACCCCTGGATGTAACGGTTGGCGCGGTGTGCGGCCAGCACAGGGGCTGCCAACTGCACCAGGATAAAGGAAGGCAGAAAGATGCCGATCGTGGCGATGAGTGCGCCCCAGAATCCGGCCACCAGATAGCCGACGAACGTCGCTGTGATCACCACCGGACCCGGACTGATCATGCCGATGGCCACGGCGACCAGGAAGTCGCGTTCACTGAGCCACCCGTACTGCCGGACCACGCCCTGCTGGAGGAATGGGACGATCACGAGTCCGCTCCCAAAGGTCAGTGCGCCCGCCTTCAGGAAGAACAGCCCCAGCTTGCTGAGGGTACTGGCCGTGGCGTGGGACGCCAGCGGTGAGATTGCGGAAAGCGTAGCGGAGGTTCGCGGACGACCGCGAAGGACGCCGTAGTACAGGATGCCGACGATACCCGCAGCGACAAAGAGCAGCGCGACTTCTGTCTGCAGCACCACCGTCACCAGCAAGCAGAGGGCGGCAATGACCCACTGCAGGCCGTCTTCCAGTCCAAGCCTTGCGAGCCGAAAGCAGGAATGGAGAATCAGGGCGATGACGGCCGGACTGACGCCGTAGAAAACGGCGCTCACCCACTGTAGCCCGCCCGCACGCACGTATACCGCCGCGAGCGCGGCGACGATGATGAAGTTGGGCAGAATGAAGGCCCAGCCGCCAGCCCACGCGGCCCAATTACCTGCCCGCAGGTATGACAGGTAAATGCCGACCTGGATCGCGAGCGGGCCGGGGAGCGACTGACATATCGCGATGGCCTCGCGCATCTGCTCCTTCGTCAGCCAGCCCCGGCTCGTGACCAGTTCGCGTTCCATCTGACCGACGAGCGCGACGGGCCCGCCAAAGCCCAGCAGTCCGAGGTGAAGGAAATACCGCACCACTTCGGAGATCCTGGCGCGCTGACCGGGATTCATCGATGAGCCTTGCGCGTCGGGAGCCTGGTTTCAGCTGGAGTCAGCGCGGCTTATGGGCTGCGCTTGATGTTCACAAGATCGAGGGTCGCGCGCAGACGCTGCGCCAGGCTGACCGCGTCGTCTACGGCCCAGAAATGCATAAAGAACAGATGCGGCGAATCATCCACCATGTGGCTGTGCAACGCCGTCACCTCGATGCCGTGATCCCGCAGGCTCTTCAGGACCGGATTGACTTCGCTGCCCAGCAGGACAAAATCACCCGTGATGGCCGCTTTGCCGCCGCCGGTGGGTTGAAAGTTGATGGCAATGGCCGTTCCAAGGGATGGGGGGATGGCCATGCCCGCTGCAGTGATTGATTCCGCGCGCGGAATACCGAACTGATACACACCGCCGTTGGCTGCGCCCTTGAAGCCGAGCGTGGACTCGATCGCCGCCGTGTCGAGATCGCTGGGTGGTGGCAAACCATCCGTTGGGGGCACACCGAAGGGGGTGTGGCTGAGCGAGAGTCCGGCCCGCAGGGTCTCGGCCAGCTTCACCGGGTCGCCATGCCCGCCCACGTGCATATAGAAGACGGCCGGCGAGGTGCGCAGCAGATGATTGTGTAATGCAGTAATGTCTATCCCGCCCTCGATGAGACGCTGCATCACCGGGCCGACTTCAGCTTCGCCGAGGACCAGATCGCCCATCAGCATCGCGCCACCCTCAGCTGGCAATAAGCCGATCCAGGAGCCCAGGGCGAAGCTGGGGTTGAGCACTATGCCGTCCACGCTGATCTTGAGATCCGTTCGCGGCAGTCCCCATTTGTGGACACCGCCGGGCAGAACAGCCGCAGGTTTGCCGAAGATCCGGTCGACCTTTGCCCAGTCGATGTCCGCGGCCTCCGCCGTTGACGCTGCGGTCCCAACCAGCAGCGCGATGAGCAAGGGCAGACGGATCATGGTCAATCTCCTGGCCGTAGCCGGTCGAATCAAGAGGCGATGCGATATTCGGCCGGCGGCCACCCGTGCGATTCATGCTGCAGATTGGCGCACCACGCATACAGGGCGTCATACACGATGAGCCCATTGCGCAGCAGTTCCTGGTCGTCGGCGAAGAGCGCCGAGAGTCCCAGCGAGATGGCGTACAGGCCGGCCGACTGCGGTGCCAGATCGAGCCGGCCGGTATCCGCGCCACGGATCATCACGGCGAGGCGCTCCAGCGCCGGATCGTCCAGGTGGTATTGCCTCAGAAAGGCGTCGAAGCTGCATTGTGGCCCATCATGGGTCAACGCCACGCCAGGCACGTCAAACGGTAACGCGCCCGTGGCCTGGGCGACCGACAAGACATTGGCGGCCGGCACGTACAGAATCTCGGCCTGCGGATCGATGAACCGGAGAATCAGCCATGGGCAGGCAATCCGGTCGATCTTAGGACGTTCCCGGGTGACCCATTTCACGGCGGACTCCTTCCGGCCCGACACGGCCCGGAGCGGCGATAGCATTGATGTAGACTATACTACACCGATTTAGAGGGTACTACATGGATCATTCCCGCTGGCTGGTCTTCGTGGCCAACCTGCCCGGGCGCCATCAGACACTGCGCATGCGCGTCTGGCGTTCGCTTAAGGCCTCGGGGGCTGGTGCGCTGCGGGATGGGGTGTATGTCCTGCCGGATTCCGCTCGGGCTCGCGCCCTGTTCGAACGCCACTGCGCCGAGATCACCAAAGGGGGTGGGACGGCATGCGTTCTGGAATGTGAAAAGGAACCCGCAGGCACCGACGGCGTGTTTCGGGCGCTTTTCGATCGGACCGCCGAGTACGAAAAGATTGCAGCAGAACTTTCCGCGTTGCATCGGGCGCTGCCGCGGCTGGCTGAGCCGCAAGCGCGCCAACGATTGGCGGCTCTGCAGCGCGAGGCCGCCGGCACTGCGGCCGTCGACTTTTTCGCCGGCCAGCCTCGCGCGCAAATCGAGGGTGCCCTTGCAGAAGTCGAGGCGGACCTGAATGGGCGTTACTGCCCGGGGGAACCCCATCCGGCACGGCGAACGCTGCCACGACTGGATCGCAGGAAATTCACCGGCCGGACCTGGGCAACCCGCGAGCACTTGTGGATCGATCGTGTCTGCTCCGCCTGGCTGATCCAGCGCTTTATTGACCCCAAGGCGCGGTTTCTCTGGCTCAAAGACACCAAGAAGTGCCCGAAGAATGCTATCGGCTTCGACTTCGACGGGGCTCGATTCACCCACGTTGAGGCCAAGGTCACCTTCGAGGTCTTGGCCGTGTGCTTCGGACTGGACCACGATCCAGGGCTGCGACAGTTGGGCGCTCTTGTTCACTATCTGGACGTGGGAGGCCTTCCGGTCGCCGAAGCGGCGGGCGTCGCCACCCTGGTCGCTGGAGTGCGTACCCTGCAACCGGATGACGATGCGCTCCTGCGCACCGTCCGGCCGATGCTGGACTGTCTGTATGCGGCCTATTCAGCAACCGATACAGCACCGGGCAAATCGTAGATGGCACGTGCAGAGCCCAGGGTACCGCCAGCCACGACCGGCCTGGTTGGCCCCGCGCTGGCGGTGGACTTGGACTGGCCACCGAGCCCGGCGCTCAGGGAGACTTTCGATCGCTCGATTCCGCGAAACGATGGGAGGTCTTGGCATGTGGTGCCTTGAGTTGCGCCTGGTTGCAGGTTTCGGGACACGGCGAGCCTGCCAAGTAGTTGAATTTCAAGAGCCAGGAGGATCAGCGGCGCGCCTTCGGACCTGCTGGCAGGCGGTTCGAGTTTCTCCGGGCGCGCCAGCATCACCGGACCTTTACCAAGCCCATGGGTGACGATTTATCCCAGCCAGAATGATCTGTACTCTAGAGGTTCAATGGGACAGTCTGAGGAGGATCGGCCGGGTCCTATGGCCACCCATGGGAGGATTGGATATGACCAGCACCCAACTCCGTAGCGAAAAGTCTCTCTCCAGGCGGGTGCAGTGATGGACGTTGAAGTTCACAGCATCTCGCGCGAAAGATTGCTGCACGCACTCTATGAAGCCGCGGAGCTCGAGCACAACCTCATGTGCACGTATCTCTATGCGGCCTTCAGCCTGCGCTCGGGTGCCGCGGAAGGATTGTCCGTCGCCGAGGCCGAGGCCGTTGAACGCTGGCGGCGGATCATTCTCGACGTCGCGACCGATGAGATGGGACATCTGTCCGCGGTCTGGAACATTACCGCGGCGCTCGGGGGCTCACCGCGTTTTGGCCGCGGCAATTTTCCGCTCGATCCGGGGGCACTGCCGGCCGGGGTCGTGGTCAAGCTCGCGCCGTTTAACGACGCGGTACTCCAGCATTTCATACATCTGGAGCGTCCCCAGGGTTCGCCCGAACCGGACGGTGAGGGCTTTGCTCCAGAGTTCGATTTCAAGCGGGGCACGCGCAGGCCGCGCCTGATGCCCATGGGCGTGGACTACGACACCGTCGGTGCCTTCTACCAGACGCTCAGCGAGAGCCTGGCGCGTTTTGTGGCCGACGTCGGGGAGCCGCAGGCGTTCTGTGGCGATCCGGCGCTGCAGCTTTCCTCCGCAGAGGTCAGCCTGACGGGCGCCAAGCCGGTGATCTGTGCAAAGACCGCCCTGGCCGCGTTTACCGCGATCGTAGAGCAGGGCGAGGGCGCGCCGCTCGATGCCGTCGGCTCGCACTACCAGAAATTCATCGCGATCCGCGTCGAACTGGCGGCGCTGCGGCAGGCCAACCCGGCGTTTACACCGGCTTTCCCTGCCGCCACCAATCCGGTGCAGCGCACACCCATGCGCCCCTCGGGCCGCGTCTGGATAGAGGATGAGGACGCCGCGGCCACGGTGGACCTGGCGAACACGGCGTACGGGCTGATGGTGCGCTTGATCGCCTACACCTATGTGGTACCGCGGCCCTCGGAGGAAAAATCCCTGGCGCTGGATCTGGCCATCGGGCTGATGCACGTGATCGGGCTGTACGGCGAGCGCGCCGCACGCCTGCCGGCGGGCCCTTCCAATCCGGAGTGCAATGCCGGCATGTCCTTTGTCGCGCTGCGCGACGCCGCGCCGCTGCCGCGGGGCCGGAGCGCCGGGCGGTTTTTCATCGAGCGCCTGCGTGAACTCGCCGAGGCCGCCGCTGCCATCGACGCGTCCGGCGATGCGCGCGCTGCGAGGGGGACGCGGCTGTTGGCCGATCTCGCCTCGCGTGCGGCGCGCGGTTTCGAGGCGGTGGCCACGGAGACGCAACCCAGCGCGGCCCCGGTAACGCCGGCCCGTGCCGCCGGCGCGCCACCGGTGCCGACGGTACGCGATGGCGTAGAGGAAATCGAAGGCCAGGCGCTGACACTCCTGTATGAGGGCAAACGCTGCATCCACTCGCGCTACTGCGTCACCTGGGGGCCCAACGTGTTTCTGGCGAATGTCGCCGGCCCATGGATTCATCCGGACGCCATGGATGCGGAGCGCCTGGTCGAGATCGCGCACGTGTGTCCTTCCGGGGCGATTCGCTACCGGCGCAAGGACGGCAAGCCGGAGGAACAGGCGCCACTGGTGAATCTGATCGCCATTCGCGAGGGCGGACCTTACGCCGTGCGCGCGGACCTGCGGCTCGGCGGCCAGGCGGCGCAATATCGCGCCACCCTGTGCCGCTGCGGTGCCTCGAAGAACAAGCCGTACTGCGACGGCTCGCACCACGAAGTTCAATTCAGCGCGAGCGGCGAGCCGCCGACCGGAAAGGCCGATATACTGGCGGTGCGCGATGGCCCGCTCGCGATCGATCCGGAGACCGACGGGCCTTTGCGGGTACGCGGTAATCTTGAAATCACCAGCGGTACCGGGCGTGTCGTCGCCCGCGTGGTGCAGGCGCGGTTGTGCCGCTGCGGCGGCAGTGCCAACAAGCCGTTTTGCGACGGCACTCACGCGCGGATCGGCTTCCGCTCCGGGTGAGGCGCTGATCGGCACGGTCCCGTGCGAGCCTTCTCGCGGAGGCACCGAAGCCGTTGGGGCGATGCCTCCTGCAGACCGCGGTCAGGCCTTTACCCGAGCGCGGCTCAGGAGAACAGCTGATTGTCCTTTGCGACTGCGCCCGCTATAGAGGGCCTGCATGGACGCACTTCCGCTGACGCTCACGGAATGTCACGGTTGGTTGCCGGCCGGCAAACGCGCCGCCGTCTGTTTCAGTGTCGATGACGTCCACCCGGCGACGTCCCGGGACGAATTCGATGCGGGCGGCGACATGGGGCGCGGCGCGCTCGGCAACGTCGAGCGACTGCTCGAGAGGCATCCGCAATTGCGGGTCACCCTGTTTGTCACGCCTGATTGGCGCCTGCGGCGTCTCGTTCCGACCCGCGGATGGCTTACCCGGGTTCCCCTGCTGCGCGAGCACATCCATTGGGCACCGCTCACCCCCCGGGGTCATTTTCGAGTCGATCGTTTTCCCGATTTTGTCGCCTACCTGAACGCTCTGCCGCGCACCGAGTGCGCCCTGCACGGGCTGAATCACGCCCACCCGGGTCCGCGCATGGCCGTGGAATTCCAGCGGCAGTCGCGCCGCAAGTGCAGCGCGCTGCTCCGGGAGGCGCGCCAGATCTTCCAGAGCGCGGGGCTGCACCACGTCCCGGGCTTCGCCGCCCCCGCATGGAGTACCCCGCCTGCGCTGTGCGAGGCGCTGAGTGACGCGGACTTCCACTACGTCACTTCGGCGCGGGACCTGGAGACCCCGGTCAGCAGAGGCGCACGCACGGCGGGCAGCGGGCTGCGTGGCGCCTCTTTGCTCCAGCCTGTGTGGATCCGATCCAAAGCCCGTGGCGATGCCACGCACACGGAAACCGGGCCGGGACGCCTGCTGCATTTCACGACCAACTTTCAGGCCACGTCCAGTTTCGAGCGCGCACATGCCATCGTCGAAGCCGGCGGGGTCGTGTCGATCAAAGCCCATATCTTCAAGTCGGGCGGCGGCATCACCATGCTCGACGGACTCGATGCCGTCTACTGCGGCTTTCTCGAACGGCTGTGGACGGAGCTTGAGCGCAGCTACGGCGATTCCCTGTGGTGGACAACTCTTGGCGAGATGGCGGCTAGATGTCGGGTAACACAGAGTTGAGGGTCCTGGTCAACCCGGGGGGAATGAGCGCCGACTTTGGCGCGCATTTTCTGACGCGATGTTTTGCCGCCAGTTGGACGGAGGCGATGTGCCGCTGGTATCTGCGACGCGCCTTCGGCGATGAGTCGCCCGATCACCTGGTGCTGACGGACGATGAACAGGTCGTGGCGGGGTGTGGCCTCGCTTACCGGCTGCTGCGCACACCCGACGCCGCGCTGCACCGGGTCAGCGTCGTGGTCGCGGCCTGCACGGCGCCCGGCCAGCGTGGGCGGGGCTGTTATGCGCGTATCCTGCAGGGCGCCATCGAGCGAAGCGCCGCGCGCGGCTGCACCGCGCTGCTTGGGTTTGTCACGGCCGACAACGCCACCGGCCGCGGCCTGCTGCGGCTGGGCGCCACGGCGGTGCCGAGCGCGTACATCAGTTCAGCTGGCCAGCCGACTGCGTCGCTCTCCAGTACATTGCGTCTGTGCGCCGCGCCGGTCTCGGAGATTTGGCCGGAGCGCGCCGGCGCGCGCCTGCGCAGCGCGCCCGGGGAGGCCGGCTTTCACTACCCGGACGCGCGCTCCTGGCGATCGCAGATGGTCGACCGTCCATACTCTGTGCAGTCATTGTGCGTGGGCGGAAGCTGCCGGGCCCTCGTCGAGAGGGTCGGTGACACTGACCGGCTGCAGTGGCTCGACGCCACCCCGCGTGAGCGCACAGCAGCGATACGCGCGCTGGCCCACTACGCACGGCGCCGTCAGCAGAAATTCTTCATGTACTCGACGCGCCCGGACGATGCCACAGCCGCGGGCCGACTCGGGCTGAGCGTGCGCCCCGGATTCATGATGGCGCTGGCGCCAGAAAGGCGCCACGAGCCCACGGTGCGCGGCTGGGCGACGCTGCCTTGGCACGTCCAGTCCGGGGATCGGCTGTAGCGCAGGGCGCGGGCCCTCGCCGATTGCCCCTGATCAACTAGGCGCTGCCGGTACGCGCATCGCGGCGGCGCGAGAGGCAGGCTGCGCGACGCCAAAACCGTCCTCGTGCGACTGATAGTGGTCGCGAAACAGGCGCCGGTGCCACAGGCGCAGCGCGACCCAATTGCCGAATCCAACCGTGACGGGCGCGATTTGCAGCAATACGTAGAGGAAGTAGACCGGCACTATGGGCGCGATGTAGGCGCGCTCGTTCTTTGGCACGACTATGAACAGCGCGAGTGTGCCGAGTGCAAGGTAGTTGCCTATCGCGGCCATGAAATAAACTGGGTTGATCGCCCGGACTTCCGGCATCAGGTTGAAGCCAAACAGGCTGTCGAGGATGGCCGCCAGGCTTACCAGCAACAATGCGGCACTCACGATCCTGAGCACGTGCAGACCCAGCGCTACCACGCCCATGTAGACAATGAAGTTATACATGGCAAAGGGCGTGCGCCGGCCGATGCGCCACAGCTCGTGGAAGCGTTGCGTGTAGACCCTGAGCAGACCGTAGTACCAACCCACCCGCTGCGAGAACCAATGGCGCATGGAGGTTGGTCCCTCGGTGGCGACCAGCAGGCGCCCGTCATAGTAGATTCGCTCTCCGTCACGCAGCAGAATCACCGCGTTTTCCAGATCCTCGGCATAGATGGAAAGCGAATGCTGTGCCAGGGCATGCTCGAGAGCATCGCGTCGGTAGATCGACACTCCCGATGTGACGCCGAAATCTGCCAGGCTGCGTCTCCCGACCACGAAGGCCAGGGCATACTCCAGCGCCTGAAAGCGCCCCAGAAAGCCGTCGCGCTCGATCGCCACACGGGGGCAGGCGGCTGCGGCCCCCGATTGCTGCAGGTCGGCGACCACGCGCTCGAGATCCACCGCGCTGCCTTCACCGCGCCGGCAGATCCTGACGTCCGGATCGATGACCATGACGGTCCCAATGCGCGCCGGCAGCACCGTGAGCAGACGTCGCAGGGCGCCTGGCTTGTTGCGGTTCACTTCTTCTTCCAGGCAGCGCCAACCGGCTTGGCGCAGGCGCTGCACGGTGTTATCCGTCGAGCCGTCGCTGACGAGCCAGACGTGCTCACGGTAGGGCTGCAGCCGCTCCATGAAATCGTCGAGCTGGTCCTCGAGATTGTGTATCGAGGCGATGATCGCGTATGGCCGGATGCTTACCGCGCCGGGGACGACTGATCGCACTCCTGTGAGATCAATCGACAGTCGCGACACTTCGCTTCCTTCGAGATCGGCAGCGGCAGCGGCGGCGGTATGGCGACGATGCACGTACAGGCGCAGCCCAAAATCAAGCGTATCTGTGAACACGATCAAGCTCGCCAATCCGTACATCAGCCACGAGAAGTCACTCGGCTGGAGGTTCGCCGCCGCGAGCGCAATCCACCCCGCCAGCAGCACGCAGACGCCAAGCGGCGCGAACAAGGTCCAGGAATGCCTGAACTTCATGCCCAACTCCCGCCGGGCTTGGCCGCGGGACCCTTGCCGTACGCAATCGTCATGATTGCACGACGCGCTTGGCGTCCGGCCGGCCCTGCGGACCGGCCTCGTCCTCTTCGAGGCTGCCTTCCAGACTCTTCGGCGTTCGCAGCTTCAGGGTAGGAGTATAGGGCGCCTCCAGAGTGGGCAATTCCGGTATCCGCTGGGTCCGAGTATCGGCGAGCGGCACATCGACAGATTCGGCGGGTACCGGAGTTTCAATCACGGTGTCCGCTGCGTCCCGCTCGAGCCCGGTGGTCGAAATTATGGGCACGACACCCGTCGGGTAGACGTGACTGCGCAATTGCTCGAGTGCGGGCTCCGCTTCCACCGGCTCAGAGAAGAAATATCCCTGGCCGAAGGAGCACCCCATCTGCACCAGGGCCTGCGCGGCGGCCTGGGTTTCGACAACCTCCGCTACGGCCCGCAGCCCCAGACTTGAGGTCATCTGCAGAATGGCCGCGGTGATGGCGGTGTCGGCGCGCTCCGACCCGGTCCGGTTGACGAAGGGTCGATCGATTTTCACGAAGTCGAATGGCAGCCGCTGCAGGTGGCTCAGCGACGAACTCCCGGTGCCGAAATCATCCAGCATGAGCTCGACGCCTATGTTGTGGAACGCATCGAGCACCTCGCGGGCCGTGCTCACGTTGTTGATGAGGCCGCCTTCTGTAACCTCCAGTTTCAGATACCGGGGCGGCGTGTGCGTGGCCTCGAGGACACGCGCCACGTACTGGCGCAGTCCCGGGTCGCTCAACGCGGCCGCGGAGAGATTGACGCTGACGTAGAAATCGGCGTCTGCGGGCAGGCGCTGGCGCCATGCGGCCGCGAGTCTGCACGCCCGTTCAATGACCCAGTGCGTGACCGGGACGATCACGCCGGCTTCTTCCGCGGTAGCCAGAAACTTGTCGGGCGTGAGCAGGCCCTGGACCGGATGCTGCCACCTCAGCAGCGTCTCGACGCCAACCGCGCGTCCGCCCTTCAGATCGACGATCGGCTGGAACAGCAGGCGGAACTCGTGACGATCGAGTGCGATGTGCAGGTCGGCCTCGAGTCCGATCAGGCTCATGGCCTCACCGCCCATGCCGGGCGTGTAGCCGACCGCCAGCGGACCCTTTTGCTGGTTGGCGACCGACAGGGCGATATCGGCCTCGCGCAGCACTTCCTCCGTACGCTGCAGTCCCGAGTCGACGCAGGTATATCCAATATGGGTGGCGATCCGCACGCGGTGCTTGCGCACAGCGAACGGCTCCTGACAGGCGCCTTGCAGATCGCCGGCAATGGCCTGTGCGCCCGCGGCGGATTGCACCGGGTACACCATCAGCGCCAGCTGGTCTGCTCCCCAGCGCGCCAGCACGGTCTCTGATCCTCCGAGCACCTTATCGAAGCGTTTCGCCGCGTGCAGCAACAGCTCATCGCCGGCGGTATGACCCAGCGTATCGTTGATGAGCGCGAAGCGGTCGATGTGGATCAGACCCACCGCAATGCTCTGCAGACGGCGCGTGCGCAAGGCACGCAGGGCCCGGTCAAGCTGATCCATGAAATAGCGGCGGTTCGGCAGCCCGGTGGAGGGATCGTGGTAGCGGGCGTGCTCGAGGGTCTTCTGCAGGGCCTCATGCTTCTCGATCTCGGTAGCCAGGCGCGCATGGACGACGCGCAGGCGCCCGCGTGCCGTCCCCAGCGCGGCGCGAGTGCGGCTCAGGGTGTGTGTCAGGTCGTGCGTGCCCCAGGCCAGCAACCACGCCAGCACTGCGACCAGACCGATCCCGGTGGCAAGGAATCGTGCCGGATACCAGCCGGTCGCTGGGCGGATGGCAAGCTCCAGGTAGGGGGAGGAAGGCGCCAGCGCGAGCGCCCCGGGCGGATGAATCGCGCCGCTCACAGCGTCCGGGTAGTGGCCGTGACTGGCGAGGAACACCCGTTGTTCGCCGGTAGGCGCCAGGCTCTGCAGCAGTTCGAAGTCGTAGCCCTCGTTCACGAGTTGTCCGAAGTGCGCCCGCAACAACAGCGCATCGAGACTCTCATATACGACCGCGCGCGCCCGGGGCGGTGCAGTGCCGTTCGCCGCTGTTGCGCCCATGGCCGCTTGCGCGGCGACGAACCACTGGCTGCCGTATCGGACCGGCTCAAGAAACTCGACCCCCGCGTGGCCGCTGCTGCCAGCCAGCGTCCATTCGCTCGCCAGGGCCCGACTCACGGTTGGATCAGAGGCCCCCGCGCGCAGCACCGTGCCCGTGTTGGTCATCCAGAAGGCATTGGGACGCGGCACCACAGTCAGCAGCGGCGTGGAGCGCGTGCCGTCTCCTTGCGCGTTAAGCGCGCGCCGCGCTTCGGCGCGCGCCTCCTCCAGCAGCCCCCGCAACGCCACCTCGATCTGGCGCGCATGGTTCGCCACTGCGCTCTGGGCCGAAATCCGCATCTCGGCCGCGCGCTGGTGCGCGCTGAGCGTGAGCAGGCGCCCGCCGGTCAGCACCACCACGGCCGCGACCACCACAGCGGGCTGCCACTGCGAGGCGCGCTTGAGTGCGCTCGCCCTCATTGGAGTTGACCGTGTCCGCGCAGGGTGTGGGCACAGGTCACTGTGATCGTTGCGCGCCTGGTCCCAGCCACATTCTGGTAATCGCCGACCACCAGCCACGTCGTGCGCCCCACTAACTTGCCAAACCCGGCGAATCCCTCGGTAAGCGACGTGCCGGGGCTCAGGCTCTGACCGAACAGGTCAAAAACGGCCGGCGCGGCCGGCCCCCACACGACTCCCGCCATGCCACCAAACTCGCTCCCGGTGTAGTCGAGGCGCAATGCAGTGAGCCTCGTTCCAAGATTGCCCCCCACCGAGTAAGCGTAGGACGCCGTCGCGAGCAGATGCGGCGTGAATTTGAACAACAGGGCCAGTTTCGGCAGATTGCCGTGGCTGGTATCGATATCGATGCGGCGCTCCTCGAGTTGCAGGGAAAGGCGTGGCGTGAGGGTGCCAAAGACACCTGCTACCGCCAGCAGGTAGTGGAAGCCGCGCGTGTCAATGTCGCCGGCGCCCTCGTGGATCTCGGCGTACAAGCGCGGCTTGGCCTGACTCTGCCCGAGACCGACCGAGCCGGTGACGGTGCCCGTGGTCCAGTGTGCATTCGCGATCCGCTGATATTCCGCGCCGCCGCCGAGCACAGTGTCCGGGCTGAAGTAGTGCAACCAGGTTGCAGAGCCGCCGCTTCCGCCCCCGTCGCCCGAGAGCGTTGAGCCGTCGGCGCTGAACACCAGGCGGTCTTCCGCAGTGGCCGTCGCGGGCGGCGCGTCGGCCATCGCGCTCAGGCTGCCGCACGCTCCCGACGCCAGTCCGATTGCCGCCGCCACCGCTCTCATGACCGGCGCACCAGAGCCGTCAGTCCCGTGGCGCTTTGATCAGAGGCGGCCAGTGTCGCCGGCAGGAAGGCGATGACGTAGAGGCGCGCGTCTTCTCCCGGCATCGCCACCGCGGAGCTGGTGACCTGGTAGGTGCGCCGCGCAACCGTGACGTGCATTTTGCGGCGACCGCTCAGCCCCGGATCCCACCAGCGTGACTCTGCCTCCGCTGGCGGCACCAGGCGCGATACGTCGGCTCCGATCTCTGCTCCCGGGAGGATCGCGCGGGCCGCTCTGTTGAGTGCCAGAACCCGCCCATTGGAATCCGTGACCAGCGCGGCGTAATCGGCCACATCGAGCGCCGAGCGCACACAGAAGGCCTCCGAATTGTCCTCGATCATGAGCAGGGCCAGGCGACGTCCGTTGTGCGCGACGTGCTGCACGCGAACCTCGGTCGCGAGCAGGGCGTCCCGGAGTCGAACCATGCTCAGTCGCTCCGCACCGCCGGTACCGTTTATGAGTCGCTCGATGGGCTCGGGATAGGAGAAATTCAGCGCCTGGAAGAGATCGCGACCAACGACCGTTTCCCCAGTGGAGAAAAATTTGGCCACCGCGGCGGCGCTTACGCACAGGATCTCATGGGTGTCCGCATCCAACAGCAGGGCCGGCAGGGGCAGGCCTTCCACGAGCGCGGACCAGAGACCCTGGCTGCGCGCTGCCTCGGCGCGGCTTACGGCCACCTGGGCCTGCAATCGGTCAAAGAAGGTCCCGAGATACTCGGCGGCCACCGCACAGGCAAACAACATGATGACGAACACTTCGAGCAGGACCACAAAATAGGCCGAAGGTGCATAGAAGCTCGTAAATGGCGGACTGGCGCGAACGGCGGCCTTGCCGATCAGCGCGCTCAGCCAGTCGACCGCGGTCCCTGGACTCGCGGCATACCAGCGCAATTCCGGTGCCTGCGCTGAAGCCACCAGTGTCACCAGGACGACGGCCAGCGACGCCATCAGATACGGCTGCCAGCGCGAGAGAAAGATGGAGCCGATGACCGGCAGTGCAAAGGCCACCAACAGCACCGGGTTCTGCAACCCGCCGGCATGCTGCCAGATGAACGCCACCGTGATGACGCCAAGCGCGTGCAGGGCCGTAAGCGTGCGGGCGCGGCCAACCGGGTTGAGGCTGGCGCGCCTGGACAAGCCCGCGAACCCGGCGTGGATTGCCCCGAGGGCCAGCAGTCCCAGCGCGGCGGCGGAAAAGTCGATCTTCACGCCGCTCAGGAACCAAGGCACGGCAATCGCAAGCAGGATGGTCGAAATGGTCAATAACCAGGTGTCATCGAGCGGGTGCGCTCGCGGATCGTTGGAGTGAAATGCGGGCAGGAGCTGCGTCGGGAATCGCTCACTCACGGAGGGCTGCCTCCTGTCCCGTGACGTTGTCGGCCGCCACCTGCAGGGCATCGGCGCGGAAGTTGTTGCCCTCCAGAACCGGCCGGGCACGCACCGTCTGTCCCCCGGGCTCGTGGAGCTCCACCACATGCAGCGCCAGGGCGTGGGGTCGCAGCACCTGGTTATGCCGCAGGATCGGTGAATCGCCGATGATGTCGATGCCGTCGAACTTCGGCTCGACAATGACGTTGTCCACGGCGGTGCTTGGGTGGCCTGCGTCACCGAGCACGAAGGCAATGCCGAAGTCGCAATTGTTGACGCGGTTGGCGCGCACCAGCGCGTCAGCTGAACTGCGTACCATGATGGCGTAGGCGCTGAGGCGATTGAAGTCGTTGCCATCAATGCTGGCCGCGCGGGCATTCTCAGCGACTATTCCCATTGCCGACGAGCCGCTGAAGTGATTGCCGCGAATCGCCGCACCGGCGCCGAGCAGATGAACGGCAGCATCCGGTGCATTGCCGGTGAAGTCATTGCGGTCGACCAGGATCGCAATGTTGCCCGCCACCACGCCGCTGTGAGCCCCGGCAAAGTGGTTCTGCTGCACGGTGATGGCCGCAAGACCGGGGTCCGGGTCGCCGCGCACCGCCCACAGCCCGGCCCCTTTCGCCTCAAGAAAGCTGTTGCCGGCAACTACCGTGTTGGGGTTCGGGGCGGCAAAGCGTACGCCGATGCGGTCGTGCGCGAAGCGGTTGTGCTCGATGAGCACGTCGCTGGCGTTGGTCGCCACATCAACGCCGATGTCGCAGTATTCAATGGTGCTCGACTGCAGGTGGAAATGCACGGCGCGCAGCTGCACGGCGGCCGCGGGGCAGTTGCGCAGCACCAGCCCTTCCAGCGAGGTATTGGCGCCGGTGACGTCAAACACCGGGCCGCCGGCCAGCGCCTGGGCGTCGATCTCGCTGCCGGGCTGCTCGGCGGCAATCCGCACGCCATGCGCATTCATGAGCGGCGGCAGTGCCGTTCGCAGCGAGATTTTCCTGGTCTTGATGAGAACGTTCGCCTTGCCGTTGGCTGCCGCGACAATGAACAGCGCCTCCCGCAGTGAGCCCGGGCCGAGATCCTCGGGGCTGGTGACATTGACGCTCAGAGCATCCGCACCGGAGCCGGGCTGCCTGGAATAGTGTGAGCGGCCGACCAAGGCCAGCACCCCGAGCAGCACCAACAGGCCGAGGGCCAGTGCAATTCGTTTGTCACTACTCATGTCAGCTCCCCTCGTGTTGCAGGATGAACACCGCGTGCCACGATTGGTCGACCGCCCAGCGGCCGAAGGGCACGTCTATGGCGACCGACAGGGCCGTTGCGAGCGCGAGCGCCGCGGTGCGCAACCGCCGCGTCAGCCGCGGCAAGTGGGGCAACAACCAGGGCCTGAACGGCGCCGGATCGACCCCGGTGATCGCACGAACATGCAGACCGCTATTGGCGAACAGCCGCAGATACTCGCTGCGCGGGCGTGCCCGGAAGATCCTGCTGTTGCACCTGCCGGTGGCGCGGGGGGGTGCGGCTTCGAGCACGATCATCGTCCCGCCCTCCGCGAGGTGAGCGGCCATGCGCTGCACGGCAGCGCGCAGTGCTTGTGGGTCGAGGATGTGCTGCAGGACCGTGACGCTCAGGACGACATCAAATCGCTCACCGGCATCCAGCACCGCCAGATCCTGGACAAGAAAGCGACATTGCTTCGCAATGCCCTGCCGGGCAGCCCGCCGCCGCGCCTCGGAAATCATGGTCGGACTAAGATCGATGCCGGTGACCTCGGCGCCGCGCGCGGCGAGCATACGGCTCCAGCGGCCGACGCCACAGCCGACGTCAAGCACCTTTGTTCCCCGGGGTAGCCGCAGCCACTGTTCAAGGGCCAGTTGCTGGCTGTGGTGAATGGCCTTGTTGTAGTACGCGGGCATTCCGTACGAGCACACGGCCGCGAGCCCCTCGTCTTCGGTCGCGAAGCGCCGGGCGCGCTGCTCCCAATAGGCCGGCGGCTGGCAAGTGGCAGCGTCTGCAAATTTCGCGATGCTCATCATGACCACGACCTCCGAAGTGTCAGCGCCTGCAAGGGCCGGGGCAGCGTGGATCTCATGCCATTGCGGCGCTCGCCACCGCGATCGACCTATCCAGCCGCGGAAGCCTGGCGTCGAGTTCCGCGCGCACGTCTTCCTCCTCGGCTATCTGTAGTCCCCGTTCGGCCATCACCGGCAGGGAGCAGAGGATCCACAACAGCGAGCGCAGCCGCGAGGGAAGATGCGGAGCTCGCGGCTGCAGCTGCCGCAACGCCTCCTCGAAATCGTGCTCGATGCGCAGGATGGTTTCGCCTACCACTGGATCCATCGGCAGGATCTTGCTCGGCTGGTCCCAGGTGATCCGCGTGCCGGCGATTTCCCGCCGCTCATGGACGGTGAAGGCACGCAGTCCGGGATCTGACGCCATCGCCGCTCCCGAGAATGGGATCACATAGGGATACATGCCCACCTCGCATCCCTGCCGCAGCCAATGCAAGGCCTCGCGCAGCGTGGTCGCCACGTCCGCCAGCGTTGCCCTGGGGGAGCTCAGGATGAGATCCAGGAACGGTGTGACGCCCAACTCCAGGGCCGACGTCAGAGTCGGGCGGATGTGATCATAAATATGCGCCTTGTTGAATTCGCCGAGGACGTTGCGCGAAAAGCTCTCGATGCCGAAGCCCAGCACGCGGAATCCTGCGTGACGCATGGCCGCCAGGCGCTCGTGCGACATGGCATCGACGCGGTTGGTGCTGATGAACTGCAGATCGCGTGGCACCGTGCCGTCTTCCTTCGCGGCAATGATCGCCTCGCACAGTGGCAGAATGCGCCGATCCTTGGTGAAGACAAAGATGTCATCCTGAAAAATGATCGTACGCACTCCAGGGTGCGCGCTGACGATGCGCCGCATCATCTGCACACACTCTTCGGCATCAAGCCTTGCAATGCCAGCGACACTTCCCTGGGCTTCATGCAGGAAGTTGGTGGACGAGCAGAAGGTGCACCCCATGGGGCAGTAGTTCAGCGTGATCAGGCGCACGGAGCGGATCTCGGCGAGTCTGGCTTCGCGGGCGGCCTTGGTCGGGAGGGCGCCGACGCGGTACTGCTCCTCGAGGCGGTCCCAGTAGCGGCGGTAGGGCATCCTGTCATAGGGGATGTGGAAGATAGCGTCGCGCAGCTCCCCACGCTCGAGCGCCCGCTGCGGTATTCGCAGGCACTGTCCGTCGCCCGTGCGCTCCACGGTTCCCGTGACTCCGAGCAACGATTCCCCCGAACGCAGGCGCTTTGCCAGCTCGAGTAGCGGACGCTCGCCCTCGCCCAGCACGACGCGATCAAAGGGTCCAAGGCGGAACATGAGCTCGGGCCTGAAGGTCGCCTCCATGCCTCCCGCGATCAGCAGCGCCTGCGGCGCCAGGCGCCGAGCCAGGTGCGCGAGCTCGAGATCAAATCGCAGTGTCATGCCGGTGGTCGACACGCCAATGAAGTCCCAGGTGGAGGCGAGCAACTCGCGTTCCAGGGCGCGAGTCACTGGACCGTCGCAGCAGTTCGGATCGAAGACCCTGGTGTCGACACCGGCGGCATTGAGCACGCCCGCCAGCCGCCAGACGCCAAGTGGCGGAGCGAGAAAGGTGTATTCCCCGCAGAGCGGGTCGTAGGGTCCAATCAATAGCATCCGCGGCGATTGCGTCATCGGATCGCTCGCGGTTCGGGGGAGTCAGTGCTTGGGGTCGAACTCGTGAACACAATCCCTGAACGCCCCTAGGCGTTCCCTCCCGCGTTGTCTGGATACTGTCTAAAGAGTGAATGCTTCTGCTTAAGCTGCAAGCGTAGTGTGGTGGCGTAACCGAACAATCCGGTGATCGCCCCAAGCACCGCTCGGCCAGCGCTTAAATCCAGTGTCAGGAAATTCCTGACGCGGGTCTGCCACTGGACTGTACTGAGGACAGGGTGCGGCTCCGCATCGAGGGGTTTGGGACACCGGCGCGGTGTAGGCCAATTCCTGCAACAGCTGTCGCCGTAAGCCGATTAGTCGATTGCGCGACCGATGCGACTATCAGCGGGCCGGAATATCCGGCCGATGGAGGACATAGATATGAAGGGACACGCAAAGTTACTCGTGACGTCAGCATTGCTGGGTCTGGCGCTGGCCTGGAACGGCGGGGCACTGGCAATGAGCCCGGCGGAGATCGATGCCGGAGTACACGCGACGCTGCAATCGTTCTACGCGCAAAATCCTGGGCACCAGGAACTGGTCGGCAAGGCGGCGGCGGTTCTGGTATTTCCGCATGTGACGAAGGGCGGCGTCGGTGTGGGTGGCCTGCACGGCGAAGGCGCATTGATGGTCAACGGAAAGATCGTCAAGCACTTTGAAGTGACCGGGGCATCGCTCGGTGCGACCCTTGGCGTTGCGGAACACTCCGAAGTGATCCTGTTCATGACCAAAGAGGCGCGTGACAATTTCGAGCGTAGCAAAGGCTGGACGATTGGCGCTGACGCCGGCATCGCCGTGGCGTCGAAAGGGGCGGCTCGCGAATATGACATGGAGACACTGCGCCGCCCGGTCCTGTCCTTTGTCCTCGGCGAGCAAGGCCTGATGGGCGATCTGTCCCTCGAGGGATTCAAGATCAAGCCGAAGGCCAGCTAAAGCGGAGAATCCCACATGAGTAAGTACTCCCGAAGCGTCGCCACGGCGACGCTTGTGGCCCTGCTCGGCGCCCTGGCGCTGGGTGAGGCGGGTTGCGCCGTAGGTTTCCGGGTGTATGACCCTGAATACGGCGGGTATCACTACTGGGACAGGCACGAGGAAGGCGTTTTTCGGATTTACCTTGAAGGGCGGCACGAGCCCTACCGAAAGTTCCGCAGCCTCGGCCAGGACCGGCAGCGTGAGTACTGGAAGTGGCGCCATGACCGGCCGGACGAGGGCCGCCGTGACGGGGACCGCCACGACGAAGACCGCCACTGAGATGACGTCGTGATCTCCTGACGGGCGAGGCAACCTTGACTTGGCAGGGCAGGGCTACGTTGGACCGGAAACCTGGCGCTCGTGGACGCGAGCGGGATTCCGTAGCACATCGCCTGCACTTCCCTTGCGGCCGCCGCGGGGTCTCCGACGGCATTGCCGTCGACGCCCTCAGGCGGCCGCAAGAGGAATGGGTGGGCTTTGAGGCAACGGTGGCGTTGCCGCCGCTCCCCGGACCGATCCCTCCTGGTGCGGGCTAGCACTCGGCATCTGGGCACACGATCATGCTGCACCACGCACAGCTGCCAGCGATCGTCACTTGCAATACCTGCGGCCTTGCGCAACGCGCCGGTCACCTCCGGCCCGGTGTGGTCGCGGCGTGCAGCCGCTGTGGAGCAAGCTTCAGCCGTGCCCGGAGCGGTGCCCTCGCGCAGACCCAGGCCCTGACGCTCGCGGCGCTAATCTTATATGTCCCCGCAAATATTTATCCGATCCTGCGGATCACCTACTACGGTGCCTATTCGGAAAGCACTGTCTGGGACGGCTGCGTGAATCTGTTTCGGGATGGCCAATGGCTCATCGCCCTGATCGTCTTTCTGGCAAGCACAATGATCCCGCTGTTCAAGCTTCTCGGTCTCCTCTATGTCACGTCGTCGACCCGCGTGACGACCACGAGCTCCAGGCGGCAACGCACGTGGGTGCATCGAATCATCGAGCGGATGGGTCCGTGGGCGATGCTCGACGTCTTCATCACCGCAATCCTCGTGGCACTGGTGAAGTTGGGCCAGATCGTCACTGTCTTGCCGGGCCGCGGGCTCCTGCCATTCGCCGCGGTGGTCGTGCTGACGGTTCTGGCGTCGGCCAGCTTTGACCCGAGGCTGCTCTGGGAGCAGCCGGACGGTGTGTCATGAGCAGAACCAGTGGCGTCACCACATCACCGACCCCTTTGGCTCGAGTGACGGTTGGGTCGAGGGGCCGCGCGTACTCCATGGTATGGGCGGTGCCTGTGGCGGCTGCGCTGGTCGCGGGCTACCTCGTGTACGAGCGTGTGCAGGAGATTGGGCCGTCCATCACCATCAAATTCAAGGATGGAAGCGGCCTCAGGACGGGGCTGACTCCCCTCAAGTACCGAGGCGTGTCGATCGGCGAGGTGGTCGCAATCGGATTGAGCGGCGATCACCAGTATGTCCTGGCCACCGTCCGCCTGCGACGCTCGCTGGCCTCGATGGCCGTTGGTGGCACGACGTTCTGGATCGTGCGCCCGGAGGTAGGCCTCGGCAATATAACCGGACTGTCGACCGTCATAACCGGTCCGGAAATTCAGATGCAGCCGGGCGCTGGCCCGCCGCGCTCCGAGTTCGTCGGTCTGGAGAGCGCCCCGAGCGGACCTGATCACAAAGGGCTGGGGATCACGCTGCACTGCGCCCGCCTTGGATCCATAAAGGCGCAGACACCAATTTTCTATCGAGGCCTCGAGGTCGGCGCCGTGCAGACTGCGCGGCTCAGCCGCGACGCCACCGGCGTCGACGTGCAGGGCGTCATTCAGCAGCGCTATGCCCCCCTGGTACGCAGCGATTCAAAGTTCTGGAAGATGAGTGGCGCGGGCATCAGTGGCGGGCTGTTCCGGGGATTGGAATTCAGGCTCGATTCGCTGAGTACCCTGGTGACCGGCGGGATCGAGTTCGCCACGCCTGAGAATTCCGACTCAGGGCCAGCCAGGACCAGGACGGGATTCCTCCTCTATGACGAGCCGCAGAAGGAATGGCTGAAGTGGGCCCCGCGAATACCGATCAGGACGGAACAGTAAGGCCCCCTGATGCAGTTGGCCGTCCCTGGCCGACGCGCTCGCTGCTACGACCGGTCAGCACGGCGGTCGGCGATACCGAAGCAGCGGTGTCGGATTCCTCCGACGACATGTTGAGCCACAGGCCTGCGGCACCGCGCCCATTCACCTGCCAGCCTAGTGCGCGCGACATTCGCGCTGATTACCTGTCCTTGATAAAGGGGCCATATCGGAGGTTCGAGATGAAAACTTTTGAAAATCGCAAGTTACTCTTTCGCAGTACCCTGGTCGCGGCGGCACTGGCTGCCGGGCTGGGCGCTGGCGGTACTGCGCTTGCCGCCACGGGTGATGCCGCTGAGTCCCAGCCTCAAAGTGACAACGCTGGAGCCGCGATCAGTGATTCGGCAATTACCGCGAAGGTAAAGGCAAGATATCTCGGCGAAGATCGGTTGAAGACCGCGCAAATCGGCGTCACCACGACCAATGGTGTCGTGACACTCACAGGCACTGTGGGGAGTACCGAGGACAAGACTGTTGCGGTGGAGCTGGCCAAGGGTGTCGAGGGTGTCAAGAGTGTCGATGGCGAGGGCCTCAGCATCCCAACGGCGGCTGGCCAGTGAAGTCCTGAGATCGACCCTTGAGGGCACTTATCCGGATGAGCGTGCGGACGCGAACAGCGGTGAATAGACCGCGAACCTGAGGCCGCGGGCGAGCTCCTGACCGCGGTGACCATGCGCTGGGGCCGGAGGCGCCGGATGCGCCTCCGGCCTCGGCGGCGTGGCGAGTGTAAACCCCGTCAATTCATGGGCCATAAAATGAAATAGACGCCCGGGATGCCGGTTTCCTATTCCCAGAAAGCCGCGTCCTGCGCGAAGCGGCCCTGTCGCTGAAGCCAGACTGCACAGCTACCCCGGAGGCGACATGCGGTACAGTCCGGCACCGGGTAGCCGCGGGAGCCTATGAGATGCTGGGGTTTAATCGCCGCTCCGTGTTGGTGCCGATTCTCCTGTCGATAGTGCTGTTAGGCGGTTCCTTCTCCATCGACAACGCGGCGCAGTCCAGGCTGGCCCAGAGCACGCAGCGTGTGCAGTTTCTGCTCCAGCGGCAGACACTGCTTTCCAATCTGATGCAGCTGCTCGTTGACGCGGAGAACGGTCAGCGGGGCTACCTGCTCACCGGCGAGGACTCGTTTCTAGAGCCCTACAGGGAGGCCGTGGTGCAGCGTGAGCCCACTTTCGAGGCGCTGCGCCGCGCCTACCAGCAGGGGAATCCGCAGGTTCTCGAGCAGCTCGCGACGATCGATGAGTTGATGGCCGACAGATTCGGCGAACTCGCCATTGCCATAAAGCTGCAGCAGACCTCAAGCCGGGACGCCGCGGCAGAATTCATTCGAACGCGCGTCAGCACCAGAACCATGGTCCGAATCCGCGATTCCGTCGAGGAGCTGCGCCGCCTGGAAGCCAACGCTGTTCCGACCATGATTGGGGCCCAGCGCAGTGACCTGCTGCTGACCCGGATCATTACCGCGGCTGGACTGGCGCTCAATATGTTTCTGGTGCTCCTGGCCGGGGCCTTGATCAGTCGCAACCTCAGCCGCAGAGTGGCGGATGCCCAGCGTCTGCTGCTCGAAAAGAACGAGCTGGAGCGCCTGGTTGCCGAGCGCACTGCGGACCTGTCGGCCCTGTCCAGCCACCTGCAACAGGTGACGGAGCAGGAAAAGGGCGACCTCGCCCGCGAGCTGCACGATGAACTGGGCGGACTGCTGGTGGCAGCAAAAATGGACGTTACCTGGCTGCGCCGGAAGGTTGGCACTGAAGACCCCGACAGCCGCATCCGCTGGGAACGCGTACTCGAGGTGCTGGATTCAGGTGTTGACCTCAAGCGCCGGGTTGTCGAACAGCTGCGCCCGACACTGCTCGACAACATGGGTCTGTACTCGGCGCTGCGCTGGCAACTGCAGGAGTCATGCGGGCGCGTGGGTCTGAAGTGCGATGACACCATGCCCGAGCTCGAACTTCCGATTAGCAGTGCGGCTTCGATAGCGATCTTCCGCATTGCCCAGGAGGCAATGACCAACATCATCAAGCACGCCCACGCGACAGAGGCTGAGCTGTCCGTCGTCGTCACCGATGAAGCACTGATCATGACGATTCGCGACAATGGCGTAGGAGTAGTGCGCTCCGGCGCCAGGGCGGTAGGATCGCATGGCCTTCTCAGCATGCGTCACCGTGTGCAGGCACTGGGCGGATCCTGGTCACTGTCACCAGGCATCGGCGGCAAAGGCACCGAAGTCCAGGTTCGCCTGCCGCTGGACAGAATTCAGGTCACAGCCGACTGAAGTGAATCGGGCGCAGTCGCAGCCAGGTCATTGGCGCACGCCCTGCGCTGCCCGGGCTTCAGGAGGCAGCCGTAGCCGGGGCGGCGTCGGCAATTTCGCGCAAGACTTCCGGAATGCGCTCAAACTCGCGTGCCTTGTCCAGGAAGTGGCGAACACCAAGTGCGCTCGCCGCACGCTGATATTGTGGCAGCGCGTAGTTGGTGAGCACAATCGCCACGGTCTTGGCTGGTTGATCTGCCAGGGCACGCAGGACTCCAAAGCCCGTGCCTTGCCGCAAATGCAGATCGAGGATCATGACGTCGATCGGCTGCGAATGCGCGATGGCGATCGCGGCGCGTTCGTTGTCGACAGTGCCGACAAGAACGACGCCCGGAACGTGGTTCAACAATTCACTCAGGCGATCCGCGAGGACGGCTGAATCCTCGACCAGCAATATCTGCAATGGATGTCTCTGTACCATCGGGCCTAGGTTGACTGCGCGGTGCGCACGATCGCCGATTGACAGTCTGCCATACCCTCAAATGTCGGGATGTCGGCTACCTCCTACAGGTCCGTGGTCACTGGATGAGCGCGTTGTGCAGTGCATACGCGGTCAAGTCAGCGTTGGTCTTCAGGCTCATCTTCTGCAGGACTCGGGTGCGATAGGTGCTCACGGTCTTGACGCTGATGCACAGCTCGGTCGCAATTTCGGACACGGCCCGCCCCGCGGCGAGCTTACATAAGATCTGGAACTCCCGTTCCGAGAGCCTGGCGTGCAGGGGCTGCTGCGCATCGCCGTCCAGATCCGACACCAGCAGCTCCGCCAGGGTGCTGCTCACATAGCGACGTCCGCCCAGCACCGTCCGGACTGCTTTCAACAGTTCTTCCGGCGCACTTTCCTTGGAGAGAAATCCGCTGGCACCGGCCCGCAGCACGTTCAGAGCATACTGCCGTTCCGGGAATCCGCTGAGGACCAGGACACGTGTCTCGGGGTGAGTGGCGCGCACCTGCCGCAGCACGTCGAGTCCGCTGCGATCAGGCATGTTGATGTCGAGCAGCAACAGGTCCCACGCACCGAGGCGCAGCTGCTCCAGCACCTCGCGGCCGGTGGCCGCCTCGCCGATTTCGCGTATGCCCTGGTCCGTTTCGAGAAACTGGCGCAATCCGGCACGCACCACGGCATGATCGTCGGCAATCATTACGCGGGCCATTGCGAAGTCCTCTTGTTCGGCAGCGCCGCAACTCCCGGCCGGGCCACCAGCTCGCCGGCTGCGCGAAGCGCTTCCTTGCCGCCTTCGGCCATGTGCCGATTCCACCCCAGGTCCAGGCGGGGAGAAATACCATGACGGTGGGCAACAAGGGAAATCGGGACGCCGGATCGGCCGGTTTCCGCCTCTATAACCCTCACCCATGCCCCAAAGGGTGGGTTTCCAGGGCGGGGAGGGCCCCAAAGCCGCCTTGGGACGCAACAAGGGCCCTGGATTCGTGCAGTTCTGGTGTCAGTTGTTTACCTTACAGTTGATACCGGGTATATCCGGATTGAACGTGCATTGTGGGCTTGATACTTCATCGTGGGATGACCGGAGGCCGGTGATTCCGGCCAACTACGGCTTTGGGTATAGGGAGACCACGAGTCATGCAGAAGGCAAAGAGTGCTACCACGGAATTGGGTGTTCCGACCAGCTACGCGGCTGATCTGGAGCGCAGCGAACGGACCTCCGAATTGTTGCGCGAGCTGGTGGCGCACCTCCGCCAGAACCGGACCCTGCTGCGCGAGGAATGGGTCGCCCGCATTTCCGAGGCGCGTCTCCTGACGGCGATGACCCAGGAGGAAATATTCAACGAAGCCACCTCGGTGTATGACAGTTACGTCGCAGCGCTTGAGACCGGCACGTTCGAGGCACTGCAGGCCTACGCCCGCAATCTCTCCGAGCGAATCATTCCGCGCGGCGTGGAGACGCACGAAGTGGTAGGCATCGTGCTCCTGCTGCGAGACGTTCTGGCACGGTCGCTGTTTGCCAAGTACCAGACCGATTTCAAGAAGCTCAACCAGATTCTGGATGCGTACGAGCCGGCGGCCAACCGCATCGCCAATACCGTGGCGGTTGGATTTGTGCAGGAACGCGAGCGCGTCATTCGCCAGCAGCAGGAGGCCATCCGGGAATTGTCGACACCGGTGCTGCAGGTGCGGGAACGCCTGTTGATCCTGCCGATCATCGGCGTCATTGATCCGCAACGCGCGCGGCAGTTGACGGAGCAATTGCTGCGCGGCATTCGCACCAACCGTGCCAAGGTGGTGGTCATCGACATCACCGGTGTGGCTGCCATGGATGCCACGGTCGCCAACCATCTGGTGCAAACGGTGGAAGCGTCGCGCCTGCTGGGCGCAACCGTTATTGTCACAGGCCTGTCGCCGGAGATAGCGCAGACGCTCGTCACAATTGGAGTGGACCTGGGCAAGATGAATACGGTCGGCGACCTGCAGGGAGGCATTGAGCAGGCAGAACGCCTGCTCGGTTACAAGGTCGTGCCGGTGACCTGATCGGCGGACCCCTTCCGGAGCAATTTCGTGGAAGTTCCTATCCTGAAGCAGGGCCTGTTCCTGATCGCGACGATACAGGCGGCCCTATCCGACGCCGATCTGGTGCAGCTGCGCAGTGCCCTGGTGCACCAGGTGGTGCGCTGCAGGTCGCTCGGAGTAATCGTCGATGTGACTGCGATGGATGTGCTGGATTCCTTTGCTTCACGCACTCTTCTGGAAATATCGCACATGATCAGATTGCGCGGCGCCGATACCGTCATAGTGGGCATCCAACCCGAGGTGGCATTTGCGATGGTCCAGCTGGGATTGACTCTGGAGGATATCCCGACAGCTCTGGACCTTGAGGAAGGTTTAGCCTATCTGCAGCAGAAGTTTCCGAGTGCGCACTGACGCGCCCGAGCGAGTCAATGGACACCTCCATTGCCATTGCTTCGGACCGCGATGTTGTGCAGGCTCGCCAGCGTGGCCGGGCATTGGCTCTGGAGTTGGGCTTCTCTGCGAGCGAGGCCACGCTGATTGCAACTGCAATATCGGAACTGTCGCGCAATATCGTGAGTTATGCGGGGCACGGCGAAATAACGCTGCGATCGACCACGGTGGGCGGGCGCCTGGGCCTGGTGATTGTGGCTGCAGACTCTGGGCCTGGCATTGCGGATATCGAACTCGCGATCCGCGATGGGTATTCGAGCATGGGCGGGCTTGGCTTGGGGTTGCCGGGCGTGCGCCGGTTGATGGACGAGTTCGAACTGATCTCGGCGCCAGGCCGCGGAACAACCGTCATGGTGACAAAGTGGATTCCGTAGGGTCAGGGGAACAGCTGTCGCTGCGCGTCGGCCGCGCGCATTTCCTGCCAGCCGGTAATGCGCGATCCGGGGATCTGGACGTCGTGGAAGTGGAGCGCCGCGGCGGCATCGTGGCGGTGATCGACGGCCTCGGACACGGCGAATCGGCCGCGCACGCGGCAGACACTGCCGCGCAGACGATCCGGGCGCATTTGGGCGAGCCGCTCATGGCGGTGGTGCAACAGTGCCATCGCGAGTTGCGACACACGCGGGGCGTGGTCATGAGCATTGCGCTGATCGATCTCGAACATGCACTGTTGAGCTGGCTGGGCGTTGGCAATGTGCGGGCAGTCCTGTGCCGACCTGATTCCGTGGTTGGGCCGCGGCGGCAGGAACTGCTGCTGCGTTCGGGAGTCGTCGGCGCCCAGCTGCCGCCGCTGCGCCTGGCGGTGACTCCCCTGGTGCGGGGTGACACGCTAGTATTTGCCACTGACGGCGTCAGCAGCAAATTTGCCGATAACCTGCCGGCCTCCCGGCAGCCACAGGCTCTGGCGGATGCAATCCTCGCCGAATACTGTATGCAGACCGATGACGCACTGGTGGTGGTGGCACAGTTGAGCTGAAGAGGTATGGGCATGGTTCAACCGGAACCAATCGAAAAGGCGCCTGCTGTTGCGGCGCCCGCCCTGGCGGGGGCGTACGGCGCCGCGCTCGCCGCCTATGTGAAGAGCGCGGATGAGGCACTGCTGGTTCGCGCCTACGAACTGGGGCGGCTGGCGCTGAGCGAGGGGCTGTCCATCCCCGATCTGGTGGCCCTGCACGGCGGGGCGGTGAAGGCAATTATCCGGCGCGCGGACGACCTTGGCTCTGCCATCGACCTGGTCGATGCCGCCGCGCTGTTCCTGGGCGAGTCGCTGGCCCCCTTTGAGATGACGCACCGGGGATATCACGAAGCCCTGATCGCGGTGCGTCACCTAAACGAAATACTTGAAGCAGAAGTCAAACGCATCGCTCACGCGCTGCACGACGAGGCCGGAGAGCTCTTCGTGTCGACCTATCTGGCGTTGGCCGAAGTGGAGCAGCAGGTTCCGCAGGCGGTACGGCAACGACTGCGCGAGGTGAATGGACTCCTGATTCAGGTGGAATCCCGGCTCCGGGGACTGTCCCACGAGCTGCGACCGACCATGCTCGATGACCTCGGTTGGCTCCCGGCGCTGCAATTCCTGGCCGAGGCGGTTTCGCGCCGGGCCCACCTGCCGATCACGGTGAGCTCCACGGTCGATCAACGCCTGGCACCGCGGACAGAGACCGCGCTCTACCGGACGGTTCAGGAAGCACTGACCAACGCCGTGCGGCATGCAAAGGCCCGCAACGTGACCATTGAAGTGAAGACCCTGAGTGACAGGCTGCTGTGCGAAGTCGTGGATGACGGTGTTGGATTTGATATGGATTCGAAGGGACCCGCCACGGGTCTGGGACTCAGAGGCATGCGTGAGCGACTAAGCGCGGTAGGCGGGCGCCTGGATGTCCGCACCTCTCCCGGCGACGGCACGCGAATTCGTCTGGAACTGCCGGTGGGCTGTTGATGGAACTGCGCGTAGTCCTGGTGGATGACCATGTGCTGGTCCGTCAAGGCGTCCGGGCACTCATTGAGCGCGCCGGCATTAAAGTTGCCGGTGAGGCGGCCGATGGGCAGGAGGCTGTGCGGCTCGTGCAAAACGAGAGACCCGATGCCGCGATCCTGGATATCAGCATGCCCTTGTTCAATGGACTCGACGCGGCCCTGAAGATTGTCCAGCTTGGAATTGGAACCCACCTGATTGTGCTCACGCGCCATGACGAGCAGCAATACGTCAGTCAGGCGCTGCGCTGTGGAATCAGGGGATACGTACTGAAGCACCAGGCAGCCAACGATCTGGTGCTCGCCATTCGCGAAGTCTGTGCGGGCCAGGTTTACCTCAGCCCCGGCGTATCGCGCGCCGTAGTCGAGGGTTATGCGACGCCCGAAAGTCCTGGACAATCGCTCTCGGCGCGCGAGCGGCAGGTGCTGCAGCTGATCGCCGAAAGCAAGACCACGCGGGAGATTGGAGTGCTCCTGCACGTCAGCGCGAAGACCGTCGAGACCCACCGCTTCCGCCTCATGCAGAAGCTCGGCATTCACGACATTGCCGGACTGGTTCGCTATGCAATGCGCGAAGGCATGATTCAACCCTAGTGCGCCCCGCCGTAAGGAATCCCCTTACGGATAAAACGGTCTTTCAATGGACATCGCGACCCGGTCAACTCCGGCTTGGCGCAGCTGCGGGAGACGCTATGCTGAGCGCGCGGAGTTGAGAGCTTCCTCAATGAAGGAGATCAGTGATGGACGGGAGGCACGTGATGGGTGCGAGCGCCGTAGACGTATCGTGGCCTGATCCGGCGTCGCCAGCGGAGACGCGTTATTCGAACGCCCTGCAAATCGGCGAAGACGCCATTTCGGCAAACGTGGATTTTGTCGAGAGGCTGCTGACGGAATTATTTCAGAATCCGGGTCGCCGCGCCGATGAACAGTTTCAGAATCAGCTCGACGCCCTGCAGAATCTCCTCCTGGGTCTGAAGTCACTGGCGCTGACGGACGACCTGACCAGTATCTGCAACCGCCGCGGCTTTATGCACGCGGGCGGCAAGCTGCTCGAGACACTGAGGCGCGACCACCATCAGGCTCTGGTCTTCTATTTCGATGTCGACAACCTCAAGGCCGTGAATGACGCACAGGGTCACGTTGCCGGTGACGCGTTGTTGGTGCGAACGGCCCAGATCCTGAGGGTGGTATTTCGCAAGCGTGACCTGGTTGGCCGCCTGGGCGGTGACGAGTTTGCCGCGCTCGCACCGTCGAATGATCCACGAGCCCGTGACGTGATCACGAGGCGACTGGAGCAGGCGATCGCCGACAGCAATGCTGCGTGCAGGTCCTGCGATCTGTCGTTCAGCATCGGCTGCACGCAATTCGATCCTGGGTCCTCAAAGTTGCTCCCCGAATTACTCAAGCGAGCGGATATCACGATGTATGGAAACAAGCTCAGAAGACTTCTCACTATCAATCCGGACATGGAGCGTGAATCCGCGGCCTGATTGCTCCTTTTGGGGTTGGCCATTCGAGCCCCGCATCGGGGTTTCTACCGTCAGACTCTCTCTCCCCCCACGTTCTGGCGACCATCGGGTGCCACCAACCCCGCTCTTTTTTCCCAAGGGTGCCGCGCAGCGATCGACCGCGATTGCCGCTTCGCGCCCGCAATCATGGAGTACCGGCCGCTCATAACGCTGTTCGGCGTGTGAGCTTTCTGGCGGGGTTACACCGGTGCGTGCACAGTCCCTGAAATACCTGAATACCTTTCACCGGGCGGCAAAGCACCGGAGTTTTGTGGTTGCCGGCGAATCTCTCTGCATCACGCCGTCCGCGGTGAGTCACCAGATCCGAAGCCTTGAAGCGCAGCTTGGGGTCGATCTGTTCGAGCGCCGTGGACGTGGGGTGCGACTTACCGGGGCCGGGACCGTCCTGCTGCACCATGCGGAAGCCATATTCAGTCACGTCGACGCGGCGGACCGGGATCTGCGGGTTTACATGCAGCAAACGCGGCTGCGGCTCCACGTACCGTCATTCTTCGCGAGCGAGCTGTTACTCGCGGCCCTGCCGGAGCTCTGCAGCGAGCACAATGACATTTCCCTTGAGATTGCCGCCCAGAGCAATGGTCTGGCAGAGCACGGCTGGGATTCAGACATCTCGGTGATCGTCACGGGCGAGCCGCCGTCTGACCTGCAATCATTGTTGCTGTTTCCACAGAGCTTCGTACCGGCTTGCAGTCCGGCATTGCTGCGCCGTGCTCCAATAAGCTCCGAAGCCGAAATTCTGGAACGAATTCTGATCTGCCACAGCTGCCGGCCTGATTTATGGGACCGATGGGCCGCCGCACGTGGCCTTGAACCTCGGGCGCCCCAGGACACGCTGCGTTTCGGATCGATGGTCGGCGCGGCGCATGCCGCGGAATGCGGTGCCGGCATCGTGCTGATTTCCGCTCCGCTGGCCGCTGGCAGGTTTTCCAAGGGTTCGCTGGTGCAGCTATCGGACTCTCTCTTGCACACTGGCGAGAGTTACTTTCTGGTCGCCCGTGCACAAGACGGTGAGCGCGCGAGTGTTGCAATGCTCTGGCAGTGGCTGGCGGACAAGTTCGCGCTGGCGTCGCAACTCTGACGGAGAAAAAAACTTGTCGAGCGGTGAAAAACAATGCGTTTGAATCTGTCGATCGTGACCACTAAGGTTGCGGGGCGAGCGATACCCGCTCCATCAACCAACTGAAGAGGAATGCATATGCGAAGACAGATCGGTTATATCGTGGGGACGGCGGCGCTGATACTTGCGATGTCCGTGCATGCTGGTACTGCAGGAAATACTCCTGCGGAACAGGCCTGCCTCACTGCGTTCATGAATGACCTGGCCGGGAAATATCAGCCAGCGCCACGATTGCGCGAGGCAACGTTCGAGGAGGGGTCTGGTGCTGCAACGCCGGGTGATGCCGAAAGCTGGGACCTGACGGCGACCAATCCGCGCAATAACCGGACGGTGGCGCACGCAACTTGTGTGGTGCGCAGTTCAGGTGCGGATGTGGAACTGCTGCAGTCCTCCTATCGGTGAGGCGGTATGCCTGGGGTGGGTCACGTCGACGCCGGCGTGACCCATTCCCCACGGTCGATAGGAAAATGCCGGACTGAAATATCGGGGCATCGTCGTATTGCGATTAGCGTCAGTCCGCCTATGCTGGGTTGCGCTGGATTTACGAGAAGGCGATCAGGGAGGGCCACACGCCGTGCAAACTGGACGAACCGAACATCGGGGGGGGTCGAATATTTCGGCCACGGTCTCGCAGCCTGACAAGCCGGAGGCTCGCGATTTGGTGGTGATCGAGAATATCAGCAGCCACGGGGCCCGCATTCTTTGCCACCGTCCGCTGCGCGTACACGATCACCTCGCTCTGGCGGCCGCACTCGGCGATATCCGGGTGAGTTCCGAGGTGGTGTATTGCCAGGAGCTGGGCGAGAGGCAGTATGCCGTGGGCCTGAAATTCATTGATGACTAGCGGCTCGCTGTCAATCATTTCGAGCCTCGATCGCTACGGCTGTACCGTTATTCATACGGAAGCCGGCAAGGGTTGAGCAGCGACTCGACCATCGCGACCCCGTGCACCCGCAACGCCATTTCGACTGAGCGGAATCCGCTCACGAGCGCTGGGACGCCGTCCCGGCCTGCATTTGTGACGGGGTACCGGGTCGGATCATCGCCGCAGGGTATCCTTCGTGCGGCTTCCGTGAACTGCATCCGATTCCCGGCACCGTGCGCTCGCCAACGCCGTCTTCTGTCACATAGCATCGGGCAGGACGGTTTTGCCGGAGCGAATGATGCCACGCGGGCCCTATCCTGCACTCCTTATGCTTGCAATGACGCTGCCGGGCGCGGCGCGAGCTTTGGGCCTGGGCGATATTCGCGTCAACTCGGCACTCAACGAGCCGCTGTCGGCGCAGATCGACCTCATGGGCGCCACGCCCGAGGAACTCGCGACCCTCTCGGCACAACTTGCCGATGAGGCGATGTTTCGGCGCTACGGCGCAGACCGCCCGTCCTATCTTTCGACAGTCAGGTTCAAGGTCGCCACGAATTCACAGGGTCGGCCGGTGCTGGAGGTTCGCTCCGCCCAGCCCTTCGCCGATCCCATCGTCAATTTCCTGGTCGACATCCGCTGGCCCGAGGGCGAGCTCATCCGCGACTTCTCGCTGCTGCTGGACCCCGCCGTGTACCCGTCCGGGAGCCAGCTTGTCAGCGCCACCGCGACGAGTGAGGGATTGGCGGAACTGACACCCGCCTCGGTGATCGTGGCTGATGACCCGGCGTCCGCGGGCAGCAGTACTGTCGATACTGCCGTTCCGGTGCCGCCAGCCGACCATGGCGGTCTCGTCTATCGCGTGATGGCGCGCGACACCCTGTACGACATCGTGCGCCACGCCGGCGCTGTCACCCGCGATGAAGCTCTGCAGATGATGATCGCGGTCTTCCGTGCCAATCCGGATGCGTTCGACCGGAACATCAATGTCCTGCGTCGTGGCGCCGTGCTCGCAATGCCGTCGGCGAAGGATCGGGACTCCGTGAGCGCCGCGGAGGCCAGGCGCGGCGTCGCCGAGCAAATGCAGGCCTGGAAACTGTACAGCATCGGGGCGGAATTCCGGCCGGTCGGTTCCGGTGTGATTGCGGTGCCTCCGCGCATGCAGGTTGAGGCCCAGTCCGGCGAGGTGGAAAAGTTGAATGGCCGGGTGCAGTCGCTGGAAGAGGCACTTGAAGCCGAGCAGCGACAAGTGGCGAATCTGAAAGCGACCATCGAAGCGTCCAGACCGCTGGTCGCCCTGCCACCGGTCAAGCCGCCCGCGATAGCCGTCCAGGCATCGCCCACCCCGGTCGCTGCCCGAGTCGGACCCGGGTTCCGTTCGGTACTGTTGAGTTCCCTGGCCCTGGCCCTGGGGCTCCCGCTCCTCGGTCTTACGATGCTGCGGGGAAGGCGCCAGCGACCCGCTCCGACGGCAAATTCGGCGTCGAAGCCGCACGTTGCGGCTGTAACAGAAACGATTGCCGCGTCCGCACCTGTCCAGCCCAGCGCTGCAGATCGTTCAGATGCCCCGGGCGCGACGGTTGAGGTACAGCCGCCCGAAGAAGCCACTGATACATTGCATCATGCGAATGATGAGGTGACTGCGACCACGGAAGCGGATGCCGAGCTGCTGGAACAGCTGGAGGCCGACTATGCCGCCACCGTGATTCCCGCGGCACACGCCGCGGCGCGAGCCGGCACCGAGAGCGACACCGCGAGTGACACGGCGGAAATGGCCACGGTGATACTCGAGGGCGCGGTGACCGACGAGGAGATCCTGGCTGCCGCGGAAGAGCAGGTCGCCTTGAAGCGCCTGAGCACTACGGTGCTGGACTACAACCTGGTCGACCTGGACTCCAGGGCGCCGCACGTGCACCTGCCCAGTGAACTGAACGACCGGCAGGTATTCAAGGAACGACGCACCAGCGTGGTCGAGGCCTTGCGGGCGGCGATCGAACGCGACCCGCTGCGTCGGGACTTGAGCATGAAGCTGCTGGAGACCTATCACAGCACGGCGTCTGCCAACCGGCGCGCGTTCGCGGAATTCCTGGGCATGCAGAGCAGGGGGCCCAACAGCCTGTCCGCGGAAGACTGGAAGACGATCGTCCGCATGGGCCGGGACATGGCGCTGGACGAGAATCTGCTTGCTCACAAGGATGATGACGATCTGGCCAACTGCGCATAGCCGCTTGCTGCCCCGGGTCGCAACAAATCACTGACGGACGGTTTCTTCGCCATGCCCAGGGGCATCCGGCTCGTGGTGATGCGTCTCCTTGTTTCCGTCCTGCGCGCGTCGTGGTAGCGTCCGGTATCTTCCGAGGAGACACCCATGCGCGCTGACCCACGTGCCGTTGCTGTCGATCCGACTTTTCCTGCACCTCGCCTGACGCGCCGCGCGGCCCTGATCGGAGCGGCCGCCTTCCTGGCCCCGTTTCCCACCAATGTTCTGGCCGCAGCGCACCGTGTCGCGGGACACGGATCAGGCCTGATCAGACTCGATAGCAATGAGAATCCCTATGGCCCATCCCCGGCTGCCCGGCAGGCGATTCTGGCGAGTGTGGGGCAGGCGCCGCGTTACGCGGACGCGACGATCGAGGCGCTGACGAAACAACTCGCGGCGCACGAGGACGTGGCGGCGTCCCAGATCATCATCGGCACGGGATCCGGGGAGCTGCTCAGGATGGCGGGGTTATTCGCGATGACAAGCGCGCCCGGTTCCGAACTGGTCGCCTCGCGCCCGACTTATGAGGAGTTGCCGCAATTTGCCGAGAGGATTGGCCTCAAGCTGCAATGGGTCGCGCCAGACACCGATCATCGCCACGATCTCCCCGCAATGCGGGCAGCGATTACGGACGCTACCAGCCTGGTCTACGTCTGCAACCCGAACAATCCAACGGGCACCGCAGTCACGCGCGCGGCGCTGGAGAATTTCATCCGCTCGGTTCCCGCGCACTGCACAGCGATCGTCGATGAGGCCTACATGGATCTCGTCGATCAGCCCGGCGTCGGGACGGTGGCGGGGCTCGTGAAGGAAGTCCCCAACCTGATCGTGCTGCGGACGTTCTCGAAGATCCACGGACTCGCGGGGCTCCGCATCGGCTACTCAGTCGCTCCGCTGGCGCTCGCACAGCGATTCGGGGCGTTGACATTGACCTGGCCGAATTCGACGGGAATCTTGGCTGCGACGGCCAGTTTCAATGATCACGCGTTCCTGAAGACCACTCGTGCCGCGCTGGTCGGGGACCGTGCGCGCGTGCACGCCACGCTCGACCGGATGGGACTCCGCAGAGCCGCGGCACAGGGGAACTTCGTTTTTTTCGATACCGGAGCGCCCCTGAAGCGCTTCCAGGACGGCATGCTGGCCGCCGGCATAAAGGTTGGCCGGCATTTCGACGGCTACGATACCTGGGCGCGCGTGACGATTGGCGTGCATCGCGAGGTCGATCAATTTCTCGCCGCCCTGCCGCGCGCGCTCGCCTGATCGGCTCGTCATGCCGAGAGCCAGCCTTCGAGTCCGCAGCGCCCTGACCCTGGAGACGCGCGCCGGCGCGCTCGCGGGCAAACGCTGGATGGGGTTGCTGGCACACATTGGCAGCACACACTCCATCGCGGCGGCGGCCAAGGCCGTGGGACTGAGCTATAAGGCGGCCTGGGACGCGATCGAAGCCATGAACAACTTTTCCGACCGCCCGCTCGTGCGGCGCTTCAAGGGTGGCAAGGGTGGCGGCGGCACGCGCCTCACCCTGCGCGGCGGGCAGCTCGTCGGAACCTACCGCGCCGTAGAGGCCGAAAACAACCGCTTTCTCAATCTGCTCAACGCCCGCATCAGCAGTCTTGATCAGGACCTACGCATCATTGGAAGATTCACCATGCTGACCAGTGCGCGCAATCATTTCTCCGGCATAGTCACACGCATCCGGCGCGGCTCCGTGAACGATGAAGTGGAACTGCTGCTGTCGGGCGGCGAAGCCCTGGCCGCGATCGTGACCCATGAAAGCGTCCAGAACCTCGGGCTCAAGGTGGGAGTCGAGGCGATCGCGCTGATCAAGGCCTCCTGGGTGATCATCGCGCCCGGATCCGGATCGCCACTGAAGCTCTCCGCGCGCAATCAGCTGACCGGCACGATCAGACGACTACTGCCCGGTGCCGTGAACACGGAGGTCGTCATTGCGCTGAAGGGCGGAAATTCGGTCGCCGCGATCATTACCAACCGCGCCGTCAGGGAACTGCATCTCGCGGAAGGCAAACGCGCCCGCGCCATTTTCAAGGCCTCGAGCGTGATACTCGGTGTGGCGAGCTGAAGCGGGTTGCCGCTAGGCGAGCAATTGCCCGGCTTCCATGAACAACACCCGGTCCGCCAGGTAGTCCACCTCGGCGCGGGCGTGCGTAACATAGATCATCGGGATATTGGTCACTTCCTTGATCCGCTTGAGGAATGGCAGGATCTGCTGCTTGAGCCGCTCGTCGAGCGAGGAGAGGGGTTCATCCAGCAGCAGCAGCCGCGGTGAGTACAGCAGGGCGCGGCCGAGCGCCACGCGCTGGCGCTCTCCGCCCGAGAGTTGCGCAGGCCTTCGTTGCTGCAGGGGCCCGATTTCAAGCAGGCGCAGTACTGTTTCCAGCGACATCAGTCGATCCGCCGGGCGCAGGCGCCGGAACCCGTACAGCAGATTGTCGCGTACGCTCAGGTGCGGAAACAGCAGGCCATCCTGGAAGACCAGCGCGAAATGCCGCCGCCATGCCGGCGTAAAAAGCTTCGCGCTCGTGTCCACCAGCGCCGTGTGGCCGAATCTCAGGCGCCCGACCTGCGGACGTAACAGACCGGCGAGCAGGGCCAGCAGGGTGCTCTTGCCGCAGCCGGACGCACCGCAGATCCCCGTGACGCCGGTGGCGAATTGCCCGCGCGCGGTCAGCAGAAAGTCCCCGCGCGCGAACTGCAGGTCAATGCTGAGCACGAGTGCCCCAGGTCTCCGAATAACCCAGCCGGCGCTCGGCGCGGCGGCTGACGGCGTGGCTCGTGAGGAGCGCTGCCAGTGCCAGCGCCATCGACAGGCCGGCAAGGCGCCATGCGGCCGACTCCCCGTCCGGCGCGTGCATGAAATTGTAAATTGCCAGTGGCAGGGTGCGCGTCTCGCCCGGAATATTGCCGACAAAGGCCATCGTCGCACCGAATTCTCCCAGACTGCGCGAGAAGCACAGCATGGTGCCGGTGATGATGCCCGGCAGGGCCAGTGGCAGCGTCACCGTGACGAAGGCGCGCCAGGGCGTGGCCCCGAGCGTTGTGGCCACGCTCTCCAGTCGCGCATCGATCATGCGGAAGGCAAGCCGCACGGGCTGCACCATCAGCGGAAAGGCCATGACTGCGGATGCCAGGGCGGCACCCTTCCAGGTAAAGGCGATGACGATCCCAAAGTGAGCCTCGAGCCAGCCGCCGATCGGGCCATGCGTGCCGAACAGCAGCAGCAGCAGGAAACCCGGAACGACAGGCGGCAAAACCATCGGCAGCTGCACGAGCGCATCGAGCAGGACCTTGCCGTGAAACGAGCGTCGCGCGAGCAGCCAGCTGGTGGCAAGCCCCGTCGGTAGGCACAACGCGGTGGCCCACAGTGCGACTTTGGCCGACAGCCACAGCGCCTGCGATTCTTCGGTGGACAGGGGCGCCATTGATTCAGTGCGCCAGCAGCGAAAAGCCGTAGTGCTGGAATACCGCCGCCGCTTCAGGCGAGCGCTTCAGGAAGTCAAGAAACGCCTGGGTGTCAGGGCGCGCGTCCCGCACGATGGCGAAAGGATACTGGATGGGCTTGTGGCTCTCGGGGGGGAAGCGCGCCAGGACTTCGACCTCTCTGCTGATCGCTGCGTCGGTGGCGTAGACGATTCCCAGCGGGCACTCGGCGCGTTCAACGAATGCCAGGGCGGTGCGCACATCGTCGGTGCCCACGATGCGCCCCGCCAGCGCTGCCCACCAGCCAAAATACTCGAGTCCCTGCCTGGCGTAGGTGCCGACCGGCACCACGCCCGGCTCACCCGTGCAGAGCTTTCCGGAAAAGGACCGGGCCAGATCGAAGCCCGCGGCCATGGTAACTGGAAAGCGATGCGCCTTCGGAACAATGAGCACCAGGTCGTTGCCGAGCAGATCGACGCGCGATCCGGGAACAATCCGGTCACGGCCTTCCAGGTAGTCCATCCACGAGAGATCGGCCGACGCAAACAGATCAGCCGGCGCTCCAGCTTCGATCTGCTTGGCGAGCGTGGAGGAGGCGCCGAGCGCCAGGCTCGGTGCCGGATGACCGGCCTTCTGCCACAGCGCAGCGATATCGCCGAGTGCGTTGGCCAGGCTGGCCGCGGCAAACAAGCGAACCGCTTCCTCGGCCTGCGCAGTGCACGCCGCTGCAAGCAGAGCTGCGAAGACCAGCAAGCGTGATGACGGGCGCATTTCGATATGTAGTGTTGTTTATATCGAAAGCCGGTGTCAAACACTGCGATTCGAGGGGCAGCCGGAAACTCGACAATCGCTTCGGCGTGATTCATTGTGAGGTGCCCGGGCATTGCCGAGCCGCGGCGCAGAGGTGGTCTGGAGGCGACTGGTGCTGGATGACGCTGACAGCGAACTTGACCCGGGCGACCGGGGTGCGGCCATTGAGATCTACCGGTCTGGGCGTCAGGCGGGTTGCAATGAGCGGGCGTTCGTGCTGAGCGCCGTGGGCATTTCCAGCGCGGTCGGGTTTGATGGAGCGGAGTTCTTGCTGAGGGTTGGAGCCACCGATGAGGTGGCCGCCCGCGCGCAGTTGCAGGCCTACGAATCAGAGAGCCGTGCCGCCAGGATACCGGTCGCGCGCGTCCAGGCGCAGCTGTTTCCGGGCGCGTGGATCGGCTGCGTCTTTTACGTCGTTATCCTTTATGGCGTGGCGCTGGGCGTATCAAAGGGCTGGTGGCGGGTCGATGCCTTCCAGCGCGGCGAGCTCGACGGCGCGCTGGTGCAGAGTGGCCAGTGGTGGCGTGCGTGGACGGCACTGACGCTGCATTGGGATGGCCCTCACCTGGTCGCCAACCTCGGTGCAGGGGTCTGGTTTGGATATCTCGCCGCGCGCCAGCTGGGCGCCGGCACGGCGTGGTTGCTGACCGTAACGGGCGCTGCGGCCGCCAATCTCTTCGACGCCCATTTCGGTCCGTCGAGCTACCTGTCCGTGGGCGCTTCCACCGCGGTGTTTACCGCGCTCGGCCTGATCGCCGCGCATTCCTGGCGGACCCGCTACCATCTTCCGCAGCGCTGGGCGCTGCGCTGGGCGCCGCTGATCGCGGGCCTCGTGTTGCTGGGCTGGTTCGGTTCATCCGGAGAGGGCACGGACCTCGTCGCGCATGCACTCGGATTCATCACCGGTTGCCTGCTCGGTGCGCTCGCCGCGCTTGGCGCGGTAGCTGGACTGCTGCAGCGCCTGCCACAGTGGCTGGCGGGATTTATCGCCGTCGGCTCGCTGGCGATCGCCTGGGCCTGCGCCCTGGCCCACTGAATGCGCCATCAGGCACGCATGGCGAATCCTCTGATCGCCGCCGTCCTGTCAGCACTCTGTGCCTGGAGCGGCGCCGCGAGCGCCACGCGCCTGGGCGTCCTGGTGCCCGTGCAGCAGGGCGCAGAGGTCGCGAGCAAGGCCAGTCCGGGCGGCGCGCTGCGACCGATCCTGCAACCCGCACCCAATGGATTGCTGTATCGGGCGCTGATGGCTGAGTCCCGGCGCGGCGCCGTAGCGTTTGTGCTGCAACTTGATGAGCAGGCGCAGCGCCTCAGTGGACAGGCCCTTCAGCCGACCTGGCTGCTGCTGACGGAAGAGGAAGGTGGCTTCGCGCAGCGCGGATTCTGGTTGCGGCAGTCGGGTCGGGACCGCTACATCGACCAGCCCTATGTGGCGCTCCTGACCGATGCGGCTTCCGTCAAGGACGGCAGCTTCGAGGAAGTTTTTTCCCACGAGACTGGCCACGTGCTGCTGCGCCGGCTGCTGCCGAACCTGCCGGCCGGCAGGTCGCGGGTCAGGCACGGCAGCCTTACCGTGACCGATGATCCGACGGCGCTGGATGAAGGATTCGCAATCCATTTCCAGGCCCTGTCGCGGCTGCTGACGGCCAACCCCGCACTCAGGGCCCACGATGCCGGGTTGGGCGACAAGCCCTTCACTCCCCTGTGGCAGAGCAACGTCGATGGCAGCTTCCGGATCGATGGCGTGCGCCGTAACTGGTTCATTCACCGCCAGCTCCTGCCGCCGGGCACGGGTGACGCGCCCACGCGGCGCGCCAACAGCAGCGCCTTCGATGTGGCGACGCTGAAGAACGGCAACCAGATGCTGGCCTCCGAAGGCGTGGTGGCGACATTGTTTTACCGCGTGTTGGCGCCGCATCCGTCGCTGGCCCGCTACGCGTCGCTGTTTCGCGCGCTGCAGCGGCTGAATCGCCAGGAGCTGAAGCCAGACTCCCCGCTGTTGCCACTGCTGGTGCAGAGCTGGATCGCCACCGATCCGTCGCAGGGTCAGCAGTTCCTGCGCCTGTTCATCGAGACCACCTATGGCGCCACGATCGAGACCGCTTTGCCGCAGGCGACAATGGCACTGGCGCAGGTGGGACGGGTTGGCGATCAGGAGGCTTTCGTTCAACAGCTGAAGCCGGCCCGCGAGCAATTGGCGGCGCTCGCCGCTCGCGCGACGCGCGAGCCCGGCCTGCTGACTGCGGCACTGGGCCCACCGCTGTGGGTCGCCTCGAGCGCCCCATTGATCGTCAATCTCAACACCGCGGAGGCGGACGAGCTGGCCGCGCTTGATCAGAGCCTGGCCGAATGCGCGGAAAAGATTGTGAGCGAACGCGATGCGCACGGGGCTTACCTCAGCCTCGATGAGCTGGTGCGGCGCACGGGACTGGTGGGACCGCTCCCGGAGAGGCTCGGCGAACTGGCCACCGCCGCCGCCGAGCTCGGCACTTACCCGCGCCTGTAGTCCGCCTTCCGCGGGCCACTCTGGCCCCATGACCTCGGTCAATCTGGCCCTATCTGTGGGGCCAGCCAGCTGTCAAGTTCCGCGCCAATGCTTCACACCCGGGTGATGGAGCGGGGGGCGCTTTGAGCCGTTTCGGAATCGCTGCACTGCAACTGGACTTGCCCAACGCGGACAACCTAGAACGGTTGGATGCCGAGATCGACACTGCGCGCCGCCGCTTCCCCTGGGTGGACATGGTGATCATCGGCGAATTGGCCAGTTTCGGGCCCAGCACCGCACTGGCCCAGCCGCTGCCGGGCGCGGCCGAGGCACGCCTGTGCGCGGCGGCTGCACGCAACAATCTGTGGCTGGTCCCAGGGACACTGTTCGAGAAGCGCGGCGGGCGCACCTACAACACCGCTCCGGTTATTGATCCGGGCGGCAAGGTGGTCGCTCGCTACAGCAAGATGTTCCCGTTCCTGCCTTATGAAAGCGGGGTTACGGCGGGAAGTGAGTTCGTGGTGTTCGACGTGCCCCAGGTCGGACGTTTTGGGGTGTCGATCTGCTACGACATGTGGTTTCCGGAAACGACGCGCTCGCTGGCCTGGATGGGCGCGGAAGTCATCCTGCACCCTTCAATGACGAGCACCGTGGATCGCGACGCCGAGCTGGCCATCGGCCGGGCGAACGCCACGGTCAATCAGTGTTATTTCGTCGACGTCAATGTTGCCGGCAACCTGGGTGTGGGCCGCTCCGCGATTTTCGGTCCGGGCGGCGAGCTGGTCTGCCAGGCGGGCGCCGGGCGCGAGATCCTGGCGGTGGAGCTGGACCTGCAGGCCGTTCGCAGTGCGCGCACCCAGGGCTGGCTCGGCCTGACACAGCCGCTCAAGAGTTTCCGCGACAGCGTGGTGGAGTTTGCTCCCTACGCGCTCGCCGTGCGCCGTTCGCCGTACCTCGATTCCTTGGGTCCACTGAATATGCCAACCAGAGCAGGGAGAATGCCGACATGAAGCACTACGTGCCAGAGCGCAGAGGCGTGGCATCGCGGGTGACGCCCACACCGATGATCGCGGCCGCGATTGCCGGGGTGCTGTACGGTGTCAGCTGCAGCCCGGTTGCGATCGCACAGAGCGCCGCGGCCAGCCCGGCCGGCAATACCACCCTCGAAGAGATCGTGGTCACGGCCACGCGGCGTGCGGCCTCCGTGGAGGACATCCCGTTCAACATCTCGGCGGTGAGTGGCAAGCAGATCGAGGCGCAGAATCTGTCCAATCCGGTCGACCTGCTGCGCACTGTACCCGGCGTTTCCGTAGTGGATCGCGGCGTGCGCAACGCCGGCACGCTGAACAATGTGCGCATCCGTGGCGTCAACGTGGATTCCGCCCAGCTCGGTGATTACGTCCCGGCAGGCGCGGCTGCCATTTCCAGCTACGTCAACGACACCCCGATCTTTGCGAACTTCCTGCTCAAGGACGTCGATCGCGTCGAGGTGTTGCGCGGCCCGCAGGGCACGCTCTATGGCCGCGGGTCGATGGGCGGCACGGTGCGCTATATCCTGCGCGACCCGGTCATCGGCGAGACCTCCGCCAACGTGGCCGCGGGTGTTTCCTTCACCAATGGTTCCGGAGGGGTGAACTGGAGCACCGATGGCACCGTCAACATACCGGCCAACGCCAATCTCGCGCTGCGCGCGAACTACAGCCACCAGGACAATGCGGGCGTGGTCGACTACGTCAATCTCTACAAGCTGGATGCCAATGGCATTCCCGTGGCACCGAACGGACTGCTGGACCAGGCGACCCAGTACACCTCCAAGAAGGATGCCGACTGGTCCAAGATCGATTACGGGCGCCTTGCGGCGACCTGGGCGCCAACGGCCGCGGCGCGGGTGGTGCTGAGCCTCGCGCACCAGAAAGACAGCACCGGCGGCCGCAGCCAGATCGTCGCGCCCGGCACCCCAAACTATGCCCTCGGCGGCACCTATGGCGAATATCAGCAGGGCGCCGTGATGCTCGAGCCCTCAGGCCGCGAGGTCTCGCTCGCCAGCCTGGAAGCGACCTTCGACCTGGGCTTCGCTTCACTGACTTCCAGCACCTCCTACACCGATCACACGGGCACCAGCACCAACGACAATTCGGGGTTGTACGCGAAGGGCTTTCCGTTCCTGTACTATTTTTATCCGCGGCTGATGGCGCAGAAGTATCGCGACTACAGCGATCGGAGCTTTGCGCAGGAGTTTCGGCTGGTGTCCAAGACGCAAGGGCCGGTGGACTATATTGCCGGCCTGTATTACGAGGAGGAGAAGCTGCATTCGGGCGAGACCGACTGGGTGCGCGGCTTCTCCAACTGGTGGGCGGCGGAGAATGCCGTCAACCCCGGCCTGGTTTACTACTACGACCCGGTCGCGCCGACCAGCGACCGCGATTTTCTCTACAGCCGCAACGAGCAGTTCACGGAAACTGCAGTCTTTGGCGAGCTCACCTGGCACGTGACGCCCAGGGCGCAGGTCACGCTCGGCGGCCGCTACTTTCAGGACAAGGACGCCAACCAGCTGACGGTGACCCCCGACCTGCCAACGCGCGTACCGGAGACTTCGCCACTCGTCCCGGACATCAGCAAGAACAAGAGCATCTTCAAGCTGAATGGCTCCTGGCGCCTGAGTGCCCGGGACAGTCTCTACGCGACAAGATCCCAGGGCTACCGGCGCGGGGGTGTCAACGACATCCCGACCACCGGCTACATCGGGGAAAATCCCGGCTGGCTGAACTTTGGTCCCGATACGCTCATCAACTACGAGGTCGGCGTCAAGGGCGCGCATGAGTCCTTCAGCTACAACGCCTCGGTGTTCCGCATTGACTGGAAGGACATTCAGCTCAATACGGCCACGCCGGTCTGGGGCTATTACGTCACCGCGAACGCCGGCAAGGCGCGCTCACAGGGACTGGAGCTCGAACTGCGCGGCAAGTTCACCAGCTCCCTGAGTTACGCACTGGGCTATGCCTACACGGATGCCAAACTCGTAGCCAACGCCACGCGCCCGTACGCGCCCTATGCCCTGATCGCGCCGAGCGGGAGCCGCCTGCCTGCGGCGCCTGAGAGCGTGATTAACGCCTCGCTCGACTACACCGTGCACCTGAGTTCCGGGCTGAGCCTGGTGCCGCACCTGGATGCGTTTTATCAGAGCGGCACCCTGAGCCGGCTGGCGACGACCGAGGCAGCGGCCATCCCGATGGATGGCTACACGATCCTGAATGCTTCCCTGGCGCTCGATTCTGAAAAATGGACCGTGGCCCTGCAGGTTCGGAACCTGAGCAATGCCGCTGCGATTTCCGGCATCTTCCCGGAAGGCCAGTTTGGCAGTGCGCCCCTGTATCCCGATTATTTCAATTTCTTCATCAACGCCAACGGATACGGGTTTTTCGGTGATACCACGCGCGAGCTCATTGCCCGGCCCAGGACCATCGGCCTGATCGCGAAGTACCGCTTCTGACGACGGCGCCGCCGGTGGACACCCTTATAAGTGAGGTCCAGCGGCACATTGAAGCAGGGCGCCTGCCCGCGGCGCGGCGCGCGGCGCAGGGCCTCCTGGAGCAGCAGCCCAAGTTGGCTGAAGGGTGGCTGCTCCTCGCGCTGGCCGAGCAGCGACTGCAGCATCACGAGGCCATGCTGGCGGCAGTGCGGCAGGCCGCGCATATCCAGCCAGAAAGCTTCCAGGTCGCGCTGAAGCTCGTCGAGGCACTGTTGCTGTGTGGCCTCGGTGCCGAAGCGCGCGCCACGCTCGCCGGCCTGGAGGCGCGGGCCCAAGGCGACGCGCGCCTGTTGACCGCAATCGCCGGCCTCTATACCGGCGCGAACGCACACGAAGACCGTCTGCGCTGTGCGCAGCGGGCACTGGCCCTGGCCCCGGGCGAGCCCGCCATGCTGGGCAGCTGTGCTGCCGCGGAGACCGCCTGCGGCCTGATCCAGGATGCCGAGCGGCATCTCGATGAACTGCTGGAGCGCAAGCCCAATGACTACGGCAGTTACTACCGGCGCAGCATCCTGCGGCAGCAGCATGCCGATCGCAATCATGTCACCGAGCTGACGAGCGTGCTGGCGAGCCTGCCGGCACAGTCCGCCGACATCATTCCGCTCTGCTTTGCGCTGGCGAAGGAGTACGAGGACCAGGCCTGCCACCTGCTGTCCTTCAGTCATTTGCGGCGCGGCGCGGCGCGGCGCCGGCGCGGCATGACGTACGAGGTGGCCGACGACGAAGCGGCCATGAGGGCCATCGCCCAGGCCTTCGACCGGCGTTGCCTGTCAGCAGTTGGGACCGTAGGCGAGGCGGATCCGACGGCGATTTTCGTGACCGGGTTGCCGCGCAGCGGCACCACTCTGGTCGATCGGATACTCAGCAGCCATTCCGCGGTGCACAGCCTGGGCGAGATCAATGACCTGGCTTACGCGATCATCAAGTTTACCCACGGCGCCGGCGAGCCGGCCGGGGATCCGTCGGACCGGCTGCAGCAGATTGCGCGCGCCGCGCAGCTTGATTTCACGGCGTTGGGTCGCGATTACCTGGCACGCGTGGCAGGCTATCCGCGCGCCAAGCCCCGCTTCATCGACAAGACGCCATGGAATTTTCTCTACCTGGGCCTGATCGCACTGGCCTTGCCGCAGGCGCGAATCATCCATCTGCGCCGCAATCCGATGGACAGCTGCTACGCGCTCTACAAGACCCTGTTCCGCGCAGGATCCCCGTATTCCTATGATCTGGGCGATCTCGCGCGCTACTACCTGGCCTACCACGCACTGATGCGGCACTGGCGCCAGGTCCTGCCCGGGCGGTTCCTGGACCTGGACTATGAACAGCTCGTGAGCTCGCCCGAGGCGGCATCGCGCTCCGTGCTCGAGTGGTGCGGGCTACAGTTCGAACCACAGTGCCTGGAGTTCCACCGCAATGCGGCGCCCGCGGCCACCGCCAGTGCCGCGCAGGTGCGCGAGCCGATCCACGCTCGTTCGGTCATGAACTGGAAGCACTACGCCGCGGAATTGCAGCCCCTCGCGCAGGCTTTGCGGGAGGGCGGCCTGCGGATCGAGGAGCCTGGCTGAGCGGCGAGCAGGCCGCCGACCGCCAAGGCCCGTGACGCTTCGCTCGCTTGCCGCGAGCCAGACTGGCATCATGGACTCGAAGAATCTGGCCCTATGCGCAGCCCGTCCCGGGCCGAAGCTGCGCCCACATGCGCGTGCCAATGAAATCGCAGAAATACGACTTCACCCTGTCCGTTGACGCCGGCAGCTCGCTCGGACTGCAACATCAGGTGCGACAGCGGCTCATCGATGGCATCAGCCGCGGTATCCTGCGCCCCGGGCGCCGCCTGCCTTCCTCGCGACGGCTGGCCGAGCAGGCGGGAGTTTCGCGGAACACGATCACGCTCGCCTACGACGCGCTGCTCGCCGAGGGACATCTGCAGAGCCGGCCGCGCAGCGGCATCTACGTGGCCACCGACGTGCAGGTCGAGCGTGTCACCACCGGGCGCCGTGGCCTGCAGAAATATTCGACGGACCCGGACAGTACGGCGGCGCCAGTCACCGACAAGGGGTTTCGGGTGCCGCCCAACTGGCGGCAATATCCGTTTCCTTTCATCGATGGCTGCATCGACCCGGAACTCGTTCCTGTCGAGGGCTGGCGCGAGGCGCTGCGCCTGTCCTGTTCCAGGCAGGACCTGCTGCGCTGGGGTACCGCCGCCGATGGTGCGGACGATCCGCGGCTCCTCGATGAGCTGCGCACCAAGCTGCTGCCTTCCTGGGGCATCAACGCCGCTCCCGACGAGGTGCTGGCGACCGTATCGATTCAGCAGGCCCTGCATCTGGTACTGGAAACCCTGCTCGATCGCACGACCAGCGTGGTGGCCGACACCGTGCTCGACCCGGAAGTGCGTGGGTTCCTGCGCTCGCGCAATGTGACTCCAGTGCCTCTGGCCTGGGACGGGGCCACCGCCAGGCTTGCGACGCCGCTGGCGCGCGAGGCCGTCATCCTGGTGGGCTCGCGGCGTGCCGCGGCAGGCTCGATCAGTACCCGCGAGCGCGCCGAGGCCCTGCTGCAGGCCGCGGCGGCGAGCAACGCGACGATCGTGGAGTGCATGCACAGCTTCGAGCTGCCGGAGCACTCGCGCGATTCGATCGCACTGCGGGCGCTGAGCCGCACCGGCCGGGTGGTGTCGATCGGTGGCCTGGCGGCGGTGACGGCGCTGGGCACCGCGCCGGGCGTGATCCACGGCAGTGCGCGTGCCATCGCCAGGATCAGGAGCCTGCGGCGTTTTACAGGCGGGGAGTTCCCGGCCGGACTGCAGCGTGCGTGGGCTTATTTCATCGGCCTCGGCCACTACGCGCGTGCCCTGGCGCGTGCCCGCGTCAAGCTCGCGGCACGCCGAACCGCACTGCGCGACGCCCTGAACCACTACCTGCACCGCTTTGTGAGCATTACCACGCGGCCGACTTCGAGTGCCTACTGGATCAGCGGCGGGTCGCAATGGAATGCGGAGCACCTGGCGCGCGCAGCGGCGGAGGTGGGCGTGCTGATTGAACCCGTGACCGGGACCGACGAGACGGCGCAGCTGTGCATGGGGGTGACGAGCATCGGCACGGCGCAGGTACGCGAGGGTGTGGCGACACTGGCCCGCATCATCCGTGCCGATCCACAGCTGGGCTCGCGCAATCTGCGCGACGAGGCCCTGCCCATGCTGACAGGCTCGGCGCTGCGACGCGCGCTGTCCGGCACCACCTTGCTCTATAACACCGTTTATGGCGAGCCCTGCACCCTGCATCTGGGTGCCGACGGGACCCTGAGCGGGCGGGCAGGGTATTCAAAGGAAGATCGCGACAACGGTCGCTGGTGGGTGGAGGGCGATCGCTGGTTCCGCCAGTGGCACCAATGGGCCTACGGCGAGGCCGCCGGCTATTTCATCGTGGTCCAGAAGGAGCAGATGCGGATCTTCAATAACGATGGCCTGCTGGTGGACACGGCCGTGATCGTGCGGCGGGCACGGCGAAGGAGAGCGAATTGAGATTTCAGGATGCAAAGGCGGTCGTGACCGGTGCGGCCTCCGGGCTGGGGAGGGCAACCGCGGCGCGCGTGATCCAGGCAGGTGGCAAGGTCGCCCTGCTTGATCTGCAGGATGCGGCCGGGCAGGCCGCCGCCGCTGCACTGGGCACCCAGGCCAGTTTTCATCGCTGCGACGTGACCAGCGAGGCCGAAGTCGACGCCTCCATGCAGGCGGCCGCGCAGCGCATGCAAGGCATCAACCTGCTGGTGAACTGCGCCGGTGTCATCGGCGCCGGGCGTGTGCTGGGCAAGCAGGGGCCGATGGCCGGTGATTTCTTCGCGCGGGTCGTGCGCATCAACCTGTTCGGCACCTTCCTGTGCGACAAGGCCGCGGCCTCCATCATGCAGCACAATGACCCGGTGGCGGATGGCGAGCGGGGTCTGATCATTCATACTTCTTCGGTCGCCGCCTACGAGGGGCAGATCGGCCAGGCGGCCTATGCCGCGACCAAGGCCGCCGTCGCCGGCATGACCCTGCCGATGGCGCGGGAACTGGCAAGATTCGGCATCCGCTGCGTCGCGATTGCCCCGGGAACCTTCCAGACGGCAATGGTCGAGCAGATTCCGCAGGACATCCAGGATTCCCTGGGCAAGCAGGTACCCTTTCCGCAGCGACTCGGCCGGCCGGAGGAATTCGCCCAGCTGGTGCAGAATATTTTCGAACTGCCGATGCTTAACGGCGAGACCATCCGCCTCGATGGCGCCATACGCATGGGACCGCAGTGAGTCGGCCCTTCCGCACGGTTGCAGGTGGTGGGCTGGCGGGCTGAGCGCTAGACTTCGGTTTATGCGACGCGCAGTTTCGGGACCTGAAGGCACGGTGCGCCGCCTGCGCCTCAAGAGTACGGTCCTCGAAGGCAACCTGCTGGGCGATCCGGCCGACCGGATCATCGATGTCTACGTGCCGCGCGCTCGGAGCGGGGCAGGGCTGCCGCTCCTGGTCGATCTGGTCGGTTACACCGCCGGGGGTCCCGCCCACACCAACTGGAAAAATTTTGGCGAAAACGCGCCCGAACGCCTCGATCGGCTGATCGGTTCAGGTGCGATGCCGCCCGTGGTGGTCGCTTTTCCGGATTGCTTCACCAGGTTGGGCGGCAACCAGTACATCAACAGCGCGGCCATGGGTGCGTGGACAGATTTTCTGGTCCAGGAGGCGGTGCCCTATGTCGAAAAGGAATTTCATTGCGGCGGCGATGGCCGGCGCGCTGTCTTCGGTAAGAGCTCAGGGGGCTACGGCGCTGCGGTGAACGCGATGCTCCGGCCGGACTTCTGGGCCGCCGCCGCCTGCCATTCGGGCGACATGGGCTTTGAAACCGTCTACCTGCCGCCGCTGGTCGCGATGCTGCCCGTACTCGCCAAGTCCGGCGGCGTCCGCGCCTGGCTTGAGGAATTTTTCGCCAAACCCAAGGCCAAAGACGAGGATGTCCAGCGCCTGGAAATGCTGGGCATGTGCGCCAGCTACGATCCGGACCCGCAGGCGTTCATGGGCGTGCGCCTGCCGCTCGACCCTGAAACGGCCGAACTGCTACCCGAACGCTGGGCGAATTTCGCGCGCTGGGATCCTGTGAACATGGTCGAGAGCCGGGGCGCCGCTCTCGGAAAGCTCAAGGCGCTGTATATTGACTGCGGCGATGTTGATCAATTCAAACTCGTATACGGCGCCCGTCGGTTTGTCCGTTCCCTGAAGCGCCAGCAGATCGCGCATCGCTACGAGGAATTTCCGGATGACCATTCGAACGTTGACTATCGGATGGACGTGAGCCTGCCGTTCCTGGCAGCGGCCCTGTCAAACTGAGCCCGGCGCGAGACCGCATCGACCGGGGCATGGAGAAAGCAATCATGGATCGTCGCCTGTTTGTACGCTTATCGGCCGCCGTTGCCGCGACCGCAGTGCTCCCGCGCAGCGCCGTTGCGGAAGCGGTGCCGGGCTCTGAGGACGCGCGGCTGCATGCGCTCCTCGATACCTTCCTGGACGAGATGCTCCAGGAACAACCGGAGTCCGCAACGCAGTGGGGGCTCGACTCAGAGGCGCGAGCGGCGCTCAGGAGCCGCCTGGATGACTACTCGTCTCAGGCCCCCGCCCGATGGCTCGCCTCCTGCAAGTCCAGCCTTGAGCGCCTGGGTCGCATTGATCGCGCGCGGCTCTCGGCGAACGCCCGGGTCGATCGCGATATGGTCAACTGGTGGCTGGATAAAGTTGTCGCCCTCACGCGCAAATTCCCGTTCGGCGAAGTCACAGTCAACACCTGCTCGCCCTACGTTTTCAGTCAGCTGAGCGGGCCCTATCAGAGCGTACCGGACTTCCTGGATTCACAGCATCCGGTGCGTACGCTGGATGACGCGGAAGCGTATCTGGCGCGCCTGGCGCAATTTCCGGCGGCGCTGGACGCGACCACCGAGGCGCTGCGCGCCGATGCGGCGCGCGGCATCCTGGCGCCTGATTTTACGCTCGACACCGGCATCGGGGAGGTCGCGCAATTGCGCGCGGGGCCGGCCGCCGCCCACGGCCTGGTGACTTCGCTGTCGCGCCGCGCTGCCCAGGCGGGCCTGGCGGGCGACTGGGCCGCCCGGGCCACCGCGATCGTGGCCGATAAGGTCTATCCCGCCCTTGATCGGCAGCACAGTGCCGCGACGGATGTGCGCCGGCGGGCGACCCATGACGCGGGCGTCTGGAAACTGCCCGATGGCGAGGCTTACTACGCCGCGGCGCTCGCCTTCCAGACCACCGTGGACCGCACGCCGAAGGACGTGCACCGCCTGGGGCTCGATCAGGTCAGCGAAATTTCGGCCCGGATCGACAGACTGCTGCGCGACCAGGGCTACACGGCGGGATCCGTCGCCGCCCGGATGGACGCGGTGTCGCGGCGCCCCGACCAGTTTTTTCCCAACGACGACACCGGACGGGAGGCGCTGCTCGGCTCCTTGCGCGCCCAGGTCGATGCGGTGCGCGTGCGGCTGCCGCAGGCATTTCGTACCCTGCCCGCGGCCCCGGTCGAGATCGTGCGCGTGCCGGCGGAAATTCAGGATGGCGCACCATTGGGGTATGCGCAGCCCGCGCCGCTGGACGGCTCGCGCCCGGGCCGCTACTACATCAATCTCAGGGACACGGCGAACTGGCCAAAGCTGTCGTTACCGACCCTGAGTCACCACGAGGCGCTGCCGGGACATCTGTGGCAGGCCGCGATCACCCTGGAGGGGAAGGAGACCCCGCTCCTGCGGCGCACGCTGATCGACATGGACGCCTATGGCGAGGGCTGGGCCCTGTACGCCGAGCAATTGGCGGACGAGCTGGGCATGTATGAGAACGATCCCCTCGGCCGTATCGGCTACCTGCAATACTCGCTGTTTCGCGCGGTGCGGCTGGTGGTGGATACGGGCATGCACGCCATGCACTGGAGCCGCGAGCGTGCCATCGCCTACATGATCGATGTATCGGCTTTACCGCAGGACCGCGTGCATGGCGAGATCGACCGCTATTGCATCTGGCCAGGCCAGGCCTGCACCTACAAGATTGGCCACATCGAATGGCTGCGGGCGCGCGAGGCCGCCAAGGCACGCGCGGGCGCGCGCTTCGATCTAAGGGCCTTCCACGAGATCCTGCGCCGGGGCTGCGTGCCGCTCGACATGCTGGCGCGGATCGCGCCGGAGTACGGGGCGGCGAGCTAGCTAGCGGAGCGCAGGCAGGTCCGTCCAGCGCTCGCTGGCCTCCCAGAGCCGTTCCTGCTGCAAGACGTCGCGGGCGAGGGCCGAGGCGGGCTGCTCGCGCTGATGTTCGTCGAAATAGCGGCCCGTCAATGAAGCGACTTCTGCGGACAGCGCCAGGTACAGGCTCGTTTGCGCGCCGCGTTCGGCGTCGATCATCGGCCGGCCGGTCAGCCTGTAGAAGATACGCAGCCAGCGCGGCAGCAGGTTCGTCGCCACAACGCCCGGATGCAGGCAATTGACAGTGATCTCATACCCGGCCAGGCGTCGTGCCAGCGCGAAGCTGAACATGACGTTGGCCAGTTTGGACTGTGCGTAAGCCTGGGTAGGGCGGTAATGCGCCGCCGGTGCAGCCACGCCTGCCAGATCCAGGCGGCCGCGCACGTGGATCCAGGATGCGACGTTGACGATGCGCCCGCCCGCCGGGATCCGATCTAGCAGCAGGCGTGTGAGCAGGAAGGGACCCAGGTGGTTGGTGGCGAAACACAACTCGAAGCCGTCCGGCGAGCGGCGTTGGAAAGTGCTGACCATGCCGGCGTTGTTGACCAACAAGTCAATATTGCCGAAGTCCTGCCGCAGCGTGGCCGCGCAACGCCGCACCGAGTCCAGCGAGCCGAGATCACAGTGCACGGCCTGCAATTCAGCCCCGGGAACGAGCGCGCGCACTTCATCGCACCGCTGCCTCGCGGACTCCAGGTCACGGCACAGCATGACTACGGTGTAGCCGGCGCGGGCGAGCTCCCGGCCCGTCACGCGGCCGATGCCGTGCGTGGTGCCGGTGATGGCGGCAATTTTCCTGACGCTCATGGTGGATTGCTATGATGAGCTGAGTTCACCATGAACGCCCTGATTTACAATGCCCCGCCGCTCGTGACCTTCATGTTCGTCATGTCGATCACGCCCGGGCCCAATAACCTGATGCTGCTGGGTTCAGGGGCGCGCTTTGGCCTGCGCCGCACGCTCCCGCACCTGCTCGGCATCACCAGCGGGTTCCTGCTGGTCCAGTTCGTGACCTTTGCGGGCCTGGGCGCCGTCATTCTGGCCTATCCGTCGCTGAAGAGCGCGTTGACCGTGGCTTGCGTCGTTTACCTGCTGTGGCTCGGGTACAAGTTGCTGCTCGCCGGGGACCCCAACGATGCCACCTCGGCACCGGCACGTAACAGCGCCGGCCGACCCCTCAGTTTCTGGGAGGCCACGATCTTTCAACTGGTGAATCCCAAGGCCTGGGGCGCGGCCGTCCCGGCCATTGGCATCGTGGCGCGGGACGCTTTGTCGCCCACGTACGGACTCCTGCTTCTGCTGGGAGTGAGTCTGATCGTCGGCCCGCCGTGCATCCTGGTGTGGACCCTGTTCGGTGCCACCGTCAGGCCGTTTCTGGCCGTACGCTGGATCCGCCGTGTCTTTAATGCGCTGATGTCCGCCCTGATCCTGGCGACGGCGTGGTGGATGCTCCAGCCACTGCTTGCGCACTGACGCCGTGGTCACTGATCAGCCCGCCAGGCCCTGGCTCAATCGCACCGTCGTCGGCATCGGCCTGGCGTCCCTGTGCAGTGACTGGTCGCACGAGATCGCCACGGCCGTGCTGCCCTCATTTCTGGCCACCATGGGCGCGGCCGCGGCCTGGCTCGGATTCATCGAGGGCGCCGCCGACGGCCTCGCCAGCTTTGCGAAACTGATGTCCGGCTTTTATTCGGATCGACTGCCGCGGCGCAAGCCTATCGCGGTAACCGGCTATATCCTGACCGCACTGGGCACGGCCTCCCTGGGGTTCGCCGCGAACGCCTGGCAGGTCCTGGCCGCACGCTCGACGGCGTGGTTGGGGCGTGGCGTACGCACGCCGGTGCGCAAGGCCCTGCTGGCCGCCGCCGTGACGCGTGAAGCCTACGGTCGGGCGTTCGGCTTCGAGCGCATGATGGACACGATCGGCGCCATCGTCGGTCCGATCACGGCGCTGATCCTGCTGCAGCTGCTGCAGTACGACTACGCGCGCATTTTCACCCTGACGGTGATTCCGGGGCTGGCCGCGGCGGCCCTGATGGCCTTCGCGGTGCAGGAGCGCGGGCGCGTGGTCGCTGCGCGGGAGCGGTTCAGGGCCAGCGTGCGCGCGCTGCCGCCGCGATTCCGGCGGCTGCTGGTCGCCGTGGGCCTGTTCGGACTGGGCGACTTCGCGCATACCCTGCTGATACTCCTGGCGGTCCAGCAGCTGACGCCGCTGTACGGCGCGACGGTGGCCGTCACGGCCGCCACGGGGCTGTACATCCTGCACAACGCGCTCTACGCCGCATTCTCCATGGTCGCGGGCGCGGTCGCGGACCGCATGAACAAGGGACGATTGCTGGCCCTGGGCTATGCGCTGGCCGGCTCGATGGCCTTGGCGATTGTGCTGCTGCCGCCCGGCCCGTGGACGCTGGGGCTGATCTTCGTGCTCGGTGGCGTCTCGGTCGCGGTCTGTGAAACCGCCGAGGACTCCTACTGCGCGGAGCTCGTGGATGACGCCCAGCACGGCATGGCCTTCGGGACGCTTGCGACGGTGAATGGGATTGGAGACTTCGCCTCCAGCCTGGTCGTCGGCGCACTCTGGAGCGCTTTTGGCGCGCCGCTCGCCTTTGCCTACAGCGCCGCGCTGCTGCTGGTGGGCGCCCTGATGGTGTTGCGATCTTCCTGAAATCTGGATCCATGCCCGGGAAGTTTGCAACGTACGGTGACACAATAGCGGTCATGAGGCAGCTACGTGTCATGGCGCTCCTGGCAGGAGCGACGCTCAATGTCTGGGCCGCCGATACCGTGCCGGCAGGCGCGAGCCCCGATCTGTCCGTCTCAATCCCGGCCAGCGACGTGGACGAGCCCACGGAAATATTGATCGAAGCGCCCGAGCCGCGCTACGTCGCGCCGACGCGCCGCGATCGCATCGGACGCATCTGGGCGCCGGTCTATATCAATGACAAGGGGCCGTTCCGCATGGTGCTTGATACCGGAGCGAACCGCTCGGGCATCACCGCGCAGGTGGCCACGGCCCTGGGCATGACGCCCGATGTCTCCGCGCCGGTAATGCTGCAGGGCGCGACCGGATCGCTGGTGGTGCCCACCATTCTTGTCGAGACCCTGCTGGTCGGCGATGTGCTGATCAGGGGCTCGAAACTGCCGATCCTGAGGGACGCGCTGGGTGGCGCCGAAGGCATTCTGGGCAACGAAGGGCTCGGGGACCGGCGCGTCTACATCGATTTTCGCCACGACCTGATCATCATTTCCCGTTCCCACGATCAGCGCGCCGGTGCTGGCTTCATGACGATACCCTTCTCGCTCGAGCACGGTCGTTTGCTGGTGGCACTGGTGCAGTTGGGCCATGTGCGGGCCAAGGCGGTCATCGACACCGGCAGTCAATCCACGGTGGCGAACATGGCGCTCCGGAAGGCCCTGGTGAACCGGTACAGAAAGGAGGAGGGGACGATTGATCAGCTCCAGGGCGTCACGGCCGACGTTGAGCAGGGTGAGGGCCACTCCGCGCCACCCATCGAGTTCGGGCCGATCGAGATACACAGCGAGCGGATGACGTTTGCTGACGCGCACATCTTCAAGGTCTGGCGCCTGACGAACGAGCCCGCATTGCTGATTGGCATGGACGCGCTGGGCACGCTGGACACGCTGATCATCGACTACCGGCGCCACGAGCTGCAGCTGCGCATGCGCGAGGGTACCTGAGCACCGGCGGCGGTTATTTCTCGCTCACGGTCCCGTCGACGACCCGCACGGCCGCACCCACGGCCAACTTCGGCTCCTGGTCCTGCGATACGGTGGTTTCAGTGCCGTTGTCGAATCGCACTCTGATGTCAAAGTGCGTCGCGCCGCGGGCTTTCTTCTCGATCTTGTTCCCAAGCACGGCGCCGCCGGCTGCGCCGGCGATCTTGGCGATGGTCTTGCCATTGCCACCACCGACCTGGTTGCCGATGATGATGCCGGCCAGACCACCGGCCACCGCGCCGACGCCGCTGCCCTTGCCTTCGACCTTGACCGGTGTGATCGAGACAATAACGCCACAGTCGCTGCACACGCTCATGGGCGTGCGCGCGGGCGCGCGGCTGGGCGCCGGGACGGCCTCGGCGACCGACTCAGGCGCAGCGTGGTGCCGGGTTTTCCGGCTCGGACTCTCGCGGGCTGCCGGCTCTGGAGTGGGCGCCGGCGCCGCGGCGGGCCTGCTGTCCGCAGCGGCTGCGCTGTCCGCACCGGGCGCCGTCGTTGAAGGCGCGGGCGCCTGGCTGCAGGACTGAAGCGCGGCGGCCAGGACCATCAGAGTGGCGCAGCGCGCCGGCATCCGCAGGCGACCGGATGATGTATGCATGATTGCTACACTCCTGATGTCGATAACTGGAAGCGCAATCTACCGCAATGAACTGGCAATACAACCCTGAGGCGCTGTGCAGCGCATGAATTCGCGGAGCCGAAGGGGCGAACGCTATCTGGCTGTGGAGCTCGCACAGATTCAGCTGTTGCGTAGCGGAAAACGCGTCTTGCACGACCTGCGCTGGCGCATCCGGCCCGGGCAACGCTGGATCCTGCGCGGCGACAACGGCGCGGGCAAGACGCAGCTGCTGAAGCTCATTGCGGGCGATGTCTGGCCACAGCCGCGTGCGGGCACGCGGCGCCACTACCGTTGGCGCCGGCAGCTTTACACCGAACCGCTCGGCGTCAAGGAGGAGATCGCCTATGTCGGGGCGGAGCGGCAGGATCGCTACGAGCATTACGACTGGAACCTGCGCGTGACGGAGATCGTAGGCACCGGGATCGAGCGCAGCGACGTGCCGCTGCGCCGCTTGACGGCCGCCGAGCGTTCCCGGGTGGCGCGCCTGCTGCGCCGCGTCGGCATCGAGCCACTGGCCAGGCGACGCTTCCTGACGCTCTCGCAAGGCGAGCGGCGCCTGGTGCTGCTGGCCCGGGCGCTGGCCTGGCGGCCGGCCCTGCTGTTGCTCGACGAGCCGCTCAACGGCCTGGACCCGCAATACCGCGGCAGAATGCTGGCGGCAATCGGTAGTCTGCGACGCTCGGCCCTTCCCTGGGTCTACGTGACGCATCGCGGGGACGAAATGCCCGCGGGCGTCACTCACCAGGCGCAATTGCAGCGCGGGCAGCTGCGCACCGGGCGCTGGCGGAGAACGCCGCCGCGCCGCCGGCCCGTGGCGGCGGCGCCGAAGTCTCCGCTGCCGAAGGGGGTGCGCGCATCGCGGGGACGCAGTTTGGTTGCGCTGCGCGGCGCCTCGGTCTGGCGCAACGGGGTCCCCGTCCTGCGTCGCCTTACGCTGCAGCTCTGCGCGGGCGATTGCTGGGTTGTGCACGGCGCGATCGGGAGCGGCAAGTCCACGCTGCTGGCGGCGCTCCACGGCAATCACGGGGTTGCTGCCGGGGGCACGATCTGGCGCCGCGGCCAGGGGAGCGGCGCCGCACTCAGCGCGTTCCAGCGGCGCACCGGCTTCGTGGCGCCGGAGCTGCAGGCGGCCCTGCCGCGGCAGCTCAGTGCGCTCGAGGCGGTGGTGGCCGGAGGTCGCGGCGCCTTCGGGCTCGACGGGCCGGTCCGCAGTGCCGAGCGCCGCGCGGCCCTGCGATCGCTGCGCGGGGTCGGAGCGCTGACGCTGGCATCGCGCCGCTTGAGCGAGTTGTCCTACGGCCAGGCCCGCCGCGTGCTGTTTGCGCGTGCGCTGGTGCGGCGCCCTGATATTCTGCTGTTCGACGAACCCTACGCGGGCCTCGACGCGCTGAACCGGGCGCGACTCGGGGCATTCCTCGACGGTATCGCCCGTGGAAACCATGCCATCGTGATCGCCTGCCACCACCGTGACGAATGGCCGCGTCGCGCCACGCACGAACTCGAGCTGCGGCGCGGCGCGGCCCGCTATTGCGGACCGCTGCGGCGATGAATCGCCGAATCGTCCTGGCGCTGCTCGCGGCGCTGGCGCTTCTGGCTGGCGCGGGCGCCTGGCATTGGCACCAGGCACGCCTGCCCGGGCGGGCCGCCGTGACGGTCGCGGGCGGTGACGCCGGCGGCCTGCCACGGGCGGAAGCCGACACCGAAGGCTTCGACGCCAAGGGCTTGCAGGCGGCCGTGGAATTGGCCGGCGCGCAGCACTCCGCGGGGTTGCTCGTCACGCGCCATGGGCATCTGGTGGTTGAGCGCTATTTTGGCGAAGTGGACGCTGACAGCCTCATTGATGGTGGAGAATTCTCCCGCGCGCTGCTGACAGTGGCGGTTGGCATTGCGGTGGCCCAGTACGGGCAGCGCGCGCCCCTGCCCTCCGGCGACGAGCCTGGTGCCCGGGCCGCGTTCATCACCCGGGCCAGTGGGCTGGCCTATCCGCAGTTCCTGTCGAGGAATGTGTGGCAACCGCTGAACGCCGCGGCCGCGCGCTGCACCGGCGAGCAGATCTCGGCGCGAGCCGTGGACTGGCTGCGGGTTGCCGAGTTGCTGCTGCACGATGGCCGCTTCGAGGGCACGCAGATCGTGCCGGCCGGCTGGGTGCTGCAAATGCGTCCGTCCGTCCGCGGCGGTGACCGGGACGGCACGGGTCTACACGGCAAGCTGGCGACGAGCGGCGCCGAGCCCTTCGCCAGCGACGACACCTTCTTCATGCGCGGGCCCGGCGGGACGCGCCTGTGGCTGGCTCCGCGGCTCGACCTGGCGATCCTGCGCATTGAGGGCTCCGGGGATGACAGGACCGGGGAAGCGCGCCTGCCCAATGCACTGATTCGAGCGCTGCGCGATCGCCCGCCGTCGACGGGCGTCGACCTGCGTGAGCTGGTACCGAATCACTGAGCCCGGATGCCAGCGAAGACAAGCACGTGAAACCACTTCTGACCATCTTCATCATCTGCGCCGTCGACGTAGTGGGCTTCGGCATTATCGTGCCGCTCGTGCCCTTCATGGCCATCCGGTTTGGCGCGGCGCCATGGCTGATCACCGCCATCCTGGGCAGCTACTCGCTGTGCCAGCTCATCGCGGCGCCGTTGTGGGGCCGGCTCAGCGATCGCTACGGGCGCCGACCGATACTGATCATCGGCATGGCGGGCGCGAGCGTGTCGTACCTGCTGCTCGGCTTCGCACCGGGATTGGCCTGGCTGCTGGTGTCGCGGATGCTGAGCGGGTTCATGGCCGGCAATATTTCCGCGGCCATGGCCTATGCGGCCGATGTCAGTCTGCCCGAGCACCGCGCCCGCGCACTCGGCGCGGTCGGGGCCGCGATCGCGGTGGGCTTCATGATCGGTCCGGGGCTTGGCGGCCTGCTGGTGGGCAACAATCTGAGCGCAGCGATCTTCCTGCGTCCCGCGCTGGTGTCGGTAGCCTTGAGCATCGTGGCCATGTTACTGGTGATGCTGCTGCTGCGAGAGAGTGTGGGTGCCGTGGAGCGCCAGGCCAATCGCGGCCGCGCCGTGCCGGCGACTGCGCTCCGGACGCTGGCCGCGCGCCCCGCTCTGCGCTGGCTGGTGCTGGCCGGAGTGCTCGTCACTTTTTCGCAATCGACGCTGGAATCGATCGTCGGCCTGTGGGGATTGAAGCGCTTCGGCGTGGGCCCGCTTTCCATCGGCCTGGTCCTGTTTGGGCTGGCGGCCATCACGGTGGCGATGCAGGGCGGCCTGGTCCGGGTGCTGGCGCCGCGATTCGGCGAACAACGCCTCGCCATCGGCGGCATTGCGGCCTATGTATGCGGCCTGCTCATTGCCAGTGTGGCACCCACGCTGTTCCTGGCTATCGGCGGGCTGGCGCTTTGCGGAGTGGGATCCGGTGCCTTCAGTCCGAGCGCTTCCGCGCTCGCCTCGCGCCAGGCGGATGCCGGCAATCGCGGCGTCGTCATGGGCACCTACCAGGCAGGCGCTTCCCTCGCGCGGGTGCTGGGGACTTTCAGCTCCGGTTTTATATTCGGGCGCTTCGGCTCGGGCGCGCCATTCCTGGTCGGCGCCCTGGTGACGCTGCAGGCATTCTGGTGCATGCTGGCCGCAAAGCGCGCCGGCGATCGGGAAGCCCAACTGTGATCCACGCCTTCGAAGGCAAGCGAGCGGCGATGGCCACCACCCGTTGCTACATCGCACCGGGCGCGCAACTCATCGGCGATGTCCGGCTCGGAGATGCGGCCAGCGTCTGGTTCAATGCCGTGCTGCGGGCCGACGATGATTTCATCGAGATCGGTGCGGGCAGCAATGTCCAGGATGGCACGATCATCCATTGCGATGAGGGTACCCCCACGATCGTCGGCCGCGGCGTCACCATTGGCCATCGCGTCCTGCTCCATGGCTGCACGATCGCCGACGACAGCCTGGTCGGGAATGGCGCGATCGTGCTCGATGGCGTAAAGATCGGCGCGCACTGTCTCATCGGCGCGGGTGCGCTGCTGACGCCGGGCAAGGAATTCGCGGACGGCAGCGTGGTCATGGGCTCGCCGGCGCGCGTGGTGCGTCCGGTCGGGGAGCGCGAGCGGGCCCTGATCGAACGGGGCGCGCGCGCCTACCGGGAGCGGATCCTGCGCTACCTGGCAGAGCCCGGGCTGCGCCCAGGCGGCTAGGCCCGCGCTCCGGCTAGTTATCGCGCAGCGCGGAGGCCACCGGCAGGCGCGCTGCGCGCAGGGCCGGATAGAGACCGCCGATGACGCCGATGGCCAGCGCCCAGGTCATGCCCGTCCACAGCAGCGGTCCCGTGACCTTGAAGTCAAAGGTGAGCTGGCCGACGCCGCCGGCGATGCTGGAAGCGGTAAAGCCGTTGAATACCAGCCACGCCAGCAGCCCGCCCAGCGCGCCACCGAGCAGCGCCAGCAGCATGGTCTCGATCATCACGGCGACAACCACCGCGAGGCCTCGAAAACCAATCGCGCGCAATGTGGCGATCTCCCGCGCCCGGGTGGCCACGGCCGCGAACATGGTGTTGAGTGCGCCGAAGACTGCCCCGATCGCCATGATGGCGCCCACCACCAGGCCGATGATGCGGATGACCTTGGTGATCGTCTCGGACTGCTTGCTGTAGTATTCCGTCGTCGTTGAGACATCAACCTTCAGGCGCGGATCAGCGCCCAGCGCCGCCTTGAACTGGTTGTAGGCGCCCGGGTCCGTCAGCCGCACGAATACCGAGGACAGCGAGGATCCGCGGCGGTATGCGGCGCCCACGTCGGTGGCATCGGCCCAGACCTCGGATTCCAGCGCGTCCCTGGTTTCAAAGACCCCGACGACCTTCCACAGCTGCGATCCCAGCTTGACCTCGCGACCGACCTCCAGCCCGGCAAACTGCCGCTGTGCGCCCCGGCCCACAACGAGCTCCCGCAGCCCCGGCCGGAATTTCTCGCCCGAGATGATTCTGGCGTTGGTGCGCAACCGCCAGGCGTCCGGCCCGATCCCGCGCAGCTGCACACTGCCGAGGTCGTTCGGGTCCCGCGACTTCTTGATGGGCAGATTGGCCGCGACCACCAGTTCCGCCGATGTAATCGGCTTGCCGGCCGCATCGTGGGCGACGCCCGGCGCCTCCGCGATCACCAGCGCATCATCGTGGGCGAGCACGGAGTTCACTTCGGCAGAGGAGCCGCCACGCAGCACCACCGCGCTGTCCGCGCTGCCCGTGCGCCGCAGCGTCTGGCTATAGCCTTCCGCCATGGCCAGCAGTGCCACCAGCACCGCCACCACTCCGCCGATGCCGATGATGATGACGAACGAGGCCCCCGCCCGCTGCGTCAGCGTGCGAACCCCGATCGCGGTCACTGATGCGGTCTGCCGGCCCACGCGCGTCATCCACAGCCACGCGCCAAGGCACAGCGTGGCGCCCAGCAGCAGCGGCCAGGGCGCGGCGATCAGTACGATCACGGCGGCAATGACCGCCAGCAGGGTGAGCAGATTGCTGAGAAACCTCATCGACCCAAGCCCTCAGTGAGCCGCGAGCGCATCGACGATCTTCAGGCGCACCGCCTGCCAGGCCGGCAGCGCTCCTACCAGCAACCCGATCAGCACCATCAGCCCGAATCCCATCGCCCAGCTGCCGGCGCCGACGGTGGGCAGATTGAGGATGCCGCCGCTCCCCTTGACGATGGCGGGCACCAGGATACTCACCAGGCCGAGCCCAACGATGCCACCCAGCACCAGCAGCAGGAGTGATTCCGCGAGCACGATGCCCAGCACGGCCCCGGGTGGAAAGCCGATGGTTCGCAGCACCGCGAGCTCCGCGGTGCGTTCCCGGACGGACTGCATCATGGTGTTGCCCGTCAGCAGCAGCAGCGTGAAGAACACGGCGCCCATGATCGAGCCGACGATCAGTCCGATGTCGACGAGCTGCTTCATCCAGCTCGTGGCCGCGGCCTGCTCGGTCTGGGTCCGCGTCTCGTGATCGGAATTGGCCGAGAGCGCATCGATCGCGCGGGCGACGCGGTCCGTCTGGCTGGCGTCCGCCACCCGTGTGATGTACCAGCCGACGGAGCCCTGGTTGTAGGGCGTGGTCTCGTCGAAGTTCTTCCAGTGCAACAGCACCAGGCCGTCGAAGAAACCGCCGGTTTTCCGGTCGCGCGCCTTCAGGATACCGGCCAGATCGAAGTGCCAGTTCTTGCTGCCCTGGCGGTCGGGGAAGATCTGCGATTGCAGCGGAATGTGATCGCCGATCTTCCATCCGAAGCGCTTGACCAGGGCACTTCCGGCGACGATGGCATTGAGGTTTGATTCGAATTTCTGGCGCTGGTCCGCCGCCAGGTCCATCTCCGGATACAGGTCAATGTAGTTCGGGCTGACCGCGAAAGTGAAAATCTGGTTGTGCGGGTCCTGGTAGGCGCCGCCAAACCAGTTGGCGTAGGCGACTTCCTTGACGCCGGGTACCGCGGCAATCTGCGCCAGGAGACTGAAGGGAAGGGGCTGGATGAAAGACAGGCGTGCACCGGTCTGCAGACGCTGCGCACCGGCCGCGGAGCGGCCTGCCTGATCGAAGGACACGCGCACCGCGTCGAGCAGTCCGAACAGCAGGAAGGCCGCGGCGATCGACACCAGCGTGAGGATGGTCCGGAGCTTGCGCCGGAACAGCGATGCCCAGACCAGGTGCAGATATTTCATGGCCGACTCGCTAGCCCTGAGTGCCGCCCACCAGCGTGCCCTTGTCCAGGTGCAGGGTCTGGCGCGCAAACTCAGCCGCCTTGGGGTCGTGCGTCACGACGATGATGGTCTTGCCATGTTCCCGATTCAGCACCTGCAGCAGTCCCAGCACTTCCTCGGCCGACTGGCGGTCCAGATCGCCCGTGGGTTCGTCGCAGACCAGCAGTGCCGGGTCGGAGACGATGGCGCGGGCAATGGCGACCCGCTGCTGCTGTCCGCCGGACAGCTCGGCCGGCTTATGGCCCGCGCGATCGCCAAGGTTCACGAGCCGCAATGCCACCGCCGCGTTCTGCCGCCGCTGTGCCGCGCCGAGTTTGGTCAGCAACAGGGGCAGTTCCACGTTCCGCTGCGCCGACAGGGTCGGCATCAGGTTGTAGAACTGAAACACAAAGCCCACGTTTGAGGCGCGCCAGCGCGACAGGGCGCTCTGGCTGAGGTTGTCGATACGCTGCCCGGCCACCGCAATGGTGCCGGTCGTGGGCGTATCCAGTCCACCGATCAGGTTGAGCAGCGTGGTCTTGCCGGATCCGGAAGGACCCATCAGGGCGAGAAAATCGCCCTGGCCGATTTCAAGATTGATGCTGTGCAGGACCTCGATTTTCTGCCTGCCGCGCGTATAGACCCTGCTGACATTGCGAACTTCCACCAGCGTAGCCATCAGTCCATCCTTCGCGAATTCATCGCCTGCTACTTTTCCGCCTCGGACCAGTCCACCGTGGCGCCGTCGGCCAGGTCGGCGGGCGGGGCAACCACCACCTGGGCGCCTGCCGCTATCCCTTCGACCTGGCGCATCTCGCCCACATCCCCACGCGGCGTGACCTGGACCAGGCGCACCCTGTTGCCGTCGAGCACAAACAGGACCGCGCGGGCGTCACGCTGCAGCACGGCGCTTGCCGGTACCAGCACACCGGGTGTGGGTGCCGCCGCGGCGGGCCGGGCCGCCTGCAGAAAGGATACCCTGACGCCCATGTCCGGCAAAATGCGCGGGTCGTGGGTGTCGAAGGCGACCCGCACCTTGACCGTCGCCTTGCCACGATCCGCTGTCGGGATGATCGCGATCACGTGTGCGGGAATGGTCCAGGCGGGATAACCATCGAGGACCGCCTCGGCGCGTTGCCCGCCCACGATGCGATCGATGTAGGATTCATTGACGTCGACCTCGATTTCGAGCGAATTCATGTCGACGATCGTGCCGATGCCGGTGCGCGTGAATCCGCCGCCGGCTGAAAATGGCGATACGATCTCCCCGACCTGCGCTGACTTGGCGATGACCACGCCATCGAAGGGCGCGCGTACGGTGGCGTAATTGAACTGCACCTGCGCGGCCTGCACCGCCGCGCTGCCCAGATCAAGCTGCTTGTGCTGGATCTCCACCTGGGCGCTCGCCGTCGCGACCCGGGTCTGCGCATCTTCCAGCGCCTGCTGCGAGGTCAGCTGCTGCGCCATCAGCCCCATCTGGCGCGTCAGGTCGCGCTGCGCCTGCGCGAGCTGCGCCTCAGTCTGGGGGAGCGTGGCCTGCGCGGCGTGGTATTGCGCCTGCGCCTGCGCGAGTTGCGCGCGCTGCGCGGTGCTGTCGAGGTGCGCCAGCACCTGGCCGGCCTTCACGCGATCGCCTTCCTCGATGAGCACGTCCGTCACGGTGCCGGTGATCTGCGCCGAGACCGTGGCCTCGCGGCGCGCGGTCACGTAGCCCGTGGCCTGCAGCACGGCCGAGCCAGCGCCGCCCGCCAGCGGCGCGGCCGCCGTCGTCACTTTCACCGCGATGTGATGAACGGGGCGCAGTAGCCAAAACGCCACCGCGATCGCGAGCAGCACGCCGGCGGCGATTCCTGTCGGCAGCAGCCAGCGGCGGGACGCCCCCACGCTCTCGCGCTGAGTGCTGTCGAGCCGCAATGATTTCAACAACAGCAATTTGTCCGCGGCGCCGAGACTCGCCGGAGCCTCGGGCTGCGCGCCATCGCGCTGGCTCATGGCAGGAGTTGCCTTTCGAGAAGTCCCGGAGCGATCACTATATCACGGGGTCGGTGGCAGCTCGATGACGGCATCGAACACGATGATCGCATGACCCGAGACCTGCACGGCCTGGATGAGCCCGCCGGCGGCGAAAACGGTGACGATGAGCGAGCCGGGCCGGTCCATGTGATGGCCCTGGCGGGCGATGAATCGGGCCCCGGACTCTCCGGCCTCGAGCAGGCCCAGCCCGTACAGATAGGCGCCGAGGAGCGCGTGTGCATTGCCGCTGACCGGGTCTTCAGGGATCCCGAGGGCAGGGCAGAACATGCGCGCCTCGGTCTGGCAGTCGGGAACGGCCGGCGCGAGCGTGTAGAGGAAACAGCCGGCCGGAGCGCCCGCGGCCGCCAGTCCGGCCAGCCGCGGCAGGTCCGGTTGCAGGCTCGCGAGCATCGCGCCGTCGCTCACCGCGATCAGCGCGCGGCTGCCGCCGGTTCCGGCCACCACTGCAGGACAGCGCGGATCGAGTTCAACGCTGCGTACACTGAGGGCTGCGAGGAGCGCGGCCAGCGCCGGCTCCTCGAGCGGGCGCGGCACCGGGGGCGGCGATTGGGTGAAGGCGTAGCTTTCGCCCGCGTGATCCGCCTGGCGCTCGAAATTGACGATGCCGGTGCGCTGCTTCTGGCGAGGGCAGGGCGGAAGTCCCAGCGAGGCGAGCACCGCGTGCGCGGCAATGCTGGCATGGCCGACAAATCCGGTTTCGCCACGCGGCGTGAAAAATCGCGCGCGCAGATCGTGGTCCGGTCCATCGGCGGGCAGCAGGAAGATCGTGTCACCGTCGTGCAGCTCACGGGCGATGCGCGGCATTTCCTCTTCGCGCAGCCGCTCCGCGTGCAGCACGACACCGGCCGGGTTTCCGGCGAAGGCCTGCGTGGTGAAGGCATCCACATGAAAAACCCGGACGCGGCGCGACTCGTTTTCTGGATCGATGGCCAGCTGACTTCCTCCGGGTCCGCCGTGCCCCAGGGCCGGCGGCGCAGGCACTTGCAATGTACGGCAAAGCCTAGGATAGTCCGGCGCGCAAACCTTGGGGTGGTCCGTTGCGGGACCTGAGATGCCGGCGTGGCCCGGCGAACCCGTTGAACCTGATCCGGTTAGTACCGGCGTAGGGAGCAGGTCGATGAATCTTCACACACTGGCTGGTGTGGCGCTGGGCGTCATGGCGACGGGCGCCGCGGCCATGCCGCCCGACAGCGGAGGACTCGAGGAGATCGTGATCAGCGCGAGCCTGCGTCCGACGCCGCTGGCGGAAGTGCCGCAGAGTGTCACGGTGCTCGATCGCGCCACGTTGCGCGCCGCGGGTGTGCAGCATTTCGAGGACGTGCTCGGACTGGTGCCTGGCCTGAGCTGGGCATCCGGTACTTCGCGGCCGCGCTATTTCCAGCTGCGCGGCGTGGGCGAGATCGAGCAGTACCAGGGCGCGCCCAATCCTTCGGTGGGCCTGCTGATCGATGACATCGACTTTTCCGGTGTCGGCATGCCTGCCACCCTGTTCGATCTGGATCACATCGAGGTCCTGCGCGGCCCGGGCAGCACCGTCTATGGCGCCAATGCCCTGGCGGGGCTCATCTCGCTCCGTAGCCGCGATCCGGGCACCGGCTTCGATCTGCAGGGGGAAGCGACCGCCGGGGACTTTGCAACCGAGGCGGTGGGCGTGGCGGTGGGGGACGGGCGCGCCGATGGAAGCGGGGGCTGGCGCGTGGCGGCCCAGCGCTATCGGAGCGATGGTTTCAGGCGCAACATCTTTCTTGGACGTAGCGACACCAACGGCTACGACGAAACAACGCTGCGCGGCAAGCTGGCCTGGAACCCGTGGGCGGCACTGCGGGCCAACTTAAGCCTGCTGTATGCCGACCTGGACAACGGCTACGACGCCTGGTCCGTGGACAATTCCTTCATCACGCGCTCCAACCAGCCGGGGCGGGATGCCCAGCGCTCGAGCGGCGCATCGCTGCGGGTGGAGTACGCGACCGGACACGGTAGCCTGGTGAGCGTCAGCAGCGCCGCGGTCTCGCACATCGATTATTCCTTCGATGGCGACTGGGGCAACGACACCTACTGGGGTGTCAATGCGCCCTACGACTATTTCGAGGAGCACCGCCGCGTGCGGCGCACGCAGGCCCAGGACCTGCGCTTCATCGGCGACGAGGCGCAGCAGTGGCTGGGGCGGCTGCAACCCGTGGTGGGCGTGTATGTGTTGCACCTGCAGGAGAGCGATGCGCAGTTCGACGGCTGGAACGACCAGTATTACGGCTCGGGGCAGAGCCTGCTGGACAGCGATTACCGCGCCACCAACCTGGCACTGTATGGTTCGCTGCAGATGCGCATCGCGCAGCACGGCCAGCTGACCCTCGGCCTGCGCGGGGAGCGCCGGACCGCGGACTATACCGACAGTTCCGATCCGGTGTTCCCGCGCGCCGCGGACTCGCTGCTCGGCGGGAATCTGTCCTGGCTGTGGCGCCAGAGCGATGCGCGCCAGTACTATCTCACGCTGGCGCGCGGCTACAAGGCAGGTGGTTTCAACATCGGCGCCACCATTGATCCGGCGCAGCGCCGCTTCCGCGCCGAGACGCTCTGGAATCTGGAAGGGGGCCTGCGTGTGCATGATCCCGCGCGCCACATTACGCTGCAGGCGGACCTCTACCTGATGCGGCGAGTGGACATGCAGGTATACAGTTCGCGCCAGTTGCTGCCTGACAATCCCCTGACCTACGTCTTCTTTACGGGCAACGCGGCGCACGGCGACAACCTGGGACTGGAGAGCGAGCTGCGCTGGCAGCCGGCCCCGCGCTGGTCCTTAATTGCATCGGCCGCGTTGCAGAGCACCCGCTACCTGGGGTATGAGGCGGACGGCCTGGACCTGCGCGGCCGCGAGCAGGCCTTTGCGCCGCCCTGGCAGTTCAGCGCCAGTGCCGGCTATGAACACCCCGCGGGCGGGTTTATCCGCGCGGACCTGCAGTCGCAGGCCGGCTTCTACTTCAGTGCCAGCCATAACCAGCGCGCCCGCGCGCGTGAGCTCGTCAATCTGCGCCTGGGTTGGCGCCATGAGCGCTGGACGGCAAGCCTGTGGGCCCGCAACCTTCTTGATGAGCGTTACGCGGTCCAGGGATTCTACTTTGGCGACGAGCCGCCCGATTTTCCTGTCAAGCTCTACCTCCAGAATGGCAATCCCAGGCAGCTGGGGCTGACCGTGAGCGTCGACGCCACCCATCCCTGAAGGGGTATTCGTGCAACCGCTGATCACGCAACTCGCGCAGGCTCTACGCGCGCTCACCGCGCTGGAAGTGATCGCGGTGCTCTCCGGCCTCACCTACGTGGTACTGATCCTCCGGCGGCAGCGCTGGGGTTGGGTGGCCGGCGCCGTGAGCTCTTCGATCTACGTGCTGCTCGCGGCGCGCGCGCGCCTGCCGATGCAATCGATGCTCCAGGTCTACTACGTGATCATGGCCGCCTACGGCTGGTTCAGCTGGAAACGCAACGAGGAGCAGCAGGGAGGGCGCATATTTCGCTGGCCACTGCGCCGCCACCTGTATGCCGTTGCGCTGATCGGCGTCGTGAGCCTGCTGAGCGCGCGGTTCCTGGCGCGCGAGACCGGAGCGGCGTGGCCGCTGCTCGACTCCCTGAGCACCTGGACCAGCTTCCTGGCGACCTGGCTGGTGGCGCGCTCGGTACTGGAGAACTGGCTCTATTGGATAAGCGCGGACATCATCATGGTCTTCCTGTTCGCACGCCAGGGTTATCCCTTCACGGCGGGCCTGTTCTTAAGCTACATGGTCGTCAGCTGCATTGGCCTGCGCGCCTGGTCGCAGCGCTACCGCCACCAGAGTGGCTGAGCCGCCGCCAGATCGGACGCCGGCCCCGGGGGCGCTCGCCCTGGTGCCCGGTCTCGAGAGCGGCGCGGCGCCGCTGCGGCTCGAGCGACTCCATGGGGGCAGCGTCAACGACAGCTGGCGCGTAGAGACCCCCGCGGGCCGCTTTGTACTGCGCCTGGATGGTGCCGAGTGGCGCCGGCCGGGCGTGAATCGGGCCCGCGAGCGCGTGCTCCACGCCGCCGCGGCGCAGGCGGGCCTGGCGCCCGCGCTGATCGCGCAGTCTGTTGCGGCGGGCGCGCTGGTCAGCACCTATGTGGACGGGCACGACTGGAGCGAAGCTGACTTTGCCGTACCGGCGCAGCTCGAACGCCTCGGCGAGCGCCTGCAGCGGCTCCATTCCCTGCCGGTGCCGCCTGGACTGAGCCAATTCGATCCGCAGTCCTGCGCGCGCGATTACCTGCGGCGGCTCGCTCCGGGAGTGGGCGCGCGGGCCGGCGCGGCGGCCGTCGTGGACCGGGTGGGCGAGGCGGCCGCCACGGTGGCGGGCGCGGCGGCGAGCGCCTGCATCATTCACGGTGACCTGGCGCCGGGCAACCTGCGCGAGGGCGCGTGTCTGTGGCTGCTCGACTGGGAATACGCGCAGCTGGCGCATCCCGATTACGACGTGGCTTGCCTCCTGGCTTATCACCCGGCGGCGCGGCCACACCAGGCACGGCTCCTCGGGGCCGCCGGTCTTGCGGGCAACCTGGAGGCGCTCGGCGCGGCGGTCTATGTCTACGAGGCGCTGACCTGGCTGTGGCGTCTCGCTCGGGGCGAGGCGGCGCTCCCCCCGGAGGGCGCTCGCTGAGCGGAACGGGCCCGCTTCGCCGCCCTGCCACTGGCATCCAGCCCCGCCTGTGGGCAAACTAGCGCGCCCCGATCGAATCGCCGGAGTTGTTGATGCCCTTGCTGCATGTGGTGAATCGTGACGGTGTCGAGCAGGAAGTCCAGGCCCCGAGCGGCGGTGTGCTCATGGAAACGCTCCGCGACATGGACGATGGCGTCATGGCGATCTGCGGCGGCATGTGCTCCTGCGCCACCTGCCATGTGTACGTGGACGAGGCCTGGGTGGGCAAACTGCCCGCGCCGATGTCGGATGAGACCGATATGCTCAAGGACCTGAGCTCCTATCGCCCCAATTCGCGGCTGTCCTGCCAGGTCCAGCTCAGCGACGCGCTCGATGGTCTGCGCGTCGCGATCGCGCCCGAGGACTAGCCTTCAGGCGGCGCCGCACACCGCATGCAGTTCTTCAGCTGGTTGTTCGTGGGCGCAGCGGTGGTGGCCGTGCTGCGGATCTATTACGCCGTACGCAAGCTCCGGGCCCAGAAGACGGACGAATGGGACGAGAGACTGGTGAAGAATCTGCGGGCCCAGGGCGGCGATCCCTTCAGTCCCTATGAAGTGGATTTTTTCTTCGACCTGCCCGATCAGGACGCCTGCGAGAAAGTGGCGGCGCTGCTGCGCACGCGCGACTACGTGGTCGATTTTCGCCGCGTCGACGCGGACCGCGGCGATCGCTACACCCTGCATGGGCTCAGGTCATTGCGGGTCTCGGTGCCGGATATGCAGGCCCTGACACATGAGCTGACCGCGCTGGCGGTGAATCATGGCGGGCGCTACGACGGCTGGGCCACCGCGGGGGTCACGCGCACCGTGCGGCGCTAGGACCTGATTCAGGCCGGCTTCTCGGTCTGCCGGCGGACCGCCTCCGCCGCCGCCTGCACCGCGGCCTCATCGCCCAGATAGCGGCTCGCCTTTGGCCGCAGCTGCCCGTCCAGCTCATACAGCAGCGGAATCCCGGTCGGGATGTTCAGCTCGACCACGGCGCTCTCCGAGAGCGCATCGAGCATCTTCACGAGTGCGCGCAGGCTGTTGCCGTGGGCCACGATCATGACATTGCGCCCGGCACGCAGGTCGGGCGCAATGCGCTGCTCCCAATAGGGCAGCACGCGCGCCAGCGTGTCCTTGAGCGACTCCGTGCCGGGCAGCTCCGCGGGAGGCACGTGCGCGTAGCGCCGGTCCCGGCGCGGATGGCGTGGATCGTCGGTCGCAAGCGGTGGGGGCGGCGTGTCGTAGCTGCGGCGCCAGATCTTGACCTGCGCCTCGCCGTATTTCTCCACCGTCTGCTGCTTGTTCAGTCCCTGCAGCGAGCCGTAGTGGCGCTCGTTCAGGCGCCAGTCCCGTTCGACGGGCAGCCACAGCAGATCCAGTTCCTCCAGTATCAGCCACTGCGTACGGATCGCGCGCTTGAGCACCGAGGTGTAGACGATGTCGGGTACCAGGCCTGCCCCTGCGATCTCGCGGCCCGCCTGGCGCGCTTCCTCGATGCCCTGGACCGAGAGGTCGACGTCCGTCCAGCCGGTAAACAGGTTTTCGAGGTTCCAGATGCTCTGGCCATGACGGACCATCAGCAGTTTGCCGGGCATGGGCGATCCTTTCACAGGGCGTGGCGCGTCGTAAAGCGGCTGCGCGTCGTTGCAGGTTCAGAACTGCGCCAGGTTGCGCAGCGCCTCGGCGCCCGCCATCAGGGCGGCCATGTCGGGCGCCGCGCTGGCTCGCAGCTCGCGCACCGTGAGAAGCCACTGCTGGCCCGGGGCCCCCAGGCGCTCGATCCAGCGTTCCAGCGCCGCGCCTTCCCCGGCGCGTTCACGCAGCGCGCGCGCGGCGAGCGCGGCCTGGCCATCCAGGCAGGCCGTGTACAGCCGCTCGCGTGCCACCGCCTGCCAGCTGCCGGTGGTGCGCAGCAGGCGGATGGCTTCCGCGAGCCAATCGATGCCGAGCGCGGCGGCAATGCGGAAGTACTGGTGTGCCACCTGGGCCAGCGGGCGGTGCAGGTCCGTCGCGATCGTCGCCAGGTCCGGTGTGGCGCGCAGCGCGGGCAGGGCGGCGAGCCAGGCGGCCAGCGGGTTGGGTGCTCCCGCCGCCTGTTGCTGCGCGTAAAGCTGCTGATAGCGCTCGTGCGCGATGCCCGGAAGGCTCGCGGGCAGCAGGCCCTTGAGCGCCTGGAATGCCGGCGCGAGCCGTACCACCTCGGCGCCGATCGCGGCGCTCTGTCGCCGCGCCCGCGCCAGCAGCAGCCGGCGCGTGAGCTGTTCGACATAGTCGCGCGTCGCCAGCAGGGCATCGTACTGCGCTGCCGCCGGCACCTTGTTGTCGAGGGCCTCGATGGCCGACCACAGTTCGCGCAGGCCGGCGCTGTCGCGCGCGATGGTGTAGGCGCGCGCGACGGCGGCGATTTCCACGCCGGTCTGGGCGGCCATGCGCATCACGAAGCCAGGATCCATGCGATTGAGAATGCTGTTGGTGGTCGCCGTGGCGATCAGCTGCCCGCGCAGCCGGTGCTGGGCGATGCGTGTTGCGAAGCGCCGCCGCCAGCGCGCGGGGAAATAGCGCTGGAGTTCTCCGGCCAGGTAGGGGTCAGCCGCGATATCGGCGGCCGTCAGGGCCTGATTGAGCGCGATCTTGCCGTAGGCGAGCAGCACCGCGAGCTCCGGCCGGGTGAGCCCCCGGCCCCGCACCAGGCGCTCCTCGATCTCGGTGTCGCTGGGCAGGCACTCCAGGGCGCGATTGAGATCCCCGTCGCGCTCCAGCGCGCGCAGCAGCTGCTGGTGATCGCCGAGGTCGGCGCTGCTGCGCTGCTCGAGCAGGCTGATCGCCTGGCTCTGCAGGTAATTATTGCGCAGTACCTTTCCGGCCACCTCGTCGGTGACGCTCGCCAGCAGCGCCCGCCGCCTCGCGCCCCGCGGGGTGGGACCTTTCCCGGCGCCGGCCAGCATGATCTTGAGGTTCACCTCGATGTCGGAGGTGTTGACGCCGGCGGAGTTGTCGACAAAATCGGTGTTGATGCGCCCGCCCTGCTGGGCGAACTCGATGCGGCCACGCTGCGAAAAACCGAGGTTGCCGCCTTCACCCACGACGCGGGCGCGCAGCTCGCGGCCATCGAGTCGCACCGCGTCGTTGGCGCGATCGCCGATTTCGCCGTGGCGCTCCTCGCTCGCCTTGACGTAAGTGCCGATGCCGCCGTTCCAGAGCAGATCGACCGGCAGACGCAGGATGGCGCGCACCACCTCGACGGGAGCGACACGCTCCTGCTCCAGTCCCAGCAGGGTGCGCGCCTGCGCCGTCAGCGTCACCGTGATCTTCGAGCGCTCCAGGATCAGGCCACCGGAGGAGAGGGCGTGCGGATCGTAATCCGCCCAGCTCGAGCGCGGCAGCGCGAACAGGCGCGCGCGTTCGCGGAAACCGCGACGCGCGTCGGGATTGGGGTCGAGGAACACGTGCCGGTGGTCGAAGGCCGCGACCAGGCGGATATGCGGCGAGAGCAGCATGCCGTTGCCGAACACGTCTCCCGACATGTCGCCGATGCCGGCCACCGTGAAGGGCTGGCGCATGATGTCGACGCCGAGCTCGCGGAAATGGCGCTTCACGCATTCCCAGCCGCCGCGCGCGGTGATGCCCATTTTCTTGTGATCATAGCCGGCCGAGCCGCCCGAGGCGAAGGCGTCACCGAGCCAGAAGCCGTAGTCGGCGGCGATGGCGTTGGCGACATCCGAAAAACTCGCGGTGCCCTTGTCGGCCGCCACCACCAGATAGGGATCGTCGGCGTCGCGGCGACGCACCTGCGGCGGCGGCACGACCACGCCGCCGACGATGTTGTCGGTGAGATCCAGCAGGCCGCGGATGAAGGACTGATAGCAGGTGCGTACCTCCAGCGCACGCTCCTCGGCTGGCGCATCGGGCGCCAGACGGCGCGCGACGAAGCCGCCCTTGGCGCCGACAGGGACGATGAGCGTGTTCTTGACGTGCTGCGCCTTCATCAGGCCCAGCACCTCGGTGCGAAAATCCTCCGGCCGCTCTGACCAGCGGATGCCGCCGCGCGCGATGGGTCCGCGGCGCATATGCACGCCCTCGACGCGCGTGCCGTGCACGAAGATCTCGAAGTCCGGCCGCGGTTCGGGCAGGCCCGGGATCGAACGCGGCAGCAGCTTGAAGGCCAGCGGCTGGGCGAGCGTGTGGTCGCGGAAATAATTGGTGCGCACGATGGCCAGGATCAGCGCCAGGAATCCTCGCAGGATGCGATCATCGTCCGGACTTCGCACCGCGCTGATCGCATGCCGCACCCGCCGCTCGATCGGCGCCGGCCCGCGCGGCGTGCGCCGGTCGGTGGCGGCGGGATCCAGCCGCCGCTCGAACAGCTGCCACAGGTCGCGCGCGATGTGCGCATGCTCATGCAGGGAGCGCGCGACATAGGCCTGGCTGAAGGGGAGACCCGTCTGCAGCAGGTAGCGGCAGCAGGCGCGCAGCACGCGCGTCTGCGCCACCGTCAGGCCGGCGCTGACAATGAGCCGGTGGAAGCCGTCGCTGTCGAGCTCACCGGCGAGCACCGCCGTGAAGGCGATGTTCAGCTGCGCCTCGAGTGAGGCCGGGTCGGTCCCGTGCAAGGACACGGGTTCGAGCTCGAAGTCCTGGACCCACGCGGTGCGTCCCTCGATCGCCTGCAGCTCGTAGGGGCGTTCGGCAATCACGCGCAGGCCGAAGCTCTCCAGGATTGGCAGTGCCTCGGAGATGGCCAGCGGTTCCCCGTGACGGAGCAGCCGCAGGTGCGTGTGCCCGTGGCCGGCGCTGGCTGGCGGCTGCAGTCGCAGCAGGCCGGCGCCCGCCGCGGCGGCGCTGCCAAAGTCGGCGATATCCTGCACCGCCAGTGCCGGGGCCACATCCTGCCGGTAGGCGGCCGGAAACGCCTGGCCGTAGCGCCGCTCGAGCGCCGTGGCGCTCGCCTCGTCGTAGCGGGCCCGCAGCTCGAGCCGCAGCCGATCGCGCCAGGTGACCATCGCTTCGTTGAGCTCGCGTTCCAGGGCACGCCGGTTCACGGTCGTCCTGGCGCCGGCGTGTATGCGCACCGTGATATGCAGCTGCGCCAGCGGCGCGTCGCCTACAGCGAGGGAGGAGTCGAGCTGGCCGCCGCCGAGTGCGCGGCGCAGGACCTGCTCGAGGCGGCGAAACGCGTCGTTGTCGAGGCGCTCGCGGCCGAGGTAGACCAGGCAGGACCAGAAGCGGCGCAGCGGGTCGCGGCGCAGCACCAGGCAGACACCGCGCGCGCGTTCGTGCAGCTCGAGCACGGCGCGTGCGCATTGCCGCAGCTCGGCGACCGAGGCCTGGAACAGCTCGTCACGCGGCAGGCCGTCGAGGATGCTGACCAGGCGCTTGCCGTCATGGCTGGAAGCACGGAAATGGAAGCTGTCGATCACGCGCGCCACCTTGAGCCGCAGCAGCGGCACCGTGCGTGGATCGGCGTGATAGGTGTTCGAGGTCCACAGGCCGAGGAAACGCGCCTCGCCGCGCAGCCTCCCGCGCCGGTCGAACTCCCGGACCGCGACACAGTCGAGGTAGCCCGGGCGATGCACGGTCGAGCGACGATCCGACTTGGTGATGGCCAGCTGCTCGCGCCTGCCGGCCTGGATCGTGAGTTCCGCGGCCGGCGATCGGCCGCCGCGCCCGGGGCGCAGGACGCCCAGTCCGCTGCCCGCCACGGCCTCGAGCTGCGTGCCGCGCCGCAGGCGGTAGCGCTGGTAGCCCAGGAAGGTGTAGTGGTTGTCCTCCATGTACGCCAGCAGTGCCGCGGCTTCGGCGGCGATGCCGGCCGCAGCGGGCGGACTGTGCGCCAGCGAGCCGCACAGCTCGCGCGCCGTGCGCCGCATGGCCTGCCAGTCCTCGCAGGCGCTGCGCACATCGGCGAGTGCCGCCAGCAACCGCGTGCGCAGCGCGCGTCGCTCATCCTCGTCGGCGATGCGGTTGATGCGCAGGTACTGCCAGGATTCGCTGCGCGGCGGCTGCGCCGGACGCCGCTCGCCCAGGTGCAGCAGCCGGCCGTTCCGGCCGCGCACCACCTGCAGGATCGGATGGGCGATCAGCTGCACCGCGTGGCCGCTCGCGGCGAGCGACATGGTGAGCGTATCGACGAGGAAGGGCATGTCGTCGGTGACCAGTTCGACCACCGAATAACTGCCGTCCGGCGTGTCCTCGATCGGCGGGCTGGAGACGCGCAGCAGGGTGGCGCGCGGCGCGCGGCGCGCCCCGAAGCGCAGCTGCGCGGTGGCCGCGGCGCGCAGGGTCATGGCCCCGGCCGCATCCCAGTCGGCCGCCGGCAGGTCAGTGCGCCAGGCCCGCAGCAGTCGCGCAGTGAGCCGCGATTGGCGATTGACAGTCGCTGGGGCGGCGGACCGGACCATGCGCGAATCCTAACACTACTGGTCCGTCCAGGATCAGTGCGCGCCGCCGCGGCTCAGGCCCTTGAAGGGTGGGCGCGCCAGCCACACGATCGGCAGCGCGACGAGCGTGAAGAGCGCGAAGGCGAGGAATACGTCATTGGCGCCCAGGGTGCGCGCCTGCAGATACAGCACATTGTCGGTGTAGGCGAGCGCGCCAGCGCCGTCCACGCCGGAGTTGGCGAGTGCCCCGGACCAGTCGCTCCATGCGGTGCCGGCCGTCACGTGCTGCGCGAGCATGGTGCGGTGAAAATCGGTGCGCGCGCTCCACAGCCAGATGCTGGCGGCGGTGCCGAGCGAGCCGGCGATGTTGCGCAGGAAGTTTGACATGCCGGCGGCGGCCGCCAGGTGCGCGGAATCCACATCGGAGAGCATGATCTGTTGCAGCGGCATGAAAAAGAAGGCCAGGCCGATGCCCTGGAAGATGCGCGGCTCGCTCATCTGCAGGAAGCTGACGGTGGCATTGAGGTTGCTGTACCAGTACATGCAGGCCGCCAGCACCGACAGGCCGAAGCAGGCGGCCAGCCGGATATTCAGGCGCTGCAGGTTGGCACCGACGAGCGGCATCAGGAACAACGCCATGATGCCCACCGGCGCCATCGCCAGTCCGGCCCAGGTCGCGGTGTAGCCGGCCGTGAGTTGCAGGAACAGCGGGATGGTCACGGTCGAGCCCATGAACGCCGCGAAGCCCAGGCAGGTCACGCTCGCGCCGACATTGAAATTCCTGAGCCTGAACAGGCTCAGATCCACGACCGGATGCGCGTCGGTGAGCTCCCAGGCGATCAGCAGCGCGATGCACACCACCGCGACGACGGCCGCGGCCACGATCAGCGGTGAGCCGAACCAGTCCTTGTCATTGCCGTTGTCGAGCATGAACTGCAGCGCACCGACGCCGGCGAACAACAGCAGCAGGCCGGTGATGTCCACCGGCACCTTCTGCCGCGCCGTCTCCCGCCGCCGCAGCAGGCCCCAGACGGTGGCGCTCGCGATCAGGCCCACCGGCACGTTGATGTAGAACAGCCAGGGCCAGGACAGGTTGTCGGTGATCCAGCCCCCGAGTATCGGGCCGAAGATGGGCGCGACCACGACCACCATGCCCCAGATGCCCATGGCCATGCCGCGTTTTTCCGGGCGGTGGCTTCGCAGCAGGAGCGATTGCGCCATCGGCGCCATCGGTCCCGACACCGCGCCCTGCACCAGGCGAAAGAACACCAGCATCGGCATGCTGGTGGCAAGCCCGCACAAGGCCGAGAACAGCACGAACAGCAGGGTCGAGATCGCAAAGGTGCGCACTTCCCCGAAGCGCCGCCCCAGCCAGCCGGTGAGCGGCTGCATGATCGCGGCGGCCATCGAATAGGAGGTGATGGTCCAGGTGCCCTCATTGGGGCTCACGCCCAGCGTGCCGGCGATCGCCGGCACCGAGACATTGACAATGGTGATGTCGAGCACCTCCATGAAGGTCGCCAGGCTGATGGCGATCGTCACGAGCAGCAGCTCGGAGCCGCGCAGCAGCGGCAGTTCGATGGGGCGGGGCGCCACCGCCTCGCTCATGGGCGGCGCAGGGGCTCGCCGCGGATCACCGCGTCCGCCGCCTGTTCGGCGGCCTGCAGATCGGCGGCATAGATCGCGGTGCTGGCGACGGCGCGGGTGTCGGGCGAGGCGGCCAGCGAGGCGCCGCTCCGGTCCTTCGTGTCCACATTCACGTTGGTGGACAGGCCGATGCGCAACGGATGCCTGACCAGCTCGTCCGCCGCGAGCGCGATGCGCACCGGCACGCGCTGCACGACCTTGATCCAGTTGCCCGAGGCGTTCTGCGCCGGCAACAGCGAGAAGGCCGCGCCCGTGCCGACCCCGACGCCGGCAATCCGGCCGTGATACTCCACCGCTCCGCCGTAGAGATCCGCATTGATGCGCACCGGCTGGCCGATGCGCAAGGCGCGCAGCTGGGCTTCCTTGAAGTTGGCCTCGACCCAGAGCTTGTCGAGCGGCACGATCGTGAACAGCGACTGTCCCGGACTGACCTGCTGTCCGGCCTGGACATTGCGGCGTGCGACGTAACCGGCCACGGGGGAGCGCACGATCGCGCGGCTCGCCCCGATCCAGGCCTGCAGGAACGAGGCGCGCGCCTCCTGCACCGCCGGGTTGAGTTCGGACGGCACGCCATCGACCAGGGCGTGCGCCGCACGGGACTGGCGTTGCGCAACCTGCAGCGCGGCCTGTGCCACCGCCACCTTGGACTCCAGTTCCCGCAGCTCCTCCGGGGCGATGGCGTGCTGCTCGAGCAGCGGCTGGCGCCGTGCCAGTTGCGCCTCGGCCCATTGCAGATCGAGCTGCCGGCCCGCGATGCCCGCGTCGCTCTGAGCCGCCGCCGCGCCCTGCTGGCGGACCTGGCGCACCGCCAGGGCCAGGGTACTGGCCGCGTGCGCCAGGGCGACCTGGCTGTCGGTCGGGTCGAGGCGCACCAGCACCTGGCCGGCATCGACGCGCTGCGTTTCCTCGGCCAGCACATCGATGACCGTGCCGCCCGCCTGTGCCGCCACCGCGACCTGATCGCCCGCCACGTAGGCATCGTTGGTGGTCTCGCGTCGCGACAGCACCAGCAGCCAGTAAAGCACCCAGGCCAGCGCCAGGAGTGCGAAGACAGAGCCGATCACGCCCAGGAATTTCCGGCGCCGCGGATTGCTGATCGCCGGGGCTGGTGCAGGATCGTTCATGATTGGGGTTCCATCCGGTAGCCGCCGCCAAGGGCGCGTATCAGTTCGAGTTCCGCGCTCAGGCGCGACAACTGCGCCTGTGCCGCCGCATCGCGCCGCGCGAGCACAAGCAGCGTGGCGCTGATCACCGGGCGCTCGTCGCTGAGGCCGGCGGTGGCGCGCGCCGCCGCACTGGCGTGTAGCGCTTCGGCAGCGAGTACCGCCTGTGCGCGCAGCGCAATCAGCTGCTCGAGCGTGGCACGGGCGGCGAGCTGCGTATTGACCTCGCGCGCCGCGCCGACGACGCTCGAGCGATAGCCGGCGACGGCGCCGTCGAGCTCGGCGTTGCGGCGCGCGTAGGCGGCGCGCAGCGCCCCGCCGTCAAACAGTGGCAGGTGCACGGCCGCCCCCAGGGAGTGAGCGGCGCTGCCCGATTCAAGCAGCGAGCCCAGCTCCAGGCTGGTGACGCCCAGCAACGCCTTGAAGCTGACGTCGGGATAGAAATCACTGCGCGCGGCTTCGCGATGCTGCAAGGCCGACTCCACCTGCCAGCGCGCCGCGGCGATATCCGGGCGCCGGGCGAGCAGATCGAGCGTGGCGTTCTCCGGCAAGCCGCTTTTCAGATCGGGCCAGGGCTGCACCGTGAGGGCGGGCAGTTCGGCGGGGGCATCGCCGAGCAGCGCCGCGAGCGTGATCAGGCGCAGCTGCGCGGAAATCTCCACCTCGCGTTGCTCATCGCGCGTGGCCAGGGTATCCAGCTCGGCCCGCCGCGATTCCTCGTCCCTGACGATGCCGGCGGCGACCTGCGCGCCGAGGATCGATTCCAGTTCCGTGGCGGCGGCCACGCGCTGCACGGCCAGTTCCAGGCGCAGCTGGTCGCTTTGCCAGCCGTAGTAGGTCTGGATGATGTCCCCGGCCAGCGTCAGGGCGACCGCGTCGCGCTCGGCGGTGGCGGCGTGCTGCGCATCGAGCATCGCCAGGGTCGCGCTGCGATGACGGGGCGACTTGCCGAGCGTATAGCTGCCCTGCAGGCCCAGATCAAACTGGTTGTACCAATGGAAGCCGAGAAAGGCCGGCGGGAACAAGCCGTTGTCGCTCAAGCGCTGGCGGCTGGCATCGGCGCCGGCGCCGAGCTGGGCGCGATAGCCGGCGATGGTCGCGCCGACCGCGGCCCGTGCCACATCGAGTCGTGCCTGCGCCGTGGCCAGATCGGGTGAATTCGCCAGCGCCCGTTCGACCAGATGATCGAGCGTGGCATCGCCGAAGTCCTGCCACCACTCGGGCCGCGGCCAGGCGCTCCCGGCGCTGGCTTTCAGGAGTGGCGCGGCGGCGGGAAGGGACGGGGCGATTTCCCGCGGCGGCAGGCCGGCGCAGGCCGTGAGACACAGCGCTGCGGCCAGGCTGAGCCGCCTTATCGCCTTCCGCTTCACGCCGCGGGCGCTTCCGCGCTGGCGGCCGCGGCGCCGGCCGCGGTGGCCAGGGTCTGCGCGTCGTAGGCCGCCGCAATCTCGCCCAGGCTCGCGAGCAGCTGGCTGCGCGCGGCCGCTGACAGGGAGGCGAACAGTTTCTTGACCGGCGCAAAAGCCGCCGGCACGAAATCGCGGGCGAAAGCTTCGCCGCGAGGGGTGATCTTGAGGATGGTGCGGCGGCGATCCTCGGCGCTCGGATCACGGGTAATCATGCCGAGGGCGACGAGTGTGTCGGTGATGCGGCTCATGTTCGCCGGGCTTTGTCCCGATCCCGGGCACAGCTCGCCGGGGTGGCCGACGCCGTCGGGCTGGGAGTACAACAGCATCAGGACACGGAATTCCGCCTCTCCGAGCCCGCTGGGGCGCAGGGCCTCGTCGGCCAGCTGGGCCAGGGCCCGGCCGAGCAGCACCAGCGTGCGAAACATCATGATGTCGGCGATCGGGACCGGCAGGCCGCGGGCTTCAATGCGACTGAGGCCCGCGAGGATGGCTTGAAACTGCTCTCTTAGCACAGAAGCTCCTATCCAAATAGTTTAGATTGGAAATGTTCCGTGCACAATATTATATTCTTACATTAACTTAATCCAGTCCTGGCATGGGCGCGGGCCAGGTACTCCTCGCTCTGCATCTCGATCAGACGGCTGACGGTACGCCGGAACTCAAAACCCAGCCGTTTGCCCTGGTAGAGCTGGGTCGGCGCCCCGGCGGCCGAGACGATGAGCTTCACGCCCTGGTCGTAGAGGGCATCGACCAGCGCGATCAGCCGCCGCGCCGCGTCCTCCTGCGCCTCGCCCAGGGTCGGGATCTCGGTCAGGAAAACGGTATGGAATTCCTCGGCCAGCTCGGCGTAGTCGGCAGCGCTGCGCGCGCCCTGGCAGAGAGTGGCGAAGCTGAACCAGACGATATCGCCAGCACGCCTGGCGGCATGGAGGGTGTGGCCGTTCACGAGCAGATGCCGTTCGGTCTCCGTAGGCGCGCCCGCCAGCTGCTCGAACAGCGCAGCGAGCCGGCCGCGCGTGGTCTCTTCGCCCGCGGGCAGGTAGATCGGCGCCTGGCGCAGCTGGCGCAGCCGGTAGTCGGTGCCGTCGTCCACGAGCAGCACGTCCAGCCGGCTCTCCAGCAAGGCAATCGCAGGCAGGAAGCGCGAGCGCTGCAGCCCATCGCGATACAGACCGGCCGGGGGCGTATTGGAAGTGATCACGAGCGAGACGCCGCTGGCCAGCAGCGCGTCGAACAGCCGGCCGAGCAGCATGGCGTCGGCAATGTCGATCACGTGCAGTTCGTCGATGCACCACAGGCTGGCCCGGCGTGCCATGCGCCGGGCCACGAGCTGCAGCGGTTCCTGCTGCCTGGGCGTAGAGGCGAGAGCGGCGTGGACGCCGCGCATCAGCTGATGGAAATGGCTGCGGCGACGGGCCAGCGGTGCGAGGCTGTCGTAGAACAGGTCCATCAGCCAGGTCTTGCCGCGCCCGACTCCGCCCCACAGGTACACGCCGCGCGCTGCGGGCGGCGCAGTTCGCGGCCAGAGCCGCTCCAGGAGCCTTCCTGCCACGCCGAGCTCGCCACGCCTCGTCAGCAGGCGGCCGCGCAGCTGCTCCAGCCGTGCGACCGCCAGACGCTGGGCCGGGTCGCTGTGCCAGCCGCGCTGGCGCAACTCGCGCTCATAGCGTTGCGGCAGGCCTTCCCCGCCCGTGGCAGGCTCGTGCATCGGTGCCGCCGTCAAAGGTTCTGGTAGTTCGGACCAGACCCGCCCTCGGGTGTCGTCCAGGTGATGAGCCGGTAGGGATCCTTGATGTCGCAGGCCTTGCAGTGCACGCAGTTGGCCGCGTTGATCTGCAGGCGGCGCCGGCCGTCATCGGCCGTGATGATTTCGTAGACGGCGGCCGGACAGAAGCGGGTGCAGGGGTTGCCGTACTCACGCGCGCAGCGCTCGGCGCAGATGCTGGTGTCGGCCACGTGCAGATGCACCGGTTGCTGCTCATCGTGCGCGGTAGAGGCAAGATAGACCGCGGCAGTGCGATCGCGCGGCGGGAGCGCCGCCTCCGGGACCGGCGCCGACTGCATCGCCGCGGCCGCAGGGCTCTCCTGATCGAGGCGCCGCAGCGTGCCGTCATTGGCCGCGTGCTTGAGCGTCCAGGGCGTGTGCCCGCCCAGTGCGGTTTCCAGCGCGGCATTCGCCAGGCCCCACCACAGCCCGTGCTTGAAGCCGGGCTTGATATTGCGCACCGCCTGCAGTGCACGTCCGCCGGGCGAGGCCCGCCAGGCCGCATCGAAGCCCGTGGTGCCGGCGCGGGCCGCGAGATGTTCCGCGGCGAGCACCCCTGAGCGCATGGCCTGGTGGATGCCCTTGATGCGTGCGGCATCCAGCGTGCCGGCCGCATCGCCGATCAACAGCGCGCCAGGCATTTCCATGCGGGGCAGGGCCTGTGCACCGCCGGCGGCAATTGCGCGCGCCCCGTAGGCGAGCGGCTCGCCGCCTTCCAGGAGCGCCAGTGTGGCGGGATGATTCTTGAAGCGACGGAAGGCCTCGAAGGGCTGAAACAGGGGGTCGCGATAGTCCAGGCCAATGACCAGGCCCACGTACACGCGATCCTGGTCGAGGTGGTAGATGAAGCCCCCGCCGAAGGTGTCCCGCGGCATCGGCCAGCCGATCGTGTGCTGCACGAGGCCGGCTGACGTGCGGCCCGGGGGCAGTTGCCACAGTTCCTTGAACCCGAGTGCGAAAGTCGGCGGGGAGCGGTCGGCATCGAGGCGGAAGCGCGCGATGAGCTGCTTGGCAAGGCTCCCGCGGCAGCCTTCGGCTAGCACCGTGACCGGCGCGTGGATCTCGGCACCGGGCGTGAAATTGGGCCCTTCGCTGCCATCGCGCAGGCGCCCGACGTCGCCGAGGCGCACTCCGGCGACCGCGCCCGCGGCGTCGATGAGCGCCGTGTCGGCGGCGAAGCCGGTGAACACATCGACGCCGGCGGTTTCCACCCGGGCGCCCAGCCAGGGCACGAGTTGCGACAGGGAGACGATGAAATTGCCGTGATTGCGCTGTTGCGGCGGCGTGGGCAGGCGGACGCTGCGCCGCTCGGTCAGGAAGCGGAACTCGTCACGCTGCACGGGCACACAGGTCGGGGGCGGCGCCGCGCGCCAGTCCGGCAGCAGTGCATCGAGCGCGACCGGATCGAGGACCGCACCGGAAATGCAATGCGCGCCGAGGCTGGCCGCCTTCTCGATCACGCAGATCGAGCGCTCCGGCTGCAGCTGGCGCAGGCGCAGCGCGCAGGCCAGACCGGCCGGGCCCGCACCGACAATCGCCACGTCATAGTTCATGATGTCCCGCTCGCCCATTCCTAGCCTCTCGCACGCACGGTGTTCACGATTCATTGCCCAGCGCCGCAAGGATGGCCGCGCGTGCCGCGTCGCGCAAGGCCGCGGCGCCGTCGGGAGGACCTGGGTGCGGTGCGGGCTGCATGGGCTCGAGCATCTGCACCTCGATGCGGCCCGGTTGCGCCAGGAAGGTCTCCGGCGGCAGGCAGCGGCGCGTGCCACGGATGACCAGCGGAACGACGGGCATGCCGGCGCGCTGGGCGGCCGCGAAGGCGCCGGTGTGGAAGCGCAGCAACCCGGGCTCCGGGCCGAAGGTGCCCTCGGGGAAAAAGGCCAGCGAGCTGCCACGGGCAGCGCTGCGCATCAGTCGCAGTGCGTCGCGCGCCCGGCCCGCGCGATTGTCGCGCGACACGAAGTGCGATCCGATGCGCGTCAGCAGCAGTCCGGCCAGCGGCACCGCACTCATCTCGCGCTTGATGACGAAGCCGAAGCGCGGCGGGAGTGCCGCAGTGAGCACCACGCCGTCCAGATAGCTGCTGTGGTTGGCGACGACGATGCAGGGTTCGGGCAGCGGCCCGCGAAAATGCACCTTCACCGGCATGCCCATCAGCGTCAGGGCGCTGCGCCCGATCCAGCGCGTCAGGCGGCGGCGCGTGCCCAGGGCCGGCAGGATCACCAGCAGCGGCAGCGAGCCCAGCGCCAGGGCCATGAATACCGTGGCCGCGTACAGGGTGTAAAGCAGCCTGAACGGCAACAGCCAGCGGCGGGGCAGAGCGCCCCCTAATACAGCAGGCGGGGCGTCGGAATGCGGCATTTCGGGTATTGGCACTGTGACCCAGGTCACCGTATGTTAACGGTTCGCGCGGTTGTGAGTCCCATCACATCGCCGGACCATCCCGGCTTTGCATACTGGCGGTCGGGGCAATCCCCCTTCGCGCAGGGCACCGCATTGAGCAGAAACGCCACCGTCACCAAAGAGTCGGTCCCCGAGATCGTTGACCCGGTCATCGGGCGTTTTCTGGATGCCGTATGGATGGAGCGTGGGCTGTCGGCGAACACGCTGGCGGCGTATCGCGCCGACCTCGTGGCACTCTCGCGCTGGCTCGCACTGCGAAATATTACCCTGTCGCGGACCAGCCGTGCCGACCTGCTCGCCTTCATTGCCGCGCGTGCCGCGGGCGGCTCGCGGCCGCGTTCGACGGCCCGGCAGCTGTCGTCGTTTCGCCGCTTTTTCCGCTACCTGATGCGCGAGGGCGCCGTGCGCGAGGATCCGACCGCGCAAATCGCCATGCCGCGCATTGGCCGCTCGCTGCCCAAATCACTGACCGAGGCGGAAGTCGAATCGCTCCTGATGGCGCCCACGGTGGGCGATCCGCTCGGCCATCGCGACCGCACCATGCTCGAAGTGCTGTACGCGACGGGACTGCGGGTTTCGGAACTCGTCAGCCTGCGGGTCGATCAGGTCAACACCACGCAGGGCGTGCTGCGCGTGCTGGGCAAGGGCAACCGGGAGCGGCTGATTCCGCTGGGCGAGGAGGCCGTGCGCTGGCTGATCGCCTTCCTCGGCAACCCGCGCGCCGAGATCCTGCTGGATCGCAGCACCGACTATCTGTTTCCCACGCGCCGGGGCGATCGCATGACGCGCCAGGCCTTCTGGCACATCATCAAGCGCTACGCCCGCAAGGCGAGCGTCAACCATGATCTCTCGCCCCACACGCTGCGCCACGCCTTCGCGACGCACCTGCTCAATCACGGCGCCGACCTGCGCGTGGTGCAGATGCTGCTCGGGCACAGTGACCTGTCGACCACCCAGATCTACACGCACGTAGCGCGCGAGCGCATGAAAGAGCTGCATTCCGAGCATCATCCGCGCGGCTGAAGCGCGCCCCCAGGGGCGCTGGATTCACGCCGGAACCGGCCCGCTCTGTTAAACTCCCGCCCATGCAAACCGGAAATCGCTGGCTTTCGATACTGGCCCTCGCGCTGGGGTCGATCGCCGTGGCGCTGGGCGCTGCCCCGTTGCCCGCCCCGGCCACGCCTACGCCGCTCGAGGCGGAGCTGGCGGCCGTCGCCGCGCACATCCCCGGGGCCAAGGCGAGCGATCTGCGCACCACACCGGTCGCCGGCATCTACGAGTACAGCCACGGCGCCGAACTCGTGTATGTCACCGCGGACGGGCGCTACGGCTTTGCCGGTGACCTGTACCGCATGTCCGACCGGAGCAATCTCAGCGACGCGCGCCGACGTGAGCTGCGCCTGGCACTGATCGGTGCCGTGCCGGAATCCTCGATGGTGGTGTTCACCCCGACGGTGGCGACGAAATACACCATCACGGTGTTCACCGACGTGGATTGCACCTACTGCCGCGCGCTGCACAAGCAGATCGCCGAATACAACCGCCTTGGAGTGAAGGTCCGGTATCTGTTCTTCCCGCGTACCGGCCCGAACACCGAGAGCTGGGCGAAGGCCGAGCAGGTCTGGTGCTCAGCGGACCGGCGCGCCGCGCTGACGCAGGCCAAGCTCGGCGTGGCGCTCACGGCGGCGGTGTGCAAGCCCAACCCGGTCGCGGATCAGTATGCGCTGGGCCGTGCCATCGGCCTTACCGGCACACCCGGGATCGTCACGGACAACGGCGATCTGTTGCCAGGCTATGCCCCGCCCGATGAGCTGGTGCAGGAGCTGCAGCGGGACGCCACGCCCGGCCCGGGCTGATCGGCCTCAGCGCTCCAGCAGCGCGAGTTTGTCGGGTTTACCTTCCCATTCCTTGGCGTCGGCCGGGGGCGTGCCACGCTCTGAAATGACTGGCCACTGCTTCGCCAGCTCGGCATTCAGGGCCGTGAATTTCTCCTGGCCCGCCGGCAGCTCTTCCTCCGAAAAAATCGCCTCGACGGGGCATTCCGGCTCACACAGGGTGCAGTCGATGCATTCGTCCGGATCGATGACCAGGAAATTCGGGCCGACATGGAAGCAGTCGACGGGGCAGACCTCCACGCAGTCCATGTATTTGCACTTGATGCAGTTTTCGGTGACGACAAAGGTCATTGAGACTCCGGTCCAAGCGGGGTGTGGGAGCCCGGCGGGGCCGCGTTATTCTGCCAAAGCGGCCCGCCAGTGCAAGCACGGCGAGGGCCATCAGCTGATCACCTGGGGCGCGGCTTCTGGATATCGTGGAAATGCTGGTGTTCCGCGCCTGCGCGCCGATCGGCAAAGTATTGCTCCAGCGAAAAATGCACGCTCTCGAAGGCAATCTCGTCCCAGGGCAGCTGCGGTTCGGCGAACAGCGCCGTCTCCAGGCTCTCGGCGCCGGCGCCATGGTGCTCCGAGCCCATGCGGGCGCGGAACATGATGTGCACCTGCGCGGCGTGCAGCACGTTCACCACGCTCAGGAGCGAGCCGATCGCGACTTGCGCGAGCGCTTCCTCCGCGGTCTCCCGGAGTGCGGCGGCATGAACCGATTCACCGATTTCCAGGAAGCCCGCCGGCGCGGTCCAGTAGCCGCGACGCGGCTCGATCGCGCGGCGGCACAGCAGCACCTGGCCGCGCCACTCGGGCACGCAGCCGGCGACGATGCGCGGATTCTCGTAGTGCACGGTGCCGCAGGCCACGCAGACCGCGCGCGGCAGCTGGTCGCCCGCGGGAACCACGTATTTCACGGGCTGGCCGCAGTCCGGGCAAAACTTCATGGGGGGCGGCGGCATTTGGGGCGGCGGTGGCCTGCAATCGGGTGATTCGGGTATCGTACTCGCATCGCGCACGGCCTCGTGGCGGAACTGGTAGACGCAGTCGACTCAAAATCGACCGGGCTTGCCCATCTCGGTTCGACTCCGAGCGAGGCCACCACCGGCCAGCTTCGGAAGAGTCAGGCGGCAGCTCATGCGGCGCAGTGATTTCACCTATCCCCTGTCTGCCGAGCTGATCGCCCAGGTGCCGCTGGCGCGGCGCTCGGCCAGCCGCCTGCTGGTCCTGGACGGCGGCAGCGGTGTGCGGGCAGAGCGGACGGTGGACGAGCTGGCAGGGCTGCTGCGAAGCGGTGACCTGCTGGTCTTCAACGACACGAGGGTATTGCCGGCGCGGCTGGCGGCACGCCGTGCCAGCGGCGGTCAGGTCGAGGTCTTCCTGGAGCGACCGCTCGAGGCCAACGGCGCGCTGGTGCAGCTGCGCGCGAGCAATCCGCTGCGCGCCGGGGAGGCGCTTTCGAGCCCGGGCGGGGCGGTCGGGCTGGTGGCGCGCCGGGGCGATCTGTGGGAGGTGAGCCTGCCCGGTCCGGCGGTGGACTTCTTCGAGCGCTTCGGCGCCGTCCCTCTCCCGCCCTATATCACGCGCGCGGTCGAGCCCGCGGATCGCGAACGCTACCAGAGCCTGCTCGCGCGCGTGCCCGGTGCCGTGGCCGCGCCCACGGCCAGCCTGCATTTTGACGCCGAGTTGTTCGCGGCCCTGGCCGCGCGCGGCGTCGGGCGCGCCACGCTGACGCTGCACGTGGGCGCCGGCACATTCCAGCCCCTGCGCACGGAGGAACTCGAAGGCCAGGTGCTGCACGCGGAGTGGTATTCCGTGCCGGCTGAAGCGCTGCGGGCGATCGAGGCGACCCGTGTGGCCGGCGGGCGCGTGATCGCGGTGGGAACCACGGTCGCGCGCGCGCTGGAGTCGACCGTGGCGACGGGCATGGCCTGCGGGGACACGCGCTTGTTCATCCGCCCCGGTTTCGCCTTCAAGGCGATTGACGGACTGATCACCAACTTTCACCTGCCGGGATCCACGCTGCTGATGCTGGTCGCGGCCTTCGCCGGCCGCGAGGCCGTACTCGCCGCCTATGCCCATGCGGTCGCGCAACGCTACCGCTTCTTCAGTTATGGTGATGCCATGCTGGTCTGGCCGGCGCCGGGTGTGCGCCCATGACGTTGCGGTTCGAACGGCTCCACTCCGACGGTGCGGCGCGCTGCGCGCGCCTGCACCTCAGGCACGGCGTGGTCGATACACCGGCGTTCATGCCGGTGGGCACCTACGGCACCGTCAAGGCGATGACACCGGAGGAACTCGAAGCGCTCGGCGCGCAGATCGTGCTGGGCAATACCTTTCATCTTGCACTCCGGCCTGGAGCGGAAATCGTGGGCCTCCACCGCGACGGCCTGCACGGCTTCATGGGCTGGACGCGCCCGATACTCACGGACTCGGGCGGTTTCCAGGTCTTCAGCCTGGCCGCGCTGCGCCAGATCAGCGAAGCGGGCGTGCGCTTCCGCTCACCGGTGGACGGGAGCGAAGTACAGATGAGCCCGGAGGATTCCGTCGAAGTGCAGCGCCTGCTTTGCTCGGACATCGCCATGGCCTTTGACGACTGCACAGCCTATCCGGCCACCGAGGCGCAGGCGCGCGAATCCATGGAGCGATCGATGCGCTGGGCCGGGCGCAGTCACGCTCATTACTATCGCGACGCGCCGCCGGGGCAGCTGTTCGGAATCGTCCAGGGAGGGATGCACACTTCGCTCCGCAGTGCCTCGCTCGAGTCCCTCGCTCGGCGCGAGTGGGCCGGGCTGGCCATCGGGGGGCTGGCCGTGGGCGAGCCGGAAGCGGAGCGGCTGCGGGTGCTCGAATACACGCTGCCGCTGATGCCGAGTGACCGACCGCGCTACCTGATGGGGGTCGGCTATCCGCAGGACATCGTGGCCGCCGTGCAGCGCGGCGTCGATCTGTTCGATTGCGTCATGCCAACGCGCCACGCCCGCAACGGACACCTGTTCACCTCCCAGGGCATCGTCAACATCCGCAACGCCTGCTACCAGAAGGACACCGGGCCGCTGGACCCGGACTGCCGCTGCAGCACCTGCCAGCGCTATTCGCGCGCCTATCTGCGGCACCTGGACCGCTGCGGCGAGATCCTCGGCGTGCGGCTCGGCACGATTCATAACCTGCATTTCTACCTCGATCTGATGCGCCAGATCCGTGCCAGCATCGCTGCGGGCACCCTGGCGCAGCTCAGCGCCCGGATTTTGGCGATTCCACGGCGCAACGCCACAGCTATGGCATAATGCCGCCCTTTTTCGCAGCCCAGCTACAGGCCCAGCCCATGAACTTCCTGATCTCACCCGCATACGCACAGTCGGCCGCCCCTTCCTCGGGCGGCGGGCTCAGCCAGATCCTGATCCTGGTTGTGTTCGTGGCGATTTTCTACTTCATGCTGATCCGCCCGCAGCAGAAACGCATGAAGGACCAGCAGGCGATGCTGTCCAAGCTCGCTGCGGGTGACGAAGTGGTGACGAGCGGCGGCATCCTCGGGCGCATCACGCAGGTGGGCGAGACCTTCGTGACGCTCGAAGTCGCCGACGGGGTACGCATTCACGTGCAGCGCGGCCAGATATCGCAGCTGATGCCCAAGGGCACGCTGAAGGGCGCCTGAGGGGCAAGCCATGCTGGATTTTCCGCGCTGGAAATACGCGCTCGTCGCGCTGGTCACGCTCCTGGCCCTGATCTTCGCGCTGCCCAATTTCTTCGGCACCGATCCGGCCCTGCAAGTGGCGCGCAAGAACCGCGCGCCGATGGACGATTTCGCCCGCCAGGCCGTCGAGCGCTCGCTCACGGCGCACACCGCGGCCTTTCACGGCGACTATCTCGATGACGGCAAGCTCATCGTGCGTTTCGCCAGCGTCGCCGACCAGCTCAAGGCGCGCGATGTGGTCAACGAATTCCTGGCGGTGGATTACATTTCGGCGCTGACCACCGCCTCGCGCGCTCCGGAGGCGCTGCGCCACATCGGATTGCGGCCCATGCCGCTGGGGCTTGATCTGCGCGGTGGCCTGTATCTGCTCTATCAGGTCGACGTGAACGGGGCGGTTGCGCAGCTGCTCGAGAGCTACGACCAGGGCTTCCGGCGCACCCTCAGCAGCGCCAATCTGCCCTTCAACGACATCGCCACCTACACCTCCAGCAAGAGCACGATTCCCAACGCGCTGCGCGTCTCGCTACCCGCGGGGGCCGACGTGACGGCGGTGCGCGAAGCCTTGCGCAGGGGCAACAGCGACCTGACCTTCAGCATCGGCAGCGATGCCACCGGGCCGACCATCGACATGGAGCTGAGTCAGACGCAGGTGCGGGCCCGCCAGGACTACGCGCTGCAGAAGAACATCACCACGCTCCGCAACCGTGTCAACGAGCTGGGCGTCTCCGAGCCGATCGTCGCCCAGCAGGGGATAGATCGCATCAACGTGCAGTTGCCCGGCGTGCAGAATTCCGCCGAGGTCAAGGACATCCTCGGCAAGGTGGCGACGCTCGAATTCCGCCTCGAGGACTCGCAGAACAGCGCCGCCGAGGCGCAGCAGCGCAACCGGGCGCCGCTGGGCTCGAAGCTCTACCAGATGGAAGGCCGCCCTGTGCTGCTCAAGCGCGAGCTCATCGCCACCGGCGACCAGCTCACCAATGCCACCTCGACCAACGGCAACGAAGGGCCTGAGGTCAATGTCACGCTCAATGGCCAGGGCGGAGACTCGATGCTGCGCAACACCCGGCTCAACGTCGGCCGGCGCATGGCGGTGGTCTATATTGAAAAGAGCCGCGAGACCCGTGTCATTGACGGCCAGAAGAGCAGCCGCGATGTCACCACGGAAAAGATCATCAGCCTGGCCACGATTAAGGCCGTGCTCAGCAACCAGTTTCGCATCACCGGGCTGTCGTCGGTGGAAGCACGCGAGCTGGCCCTTCTGATGCGCTCCGGTTCGCTGTCGGCGCCCATCTTTGCGGTGGAAGAACGCACCATCGGCCCGAGCCTCGGCGCGGAAAACATTCGCAAGGGCGTGCAGGCGCTGCTGATCGGCATGCTCGCGGTGTTCGCCTTCATGGCGCTGTACTACCGTCGCTTCGGCTGGGTCGCCAACCTGGTGCTGGTGGCCAACGTGGTGCTGCTCACCGCGCTCCTCTCGTTCTTTCGCGCGACACTGTCATTGCCGGGCATCGCAGGCATTATCCTGACGGTCGGTATCGCGGTCGATGCCAACGTGCTGATCTACGAGCGCATCCGCGAGGAGCTGCGGAACGGGGTGACGCCGCAGGCGGCGATTCGCGCGGGGTTCGATAAGGCCTGGTCAGCGATCCGGGATTCCAACGTCACGGCGCTCATCGCCGGCGTGGTGCTGTGGGTGGTGGGCCGCGGCGCGATTCGCGGCTTCGCGGTGGTGCTGACCCTCGGCATCGCGACCTCGATGTTCACCTCGCTCCTGGGCAGCCGGGCCCTGATCACGATCATGTATGGCGGGCGCCGCAAAGTGACGCGCCTGTCCATAGGTTAGGAGAGCAGCGTGGAGTTCTTCACAAAAGCCACGAACTTTCCCTTCATGTCGACGCGCAAGCTGTGGTACGGCTTGTCGGTCGTGTTGATACTGGTCGCAATTGGCTCTTTCTTTGTGCGTGGCCTGAATCTGGCGGTTGATTTCACCGGCGGCGTGCAGGTGCAGGCCGGGTTCAGCAATGCCGTGAACATCGATGCGCTGCGCTCGGGGCTGGAGCGCGCCGGGTTTCGCGAGGAGCAGGTCCAGTATCTGGGTTCCTCGCGCGAGGCGGCGATTCGCCTGCCGACGCAGGCCAACCAGTCCAGCGAAGCGATCCGCGCCCGCGTCGAGGGCGTGCTGCATGCCATCGATCCGCGTGCTGAAGTCACCAGTCTCGATGTGGTGGGATCGCAGGTGGGCGCGGAGCTCAAGAGCGGTGCGGTGGTGGCACTGGCGGCGACGCTGTTCTTGATCTTTGGCTACATCGCGCTAATTTTCCATACTTGGCGCCTGTCGCTCGGTGCGATCCTCGCAGTGCTGCACGACCCGATCCTGGTGCTGGGCGCCTTCTCGCTGTGGCACACCTCCTTCGACCTGCCGGTGGTGTCGGCCATGCTCGCGGTGATCGGCTATTCGCTGAACGACACGGTGGTGGTCTTCGATCGTATCCGTGAGCGCTTCGAGGGGAGCCGCCGGCTTGAGCCGGTCGCGGTGCTCGACCAGTCGATCAACCAGACGCTGTCGCGAACCATCATGACGAAGGTCGTGACGCTCATCGTGGTGGTGGCGCTCTACCTGCTTGGCGGCCAGGCGCTCAAGGGCTTTTCAGAAGCTCTGATCATCGGCATCCTCGCCGGCACCTATTCCTCGATCTACATCTCGAGCGCCATTGCCCTCGACTGCGGCCTGAAGGCCGAGCATCTGCTGCCTACCGCCATTAAGAAGCCGGTCGACGATCTGCCTTGAGCGCTAGTACCGGGGCCTGGCCGGAGCGTGCATGCTGCAATTGCTGAACGAACCGGGCACCTGGGCGGCGTTTGCCACGCTGACGCTGCTCGAAATCGTCCTCGGCATCGACAACATCATCTTTCTGGCGATCCTGGTCGGACGGCTCCCGCCCGCCCGCCAGCCGCGCGCGCGCGTCGTTGGCTTAGGGCTCGCCATGCTCACGCGGCTCGCGCTGCTGTTCTCGATCATCTGGCTGACGCGCCTGACGCAGCCCTGGTTCGAGCTGCTGGGGCAGCAGTTCTCCGGCCGCGACCTGATCCTGGGCGGTGGCGGCCTGTTTCTGCTGGCCAAGAGCGTGCTCGAGATCCATCACACGCTGGAGGGCGCCGCCGCGGAACGTGCCGCGCGCGTGCGTGCCAGGTTCACCGCCATCGTGCTGCAGATCGCGGTGATCGACATCGTGTTCTCGCTTGACTCGGTGTTCACGGCCGTGGGACTGGCGCGCCCGGACCAGGTGCCGATCATGGCCGCCGCCATCATCGCCTCCATCATCGTGATGATGTGGCTGTCCGGACCGATCTCCGCCTTCGTCGAGGAGCATCCGACGGTAAAGATCCTGGCCCTTGCCTTCCTGATCCTGGTGGGCGTGGCCCTGATCGGTGAAGGGCTCGATTTCCATATCCCGAAGGGCTATCTGTACTTTGCGATGGCCTTCTCGGTGCTCGTCGAGATGATCAACATCCGCCTGCGCAAGCTCCTCGATGCGCGACGGCAACGGAGTGGCCGATGAAATTCTGGATTTGTCTGACGATGCTGCTGCTCGCCCCCCCTGGATTGATGGCAGGGCCCCAGGCCCCGGCTGGCGCGGCGACCGATGCCAGTGCCAAAGCCGCCGGCGTCGCGGCACTCATTGCGAAGGCCGGGCAGGTCGGCAAGGAGGCCAGGCTTCCGCCGCACGTGGTCGATGTCCTGGGCCTCGGCACGCACGTCGGTGGACTGGCGGTGCGGCAGCTCGCGCTCCGCAACGGCAGCGAAGTGCGCGCATTCAATGTCAGTACGGAAAACAGCGTGGATATCGTGATATTCGACTACGACGAAGCGACCAAGTCCTCGCAGATGTTCCTGCTGACGCCGGCGGGGAAGCTGCGCCGCGCCATCACTTTCATCGCCGGCGGCGAGAGCCACTCGCTCGCAACCGCGGAGGGGCGGCGACGCTTCAAGCCGCAGCTCGATTACTGGCTGGCCATCCTGCGCAGCGCTTCTCCGGCCAGCCGGTAGAGGCTCCAGCCGTTTAACTCCACCGCGCCGAGCCGGAGATAGAAATCGATGGCGGTCCGGTTCCAGTCCAGGGCCGACCAGTCAAGCCGCGCGCAACCGCGCTCGACGGCAATCCGGGCCAGCTCCTTGAGCAGCGACTTGCCGACGCCGCGGCCGCGGAAGGGCGGGTCCACGAACAGGTCTTCCAGGTAAATGCCCGGCCGGGCCAGGAAGGTGGAGTAATTGTGGTAGAAGAGCGCGAAGCCGGCCGGCTGGCCGTCGCAATCGGCCAGCACCACCTCGGCGAAGCGCTGCGCACCAAATAGCGTCTCCTTGAGCCCCTGCTCGGTGGCGCTGATCTCATCGGCCAGGTGTTCGTACTCGCCGAGCGCGCGGATGAAACGCAGGATCTGCGGTACGTCGGCAGGCGTGGCAGTTCGCAGGTTCGTAGTCATGCACGCATTGGAGTGTCAGCGCCCACTCAGCCCTGTTCGGCGAGTTCGCTGTGGCGGTACGAGTAAAGAAAGTAAATCGCGAGCCCCGCCGCGGACCAGATGAAAAACGCTTCCCAGGTGATCGCCGGCAATCCTGCCATGAGGAATGCGCAGAAGCCCATCCCGAGGAGCGGTACCAACGGAACCCACGGTGTGCGGAACGGGCGCTTGAGTTCCGGTCGAGTCCTGCGCAGCACGATGACGCTGGCGCAAACCAGGAAAAAGGCAGAGAGCGTGCCCAGGTTGACCAACTGCGCCACCTTGCCGATCGGCGATAGGCCGGCTATCAGGGCAATGGCGACGCCGGATCCCAGAATGAGGCGCACCGGCGTCTGGGTCTTCGGATTGACCCTGGCCATTGGCGTGGGCAACAGTCCGTCCCGTGACATCGCCAGCACCACGCGGGTCAGTCCGAAATAGAGCACCAGCATGACGGTAGTGATGCCGGACAGCGCGCCGATCGAGATCAGGGCTTCCGCCCAGCCGATGCCGAGCTGCTTGAGTGCATCGGCGATCGGCGCCTTGATGTCTATGTGGTCGTAATGCACGACCCCGGTGAGGATGCCGGACACCACGATGTAAAGTACCGTGCAAATCACCAGTGAAGCGATGATGCCGATCGGCAGATTTCGCTGCGGGTTGACTGTTTCCTCCGCCGCGGTGGAAACGGCGTCGAAGCCTATATAGGCGAAGAAGATGAGCGAGGCGCCGGTCAGGATACCGCCCATGCCGAAATGCGACTGGCCGGCGGCGTCCGTGACCTGCGCCGGGATGAATGGATGCCAATTCGCCGGATTGACGTGCGGCGCGGCAACCCCGATGAAGACGAGGACCGCGGCAAGCTTTACGAACACCATCACCGTATTGAACCGGGCCGATTCGCTGACGCCGATGGAGAGCAGCAACGACAACAACAATACGATGACCATGGCCGGCACGTTGGCGATGCCGCCGTCGAGCGGGGCATTGGTCAATGCGTGAGGAAGATGCACGCCGATCAGTTCCAGAATCTTGCCGAAATAGCCGGACCAACCGATGGCCACGGTGGAGGTGGCAACGGCGTATTCGAGGATGAGGTCCCATCCGATGATCCACGCGATCAGCTCGCCGATTCCGGAGTAGGCATAGCCGTAGGCGCTGCCGGCACCGCCAATCGCGCCAGCGAGCTCGGCATAGCACAAGGCCGCAAACGCGCAGGCGATACCGGAAAGGATGAACGATAAGACGATGGCCGGGCCCGAGTACTGCGCGGCGACCACGCCGGTAAGGACGAAGATACCGGTGCCGATGATGCAGCCGATGCCGAGCATGGTGAGGTCAAACGCGCCAAGGCAGCGTTTCAGTCCCGTATTGGCGTTGACGTCGATTGGTTTGGTGCGGAACAGACTCATGCGTTCTCCCTGTGAATCCGTGCTTTCAGTGACCGGCAGGTTCTCCGAGAGCGGGGCGCCAGACTCGTGCCTGGAACGCAGGAAAGATGCCGACAGCCGGTCAGTTCATCAACTGGCAGCACGGCTTGTGGCTCACAGGAGCAGCGAACGTCGATGCAGGGCATCGGATCGACAGCCCCTTGGGTGCATTCTGCATCACCCTGCCAGGGCACGATTAAGCTTGGTATTGAGTCTCTCCGCCTCGAGCTCCTGCATCGGCTCGGTCGCCAGCAACTGCTTAAGCATTCGCTTTCTCCCCCGCGGTGTGTAACGTGCCCTTGTTGGCCGACTCTACACCCACTGGGCGGGCGGCGACGAGCGGCGCGAAAGCCGCGACCATGCTGGCGTGGATCCGCGGGCTGCCCGCGCAGACATCGGGTCCGAGCTGGTACTCCTCGCCGCTGACGGTGCTGATGTGGCCGCCCGCTTCGGTGACGAGCAGCGTGCCGGCGGCGGTATCCCAGGGCTTGAGGCCCAGTTCCCAGTACCCATCGACCCGGCCGGCTGCGACATAAGCCAGATCGAGCGAGGCGGCACCGGCGCGGCGCACGCCGGCGACCTGCGGCATCACCGTGCGCAGCATCTGCAGGTAGCTGTCCAGGTCATCGTTGGCGCGGAACGGAAAGCCGGTGGCGAGCAGCGCACCATCAAAGCCGCGACGCGCGCTGACACGGATCTTGCGGCCGTCGAGCTGGGCGCCGACGCCGCGCGTCGCGGTGTACAGCTCCTGGCGCAGCACGTCATAGACCGTGCCCACCTCGAGGCGGCCGCGCAGCTCGCAGGCGATCGAGACTGCGTACACCGGAAAGCCGTGGAGGAAATTGGTGGTGCCATCGAGCGGATCGATGATCCAGCGCGCCTCGTGGGTGCCGCTGGCGCCGCTCTCCTCGGCCAGGATGGCGTGCTCGGGATAGTGGTGGCGGATGATGGCGATGATCTCCCGCTCCGCGGCGCGGTCGACCTCGGTGACGTAGTCGTGCCGGTCCTTGGCGTGGATCTCGATGCCCTCGAGGCGCGGAATGCTGCGCGCAATGACCTCTCCGGCGCGCCGCGCGGCGCGTACCGCGATATTCAGCAGCGGGTGCATAGTCGACTAGAATAGCAGGAATGACAGCATGGCCGATCCGCTTCGTCCTGGTCGACACCTCGCATCCGGGCAACATCGGCGCGGCGGCGCGCGCGATGAAAAACATGGAGCTCGGTGAACTGGCGCTGGTGCGGCCGCGGCAGTTTCCGCACCCCGACGCCGTGGCACGCGCTTCCGGGGCCGATGACCTGCTGGCCGCTGCGCGCGTCTGCGCGACGCTCAGCGAGGCGCTCGCCGGCTGCGGGCTGGTGCTGGCCAGCACCTCGCGGGACCGGGACCACTACTACCGGGTGCTCGATGTGCGCGAGGCGGCGGCACGGGCCGTGGCGGAATGCGCCGCAGCACCGGTGGGCATCGTCTTCGGCGCCGAGCACAGCGGGCTCAGCAACGAGGACCTGGCGCCCGCCCACGCACTGCTGCGCATCCCGACGGGTGATGCTTACGCTTCGCTGAACCTGGCGATGGCCGTGCAGGTGGTGGCCTATGAGATCTTCCGGGCCCGCGGCAATGCCGCGAGCGCGCCGTCTCGTGAGCAGCCGCTCGCCGATCCGGTCGCGATGGCCGCCCTCTATACGCATCTTGAAGCCGTGCTCGAGCAGATAGATTTCCGCGACCGTACCCAGGCAGGCACCAACCTCATCAACCGCATCCGGCGCTTCCTGCAGCGTGCCGAGCTCGACACCAACGAGGTGAACATCCTGCGGGGCCTGCTCACCTCGGTGCAACAACGCCGCCGGCGCGCCGGCGATGCGGTGACTTCCCCATGAACGAGGGCGAGCCGATCTATCTGGACTACGCCGCCACCACCCCGGTGGATCCGCGCGTCGCGGCCGCCATGGCCGAATGCCTGGTGGCCGGCGGCGTGTTCGGGAATCCCGCCTCGAATCACCGCTACGGCCGCGCCGCGCGGGAGCGGGTGGCTGCGGCGCGCCAGCAGGCGGCGGCGCTGATCGGCGCGCGCGCCAATGATGTGTTTTTCACCTCCGGCGCGACCGAGGCCGATAACCTGGCGATTCTCGGTCTGGTGCGCGGGTCACGCGCGGCCGCTCCGCACCTGATCACCGCGCGCACGGAACACAAGGCCGTGCTCGACCCCTGCCACCAGCTCGAACGCGAGGGTTGCGCGGTCACCTACCTGAGTCCAGACGCCTCGGGCTGCATCAGGCCGGAGCAGCTGCAGTCGGCGCTGCGTCCCGGGACCGTGCTCGTGTCCCTGATGCACGCCAACAACGAGACAGGCGTCGTCAACGATATCGCCGCCTTCGGCGCACTGTGCCGGGCGCACGGCGCTGCGCTCCATGTCGATGCGGCGCAGAGCGCGGGCAAGCTCCCGATCGACGTGGCGGCCATGGCGGTGGACCTACTGTCCTTCACGGCGCACAAGTTCTACGGGCCCAAGGGCGTCGGGGCGCTGTATGCCCACCCCGCGCGGCGTGTGACCCTCCAGCCGCTCATGTTCGGCGGCGGGCAGGAGCGGGGACTGCGCTCGGGCACGATGCCGGTCCACCAGATCGTCGGTTTCGGCCTGGCCTGCGAGCTGGCGGTGGCGCAGATGGCCGCCGAATCGGTGCGCCTGGGGGCTCTGCGGGCGCGGCTCTGGGAGGGCATCGGCGATCTTCCGGGCGTGAAGCTGAACACGCCGCTGGAGACCTCGCTCCCCGGCCTGCTCAATGTTTCATTTACCGGGATCGAGGGCGAGAGCCTGCTGACCGGGCTGCCCGAACTCGCGTTGGCAAGCGGCTCCGCCTGCAATTCCGACAGTGACGAACCCTCCTACGTGCTGCGCGCGCTGGGCCATGACCGCGAGAGCGCGCAGAGTTCGCTGCGCTTCAGCCTCGGCCAGGGCACGAGCGGCGCGCAGATCGAGGTCGCGATTGCCGCCGTGCGGCGCCAGGTGCTGCGGCTGCGTGCGCTGGCGGGCGCCAGCACGTCTGGGGATGAGCCTGCGGCCAGCGGCGAGGCCGGCACGCGGGAGCAGGGCACCTGGGTGCGCTTTATGTTGAATGTTCGCGACGGCCAGATCGAGCAGGCCCGCTTCCAGGCCTACGGCTGCCCACAGACCCTGGCGGCCTGCGAGTGGCTCTCCGGGCGGCTGCGGGGACGCCCCTGGCCGCAGCCGGACGTTGGCGGGCCTCTGGATTGGGCCCAGGCGCTCGCCCTGCCGCCGGACCGCCTGACGCGGCTCCTGGTGGTGGAAGATGCCCTGCGTGCGGCGCTGGAGGCGGCTCAGCTGCATGCCGGCGCTCGCGGTACAATAAAGGGGTCTGGAACCGTAACACCATGAGCATCTCCCTCACAGCTTCCGCCGCCGAGCGGGTCCGCAGCCACCTCGCCAGCCGGGGTCACGGCCTGGGCCTGCGTCTGGGGATCAAGACCACGGGCTGTTCGGGTTACAGCTATGTGGTCGATTACGCCGATGCGGCGGGCCCCGATGACCTGGTCTTCGAGGACCAGGGGGTGAGAGTCGTGGTCGATCGCGGGAGCCTGTCGATACTCGATGGCACCCGGGTCGATTTCGTGCGCCAGGGCCTGAGCGAGTCCTTTCGCTTCACCAATCCCAACATCAAGGGCGAGTGCGGCTGCGGCGAGAGTTTCACGGTCTGAAAATTCCTTAGCTTCCGGGGACTTCCGCGCTCATTGCGATTGCTGGATGAGGCCCGGAGCGGCTAAACTCCTCCGCCTTTTCCCCGAGGAGTCCTCTGTGATGGCGCTCGAGCGCACCTTGTCGATCGTCAAACCCGACGGCGTCGCCCGCAATCTGATCGGAGAGGTTTACCGCCGTTTCGAACAGGCAGGGCTTCGCATCGTGGCCGCCCGCATGCTGCAGCTGTCCACGGCGCAGGCGGAGGCTTTCTACGCCGTGCATCGCGAGCGCCCGTTCTACCGCGACCTGGTGCGCTACATGAGCTCGGGGCCGGTGATCGCACAGGTGCTCGAGGGCGACGACGCGATCGCGCGCAACCGGGACATCATGGGCGCCACGGATCCGAAGCAGGCCGCGCCCGGGACCATTCGCGCGGACCTGGCGCAGAGCATCGAGGCCAACGTCGTGCACGGCTCCGATGCGGCCGAAACGGCGATGCGCGAAATCGGCTTCTTCTTCAGCGGCACGGAGCTGTGCCCCAGGCCCTGAGCGTGGAAGTGCCTGTCAATCTGCTGGGTCTGCCGCCTCGCGAGCTCGAGGCCTGGGTGCTTTCCCTGGGGTCGCGCGCATTCCGGGCCCGCCAGCTGCAGCATTGGCTGTACAAGCGGGGCGTCGAGCGCTTTGAGGACATGACCGACCTGGCCCGCGACTTTCGCGCCCAGCTGGCCGGACACGCGAGCGTCAAGCTGCCGCAGATCGTGCTCGCGCGCCAGTCGGCCGATGGCACGCGCAAGTGGCTGCTGCGTGCCGACGCCTCACAGGCCTTCGAAATGGTCTTCATTCCGGAGGCGGAGCGCGGCACCCTGTGCATTTCCTCGCAGGTGGGCTGCGTGCTCGACTGCTCCTTCTGCGCCACGGCACAGCAGGGGTTCAACCGCAATCTCAGCACCGCCGAGATCGTCGGCCAGGTCTGGCTCGCCAACCGCGAGCTCGGATTCGAGCCCGGCGGCGAACGGCGCGTCACCAACGTGGTGTTCATGGGTATGGGTGAACCGCTGGCGAACTTCCGCAATGTCGTGCCGGCCCTCGCCATACTGCTCGACGACGCCTGCTTTGATCTTTCCCGCCGCCGTGTCACGCTCTCGACCGCCGGACTGGTGCCGCAGATCTACAAGCTGGCGGAGGTGAGCAACGTGGCGCTGGCAGTTTCCCTGCACGCGGCAGACGACGAGTTGCGCAATACGCTCGTACCCATCAACCGCCTGCACCCGATCGCCGAGCTGCTCGAGGCCTGCTGGCATTACATCGACGAACAGAACGGCCGCAGCGTCACCTTTGAGTACGTGTGCCTTGACGGGGTCAACGACTCGCCGCAGCAGGCGCGCGCGCTGGCGCGACTGCTCGCCGGGCGGCCCGCCAAGGTGAACCTGATTCCCTTCAACCCATTTCCCGGCACCCAGTACCGGCGCTCGGGCGATGCGGCGATCTGGCGATTTCGCGACGAGCTGCTCAGGAGCAACGTCATGGCGACCGTGCGACGCACACGCGGTGAAGACATCGACGCGGCCTGCGGACAGCTCGTCGGCCGCGTGCAGGATCGCACGGTCGCGCGGCTGGGCGAGCGGCACCGGGCCGCACCGGCGGGCGCATGAGCGCTCTGCGCGCAGCGCTGCTCGGCGCCGCCCTCGGAGTGGGGCTGTGCAGCTGCCAGTCCAGCGGCGGGCCGCAGGCGGATGCCTCGGCCGCACGCGCCAATATGCAGCTGGGTTCCGCCTATCTGCAGCAGGGCAACCTGCCGGTCGCCAAGGAGAAACTGGAGCGGGCGGTGAAGCAGGCGCCGCGCGATCCGGCGATCCATGGCTTGCTGGCGATGCTGTACTTGCGGCTGGGCGAGGAGAGCCGGGCAGAGAGTGAATATCGCGCCGCGCTGGTGCTGGCGCCACGCGATCCGGACCAGCTCAACAACTACGCGGTATTTCTCTGTGGCGCGGGACGCATCGACGATGGGGTGGCCCGCTTCCAGGAAGCGGCGCGCAATCAGCTGTATCGCACGCCCTGGGTGGCCTACACCAATGCGGGCGTGTGCCTGCATAGCGCCCGACGCGACGCCGAGGCTGAGCCCCTGTATGTGCGCGCCCTGCAGGTGCAGCCCGACTACGCCGAGGCCGCGATGCAGCTGGTGGAGCTGCTGCTCGCCCAGAATCGCGGCGCCGACGCCTACGGACGCGTCACCGATTTTCTCAAGCGCAACCCGCCGACGGCCGCCATGCTGCTGCTGGGCTGGCGAGCGGCACGCGCCCAGTCCAATCCGTCCAATGCGGCGCAGATGGCGTGGCGGCTGCAGACGGAGTTTCCCGACAGCGATCAGGCCCGCAGCATAGCTGCGGTATCCGCCACCAAGAACTAGGCCATGGTGGAGCAGAGGCAAGCGGTAATCGAACTTCCTGGCGCCCGACTGGTGCTGGCGCGCGAGCGACTCGGCATGAGCGTCACCCAGGTGGCCGCCAAGCTGCGCCTGGATGTCCGGACCGTGACCGCCCTGGAGAGCGGTGAGTACGCCCGGGTGGGCGCCGCGGTCTTCGTACGCGGGTTCCTGCGCCGTTACGCCGAACTGGTCGGCGAACCGGCCCAGGAGATCGACGCCCTGTACACGCATCAACCCGATGCCGCCGCGGTCCCGGACCTCGCGAAGACGGGCCTCAAAAGGCTCGATGCCGCCGCCCAGGGTCGGGCCCTCGGGGTCGGGCCCGCGTTGATTGCAGTCGCGGTGCTGGGCCTCATTGCCGCAATCTGGTGGGCGCTGCGCGTGGGGAGCACCGCCAATCCATCCACGGTGGAAGGGCTGGCCGAGGTGCTGCATCTTTCGGTACCCGCCGGCGAGCCGCCGGCCACGGCGCCCGCACTGGCGGGCCAGGCGCCGGCAGTCGCGGCGAGCGCCCCGGGCGCGAGCGATGCCGGCGCCGATGCGCTGCTGGCCGCGCTGCCGCACAAGAGCGTGCAGCTCAGCTTCAGCGGCGAGTGCTGGGCCGAGGTCTACGACGCGCGGGGTTGGCGGCTGTTCTTCGGGTTTGGCCATGCGGGTACGACTCAGGCTTTGAGCGGAGTGCCGCCGTTTCGCCTCGTGCTGGGCAACGTCGAGGCGGTCGCGGTCGCCATCGAAGGCACGCCGGTTGAACTGCCGGCCGCGCAGCCCGGCGCGCGCCTGCGCGTCTCGCTCAAGGGCAACGGCACCGTGGCCGGCGTGCGCTGAACGGACCTGGCGGAGACTCCCGTGATCAAGTCACTACAGGCCGTGCGCGGCATGAACGACGTGCTGCCCGGCCAGATCGGGGCCTGGCGGCATCTGGACCGCGTGCTGCGTGGGCTGCTGCGCGACTACGGCTACGAGGAGCTGCGCACCCCGATCGTCGAGCACACCGAGCTCTTCCGGCGTTCGATCGGTGAATTCACCGACATCGTCGAAAAGGAGATGTATTCCTTCGAGGATACCGGCGGTGACAGCCTCACGCTGCGCCCGGAGGCCACGGCCGGCATCGTGCGCGCGGTGATCACCAATGGCCTGCTGCGCGGCGCACGCCTGAAACTGTGGACCGCGGGCCCTATGTTCCGCCATGAGCGGCCGCAGAAGGGGCGCTTCCGGGAGTTCTACCAGTTCAGCGTCGAGGCTATCGGCTACCCCGGTCCGGACATCGACGCCGAGCTGATCGCGCTGGGGGCGCGGCTGTGGCGCCAGCTCGGAATCACGCGGGTGCGATTGCTGCTCAATTCCCTCGGCACCGCGGCGGCGCGCCACAGCTACCGGACGGCGCTGCGCAGCTACTTCGAGGCGCACGCGGAGATCCTCGATGCCGACAGCCGCCGGCGCCTGCAGGGCAATCCGCTGCGCATCCTCGACAGCAAGAACCCGGCGATGCAGGCCCTGATCCAGGGCGCCCCGGTCCTCGCCGAGCATCTCGACGGGGAATCGCGGGCGCATTTCGCCAGTTTGTGCGCCCTGCTCGATGCCGTGCAGATCCCCTACACGATCAACCCGCGGCTGGTGCGCGGACTCGACTATTATTCGCACACGGTCTTTGAGTGGGTCACCGACGCCCTGGGGGCGCAGGACGCCATTTGCGCCGGCGGCCGCTACGATGGGCTGATCGCCCAGCTCGGGGGCGAGGCGACGGCGGCGATCGGCTTTGCGCTGGGCCAGGAGCGGGTGGTCGAGCTGATCACGCAGACCGGTGCTGCACCGGACCCCCGGCCCCCGGCGGTGTACCTGATCGCCAGCGGAGCGCGTGCCGAGGCGGCGGCCTTGCCGCTGGCCGAAGCCCTGCGGGAAGCCCTGCCCGGGCAGGGCGTGCAGATGAACCTGGGGGGCGGCAATTACAAGGCGCAGTTCCGCCGCGCGGACCGGAGCGGTGCCTGCCTGGCGCTGATCCTGGGGGATGCGGAGCTCGACCGCGGCGTGGTGGCATTGAAACCATTGCGCCGCGAGGCCGGTCAGATCGAATGCACGCCCGGGGAGTTGCCGGAGCGTGTGCGACGAATGCTGCAGGAGGAATCGTGGACGAGTATCTGAATGAACAGGAACAATGGGAGGTCGTGCGCGGGTGGGTGCGCGAGAACGGGCCCTGGCTGATCGCCGGAGTCGCGCTGGCGGCTTTCGGCGTATGGGGCTGGAAGGCCTGGCAGGCACGCCAGGAGACGCGGCTGCTGGCCGCGAGCGCCCAGTACGAACAGCTGGTGGCGGCGTTCGCGAAGAATGACATGCCCACGGTCATTTCCCTGGCCGACAAGCTGGCCACCGAGTATCCGCGCACCGGCTACGCCGAGCACGGCGAGCTCACGGCCGCGCGTCTCGAGGTCGAGAACGATCAGCTGCCCGCGGCGCTCGCGCGGCTGCAGAAGGTCCTGCTTGCCACCAAGGACCATGAGCTGGCGCTGGTGGTGCGGCTGCGGATCGCACGCCTGCAGATCGGGCTGGGCAAGCCCGACGAGGCGATGGCGAGCCTGGCGGCGGTCGAGCCCGGCGCCTTTGCCGGCCGCTACGCAGAGGTGCGCGGCGACGCCTTGTGGGCGAAGGGCGATCATCCGGCCGCGCTCAAGGCCTACAAGGAAGCACAGGCCGCACTGGGCGGCGCGCCCGGAGGGGATTTGCTGGCGCTGAAGATCGGATCTCCATGACCGCGCGCCAGACCCTCCTGATCGTAGCCGCCATCGCGCTGGGCGCGCTCGCCGGCTGTTCGCATTCAAAATCCAAGACCAAGCCCGACAAGCCGATGGTGCTCGTTCCCATCAAGGCCCAGTTCGAGCCGCGACGGGTGTGGAGCGCCAGCCTCGGCAAGCCCGAGCCCAAGCTGCGCTTGGGGCTGGCGCCTGCGATCGACGGCAATCGGGTCTACGGCGCCAATCCCCACGGCGATGTGGTGGCACTCGATCTGGCCACCGGCCGGCAAATCTGGCGGCGCAACTTCAAGCTGACCTTCTCGGGCGGGCCGGGGGCAGGGAACGGGCTGGTGCTGATCGGCACCAGCGGCGGCACGATGCTCGCCCTGGCCGCCAGCGACGGTGCCGAGCGCTGGCGCGTCCAGCTCAATTCGGAACTGCTCGCTGCGGCGGCCGCTACGGCGGACCTGGTCGTCGTGCGCACCGTGGATGGCAAGCTCTACGGGCTCAACGCGGCGGACGGGCAGCAGCGCTGGGTCGCCGATCAGCAGGTGCCACGGCTCTCACTGCGCGGCACGAGCGCCCCGCTCGTCGCGGGCGAGCTGGCGATCTCGGGATTCGACAACGGCCGCCTCATGGCCGTTTCGCTGGCGACCGGCAACACGGCGTGGGATGTGGCGGTGGGCCAGGCTCGGGGCAGCAGCGAGCTGCAGCGACTGATCGACATCGATTCCCGGCCGGTGATCGACGGCGACGATCTGTTCGCGGTCGCGTTCCAGGGCCGCGCGGTGCGCCTGACGCGTGATACCGGGCACGAGATCTGGTCGCATGAGGTCTCGAGCTACCGCGGACTCGCCGCCGACGCACTTGGCGTGTACGTGTCGACTGCGGAAGGCGCGGTGGTCCGGCTCGATCGCGCCAGCGGCGCGGAGCGCTGGCGCCAGCAAGCGCTATTGCGGCGCATGCTGACCGCGCCGGTCATCCAGGGCAGCAACGTCGTGGTGGCGGACATCGAAGGGGTGATCCACTGGCTCAGCATCGAGGATGGCTCGTTCCGGGCGCGGGCGCGCAGTGGATCGCGCGTCACCGCAGCGCCGCTGGTGAGCGGCAATCTGCTCCTGGTCCAGACCGACAAGGGAGTGATCGAGGCCTGGCGCACGCCGGGAGGCTAGTCCGCCATGCTTCCGGTGGTGGCCATCGTGGGCCGGCCCAATGTGGGCAAATCCACGCTGTTCAATGCGCTGACGCGCACGCGCGACGCGATCACCGCCGACGTTCCGGGCGTCACGCGTGACCGGCAATACGGCTATGCGCGCATCGGCGCCGTGCCCTGCGTGCTCATCGACACCGGCGGGTTGATTGACAGGCCCAGCGGGATCGCAGCGCAGATGCGAGCGCAGACCGAGAAGGCAGTGGCCGAGTGCGATCGCATCATTTTTCTCGCCGATGCGCGTGCCGGGCTGACCGCCCAGGACCGGCAGATTGCCGACGAGCTGCGGCGCGCGGGCAAGCCGGTCACGCTGGCCATCAACAAGTCCGAGGGCCTGGACGCGGACCTGGTATCCGCCGACTTCCAGGTGCTGGGCATCGGCGCGCCCCAGGCCATCGCGGCCGTGCACGGCCAGGGTTGCCGCGAGCTGATCGACACCGTGCTTGAGGGACTGATTCCTGGCCCCGGCCCGGCCGATGACACCAGCGCCATCCGCGTCGCCATCATCGGCCGGCCGAATGTCGGCAAGTCGACCCTGGTCAATCGGCTGCTGGGCGAGGAGCGCGTCATCGCCGGCCCGGAGCCCGGCACCACGCGCGATTCGATCATGGTGCCCTTCGAGCGCGACGGGCGCGATTTCCTGCTGGTCGACACCGCCGGCGTGCGCCGCCGCTCGAAGGTCGAGGATGCGGTCGAGCGTGCCAGCGTGGCGCGTACGCTGCAGGCAATCGCCGAGGCGCACGCCGTCGTGATGGTGCTCGACGCCCATGACAGTGTCGGGGAGCAGGACGCCAGTGTGCTTGGCCAGGCGCTCGAGCGCGGGCGGGTGCTGCTGATCGCGATCAACAAGTGGGACGGCATCCCACCCGAGCAGCGCGAGGAGATTCGCCGGCAGCTGTCCCTGAAGCTCGATTTCGTGCCCTTCGCCCCCCAGCATTTCATCTCGGCCCGGCACGGGACCGGAGTGGGCGAGCTGGCGCGCGATGTGGTGCGCGGCTACGACGCGGCAATGCGTGCGATGGCGACGCCGGCACTGACAAAAGTGCTCGAGAAGGCCATCGAGGCGCACCAGCCGCCGCTGGTGAAGGGCCGGCGGATCAAGCTGCGCTACGCTCACCAGGGCGGACGCAACCCGCCGCGCATCATCATTCACGGCAATCAGACGGTGGCAGTGCCGGATTCCTACCGGCGCTATCTCGCCAACGTGTATCGCGACGCCTTCGACCTGTATGCGACGCCGGTTGCCGTGGACTTCCGCACTGACGCCAACCCCTACGACCGGCTCAAGGCCGGGAAGCGCCGCGCCCGTCCCGCAGGAACAATGCCGGGTCGACGAAGGCGCGGTTGAGCGCCACGCCAAAGTGCAGGTGCGGGCCCGTGACGCGGCCGGTGGCGCCGACCGCGCCGAGCGCCTGGCCGCGGGCCAGGTGCTGGCCCGCATGCACGCCAATGCTGGAGAGGTGGCAGTACATGGTGATCAGACCTGAACCGTGATCGATGAGCACCGTGTTGCCGTTGAAGAAATAATCCCCGACGTCGATGACCACGCCGTCCGCCGCGGCGACCACGGTAGCACCCAGCGGGGCAGCGATGTCCATGCCGCTGTGCGGATCGCGCGCTTCGCCATTGAAGACGCGCCGCAGACCGAAGGAACTCGAACGCGCGCCGGGCACCGGGGCCCGCAGGCGCAGCGTGGCCGGTACCTGGGGCGAGAAGCTGGCGAGCGCCGCCTGGAGGTGCTCGCGCTCACCGGTGAAGCGCTGCAGATCAGCCTCCGAGAGGTCCACCTGCGCGGGGGGCACTTTCAGCCGTTGAGTGCGGTAATGCGCCGGCCGCACCTCAAAGCTCAGCTGCGTGGGCGATTGGGCCGGATCCCCGATGTCGATGGCCGCCGCGCCCGGCGATTGCGAGAGCGGAATGCCGACAATGGCCACCCATCCAGCACCGTGCGGCAGCACCAGGACCGGGGCACCGCCGAACTGTACCCGGGGCGCGGCCCGATCCTGGTCTGGGACCGGCAGCGCCGTGATATCCAGTACCGCGACGCCACCGGGCACGGCCCGATTGCGGGGCAGGGTGTCGGTTCCCGCGCCTGCAGCCGCCGCGCTGGCCACGGCGAGCACGGCAGCCAGCAGCACCGGCCAGCAGCTCCTCAAGGCTTGCGGCTGCCGGTGACGCGGGCGAGGACGGTACCGTCCGCGAAGCGCGCCTCGATATCCTCGCCCGCCCGCAGCTCGGCGGCGAGTCGCACCAGTCCGCCGCCACGGCCGTGCGCGACGATGGCGAAGCCGCGCTCCAGCGTCGCCAGCGGGCTGACGGCGTTCAGTGCGCGGGCGGCCAGCTCCAGGCGCGAGCCGATCTGGCGCAGCCGGCTACCGAGCGCGCGACGCAGGCGCAGCTCGAGCTCATCCACACGCTGTACGTGCTGACCCAGCCTGGCGCCGGGATGCGCGCGCTGCAGCCGTTGGCGCTGGGCGCGCAGCTGGGCGGCCGCTTCCAGGAGCTGGCGGCGCGCGGCGTTGCCGAAGCGTGCGGCCAGCTGCGCGAGCCGCTGCAGCCAGACGCGGCGATCCGGTACCACCAGCTGGGCGGCGGCGGTGGGCGTCGGGGCGCGCACGTCGGCCGCGAAATCAGCAATGGTCACATCGGTTTCGTGGCCGATCCCCGCCACCACCGGGATCGCGCAGCGGGCCAGGGCACGGGCCACGCGCTCATCGTTGAAGGCCCAGAGGTCCTCGAGCGAGCCGCCGCCGCGCGCCAGGATCAGCACCTGGCACTCGCCCCGTTCACTCGCCAGGTCGAGCGCCGCGGCGATGGCCGGAGCGGCCGCGGCTCCCTGCACCGGCACGGGATAGATCAGCACGCGCGCCGCCGGAAACCGGTCTGCCAGCACGCGCAGGATGTCGCGCACGGCGGCGCCGGTGGGGGAGGTGATGACCCCGATGCGCGCCGGGGCTGCGGGCAGGGTGCGCTTGCGTTCGGCGGCAAACAGCCCCTCGGCGCTGAGGCGCGCACGCAGCTGCTCGAAGGCGAGCTGCAGGGCGCCGGTACCCGCATCCTCGAGCTGCTCGACGAGCAGCTGGTAGTCACCGCGCGGCTCATAGAGGCTCACCCGGCCGCGCGCCATCACCAGCTGGCCTTCGCGGGGCGTGAACGGCGCCAGCGTATTGCGCTGGCGGAACATGGCGCAGCGCAGCTGCGCGTCGCGATCCTTGAGCGTGAAATACCAGTGTCCCGAGCCTGGGCGCGAGTAGTTCGAGACCTCGCCCTGCACCCAGATCGTGCCCAGCCCCGACTCCAGCAGCATCCGCGCCTCGCGATTGAGACGCGCCACGCTGTAGACGTCTCGAATGGTGGGGTCAGCCGCCGCGCGCATGGGGCATTTTAACCTTAATTCCGGAATCCCAAGCGGTTCTGGTTTACCCGCGAGCCGGCGGTGCGTACAATGGCGCGCTTCTTTTTGGGACGCCCACCCATGCGAATTCTCGAGGAAGCACTCACCTTCGATGACGTACTGCTGGTGCCGGCGCGCTCCGACGTGCTGCCGCGCGAGGTGGACCTGTCCACCCAGCTCACGCGCCGCATCCGCATCGGCCTGCCGGTGATCTCGGCGGCGATGGACACCGTCACGGAGGCGCGCCTCGCGATCACCATGGCGCAGGAAGGCGGCATGGGCGTGATACACAAGAACATGGCCATCGAGGCGCAGGCCCGCGAGGTCATGCACGTCAAGAAATTCGAGAGCGGCGTCATTGCCGATCCGATCACCGTTTCGCCCGACGCCACCATCCGCCAGGTGATCGAACTGACGCGTGCGCGTGGCATCTCCGGCGTGCCCGTCGTGAGCGGCAGCAAGGTCGTCGGCATCGTCACGCACCGCGACCTGCGCTTCGAGCGCCAGCTCGACGCGCCGGTGTCGACGGTCATGACGCCCAAGGCGCGCCTGGTGACGGTGCGCGAGGGGGCGCCGAAGGATGAAGTGCAGCGTCTGCTGCACAAGCACCGCATCGAGAAGGTGCTGGTGGTCGGCCCCGGCGATGAGCTGCGCGGCATGATCACCGTCAAGGATTTCCAGAAGGCGACGGAATTTCCGCGCGCCAGCAAGGACGGCACCGGTCGCCTGCGGGTCGGCGCCGCCGTCGGCACCGCTCCCGACACGCCTGATCGGGTCGCTGCGCTGCGCGAGGCGGGCGTGGACGTCGTCGTCGTCGACACCTCCCACGGTCATTCGCGCGGCGTGCTCGAAATGATCGCCCGGCTCAAGGGGCGGTGGGAAGATCTCGAAATCATTGCCGGCAACATCGTCACGCGCGAGGGCGCACTCGATCTGGTGAGCGCGGGCGCCGATGGCGTCAAGGTGGGCATCGGCCCTGGTTCGATCTGCACCACGCGCGTGGTGGCCGGCGTGGGCGTGCCGCAGATCACCGCCGTGGCGAACGTCGCCGAGGCGTTGGCGGCCAGGGGCGTGCCGCTCATCGCTGATGGCGGGATCCGCTACTCCGGCGACCTCGCCAAGGCGATCGCGGCGGGGGCGCACGCGGTGATGATCGGCGGGCTGTTCGCCGGCACCGAGGAATCGCCCGGCGAGGTCGAGCTCTACCAGGGCGCCTCCTACAAGTCCTATCGGGGCATGGGTTCGCTGGGCGCCATGGCCGACAAGCATGGCTCAGCCGATCGCTATTTCCAGGACACGAGCAGTGAGCTCGAGAAGCTCGTGCCCGAGGGCATCGAAGGGCGCGTGCCGTACAAGGGGAGCCTGGTGGCGATCCTGTTCCAGCTCGCCGGCGGGCTGCGCGCCGCGATGGGCTACACCGGCAGCAGCAGCATCGAGCAGATGCGCACCCGCCCGGTATTCGTGCGCATTACCAGCGCCGGCGTGCGCGAGAGCCACGTGCACGACGTCGCGATCACCAAGGAGGCGCCCAATTACCGCGCTTCCTGAACGGGTGGCTGCCGCGGCCACGAGCGCCGCCGATATTCATGCCGACCGCATCCTGATCGTCGACTTTGGCTCGCAGTACACGCAACTGATCGCGCGCCGGGTGCGGGAACTCGGTGTCTACTGCGAGATTCACCCCTGGGACATGAGCGCAGCCGCCGTGCGGGCCTTTGGCGCACGCGGTGTGATTCTGTCCGGTGGTCCTGAATCGGTCACGGCCAAGGATGCGCCGGCTGCGCCTGCGGCGGTGTTCGAGCTCGGGGTGCCGGTGCTGGGGATCTGTTATGGGATGCACACCATGGCCGCGCAGCTCGGCGGCCGCGTGGTGCCCGGTGAGGTGCGGGAATTTGGCTACGCCGAGATCCGAGCCCGTGGCCACTCGGCCCTGCTCCGTGACATCGAGGATCGGGTCAACGCCGAAGGGCACGGCCTGCTCGATGTCTGGATGAGCCACGGCGATCGCGTCGTGAAACTGCCACCGGGCTTCCAGGCGATCGCTGCGACGGAGGATGTGCCCATCGGCGGCATGGCGGATGAGGCGCGGCGTTTCTATGCGCTGCAGTTTCACCCGGAAGTGACGCACACCACGCAGGGTGCGCGCATCTACGCCCGTTTCCTGCACGTGATCTGCGGCTGCGCCAACGCCTGGACGGCCGGCAACATCATCGAGGATGCGATCACGCGGGTGCGCGCGCAGGTTGGGTCCGCTCGCGTGCTGCTCGGCCTGTCCGGGGGCGTGGACTCATCGGTGGTCGCGGCGCTGCTGCACCGGGCGATCGGCGCGCAGCTGACCTGCGTGTTCGTTGATCACGGCCTGCTGCGGCTCGGCGAAGGCGATGCCGTGATGGACGTGTTTGCGAAGCACCTGGGCGTCAAGGTGATCCGTGTCAATGCCGGCGAGCGCTACTTCGCGGCGCTGCGTGGAATCACTGACCCGGAAGCCAAGCGCAAGCTCATCGGCGGCCTGTTCATCGAGATCTTCGAGGCCGAGGCCGCGAAGATCAGCGGCGTCGAATTTCTCGCCCAGGGCACGATTTATCCGGACGTTATCGAGTCGGCCGGCGCCGGGACGGGCAAGGCGCACGTGATCAAGAGCCACCACAACGTCGGCGGCCTGCCCGAGCGCATGAAGCTCACATTGGTTGAACCGCTGCGCGAACTGTTCAAGGACGAGGTGCGCCGCATCGGCATCGAGCTCGGGCTCCCTGCGGCGATGGTGCAGCGTCACCCGTTTCCGGGGCCCGGCCTCGGGGTGCGTATCCTGGGTGAAATCACCCCCCAGGCGGCTGAGACCCTGAGGCACGCCGATCACATCTTCATCGAGGAACTGCGCCGGGCCGGCTGGTATGACAAGACCGGCCAGGCCTTTGCGGTGTTCCTACCGGTCAAGAGCGTCGGTGTCGCCGGCGATGGACGGCGCCACGATCCGGTGGTGGCGCTGCGCGCCGTGGAGACGGTCGATTTCATGACCGCCCGCTGGGCGCATCTGCCTTACGAATTGCTTGACGTGTGCGCGCGGCGCATCGTCAACGAAGTACCTGGCATCTCGCGCGTCGTCTACGACATCTCGGGCAAGCCGCCTGCGACGATCGAGTGGGAGTGAATCGGGCTTTTCGGGACCTGGCCGGAATGCCGGGTGCCCGCACGAAGCCGCGAGCGACATCACTGGCACTTTCCTCAAGGCGAATCTGCTTCCGTGCGTGTCACCTCGAGGATCTTTGCAATTCTCGTTTCCGCGTCCGTCCGGATCTTGAACTCCACACGCCGCGAGCGCGCCGGGTCCTCCTTTCCCGATGCATCAAGAATCAGCCTCGAGGAGGACAATCCGTTCGCGGTTACCAGGCGACGGAGCCAGTCGACGTCGCCGCGAACCTGCGGGAGCAACAGCACATAGAGCAGGGTTGATCTCGTCCGTGCCTGAGAAAGGTCCATGTTGTGCAGATAGGCGTCGTCGGGCGATGCGCCACCGATCCAAGCCGATGAAGTATGTCCCTCAATGCGGATCTCGGTGACCGCATCCCGATACTTCGGCGACGCCAGGATCCTCACGTATCGGGGAAAGAAGTCGTTCAGAATGTCCTTGAAAGCCGGCTTCAACTCACTGCTGCCCTGGGCAAAGAGAATGTCCGGATCCGAGAACCGGAGCGTCAGATCCTCCTTGATGAGCTGGGCGTTCCATCTGGGCAGATCCGCGGAGAACCCCTTGCGCAGATCCTCATACAGAGCGTCGCGGGTCTGACTGTACGCAACGGCCACCGTCTTTATCCTGCTGGCGTCGGCCTCGACCCGTATCATGTAGCACACTGCGATCAGTAGAAACATGACCATCAGCCCGGTCATCAAATCACTCAAGGGAATCCAATGAGCCTCCGACCCGGCCGCCCGATCCGCGGACAAAACGTCGTTCACCGCCGCGGTCTCGTGGCCAGAATGGATTCAGCTGGATGCCGAGACACGACCCCGGGCGTCTCCTCCTGATTCGGCCGAATGCCCCGCTCGCTCCTGCCAAACAGCTGACCGATTCTCTGCTCTATGATTGGCAACCCCTCCGTCACCTCGGTTATCAGCCCAGAAAGAAGCATGAGGGCCCGGGCGAGCTGCTCACTCTGATTGTTGATGTCCCGCACAATGTTTTGCAGCGATCGGGCCCCTACAGCAAATTCCGACGCCGAGTTCACGATATCAGTGAAGCGTAATGCCGCTTCCGTCATGCTCGCCCGGGTCGCGGTCTCCTGCTCAATCAAGGCCGCCAGTTGATTCTCATATTGAACCTGCCAGGAAACGAGCCTCTCGACGCCGGAGTTCAACTGCCTGAAGTTGTCACCGAATTGCTCATTGACCTTAACGTTGAAGTCCCGGACCACTTCCGATAGGGCACTTACAAGCGCTTTCGAGTTCGTCTCTGCAATACTCTCCGCGTATCTGTCGAATGATCCGATCATCCTGTCGATGCGATCCGTGCTGTCCGCACGCAAGAGCTTGACCTGGCTCAACAGACTGTGTTCATCGCCGCCCGCCAACGACCCGTTGAGCTGCACCAGCAAACGGGCCAGGTCGTCCACGGTGGACCCTTCCCGCGCGCCGGACGCCAGGACGCTTGCGTCGCCAAACAGCGCGACCCGGATCTTGAGCGTGAGTGCCCAAAATATCCCGACCACAGATGACCAGAACGCTGTGCGGATTCCGCCGAGCAGGTGCGGGACGCTGCTTCGAACGTTGTTCGGGTCGAAATCCAGCAGCCCCCAGGCAATGCCCGCAAAGCAGAAGAATATGCCGAGTGTCGTCAGGATCGTGGGGCCGAGCGCCGTGGCGCGGCGTGTCCATCTGATGTGGAACAGCAAGGCAATCGACGATATCAACAGGGTGGAGAATTGCGTAAAGCCGTTGAGACCTTCCCAGATGCGTACCATCGTCTTTCTCCCTCGGCGCGAGACCCGCGCGGGCAGGACCAACCGATCGCGACGTCCGCACCGGGCGGCCAAGCGCCAGGCACGACAGCCGGCATTCTCCGGACCGTAACGTGTTCAACGTCCAACTCATTTTCTGTTTGCGACGCATTTCCCGCAATCGGGTGTTCACCGGATGTTCTGAGCCGTGATCATCCGGAAATCCCTCGCCCGGCGTCCGAGTCGGAGGCGATTGAGCCAGCTTTCGAACATGAGGAAACACGGAACGCGAGACGAAGGATTGCCTTTAGTAATATTAGTCAGGAGAGAATCGGACCGGATCGCTGACGGGGCTGTGGATACCGGTCTCGTAAAACCCTCACTGCATCATCAGGTTGGGGTGCCAGGAGATCATTGAGTGGGAGTAGAATCGGGTCTATCCGTGGAAATGGTGACCAGGAAACTGCGGCGCTGACTCGCCCGATTCAGTGCGCAGACCATCTACATCACGCGAGGCCGTCCGTGGGAAAATCGTTACCGCGAATCGTTCTATGGCAAGTTGCGCGCCGAGCTCTTGAACGGCGAGGTCTTCTACACGCTGCGGGAAGCCCGAGTGGTGATCGAACAATGGAGCCAGAATTACAGTCGAATCAGACCGCACAGTGCGCTCGGCGACCGGCCACCGGCGCCGGAGACGACTGCCAGGCGAGTGGCGAATGAAAGCCGAATCGGAGAGACTTAAGGAGCTGCTTAAACTGTCATCAAGTCTGGACCAAAAACGGGCCTGCCAGTGCCCGTGAAGGTAATGTGGGGGCCATCCCTGGGTCAGTTCTCGTCGTTGAAGCTGAGGCCAAAGCCCGATTCCCCGAGCCCGATTGGTGCGATCAGCAGAGCGGTTCAACGCCTGAATATTTATGGGTGATCGGCGCTACAGTGTGGGGCGGCTCGCAATCACCACGCAGTCAGGGTATCAGCTCCGGTATCTGTGACGAAAGGACGGGTCAACTCGGACCAACCATGCTTGAATCTTCCGAGACCAACGAGTTATTGCTGACGCACCAGCTGGTGCCCGCAGGTCCGATTCCCACAACAAACGACCCGGACGGATTCTATCCGTACGAGAGTTTTTGCGAGACCAGCAAGCGGCCTGTCTTGAAGAACTACCGCATGGTGTCCCTCGAAAACGACCAGATGCGTGTGAAGATCTGCCCGGATCTGGGAGGACGCGTCTGTTCTATGTTTCTCAAAGAGGCCGCTGTAGAGACGCTCTTCTTTCCGCGCGTTATACGACCAGTACGCATCTTGCCCAGACAATCGTTCACCGGGGGCGGGATCGAATTGAGCTTTCCCATCTCACACAGCCCGGTGCAGCTTGATCCGGTACGACATGTGGTGACGTGCGATCAGGAAAGAATCTATGTCTCCTGCGGGGAGCGAGAGCTCAGATTTGGAATGAACTGGACCGTCGAATATTCTCTTGGCGAACGCGATGCCTTTCTGACCCAGCGGACGGTCTTCTTCAATCCTGATTGTGATGCTCACCCCTGGATGTCCTGGTCCAATGCCGGCGTACCCGCCCGGCTTGACACCGAGTTCCATTTCCCTGTTGGCCCCGTGCTTGTTCATGGTCGTGATCTTCGGACTATTGACTGGAACGCAGAAGGTCCCCGGCGCCAGTCAGACGTGCGCAGAATGACCGGATTCTTCTGGAAGAAACCGGATTGTTTTGCATTTGGAGCCTTCACCCCAAGTTTGCGTGCGGGTCTGTATCATGTGGCAGACCCGTTGCACGCACCCGGGATCAAACTGTGGAGCGATGGCACTGGACGAGATGAACCATGGGTGACTCAATACACCCTGAACGGTGAGCAATGCCTGGAGATCCAGGGCGGTCCCCTGGTCGACCAATCAGTGAAGGATGTCCTTCAGCCCGGGCAGCTGCGACACCACGTTGAATTCTGGATTCCTTCCGCTACGGCGCGTGATATTCGGGGCATTTCTCTTCCTCATCCTGAAATAAGGGCTGTGGACAGGGTTCCACTTTTTGATTGGGCGCAGGGTGACGATGTCTGTTTTTGGCTGAGTCTCCTCTCGGCACGGAAATCAGGCCTCATCAATCAAATCCCGACTGCCCCCAGTTTAGACAGTAACCGCTGGGCCGCCAGTGGAATTGCCGACTTAGGTGACGCGCTCTCCTGGGCGGCTTCGTCAACACAAGGAAGCGAACGGGACAGGTGGTTATTTCAGCGCGGCGCCTGGCTTGCCGGTCGCGGCGAAACAGGCTCTGCATTGGAAGTTCTGGCACAGTCGGGCGACGATCGCGCGCGGGCGTTGTCTGGGCGCCTTTGGCTGGTGCAAAGGAGGGACGCGCATGCCGCGGCAGAGTGCTTTCGAGCAATCGAGTCCGAGGCAATCTCGCTTCACCCCCAGCTAGTGATCGAGCGGGATAAAGCGCTCGCCGCGCTGGGGCCAGAAACGCTCGCCGAGCGTAGGCGTTGGCTCGATGCCGTCTCGGCTCTTGATGACGAATGGTTAGCCGAAAGGCGAGCGAGTCTCCTGATTGACTGCGGAGATTCGCAAGCGGCTCTCAACGTGCTTAGAAGCACCCGCTTCCAGTTGGTACATCAGAGATATGAACGGACTCGCCTGTGGCGACAGGTTGAAGCAAATCTTGGCCTGGAGCCTGTTGAGTATCCTACGTGGCTGGGGGAAGACGATCTGGCGGAATTTGGAGCCTATCGTGAACTTCCAGTGACTTAATGAAGACCACCATCTCCCTTGATGATGCCGCGGCGCGGGAAAGTGACGCAGCTGGGTGGCTCCGTAGCGCGACGCTGGGTTGCCGAAATCATCGAGGTAACAGTCGCAGTGCATTTTCGCGATAGACACGCCTAAGAACATCGTCCGGCAAGCTTAAGCCGTAGATATTCCAGCGCCCCTGGCGCGAGGCATGCGACGGGTATTCGAAATATTCGTCCGCTGTCTCCAGAAATCTGTAGTGCAGACGATACATACTCAGTTCTGGAACCAGGTCCGTACCAAACAGAATGCGGTCGCTGTACTTCAGAAAGAATTCGCGCGCCGTGTAAGGCTGTCGCCCGAGTTCTGCTAAACGTGCCCCGATATCTACATGAACATTGGGATACCTCTCGAGCAATCCGCTGACATAGGAAAGCTCTTCCGCCCGTTCGGCGACGTGTGCGGCAACGAACGTCGTGCGAGGATGGCGCGCGAACACGCGGTCGCGTTGCTGCAGGAGCTCTTGCTTGCCAAACTGCGAAGAGTGAAAGCTCCACTCCGGGTGCGCCGCCAGCTCTTCAAAGCGCTCGTTGTGTTCATCGATGGGCAGGAAAAATGCGTCCGGGTCTGCGATGTGAAACATGACCGGCACGCTCAACTCGGCCGCTTTCTCGAACATTGGCGCGAGGCGCTCGTCGTCAACCTGCAACAAAGCGCCGGTCGAATCCCGCAGGCTCGTGCCCAGATCCTTCCAGACTTTCAGACCGCAGGCGCCGTGCTCCACCATTTGCTCGAGCCGATCAGCGCAACCGCTGAAGAATGTGGCCGTGGTCAGGTCCGTCCAGTCCATCCATGCGTAGGTGGCGAACCGTCCTGAAGCTGATGAGTGAAAACGCTGGATTACCGCGAGAGCTTCAGTCCCGAGCTGCATGGTGATGTTGACAATCCGTTCTATCCCGCACTCATCCATCACCTTCAAGACAGCGGCCGGATCCTGTGCATCAAGGTGATTGTGGTAATCGATAACCGGAAACTTCGCCCGCTTCAGGTGGTGCACGGGCGTGACCAGCATCGAACGCGGCTGATAATCACTTAGGCGAAGGTTGACCTCCGCCTTCGCGGTCACCATCGCGATGAACTTGTCCTTATGAGTTGCCGGCTCACTCATGATCGTGTGTCCGCTGCTCCGCCAGCCGGCTAAACATCAAACGCAGGTCCCTGTAGCCCTTTACCACCACGATCCCGGTGATCACCGCGAACGAAACTCCGGCGACCACCAGCGAGACGGTCCAGAAGATCAACCAATAGTTCATTCTGCCTCCTACAGTGTGGATTCAAGCCTTACGCCAGTTGAGGATGTCGGAGCGCGCCTGCCCAATAGAGAACCGAGGACGAGTCCTAAGGTGGCCAGGCCAAATGCGCAAAGACCGGTGATGTTCTCGCTCCAGTGCAGGAAGAAAAAGGGGATGATCGCTCCGGCAGCGCCCAGCAGCATAGCCAGATAGCCGCCTGACGTATTCGCGCGTTTCCAGTACAGGCCGCCGATTACGCAAATGAACGTGCCCGCCAGATAAATGGTGCCGGTGATGTTCAGGTACAGATAAACGGCGCCCGGAGGCGTGTAGTACAAGCCCCAGAACATCAGGAACAGTCCGACGAATAGGTTGGCGAGACGATTGACGAAGATCTGGCTGCGCGAACTGAGAGCCGGCTTACCCATCTGCTCGCGGATGGGCAGGATGATGTCCTGGGAAATTACTGCGCTCCAGCCCAGCAGGTAGGAACTGTTAACCGACATAGTCGCGGCCAGCATGCCCGCAACCACAATTCCCTTGACGCCTGGGCCAAGGATGCTCGCAAGCATAGCCGGCATGGCGTCGATCGGGGCAAGTGTCTGCCCATTGACTACCGGGAGTGGAACTCCGTTGCGGATCGCACCCAGGCCGAATAGCGTCAGTGCAGCCGCTCCCCAAAGCATGGGTAGCATTCCTCGACCGAGATAAATGAACCCCGTCCAGGTCATGACCCGTTTTGAAATCTCGGGGCTCTTGGTCGAGAACACGCGCATGGCGGTAGTCTGCCAACAGGTGTGGATGGAGAACCAGAGCAGGATCTGCCATATCAGGAAGGTGATACCGAATTTTGGATTCTGAATGGGATCAAAGCCGGCGCTCCCCATGGTGCTGAAGACCTTGGCGACGATATTGCCCCACCCGGCGTGGTAGACGGCGTAAATCGACACCAGAATCGTAGCCACCGACAGCATGGCATACTGAATGAAGTCGGTAATGACCACGGCCATCATTCCGCCGACGACCGTGTAGACAAGTTCCAGCAGCAGAATGGCCGTCATAACCGCAACGAGGTACCGGGAGTCGATGCCGCTCACGATGGTGAGGAATTCGCCCTCGATCTTCAGGAACACGCCCATGTTGAGGATGCCCCCGGTTGCAACCAGAATCCCTGCAAGAAGGCGCAGTCCGCGGCTGTATTTGCGCTCGAAGTACTCCGGCACAGTCATCAACTTCAAAGAACGAAAACGTTGGACAACCAGGCCCGTTCGTCCCACGACGATCATGACGAGTCCAGAAATCAGTGCCGCAGCAAAGGCGGCGAAACCATACTTGTAGCCCAGTTCGCCGTTGTACATGAATGTGATCGTGCCGATCTCGGTGGCCGCAAGCGTCGCAATTCCCGCGTACATCCCAAGTTCTCTTCCGGCGACGAGATAGTGGGAAACGTTGGCAATGTATTTCTTGCCCAGTAGTCCGGCCGCAACGGACAATATGAGATAAGCAACAACAATGAACCAGTCAATGGCGGCGAAGTGCATCCAGTGCTCCTGGTGACTGACACATTGCTTTGGTCCAGATGTGATGACTATTCAGGCGGCTCGTTGAGTCTCTCCGATTCAGCTTTCCTTCGTCAATCTCTGGCGAATGGAAATAGGCAGACATGCGTTGGTCCACCAACCAATCTTGAAGAAACAAAGGTCCGCTTCGGGCTCGAGTCGATCATCGCGTTACCCGGGATATCAGGTTATGCTATATTATGATAGCCGTGATCGATGGAGGATTAGAGTCATGCCCTCAAGCTATACAATCGGTAAGCACTTTGAGCACTTCGTTAAGGAACAGGTCGAGGGTGGGAGTTACGCTTCTGCGAGCGAGGTCATCCGGGATGGGCTACGACTTCTGGAAGAGGACCAGCAGCGTCGCCAGGCGGTACTCAACGGTCTGCGTGGCGAAATCGAAAGGGGTCGGCGCAGCGGCAAACCGAAACCCGCCGCCGAGGTACTTGACCGTCTGGAACGCAAGTACACCAAATTGGCCAAAGAACGTGCGAAGTGAATGCGCGCGCAATTCACACCACAGGCCGAAAGTGACTTGGAGGAGGTTGGCGACTACATCGCACTCGACAATCCTCAGCGCGCTTTATCGTTCATTCGCGAGATACGACAACACTGCGAGAAGATTGCTGTGGGACCGCATCACTACGTGGCGCGTCCAGACCTGGGCGACACGACACGGATGTGCACACACGGAAATTACCTAATCGACTTCGAGCCGTCTGACGACGGCGCACTCATACTGCGTGTACTTCACGGCGCCCGAATGGTGCCCGGAGTTCCCGGCAACTATTGACCCTTTGACCGCTTTTCGCCTCGCATGACTGCCGAAGCACTTCGATCCCTTCGGCATCTATCGCCCGCAGGCAACATGTGTTGACGATAGGCCCGACGGTAAGAGTGCCACGCGCCGAGACGAAGTTGCCCGTTGTCGAGTGTCTACGAGTGCTGGAAACAATGGAGTGGGAGTGACTCCCGCAGACCTTTGTTGATGAGATCAACAATGGATCGGCCACGATCAAAGGTCGTTGAGAGACACCGAATTGTCATGAGGGATGGTATATCTCAATGGATCAAGGCAGGCGACGAGCCCTCCTTCATGGGTGTCTTCAGAGGCGCGCCTCGATCATCTTCCACCCGTTTCCAGATGGGTCACGGAAGCTGGCGTCCACATTGCCGTAGCGGCTCGTGGGCTCCTGCGTGAACTCGACGCCTACGGCATGCAGGCGCTCGTAGGCGGCGCGGCAGTCATCTACGCCCAGCACGAGCGGCGGCATCGCGCCTTTGGCCACAATCGCGTGCACCGTTTGCGCCGTCGCCTCGTCAAGCACCGGCGGACCTGGCTTGAAGAGGCCGAGCTGCAAAGAGGGCTGGTCCGGATGCTGTACCGTGAGCCAGCGATAGTCGCCGTTCCGCACATCCGTGTGGACGCGAAATCCGAGCTTCCCGACGTAGAACGCCAGTGCCTCGTCCTGATCTCGCACGTATAAACCGACTTCTTTGACACCTTGGCTCATGGGATCTCCTTTTGTTCAGATCCATTTATATCGGTCGCCTCCCGGCGTCGCTTCTCCGAAACTGCGATCGTAAGGTCGGGCCGGTGCGCGGCGCTGACGAAGCAGGCGGGTACGCGGCCGAGCTCGTGCGCCGCGGCTCGGGCCCTTGCCCGGACCGCGCCCGGGCTCTCGCCGGTGACGTCGCGGAAGGTGCGTCCGAACGTTCCCAGACTTTCCCAGCCCGTGTCGAGGGCAATCTCGGTGATGGGCCGATCGGTGTCGCGGAGCAGCGCCGTAGCCCGTTCGATGCGCCGCGTGAGCAGGTAGCGATGCGGCGGTACCCCGAAGGCCCGCTTGAACGATCGTGCGAAATGGGCTTCGGAGACTCGGCTCACTCGTGCCAGCCGCCGCACTGGCCAATCTTCGTGCGAGGCGGCGTCCATCCGGTCCTTCGCGCGCAGCAGGCGGCGCAACAGTTCGGGCGCCTGGCTTGCTGAATCGGCACTCATGATGGAGGAGCTCGAGACCGAGACCGAGGGAATTCTGATTAACGGCGTTGACATTATCACGTTCAGCGACGATGGCCAGCTGATTGCGCACTTCAACTTAATGGTGCGTCCCGCCGAGGCGATCAAACTGTTGCAACGTCTGACGGGAGAGCAACTTTCAATTCAATGATCGGCGCGATCGGGACGGTTGCGCAGCTTCAGGCAACGCACAATCGTGAGTGACCGGTGTCAACCTGCTACATTCGCGGGGACTCGGGGCCGCGATACGCTCCACGATGGTCGCCAATGCTCGCCCAAATAGGCAACAGGCAAAATCGTTTTGACGGCATTTCCGACGGTATCGTGAGCACGGCCTGTTGGAAACATGAGCTCGCTCAGTGGGTTAGAATGTCAGGAGATCATTGAGTGGGAGTGGCGCCGATCGAGTCTTCGCGCACCTGTCCTTCCTGCGGCGCCACCGGTGCGGGCTCCTACTGTGATCGCTGTGGCGAGAAGCGGCGTAATAATCATGACTTTTCGATCCGGCATTTCCTGTCGGAGGCCGTTGAACCCTTCACCCACTTTGATTCCAAGATCCTGAGGACCGCCTGGCGACTCGTGGCACATCCTGGTGCGCTAAGCGCCGACTACCTGGATGGGCGGCGCATCCGCTATGTCAACCCGCTGCGCCTGTTCCTGCTGTTCAGCATCCTATATTACTTCTCCAATTCGATCTTTCCCTACAACGCGTTTACGACCACGCTCGCCACGCAGCTGCATCAGAACGACTATTACCACTCCTTCGCAGCGGACCAGGTCGCCGTCGCGATGCATGGGATGGGCATCGAGTACCCGGCGTTTGAGCATGCCTACAACGAAAAGACGGCGATCCTGTCCAAAACGTTGCTGTTTACATTGATACCGGTCATCGCGCTGCTGCTCTACGGATTTTTGTTTAGGAAGAAGCGCTACTACTCTGAACATCTGGTGGTGGCCACGCATTTCTGGTCCTTCGCCCTCATCGTGATCGGCGTATTCATCCCTGCGCTCATGCTGGTGCTTGTGTGGATGGGTGCTGCATTCGGTGTGCCGGCGAGCGTCGTGATGTCGGACAGCGTTCCGACCCTCATCATCCAGGCGATGTTCGCGCTATACCTGTTCGTGATGCTGTTGCGCGTCTATCGCGTGAGTCTTTGGTATAGCGGATTGCTGGCCGCCGCGATTGCCTGGTCGTTCTTCCAGATTGTGTGGCTATTCAGGTTTCTGTTGTTCGTCGCGACCCTGAATTCACTGACTTGATCCGCCATGCAGCTGCTGGAGCGCCAGGAACAACTCGAAAAACTGGAGCGATGCCTGCAGGAAGCGCGGGTGGGCTCCGGCAAGCTCGTACTCGTCGCGGGCGAGGCGGGTATCGGCAAGAGCTCGCTCGTTGACCAGTTTGCGTCGGTCCATCGACGCGATTCCTTCACCCTATGGGGTGCGTGCGATGCGCTGACGACGCCGCGTGCGCTCGGACCGGTACACGAGATTGCCGCGCAGACGTCAGTCAGTGACGGCCATAGCCCTGGCACCGATGAATCGCGCGACTGGCTGTTCCGGGGCCTGCTCGAAGAATTCTCGCGGCCCGAGCGGACTTGCGTAGTCGTGTTGGAAGACCTGCACTGGGCCGACGAGGCGACGCTCGATTTCTTCCGCTTTATAGGCCGGCGCATCCAGCGTACGAGCACACTTTTTATTGCAACCTATCGCGATGATGAATTGCCGCTGCATCACCCCGTGCGACTGGCGCTCGGTGAGCTGACCGGCCATCACGTGCAGCGGATGCGCCTGGCACCACTGACGGTTGCCGCAGTGGGAGACCTGGCCGGGAAGAGTGACATTGACGTCGCGCGCCTCCACCAGCTGACGGGTGGTAACCCATTCTTCGTGCACGAGGTGCTCGCGAGCCCAGGCGAGCGCGTGCCGGTGACAGTACGGGATGCGGTGCTTTCGCGTCTCCTGCGCTGCTCGGCCCCAGCGCGTGAACTGGCCGAGCTGGTCTCAATGTCGCCGGGAAAGACGGAGCGCTGGCTCATCCAGGGTGTCATCGGCGATCGTGGATTGGCCATTGACGAGGGCGTTTCGCGTGGCCTGTTTGCAGCTCAAACGGATGCGATTGGATTTCGCCATGAGCTGGCACGCCTCGCAGTGCAAGGCACCGTTACTCCGGAGCGCGCCCGGGCAATGCACGAAGGGCTGCTGCAGGCGCTGGTGGAACGCCGGGCGGACCTGACCCGGATCGTGCATCACGCGGCTGGAGCCGACAACGCCGCGGCTGTGCTCGAGTACGCGCCGCTGGCGGGGAAGGAGGCCGCGCGGCTGGGTGCGCATCGGGAGGCGGCTGCACACCTGGGCGTGGCCTTGCGCTTTGGCGCCACCCTGCCGGCCGCGAATCGAGGGGAACTCCTCGAGCTGCGCGCTGAAGAATGCAGCGTGACCAATCAGGCTATAGAGGCAATCGCCTCGGCGAACGAGGCGCTTCTGTTGTGGCGCGAGCTTGGCAATATCGAGGCGCAGGCGCGTGTGCTGAGCTTCCTGTCCCCGGAATATCGGGTGGTAGGCGACAAGCAGCAGGCTGAGGACAGTGTCGTCGCGGCCATCGCCCTACTGGAGCCGCTGCCACCGAGCGTACACCTGGCGTGGGCCTACAGTACGCGCTCCCGGCTGGCATCTCACTACGGCCTGGATACCGAAGCCGTGGAATTCGGACGACGCGCACTGGCGCTGGCGCGGACCTTCGGCGATCACGCCACGGAATCGCATGCGCTGAATAACGTCGGCTCCGCACTGCTCATCGCGGGCGACAGGACGGGATTCGAGCAACTGGAGCGGAGTCTCACGATCGCGCTCGAGCATCAACTCGAGGAGGGCGCCGCCCGGGCCTATGGAAACTTTGTTTTCTGTTCGACTCTGGAGCACGACCTGCTGAGGGCGGAGCGGTACTATCGCGAAGGCGTCGCGTACTGCGAGGAGCGTGGGCTCTTCTCAAGCCTCGCCTACCTGCACGCCTACGGCGCCAGGCTGGCCCTGGATCGCGGCGATTGGACCGAAGCGGCGCGGATTGCCACTGGCCTGCTGCAGGGTATGGAACTCGTGCCCTTGCAGCGCGTGCCGACATTGGTGACGCTGGCTCTGGTGCGGATTCGTCGCGGTGACCCCGGCGCCGACGAACTGCTCGATGAAGCCTTCGAACTGGCGTTGCTGATGGGCGAACCGGAGCGACTCGGCCGCGTGGCCTCCGCGCGCGCCGAGCAGGCCTGGTATCGTGGTGATCTTGAGCGCCTGGCGAGCGAGACGGCGACGGGCCTGGGCTATCTGGGTGACAAGCGGTTTCCCGCGATCAAGGGTGAACTGGCCGCATGGCAGTCGCGGGCGCGCGCCGAGGGCCCCGTCCCGCAGGACATTCAGAAACCCTACCGGCTCGCGCTTGCGGGCGACTGGCGGGGCGCCGCCGGATATTGGGAGAGCATTGGTGCACCCTACGAACAGGCGCTTGCCATGATTGAGGGTCCTGAAGAGGCGTTGCGCCAGGCGCTGGCGGTGCTCGACCGGCTTGGCGCGGGCCCGCTCGCCGCCATTGTGCGCAGACGACTGCGCGAACAGGGCGTACGCGCCATTCCACGGGGCCCGAATGAGACGACGCGCGCAAACGCCGGCGGTCTGACGGCCAGGGAAATCGAAGTCCTGGCGCTGCTGGCTCAGGGAAGCACCAACGCCCAGCTCGCACGCCAACTGCATCGCTCCACGAAGACCATAGATCGCCACGTGTCGGCGATCCTTGAGAAACTCGGCGTGCACTCACGCACGCAGGCGGTCGTGGCGGCCCAGGCCCTCGGCATCTTGAAGCCGCGCGATGATGCGCCACCCGGTCGATCGTAATGCCGCTACGCAAGCTCGTCGTGGTGCTTCTCGCGGCCGTAGGCGCCGTGGCCGCGGCCGCCGTGCATTCGCCGGATGAGCGCCGGATTGACGCCGCGGAACCAGTGTTTGCGGACTTTCTCGACGCCGCAGGGGCGATCGAGACGATCGACTCCGGACTGACCTCGCGCTTTGACGGACTGGATCGCGCCGCCTGGAAGGCGCGTTTCGAGCGAAGCCTGCAAATCTTGAATGCGGCGCTGGCAGCCGTTTCGCCGGATGGCATGTCCGCGCCTGGCAGGCGGGCGCTGGCCGGCATGCGCTCCGGCATCACCTTTCGCACCGGCGCTTCACTGGCCCCTGCAGGACTGTGTGCTGATGCGGCGCGGCCATCGGCGACGGGCCGGGAGTTGCGGACCGCGCTATACGCCTGCTTCAGCAGCGCAGGCGATGCGATCCAGTTCGAGGGCCACAGCTACACACGCGGAGACGCGCTGGGGCTGCTCGAGCAGCTCGCGGAACCGGAGCGCCGCCGCGCGCTCTTCATGGCCATGGAGCCTCTGTGGCGTGCAGTCGATACTGACAACACGCCCGACAGTCCCTACCGGCGCCTGATCGTGGCTGAAGCCGAGCACGCGCGAGCCAATATCGCGGCCGCGGAGGAGTCACTGGGCCTGCCGGCAGGAGCCGGAGAGCGCTGGCTCGAGCAGGCTCTCGAGGCGTGGGGTGGGGCGGACCAGGGCGTCACGCTGGAGCCCTGGGACTTTCGTTACGCCCATTCCAGTGGGTCGCGGGCGGTGCAGGCTTGCGCGCACCATCTGCAGGAAGCCAATGTGCGTTTCTTCGATGATCTAGGCGCGAACCTGGCTCACTTGCGGGTAATCGAGGATCTGGAGATGCGGCCCGGCAAGGCGCCGGTAGATTACACGGATATCGCTCGCATCGGTCGCCGTGTGGCAGGCGGCTGGCGCCCGGCGATCCCCCGTGTCTCGGTATTCCTTCGGGAAGAGAGTCTCAGCAGCGCCGGCGAGCTGACACACGAAAATGGCCACGCGGTGCATTACGCCGCAATTCGTGCGCGGCCCTCACTGCAGGTGCCGGACGATTCTTCCCTGGCAGACGAATCCTTTGCCGACATCACGGGCTGGAGCGTGTTCAATCCGGCCTGGCAGCGCAAGTACCTGGGATGCGCCAGCACGGCAGCCGATGGGCGGCGTGCGCGCCTGGGCGCTGTCATTCTGGATGTCGCCTGGGGGCTGTTCGAAATCAGAATGGCGCGCGACCCGGCCAGCGATCCGAACGCCGTGTGGACCGACATTACCAGCCGCTACCTGCACATTGCTCCGCACCCGGAGTGGTCATGGTGGGCAATCCGGGGTCAGCTGGTGGACGATCCGGGTTACATGATCACCTACGCCCTTGGTGCTTTCCTCACGGCGGACCTGCGGGCTCGAATCCGCGTGCAAATCGGGGAATTCGACGCCGGTAACAAGGCCTGGTATCCGTTCGTGTCGGCGCGGCTGTTCCGCTACGGAGGGGAGGTTGAGCCGCAGGAGTTGCTGCGCCGTTTCTTCGGGCGCCCCGTGTCGCAAACCGCGCTGCTCGCCGATATCAGGAGTATCCGCCAGCCCTGAAAAGGGTCCCGGTTCACTCCATCTCAAAGTTACAGTCCGCCAGCGGTATCAGGCGGGTTCTGTTCCGCACTTTGTGCACCAGGTAGAGCACGATGAAGGTGGGAATCATCAGATAGCCGCTGATGAAGTTGAACCATGAGAACACGGGTGCCTGGAACACGCCGAAGTTGGCGCCGAACAGCACGATCGTAAACAGCAGCACCGCGAGCCAGGGCCCGTAGGGATAGAACTTGGCCCTGAATTTCAGATCGTCGAGACTCCGGCCTTGGGCGACCCAGGCCCTGCGGAAGCGCAGATGGCAGAGCGCAATGCCCAGCCAGATGATGAAGCCGCTCAGGCCCGAGGCGTTGTAGAAAATCTGGTAGATCTTCTGATCGCCCACCAGGCTGGTGAAGAAAGCCGTCGCACTGACGAGGCCCGTGGCGAGCAGCGCCGCAACCGGAACGCCGCGGCGGCTGAGACGGCCGAACAGTCGCGGCGCCTTCCGGCTGTGCGCCATCGCGTAGAGCATGCGGGAAGCCACGTACATCGATGAATTTCCGCACGACAGGACCGACGAGAGAATCACCGCATTCATCAGGTGGGCGGCGTAGTAGCCGATTCGCGGCATATGCTGGAACACCATCGTGAATGGCGAGTAGGCAATGTGGCCTTCATCGCCGTGCAGCAGATTCGGATCATTGAAGCTGATCAGGGTCCCGACCACGAAAATCGAGCCGATGTAAAACAGCAGGATGCGCCAGAACACACTCTTGATCGCCCTGGGCACGTTCCTGACCGGGTCCGCGGTTTCGGCGGCGGCCAGGCCCACGCTTTCGGTTCCCTGGAAGGAAAAGCCTGCCAGCAGAAACACCAGCAGCACGGCATTCAAGCCGCCGACGAAGGGCGCGTGCGCGCCGCTCGCCGGGTCTCCCAGGGTCCAGTTGTGCAGTCCGCCACCCTGGTTGCCGAGCATGCCGGTGATCATCAGGGCACCGACGGCCAGAAAGATGATCACCGTGACTACCTTGATGCTGGCAAACCAGTATTCCGCCTCGGCATAAGCCTTTACCGACAACAGGTTCAATGCCAGCAGCAAGCTGAAGAAGCCGATGACCCAAAGCGTGGAGTTCGAGTGCGGGAACCAGAACTGCACGATCAATGCGCCCGCCACCAATTCAGCGGCCAGCGTGACCGTCCAGCTGAGCCAGTAATTCCAGCCGACCGCAAAGGCCATGGAGGGGTCGATGAAGCGTTCCGCATAGGCTTCGAATGAGCCCGGAATCGGCAACTGCGTGGCCATCTCGCCCAGCGACTGCATCATGCAGTACACCGCCACGGCCATGATAGAGTACGCGAGCATCGCGCCGCCCGGTCCCGCCTGGGAAATCGCCGAGCCGCTGGCAAAGAACAGGCCGGTGCCGATTGCGCCGCCGATCGCGATCATGGTCAGTTGGCGCGAACCAATGCTGCGCTCAAGATGACGGGTTTCAGCGCTGCTCATTTGGAGTCATCCCCATGGAAGTAAGCCCGGATCGCTCTGCCGGCCCCACGGAGCCGCCGCTTCAGAGCCGGCTGGGTGTGGCGGGCGAGTGTGCGTGGGCTGGTGGCATCGGTCAACCTGCCTTCTGCTCCAGGATTCCGCAGTAAGTGCGATGGCCTCCGAGTAGCGTGCACCTGACCATCGCCATCCTGGTGTTGTGCGCGACTTGCGGTACCGCCGTGGCGGATCAGGCGCAGACTTCAGCTGAGGGCCGCCAGGCCGTCCAGGATGCCTGGTGGACGGGCCCTTTGCTGGCATCACCGGGCGCGGCAATGCCGCAAGGTCATCTGGTGGTCGAAACCTACTTGTTCGATGCGATCGTCCAGGCGCGGTACGACGACTCGGGGGCGCGCCGCGCCGTTCCGCGGACGGACGGCTTTCAGTCACAGACTTATTTCTTCTACGGACTCACCGATACCGTCACCCTGGGACTGGGTGCCCGCTTCGCTTACGAACAGCCGAGTCAGGGACGAAGCGGCTCGCGCATCGGCGTCGGAGACACCACGGTGCGAGCGCAATACCAGCTGGCGGAGTGGCGTGCGGAGCGTTGGCTGCCGACGATCTCCATGATGCTGGCCGAGACCTTGCCGACAGGGAAGTTCGATCGGCTTGGGGACCGGCCGAGTGACGGCCATGGCGCCGGCGCGCATACCGCGACGCTGGCGCTCTTCTCGCAGCGGCCGTTCTGGCTGCCCACAGGGCGGATACTGCGAGTTCGCCTCAATCTCAGCTGGTCCCGTTCCGATCGGGTCGAGATCCAGGACGTCAGCGTGTACGGCACCCGCAGCGGATTTCGCGGGCAGGCGGCGCTTGGAGCGAACTTCGAGGCCGACCTGGCCGCGGAATACAGCCTGAGCCATCAATGGGTGCTCGCCTTGGACCTGGACTACCTGCACGGCGCAAGCACCACCGTGCGTGGCAGCTATCCGCCCGCGCAAGGTGGACCGGCGATTGTCGTTACGGACAACTCTGGCAGCAGCCAATTACTCAGCGTCGCGCCCGCCGTCGAGTACAATTGGAATGCCAGTGTTGGCGTGATCGCGGGCGTGATAGTCCCGGTGAGCGGGCGCAACACCGGCGCTGCGTTTACCCCCGCGATAGCCCTCAATATGGCATTCTGAAAATCGCCAGAGGGCCAATCAACGATGAGGAAATCACCGCCCTGTTCAGCTATTTGCACACGATGCCGTAGCCGCTGTGGTGCCTGCTCCTTAGCGGGTAGTTCCCCGGTGCAACGTGTCCACTTCACCGCGGCTGGGCAAAGAACTCTGCGCCCCACGCCGCGTCACGGACAGGGCAGCGGCGGCATTGGCAAATCGAACCGCTTCAATGATCGGGAGACCCTCGACCAAGGCGACCGAAAACGCCCCGTTGAAGCAGTCGCCCGCTGCGGTCGTGTCCACGGCCTTCACTTCAAAGGCGGGAACCAGCTCTGCGGTTTCCGCTGTCGCTATGAAGCAGCCGCGCCTCCCCAGCTTCAGCAGGACGGACTTCGCACCTTGTTGCCGCAGTTGAGCGGCCGCGCGCCTGGCATCCGCGTCCGTCGCGATCGGCGAGGCAAGCCCGGCCAACAGGGCCGCTTCCGTCTCGTTGGGCGTCAGGTAATCAATGAACGGCAGCCACTGCAGGCAATCCTGGTGCGCCGGGGCCGGATCGAGAATGGTGGTCATCCCGCGGGACTTCGCGAAGCGCAGCGCCTGCTCAACGGCATCGAACGGACTTTCGAGCTGGCACAGCAAGACACAGCCGGAGCCGAATCTCTCCAGACCTGATCTGACCATTGCCGGGCTGAGCGCGGCGTTGGCGCCGGGAGAAACGACGATCGAATTCTGCCCATCGTCGGCGACCAGTATGGTCGCAGCGCCGGTCGGCCGCGCCGACGCCTGCACCAGATCGGTTGACACGCCTGCCTCCCGCAGACTCGCCACCAGCGGGGCGGCGAAGGCATCGGCGCCCACAAGCCCGATCATCGCCACGGCCTGTCCCAGACGCGCTGCGGCCACCGCCTGGTTGGCGCCTTTGCCGCCAGGGTAGCTGCGCAGATCGCCGCCGGACATGGTTTCGCCGGGCCTGGGAAAGCGCTTGACCGCCTGGACCAGGTCGATGTTCAGGCTGCCGAGTACGACGATGCGCGGATCTGAAGCTGAGCCGGGAGCGGGCATCAGTACGGTCGATCGCCCTTTACCCACATGCGGTGCATGACCCGATAATACTTCTGATCGTCGTAGGGCGTGCCGGTGTGCAGAGTGCAGCGGTTGTCGAACATGAAAATGTCACCAACGCGCCAGCGATGGCGCAGCACGAACCGCTCCTCAGTGACGAACGCCACGAGTTCGTTGAGCAGTTTCATTCCCGCCTCGCCTGGCATGCCCACCACCTCGATCACGGTTCCCGTGCTGGGCCACAACGCCTTGCGTCCATCGGCCGGATGGGTACGGATCAGCGGATGGATGACATCCGGCGTCGCCGCCTCGATCTCCTTGCTGATCATCATGCGACCGTGCTCACGGGTAGCCATGAAGTACTTGTAGCTGTGGTGCAGGGAGAGCCCCTGCAGCTGGCTCTTGCGATCCTCGGGGAGCGCCCGCCAGGCGCCGCAACAGTCGGCCACCAGGGTATCGCTGCCCTCCGCGGGGACCTCGACCGCGTACAGCATCGTGCACTTCACCGGCTCGGCCATGTAGGAGTAGTCGGTGTGCCATCCGATGCCGTCATTGTGCGCGCCGATCGGACGTCCGTCGGGATCGGTGCGGTTCGAAAGCAGGTAGATCTTCGGGAAACCCTTCAGCGTGAACTGCTGGAGGGTGTGATCCTCGAGCACGCCGAAATGGCCAAGGAAGCGCATGAGATCAGCCGGCTGCATTTTCTGGTCACGCACGAGCAGCACGCCGTGGAGTTCAAAAACGCGCGCCACCTCTTTGATCGTCTCGGAATCGGCGCGCGCGAGGTCAACGTCGAGCACCTCGGCGCCAAATCCGGGCTTCAGCTCCCTGATCCTGAGGCTGGTGATGGAATCCATAATGCGGGGCAGACACCGTCGGTGAGTCTTAGGGGCAAAGGTAGCAGCGCAGACTTGCCGAGTCTTGCACTGGTGCGCCCGCTCACTTGCGCCCAGAATGGCCGTCCGTTCCAGACTTCTCCACGGGAGCGAGCTTGAAGGCATTTTCCAGGCCCGCCGGAATCATCGTAGCCTGCACGGTCGGCAATGCCGTGAGCATCACGCCGATGGTGTACACGGTCTTCGGCATGTTCCTGATCCCGATCGCCACCGAGTTTGCCTGGCCGCGGGCGGCGGTTTCCTTCTCCTTGCTCGTGGTCGCGCTGGCCAGCGCCCTGGGCTACCCGGTCATCGGCAGGCTGATCGATCGCTACGGTGCGCGGCCGGTTATTCTCGCGGGGAACGTACTGTTCGCGGCCGCCGTGGCCTGCGCCTCGCTGGTAGGCGCCAGCCGCCTGGAGCTGTATTTCATATACGGCCTGATTGGCCTCGCCGGCGCGATTCCCAGCAGCGTCATGTTCACGAAGGTGATCGCGGGCTGGTTCGACCGCAGCCGCGGTTTTGCCATGGGCATTGCCGGTGGTGTGGGCAATGGTGCGGGCGCCGCACTCTCGCCGCTGCTCGTCGGAGTCCTGCTGGCGCACTACGGATGGCGCGGCAGCTACGTGGGTATCGCGGCGGTCATCCTGTTGATCGGCTTTCCCGTCCTGCTGGTCCTGCTGCGGGATCCACCAGCTTCCAACGATGATGCGGCGGCCGGGCCAGCCGTGGCCACCGACATGACCCTGGAGCAGGCGCGCTCGACGAGCAGCTTCTGGATCATCCTGGTCGCGATCGCCATCGGCGCCGGATGCATGACGGCCGTGTTTGCACACGTCGTGCCCTTGCTGCTCGATCACGGTTTCAGCGAGCAGCGCGCGACCGCAGTGCTGGCCACTTTTGCCACGGTGACCGCCGTATGGCAGGTGGGCGTCGGGCGCCTGATTGACCGCGTCCCCCGGCCCTGGATCGCGGCGCCGTTCTACCTGGCGGCCCTGGTCGGCCTGATCCTGTTCCAGGCGGCGGCGAGCTTTTCGCAGTTGTTGCTCGCAGGCGCCCTGATGGGTCTGGGGCTGGGCACCGAGTACGGCGTGCTGCCCTATTTCCTGTCGCGCTATTTTGGCGTGCGTCACTACGGGGCGATCTCGGGGATGATCTACGCCGTCATCGTGCTCGCGCAGGGCCTCACGCCCTTTCTCATGGACCTGTCTTTCGATCGCAGCGGCTCGTATCACGCCTCGATCGTGGCGATCGGCGCCGGACTCATCGCCAGCGCCCTGCTGATCCTCCGCCTCCAGCCCTTCGCCGCCGTTGCCATGGCCGGTGGCCGTCAGAAGTCGTAATTCACACCCGCAAAGACCTGCCGCGGCGGAATGAACTCGTCGCTCGTGGTGAGCACGCCGTACGGGTTGCTGAATCGATTGCTGATGCCCGCCTTGTCGGCCAGGTTGGTGCCGCTGACCGAAATCGCGCAGTGGCTGTTCGGCAACTGGTACTGGAAGAACAGGCCAATGGTGTCGTAGGCCGGTACCGTGTCCACCAGCGGGTTGTTCCAGACGCGAGCCTGGAATTCGCCACGGTGCACGAAGTCCACGCGGGACGTGAGGACTCCGCCGTCGCTGAAGGTGTGGTTGTTCGTCAGCGCGAGGTAGGCCATCAGGTTCACCAGTTTTGGCGGCGTTTTGCCGTACAGGTCGGTGGTGGTACCCAGCTGCAGGCGCTTCGCGAACCCGTTCATCGTGAATAGCCCGATATCGAAAGGTATCAGTGCTTCACGGAAGTCGACCACATCCAGCGCGAAGACATGGGATTCGATTTTCCCATGGGAACCCGAGACCTGGCCGTCGAGCCGCCATTCCTTGCTCATCAGCCAGTTGAATTCCGACTCGATGCCGTAGATGTGCACGGAAGGTATATTGCCGGTGCCGCCGGCGAAGGGTGCCGGGTCCTCCTGCGTGAATTGCTGGTCCTTGTAGTTGTAGTAGAAACCCACGACGTTGAAGTGGACCCGGTCATCGAAGAGGCGGTTCTTCGAACCGACCTCGTAGGAGGTCACTTCTTCGGGCTGGAATGTCAGGGGCACCTGGATTGCGCTGGTCGCACCCGGATTCGCGCCGCCATTCTTCCACCCCGTGGAGATCAAGCCGTACAGCAGGCTGTTCTTCGTCGCGTGGAAATCAAGCCCAAGCTTCCAGGTGGGCTTGTGGTCCTTGCCGGCCGCAACGACTGGGCAGGGGACGGCGCCCAGGCACTCGAAGAAATCCCTCGTCTCGTCTTTCTGGAGTTCCCGCTGATAGCGGGCGCCGGCCGTTAGCGCGATACGCTCACTGAAGTGGAAGGTGGTCTGTCCGTAGAGCGCGGCATCATTGCGCGTCAGGGTCCTGGCTTCGACGAAGTTCAGGACCGAAGCAAACGGCGGCAGATTGTTGATCGTCGGGTGCTCTACGGCGTTGGCGTAGGCCGAGAACGGCGCGGGACCCGTCGCCTCGAGGAAGTAATTGTAGTTCCTGTGATTCAGGTAGTAGGCGCCAAGCGCCCAGTCGACCTTGTCGGCGTGACGCGTGAGGTTGAATTCCTGGCTGAAGGAATCCGAATTGTTGTACCAGAAGGGCAGCACGTCCCAGTTGTTGAAGGCAAAGCCCGTAATGTTGATATTCGTCAGGGCCTCGTTGAGCCGGTCGCCGTCCTCGCTCTGGTTTTTCTGCAGCTTCTGCAGACCGGTCAGCGATTTGAAAGTCATGCCCGAGGGCAAATCCCATTCGATGATGGCCGAATACAGATTGTTCTGGAGCTTGAAGATGCCTGGAAAATCCTGGCTCAGCTGCCGCGGATCCTTGTTCGGGTCCAGCTCGCTCTTTTGGGCGGCTGCGTGCTGGTTTGAATTTGACAGGTAGGCGGAGAGGTAAACTGACCAGTTGCTGGCGGGTTTCCACAGCAGGGACGCCGATCCGCCCGTGGAATTGGCGTCATCCTCGCCGTAACCATCGAGGGCTCCGCCCTTGATCTCCGAGAAGCCATCGTGCTTGTAGTGCTGGACCGTCGCCATTACCGCGAGGCTGTCCGACAGGGGCATGTTCAGGGACCCTCGGGTGCTGAACAGGTCATAGGTGCCGGCGTTCACGTTCACGTGGCCGGAGACCCTGGAAAAATCAGGCTTCTTCATGATCAGGTTGATCGCGCCGCCGGTCGTGCCCTGGCCAAACTCGGTGCCCTGCGGACCCCGATAGACTTCCACGCTTTGCAGTTCGCCCAGATCGGTGCCGAAGGAGAGCGGATTTGCGAGGTAGACACCGTCCATGTAGACCAGCACGCTGGGCTGCGTGCTCAGGTTTTGGGCAGTTTCCCAGCCCACGCCGCGAATGGCCACCACCCGCCCGGCGCCATCATTCTTGGCGACGGTGAGACCGGGGACATAGCCATTGAAGTTGTCGAGCTTGCCCACATTCGCGCGGTCGAAGTCCTGGCCGGTCACGACGGAAATGGCGACCGGAGCATCCTGCAGATCGACCTGCAGCTTGCGTGCGCTGACCACAATCTCTTCGAGTGTCTGCGCCTGCGATCCGGAAGTCGCTGCGGCCGTGGACTGAGCCAGGACTGGTGCCGTCGAGAGGGCCAGTGCGGCGGCCGCGACGCAGCGGCACGCAAGGCGCGCACGGATCATGCCTATGCTCATGATTTTCATCTGAAAGCCCCCCAATCGCGAATGCAATCGTTAATCGTTATTACCCGACCCTGTATCTTGACCAAAAAGGCATCGGCTCCGCTTGTCCATGCGCGCCCTATCCTTTGACCACGTCCTGAGGAGTGTCCGCGCTAGCATGCCACGATTCGCGGCAGCTACTATGCCCCCGATTCCTTGAGAAGCCCAACCCGGATCCGGCCAACGCCACCATGCGACCCACAATCCTCGACGACGCATTTTTTTCCAGCCTCGGCAGTTCCGACCTGCCCATCGAGGACGCCGAGTCACTGCCGCCGCTGTGCTACACCGACGGCGGATTCTACGAATTCGAGAAGGAGGCCGTATTCAACCATGAATGGCTGTGCGTCGGCCGCGAATCCTGGTTGAAAAAGCCGGGTGATTATTTTACGACCTCGATCATCAACGAACCGCTCATCATCTGCCGTGATACGGAGGGGCGGCTGCGCGCCATGTCAGCGGTCTGCCAGCATCGGGCGATGCTGGTGGCGGAGGGCAGGGGAAACACGCGCGGCTTCGTGTGCCCGTATCACCATTGGGCCTATGGGCTGGACGGCAGCCTGATCAACGCGCCGGCGATGAACCGGACCCACAACTTTGACAAGGCCACCATCCGGCTGCCGGAACTCTCTGTTGAAGTCTGGCTCGGCTTCATCTTCGTGAGCTTCGATCGCAAGGCGGCGCCACTCGGGCCGCGGCTCAGGGGAGTGGAGGAGGCTATCGCCCACTACGATCTGGCCGACGCCGAGGATGTCGGGGATGTGCAAACGCGCAGCTTTCCCTGGAACTGGAAGGTCATGTTCGAGAACAACAACGATGGCTATCACGCCAATCGCCTGCACCACGGGCCGCTGCACGATTTCGTGCCGAGCAATCTGTCCTCCTTCCCGGAGCTGTCGGGCGATACCGCAGGCTATCTGCGCTACAACGGTACGCTGCATCCGGACGCGAGCTTCAATGCCACGCAGAAGGCCGTGCTGCCGGTGTTCCCTGGGCTGACGGACGAGGATCGGCAGCGGATGACCTTCGCAAACCTGCCACCGACGCTGTCGCTGGTGCTGACGAGCGACATGGTGATCTACCTGATCGTGCGTGCCGACGGCGCGGAGCGTCACTCGATGGATGTGGGCGAGCTGGTGGTGCGCGGCGCACGCGATGCGGCGGGCTTCGATGAGCGCGTCGGGCAGATCATGGACGCGGCCTGCAAGATCATGGCGCAGGACCAGCATGTCGATGAACTCGTGCAGATCGGCCTGCGCTCCAGATTTGCCACCCGCTGCCGCTATTCCTGGCAGGAGGGCGCGCAGCGGCAATTTAACGGCTGGCTGGTGCCGCGCTACCAGGCCTGCTGGCAGAGGATTCAGGGACAGAGGCGCGGCGATGGCCGTTGAGGCGCGCCTGCCTGTGGTCTTCTTTGGCCACGGCAGCCCGGCCAATGCGATCTCTGACAACGAGGCGACAAGAACCTGGGCGAAGCTCGCGCGGGCGATCGGCCGACCCAAGGCAATACTGAGCGTATCGGCCCATTGGGTGACCAGCGGCACGGCCGTCACCGCCATGGGGACGCCGCCGACCATCCACGACTTCGGACGCTCACTTCCCGCGCCGCTGTTCGATGTCCAGTATCCGGCGCCCGGAAGCCCGGCGCTGGCCGAGCGCGTCCAGAATCTGCTCAAGCCCACCAAGGTGCGGCTCGATGCCTCCTGGGGACTGGATCACGGTACCTGGTCGGTGCTCGTCAAGGCCTATCCGCAAGCGGACGTGCCGGTCGTGCAGTTGAGCATGGACATGAGCGCGCCGCACGCCGCGCACTACGAGCTGGGCCAGCGGCTGCGGCCCCTGCGGGACGAGGGTGTGCTGATCATTGGCACTGGCAACATCGTGCACAACCTCGCCCGGATGGAATGGAATCCGCAGGCGGCACCCTTCGACTGGGCGCTGCGCTTTCACCAGTACATCAAGGACGCGATCGTGCAGGACGACAGTGCGCGCGTCATCGGCTATGAGAGTCTCGGTGGCGACGCGGCACTGGCCGTTCCGGACCCGTATCACTTCTGGCCGCTGCTGTACGTACTGGGTGCCCGGATGGAGGGCGACGCTCTGCGCATCGAGCCGGATTTCATCGAGTACAAATCGCTCAGTATGTCGAGCGTCTTTCTGGGTGAAGGCCTGGCGGCCGCATGAAGGCGGCCAGGGCGACCACCAGCAGCAGACCCGCCGCATAGACCTGAAATACGCCGGCGAAGCCGCCGAAGTGGTCGGCCGCGATGCCGCCCGCTAACGGTCCCACCATGGCGGCGGTGGTGATGAGGTTGAAGGTCCCGTAGATTTCCGGGTTGTCAGTCGCTCCGAAGTAATTTACGAGCAGCACGGCCGTCGCGAACAGGCACATGCCGAAGCCGAAGCCTTCAGCGATGAAGAAGATCGTGATCGCGAGCCAGTTGCCGGCGACCGAGAGCGCGGCCATGCTGAGGGCCTCGCCGGCGAGCGCGCCCACGAGCAGCCATTTCGGATCGACGCGCGTTGCGAGCACCCCGCCCAGTGCACGCGACAGGGCGCTGACCGCGCCGGCGGCGCTCAGCACTCCGGCGGCGACCGCCGCGGTGACACCCAGCGTCCCCATGTGGGTGACTGCCCAGCTGTTGGCGGTAAGCACGCACAGGAGTGTCGCGGTCATGGCAACGGATATCACCCAATAGTGTCGGGTGCGAATCGCATCGCGAAAACGCCAATCGCTCGCAGTCTGGTACACGCGCGCCGCGCCGCGCTCATGCGCCAGCGCCTTGGGCTCGACCCCTGCAGCCTTCACCTCGGGTGGAGGCCGTACATAGAGCAACGCAAGCCCCGTCAGCGCCAGCATTGCGGCGGCCATCGCCCACCAATGCACGCGCCAGGAATGGGACACCGTGAGAATGCGATTGGCGACGATCGGGCCGGCGACCGCGCCCAGCCCGCCGATCGTCATATAGGCGCCGATGGCCGCGGAACGCCGCTCCGGCATCCAGCCGGTGAGCAGGAATACGGCCGGTACGGTCGCGCAGGAGGCGAATCCGAGTCCCAGCAAGGCAGCGGCAAACAGGTATTGGTGAAAATTGCGGGTCAGGGCCAGCAGGCAGAACCCGAGCGTCATCACCAGACCGCCGATGCCGTAGGTGGCCTTGATGCCAAGGTGCCGCAGGATCCACGCGGGCACGGTGCTCGCCAGGCCGACGGTGAGTGCGAAGAGGGAAAATCCCGCGCCGGCCTGGGACCACGTCCAGGACATCTCCGCGATCATGGAAGGCAACACGACACCGAGTGAACTGAAGGTCGCGCCGGAGATCAGGAAAAAGATGGCGCTGATCACCACGAACAACGCCCACTTTCCCACCGCCGGGTGCGCGGCGGGACGCGCTGCCGCTGGACTGTCGAGCACTGGCGAGCTCCAATTCCCGTGCCGGGATCCGTTTGACCTATCGTATGGGATCGCGCAGGATGCTTCCAGGCAATCCTGCATCAATCGCGGTGATGCCGGCACTCACGATGGACGCGAGACAGAAGGTTGAACACTATTACTGGGATTCGCTGCCCAAAGAAGCGGTGCGCCCGGGCGTCACGCGGGCAGCGTTCCGCGGCGATCAGGTGCTGATGGTCATGAACTGGCTGCAGCCGGGTATGCAGACGAACCCGCACCAGCATCCCTACGAACAGCTCACCTACATCGTCAGCGGCACGATGCGGCTCGTCGTCGGTGACCGGGTGATCGAGTGCGCTGCCGGAAGCGTGACGCGGATTCCTCCCAACGTCGTGCACTACGGTGAGCCGGTCGGCAGCGAAGCAGTGCTGAACCTCGACGTGTTCTCCCCGATTCGCGAAGACTACCGGCACCTGGTGGAGTATCAACGCGTCGGGGAACAGGGTTAAGGCGGGCCGGGCGCCGGATATACGCCGTGAGCCGTTACGCGCTCGCCATCGACATCGGTGGCACATTCACCGACGCCGTGCTGCTGCACGGCGATGGCCGCAGCTACTCCGACAAGACTCTCACGACTTCAGCTGATCTGCTCGAGGGGTTCTTCCGCGCCACGGATCTGGTCCTCAAGCGCGCTGGCATTGGCCTGCGTGAAGTCGATGACGTGGTGGTGCACGCGACTACGCTGGTCACGAACGTCCTGATTGAGCGCAAGGGCCTGCCGACCGGCCTGATCGTCACGACGGGCTTTCGCGATGTGCTCTATATCCGCGACGAGCATCGCTACGACATGTTCGATCCCCAGATCGATTATCCGGAACCGCTGATCACGCGCGAGCACACCTGGGGCGTGCAGGAGCGAATCTACGCCGATGGCACGGTCGGGCTCCCGGTGGAGGCCGCGGGAGTGCGCGCGATCGCCCTTGAACTCAAGGCCAAGGGTGTTGTCTCCGTCGCGGTCTGCCTCCTGAACAGTTATCGCAACGCCGAGAATGAGCGCCGGGTGCGCGATATTCTGCTGCAGACGGTACCCGAGCTGTTCGTCACCCTGTCGAGCGATGTGGCGCCCCAGATGCGCGAGTATCTGCGCGCCAGCACCACCGCGATCAACGCCTACGCGGTTCCTGTCACCGCACCTTACCTGAACGCGTTGATCCAGAATCTGAAGGAGCGGGGTTGCAGTCACGATCCGCTGATCATGCTGTCCAATGGCGGCGTTGTCGGAGCCGGCGTGGCCGGCACCTATCCGGTGCGCATGATCGAGTCCGGTCCCGCCGCCGGTGCGCTCGCGGCGGGGCGCATCGCCAAGCGTTACGGAATCGTCAATCTCATTTCCTTCGACATGGGCGGCACGACCGCGAAGGCCTGCCTGATCCAGCATGGTGAACCGCTCGTGTCGGGGGATTTCGAAGTCGACCGACGCTATCGCTTCAAGCCCGGAAGCGGTATGCCAGTCACTGTCCCTTCGATCGACATGATCGAAATCGGCGCAGGTGGTGGATCGATTGCGCGGGTCGATGAAATGGGATTGCTCAAGGTGGGGCCGCAAAGCGCCGGCGCCGACCCCGGTCCTGCCTGCTACGGACGGGGCGGTACGGACTGCTGCGTGACCGATGCGGATGTCCTCCTCGGTATTCTTGACCCGAAGAACTTCCTTGGCGGAGACATGCCCCTGGACCTCGAGCGCGCCAGGGAGGCCGCGCAGCAACTCGCGCGGCAACTGGGCGTTTCCGAGCTGGACGCGGCATTCGGCATTTTCAGCGTCGTCGGGGAATCCATGGCCGCGGCCGCCAGAGCGCACGCGACGGATCGGGGAGTCGACTACCGGGGCCTGCCGTTGCTCGCATTTGGCGGTGCCGGCCCCGTGCACGCCTGCTACGTCGCCGAACAGCTCGAGAGCTCGCAGGTCATCTATCCGCCGATGGCGAGTGTGCTGAGCGCGCTCGGCACGCTGGTCACACCGGTGCGGCTCGACCTGGCGCGCGGCGCGCTGTGCCGGCTCAGCGCCATCGACTGGAAGGAAGTGGGCAGGCTGACGGGGGAAATGCGCGCGGAAGGAAGGAGCGCGCTGCTCGAGGCGGGGCTCGCGGAGCGGGAAATCCTCTACGACTTTTCCGCCGATATGCGTTATTTCGGGCAGCAGAGCGAAGTGACCGTGCCGCTCGAGGGCGATCCCATGCAGGAGCGGCACCGCGCGGATCTGCGGGCGCGCTTCGACAGGGCTTACGAGGCGCTCTATGGCGTGCGCCTCGACGACGTCGACGTGGAGGTCGTCAGCTGGCGTACCGCGGCTCATGGCGGTGCGACGGATCGCGCCATCAGCGTGACCCTGGACAGCAAGCCGGGCGGGGCCAGAACCCGCAGACAGGTGCATTTCAGGGGCCGGGACATGGCGGTGGACGTCTACGATCGCCACTCGCTCGCCCGCGACCAGCGGATTGCGGGACCGGTGCTCATCGAGGAGCGCGAGACCACCATCTACGTGCTGGCGGGCTGGACGGTCACGGTGCATGCGGACGGCAGCCTCATCGCGACGAGCGGAAGCTAGAGGAGCGAGCGGGATGGACGGCATCGAGCTTGAGATCATGTGGGGCAACCTGATCAGCATCGTCAGCGAACAGGCGAAGGCACTGCAACGCATTGCCTTCAGTCCGATTGTGCGGGAAGCCGGCGACCTGGCGACCGCGCTGTTCGACACGGAGGCGCGGATGGTGGCGCAGGCCATCACCGGCACGCCTGGCCACATCAATTCACTGGGTGCCGCCGCAAAAAACATGTTGACGGCCATTCCGCCGGAGCGGATTCATCCGGGCGACGTGCTGATCACCAATGATCCGTGGTTGTCGGCGGGACACTTTTTCGACATCACGCTGCTCACGCCGATTTTCCGCAAGGGCCGGCTCATCGCCTATTGCGGATCCACCATTCATCACACCGACATCGGTGGCTATGGTGTGGGTGCCGGCGCGCGCGACATCCACGAGGAGGGGCTGTGGATTCCGGTGCTGAAGCTCTATGAGGAGGGCGCAGCGAACGAGACGCTGCACCGGATCATCGGGCGAAACGTGCGCACGCCAGACTCGATCTTCGGTGACCTTGCCGCCCAGGTGTCGAGCGGCAGGATGGGTGGCGAGCGCCTCAACGCCATGTGCGAGCGCTGTGGACTGGATGACATCGCGACGCTGTCCGAGGAGATCATTTCCAGATCCGAGAAAGCGACACGCGATGCGATCCGGAAACTGCCGGCAGGGAGCTACAAGGGTGAGACCTCCTTCGACGTACCGGGCGGGGAGGTCATCCGCCTGTGCACGGAGGTCACGATTGACAGCGCGCGCGGCGAGATCTGCATTGATTTTGCCGGCAGCTCCGGGCCCAGCCGCTTCGGCATCAACGTCGTGCCGGCCTACACCCACGCCTACAGCAGTTTTGCGGTTCGCAGCATCCTGAATCCGGACCTGGCCAACAACGCCGGGAGCCTTGCGCCGATCAAGATCAGGCTGCCCGGCAACTGCATCGTCAACGCGGAATACCCGGTGCCGGTCAACGCCCGTCACGTCGTTGGCATGTATGTGCCGTTTCCCATTCTCAAGGCCTTTTCCCGCATCGTGCCCGAGCGGGTCCTGGCCGAGGGATCCGGTGCCGTCTGGACAATTCAGGTGCAGGGCCGGGATCGGGACGGCCGTCCGTTCATCAGCTCGATGTTCAATTACTCCGGCGGCATGGGCGCGCGGGCGACCAAGAACGGGCTCTCCGCGACCTGCTATCCCACCGGGGTGTCGGCGGTGCCAGTCGAGGTGCTGGAGGCTTCCATCCCGATCGAATTCACCTGCAAGGAGCTGGTGCTCGGAACGGGTGGCAAGGGACGCTGCAGCGGCGGGGATGGCCAGCGCATCGGGTTTCGAATGCGCACCGGCAGGGAATGGCTGCTCAACGCCATTCCGAGTCGATTGAACGCCCGCGCAGAAGGGTTGCTGGGCGGTGAGTCCGGCGCGGCCGGCGCGTTTCTGATCAACGGCGTGGCCGATCAGCCCGCGCGCAAGCGCGCCATGCAGCCGGCAGACGAGATCCTCATGCAGACGCCCGGCGGCGGCGGGTTTGGCGCTCTACCGAGCGGTGCCGCCGCGGGTGCCGGCGCCCATCGCAAGCTGACGCGCAGCTGACAGAACGAATTCCTGGTCAGAGCCCACCAGGAACAGAGTCACGCCGGCGGCGCGCCACCGCGGGAGTTCATCGACAGTCGGGCTGAACATCCCTATGGCCGTGCCGGCCGATTTCGCCGCAGCGCAAACGCCCAAAACGGCCTCAACGACTTCAGGGGCAGAGGTGTCCCGGTGCATGGCGACGGCCAGGTCAGCGCGACCGATGAAGACACAATCCACCCCATCGACCGCGGCAATGGCGGCCGCCGGGACCAGCGCGGCCAGGTCTTCGATCTGGACGATGACGGTTGTCTGGGCGAGGCTGTCCCGCAGATGAGCCTGCATTCCCTTGGCGGCGAAGTCCGCCGCCCGCGTGGAGCCAGAGTAACCGCGCCCGCCCTCGCCATAGCGAGTGGCGTGCACGATGGCCGCGGCCTGATCCACGGTCTTCACGTGCGGCACCAGGATGCCGGTCGCACCGGCGTCGAGCGCGTTGCGGATGTCGGCGGGCGTGTCGGCGGAAACTCGTACGAGCGAGGGCTGATCGGCTGCACGCAGCGCTGCGATGCAGCCGTCAATCTCAATGCGGCCGAAGGGCGCGTGCTCGGCGTCCAGGCAAACGACATCGAGGCGTGCATGGGACAGCAGTTCGCAGAGCACGGGGGAAGGTGTCTTGACGAAAGTGCCAATGACCGGATCCTGACCCTTGAGCCGCGCGCGAAATGATTGAATGCGATCGCCCATCAGGCCTCCCGTCTGAGGATATCTTAGCCGATTGCCTGTACGATCACGACGATCCGCGGCACCGGCCGCGGCGGAGGTTGGGAGCATTTGAAGGCCTGGCATTTCACGACGTCGTCGTCCCCAGCGTTGCGCCAGCGGCAGGCATGGTGCGATGTGATGCGCAGGCTGTGCCTGCCGATCGGTCGTCCGCCCGGTACGGGGAGCTTTCGCGGTTCCGTCTGGTGCATCGATTCGCCCCTGGGGATGCAGTTCGCCCTGGTCGATGCCGAAGCGCATGAAATCCGCGGGCGCTACCTCAATCAGCCGGCCGGCATCTGGCTGACGCTGGTGGTGGAAGGAAAGGCCCGCCTGAGCTACGAGGACCGGAACGTGGATCTCGCGCCGGGCGACATCGCCTATGGACCCACCTTCGCTGACGCGACGCTGCGATTCACGGACGACTTCCGCCAGCTGTTCGTGAACGTGCAGCGCCCGACGCTCGATCCGCGAGTCTTCGCGCCCCTGTCACTGAAGCTTGGATATCTGCGTGGCCGCTCCGGCATCAACAAGGTGCTGTCCGGGATGCTGCTCGCCCTCGCGGAGGTGATCAGGGAAGTCTCCTCCGAGGACCTGCGGCCGGTGGAGCTGGCGCTCACGGAATTTCTCATCACGGCGCTGGCCGGTGAAAAAGGCGTATTCCGCCTTGGCGGGGTCGCGGGCGCCAGGGCAACCCGCCTGCACCGGATCTGCCAGGGCATCGAAGCGGTGCTCGGCAACCCGGGGCTCACGCTCGGCATGGTGGCGGAGCGAGAGAGCGTCTCCACCCGCTACCTGCAGAAACTGTTTACCGAAGCGGGAAACAGCTTCAGTCACTACCTGCGCACCCGTCGACTGGATCGCTGCCGCACCGACCTGATCAGCCCGATGCATGCGGACCTCTCGATTTCAGAAATCTGCTTTCGCTGGGGCTTCAACGGTTCGGCCCACTTCAGCCGGGCCTTTCACAACGAGTACGGCCGGTCGCCGCGTGACTACCGCCGTCTGGGCGGCAAGCTCAATCCCCGGGGGAAGACGCCGTGAGCAAGGCGCCGCATCCCGGGCCTGAAAAGGTAAGCACGATGATTTCGGGGGCGGTCATTGTCACGATGGACGCCGATCGGCGCATTTTGAAGGACGGCACCCTCGCGGTTCGCGGAGATCGGATCGCCGCCGTGGGCACACGCCAGGATCTTGCCACGAAGTTTGAAGCAGATGAGGTCATTGACGGAAGCCGGTTTGTCATCACGCCCGGATTTGTCGATGCCCACATCCACATCACCGGAGATCCCCTGACGCGCGGTTACGTGCCCGATGACATCGACGACGCCTTCGGGGAGAAACTGGCGCGCTGGGTCATTCCGCGCTTTCTCGCCCACAGTGCCGACGATGAACGATTGTCCGCGCAATTGGCGGCAGTGCAGATGCTGCGATCGGGCACGACCTGCTTTCTCGAGGCGGGGACCATCCGGCATCTCGATGCCGTGGTGGAAGGGCTCAACGCCTCCGGTATCCGCGGCCGCGTCGGCGCCTGGGTGGAGGGCCGCGACGCTGCGGCCACGGCGCGTGACACCAGCGCGATCGACGCGGCGATCCGCACCCTTGAGGACGAGGTGGGACGCTACCCCGCCCACCGCGGGGCCCGGATTGCGGCTTGGCCCCTGCTGGTCGGACATGCGACCAACACCGACGAAGTCTGGAGAGCCGCGAAGTCACTTGCCGACAGGAACGATCTGGGCTTCTCGGCCCATATGAGTCCCTTCCGGGCGGACACGGAGTGGTATCTCGAGCACGTCGGGCGGCATCCGATTGAACATCTGGCCCACATCGGCGTGCTCGGCGATCGGCTCGCGCTGACGCACCTGACTCATCTGAGCCACGCCGAAGTGGCGCTGCTGGCGCAGTCGCGCACCCATGCGATCTTCTGCCCGTCCGCGGCGCTCAGGGGCGCCTTCGGGGTTTCCGTCACCGGCCGCTTTCCGGAACTGCAGGCCGCCGGTGTGAATATCGCCCTGGGCACGGATGGGGACCTGCCCGATCTCATGCGGCAGATGCCGCTCGCCGCGGCGATCTTTAAGGATGCGCGGCGCGATGCCAGGATATTCCCCGCGCACGAGGTGATGGACATGGCCGTGAAGGGCGGTGCGCGGTTGATGCGGCTGCACGATGAGATCGGCGCACTGGAGGCAGGGCGGAAAGCGGATTTCGTGCTGCATGATACGCATCGCCCGGAATGGCAGCCGCTGCTGAACGCCCTGCACCAGCTGGTCTGGTCGGCCGATGGCCGCGGCGTGCACAGCGTCTGGGTGGATGGTGTGCGCGTCGTGGACAACTATCGCTGTACCCTGCTTGACGAGGAGGAGATGTACCGTAATTCGCAGCGCGCTGCGCAGGAGCTGCTGCGGCGATCCGGAGTGCCGGCGCGCAGCGCCTGGCCGATGGCCTGAACTAGACACTGCGGCATGGATATGGGAACTTTCGCCGGCGCCTGCCAACCCCGGACCCCAAGAGAGGCTGGATGAGTTACCCCAATACGCTGATTTTCGTGGACCTGGCCTCTGATGATCCAGCCGCCGCAGGGGAATTCTATGCGCGGGTGTTCGGCTGGCAGAACGATCCCCGGCCGGCCGGCGTGTTTCATCGCATGGTGCCGGGACAGCACTTCCTCAATCCGGACGGCCAGCCGAGTGAAATCGGGAATCTGCATCTTGGCATTTTCGATGTGAAGAATGCGCGGCCGCATCCCAAGGGTGCCGGAGTCGCGCCGCGCGGCCTGAGTCGCACGACGCGCAAGCCGCGCATCTGGATTCTGGTGAGTGCCGACGATTCGGTCGAGCGCATCATGAGCACGGCCGAGGAACTGGGAGCGAAGCCGCTGTGGCGCGATCATTATTGGAAGGAATTCAACGGTTACAACCACGCCTTCCGCGATCCCTGGGGCAACGAGATCGTGCTGTGGGTCAAGGCGGGCAAGGATCCGGTCGTTCCGGACGGCTACACGCGGGAATAGGTACTCAAGCTACGTGAAAGCCGCGCGCTACAGCGGGCACGGCGGTCCAGAGGTCATCCGTTACGAGGAGGTCGGCGAGCCGGATATCGGGCCGGCGGATGTCATCGTCAGGGTCGCCGCCTGCGCCGTGAACCGGCTCGATGTACTGCAGCGCTCTGCCACCTTCACCCTGCCCGGATTCCGCCTGCCGCACATCGCCGGCATGGATGTGGCCGGTGTCGTGGCTGAGCTGGGCAGCCAGGCCCATGGCGTTGCAATCGGCGAGCGCGTCGTCATCAATCCTTCGCTGACGGATGTGGCGGGCGATTCACGATTTGCCGGTGCCGATGACCGCTATGGCAGGCTCGGCATCATCGGTGCGACGGTCGATGGGGGTTATGCAGAGTACTGCGCCGCGCCGGCCTCGCATGTGCATGTCATTCCCGCCGCCTTTTCCCTTGATGAAGCCGCCTGCATCCCGACGGCCTACCTGACGGCATGGCACGCGCTGATCGAGGTCGGCAAACTGCAGCCGGGCGAGACGGTGCTGATCCACGCGGCCGGCGGCGGCGTCTCGTCAGCGGCCATCCAGCTCGCCCGGAAACTGGGCGCGACGGTGCTGGCCACGGCCCGGTCGGACCGGAAGCTGGCCCATGCGGAACGCCTGGGCGCGAATCACCTGCTGAACCACCAGAACACCAGCATCGCCGAGTGGGCGCGCAAGCTGACTGGCGGACGCGGGGTGGACATGGTGTTCGATCACGTGGGGCCGGCCCTGTGGGCGGATTCTCTGGCTGCACTCCGGCCCCGCGGGCGGCTCGTGAACTGCGGTGCGACGACCGGACCGCGGGTCACGCTCGAGCTCGGGCAGCTGCACCTGCTGGGGCTGCAGATCCTGGGTTCCGACGCCTATTGCACCGAGGAGTTTGAGCGGGTGCTGTCGCTCTACTGGCAGGGCGGCTTCCACTCGATCATCGATTCGGAATTCCCCCTGGCTGAAGCCGGGCAGGCGCAGCAACGGATGGAGGACGGGGAGCTGGTCGGCAAGATCCTGCTTAAGGCCTGAGGCCCGCGGCAGAGCGGACCTGGCGCTGAAATTCGGCGCTGTCCCAATAATCGACGCGGTGAACAATCCGCCCATGCTCCACGCGGAACCGGAACATGCCCCGTATCTGGATCGGGCAGTCGAGGGCGAAGCCGCTGCCCACATCCCGGTACCGGGCCGACATGCGGTAGGCGACCGCAACCTGTGCGCCCTCGGCAATCGTCTGCTCGATCTCATAGTGGAGCTCACGAAATTGCCCCAGAAAGTCCTCGAGGCGGGTGCGATAGGCTCCGCGTCCGGTGACCGTCTCACCGAGCGCGGAGGTGTGTTCATTGACGAACTCATCGCTCACGTAGCTGACGATGTCGTCGGGATTGCCGCGATTGAGGGCGCCGATGTAGCCGCGAACGGTCGTCGCCGCATCAGCGACCGGCGGCTTCATGCCGGCCGTCGCCAGCGTTCCTGCACCTTCTGATAGACCTGCTGGTTGTGCGAGATCTCGATGCGATTGCCGTCCGGATCGCTGATCATGCAGACATAGCCGACCGGAGGCGGGATCCGCACCGGGGGCATGGCGAGGCAATCCGCCAGCTTGGCGCGCGCTGCGATTTCATCCAGCGCCTGTTCCGTCGGCACCTCGATGCCGATGTGCGCAAAGGGCGCCAGTTGTGGCTGCCTCTTGCCCTGATCGGCGTAGAACATCACCAGCACCAGCACGAAGGGAGGATCGGCCTGGCCGGCGTGGCCCATCCACGCGCTCTTTCCCATGGCGTCCTGGAATCGCTCGACCAGAACCAGGGGCGTGAATTTCTCATACCAGGCGACCGATTGGTCGATGTCGCAGGAGGGCAGGGCGACGTGTGTCCATCGCGGGGACTGGAGCTGGCTCAATTCCTTCACTCCTGGAGATCGGGCCGGGGTGCAGCCCAGCGTGGCAAGCTATAGAAACACTTGCGCGCGGTCTTGCTCCGGTGCGCCCGAAATCTTGGCGGGCTTAATTCCCCGGCTCAGAACCGGTAGGTCAATCCCGCCATATAGCTGCGGCCATAGGCGGTGTAGCCCTGCCCCAGGCTGCTGCTGCTGCCGGTATTGCCGGCGCTCCATACCGCGTCGGAGCGCTGATTGAGGTAGCTGCGGGCGATTGCATTCGCCAGGTTCTTGCCTTCCAGGTAGATCTTGAAGCCCTTGACGACCTCGAACGACACTTGCGCCGTGACCCAGGAGAAGGCGTCCGAGAAGGCCGACCAGCCATCGACTTCGGTGAAGGTCTGCTCCACGGAGCAGCCGGTGTAGTCCCAGGTCAGGCTCGAGCTGATCCGCCCGGCCTGATGCAACACGCCCAGGGAGCCGCGCCATTGGGGAAGTGCCCCAGCTCGGTGGTATTGATGGAATCGAGGACGACCGCGGCCTCTTTCTTCATTTCGAGCGACTTGGTCAGGCTGGTCGATGGCGCTGTCGCTCTTGGCCGCGCTGCCGGCAGGCGCGTCTTGCACTCCAACTGTAAGGTTCGCGGCCGAGGCACGTCAAACGAAAGATACATAGGATTTAAGAGATGTAATTAAGGATAAAAATAGCCTATCTACTACATAGATCATACTGATGATGCCTATTGAAACTTAATGATCTTTCGCCTATAACTAGGACTCTGAACTTGAAAACCACCGCAATGACTTCGCGATCCTGGTTGGTTTACGCGCTGACAGCGAGCGCCTTATTGAGGCGTCTGGGGCGCTTTCACAGGGCCGCCCGCGAACTTTGGATTCCCCGAAACGCTCATCTATTGCGTCTGGGCACTGACGATGATTCCTTCGGCGGTCTATGCGCTCTCTAGAGTCAAGTGGCAGTTGCAGCGCGACGCCAGGTCGCTCGTCTACTGAATGCTGATCGGTGTGCTGGGCGCGGGTGGGCAGATGCCGTTGTTTCATGCGGTCGAGTAGGGCACACGTATCCTATCCTCCCTATCATTTCCCTCTCGCCGGTCATTACGATCGCGATGTCGCTCAGCTTGTTGAAAGAGCATGCGTCCTACCATCATCCGCCGTGATACCAGTGCCCGCCGCGAGCGCATTCTGGCGCTGCTGCGACAGCAGGGCAGCGTGCAGATTCCAGCGTTGGCTGAGCACTTTGGCGTCTCGACGCAGACCCTGCGCAATGACCTGAATTTTCTCGACGCGCGCGGTGTGTGTACGCGCTCTCCGGGGGGTGCCCTGCTCAGGATTGGCGTGCAGACGCCCACTGAGGATGCCATAGAAATCAAGCGCCAGCTGTATGCGGCCGAGAAGGCACGCATCGGTCGGGCCGGTGCGGCGCTGATCGCGCCGGGCGATTCGGTACTGCTCGACTCGGGTACGACGACCCTGCAGGTCGCGCGTCACATTCGCAGTGGCGAGTCCCTCGCTGTGGTCACCAATGACATCGGCGTGATGAATGAGCTGGCGAGTCGCGAATCCATCCAGCTGATTTTCCTGGGCGGCATCCTGCGGCGCGTCAACATGTCCTTCTACGGCTTGCAAACCGAACAGGCCCTGCGGGACCTGCACGTCGACAAGTTGTTTCTGGCGGCCGATGGCTTTCACATTGAAAAAGGAATCACGACGCACTTCGAACCCGAGGCGTTGCTCAATCGCGTGATGTGCCAGATCGCCACTGAGATCATCGTGGTGGCCGATTCCTCCAAGTTCGGTCGGCTGTGCCTGCACAAGATCCTAGAGCCGCGCGCCATCACGCGGGTCATCACCGATGCTGGTATCCCCGACGAGGCGCGCGCCGCCTTGTCCGATGCGGGCGTCCAGCTGCAGATCGCGACCTGAGCTGTCAGGAGCCATCGCTTGAAGAGACTGCTCGAGATCATCACTCGCCACAAGGCAGGCACTGCCGTCGGGATCTGCTCGGTCTGCTCGGCGCATCCGCTGGTGATCGAAGCCGCGCTCCGTGACGCGCAGCGCCGTGATTCCGATGTGCTGATCGAGGCGACCTCCAACCAGGTGAACCAGGACGGCGGCTATACGGGCATGCGTCCGGCGGAGTTCGCGCGCCAGGTGCACTCACTGGCGGTGCGCGTGGGATTGCCGCCAGAGAGGCTCATGCTGGGTGGCGATCATCTGGGACCGAACTGCTGGCAGCACCTGGACGCCGAAGCGGCCCTGCAACGTTCAGAGCGCCTGATCGCGGACTACGTGGCGGCCGGGTTTCGCAAGATCCATCTGGACTGTTCCATGTCCTGTACCGGCGATCCCGTGCCGCTCACGGACGTGACGGTGGCGGCGCGCGCCGCGCGCCTGTGCGCGATCGCCGAGCAGACCTGGCGCAAGGTGGGCGGCGAGGCGCCGGTGTATATCGTCGGCACCGAAGTGCCGGTGCCCGGCGGCGCTCACGAAACGTTGAGCGAACTGAGGCCTACCGATGCAGCCGCTGTGGATAAAACCATCGACGCGCACGGGAATGCATTCCTGGAATTGAAGCTCGATGAAGCGTGGACGCGCGTGATCGGTCTGGTGGTGCAGCCAGGGGTGGAGTTTGATCACGATCGCGTCATTGATTTCCGTGCCGATCGCGTTGGCGCATTGAGCCGCGTGATCGATGCACAGCCGCACATGCTGTATGAAGCACACTCGACGGACTATCAGACGGCGGCGAATCTGCGCGCCCTGGTGCGTGCGCACTTTGCCATCCTCAAGGTCGGCCCGGCCCTGACCTTTGCACTGCGCGAGGCCTTGTTTGCACTGGATCAGATCGAGAGCGAGCTGCTGGGTCCGGAGCGCGCCTCACGCCTGCGCCACACCATCCTGGCGGCGATGACCGCGGAGCCGAAGTATTGGCAACGCTACTACAGCAGCAGTGGTTTGCAGCTGGCCATTGACAGCCAATACAGCCTGAGCGATCGGATTCGCTATTACTGGCCCCAGCCGGTGGTGGTGGCCGCGTTGGACAGGCTCCTGGCGAATCTGGACGCCAAGGTGCTGCCGTTGGCGCTCCTCAGCCAGTACCTGCCTGATGAATACCGCGCGGTACGGGAGGGACGGCTCAGCCCCAACGCCCGCGGACTGGCGATGCACCACGTCGAGCTGGTGCTGCGGCAGTACGCGAGCGCCTGTGGCCAAACCAATGTAACAAGTCATGACGTATCTGGGAATTGACGAGGCCGGGCTGGCTCGCGCCAACGCGCTGCACACGGCGCGTGAAATCGAACAGCAGCCGGACTCCTGGGAGCGCACGCTGGCGCTGATGTCCGGGCGCCGGACGGAGGTGCAGGGCTTTCTGGCGCCGCTGCTGGCGCGGCCCGAGTTGCAGATCATCCTCACCGGGGCCGGCAGTTCGGCGTTCATCGGTGAATGCATGGCACCGACCCTGTCGGTGGTGCTGGGCCGACGGGTGCTCGCGATCGCGACGACAGACCTGCTCACCCATCCCCGTGCCCACCTGCTGCCGAATGTGCCTACGCTGCTCGTTTCTTTCGGGCGTTCCGGCGGGAGCCCCGAAAGCCTCGCGGTGGTGGAACTCGCCGCGCGCCTGCTCAGTGACTGTAGCCAGCTGATCATCACCTGCAACGAGCAGGGTGAGCTGTTTCAGCGCTACCGCGACCGTCGCGGGAGCCTCGCGTTGCTGATGCCGGCGGAGACGCATGACCAGAGTTTTGCCATGACCTCGAGCTTCACCGCGATGATGCTGGCGGCCTGGCTGGCGCTCGGCGGTGCTACGCCAAACCTGCAGACGGTGGCGCGGATCACCGCCGGTGCGCGTGAAGTGCTGTCGCGACACAGCGCCACCTTGCGCGCGCTGGCCGGGCGCGATTTCACGCGGGTTGTCTACCTGGGCAGCAACTGTCTGCAGGCCATCGCCCGTGAATCGGCGCTCAAGTTGCTCGAGCTGACGGATGGCAAAGTGGTGGCGGTGCATGAATCATCGCTCGGTTTCCGGCATGGACCCAAGACCATTGTCGATTCAGGCTCGCTGCTGGTGATGTTTTTGTCCAACGACCCATACGCGCGCCATTACGATCTCGATCTGTTGCGCGAGTTGCGCGCCGAGGGACGCGCGGGTGCGGTGCTGGCGATCAGCGCGCAGCCCGGCAACAGCGCCGCCTCCGGCGAGTCGCTGAATCTGGAGGGGCTGGAGGGTGCCGCAGACTCCGAACTTGCTTTTCCATATGTGGTTTGCGGCCAGCTCTATGCCTTTTACCGTGCATTGAGCCTGGGCGGGACGCCCGATCAGCCCAGCCAATCCGGGACCGTGAGCCGGGTGGTGCGCGGCGTTACCATCCATTCCTGGCAGGGTTAGGGGAGCAAAATGTACCTGGGGGTGGATGGGGGAGGCACCAAGACCGCACTGGCGCTCGTGGATGCCGATGGCCGGCTGCTGGCGCGACATCAGACCCGTGCAGCCCACTACATCGCTTCCGGACTGGATGGCGTGCGCGAAATGCTGAACGCAGCGGTCCCGGCGGTGCTCGCCGAGGCCGGCGTTTCGGCCGTGCGCCTGGAATTCGCGTTCTTCGGGTTGCCCTCCTACGGAGAGGATTCAGCGCTGCTCGATGTCCTCAATGCGCTGCCCGCCGCCTGCGTGCCGGCGGGGAGGTATCGTTGCGGCAATGACATGGTCTGCGGCTGGGCTGGATCGCTTGGCGGTGGCGACGGGATCAGTGTCGTGGCGGGCACGGGTTCAATCTGCTACGGGGAGCACGGCGGTGTCTCGGCACGGTGCGGCGGCTGGGGCGAGATCTTCAGTGATGAAGGTTCGGCCTACTGGATCGCCTGCCGCGCGCTGAACCTCTATTCACGGATGAGCGACGGCCGAGTATCGCGTGGCCCCCTGCACGCGCGGATCAATGAGCATTTCAAGCTTGCCCACGATCTCGATCTGTGCGCACGCATCTACGAGGAGTCGGGCGCCGATCGCGCGCGCCTCGCGCAGCTGTCCAAGCTGGTCTACGAGTCGGCCCGCAGCGGTGATCAACAAGCGGCGGAACTGTTCAGGGAGGCGGCCGAGGAGTTGGCGGCCCTGGTAGAGGCGACGCGCGCACGACTGGATTTCGGCCCCGCTGAGCCAGTGCCGGTCTCGTATTCAGGTGGAGTATTCGGCAACGCGGGGGCGCTGCTGCTGCCGCGGTTTGCGGCGGCTTTGGAGGCGCGCGGAGCCCGCTACGAGCTGCGCCAGCCACGCTTCCCACCTGACATCGGCGCGGCGCTGTATGCCGCGCGCTGCAGTGGGCGCCCGCTATCCGATGCCGCGCTCGAGCGGCTGCGCGCTCGGGAGTGAGGATGAGAAAGGTGATGCCAGGTACCGTCCAGGAGACCAATCGCGATCTCGGCGTCGTCGACGGACCTACCGCGCGCCTGCCGCTGGCGTTCAAGAGACACCTGCTGATCAAAGCCGTGCCCGAGTGAGCGCCGAGGGCCTACCCGGACACGCCCGTGTCGTCGTCGTCGGTGGCGGCATCATCGGCACTTCCGTGGCCTATCACCTCGCGCTGATGGGCTGGCAGGACATCGTCCTGCTGGAGCGCGACCGCCTGACCTCCGGCACCACCTGGCACGCGGCGGGCCTGATGGTGACCTTCGGGTCCACCTCGCAGACCTCCACGGAAATACGCAAGTACACACGCGACCTGTATGGCCGGCTGGAAGCCGAGACCGGGCAGGCCACGGGATTCTCGCCCATCGGTTTTATCGAGACGGCAACCGACAAGGACCGGCTGGAGGAGTATCGGCGCGTTTCCGCCTTCAACCGCTACTGTGGGGTCGACGTGCAGGAGCTGTCGCCGCGGCAGGTGCAGGAACTGTTTCCGCTGGTGAGCATCGAGGGGATGGAGGCCGGCTTCTACGTCAAGGAAGACGGCCGCGTGAACCCGGTTGATGTCACGATGGCGCTGGGCAAAGGCGCCCGTATGCGCGGCGTGAAGATTCTGGAAGGCACGCCGGCCCTGGGCGTGGTGCAGGAGCGCGGCCGCATTCGCGCCGTGCGTACCGCCCGCGGCGATATCCAGACCGAGATCGTGGTGAACTGCGCCGGCATGTGGGCCAGGCAGTTCGGTGCCCTGGCCGGCGTGAACATTCCCAACCAGGCCGCCGAGCACTACTACCTCATTACCGAGGCCATAAAGGGTCTGCCGCCGCGCATGCCGGTGCTGGAAGATCCGGGCGCCTATGGCTACTACCGCGAGGAGGGCGGTGGGCTCATGGTGGGCCTGTTCGAGCCCGTCTGCGCGCCCTGGAAGATCGAGGGCATCCCGGAGGATTTTTCCTTCGGCGAGCTGCCGCCGGACTGGGAACGGATGACCCCGTTTCTGGAACGCGCCATGGCGCGCGTGCCGATCACGACGGAAGTCGGCATCAAGAAATTCTTCTGTGGGCCCGAGAGCTTCACCCCGGACCTGCGCCCGCTGGTCGGCGAGGCGCCCGAACTGAAGGGCTACTTCGTGGCGGCTGGCCTGAACTCCGTGGGAGTGTTGACCGGCGGTGGACTCGGCCGCGTGCTGGCGCACTGGATCATCAATGGATCGCCCGACGTCGATGTCACCGGCTTCAACATCGATCGCGTGCACGGCTACCAGGCCAATCCCGAATATCGCCGGCAGCGGACCATCGAATCGCTGGGCATGGTGTACAAGTGCCATTACCCGACGAAGTCGCTCGAGTCGGCGCGCGGTGTACGCCAGTCGCCCTTCCACGATCGCCTCGCTGCCGCGGGCGCCTGTTTCAGGGAAGTAAGCGGCTGGGAGAGTCCCGACTGGTACGGGCCCGCGGGCGCCGCGCCCGATCCGGGGCCGCTGTCCTGGGGCCGGCAGGACTGGTTCGGCCACTGGCAGGCTGAGCATCGCGCGGCGCGTGAGCACGTGATCGTCATGGACATGTCGTTCATGGGAAAGTTTCGGGTCCAGGGGCGCGATGCCGGCCGCTGCCTGAACCGGATCTCCGCCAATAACGTCGATGGTGCACCGGGTGTCATCACCTATACGCAGTGGCTGAACGGGCAGGGCCTGCTCGAGGCCGACCTGACGGTCACCAAGCTTAATGCCGAGGATTACCTGGTCGTCGTGACCGACACGATGGTGCGGCACGCGGAAGCCTGGATGGAGAACCACCTCCCCGAGGATGCGCACGCCTTCGTCACCGATGTCACCTCCGCCTACGGCCAGCTCAATGTCCAGGGACCGCGCTCGCGCGAGCTGCTGCAGTCCCTCACCACGGCAGACCTGTCGAACGAGGCGTTTCCGTTCCGCTGCGCGCGCGAAATCGATATCGGCCTGGCCCGTGCGCTGTGCGTGCGCATCACCTATCTGGGCGAGCTTGGCTTTGAACTCTATATCCCTGCCGAGCAGGCCCGGCAGGTCTATGACCGCCTGGCGGAGGCGGGTCGGGCCTTCGCTCTGGTGCACGCGGGGTTGCGGGCGCTGGGGAGCCTGCGCATGGAGAAGGCGTATCGCGACTACGGGCACGACATCGACAACACCGACGACCCCTATGAAGCCGGGCTCGGCTTTGCGCTGGATTTGTCCAAGCCGGGCGGTTTTATCGGCAAGGAGGCCCTGCTGGCGCGCAAGGCCGCCGGCCCGCCCGCGCGCCGCCTCGTGCAGGTACTGCTTAAGGATCCGGAGCCACTGATGTTTCACGCCGAAATCCTGCGCCGCGACGGTGAGGCCGTGGGGTACATCCGGTCCGCTTCATACGGCCATACCCTCGGTGGCGCGGTAGGGCTCGCGATGATCGAAGCGGGAGTTCCGGTTGATGAACGCTATCTGAACACGGGCACGTGGCAGGTGGAGATCGCCGGCAGGCTCTATCCGGCCAGCGTATCGCTGCGGCCGCTGTACGATCCGTCCAGCCTGAGGATCAAGGGCTGATGCCCGGGTCCGATGTCGAATTCATGCGTGCCGCGCTCGCGCAGGCCGGTGCGGCCCGCGAAGCCGGCGAGGTGCCCGTCGGCGCGGTGCTGGTCGTCGAGCAGCGCATCGTGGCCGGAGGTGCAAACCGGCCCATCAGCGGCTGCGATCCGACCGCGCACGCCGAGATCGAGGCGCTGCGCGCCGCCGCGCGCGCGCTGGGCCGCTACCGGCTCAATGATTCGGTGCTGTACGTTACGCTTGAGCCCTGCCTGATGTGCGCGGCCGCCATCGTGCACGCGCGCGTGCAGCGTGTCGTGTTCGGAGCCTGGGATCCGCGCGCCGGCGCCGCGGGCAGCATGCTCGACGCCTTTGCGCTGCCCGGGCTCAATCACCGGGTCGACGTGTTCGGCGGGGTGCTGGAAGACGAATGCGGCGCACTGCTACGTGATTTTTTTGCGAGCCGGCGCGCCTGAGGCCGGCGCGGCGGCGGCCGGCCCTGTGACGTTGGCCGCCTGACGGTCGCCGTACCACTCCAGGACCGCGAGAAAGCTGCGCACCTGCTCGACGAAGCGCACCGGTTCCCAGCCGCGCGCATAGCCGCGCTTGGCCTGGCTGTACCAGCGCTCCTGGGCGAGCCAGGGCAGGTACTGGCTGACGGCCACCCAGGAATCCGGGTCCTTGCCCTGTATCTGGGCGAGGATGCGCGCATCCTCGAGATGCCCGAAGCCGACGTTGTAGGCGGCGAGCGCCAGCCAGGTGCGATCGGGCTCCTGTACGTGCTCCGGAATCATGCGCAGCACCTGGGCGAGATAGGCCGCGCCGCCCGCAATGTTCTGCATGGTGTTGCGGCGATCGGCGACACCCATGGTCCGCGCCGTTTCAACCGTCAGCATCATGATGCCCGCAGCGCCATCGGCGCTGGTGGCCTGATCGCTCCAGTGCGATTCCTGGTAGCCCACCGCGGCCAGCAGCCGCCAGTCCAGGCTCTGCGCAATCGCGGCCTGCTCGAACCAGGCGCGCAATTCGGGCAGTCGCGAGCCGATGTCGTCCTGAAACCGCCGCGCCTCCAGGTACTCGAAGTCGCCGGCCTCCGCTTCGGCATCGCTGGTGAGCCGGCGCAGCAATCCAGAATCGCGCGCGCTGACGAAAAATCGGTTCACGGCATCGCGCAGCTCCAGGTCGGGGCGGCGTACCAGCCACTGCACCGGCCGGGGATCGGGGAGCGTAAAGGCGATGGCAACTTCCGGATACAGGTGGCGCGCGAACTCGAACTCGTTACGATCGACGATGGCGTAGTCAGCATCGCCGCTGCTCAGCCAATCGAGCGGATCGGCCTGCTCCCGTGGCAGTTCGGTCCAGGCGAGGTAGGTCGCGCCGCTGGCGCGCAGGTCACGCAGCAGCTGTAGTTGCGGGCTGTCGGCGCGCACGACGACCCGCGCACCGTTCAGGGCCGCGATGTTGTGGCTCGGCGGCCTGCCGCGCCGCTGCACGACCAGCTCCTGGATCTCCTGGTAAGTTGCGGTCGCAAGTCCAACACGCTTCCAGTTCTCGTCGGCCGTGAGCTGGGCGGCCGCGATGTCGGCGCCCCCATCCGCGAGCAGCGCGCGCAGGCTCCCGCGGTCGCGGGCGGGCACGATGGTGAGATGCATCCCGAGGCTGTCGGCAAAGGCGCGCGCCAGCCGGTATTCGAAGCCCTGGGGACCCTGGGAGCCCAGGTAGTAGGTGGTCGGCTGGTTGAGCGTCGCCACCCGCAATTCGCCACGCGCACGCAATTGCGCCAGCCCCGTCGGCCCGGGCTCGCAGCCCGGCGCTCCAATCGCCACGACCAGGGCCATCACCAAGACGCGCATTGCTGATCTCATGATTCCGGCGATTCGGCTAGAATAGCAGCTCGCCGGTTCGCGCAGTCCGGAGAGGTACCGAAGTGGTCACAACGGCGCCGACTCGAAATCGGATGGTCGGGTAATTCCGGCACGTGGGTTCGAATCCCACCCTCTCCGCCA